>Ga0209051_1000021_pt1 | contig 507633 bp, 486 predicted proteins | sample AraplaCvi_mMS_r2_2_FD_184286 | JGI IMG/M metagenome (GOLD analysis project Ga0209051, IMG submission 184286) | Arabidopsis root microbial communities from North Carolina, USA - plate scrape MF_Cvi_mMS_r2 (SPAdes) (version 2) | ecosystem: Host-associated > Plants > Roots > Endosphere | place... | reverse complement strand
TGGAGGCCGGGGCCAAGAAGGTGATCATCTCCGCCCCGGCGACCGGTGAGGACATCACCATCGTGATGGGCGTCAACGACGACAAGTACGACGGCAGCCAGGACATCATCTCCAATGCCTCGTGCACCACGAACTGCCTGGGCCCGATCGCCAAGGTGTTGAACGACGAGTTCGGGATCGTGCGCGGCCTGATGACCACGATTCACGCCTACACCCAGGATCAGAATCTGCAGGACGGGCCGCACAAGGATCTGCGCCGGGCGCGGGCCGCGGCGATCAACATCGTGCCCACCTCGACGGGGGCGGCCAAGGCCATCGGGCTGGTGCTGCCCGAACTCAAAGGCAAGCTCGACGGGTACGCGCTGCGGGTGCCGGTGCCCACCGGCTCGGTGACCGACCTGACCGCCGAACTCGGCAAATCAGCGAGCGCGGCGGAGATCAACGCCGCGATGGCGGCCGCGGCCGAGGGGCCGCTCACGGGGATTTTGAAGTACTACGACGCGCCCATCGTGTCGTCCGATATCGTCACCGACCCGCACAGTTCCCTGTTCGACGCGGGCCTGACCAAGGTCATCGACAACCAAGCCAAGGTCGTGTCCTGGTATGACAACGAATGGGGCTACTCCAACCGCATCGCCGACCTCACCGGACTGGTCGGCAAATCGCTGTAGATCGCAAGTGAAGCAACAGAAAGACAGGTATGAGCATCAAGACCCTCGATGAGCTGTTGGACGAAGGTGTAGAGGGGCGGGGCGTTCTGGTCCGTTCCGACCTCAACGTCCCGCTCGACGATGACGGCAACATCACCGATGCCGGCCGGATCATCGCCTCCGTGCCGACGCTGGCCGCGCTCGCCGACGCCGGTGCCAAGGTCGTCATCACCGCGCACCTGGGCCGGCCCAAGGGCGGACCGGACCCCAAGTTCTCGCTCGCGCCGGTCGCCGCCGCGCTGGGGGAGAAGCTGGGTCGGCACGTACAGCTCGCCGGTGACGTCGTCGGCACCGATGCGCTCGCCCGCGCCGAGGGTCTGACCGACGGTGACGTGTTGCTGCTGGAGAACATCCGCTTCGACCCGCGTGAGACCAGCAAGGACGACGCCGAACGCGCGGCCCTGGCCCGCGAGCTGGCCGCTCTGGTCGAGGGCCCCGACGGCTCGCCGGGCGCGTTCGTCTCCGACGGCTTCGGCGTCGTGCACCGCAAGCAGGCGTCGGTGTACGACGTCGCGAACCTCCTGCCGCACTACGCCGGCACGCTGGTCGACGCCGAGGTCAAGGTGCTCGAGCAGCTGACCAGCTCGACCGAGCGGCCGTACGCCGTCGTGCTCGGCGGCTCCAAGGTCTCCGACAAGCTCGCGGTCATCGAGAACCTCGCCACCAAGGCCGACAGCCTCATCATCGGCGGCGGCATGTGCTTCACCTTCCTTGCGGCCCAAGGACTTTCGGTTGGTACCTCGTTGCTGCAGGAGGAGATGATCGACACCTGTAAGCGGCTGCTGGACACCTACGCCGACGTCATCCACCTCCCCGTCGACATCGTGGTGGCCGACAAGTTCGCCGCCGATGCCGAACCGGAGACCGTCGCCTCCGACCGGATCCCGGACGGCAAGATGGGTCTGGACATCGGCCCCGAGTCGGTCAAGCGCTTCACGGCGCTGCTGTCCAACGCCAAGACCGTGTTCTGGAACGGCCCGATGGGTGTCTTCGAGTTCCCGGCGTTCGCCGACGGCACCAAGGGCGTCGCCGAGGCCATCATCACCGCAACGTCCAAGGGTGCGTTCAGCGTCGTCGGTGGCGGTGACTCGGCTGCCGCGGTGCGTCAGCTCGAACTGGCCGAGGACGGCTTCTCGCACATCTCGACCGGTGGCGGTGCGTCGCTCGAGTACCTCGAGGGCAAGACCCTCCCGGGCATCGACGTGCTGGGGTCATAGGCCATGGCACGCAAGCCGCTCATCGCCGGCAACTGGAAGATGAACCTCAACCATTTCGAGGCCATCGCGCTGGTGCAGAAGATCGCATTCGCCTTGCCGGACAAGTACTTCGCCAAGGTCGACGTCACCGTCCTGCCGCCGTTCACGGATCTGCGCAGCGTGCAGACGCTGGTCGACGGCGACAAGCTCCTGCTCACCTACGGCGCGCAGGACGTCTCACAGCACGACTCCGGCGCCTACACCGGTGAGATCAGTGGCGCGTTCCTGGCCAAGCTGGGTTGCACGTTCGTCGTCGTCGGGCACTCCGAGCGCCGGACCTACCACCACGAGGACGATGCCCTGGTGGCCGCCAAGGCCAAGGCCGCGCTCAAGCACGGCCTGACCCCGATCGTGTGTATCGGTGAGGGGCTCGACATCCGCGAGGCCGGTAATCACGTCGAGCACTGCACCGGCCAGCTGCAGGGCTCGCTGGCCGGGCTGTCGTCCGAGCAGATCAGCCAGGTCGTGATCGCCTACGAACCCGTCTGGGCCATCGGCACCGGCCGGGTCGCCAGCGCCGCCGACGCGCAGGAGGTGTGCGCCGCGGTCCGCTCGACGCTGGCCGAGCTGGCCTCGCCCGAGATCGCCGCGACCGTGCGCGTGCTCTACGGCGGCTCCGTCAACGCCAAGAACGTCGGTGAGCTGGTGGCGAAGCCCGACATCGACGGTGCACTCGTGGGTGGTGCGTCACTCGATGGCGAGCAGTTCGCGATGCTGTCGGCGATCGCCGCGGGCGGGCCGCTGCCGTAGGCGTTAGTTCGCCGGCTCCAGCACCATGGTGGGCAGGTTGCCCCTGTTGATTCCTCCGGGCAGTGGTCGGCTCGTGGTGGTCAACGGGGCGTCCGCCGCTTTGGCGGGCGGTGCGTGACAACCTGTCTCCGGATCCATGCCAGGGATGCCGCCGGACTCGATGCAGCACAGATCGGCATTTCGGACGGTCTTCTTCATGCAGTTGTCGTACGCCTCGATATCCCAGGTGTCGTCGCTGGGTGCGGCGATCGACACCGGGGCCGTGGTGACGGTCAATGCGGCAGCCAGCAAAGTTGCTGAAGCAAGTTTCACGACGGACATGTTGGCCTCCAAATAGGCCGAGTAGTGGATGTTGATCTGTCCATGGTGCGCCCTCACCGCGCCCGGTGGCGCCGAATCAGCAACGCAATTGTGGTGACGCCGACGACGCGGCGGTGGACCGCGGCCGGGCGATGGCGTTCCACCCGGTAAGCTGTGGCACATGATTTTGGCCCTGCAGATCACGTTGATCATCACCAGTGTGTTGGTTGTGTTGCTGGTGTTGCTCCACCGGGCCAAGGGTGGCGGTCTGTCGACGCTGTTCGGCGGCGGTGTGCAGTCCAGCCTGTCGGGCTCCACCGTGGTCGAGAAGAACCTCGACCGGCTGACCTACTTCATCACCGGCATCTGGCTGGTGTCGATCATCGGCATCGCACTGCAGATCAAGTACGGCGCCTAGCTCCAGACTTTCCGAACCGGCCACGCCTGTCAGGCGTGGCCGGTTCTGTTTGTTTGACAGCGAGTACCCAGCGTCCGCTGGGCCGGCGCTTATGCCGATGACAGGGCGCACATAGCGCCGGCCCCTACGCTCGCCGCGTGGTGCATCTTCTTCGTATCGGCGCAGGCGCGGTGGTGCTGCTCTGCGTGGCCGGTGGCGTGGCCCCGGGTCCGGCGGCAGCCGATCCACTCCCGGTCGCCGACGTCCGGCAGGCCGTCAGCACCGAAGACGGCTGGCGCCTTGGGGTTTCGCTCACCCAGATGACCGTCAACTCGGTCCCGAACATGGCCGCCACGGCTTTCACGCGAGAAGGTTTCGTCACCGGCCGGGCCGAGGCGACCATCGACGGCAGCGGCTCGTCGGCGGTCAACAACGGGACGCTGATCGTGGGTCTGCAGCTCGGCTGCCAGGTGGACCTCAGCGAGGGCGCCAGCGTCGGCGGCGACGCCGATATCGGCATCAACCCGGGTTTCAGCGGAAACGTGCTGAATGCCATCGGCCCCTATGCCGATCTGGGCGGCAACGTCTCGGTGAACCTGCTGCCGGGCACGATCACCAACGTGGTGCTGGGCAAGAAAGCGCTGAAGGGCCGCACCGGCGGCATCACCGTGCACGACGCCCACGTCAAGGTCGACGCCTGCGGCGGGGCGGTGGCCGTCCGGTTCTTCTCGACGGTGACCATCGACACCGACAAGAACGACGACAGCGTGAACGCCTACGGGGACATCCTGCAGCTATGAGCGTCGTACGAATTCCGGTGAGATTCCGGACCGCGGTGGTCGGCGTCGCGGCATCGGCCTGGTTCTTGGTTTTCGTACCGGTCGCCGGGGCCGACTGCACCGGCGCGGGGGACTTCGGCGCCGGATCGGGTTGCGCGCCACCGGGTGGCGGCAGCTCGTCGGCGAAGGCGTGGCCGCCGACGTCGGTGGATTGGCCGCCGAACGTGGATGCCGACAGCTCCGGCGGTGGCGGCGACGCCGGCGATTCGAATCCAATTGTGTTGCCCGACGGGCAGAAACCGTCGACCACGACGTCGCGTGCGAGCGCGCCTGCCACGCCCACCACGTCGTCGCCGCCGATCGTCCCGGTCGGTTCGCCGTGATCGTGCCGAACCGCCTGCCCTGCGCGAGCGGCGTCCGCCGTCGATACTTGGGTGATGGCAGACGTTCCCAACGCTCCTGACACCACGCTGCTACCGATCGGATCGGTTCAGCGCACCGAACTGGGCCGTGAGGCCACCGAACCGATGCGCGAAGACATCCGGTTGCTCGGCGCCATTCTCGGCGACACGGTCCGCGAGCAGAACGGCGACGCGGTCTTCGATCTGGTGGAACGGGCGCGGGTGGAATCGTTCCGGGTGCGTCGCTCCGAGATCGACCGGGCAGAGCTGGCGGCGTTGTTCTCCGGCATCGACATTCACCAGGCAATCCCGGTGATCCGGGCGTTCACGCATTTCGCATTGCTCGCCAACGTCGCCGAGGACATCCACCGTGAACGGCGGCGTGCCGTGCACGTGGCAGCGGGCGAGCCACCGCAGGACAGCAGCCTGGCCGCGACGTACCGGAAGCTGGACGAAGCCGGGGGATTGGACGGGACGGCGGTCGCCGATGCGCTGCGCGGTGCGCTGGTCTCGCCGGTCATCACCGCCCATCCCACCGAAACCCGGCGGCGCACCATCTTCGACACCCAGAACCGGATCACCGACCTGATGCGGCTGCGGTTGCACGGGCACAGCCTGACGCGCGACGGCCGTGACCTCGAGACCGAGCTGCGCCGGCACATCCTCACCCTGTGGCAGACCGCGCTGATCCGCTTGTCGCGGTTGAAGATTCAAGATGAGATCGCCACCGGGCTGCGCTACTACCCGGCCGCGTTCTTCGACGTCATCCCACGCGTCAACGCGGAGGTGCGCGGCGCGCTGCAGGCACGCTGGCCTGGTGAGCCGCTGCTGGAGACGCCGATCCTGCGGCCCGGCTCGTGGATCGGCGGTGACCGCGACGGCAACCCCAACGTCACCGCCGACGTGGTGCGCCTGGCGACCGGCAGCGCGGCCTACACTGCGTTCGACCGCTACTTCGCCGAACTCCTTGCGCTGGAACATGAATTGTCGATGTCGGCGCGGCTGGTGCGGGTCAGCGACGCGCTGCAGGCGCTGGCCGGTCAGCATCCCGAGCCGACCCACGCCGACGAGCCATACCGTCAGACGCTGCACGTGATCCGTGCGCGCCTGACGGCCACCGCCGCCGAGATCCTCGACCGCCAACCCGAGCACGAGCTGGACCTCGGCCTGCCGCAGTACACCACGCCTGCCGAGTTGCTCGCCGACCTTGACGTCATCGACGCTTCGTTGCGCGCCGGTGGCACCAGCGTGCTGGCCGACGACCGGCTGGCCCGGTTGCGAGAGTCGGTGCGCGTCTTCGGTTTCCATCTCTGTGGCCTGGACCTTCGGCAGAATTCCGAAGTACACGAGCAGGTGGTGGCCGAGCTGCTGGCGTGGGCCGGCGTGCACCCCGACTATGCGTCGCTGCCGGAAGACGAGCGCGTCGCCGTCCTGGTCGCGGAGCTGTCCACGCGGCGGCCGTTGGTGGGCCGCGAAGCCCAGCTGTCGGAACTGGCGCGCAAGGAACTTGACATCGTCGCCGCGGCGGCCCGCGCGGTCGAGGTCTTCGGGCCGCAAGCCGTGCCCAACTACATCATCTCGATGTGTCAGTCGGTGTCCGATCTGCTCGAGGCCGGGGTGCTGCTCAAAGAAGCCGGCCTGCTCGATGCCGCCGGACCCGAGCCCTACAGCCCGGTCGGCATCGTGCCGCTGTTCGAGACGATCGATGACCTGCAACGCGGATCGGCGATTCTGGAAGCGGCCCTTGCCATTCCGCTGTACCGGTCCATCGTCACCGCGCGGCGCGAGCAGCAGGAGGTCATGCTCGGCTACTCCGATTCGAACAAGGACGGCGGCTACCTGGCGGCCAACTGGGCGCTCTACCGGGCGGAGCTCGATCTCGTGGAATCGGCTCGCAAGACCGGAATCCGGTTGCGACTGTTCCACGGCCGGGGCGGCACCGTCGGCCGCGGTGGCGGCCCGAGCTACGATGCGATTCTCGCGCAGCCGCCCGGCGCGGTCAGGGGCTCGCTGCGGATCACCGAGCAGGGTGAGGTGATCGCCGCCAAGTACGCCGAACCGCATGCGGCACATCGCAATCTGGAGACCCTGCTGGCCGCGACTCTCGAATCGACGCTGCTCGACGTCGAAGGGCTCGGCGACGCCGCCGCACCCGCCTACGACGTACTGGACGACCTCGCCGCCCGCGCACAACGGGCCTACAGCGACTTGGTGCACGAGACACCGGGATTCGTCGAGTATTTCAAGGCATCGACTCCCGTCAGCGAGATCGGCGCGCTCAACATCGGAAGTCGCCCGACATCCCGCAAGCCGACCACCTCGATCGCCGATCTGCGGGCCATCCCGTGGGTGCTGGCCTGGAGCCAGTCGCGCGTCATGCTGCCCGGCTGGTACGGCACCGGGACCGCGTTCGAGGAGTTCATCGACAACACCGACGGTGGCCTCGAGGTACTGCAGGACCTGTACGCGAAGTGGCCGTTCTTCCGGACCGTGCTGTCCAACATGGCGCAGGTGCTCGCCAAGTCGGATCTCGGTCTGGCGGCACGGTATTCAGAGCTCGTGGACGACGAGGCGCTGCGCCACCGGGTGTTCGACAAGATCGCCGCCGAACATGAGCGCACCATCCGGATGCACGCCCTCATCACCGGACACGACGACCTGCTCGCCGACAACCCGGCCCTCGCGCGATCGGTGTTCAACCGGTTCCCGTACCTGGAGCCGCTGAACCACCTCCAGGTCGAGCTGCTGCGCCGCTACCGCTCCGGTGACGAAGACGAACTCGTGCAACGCGGCATCCTCCTGACCATGAGTGGGTTGGCCACCGCGCTGCGCAACAGCGGATAGCTGACTCACGCCGCGTGGTCGGCCAGTGTCACCGCGATGGATCCGTCGACCATGTTCGCCTCGATCACGATGCGTGCGGTCGGTGTGGTGCGACCGCGCAGTACGCACTCGGCTGCCGGTGCGACGAGATGGGTCCGGATGGTTCTGCGCAAACCGCGGGCACCGTAGATCGGGTCGAACCCACAGCCTTGCAGGAACTGCACCACGGTTTCGTCGACCCGGAGTTCGACGGATTCGCGGGCCAGTCGCGCGGTGAACATCTCTACTTCGCGCCTGGTGACCTGCCGGGCCGTCGCGGTGCTGAAGGGCTCCATGATGACGGTCTCGTCGATCCGGTTGAAGAACTCCGGGTCGAAGAACTCCTCGACCGCGGCGGTCACCAGATCGTGCGTGTGGGTCACCGGATCCGTTGGCGCCATGCCGAATAGCCGCGGTCGGCGCCACCGGGTCGCGCGCTGGGCCGTGGCGACGGCCCTGGAACCCAAGTTGGACGTCATGAAGACATAGCTGTTGCGGAAGCTGATGCGTTCGCGCCCGTTTGCGAGCCTGAGTTGGCCGCTGTCGAGCACGTGCAGCAGCGCACGGATCACGGTGGGGTCCGCTTTCTCGACTTCGTCGAAGAGCACGATGCCCGGTGTGTACGGATCGCCTTCGATCTTGTTCTTGTCGAACAGGGTGAAGGATTCTTTGCTTCCCGCGTATCCCGGTGGTGCCCCGGAGAAGGACGCGGCGTAGTGCTCCTGGGCCAAGGCGGCCATGTCGATTCGGCAGAGGTCATCGGGCCCGGTGCGAATCTCGGCGGCGACCTGGCGGACCAATTCGGTCTTGCCGATTCCGGTGGGTCCGACGAGCAGCACGCTGGCCAGGGGGCGGCCGGGATCGGCGATACCGGCATGTGCGATCGACAATGCCCGCGCGACGGCGCCGACGGCCTTCGGTTGACCGAGTATCCGCTGCCCGAGCCGTTCGGCGAAGGCGTCCGGATCGAACCCAGCGACCGATTTCACGGCGACGTGGTTGGTGCGCTGCGGCGTCGCGTTCTGTTCGTGAAACATGTCGGTGAGGTAGGGCACGTCGCTCTCTTACGCCTCGACGGTCCGCTCGACAGGCAGGTTGCCGACACGGCATTCCGCCACACCGACGGTGTCTCGGGTGATCGATTCGACGACTTCCTGCGCCTTCTGCGCGTCGGTCACCCACAGCTTGTAGAACTCGAAGGGGCAATCGGCGACACCTTTGTCGCCGTCGCCGGCCGCGTGCACGCCGGAGTAGCCGCGGTGCAGCAATTTGAACAGGTGGTTCTGCGACTGGTCGTTCTGGCGGGCGTCTCGAATCGCCGACAGCGACAGCTGTGCGAACTGGATGCCGTACTCTTCCTCGCCGGTTTCGCCCAGGGTGCGGCCGTCGAACCCGACGATCGCCGAGTGGCCGAAGTACGAGTACACCCCATCGAAGCCGGCGGCATTGGCCACGGCGACGTAGGTGTTGTTCGCCCACGCCATCGCCTTGGCCATGAGCACCTGCTGCTCCTTGGCGGGATACATGTATCCCTGACAGCGCACGATCAGCTCCGCACCCTTCATGGCGCAGTCCCGCCAGATTTCCGGGTAGTTGCCGTCGTCGCAGATGATCAGCGAGATCTTCATGCCCTTCGGACCCCGGGAAACATAGGTGGTGTCTCCGGGGTACCAGCCCTCGATGGGACACCAGGGCAGGATCTTTCGGTACTTCTGCACGATCTCGCCGGTGTCATCGATGAGGACGAGGGTGTTGTACGGCGGCTTGTTCGGATGGTCTTCGTGGCGCTCACCGGTGATGGAGAAGACGCCCCACGTCTTGGCCTTCCGGCATGCCGCGGCGAAGATGTCGGTTTCGTCGCCGGGGATGGACGCCGCGGTGGCGTACATCTCCTCGGGGTCGTACATGATGCCCTGAGTCGAGTACTCGGGGAACACCACGAGGTCCATGCCCGGCAGTCCGGACTTCATTCCCACCACCATGTCCGCGATCTTGCGGGCGTTGTCGAGGACTTCATCCCTGGTGTGTAGCCGGGGCATCTTGTAGTTGACGACGGCGACGCCGACGGTGTCTGGGCTCGACGAAATGTCACCATGACGCATGGCAGTTCTCCTCAAAGGGTAAGGGCTCGAACGGAATACCGCGTTCGACACTGTGCACGGTCGCCGCCTCAAAAAAGATTCAAATGAAATATCTTCACTTGAAATTAAATGTCCGGTGCCACAGTGTCAACCCGAGCGGTCCACACTGCCGGAGATCAAACAGTCAGCGTGGTGAGCACATCGAAGTCGTACCCGTCGGCCACGGCCAGGTGCACCGGCTGCACGGTCGTGTCCGACCGGTAGTGCACGGTGCCCCGCGGACCGTCGTACGAGACGCGATCGCTGGTCGCTATGTCGGTCAACTGCCCCGAGCGGTGAATGAGCCGGGACAGCAATTGCAGCCCCTCGTAACAGGATTCGGCGATACCGCTCAGCGGTGGCGCGGTGGGACCGTGCAGGTCGTGGTAGCGGCCTATCAACTCCATTGCGTTGGCCCCCACCATCGAGGAGAAGAAGGAGGCGGCGACGAACAATCCTCGGGTGCCGTCCGCTCCGCTGCCCAGCAACATGCTCTCGTCCATCAACGGGCTGAACCGGAGGAACGAGTCGGCGGCACCGAGTGCCGCGCAGGCACGGTTGAATTCGACCGCGTCCTGCCCCACCAGCAGCATCAACACGGCATCGCATTCCGACGCCATGGCCGCCCTGACGGCCTCGGACATGTCCGCGCGGCCCAGGTCCACGAACCGGTGCCCGACGAGGTCGAGCCCGAGATCGCGGGCATATTGCCGGACTGCGGCCACCGACGATCGCGGCCAGACATAGTCGTCGCCGACGATGAACCAGCGCCGCACCCCGGCATTCTCCCGCAGCCAGCGCAACGCCGGCGCGATCTGGCGGTCCGGCGTCTCGCCGCAGCAATAGATGTCACGGCGACGCTCGCCGCCTTCGTAGAGGGCGGGGTACACATAGGGCACCCGGCCCGCGACCACCGGAGCGAGCGCATTGCGTACGGACGAGATGTGCCACCCGCTGACTGCGTGGATGGCGCCCGCGGTGATGAGGTGATCGATCCGTCGGGCGACCAGCTGCGGGTCGGCCCCGCCGTCGACCACTTCGATCTGCACTTCGCGGCCAAGGACTCCGCCGTCGACGTTGAGGTCGTGGGCCGCCAGCTCGCTGATTGCTTCGCATGATGGCCCGAAAACACCGCCCGGCCCCTGCAGGGGCACCACCATGGCCACCCGCCATGCCTCGTCGGCAGTGCTACCGGCCTGCGAGTTCATGACCATTACGTCCTTTGCCGCGCCGTCTGCGGACCGGCTATCATCATTTTCAATTGAAAGTATTGCGCTACCCGGCCCAACGGGCAACACGTAGGAGTTGGTCATGGCGAGCACGGTGTCTCAGCACGACCTGACCACGTCGATCAGCGCCACGCTGCTTCGCGCGGCCCGCAATCTGACCGCCTGCCTGGATGCCGAACTTCAGGACTCGGGGCTCGGCGTCGACCACTGGCTGGCGCTCGACGCGCTGGCCGCCGCCACCGGACCCACGATGGCAGAACTGCAGGCGCTGACGCCGACCCCTGGACCCACCCTGACCAGGGTGGTCGACCGGCTGGTCGTGCAGGCACTCGCATACCGGGAAGTCGATCAATTCGACCGCCGTAAGGTCCGGGTCTTCCTCAGCGAACGCGGCGCCCTGCTTCACGAGAAGTTGCGTCGCCAGATCGAGCCCGTCGAAGCGCAGTGGGCCGCAGCCAATGGCCGGCAGCTATCTGACCGACTCGCGTCGCCGTAGTCTTACGGGGCCCAGTCTCGAACCGACTTGAGCACGCCTCGCACGACGTTTTCTGTGACCGTGATGGGCGACAGCACTGTCTCGGCGACCCCGACGATGGCCTCGACGCGCGTCACGATCGCTTCCATCCGGTCGACCACGCCGAAGATGCGCGGCGCGAGTTCGTCGATCTGGGTGATGGTCTCGTTGAACCGCGACATCGTGGTGTCGAGGTCACCCGTCAGAGTGCTGAGGGTCGCCAGGGTGCCCTCCATGTCGACCAGCAGCGAATCGACCTGGGACACCATGACGTCGGCGTTCAACGCGGCGTCCGTCAACGTTCGGATACGGCCGCGCACGGGTCGTGAACGACCGTCGCCTTTGTCGACCATGGCTACAGTTTTGACGCCGCGGCGGCGTCGAGCAACCACACCGTGGCCTCGGTGCCGATCGCACCGGCCGCTGGGATGTCTTCGGCCGCAGCGCCACCCACCGCCGCTGCCACCGCGTCGGCCTTCTCGGCGCCGGCCACGACCAGCCACACCTGGCGGGAGCGACGGACCGCGGGCAGTGTCAGCGTGATCCGCCGTGGCGGCGGCTTGGGGGAGTCGGTGACGGCGACGACGTACCGCGCGGTCTCGCGGACGGCGTCGGTGTGCGGGAACAGCGAGTTGACGTGACCCTCGCCGCCCATGCCCAACAGGTGCACGTCGAATTCCGGTGTCGGCGAACCATTCCCGGCGACCGCGGCCAGCTCGCGCGCGTAGGCGGCCGCCGCGGCGTCGATGTCGTCGCCGAACTCGCCGTCGCTGGCGGCCATCGCGTGCACGTTGTCGGCCGGGATGGCAACGGAATTCAGCAGTGCCTCGCGGGCCTGCTTGATGTTCCGGTCGGCATCGTCGGCCGGGACGTACCGGTCGTCACCCCAGAACAGGTGCACGTTGGCCCAGTCGATCGGATGCCCGCCGACATGCTTGAGCAGCTTGATGCCGGTACCGCCGCCGGTCAGCACGATGTACGCCACGCCGCGCGCCTCGACGGCGCCATTGATGGCCGCCACGAGACGATCGCCGACCGCGGTCACCAAAGCATCTGCGTCGGGATACTTTTCGATGATCTGCTCAGACATACACAACCTTGTCCAGGCCCACGAGGGCGCGATGGTAAATCTCGTCGGCATCGAGCCGGCGCATCTCTTCGGCGAGGCAGTCGCGAGCTTCCCGGCGTGCCAACGGGATGCGGGCTTCCGGCCGGCCGGTACGGGTGAGCGAGGCGGTGACACCGGTCTGCGGACGGCTCAGCGTGATGGTCTCGGTCGGCCGGGTCAGCACGACTTTGAGCTCACCGACCGCGCGCGTCACCGGCCCGTCGATGCAGGCCGCCAGCCAGCCGGCCAGGATGTCCAGTGCCGGTTCGTCTTTCAGCCCCGACACCAGCGCCTCGGTGATCGGTTCATACGGTGCCTGGTCCAGCGCGGCGGCGAGCAGCGCCCGCCAGTACGTCACCCGGCTCCAGGCCAGATCGGTGTCACCGGACGTGTAGCCGGCCAGCCGGCTCTTGATGCAGGCCTGTGGGTCTTCGCCGTTGGTGGCGTCGGTGATCCGGCGGATCGCCAGCTTGCCCAGCGGATCGGCCGCCGGCACCGCGGGCGCCACATCGGGCCACCAGGTGACCACCGGGGTATCGGGCAGCAGGAATGGCGTCACCACACTGCTGGCATGGCCGGCCAGCGGGCCCGAGAGACGCAGCACCACAACCTCATTGGCGCCGGCGTCGCGACCCACCCGGAGCTGGGCGTCCAGGCGGGCTTCGGTGGCCAGCCGGTCACCCGGGATAACCACGATGACGCGGCACGGATGTTCGCGGCTGGCGGTATTGGCGGCCTCGATGGCCTCTTCGAGGATGGCCTCGGTGTCGGGCGCCACCACCAGGGTCAGCACCCGCCCCAGCGTGATGGCACCGCCCTCTTCCCGGAGCGCGACGATCTTCTTGTTGATCGCACCGGTGTTGGTGTCGGGCAGATCGAGAATCACGGTCGCCTCCATTCGCGGCCGCTGCGCCGCAGCATCTCGAATGCCGACTCCGGACCCCAGGTACCGGACTCGTAGGCCTCGGGCCGGCCGCCGGCCTTGTCCTGCGCGGCCCAGTGTTCGAGCGCGGGATCCAATATCTTCCAGGACAATTCGACTTCGGCGTTGACCGGGAACAGCGACGGCTCGCCGAGCAGGACGTCGAGGATCAGTCGTTCGTAGGCCTCGGGGGAGTCCTCGGCGAACGCCGAACCGTACGAGAAGTCCATGCTGACGTCGCGGACCTCCATGAGATGCCCGGGCACCTTCGAACCGAACCGCAGGGTGATGCCTTCGTCGGGTTGCACCCGGATCACCAGCGCGTTCTGCCCGAGCTCGTCGGTCATCGTGGCATCGAACGGCAGGTGCGGGGCCCGCTTGAACACCAGCGCGATCTCGGTGACCCTGCGCCCCAACCGTTTTCCGGTACGCAGGTAGAACGGCACACCGGCCCAGCGCCGGGTGTCGACCTCGACCGTGATCGCCGCGAAGGTTTCGGTGGTCGAGGTCGACGAGAAGCCTTCCTCGTCGAGCAGGCCGACGACCTTCTCGCCACCCTGCCAGCCGGCGGCGTACTGACCGCGTGCCGTGGTCTCGTCCAGCGGCTCGGCCAGGTGCGTCGCCGACAGCACCTTGATCTTCTCGGCCTGCAGTTCGTGCGGTGAGAAGTTGACCGGCTCCTCCAGCGCCGTCAGCGCGAGCAGCTGCAGGAGGTGGTTCTGAATGACGTCGCGGGCGGCACCCACGCCGTCGTAGTACCCGCCGCGGCCACCGAGTCCGATGTCCTCGGCCATGGTGATCTGCACGCTGTCGACGTAGTGGGCGTTCCACACGGGCTCGAACAACTCGTTGGCGAACCGGAGCGCCAGGATGTTCTGGACGGTTTCCTTGCCCAGGTAGTGGTCGATGCGGAACACCGACGACTCCGGGAAGACGCTGTTGACCACCCCGTTGAGCGCTTCGGCACTGGCCAGGTCGTGACCGAACGGCTTCTCGATGACCACCCGGCTCCAGGAGCCGTCGGACTTGTTGGCCAGCCCGGAGGTGGACAGCTGCTGACACACCTGCGGGAACGCGTTCGGCGGAATCGACAGGTAGAACGCGTGATTGCCACCGGTGCCGCGTTCTTCGTCGAGCTTGTGCAACGTGTCACGCAGCCGCTCGAAGGCAGCGTCGTCGTCGAACGTGCCCTGTACGAACCGGAATCCCTCGGCGAGGCGGTCCCAGACCTCCTGCCGGAACGGTGTCCGCGCGTGCTGCTTGACGGCGTCGTAGACGACCTGGCCGAAATCCTCATCGGCCCAGTCCCGGCGCGCGAAGCCGACCAAGGCGAACGAGGGCGGCAGGAGCCCCCGGTTGGCGAGGTCGTAGATCGCCGGCATCAGCTTCTTACGGGCCAGATCGCCCGTGACGCCGAAGATCACCACCGCGCACGGGCCGGCGATACGGGGCATGCGTTTGTCGCGCTTGTCCCGCAGGGGGTTCACCCAATCCGCCGGCCGCCCGCTGCTGTCGCTCATTTCAGCGCGTCGAGTTGACCCTGCGTGGCCTCGAGCAGCTCGCCCCAGGACTTCTCGAACTTCTCCACGCCCTCGACCTCGAGGACGTTGAAGACGTCGTCCAGGTCGATACCGACGGCCGAGAGCTCGTCGAACACGGCCTGCGCCGCGGCAGCAGTGCCGGAGATGGTGTCCCCGGTGATCTGGCCGTGGTCGGCGACCGCTTCCAGGGTCTTCTCCGGCATGGTGTTGACCGTGTTGGCGGCGACCAGCTCGGTGACGTACAGCGTGTCCGGGTAGTCCGGGTTCTTCACGCCGGTCGACGCCCACAGCGGACGCTGCACACGGGCACCCTCGGCCTTGAGATTCGCGAACTGTGGCCCGCCGAAGACCTGCTCGTAGGCCGCGTAGGCCAGCCGGGCGTTGGCGACACCGGCCTTGCCGCGCAGACCCAGCGCCGAGCCACCGATCTTCTCCAGCCGCGCGTCGATCTCGGTGTCCACGCGGGACACGAAGAACGAAGCGACAGAGTGGATCTTCGACAGGTCGTGGCCGGCTTCGCGGGCCTTCTCGAGCCCGGTCAGGTAGGCGTCCATCACGGCGCGGTGCCGTTCCACCGAGAAGATCAGGGTGACGTTGACCGAGATGCCCTCGGCGATCACCGCGGTGATCGCCGGCAGGCCCGCCAGCGTCGCCGGAATCTTGATCAGGAGGTTCGGGCGGTCGACGATCTTCCACAGCTCGATGGCCTGCAGGATCGTCTTGTCGGTGTCGTGCGCCAGCCGCGGGTCGACCTCGATGGACACCCGGCCGTCGACGCCGCCGGAGGCCTCGTACACCTTGGCCAGCACGTCGCACGCGTTGCGGACGTCGTCGGTGGTGACGGTGCGGATGGTGGCGTCCACATCGGCGCCGCGGGATGCCAGCTCGTGCACCTGCGCGTCGTAGGCCGTGCCCTTCGACAGCGCAGCCTGGAAGATCGACGGGTTGGTGGTGACGCCCACGACGCTGCGGGTGTTGATCAGCTCGGTGAGGTTCCCCGACTGCAGCCGCTCACGCGACAGGTCGTCGAGCCACACGGAGACACCGGCGGCGCTCAGCGCCGCGAGGTTCGGGTTCTGAGTCATGAGGGTGCTCTTTTCTGAATTGGTTGTCAGTTGTCCAATGAGCGTTCTGCGGCGGCGACGACGGCCTCAGCGGTGAAGCCGAACTCCCGGAACAGGGTCTTGTCGTCGGCCGATGCGCCGTAGTGCTCGATCGAGATGATCTCGCCGGTGTCACCGACCAGCTTGTGCCAAGGCTGCGCGATGCCGGCCTCGACCGCAACACGTGCCGAGACGTCGGGCGGCAGCACCGCGTCGCGGTACTCCTTCGGCTGCGCCTCGAACCATTCCAGACACGGCATCGACACGACGTAGGCGACGATGTCCTTGTCCGCCAACAGCTTCTGTGCTTCCACGGCGAGCTGCACCTCGGAACCGGTCGCGATGATGATGACGTCGGCATCGTCGGCCGGGTTACCGCCACCGAGCACGTAGCCACCACGGGCAGCGCCCTCGGCGTCGGTGCCCTCGAGGACGGGTACCCCCTGGCGGGTCAGGATGAAACCGGTCGGGTTGTTGCCGTGGGTGCGCTCCAGGATGGTGCGCCACGTGTAGGCGGTCTCGTTCGGGTCGGCGGGACGAACCACCGACAGGTTCGGGATCGCGCGCAGCGCGGCCAGGTGCTCGATCGGCTGGTGCGTCGGGCCGTCTTCACCCAGACCGATGGAGTCGTGCGTCCAGATGTAGATCGGGTCGATGTTCATCAGCGCGGCCAACCGCACTGCCGGCCGCATGTAGTCGGCGAACTGCAGGAAGGTTCCCGCGAACGGACGCGTGGGGCCGTGCAACACGATGCCGTTGAGGATCGAGCCCATGGCGTGCTCGCGAATGCCGAAGTGCAGCACGCGGCCGTACCAGTCGGCGGTGTAGTCCTCGGTCGAGATCGAGGGAGGACCGAACGACTTCACACCGTTGATGGTCGTGTTGTTGCTGCCCGCGAGATCGGCTGAGCCACCCCACAATTCGGGCAACTTGCCGGCGACGTCGTTGAGCACCTTGCCGAACGCGGCACGCGTGGCGACGGCCTTGCTGCCCGGCTCCCAGTACGTCAGGTCGGCGTCCCAGCCCTCGGGCAGTTCGCCGGCGTGCAGGCGGTCCAGCAGCTTCTTGCGCTCGGGTTCTTTGGCGGCCCAGGCGTCGAACGCGATCTGCCACTCGTCATGCGCCTTCTTGCCGCGGGCGATCAGCTCGCGGGTGTGGTCGATGACCTCGGGCTTCACCTCGAAGCTCTTGTCCGGGTCGAAGCCCAGCACCTTCTTCGTGGCGGCGACCTCGTCGGCACCCAGTGCCGAACCGTGCACCCCGCCGGTATTCATCTTGGTGGGGGCCGGGTAGCCGATGATGGTGCGCACCGAGATGAACGACGGGCGATCGGTCACCTTTCGCGCCTCTGCCAACGCCGCTTCGATGGCCGTGACGTTCTCACCGCCGTCGACCTCCTGTACGTGCCAGCCGTAGGCGCGGTAGCGCGCGCAGGTGTCCTCGGAGAGCGCGATGTTGGTGTCGTGCTCGATGGAGATCTTGTTGTTGTCCCACAGCACGATCAGGTTGCCGAGCTGCTGGGTGCCGGCGAGCGACGACGCCTCGCTGGTCACGCCCTCTTCGATGTCACCGTCCGAGGCGATGACGTAGATGAAGTGGTCGAAGGGGCTCTCGCCGGGCGCGGCCTCGGGATCGAACAGACCGCGTTCGTAGCGCGCGGCCATCGCCATGCCGACCGAGGAGGCCAGGCCCTGGCCCAGGGGACCGGTGGTGATCTCCACACCCTTGGTGTGGCCGTACTCGGGGTGGCCGGGGGTCAGCGAGCCCCAGGTGCGCAGCGCCTCGATGTCGGCCAGTTCGAGGCCGAAGCCGCCCATGTACAGCTGCAGGTACAGCGTCAGGCTCGAGTGGCCGCAGGACAGGACGAAGCGGTCCCGGCCGATCCAGTGGGTGTCGGACGGGTCATGACGCATCTGACGCTGGAACAGGGTGTAGGCCAGCGGGGCCAGGCTCATGGCGGTTCCTGGGTGGCCGTTTCCGACCTTCTGAACCGCATCCGCGGCCAGCACTCGCACGGTGTCGACGGCGGCCGAGTCCAGCTCGGTCCAGTCGTCCGGGTGGTGCGGGCGGGTGAGTTCGGAAATCTCTTCGACTGTGGTCACGGGCGCACTCCTACTGAGGGACGTCTCGGGCTCGGCAAATCGCAAGCGAGCTGCATGACTACCCTAATGCGCGCCGCTGGTGTGGTGCAGACCGCTTCACCTTTGGCCTGCCCGTGATTGGGTTTCCGTTCACCCGAATGCACCCTGCGGTGTGGAGCACTCAGGTGCGCGGTCTACCATCGTCTGTAGTAGAGGCTGCGCGGCCGTGACTTCCGAGGAGATATCTGCGTGAGCATTCGCGAGCGCCGTTCCGTCCACGGGGCACACGGTTTCGGTCCCGGAGCTGCGGCGTCGGACGAGTCCGGCTCTGCTTCGGGAACCAAGTCGCCGAACCGGGTTCGGGACACGCTGCTGGCCTACATCGCCCTCACCAAGCCGCGCGTCATCGAGTTGCTGCTGGTGACCACCATCCCGGCGATGCTGCTCGCGCACCGCTTCGACGCGGTGGCCAGCCAGGGTCCGATCAAGCCGCTGCTGATCCTCAACACCCTGGTCGGCGGGCTGCTCGCCGCCGCCGGCGCCAACACTCTGAACTGTGTCGCCGACGCCGACATCGACAAGGTGATGAAGCGCACTGCCCGCCGGCCGTTGGCGCGGGCGACCGTGCCGACCCGGAACGCGCTGATCTTCGGCCTGATCCTCACCGTCACGTCGTTCGTGTGGCTGTGGCGCAGCTCGAATCTGCTGTCGGGCCTGCTTGCGCTGGCGACCATCGCCTTCTACGTCTTCGTCTACACGCTGCTCCTGAAGCGCCGCACGTCGCAGAACGTGGTGTGGGGCGGCGCCGCCGGCTGCATGCCGGTGATGATCGGCTGGTCCGCGGTCACCGGCACCATCCAGTGGCCCGCGCTGGTGATGTTCCTGATCATCTTCTTCTGGACGCCGCCGCACACCTGGGCACTGGCCATGCGCTACAAGGAGGACTACGAGGCGGCCGGCGTGCCGATGCTGCCCGTCGTCGCCACCGAGCGCGAGGTCACCAAGCAGATCCTGATCTACACCTGGGCAACCGTCCTGACGACGCTCGCGCTGGCGTTCGCCACCGGTTGGCTGTACGCGGCCGTGGCGCTGGTCGCCGGCGTGTGGTTCCTGGTGATGGCGCACCAGCTGTACTCGGGCGTCAAGCGCGGTGAGCCGGTCAAGCCGCTGCGCCTGTTCCTGCAGTCGAACAACTATCTCGCGGTGCTGTTCTGCGCGCTGGCGGTCGACTCGGCACTCGCGTTGCCGATGCTGTTCCACTGACCCGACCAGCTAGCTTGGGGGACATGCCCCAACTGGTGAGCCCTGACAACTTCGCCCGCGCGGAATCGGATCTGTACTTCGGCGGCATCGTCCGCGACGACGGCTTCGGCGCCTTCCTCCACAACCGCGAACTCAGCTCGATCGACCACCAGATCGTCATCCGGCAGAACCGCGACACCCTGTACTCGGCCGCGGTGTTCGACCTCGACGCGGGGCCCGTCACCGTCACCCTGCCCGACAGCGCGGGCCGCTTCATGTCGCTGCAGATCATCAGCGAGGACCACTACACGACCCAGGTCGCCTACGCGCCCGCCGCGGTGACGCTCACACGCGACGAGGTGGGCACGCGCTATATCGCCGCAGCGGTCCGGACGCTGGTCGACCCCGACGATGCGACCGATCTGGCCGCCGTGCACGCGCTGCAGGACGCCATTACCGTCGCACAGGACGCACCGGGCGCCTTCGCGGTGCCGGACTGGGATCCGGTGAGCCAGAAGACCGTGCGCGATGCGCTCGTCACGCTGGCCACCACGCTGCCGGACACCAGAGGCATGTTCGGCACCGCGGCCGACACGGACCCGGTGCGGCATCTGATCGGATCGGCCAACGCGTGGGGCGGCAATCCGCAGCGCGACGCCCTGTACCTGACCGTGGTGCCGTCCCAGAACGACGGCACCACGGTGCACCGCGTCACCGTCAAAGATGTTCCGGTGGACGGCTTCTGGTCGGTGACGGTCTACAACAAGGACGGCTACTTCACCGCCAACCCGCAGAACGCCTACTCACTGAACAACATCACCGCCGTCAAGGACGCCGATGGTTCGACAACCATCCAGTTCGGCGGCACGGATGCGGCCAACCTGCTGCCGATCACCCCGGGCTGGAACTACACCGTGCGGCTCTACCGCCCGCGGCCCGAGATTCTCGACGGCAGCTGGACGTTCCCGGCCGCCGCGCCGGTTTAGGGCACCAGCACCACCGAGCCGACGGTCAGGCGGGCCTGCAGGTCGGCATGTGCGCGGGCGGCATCGGCCAGCGGATAACGCTGGCTGACCGTCACGTTGATGGTGCCGTCGGCGACGGCCTGCAGAAGTTCGCCTGCCCGCCAGGAGAATTCGTCGGCGGTGCGGGTGTAGTGCGCAAGCGTCGGCCGGGTGACGAACAGCGAGCCCGCGCTGTTGAGCCGTTGCAGGTCGAACGGCGGCACCGGCCCGCTGGACGCGCCGAACAACGCGAGGGTGCCGCGCACCGCGAGGCTGGCCAGGCTGGCCTCGAACGTGGACGCGCCGACGCCGTCGTAGACGGCGGCGACGCCGTTGCCGCCCGTCAGTTCGCGGATCTTGGCGCCGAACTCGGCAGGGTCGTCGGGATAGTCGAGCACCTCGATGGCGCCGGCCCGGCGGGACAATTCGGCCTTGTCCTGGTTGGAGACCGTGGTGATGACCCGGACGGCCATGCTGGTGGCCCACTGGGTCAGGATCAGCCCGACGCCGCCGGCGCCGGCGTGCAGCAGGACGGTGTCGCCCTGCTGCACGGGGTAGGTCGACTTGATCAGGTAGTGGGCTGTCATCCCTTTGAGCAGGGCCGCGGCGGCCACCTCGGGCTCCACGCCCTCCGGGACGTAGGCCACGTAATCGGCTGGTGCGACACAGTATTCGGAGTAGGTGGCGTCCGCAGCCGCGGTGACCACCCGGTCGCCGACGGCCAGCGCTGCCACGTCGTCGCCGACGGCGGTGATGGTGCCACAGACCTCCTGGCCCGGGATGTAGGGCACCGGACGCGGGTACAACCCGGAGCGGAAGTACGTGTCGATGAAGTTGACGCCGATGGCCTCGGCCTTGATCAGGACCTCGCCCGGGCCGGGAGTTGGCTCGGGGCGTTCGACGAAGGACAGGACTTCCGGACCGCCGAGTTCGGCGACTTCGATGGCGTGCATGGCACCTATCATTCCAACGTGAAACTCGCGCGGCCCGATATCCGGCATCCCCGTGTCGTTTTGGCTGGTTGTCAGGCTCTCGTCGAGGGCGACGGAGACGACGCCGGATTGGTGAGGGCGCTGCGGGACCGCGGCCTGCATGCGCACTGGCTGGCGTGGGACGACCCCGCCACGCTGCAGGCCGATCTGGTGATCCTGCGGGCCACGTGGGACTACACCGAGCGACACGACGAATTCCTGGCATGGACCACGAAGGTGCGCAATCTGCTGAACGCGCCTGAGGTGGTCGCCTGGAACAGCGACAAGCGGTACCTGGCGGATCTCGCGGCGGCCGGGGTGCCGACGGTGCCCAGTGCATTCTTCGCGCCGGGGGAGTCGGTGACGGTGCCCGCGGGCGAGGTCGTGGTCAAACCCGCGGTGGGTGCGGGTTCGGTTGGCGCGCAACGATTTGCCGACGCCGGCGCGGCCGCGGCGCATGCCGCCGCGCTGCAGGCCGACGGCCGCACCGCGCTGATCCAGCCGTATGACGAGCGCATCGAGGCGGGGGAGACCGCGCTGGTGTTCCTGGCGGGCAAGCAGTCGCACGCCTTCATCAAGGGGCCGATGCTGCCGCCGCCCGGCGGCAGTCTGGAGATGCACGAGTCCGGCACGTATGCCGAGGAACAGCTACGGCCGGCCGAGCCGGATTTCGAGTTGTGGGACGTCGGTTACGCGACGCTGGCCGCGGCCGCCGCGCATCTGGGCATCGAGCCGGCGGAGTTCCTCTATGCCCGGGTGGACGTCATCGGCGACCGCCGGGACCCGCGGCTGCTGGAACTGGAACTCGTCGAACCTGGCCTGGGCTGGCGGCAATTGGCCGAGCCTGAACGTGCCGTGGCGCAACGGCAATTCGCCGTCGGCGTCGAGTCAGCTCTGGAGCGGCTCGGCCTCGGCCCGCTGTCGGGCCGACTGGGGTAACCGTGTCTGACGACTTTTATGACGGAATTGGCGACTACCGAAGACTGGCCCGAGAAATCGGGGAGGGCGTTGCGGCCGTCGGAAATGCCGTTCCTCACAATGGCCGCGTGTTCTGGAAGCTGACGGAAGCCGACAACGGTTCACTCGCTTGGCTCGCGTTCACTCGGCCAGATGCGCGCTCAACGCTGGATCGGCGCAAGGTGTGGACGTTGATCCCACGGCTGCAGGTTTTCATGGCCAACTGGTTCGTGATCGTTGATCGTGAGCGCACCGATCACAGCGAGTGGGTGCACAAGGTCATCGACGTCGATGAGGCGCGCGAGATCGCACCGTTGGTACCGCAGCCGTCAACCGAGGACATGAAGCGGATCACTCGGCCGCAAGTGGTGCTGACCCTGGATGACATCGACCGCCACACGGTGGCGACGGTGCTGGGCAAGCGAACCGCTACGGCGCTGAAATGCCGGCGGTGACTCACCTGAACGAGCGGGTACCTGACGTCAATCTGCGGCGGCATATCGCCACCTTGACTGAATGCAGGCACCGATTTCGGCGTCGCGGCGTCCCTGGTTGCTGTCAGCGAACGGGTGTCGCAGACCTGATTGAAGTCAGGGACTCGCTACTCGGACGTCCGCTCTCCCAGCGACGCCCATAGCGCCGCGGTGGCTGCGGTGCAGGCGGCGGCGCCCGCAACGTGGATCGCCACCAGCACCGCGGGCACCCCGGTATAGAACTGGACGGCGCCGACGGCGCCCTGCGCGAGCACCAGCGCGGCCAGCACCGCCAGCCGCAGCAGTACCGGCTTGGGGGCGCGCACCGCGAGCAGCGCGAAACCCAGCCCGATCACGAAGCTGAGGTAGGCCACCAGCAGTGACGAGTGCAGGTGGGCCAGATCGGTGATCTCGACCTGCAGGCGCTTGACCGGCTGCAGGGCGCTCTTGTCGCCGGCATGCGGTCCGGCGCCGGTCACCAGCGTGCCGGTCACCAGCACGGTGGACAGCGTGACAGCGGTCAGGACGGTGAACCAGCGCAGCGGCTTCGGCACGACGACGCGGTCGGTGCCCGCGTCGGGTTCGCCGATCTTGACGTAGAGCAGCACGGCCAGCCAGACCATCACCATGGACACCAGCAGGTGGACCGCGACGGTCCACCACAGCAGCCCGGTGCGGACCGTGATGCCGCCGATGACCGCCTGCACGACCGTCGACGCCGGCATCAGCCAGGCGTAGATCTGGACCTCGCGGCGGCGGCCGGCGCGGATGACGGCGAGCACCGCGAGGCCGGCCGTCAGTACCACGCCGAACGTGAACATCCGGTTGGTGAATTCGACGGCCTGATGGACCACGGGCACTTCGGCGTGCGGCACGGGCACGAAGCTGCCGGGGAAGCACTGCGGCCAGGTCGGGCAGCCCAGTCCGGACGCGGTGACACGGACGATGGCCCCCGTGACGGAGATGCCGCCCTGGGTCAGGATGACCAGGAACGCGATGAGCCGCTGGACCCGAAGCGAAGGGATGGGCAGCTTGTCGAGCACGGTCTGATCGTAGGCCAGGGCTAACTACGCGGCGTAGTAGGGGCCGTCAGCTGAACCGGAACCAGCGCATCGCGGCCAGCCCGGCGATCACGCCCCAGGCGGCCAGCACCGCGATGCCGAACCAGTCCACCGACAGCGTCATCGCCTGGGTCAGGGACTCGGTCAGCGCGCCCGACGGCGTCAGCCGGGCGACCCAGCGCAGCGCCTCGGGGACCACCCGGTGCTCGATGGTCAAGGCGCCGAGGCCGGCCAGGATGAACCACAGCAGGTTCGCCAGGGCCAGCACGATCTCGGCCTTCAGCGTCCCGCCGAGGAGCAGACCCAGTGCTGCGAACGAGGCGGTGCCGAGCGCGATCACCAGTGCGCCGAGCAGCAGGCTCAGCGGGCTCGGCCGCCAACCCAGCGCAATGCCGATGCCGCCCAACACGATTGACTGCAGGAACACCGTGGTGACCACCGCCAGCGACTTGCCCGCGATGATGCCCCACACCGGCAGCGCGGTGGCGCCGAGGCGCTTGAGCGCGCCGTAACGCCGGTCGAAGGCGACGGCGATGGCCTGCCCGGTGAACGCCGTCGAGATCACCGCCAGCGCCATGATCGGCGGCGTGAACGTCCCCGGGCGGTGGTCGCCCAATGAGCCGATGGGCAGCAGCGTGAGCCCGACCAGCAGCGTGATCGGGATGAACATGGTCAGCAGCAACTGCTCACCGTTGCGCAGCAGCAGCTTGAGCTCCAGCCCGTACTGCGCCGCCAGCATCGCGGGGATGCCCGCCGGCCGCGGATCGGGGGTGAACGTCCCCGGGGCGAACCGATTCGTCTCGGTGCTCACGACCGTAGCTCCCGTCCGGTCAGGTCGAGGAAGACGTCCTCGAGGCTGCGCTGCTCGACGCGCATGTCGGTGGCCAGTACGTTCAGGCGCGCGGCCCACGCGGTGACGGTCGCCAGCACCTGCGGGTCGATATGGCCTTCCACCAGGTACTCGCCGGCGCCGGCTTCGGAGGCGCGGTAGCCCTCCGGCAGCGCGGAGATCAGTAGCGACAGGTCCAGTTTGGGCGGGGCGGAGAAGCGCAGCTGGTTCTCGGCGCCGCCGCGCATCAGGTCGGCGGGAGTGCCCGCAGCCACGGCGGCGCCGTGGTCGATGATCACGATGCGATCGGCCAGTTCCTCGGCCTCGGTGAGCTGGTGCGTGGTGAGCACGACGGTGACGCCGTCGCGGCGCAGGCCTTCGATCAATTCCCACACCACGATTCGGGCGTGGGCGTCCATGCCGGCCGTGGGCTCGTCCAGGAACACCAGCTCAGGGCGTCCGACAATGGCGCAGGCCAGCGCCAGGCGCTGCTGCTGCCCGCCGGACAGTCGGCGGTAGGTGGTGCGGGCGGCCTCGGTCAGGCCCAGGGTGTCCATCAGCCACTGCGGGTCGAGCGGATTGGCCGAATACGCCGCGACGAGGTTCAGCATCTCGCCGGCCTTCGCGGCGGGGTAGCCGCCGCCGCCCTGCAACATCACGCCGATGCGGGCGCGCAGCTTGGCGTTGTCTGCGGTGGGGTCCAGGCCGAGGATCGAGATGCTGCCCGAGTCGGGCTTGTTGAAGCCCTCGCACATCTCGACGGTGGTGGTCTTACCGGCCCCGTTGGGTCCGAGCAGCGCCAGCACCTCGGCGCGTCGCACCTCCAGATCCAGGTTGTTCACGGCCTGGATATCGCCGTAGCGCTTGCTGACGCCGCGCAGCAATACGGGCGTCTCACCGGAACTCACGGGGATTCAGCGTAAGCGTCGGACCTGGCAGTGGCGCTACCAGGGGCGTCACCGTTGTCCGAGTCCGGCAATCCGCGCCAGGGCAGGCGGCCCCGCGTCAGCGCGATCAGCAGCAGCACGATGACGGTGCTGGCCAGCGTGGCGTCGAGGATCTGGAAGAGCGCGAACCGGTCGCCGTTGGCCGTCGGGCCGAAGACGCCGACGACGAACGTCACCACGATGGTGGTGCCGCGGAAGCCCGGCCGGGTGGCCCAGCAGGCCAGCGGGATGATCGCCCACAGCAGGTACCAGGGCTGCACGACGGGGAACAGCAGCACCGTCGCTCCCATGGCGACGCCGAGGCCGCCCAGTGGATGCAGGCGCCCCCGCAGCACCGACAGCAGCAGCCAGCTCACCAGCACGCCGATGACGAAGACGCCGATCCCACGGGTCAGCCCGAGGACGGCGGTGGTGTGGTCGCCCAGGCCCAGCAGGATGCCGACCTGTCCGGTACCGAGCGCGACCAGCGTCGGCGGTGACATCCAGGACCTGACGACGTTCGCGGTGCCGAGGGTGAACAGCCAGCCGAAACCCAGGCCGCTGGCCCAGCCGATGAGCGCCATGACCGCGAGCGCGACGGTGCCCAGCGGCACGCAGGCCTGGAAGAAGGCCTTGACCGTCCCGCCGAGTCGGCGCGCGAGGGCCATCGCCACGAAACCCAGCGCGAGCAGGGACGGCAGCTTGATCTGCGACGACATGGCGATGAGCACCGTGCCGGTGAGCAGCATCGCCAGCGGCCACCATGCCGACCAGTCGTCGCGGTGCCGTGGCCAACTGAGTGGCCGGGGGATCAGGGGACGGCCGGAATCGATGCCGCGCATGGCGAATTCGGTGCCGGCGAGCATCAGTCCGAGCATCGGCGCTTCGTTGTGGATGCCCGCGATGAGGTGCATGAAGAGCAGGGGATTACACGGCCCCAGCCACAGTGCGCTCACTTCGGCGACGCCGCAGCGGCGGGCCAGGCGTGGCGTTGCCCACACCGTGGCCGCGACCCCGAGCAGCACGACCAGCCGGTGCGAGAGCACACCCGCGACGATGTTGTCACCGGTGATCTCGGAGATGCCGCGCCCGATCCACAGGAACAGTGGTCCGTACGGCGCGGGTGTTTCTCGCCAGAGGCTGGGCACCGTCAGGGTGAAGACGTGGCCGAGCCCGAGGCCGGTGGCCGGGCCGACGCGGTAGGGGTCCAGCCCGATGCTCGCGATCTGGCTCTGCGCCAGATAGGAGTAGACGTCCTTGCTGTACATCGGTGGCGCGATCAGCAGCGGCAGTGCCCACAGCAGCAGCGTCTGGTCCAGCTGGCTGCGGGACATTCGGCGTTTGCCCAGCGTGTAGCGGCCCAGCATCAGCCAGGCCAGCGCCATCATGACGGCGCCGGTGGTGGTCATGGTCAGCGAGACGGTCTGGATACGGGACGGCAGGTTCAGTAGGCGCACCCCGAACGTCGGGTCCTGCACGACGGGCCGGGCGCCGGCGCCGAGCGCGCCGATGGCCATCAGTACCGTCCCGGTCGCCCCGAACCGGCGGGTCCGGCGCAGGGAGGCGATCTCGGACGGGTTGAGCGGGGAGCCGACGGACGGCTCGTCGGCGTGCCAGTGCGCGACGGCCGTGCTCAGGTGCTGGAGGCGGTCGGGCATCAGAGCAGATTAGCCGTAGGCCTGCTCGGCCCCGGCCAACTCGGTGACGGCGGTGATAAGGGTTACCTTCCTAGATTCGGTTCCTGAATTCCGTCACAATGGTGTTGTGAAATTACCGTCCGGAGCTCCCGAAGCTGTCGGCACCGCGACCGCGGTGGCGTCGGCAACGGCCGTTTCCGACGGTCACACCCGGTCGGCCATCGTGCAGCTACTGCTGGAAGGCGCTGTCACCGCGACGCAGATCGGCGAGCAACTCGGCATCTCCGCAGCCGGCGTGCGGCGTCATCTCGACGCGCTCATCGAGGCTGGTGACGCCGAATCCAGCGCCGCCGCCGCGTGGCAGCACAACGGCCGCGGCCGCCCCGCCAAGCGCTACCGGCTCACCGCGGCCGGCCGCGCCAAGCTCGGCCACACCTACGACGACCTCGCGGCGGCCGCCATGCGTCAGCTGCGCGAGATCGGCGGCGACGACGCCATCCGGACGTTCGCGCGGCGTCGTATCGACTCGATCCTGTCCGGTGTCACCGCCACCGACGACGTCACCGATACCGCGGATCAGGTGGCCGCAGCGCTGACCCAGGCCGGATACGCCACCACGACGACCCCGGTGACGGGGCCGATCGGCGGGGTCCAGATTTGTCAGCACCACTGTCCGGTCTCGCACGTCGCCGAGGAGTTCCCCGAGCTGTGCGACGCCGAGCGCGAAGCCTTCGCCGAGGTGCTCGGTACGCACGTCCAGCGCCTGGCCACCATCGTGAATGGGGACTGCGCCTGCACGACGCACGTTCCCGTCCTCCCCGAACACGCAGCCCACCCGATCCACCCCGCGACCCAAGAAGAAGGAGTGTCGCAATGACGACCACCCCGGAACAGTTGACCCAGGAGGAGACCATTGCCTCCCTGGGCACGTACGGCTACGGCTGGGCAGACAGCGATGTCGCCGGCGCCGCCGCGACCCGCGGGTTGAACGAGGCTGTCGTCCGCGACATCTCGTCGAAGAAGAACGAGCCGGAGTGGATGCTCGACTTCCGGCTGAAGTCGCTGCACATCTTCGACAAGAAGCCCATGCCGCGGTGGGGCAGTGACCTCGACGGCATCGACTTCGACAACATCAAGTACTTCGTGCGGTCCACCGAGAAGCAGGCCGCTACCTGGGACGACCTGCCGGCCGATATCAAGAACACCTATGACCGCCTGGGCATCCCAGAGGCCGAGAAGCAGCGTCTGGTGTCCGGTGTCGCGGCGCAGTACGAGTCCGAGGTCGTGTACCACCAGATCCGCGAGGACCTCGAGGCGCAGGGCGTCATCTTCCTGGACACCGACTCGGGCCTGCGCGAGCACCCGGAGCTGTTCAAGCAGTACTTCGGCACCGTGATCCCGTCCGGTGACAACAAGTTCTCCGCGCTGAACTCCGCCGTGTGGTCGGGTGGCTCGTTCATCTACGTGCCGCCGGGCGTGCACGTCGACATCCCGCTGCAGGCCTACTTCCGGATCAACACCGAGAACATGGGCCAGTTCGAGCGGACGCTGATCATCGCCGACGAGGGCTCCTACGTGCACTACGTGGAGGGTTGTACCGCGCCGATCTACAAGTCGGACTCGCTGCACTCGGCCGTCGTCGAGATCGTGGTGAAACCCGGTGCGCGCGTTCGGTACACGACCATCCAGAACTGGTCGAACAACGTCTACAACCTGGTTACCAAGCGCGCCCGCGCCGAGGCCGGCGCCACCATGGAGTGGATCGACGGCAACATCGGTTCCAAGGTCACCATGAAGTACCCGGCGGTCTGGATGACCGGCGAGCACGCCAAGGGCGAGGTGCTCTCGGTGGCGTTCGCGGGCGAAGGCCAGCACCAGGACACCGGCGCCAAGATGGTGCACCTGGCGCCGAACACGTCGAGCAACATCGTCTCGAAGTCGGTGGCTCGCGGTGGTGGCCGGTCGTCGTACCGCGGCCTCATCCAGGTGAACAAGGGCGCGCACGGCTCCAAGTCGAGCGTGAAATGCGATGCGCTGCTTGTTGACAACATCAGCCGCTCGGACACGTACCCGTATGTCGACATCCGTGAGGACGACGTCACGATGGGTCACGAGGCCACGGTCTCGAAGGTCAGCGAGGATCAGATGTTCTATCTGATGAGCCGCGGCCTGACCGAGGACGAGGCCATGGCGATGGTGGTGCGCGGCTTCGTCGAGCCCATCGCCAAGGAACTGCCAATGGAATACGCGCTCGAGCTGAACCGGCTGATCGAGCTGCAGATGGAAGGCGCTGTCGGTTAGTGAGTAATTTGACTGAGGCGACGGAAGGAATCGTCGCCAACAAGGGTGAGCTGTTCACGTCCTACGACGTCAACGCTTTTGAGGTCCCCGGCGGCCGTGACGAGCTCTGGCGGTTCACCCCGCTGAAGCGTCTGCACGGGCTGCACGACGGCTCTGCCGAGGCCACCGGCGCCGCGCGGGTCGAGGTGTCGGAGCGTGACGGCGTCACGGTCGAGACCGTCGGCCGCGACGACGAGCGGCTGGGTCAGGGCGGCGTGCCCGCGGACCGCGTTGCCGCACAGGCGTATTCGTCGTTCGCCGAAGCCACGATCGTGTCGGTCGGCCGCGACGTTCAGGTCGCCGAGCCCATCGAGATCGCCATCGCCGGACCGGGTGAGGGCAAGACCGCGTACGGCCACCTGCAGCTGCGGGTCGCCGAACTCGGCGAGGCCGTCGTGGTCATCGACCAGAGCGGCAGTGGAACCTACGCCGACAACATCGAATTCGTCGTCGGCGACGCGGCCCGCCTGACCGTCGTGTCGATCGCCGACTGGGCCGACGACGCGGTGAACGTCAGCACCCACCACGCCACGCTGGGCAAGGACGCCGTGCTGCGGCACGTCGCGGTCACCCTCGGCGGCGACGTGGTGCGGCTGACCTCGCGGACCCGCTACCTGGGTCCCGGCGGCGACGCCGAGATGCTCGGGCTGTACTTCGCCGACGAGGGCCAGCACTTCGAGTCGCGCCTGCTGGTCGACCACGCGGTGCCCAACTGCCGCTCCAACGTGCTGTACAAGGGTGCGCTGCAAGGGGATCCGGACTCGAAGAAGGCCGACGCCCACACCGTGTGGATCGGCGACGTGCTGATCCGCGCCGCCGCCACCGGCACCGACACCTTCGAGGTGAACCGCAACCTGGTGCTCACCGACGGCGCCCGCGCCGACTCGGTGCCCAACCTGGAGATCGAGACCGGCGAGATCGTCGGCGCCGGACACGCCAGCGCCACCGGACGTTTCGACGACGAGCAGCTGTTCTACCTGCAGGCCCGCGGCATCCCCGAGGATCAGGCCCGCCGCCTGGTGGTCCGGGGCTTCTTCGGCGAGATCATCCAGAAGATCGCCGTGCCGGAAGTCCGCGACCGCCTCACCGCCGCCATCGAACACGAACTTGAACTGACTGAAGGACGCAACAACTCATGACCACACTGGAAATCAAGGACCTGCACGTCTCGGTCACCGCGCCCGACGGCGCCGACGTCCCGATCCTCAAGGGCGTCAACCTGACCGTGAAGTCGGGCGAGACCCACGCCGTCATGGGCCCCAACGGTTCTGGCAAGTCGACGCTGTCGTACGCCATCGCCGGCCACCCCAAGTACACCGTCACCTCCGGCTCCATCACGCTGGACGGCGAGGACGTGCTGGAGATGAGCGTCGACGAGCGCGCCCGCGCGGGCCTCTTCCTGGCCATGCAGTACCCGGTCGAGGTGCCCGGCGTCTCGATGTCGAACTTCCTGCGCACCGCGGCGACCGCGGTCCGCGGCGAGGCCCCGAAGCTGCGGCACTGGGTCAAAGAGGTCAAGACCGCCATGTCCGAGCTGGACATCGACCCGGCGTTCGGCGAGCGCAGCGTCAACGAAGGTTTCTCCGGTGGTGAGAAGAAGCGCCACGAGATCCTGCAGCTGGGTCTGCTGAAGCCGAAGATCGCCATCCTCGACGAGACCGACTCGGGCCTGGACGTCGACGCGCTGCGTGTGGTGTCCGAGGGCGTCAACCGGTACGCCGAGGCCGAGCACGGCGGCGTCCTGCTGATCACGCACTACACCCGCATCCTGCGCTACATCCGTCCGCAGTTCGTGCACGTCTTCTTCGACGGCCGCATCATCACCTCCGGCGGTCCGGAGCTGGCCGACGAGCTCGAAGAGAACGGCTACGAGCGCTACACCACCGCGGCTGCTGCCGAGGCGTGAGATGACGGCGTCAGTTGATCTCGACCTGACGCGAATCAGGGCCGACTTCCCGATTCTCGGCCGCGTCATGCGCGGCGGGAATCAGTTGGCGTACCTGGATTCCGGGGCCACGTCGCAGAAGCCGCTGCAGGTTCTCGATGCCGAGCGGGAGTTCCTGACGACGTCCAACGGCGCCGTGCACCGTGGTGCGCACCAGCTGATGGAAGAGTCGACCGACGCCTACGAGCAGGGCCGCGCCGACATCGCGGCGTTCGTCGGTGCCGACGACGACGAGCTGGTGTTCACCAAGAACGCCACCGAGGCGCTGAACCTGGTGTCGTACGCGGTGGGGGACAACCGGTTCGACCGCGTGGTCGGGCCGGGCGACGTCATCGTCACCACGGAGCTGGAGCATCACGCCAACCTGATCCCGTGGCAGGAACTGGCCCGCCGCACCGGTGCCGAACTGCGGTGGTACTCGGTCACCGACGACGGCCGCATCGACCTGGATTCGCTGCAGCTCGACGAGCGGGTGAAAGTGGTTGCCTTCACCCATCATTCGAACGTCACGGGTGCCATCGCGCCCGTCGCCGAAATCGTCCGGCGGGCACAGTCTGTCGGCGCGCTGACCGTGCTGGACGCCTGCCAGTCGGTGCCGCACCAGCCGATTGACTTGCACGCTCTCGACGTAGACTTCGCCGCCTTCTCGGGCCACAAGATGTTGGGCCCCACCGGCATCGGCGTGTTGTACGGACGTCGGGCACTGCTCAACGCGCTGCCCCCGTTCCTCACCGGCGGCTCCATGATCGAGACCGTCACCATGGAGTCGGCGACCTACGCGGCCGCGCCACAGCGCTTCGAGGCCGGTACGCCGATGACTTCACAGGTCGTCGGATTGGCCGCTGCCGCACGGTATCTCGACGCCATCGGCATGACTGCCGTCGAGGCGCACGAGGCCGAGCTGGTGGCCGCGACGCTGGCTGGGCTGACCCAGATTCCGCAGGTGCGGATCATCGGGCCGACCACCACCGAGCACCGCGGTTCGCCCGTGAGCTTCGTGCTCGACGGCGTGCACGCGCACGATGTCGGCCAGATTCTCGACGACGAAGGCATCGCGGTCCGGGTCGGGCACCATTGCGCGGCCCCGTTGCACCGGCGGTTCGGCATCGCCGCGACGGCGCGCGCGTCGTTCGCGGTCTACAACACCCTCGATGAGGTCGACCGACTGGTGGCCGGCGTCAAACGCGCTGTGGAGTTCTTTGCATGAGAATGGAACAGATGTACCAGGAAGTGATCCTGGACCACTACAAGCACCCGCACCACCGCGGGCTGCGCGAGCCGTTCGGCGCGCAGGTGCACCACGTCAACCCGACCTGCGGTGACGAGGTGACGTTGCGGGTGACACTGTCCGACGACGGCGAGACCATCGCCGACATCTCGTACGACGGCCAGGGCTGCTCCATCAGCCAGGCGTCGACGTCGGTGCTCACCGACCAGGTGATCGGTCAGAGTGTCGACGAGGCGCTCAAGACCGTCGGCGCGTTCACCGAGATGATTTCCTCCCGCGGCAACGTCGAGGGGGACGAAGATGTGTTGGGCGACGGCATCGCGTTCGCCGGTGTCGCCAAGTACCCGGCACGGGTGAAATGCGCGCTGCTGGGCTGGACTGCGTTCAAGGCCGCGCTCGCCGAAGCGAGCGCCAAAGACACCGTGCTGGCAGCTGTCGGCACCGATGCGGAGGACAAGCGATGACTGAAGGCACCCCCGAGGCCACCACCGCGGCCAACGTGGTCGACGATCCCGAACTGCTCGATGCCGTCGAGGAAGCCATGCGCGACGTCGTCGACCCCGAGCTCGGTATCAACGTCGTCGACCTGGGACTCGTCTACGGCATGACCCTCGAAGAGGGCGACGAAGGCACCGTGGTGAAGCTGGACATGACGCTGACGTCGGCGGCCTGTCCGTTGACCGACGTCATCGAAGACCAGTCGCGGACCGCGCTGGTGGGCGCGGGCCTCGTCAGCGACCTCAAGCTGAACTGGGTCTGGAACCCGCCGTGGGGCCCGGACAAGATCACCGACGACGGCCGCGAGCAGCTGCGGGCGCTCGGCTTCACCGTCTGATTCTGCTACTGACGTAGTTCGATCACGTTGGCCGACAACGTGCCGCCGAATGCCTCCAGCGTGCCGACGTTGCAGCCGCCCTTGACGCCGGTGGCGCCGACGCTCAGTTCGTGCCCGCCCGCCGTCTTGGTGTAGGTCTGCGGGGCCGTCACCGTGCTGCCGGGGCGCGCGATGCTGGGGGCACTGATCTGGCGGCCATCGAGGTAGAAGCGCACGATGATGTCCGAACAGCCGCCCGCGTCGTTGGTGAACGAGGCCAGCACTTTCTCGGCGATGTGGGCGTCGAAATGGATCGACGGCCTGGCGTTGCAGTCCTGACCGTTCGGCGGCGAACAGTAACCCCGGACGTATTCCTCGACCACATCGGCCGCCGCAGGGGGCGCCAACGCGATGCCCGCGGTGCCGATACTGCCGATCAATGCCATGGCCACGCCGCCGCAGCGTCGGGTGGATACGAACATCTCGGTCCCTTTCTGCCGGCTGATGAATTCGACGCTAGGGCCGCGAGACTGCCGGGCATATAAGGGAATTCCCTACATTTCGGAAAGCGGCTGTGGATAACTCCGGGTTTCGCGGCCGTGCCCCGGGTTTCTTGTCGGAGGCGTTCTCTAGCTTCCAGCGCAACAGGACCAATCAGGTCCGCTGCGACAGGAAGGCACCACGATGAACGCTGACATCGAACGACTGCGGGCCGCGTGCGAACGCGATCTCGGGGACCCGGCCGGCTGGCCGACACCCATCGGCTATCCAAATTCCTTGGCGCTCTGCATCATTGACGCCATCTACGCCGCCGGCGCCCGGCACCTCACCGTCGACAAGATCGTCGAGCGGTACCGCAGCTACCGGGCCGGGCAAGGCGGTGACGCCGACACCGACGGCGCACCCGAACTGCTCGCGAACGTCGAGGCATTGGGTGGTCCGGAGCAGTGGGCCGCCCAGATCGGCAATCGGCGGCCGACATCCACGAGGAAAGACGCACCGCTGCGCTCGGTGGCGCTGACGGAGGTGGCGCAAGCTTTTGTCGCGCTGGGGATCAGCACCACCGAAGACCTGCGGGTGATTGCCGCGGACCCCGAGCCGGCGAAGGCGGCCAAGCGGGCGTGGTGCGCGATACCCGGTCAGCGGTCGGGCTTCACCTGGCGCTTCCTGCTGATGCTGGCGGAACTGCCCGGCGCTGATCCGAATGTCGCGGGATACGTCGCGCGGGAGATCGGTCGCGACGGCCCGATCGACACGGCGGGCCTGCTCGCCGCCGTCGCGGACGTCGCGGGCTGGCACGCCGATGCGCTGCACCAGGCGATCTGGCGGTTCGAGGCACGCCGCACCCACGAGCTGCCGTCGTCGGCGTGACAGCCGGCAACCGACCGGCAGCCGGGCACCGGCGGAATCGGTTGAGCCGTCACGGTGTTGCATAGGCTCATGACCGTCGATGCATCTGGACTCTTCGCCCCACTGGCCCTGCGGAACCTGACCGTACCCAACCGGTTCGCGATGGCGCCCATGACCAGGCAGGCGTCGCCCGGAGGTGTGCCGGGGCCCGACGTGGCGGAGTACTACGCGCGTCGGGCTGCCGGCGGCGTCGGCCTGATCATCACCGAAGGCGTGCGGGTGGGTGACCCGTCGGCCGCCGGTTCGCCGGACATCCCGACGCTCGTGGGCGCCGCGGCGCTCGACGGCTGGCGCAACGTCACCAGCGCGGTGCACCGCCACGGCGCGACCATCGCCGCCCAACTGTGGCACCAGGGCGCCGAGCGCGGCGACCACGACGGGGTGGCCCCGGTCAGTCCGTCGGGAGTCAACGGACTCGGCGAGCAGATCGGCCGCGCCCTGGCGGCTGACGAACTGCCCGCCGTCGCGCAGTGGTACGCCGAGGCGGCGCGCAACGCCAAGGAGGTCGGCTTCGACGCCGTCGAACTGCACGGGGCCCACGGCTACCTGCTCGACCAATTCCTTTGGACCAGAACCAATCTGCGCACCGACGAGTACGGGGGATCGGTGCAGAACCGCACCCGGTTCCCCGCCGAGGTGGTCGCGGCGGTGCGCGCCGCGGTCGGCCCGGACTACCCGATCATCTACCGCTTCTCGCAGTGGAAGGGCACCGACTACAACGCGACGCTGGTGGATGACCCGATGCAGCTGCAGGAACTGCTGGCGCCGCTGGTCGATGCCGGTGTCGATGCGTTGCACCCGTCCACGCGCCGGCACTATGTGCCGGCGTTCCCCGACGCCGACCCGGCCCTGACCCTGGCCGGCTGGACCAAGAAGGTCACCGGGACGCCCGTCATCGCCGTCGGTTCGGTGGGCCTGCAGACCGCATTCCGGTCCGAGAAGCCCGGCCAGGTCATCGAGCCGGGACCGGTGGACCAACTGGTGGACCAGTTCGACGCCGGTGAGTTCGACATGGTCGCGATCGGCCGGGCGTTGCTCGCCGACCCAGGTTGGGTGAACCGCCTGCGCAGCGGCACCCTGGACGGGTTCAATGGCTACGACGCGGCCAGTGCGCTGGCACGATTGAGCTGACCAGATACTGGGAACAAGCAGGTATACCGCAATGTTGGGAGAAGCGTGAGCACCAAGGACATCACCGCCGCCGAATTCAACGGCATCATCAGCGACAACGACATCGTGCTGGTGGACTTCTGGGCGTCATGGTGCGGGCCGTGCCGGGCGTTTGCTCCGACGTTCACCGCATCGTCCGAGAAGCACCCCGACGTCTTCCACGCCAAGGTCGACACCGAGGCCGAGCAGGCGCTGGCCTCCGCGGCCGAGATTCAGGCCATCCCGACCCTGATGGCGTTCAAGAAGGGCCAGCTGGTGTTCCGGCACTCGGGCATGCTGGCGGCCAATCAGCTCGACGAGGTCATCAGCCAGATCAAGGAATTCGACATCGACGCCGCGATGGCCGAAAAGGGCGACGCCACCGACGCCTGAGGCCGTCCGGCCCCGGCCGAGCACTGCCGGCGGGTGTGACTTTGCGCACCCGCTAGCGTGCAGGACGTGAGCGAACAGAACCCACTGGTACTCGTCGACCATCCGCGTCCCGGCGTCGCCCTGGTCACCCTGAACCGCCCCGAGCGGATGAACTCCATGGCGTTCGACGTCATGGTCCCGCTCAAGGCGGCGCTCGACGAGATCACCAACGACAACGATGTCCGCGCGGTCGTCCTCACCGGCGCGGGCCGCGGGTTCTCGTCCGGTGCCGACCACAAGTCGGCCGGCTCGGTGCCGCACGTGGCGGGGCTGACCCGGCCGACGTTCGCACTGCGCTCCATGGAGGTGCTGGACGATGTCATCCTCGCCCTGCGCAAGCTGCACCAACCGGTGATCGCGGCGGTCAACGGAGCCGCGATCGGCGGTGGCCTGTGCCTGGCCCTGGCGTGCGACATCCGGGTCGCCGGCGAGGGCGCCTACTTCCGGGCCGCCGGCATCAACAACGGTCTGACCGCCAGCGAATTGGGCCTGTCTTATCTGCTGCCGCGGGCCATCGGCACGTCGCGGGCATTCGAGGCGATGCTGACCGGCCGGGACATCGATGCGGCGGAGGCCGAGCGGATCGGTCTGGTGTCGCGGACCGTCGCCGACGATCAACTCCTGCAAACCTGCTTCGACATGGCCGAGCGCATCGGCTCGTTCTCCCGCCCGGGAATCGAATTGACCAAGCGGACTCTCTGGAGTGGACTGGACGCCGGTAGTCTGGAGAGCCATATGCAGGCCGAAGGCCTGGGTCAGCTCTTCATCCGACTGCTCACCGCCAACTTCGAAGAGGCGGTTGCCGCGCGCGCCGAGAAGCGACCCGCGGTCTTCACAGACGACAAATAAGCGCTAAGGAGGCAGCTGCGTGATCACCGCAACGGACCTGGAGGTCCGCGCCGGAGCGCGCACGCTGCTGTCCTTCGAGGGTTCCGCGCTGCGCATCCAGCCCGGCGACCGCATCGGTCTGGTCGGCCGCAACGGTGCCGGCAAGACCACGACGCTGCGCATCCTGGCCGGTGAAGGCCAGCCGTATGCGGGGACGGTCGAGCGGATCGGCGAGGTCGGCTACCTGCCGCAGGACCCCAAAGAAGGCGATCTGGACGTCCTGGCCCGTGACCGGGTGCTCTCGGCCCGGGGTCTGGACACCCTGCTGGCCGACCTGGAGAAGCAGCAGGCCATCATGGCCGAGGTCGTCGACGAGGCCGCCCGCGACAAGGCGGTGCGCCGGTACGGCGTTCTGGAGGAACGGTTTTCGGCCCTCGGTGGATACGCCGCCGAGAGCGACGCCGGCCGCATCTGCGCCAGCCTGGGCCTGCCGGACCGGGTGCTGACGCAGCCGCTGCGGACCCTGTCCGGTGGACAGCGTCGCCGGATCGAACTGGCCCGCATCCTGTTCGCCGCATCGGAGGGCTCCGGATCGAACACCACGCTCCTGCTGGACGAGCCGACCAACCACCTCGACGCCGACTCCATCGGCTGGCTGCGCACGTTCCTGCAGAGCCACACCGGCGGTCTCGTGGTGATCAGCCACGATGTCGAACTGCTTGCCGACGTGGTGAACCGGGTGTGGTTCCTGGACGCCGTGCGCGGCGAAGCCGACGTCTACAACATGGGCTGGCAGAAGTACCTGGACGCCCGGGCCACCGATGAGCAGCGCCGTCGCCGTGAGCGCGCGAACGCCGAGAAGAAGGCGAGTGCGCTGCGGGCGCAGGCCGCCAAGATGGGCGCCAAGGCCACCAAAGCCGTTGCTGCGCAGAACATGCTGCGCCGTGCCGAGCGCATGATCGCCGAGCTCGACGCCGAGCGGGTGGCCGACAAGGTCGCCAAGATCAAGTTCCCGACGCCGGCGCCGTGCGGCAAGACCCCGCTGATCGTCAAGGGCCTGACCAAGACCTACGGCTCGCTGGAGATCTTCACCGGCGTGGACCTCGCGATCGACCGGGGTTCGCGGGTCGTCGTGCTGGGCCTCAACGGTGCCGGTAAGACGACGCTGTTGCGCCTGCTGGCCGGTGTGGAGACCGCCGACGCCGGCGGCATCGAACCGGGCTACGGCCTCAAGATCGGTTACTTCGCACAGGAACACGACACCCTCGACAACGCCGCGACGGTATGGGAGAACATCCGGCACGCCGCCCCCGATACCGGGGAGCAGGATCTGCGTGGCCTGCTGGGTGCGTTCATGTTCACGGGCCCGCAACTGGATCAGCCCGCCGGCACGCTGTCCGGTGGTGAGAAGACCCGTCTGGCACTGGCCGGCCTGGTGGCCTCGACCGCCAATGTGCTGCTGCTCGACGAGCCCACGAACAACCTGGACCCGGCGTCGCGCGAGCAGGTGCTCGACGCGCTGCGCAGTTACGCCGGTTCGGTGGTGCTCGTGACTCACGATCCGGGCGCGGCCGAGGCGCTCAATCCGCAGCGCGTGCTGCTGCTGCCGGACGCCACAGAGGACTTCTGGTCGGACACCTACCGCGATCTCATCGAATTGGCCTGACCTGATTTCACCGAATCGCCCGCGCCGAGCGACTGCTGTTTTCTACGCTGATTCCCGTCAGCCCGGTATACCGCCGGGGGAGAGTCAGGGGACCGGCGATGAGGCAATCCAAGGCATCTCGCGACCAGATGATGACCCAGCTGCGTAACGCCTACGAGAGCGGCGCCAGTATCAGGTCATTGGTGGCCACGTCCGGAAAATCCTATGGGTCGGTGCACAGCATGCTGGTGCAGTCCGGTGCGGTGATGCGCAGCCGCGGCGGCCCGAATCACCGCAGCCGGAAGATCGCCTGAAACTCCTTGGCGTGTCCTAGATTTCGTCGGTCAGCCGGACCGGCGCGATCATGTCGAAGACGTCGCCCGGACCGGGGTTGGTGGGCGAGGTCGACCCGCCGAACTGGTCCATCACGGCCCACACCGCGTTGAGCGCTGTGGTGATCGCGCCCTCCGCCCAGCCCGCCGTCCACGAGATGTCGTCGCCCGCCAGGTAGATGCCGCGATGCCGCGCGTCGAGGTCACGCTGCATGAAGTGCGTGTACAGCAGCTCCTGGTAGCGGTAGTGGCCGGGCAGGTTCGCCTTGAACGCACCCATGAAGTTGCGCTCGGTCTCCCACGAGACCGTCTTGGGCGTCTCGATGATGTGGCTGCGGATGTCCACGTTCGGGTAGATGGCCTGCAGCGACTTGAGCATCAGATCCATGCGCTCGGTAGCGTTGAGCGGCACGATCTTCCGGGAGTCGTCCTCCCAGGTGTACGACAGGCAGATGACGCCGGGCTTCTCGTTGCCGTCGGCGTCGAGCCCCTGGTCGAGCAGATAGGTGCCGCGGCTCATCCGGTCGGTCAGCGTCATCGACATGACGTCGCGGCCCTGGGCGTCCTTGTCCTTCCAGAACGGGCGGTCGACCAGGACGAACACCTTGGACGAACCCATGTAGTGCGTCTGCTCGATGGCCGACCACACGTTGGACGGGAACAGGTCGTCGTCGCAGCGAATGTTGTTGAGCAGCATCCACGATTGGGCGGTGACGATGACGGCGTCGTAGGTGCGCGTCTCGCCGTCGGCGTCGGTGATGGTGTAGCGGTTCGGGTACGTACGCCGGATGTCGGTGACGGCGCCGCGGGTCCGGCCGCCGTGCAGCGATTCGAGCGAGGTACCGGCGGGCCAGTGGGCGAGGCGCTGCGGGGAGCGCTTCCACAACCGCAGCGGCAGCTGCTGCGAACCGCCGACCACGCCGCGGTGGTTGTCGTCGGCCTCGGTGAGTACCACCCGCAGGATTTCGAGCATCGAGCTCGGGTAGTCGGTGTCCCAGCCACCCGTGCCGAAGCCGACCTTGCCGAAGATCTCGCGCAGCTCGAACGACTTGAAATGGTGTGATTTGGTCAGGAAGCCCCAGAACGTCTCGTCGTCGAGTTCGCGAATGAGCTTGCCCCAGGCGGACTTCAGGGCCTGCGTGTCGCGTTCGCGGATGGCGTTCTGGATCGCGTGCAGGTCGGCGCCGTCCTCGAGCGTCTTGCGCCAGGCGTCGGCGACGTCCGTGTAGGCCTGCGGGAGGTCGGCAAGTGTCTCGGCATAGTGTGTCTGGCCCTTGAGGTCGACGACGGTGCTCGGTGTCGCGACCGACAGCGGGTTGGGGAACTCGAAGGTCTCGATACCGACCTTGTTGAAGTACTGGTAGAGCGTGGTGGACGTGGGCGGGAACCGCATGGCGCCCATTTCGGCGACCGCGTCCGGGGCGTGCTCGAACGGGATGGACCGCATGCGGCCGCCGATCTGATCGGCCTCGTAGACAACGGGTTTCAGGCCCATCTTCATGAGTTCGTAGGCGGCGGTGAGGCCTGCGCAGCCGGCGCCGACGATCGCGACCTCGGTGCCGTGGCGGTCGGACGGGATCTCGCCCAGGCCGTCGGCGGAGGACACGTAGTCGTCGTAGGCGAACGGGAAGTCCGGACCGAACATCGTTATCGGCTTGTCGGACGACCGTGGTCCGGTCTCAGACAACTGCGTCTCTTCGATGGGCTGGGGGACGGTCATCGGGTCTGGTTCTCCTGGTAGAGATCTCGGCGACGATCGCCGAGATGGGTGTTGACGGCGCGGGATACGGCCACCGCGGCGGGATCGATGTGGGTGACGAGGAGGTCCTCGGTCCTGCCACCGCGACTCAGTTCGGTGGTGTCGGGCGCGATGGTGCAGCTCAGTCCGCAGTACTCGAGGCCGTTCTCGAACCCCGTGCGGTTGACATAGGACAGGAACAGCTGGCTTTCGTAGGCGCGGGCCGGAACGATATGCGTCGCAACGAAACTCCACGGCTCCATGAGCCCGGTGGGGACGACGAGCCACTGGGTGCCGGCGTCGGCGTGGGCCCGGGCGTTCTCCGGGAATTCGATGTCGTAGCAGATGAGCAGCCCGCAGGTGATGCCGTCGAGCTCGAACTGCGTGACCCACTGCTCGCCGGGGCTGAACAGCTCCCGATCGAAGCCGTAGAGGTGGGTCTTGCGGTAGTTGGCCAGGGACCGGCCGGTGCGGTCGACGACCTGTGCGGCGTTGTACGGCTTGCCTTCTGCGACTTCGGGATACCCGTAGACGACGGCGATCCCGGCGTCGCGCGCGATGTCCTGGACTGCTTGGAAGATCGGGCCGTCGGCGGATTCGGCGCGTGCGGCGATTTCGGTGCCGATGTTGTAGCCGGTGGCCGACATCTCGGGCGTCACGAGGATCCGGCAGCCGGCGTCGGCGGCCCGCCGTGCCGCCGACGCGATGGCACTGAGATTCTCGGCGACGGTCCCGGATTCCTGCGGGCCTTGGAACATGCCGACGGTGATCATCTACGCGGCGTCCACTCGCAGCTTGGACTTGCGGATGCTGTAGCCGAAGTACACCGCCAGGCCGAGGGCACCCCAGATGCCGAACGCGATCCACGTCGCGACGGGTAGCGCCCACATCAGGTAACAGCAGAACAGGAAACCCAGCACGGGTGCGACGGGGAACAGCCGCAGCCGGAACGTGCGATGCAGATCGGGGCGCGTGCGCCGCAGGATGATGACGGCGATGTTGACCAACGCGAAGGCGAAGAGGCAGCCGATCGAGGTGGCGTTGGCCAGCTCACCAAGTGAGACGAACCCGGCCAGCAGCGACACGACGACGCCGCAGATGACGATGTTCCAGGTCGGCACGAAGGTCCGCGGGTTGATCTTGGCGAACAGCGCGGGCACCAGGCCGTCGACGGCCATGGTGTACAGGATGCGGGTCTGCCCGTACTGGACGGCGAGCACGACGCTGGCGATCGCGATGACGGCGCCGATCGACAGGATGATGGCCGGCACGTTGCTGCTGGTGATGCCGCTGAGGGCGACGGCCAGGGTGGCGCCTTCGTCGGCGCTGAACTTGGTCCAGCTCATCGCGCCGAGGGCGGCGAGCGCGACGGCGAGGTACAGCACCGTGACGATCAGCAGTGAGGCCATGATGGCGCGCGGCAGGTCCCGCTTCGGGTCCTTGGCCTCGTTGCCGGCAGTCGACGCCGCGTCGAAGCCGATGTAGGAGAAGAAGACCTGCGAGGCGGCGGCGGAGACGCCGAGGAAGCCCAGCGGCATGAACGGCGTGAGGTTGCCGGCCTTGAAGGCGGTGAAGGCGACGGCGCAGAAGAACACCAGCACCACGCACTTGAGGATGACCATCGCGGTGTTGACGACGGCCGACTCGGACGCGCCCCGCAGCAGCAGGATGGAGGCGAGGACCACGATCGCGATGGCCGGCAGGTTGATGACGCCGCCTTCGCCGGGCGCGCCGGTGACAGCGGCGGGCAGCTCGACACCGAACAGCTGCTGGAGCAGTGTGTTGATGTAGCCGCCCCAGCCGACGGCGACGGCGGCGACCGAGACTCCGTATTCGAGCATCAGGCACCAGCCGCACACCCACGCCCAGAACTCGCCCAGCGTGGCGTAGGCGTAGGAGTACGAGCTCCCGGAGACGGGGATGGTGCCCGCCAGTTCGGCGTAGGACAGCGCCGAGAACAGGGCGGTCACGGCGGCGAGGATGAACGAGAGCAGGACCGCCGGACCGGCTTTCGGCACCGCGGCGCCGAGAATGACGAAGATTCCGGTGCCGAGCGTCGCGCCGATGGACAGGGCGGTCAGATGGATGAAGCCCATCGAGCGCTTGAGGTGGGGGCCGTCCGGGGTTTCGTTGGCGGCGACGATGTCGTCGACCGATTTTTGTGCGCTCATGGCGCGCAGGATGCCCGGCCGTGGGGCCTCGATGATGGCCAAGGGAAGCTCCGTGGAGAGGAGGGCGCGCCACGAGATTTGTGACTCGCGTAACAGAGTGCGGTACGTCACTCCCATCTGTCAACATGTGGAGTGAGCTAGGAAACAATTGTTGCCTTCGGCGACGGTGAATGCCTACTCTGAGGCCAGTGATCTGAGCCACATCAAAGGGGATGCCATGGCAGGTGCAATCGAGACCCGGTCCATCGACTGGATCCCGACCGGCGAACGCAGAGGCAAGGTGCACCACCAGGCGCCGTTCTGGTTCACCGGGAACTTCGTGCTGACCACGATGGTCACGGGCTTCCTGGGGCCGGCCAACGGCCTGTCCGCGGGGTGGTCGGTGCTGGCGGCGGTCGCCGGTGCCTGCTTCGGGACGCTCTTCATGTGCTTCCACGCCAACCAGGGCCCCACGATGGGTCTGCCGCAGATGATCCAATCACGCGCCCAGTTCGGCTCCCGCGGTGCGCTGGTCCCGTTCGTCGCCGTCATCTTCGTCTACATCGGCTTCAACGTCTTCAACACCATCCTCGCCACTTCGGGCTTCAAGACGGTTTTCGCGGGGCCGAACTGGCTCTGGTATCTCGGGCTGATGGTCGCGGCGATCGTCATCGCCGTCGTCGGCTTCGACCTGATGATGGTCGTGCAGCGGTGGCTGACGTACCTGCTGATCGTCGTGTTCGGCGTCCTCACCGTCTATGCGCTGTCGACACTGCATCTGAACGCCGCCGTACCCGATGGCGGAAAGTTCTCTCTGACAGTGTTTTTGATGCAGTTCGCCGCTGCGGCCGGTTACCAGATCTCGTACGCGGTGTACGTGTCCGACTACTCGCGGTACCTGCCGGAGAGCACCTCGGCCAAGCACGTCATCTGGTGGACGTATCTGGGTGCTGCGGGTTCGTCGGTGTGGCTGATGTCGCTCGGCGCGGTGCTGGCATCGGCGCTACCGACCCCGGATGCGATCGTCTCGATCCAGACCGTCGGCAACCAATTGTTGCCTGGCTTCGGCACTTTCACCGTCGTGGTGGCGTCGATCGCGCTCGTGACCATCATGTCCGTCAACGCCTACGGCGCCAGCCTGACGAGCATGAGCGCATTGGACGCCTTCCGGCCGATCACGCCGACGGTGCGCCTGCGGGTGCTCGGCATCGCGCTCACGTCGTTGGTCGCGTTCGTCGTCGCGCTGTCGCTGCCGGAGGGTTACCTCGAGTCGTTCAACACGTTCGTGCTGCTGATGCTGTACTTCCTCATCCCGTGGACGGCGGTCAACCTGGTCGACTTCTATTTCGTTCGGCGCGGCCACTATTCGATAGTCGACATCTTCCGGCCGGATGGGCTCTACGGCCGGTGGTCGTGGCGCGGACTGGCGGCGTACTTCGTCGGCATGGTGTCGATGGTGCCGTTCATCTCATTGCACTTCTACGAGGGCCCCATCGCCAAGATGCTTGGGGGAGTGGATATCTCGTTCATTGTCGGTCTCGCGGTGTCCGGGCTGGCGTACTACGTCCTGACTCGCGACGTGGACCTGAGTGGCGAGCATGCCGCCGTCGAGCGCAGCCGCCAGGAGTTGACGGCCGCGTAGCTACTCGGCGGCCTCGGCCAGCCGCCGCTGCGTCAGCGCCGGGGTCAGCACCCACAACACCTTCGCGCCGGACTGCGCGTCGGCGTGGAAGGCGTGCGGACGGTCCGCCTCGAAGGTCAGGGCATCGCCCGCCTCGAGGGTGATGCGGCTGCCGTTGCCCTCGACGAAGTCGATGTGCAGCCGGCCCTCGGTGACCATCGCGAACTCCACCTCGGCCGGCAGCGAGTAGGTGTCGCTGCCGCTGCCGCCGCCGGGCGCGATGTCGCTCAGCAGGACCTGGAAGCGGCGCTCGCCCGTCGGGGTCAGCTGGAATTCGGTCATCCGAGTGCCGCCGAACTCGATGGGCGGGTATTCGCCGGCGCGGACCACCTCGCCGACGGGTGTCTCGTCGAACAGGGAACCGACCTGGAGTTCGAGCGCATCGCAGATGCGGATGAGCGCGGCGACCGACGCGTTGGACTGGCCGCGTTCGACCTTCGACAGGTAGCCCTTGGTCACGCCGCTGGCCGCCGCGAGCTCATCGAGGGTCATGCGCTTGGCGCTGCGGGCGGCCTTCAACCGTGCGGCGATCGTTAGTTGCGTTGCCGGCGAACCGCCCACGATTTCCTCCTAGGAAACAAAGGTTGACAATAATTCTACTGCCGGAAACAATGAGACCCAAGCCACACGCCACGACTTTGGAGAACTGATGAGCTTCGACCGGTACATCACGACCACCGCGCCCGACGGCCGCGAGATCATCGGCCAGGTCGATGCGAGCCGGTTCCCGCGCTACGCCGAGCCGGCCACGTTCGCCCGGGTGCCGCGCCTGGACCAGGTGTCCTCGCCCGACGTCACGATCCTCGGCGTCCCGTTCGACTCCGGCGTGTCCTACCGCCCGGGCGCGCGCTTCGGTCCGGGCCACATCCGTGCCGCGTCCAAGCTGCTGCGGCCCTACAACCAGGCGCTCGACGTGTCGCCCTTCGCCAATCAGCAGGTCGCCGACGCCGGCGACATCGGCGTCAACCCGTTCAACATCAACGAGGCCATCGAGACCATCGACACCGAGGTGACCGCGCTGCGCAAGGACGGCAGCGCAGTGTTGACGCTCGGTGGCGACCACACCATCGCGCTCCCGATCCTGCGGTCACTGCATCGCGATCACGGCCCCATCGCCGTGCTGCATTTCGACGCCCACCTGGACACCTGGGACACCTACTTCGGTGCCGCCTACACGCACGGCACGCCGTTCCGCCGCGCCAGCGAAGAGGGCCTCATCGACATGGAACGGTCTCTGCACATGGGTATCCGCGGGCCGCTGTACAGCAAGAAGGACCTCGAGGACGACGCGGTCCTCGGCTTCCAGGTGATCCGGTCCGACGACTACCAGGTCGACGGCCTGGCGAGTGTCCGCGAGCGCATGGTGAAGCGGCTCAACGGCGGTCCGGTCTACGTGTCGGTCGACATCGACGTGCTGGACCCGGCGCATGCGCCCGGGACCGGGACGCCGGAGGCCGGGGGACTGACGTCGCGCGAACTGCTGCATTCGCTGCGTTCGCTGACCGGCCTGAACGTCGTGGGTGCCGACATCGTCGAGGTGTCCCCGGCGTACGACCACGCCGAGCTGACGGGAATCGCCGCCGCACACGTCGGCTACGAGCTGCTGTCGGTGATGAGCGCCAACCGCTAGGGCTTTCGGCGGACCGACGCCTCGACGATGTCGAGGACGGCCGCCAGATCCTCGCCGGTCTGCCCTGAGGCCAGCCGCGCGATGAGGCCGTCGAGCACCAGGTCGAGATAGATGTGCAGCACTTCGGTGGGCACGTCGTCACGCAGCGTACCGGCGGCCTTCTTGCGTTCCAGGCGCGCGATGGTGGCCTGGTTGAGTTCCTCGTAGCGCTGCTGCCACTCGGCGCGGAACTCGGCATCGGTGCGCAGCCGGCGGGCGATCTCCAGCCGGGTGCCCAGCCACTGGTAGTTCTCCGGCTTGGCCAGCATGTTCCGCATGACCTGCACGAGGCCGTCCTTCTCGACGGTCTCGGCCATCCGCTCGCCGTCTTCCTCGGCGAGCGCGAAGAACAGGGCGTCCTTGTCGCGGAAATGGTGGAAGATCGCGCCGCGCGACATCGCGGTGGCTTCTTCGAGAAGCCGCACCGTCGCACCTTCGTACCCGAACTCGGAAAAACAGCGTCGGGCGCCGTCGAGGATCTGCGCTCGACGGGCGGCGAGATGATCGTCGCTAACTTTGGGCACCAGGACTCCTACCGGCGTTCGGTTGGGCAGCACCCGTCGTCCGGGAGCTGCCCAACCGAATCAGCCAGCTATCAGGCCTCGCTACCCGACCGCAGCATGTTGCGCAGCACGTACTGCAGGATGCCGCCGTTGCGGTAGTAGTCGGCCTCGCCGGGGGTGTCGATGCGGACCACGGCGTCGAACTCGATCTTGGTGCCGTCTTCCTTGGTGGCGGTGACGTGAACCGTCTTCGGCGTCTTACCGGCGTTGAGTTCCTCGATGCCGGAGATGTCGAAGGTCTCGGTGCCGTCCAGGCCCAGCGACTTGGCGCTCTCGCCGGCCGGGAACTGCAGCGGGATGACGCCCATGCCGATCAGGTTCGACCGGTGGATGCGCTCGAACGACTCGGTGATGACGGCCTTGACGCCCAGCAGCGTCGTGCCCTTGGCGGCCCAGTCACGCGAGCTGCCCGAACCGTATTCCTTGCCGCCCAGCACGACCAGCGGGATGCCGGCCTTCTGGTAGTTCATGCACGCGTTGTAGATGAACTCCTGCGGGCCACCCTCCTGGGTGAAGTCGCGGGTATAGCCACCCTGCGTGCCCTCGAGGCCGATGGTGTCCAGAATGCGGTTCTGCAGGCGGATGTTGGCGAAGGTGCCGCGGACCATGACCTCGTGGTTGCCACGACGGCTGCCCAGCGAGTTGTAGTCCTTGCGGGCCACACCGTGCGCGTCCAGGTAGTCCGCGGCCGGCGTACCCGGCTTGATCGGCCCGGCCGGGCTGATGTGGTCGGTGGTCACCGAGTCACCCAGCAGCGCCATCACGCGCGCACCCTTGATGTCCGTGACGGGCGCGGGCTCCATCTCCATGCCGTCGAAGTACGGCGCCTTGCGGACGTAGGTCGAGGCGTCGTCCCAGGCGAAGGTGTCGCCGTCCGGGGTCGGCAGGTTGCGCCAGTTGTCGTCGCCCTTGAACACGTCGGCGTAGGACTTGCGGAACATGTCCTGGCTGATGGCGCTCTTGATGGTGTCGTCGATCTCCTGGGCCGACGGCCAGATGTCGCGCAGGAAGACGTCGTTGCCGTCGGTGTCCTTGCCCAGGGAGTCCGTCTCGAAGTCGAAGTCCATGGTGCCGGCGAGGGCGTAGGCGATGACCAGCGGCGGCGAGGCGAGGTAGTTCATCTTGACGTCGGGGGAGATGCGGCCCTCGAAGTTGCGGTTACCCGAGAGCACCGCGGTGACGGTCAGGTCCTCTTCGTTGACCGCCTTGGAGATCTCCTCCGGCAGCGGGCCGGTGTTACCGATGCACGTGGTGCAGCCGTAGCCGCCCAGGTAGAAGCCCAGCTTCTCCAGGTAGGGCCACAGGCCGGCCTTCTCGTAGTAGTCGGTGACGACCTGGCTGCCCGGGGCCATGTTGGTCTTGACCCACGGCTTGCTGGACAGGCCCTTCTCGACGGCGTTGCGGGCCAGCAGAGCGGCACCGATCATGACCGACGGGTTGGAGGTGTTGGTGCAGGAGGTGATACCCGCGACCGCGACAGCGCCGTGGTCGAGGATGAACTCGCCGCGCTCGCCCTTGACCCGGATCGGCTTGCTCGGGCGGCCCTCGGCGCCGTTGGCGGCGGACTGGACGTTGACGGCACCGTCGTCCGCGAAGGACAGGGCGGCCGGGTCGGACGCCGGGAACGACTCCTCGACGGCCTCGTCGAGCTTGGTGTGGTCGGCCGGGTGCTGCTCCTCCACGTAGTTGTGGATGTCCTTGCGGAACGCGATCTTGCTCTCCGACAACAGGATTCGGTCCTGCGGACGCTTCGGGCCGGCGATCGACGGCACGACCGTCGACAGGTCCAGCTCGAGGTACTCGGAGAAGGCCGGCTCGCGGTCGGCGTCGTGCCACATGCCCTGGGTCTTGGCGTAGGCCTCGACCAGCGCCAGCTGCTCGTCGGTGCGGCCGGTCAGGCGCAGGTAGTTGATGGTCTCTTCGTCGATCGGGAAGATCGCACAGGTCGAGCCGAACTCGGGGCTCATGTTGCCCAGGGTGGCGCGGTTGGCCAGCGGCACCTCGGCGACGCCCTTGCCGTAGAACTCGACGAACTTGCCGACGACGCCGTGCTTGCGCAGCATGTCGGTGACGGTCAGCACCACGTCGGTGGCGGTCACACCCGGCTGGATTTCGCCGGTCAGCTTGAAGCCGACGACGCGCGGGATCAGCATCGAGACGGGCTGGCCCAGCATGGCGGCCTCGGCCTCGATACCGCCGACGCCCCAGCCCAGCACGCCCAGGCCGTTCTCCATGGTGGTGTGGCTGTCGGTACCCACACAGGTGTCGGGGTAGGCCTGGCCGTTACGGACCATCACGGTGCGGGCCAGGTACTCGATGTTGACCTGGTGAACGATGCCGGTGCCCGGCGGGACGACCTTGAAGTCGTCGAAGGCGCCCTGGCCCCAGCGCAGGAACTGGTAGCGCTCGGCGTTGCGTTCGTACTCGAGGGCGACGTTCTTCTCGTAGGCGTCGGCGGTGCCGAACACGTCGAGGATGACGGAGTGGTCGATGACCATCTCGGCGGGAGACAGCGGGTTGACCTTGTTGGGGTCGCCGCCCAGGGCGGTGACGGCCTCACGCATGGTGGCCAGGTCGACGACGCAGGGCACGCCGGTGAAGTCCTGCATGATCACGCGGGCGGGGGTGAACTGGATTTCGACGCTCGGCTCGGCCGACGGATCCCAGTTGGCCAGGGCCAGGATGTGGTCCTTGGTGATGTTGGCGCCGTCTTCGGTGCGCAGCAGGTTCTCCGCAAGCACCTTGAGGCTGTAGGGAAGCTTCTCGGTACCCGGAACCGCGTCGAGGCGGAAAATCTCGTAGCTGTTTTCCCCGACAACGAGCGTGTCACGGGCTCCAAATGAATTGCTGCTCACATCAACTCCCGGCTAGATCTCGCCGCGACGGGCTGTGTCAGCGGCGCGTTGCTACCCTAACAGTACGCTTGTCCTATGAGCGCCCAGGGGGTGGCTACAGTCTTGTCGGGTTGTGGGTGTGCCGTCAGGGAGTTCGGCGAAATTCCAGTACCGTTTGCCGCGTGACAACTTTTGCGGCGATGCCGTTTCTGCCGGCGTTCATTCCGCCGGACGTGTGCGCGACGGTCGGCCAGGATCCGGCCAAGACACCCGTCGACGTGTGCATGGCGACGGTGATCGCACAGGTGCGTGACGGCGGGGTCAGTGCGCCGGGCATCGCGCCGCCGGCGAAGGCGCCGGCCACGCCGCAGGAGGCGAAGCAGGCCGCCGAGACCGCGCAGGAGGCCGCCGCCCTGCGTCAGGTCGTCGCCGACGCCCATGCCAAGGGCATCGACCTCAAGATCGTGGTGCTGCCGACGAGTCCGGGCATCGACACCCCGCTGCGTGACATCGCCGCGGACGTCGGCCACCACTACCCGGAGTCGACGGTCTTGACCCTCAGTCCCGGCTTCGCCGGCTCGGTCAGTCCGACCTATGACCGGGCGCATTTGGAGGCGGGTCAGGACCTCGCGAAGACGCCGAGTGTCGTGCAATCCTCCAAGAATTTTGTGAGCCAGCTGGAAACGCCCATATTTCCGTGGACGACGTTCACTCTCGTCGTCATCCTCGGCGTGGTAGCAGCTGCTGTCGGCACCCGGTTGCTGCAGGTCCGGGCCCGGAAAGCGGCCGCCGCGGCCGCGCCGCAAGACGCCGTCGCAGCTGCGTCTCAGTAGCTCGGCGCGGGGCGCCGCGAATTCGAATATCACTATTCGGTCACACCTTTTTCAATTACATCGGTGTGGTTTGTTACTAACGTTTCATTTGCGCAACCTGTGACGTACGGTGCAGTTGGTACCGCATGTTGCAGTTGTGACTAATTGTGATTTCTGCGACTTACGGGACCAACGGATCGAGCCCGCTTCTGCCTTATGCGGGCACCAGCGCGCTGGAGCCTTAGGAGACCTGAGTCAATGGGACGCAGCAATCGCCCCTTCACCGGTGGGCTGGCCACCCGGCTGGGCAGTCGCGTCGGTACCGGGTCACTGGTATTCGGTGTCATGACCGCGTCCGTGTTCGCCTCCGGTATCGCGTCCGCACAACCCGGTGGCCCAGGAAGCGCTGAGATCGGCTCCCTCGTATCAGATCTCGCCAACGCGAACCAGAAACTGCAGGACCTCGGCGCCGCCATCCAGACCCGGCAGGAATCGGTCAACAAGGCCATCGCCGACGTGCAGACCGCCCGCGACAACGCCGCGACGGCACAGCAGGAGATCGACACCAGCCAGAGCGGACTCAAGGACGCGAATGCGGCCATCGCCGCCGCCCAGGCGCATTTCGACAAGTACGCCGAGGCCGCCTACATCAACGGGCCCTCGGCCAACTACCTGACCGCGACCGATCCCGGCGAGATGATCAACACCGCCGCCACCGGCCAGGCGCTGACCATCAGCTCGCAGGAGGCCATCGCCGACCTGCAGCGCACCCGGACCGAACTGGCCAACCGCGAATCCGCGGCCCGGCTGGCCAAACAGAAGGCCGACCAGGCCGTCAAAGACGCACAGGCCAGCCAGGACGACGCCGTCAAGGCCCTGACCGATGCCCGGACCACGTTCGCCGACCAGCAGACCCAGCTCGATCAGCTCGTCAGTGAGCGCGATGCGGCGCAGGCCAAGCTCAACGCGGCACGCACGCAATGGGCGGCGAGCGCCCCCGCGCCCGGAACGCCCGCGGCCGACCCCGGCCGGTACGCCGCCAACTGGGACGGCGCCCCTGCCGCTGCGGGTCCCCGCAAGTGGGACGACGGCGGCTGGGACCCGACGCTGCCCAAGATTCCCAGCGCCAACATCCCCGGCGACCCGATCGCCGTCATCAACAACGTGCTCGGCATGACCGCCACGTCGGCACAGGTCACCCAGCAGATGGGCCACAGCTTCCTGCAGAAGCTCGGGCTGGTGCCCGCCAACGTCACCAAGACCGGCTACACCAACGGCGCGATCCCGCGTGTCTACGGCAAGCAGGCCTCGGAGTACGTGATCAAGCGCGCCATGTCGCAGATCGGCGTCCCGTACTCCTGGGGTGGCGGCACGGCCGCCGGCCCGGGCACGGGCATCGACTCGGGCGCCGGCACCGTCGGCTTCGACTGCTCGGGCCTGATCCTCTATGCCTTCGCGGGTGTCGGTATCAAGCTGCCGCACTACTCGGGCAACCAGTACGAGATGGGCCGCAAGATCCCGACCGCGCAGGCCCGCCGCGGTGACGTCATCTTCTACGGCCCTGGCGGCAGCCAGCACGTGACCCTGTACCTCGGCAACGGGCAGATGCTCGAAGCGCCCTACACCGGTTCGACCGTCAAGGTCTCGCCGGTACGAACCAGCGGCATGACGCCGTACGTGATCCGTTACATCGAGTATTGATTGGGTATTGCATTGCAGGGCAAGGAATTTCACCGGAGAGACCTCCTCGCGGGCGTCGGCGCGCTGGCGCTGGCGTTCGTGGTCGGGCCTGCGCCGAGTGCGGTTGCCGACCCCGACGGCGGGTGGGACCCGACGCTGCCCATGCGGGCCAGCTCGGGGGCCCCGGGTGACCCGGTGGCCATCGCCAACGCGACTTTCCAGGCCAGCCAGCTCGCCCTGCAGACCACCCAGAACCTCGGCCAGAGCTTCCTGTCCAGCCTCGGCCTGGGCGGCAAGCCCAGCGGCGGTGGCGGCGGCAGCGCCACGATGATGCCCGGCGGCCGGGTCGGCGGGAAGCAGGCCATCGAATACGTCATCCGGCGCGGCGGCTCTCAGATGGGCGTCCCGTACTCGTGGGGTGGCGGCACCCTGACCGGTCCGGGTCCCGGCGTCGACTACGACGCAGGCAAGATCGGCTACGACTGTTCGGGTTTCACCCGCTACGCCTACGCCGGCGTCGGCGTCCAGATTCCCAAGTACTCGGGCGACCAGTACAACACCGGCCGCGCGATCCCGCCGTCGCAGGCCAAACGTGGCGACCTGATCTTCTACGGCCCGGGCGGCAGCCAGCACGTCACGATCTACCTCGGCAACGGAAAGATGCTCGAGGCGTCCGGCAGCGCCGGCAAGGTGACGGTCAGCCCGGTCCGGACGGCCGGCATGTCGCCGCACCTGTCCCGCATCATCGAGACCTGATAATCACCTAAGTCCGCCGCGTCAACGTCGACGGATGCCGGGCCGCCTGGAATAGTTGAGTCCGGGCGCGCCGCTATATTGGCGGCTACCCGCTAGACCAGCGATTTTGTGCCGGACACCCGGCCGAAACAATTGTGGGAGGAAGCTAGATGACGTCACCGAGTGGGCCGCCCGACGGCGCCGGAGGCTACCCAGGCCCGGCACCCACACAGGGTTACCCGCCCGGGGCGCACGCCGCCCCCGCCGCGCAGCAGCCCGTCAGCGCGTCGTTGCAGTCCGAGGTGCACACCCTCGAGCGCGCCATCTTTGAGGTCAAGCGAATCATCGTCGGCCAGGACCAGCTGGTCGAGCGGATGCTGGTCGGCCTGCTGGCCAAGGGTCACGTGCTGCTCGAAGGTGTGCCGGGCGTCGCCAAGACCCTCGCCGTGGAGACCTTCGCCAAGGTGGTCGGCGGCTCGTTCGCCCGTATCCAGTTCACCCCTGACCTGGTGCCCACCGACATCGTCGGTACCCGCATCTACCGCGTCGGCAAGGAAGAGTTCGACATCGAGCTCGGCCCGGTCATGGTGAACTTCCTTCTCGCCGACGAGATCAACCGCGCGCCCGCCAAGGTGCAGTCGGCGCTGCTGGAGGTCATGGCCGAGCGCAAGATCTCCATCGGCGGCAAGACCTTCCCGCTGCCCAGCCCCTTCCTGGTCATGGCGACCCAGAACCCGATCGAGCAGGAGGGCGTCTACCAGCTGCCCGAGGCGCAGCGCGACCGCTTCCTGTTCAAGCTCAACGTCGGCTACCCGTCGCCCGAGGAAGAGCGCGAGATCATCTACCGGATGGGCGTCAAGCCGCCGGAGCCCAAGCAGATCCTCACCACCGAGGACCTGCTGCGCCTGCAGGACGTGGCCGCCAACACCTTCGTGCACCATGCCCTCGTCGACTACGTGGTCCGCATCGTGACCGCCACCCGTGAGCCGGAGAAGTTCGGCATGCCCGACGCCAAAGCGTGGATCGCCTACGGCGCCTCGCCGCGTGCCTCGCTCGGCATCATCAGCGCCTCGCGTGCGCTGGCGCTGGTGCGCGGCCGCGACTACGTCATCCCGCAGGACGTCGTCGAGGTCATCCCGGACGTGCTGCGGCACCGCCTCGTGCTCACCTACGACGCGCTCGCCGACGAGATCTCCGCCGAGACCGTCGTCAACCGAATCCTGCAGACCGTCGCGCTGCCGCAGGTGAATGCCATTCCGCAGCAAGGACATTCGGTTCCGCCCGTGATGGCCGGCGCAGCTGGGGCCTCTGGTCGGTGACCGCCTCGGGAGCTGATCGTTCGGCTTCGCCACAGACCGGCCGGTCCGTCGATCTGCCGTCACTGCAGCGCGGCCAGATTCGGGATCCCGAACTGTCGGCCGCACTGCGCAAGCTGGAGCTCACCGTCCGGCGCAAGCTGGACGGTGTCCTCCACGGCGACCACCAGGGCCTGATCCCCGGCCCGGGTTCCGAGCCGGGAGAGTCGCGGCTCTACCAGCCCGGCGACGACGTCCGCCGGATGGACTGGTCCGTCACGGCCCGCACGACGCATCCGCACGTGCGGCAGATGATCGCGGACCGGGAGCTGGAGACCTGGCTTGTCGTCGACATGTCGGCGAGCCTGGATTTCGGCACCGCGGGCTGTGAGAAGCGTGATCTGGCGGTCGCCGCGGCGGCCTCCATCGCGTTCCTCAACAGCGGCGGCGGCAACCGGCTGGGCGCGGTCATCTCGAACGGCGACACCGTCCGCCGGGTACCCGCACTCTCCGGCCGGCTGCACGAGCAGGAACTGCTGCGCGCCATCGCCACCACACCCAAGGCCCCGGCGGGGGTCCGCGGTGACCTGGCGGCGGCCATCGATGCCCTGCGACGCCCAGAGCGGCGCCGTGGCATGGCGGTGATCATCAGTGACTTCCTGGGGCCCATCAACTGGATGCGCCCGCTGCGGGCCATCGCTGGCCGGCACGAGGTGCTGGGCATCGAGATCATCGACCCGCGTGACGTGGAGTTACCGGCGGTCGGGGACGTGGTGTTGCAGGACGCCGAGTCCGGCATCACCAAGGAATTCACCATCGACGAGCAACTTCGGGACGACTTCGCCCGCGCCGCCCAGGCGCACCGCGACGAAGTGGCCCGCACGCTGCGCCGATGCGATGCCCCGCTGCTGACGCTGCGCACCGACCGGGACTGGATCGCCGACGTCGTCCGGTTCGTGGCGAACCGTCGCCGTGGCGCCATGGCGGCGCGATAGCTGTCAACAGTTCCGGGCGAGCCGATTTAGGGCTGCACCGGCCGAGACGATAAGTTGACGACCATGAGTGACACTGTTGCCACCGAGGGTGCCGCCACGCCCGCGCCCGGCCGTCCGGCCTTCGTTTCCCGTTCTGTGCTGGTCACCGGTGGTAACCGGGGTATCGGCCTGGCCATCGCGCAGCGCCTGGCCGCGGACGGACACAAGGTCGCGGTGACCCACCGCGGTTCCGGTGCGCCCGAGGGCCTGTTCGGCGTCGAGTGTGACGTCACCGACGCCGAGGCCATCGACCGCGCGTTCAAAGAGGTCGAGGAGCACCAGGGCCCCGTCGAGGTGCTGGTGTCCAACGCCGGCATCTCCAAGGACGCGTTCCTCATGCGGATGACCGAGGAGCGGTTCACCGAGGTCATCAACGCCAACCTCACCGGTGCGTTCCGCGTGACGCAGCGCGCGTCGCGCAGCATGCAGCGCAAGCGCTTCGGCCGCATCATCTACATCGGCTCGGTCTCGGGCATGTGGGGCATCGGCAACCAGGCCAACTACGCCGCCGCCAAGGCCGGCCTGATCGGCATGGCGCGCTCCATCTCGCGCGAGCTCTCCAAGGCCGGCGTCACCGCCAACGTCGTCGCCCCCGGCTACATCGACACCGAGATGACGCGGGCCCTCGATGAGCGCATCCAGGAAGGCGCGCTCGAGTTCATCCCGGCCAAGCGCGTCGGCACCGCCGAAGAGGTCGCCGGTGCCGTGAGCTTCCTGGCCTCCGAGGACGCCGGCTACATCGCCGGTGCGGTCATCCCGGTCGATGGCGGCATGGGCATGGGTCACTGACCCGAAACTCTTTGGCTTACCCGAACTTTCGTTTAGAAGGAGTCAGCACAATGGCAGGTTTGCTCGAAGGCAAGCGGATCCTGGTCACCGGGATCATCACCGACTCGTCCATCGCGTTCCACATCGCGAAGGTCGCCCAGGAGCAGGGCGCCGAGCTGGTGCTCACCGGCTTCGACCGGATGAAGCTCATCCAGCGCATCGCCGACCGGCTGCCCAACCCGGCACCGCTGCTGGAGCTCGACGTGCAGAACGAGGAGCACCTGGCCTCGCTCGGTGAGCGCGTCACCGAGGTGATCGGCGCGGGCAACAAGCTCGACGGCGTCGTGCACTCCATCGGCTTCATGCCGCAGAGCGGCATGGGCATCAACCCGTTCTTCGACGCGCCCTACGAGGACGTCGCCAAGGGCATCCACATCTCGGCCTACTCGTACGCCTCGCTGGCCAAGGCGCTCCTGCCGGTCATGAACGAAGGCGGTGGCATCGTCGGCATGGACTTCGACCCGACCCGCGCCATGCCTGCCTACAACTGGATGACGGTCGCCAAGAGCGCGCTCGAGTCGGTCAACCGGTTCGTCGCGCGCGAGGCCGGCAAGTACGGCGTGCGCTCCAATCTCGTTGCGGCAGGACCCATCCGGACCCTGGCCATGAGCGCCATCGTCGGCGGCGCGCTGGGCGACGAGGCCGGCCAGCAGATGCAGCTGCTCGAAGAGGGCTGGGACCAGCGCGCGCCGATCGGCTGGAACATGAAGGACCCGACGCCGGTCGCCAAGACCGTGTGTGCGCTGCTGTCCGAATGGCTGCCCGCGACCACCGGCTCGATCATCTACGCCGACGGTGGCGCCAGCACCCAGCTGCTCTGATTCGATTTGTTTTCCGCCGAAACGGCGTTCCAGCAGGTTTCGACTGCCGGGACGCCGTTTCGCGTCTGAGGAGGGGACAAACCCGTGGATTTCGACGCACTGCTGCTGTTGTCGTTCGGCGGACCCGAGGGTCCCGACGACGTCCGCCCGTTCCTGGAGAACGTCACCCGTGGACGCAACATCCCGCCGGCGCGGCTCGACGAAGTCGCCGAGCATTACCTGCATTTCGGGGGAGTGTCGCCGATCAACGGCATCAACCGGGCGCTGATCTCGGAGCTCGAGTTGGCGCTGCCCGACCTGCCGGTCTACTTCGGCAACCGCAACTGGGAGCCGTACGTCGAGGACACCGTCACAGCCATGCGGGACAACGGGATTCGTCGCGCCGCGGTGTTCACCACCTCCGCCTGGGGCGGTTACTCGAGCTGCCGGCAGTATGTCGAGGACATCGCGCGCGGCCGGGCTGCGGCGGGACCGCAGGCGCCCGAACTGGTGAAGCTGAGGCAGTACTTCGACCATCCGCTGTTTGTCGAGATGTACGCCGAATTCGTCTCGCAGGCCCTGCAGTCCGCGCCTTCGGGCGCGCGCCTGGTGTTCACCGCGCACTCCATACCGCTGGCAGCCGACGACCGGTACGGACCGCGGCTGTACAGCCGGCAGGTGGCGTATGCGGCGCGTCTGGTCGCTCAGGCCGTCGGCGTGGGCGACTACGACCTGGTGTGGCAGTCGCGGTCGGGCCCGCCACAGGTGCCGTGGCTGGAACCTGATGTCTCCGACCATCTGGCCGCGCTCGTGGATGCGGGCACCACAGCTGTCGTGGTGTGTCCCATCGGATTCGTCGCCGACCACATCGAGGTGGTGTGGGACCTGGACAACGAGCTCGCCCAACAGGCCGCCGAGGCCGGAATCACATTGGTGCGCACCGCAACTCCCAATGCCGACCGGCGTTACGCGAAGCTGGCGGCAGCGCTTATCGAGGAGTTGCGCACGGGCGCCGAGCCGGCTCGGGTCGACGGTGCGGACCCCGTGCCCGGCTACGGCTGCAGCATCAACGGCGCACCCTGCTCGCCGCAGTGTCCCGGCTCGTGAGTTTCTCTCGCGAATTGTCGACTGTGCGCTTTCGCGGATAAAGGTCGAGTAGCGAGCTGCTGAGACGCACGGTCAATTTCCGCGATGCCTACCGCTCCCAGGCCGAATGCAGGATCGCCGTCACGGCTGCCAGCCGGGCGGAGCGCACGATGTCGGTCAAGGGCCGCATGGCCTCGCTGGCGATCTGCATCTCCGAGGCGCTCTGCAGGCCGATGGGCGCCAGCCCGGCGCTGACCGTGACGATCGCGTCGATGTGGGCCGCGGTCTCGAGCACCCGCACCGCGCGCGTGGGGGCATGGTCGGGCAGCCGGTGCAGATGGCCGGCCTCGAGCAACTGCTCGACCATCTCGCGCGGATCCTCGATGTCCGAACCCGGTTCGGCGCGCAGGCGGCCGAGCGCGTCGGCGGCGGACCGGACCGCGTCACGCAGCCGGTACTCCTCTTCGCCGAGGTCGAAGTGGCCGACCACGGGCGCGCTGGGCAGTGAATACACCGTCCAGGACAGGGCCTTGACCTCGGCGTCGTCGGTGTCGTCCTCGTATTCGAAATCGGGGACCAGCCCGACGGCCTCGCCGTAATTGGAGGTGACGACGACGGCTTCGCCCATGTCGACGGCGTCCTGCTGGAACTGGGTTCCCGGGATCAGGCCGCGGACATCCCCGGGTACGGGCAGTACCAGGCTCAGGGCCGGTTCCGAGCGCACGGCGCCGGCCGCGTGCCGCAGCGTCTGCAGCAACGTGACGCCGCCGTAGTTGGTCAGATCGGGCCAGGGCAGGCCCGTCCGGCTGGCCGCCACGGCGTCGTACGCGGCGATGGAATGCCTTGGCGCCCACGGCGATAGCGCATCCAGGACATCGTCGGGTGCGGCCAGGCCCGCATGCCAGGCATTGGCCCACACCGTCAGCGAAACACTTGGACACCACATGATGCACGCAGTGTAAAACGCTCCGGCCGATTAAGCCTGCAAGGCGCTACTCTGGTCGCATGCCGGTGCCGTTGCTGTGGCTCATCGTGGCGATCGGGCTTGCCGGTGCCGAAGCGCTCACCGGTGACATGTTCCTGCTCATGCTGTCCGGCGGTGCCCTGGCGACAGCAGGGCTGAGTTGGGCCACCGACTGGCCCATCTGGGCCGACGGCGTCTCCTTCCTCATCGTGTCGGTGCTGCTGCTGGTCCTGGTGCGGCCGGCGCTGCGCAAGCGGCTGGGTGCCGCCGGCCTGCCCGAACCGGTGAAGGCCCTGGAAGGCAAGTCGGCGCTGGTGCTGGAACGGGTGACCCGCCATGAAGGGCAGGTAAAACTCGACGGCGAAATCTGGACGGCGCGCCCGATGGCCGACGACGATGTCTTCGAGCCCGGCGATCACGTCACCGTGATGCGGATCGACGGCGCGACCGCGGTGGTCTTCCGGGCCATCTGAACGCAAGGGGAGCTGAAATTGACTGGTGCACTTGTCCTTCTGCTGATTCTGGTGGCGTTTGCCATCGTGGTGGTGGTCAAATCGGTGGCGCTGATCCCACAGGCGGAAGCGGCCGTCATCGAGCGGCTGGGCCGCTACAGCAAGACCGTCTCGGGGCAGCTGACGCTGCTGCTGCCGTTCATCGACAAGATCCGGGCCCGCGTGGATCTGCGTGAGCGGGTGGTGTCGTTCCCGCCGCAGCCGGTGATCACCGAGGACAACCTGACGGTCAACATCGACACCGTCGTCTACTTCCAGGTGACCAGCCCGCAGGCCGCGGTGTACCAGATCAGCAACTACATCGTCGGCGTCGAGCAGCTGACCACCACGACGCTGCGCAACGTCGTCGGCGGTATGACGCTGGAACAGACGCTGACCTCGCGTGACCAGATCAACGCCCAGCTGCGCGGCGTACTCGACGAGGCCACCGGCCGGTGGGGCCTGCGCGTCGCGCGCGTAGAGCTGCGCAGCATCGATCCGCCGCCGTCCATCCAGGACTCGATGGAGAAGCAGATGCGCGCCGACCGCGAGAAGCGCGCCATGATCCTGACCGCCGAGGGCACCCGGGAGGCGTCCATCAAGCAGGCCGAGGGCCAGAAGCAGTCGCAGATTCTGGCGGCCGAGGGCGCCAAGCAGGCGGCGATCCTGGCCGCCGAGGCGGACCGGCAGTCCCGCATCTTGCGGGCGCAGGGTGAACGCGCCGCCCAGTACCTGAACGCCCAGGGTCAGGCCAAGGCCATCGAGAAGACGTTCGCGGCCATCAAGGCCGGACGCCCCACGCCCGAGCTGCTGGCCTACCAGTACCTGCAGACCCTGCCGCAGATGGCCAAGGGCGAGGCCAACAAGGTGTGGGTGGTGCCCAGCGACTTCGGTTCCGCGCTGCAGGGCTTCACCAAACTGCTCGGGGCGCCGGGCGAGGACGGGGTGTTCCGTTACACGCCGTCGCCGGTCGAACCGACGCCCGCGGGGGCCGACGACGACGCCGATGAGGTCGCCGACTGGTTCTCCACCCAGACCGATCCGGCCATCGCGCAAGCGGTGGCGAAGGCCGAAGCCGAGGCTCGTACCCCGGTGCAGCAGCCGGGTTACGGCGCACCGTCGTTGCCCGTGCCGCCAGCGCCTCCGACGCAGCCGCTCGAGGCGCGTCCGTTTCCGGAAATCGACCCGCCCGCCGGGCAACATTCGAGGTGACCATGAGCGCCCTGACCTCCCCGAAGACCTACACGGCCCTGGCAGTGCTGATGGCCGGTGATGCGGCGGCGTGTGCCGTGCCCGTCGCACCCATCGAGAAGGCGCTCAACGGAGTGCACTTCCCGCTCGAGTACCGCTGGATTCTCGTCGGCTCCAAGGCGGCGGCCGCTGTGGGTCTGCTTGCCGGACAACGTAATTCGGCTCTGGCCCGGCTGACCACCGCGATGCTGGCGCTGTACTTCACGCTGGCCGTCGGCGCGCACGTCAGGGCACACGACAAGCCGGCGAACGCCGCGCCGGCCGTGCTGTTCCTGGCGCTGTTCACCGCGATGACGGCCAAGGGACTGCCCGAGCGGGAGTGACGCCTACGGCGTGGCTTCGACCGGGTGCTGCGCGGCGTGCGCACGGCGGTGCAGCCGGATCTCGTAGATCAGCCCGCAGATCCCGATGGTCGCGGTGCAGGCCGACACCACCAGCAGCGACGGCCGAATTTGTCCGGTGAGGGCGTCGCCCAGGATGACGACGGCCGCGGTGCCGGGCAGCAATCCGAAGAACGTCGCGAACGCATACGGCACCACCCGGACCGATGAGGCGCCGGCAGCGTAATTGAGCACCGAGAACGGCACCGCGGGGATCATGCGCATCGACAGGATCGCCGCCCACCCGCGTTCCTTGAGCCGGGCGTCGAGGCTGTCGATGTGGCTGTGGGACAGCTTGCTCAACTGCCAGCCCAGCACCCGGACCAGCCAGAGCGCGATGAGGGCGCTCAGCGTGCTGGCGATGACGGCCAGCGTGACGCCGAGGGCGGAGCCGAACAGCAGGCCCGCGGCGAGGGTGAAGGCGGTGCGGGGGAACGGCAGCACCGTGACGACGGTGTGCGCGACCAGGAACGCCAGCGGGAACCACGGGCCGGCAGCGGCCGCCCAGTCGCGCATCTGGACGGCACTGGGCAACGGCACCCAGATGGCAATTGCGACAAGAATCACAATCGCCGTTCCGATGCCCACGGCCCGCCGCAGCGGCATCTGCGCCGCAGTGGCTTGCACCGCGGACAGGACGGTGCGCAGCGCGCTGACAACGGGGTTCACGTCTTCCAAGGGTACGGGGCGACCGCCTGATCATCGCGGTCAGGAGCGGGGCCACGAGACGGTCGATTGCGTCAACCGCTCGCCGTCGAAGCGATGCAGGCCCGGTGCGCGGTGGAGCTACTGGGTAGTAGCGACCTGCGTGATTTAGCCTGAAAAACAAGTGTGATAGGCATTTCTGCATGCAGTGCCATATGTCTGATGGCCAAAAGATTGGGAGTCGCCGGTGACTGTCGACGCGTCCACCGTTCGGGACCGCTACGCGCGGTGGCAAGAGAACGTCGCCGGCGTGCTCGCCAAGAGCACCCGCAAGGCAGTCGAGGATCTGCCGGCAGACCCCGAGCGTCTGCTCGATTCACCCACGTACGACGGCTTCGCGGTCCGTCCGCTGTACACCAGCCTGGACGGCCTCGCCGAGCCCTCGCTGCCCGGACACTGGCCGTTCACCCGCGGCGGTGACGCCCACCGGGACGTGCTCGCCGGTTGGAAGGTCACCGAATCTTTCCCGATCGCGGCCGATGCCGACGTCGCCACGGTGAACGGTGCCATCCTGCTCGCCCTCACCGACGGCACCAGTGCCGTGGAGGTCCGGACCGGTCCCGGGGGCGTGCCCGTCGACCAGCTGGACCGCGTGTTCGAGGGCGTCTTCCTGGATCTGGTTCCGGTGATCCTGGATGCCGGTGCGGACCTGGCGGGTGCCGCTGACCAGCTGCTGACGTTGGTCGAGCCGTTCGACGCCGACCAGCGCGCCCGGCTGTCGATCGACCTGGGCGCCGACCCACTGACCGCGCCGCTGTCGGGCCGCGCCGCCGCGGCCGAGGCCGACGTCGTCGCCACCGCCGCGAAGCTGACCGGGTACGACGGGGGAGTGCGCGCCGTCACGGTCGACGCCGCCGCCCTGCACAACCTCGGTGCGAGTGCCTCGCTGGAGCTGGCGGGTGCCCTCGCCGCCGGCGTCGCCTACCTGCGGCTGCTGACCGAGAGCGGGCTGTCGGCGGCCGACGCGCTGCGGCAACTCAGCTTCCGTTTCGCCGCGGACGACGACCAGTTCGCCACCATCGCCAAACTCCGTGCGGCGCGCCGACTTTGGGCCCGGGTGGCCGAGGTCGTCGGTGCGCCGGACTCCGGCGCCGCGACCATTCACGCCGTCACCTCGAAGGCCATGATGTCGCAGCGCGATCCGTGGGTGAACATGCTCCGCACCACCCTCGCAGCGTTCGCCGCGGGCGTCGGCGGCGCCGACACTGTGCTGGTCGAGACGTTCGACGCCGCCATCGACGGCGGATTGCCCGGTACCGCAGTCACTTTCAGCCGCCGGATGGCCCGTAACACCCAGCTGCTGCTGCTCGAGGAGTCGCACCTGGGCCGCGTCGTCGACCCGTCGGGTGGCTCGTGGTTCGTCGAGGACCTCACCGATCAGCTGGCTCAGCAGGCGTGGACGAAGTTCCAGGAACTGGAGTCGCTGGGCGGTTTCGTCGCGGCCCGCGATCACCTGAGCGCCCAGATCGCCGAGGTCGCGGCCCGTCGCGCCGACGACATCGCGCACCGCCGCACGGCGCTCACCGGCGTCAACGAGTTCCCGAACCTGGCGGAAACCCCGCTCGCGCAGACGGATTCGTTCCCGGGCGTGGTTCGCTACGCCGCGGCCTTCGAGGCGCTGCGCAATCGCTCCGACGCCTACCTGGCCAAGACCGGCAAGCGCCCGCAGGCCGTGCTGCTGCCCGTCGGCCCGTTGGCCGAGCACAACATTCGCACCACGTTCGCCTCGAACCTGTTGGCTTCCGGTGGCATCGAGGCCGTCAATCCCGGCACCGTCGCCGCCGAGGGTGTAGCGGCCGCTGCTGCCGGCCAGGTGGCTGCGGTGGTCTGCGGTACCGACGCCCGCTACGCCGACGAGGCGAGCGATGTCATCAAGGCCGCCCGGGCGGCCGGCGTCGCGCACGTGTATCTCGCCGGGCCGGAGAAGTCGGTCGCCGACGCGGCCGACAAGCCCGACGAATACCTGACCATGAAAATCGATGCCGTCGAAGCGCTTTCGACCCTGCTCACCCGATTGGGGGCATGACCATGACCGCTTCCGACGTGACCACCATCGGCAGCTTCGCCGACGTCCCGCTGCACGGGGAAGCGCCCGCGGCCCCGTCCGCCGGTGCTGTCAGCGCCCACGTCGCCGACGCGGCGCAGGCGCACGGCTACACCGCCGAGCAGCTCACCTGGTCGACGCCCGAGGGCATCGACGTCAAGCCGGTGTACATCGCCGAAGACCGGGATGCCGCGGCGCAAGCGGGCTACCCGCTGGACAGCTTCCCGGGCACGCCGCCGTTCATCCGCGGGCCGTACCCCACCATGTACGTGAACCAGCCGTGGACCATCCGGCAGTACGCCGGGTTCTCCACCGCGGCCGAGTCCAACGCGTTCTACCGCCGCAACCTGGCGGCCGGTCAGAAGGGCCTGTCGGTGGCCTTCGACCTGGCGACCCACCGCGGCTACGACTCGGACCACCCGCGCGTTCAGGGTGACGTCGGAATGGCCGGTGTGGCAATCGATTCCATCCTCGATATGCGCCAGCTGTTCGACGGCATCGACCTGGGCAGCGTCAGCGTCTCGATGACGATGAACGGCGCGGTGCTGCCGATCCTCGCGCTCTACGTCGTCGCCGCCGAGGAGCAGGGCGTGCCGCCGGAGAAGCTGGCCGGGACCATCCAGAACGACATTCTCAAAGAGTTCATGGTCCGCAACACCTACATCTATCCGCCGAAGTCGTCGATGCGGATCATCTCGGACATCTTCGGCTACACCAGCACCAAGATGCCGAAGTTCAACTCGATCTCCATCTCGGGCTACCACATCCAAGAGGCCGGTGCCACAGCGGATTTGGAGCTGGCCTACACGCTGGCCGACGGCGTCGAGTACATCAAGGCCGGGCTGGACGCGGGCCTCGACATCGACAAGTTCGCGCCGCGCCTGTCCTTCTTCTGGGGCATCGGCATGAACTTCTTCATGGAGGTGGCCAAGCTGCGCGCCGGCCGCCTGCTGTGGAGCGAGCTGGTGGCCGAGTTCGGCCCCAAGAGCGACAAGTCGCTGTCGTTGCGGACCCACTCGCAGACCTCGGGCTGGTCGCTGACGGCGCAGGACCCGTTCAACAACGTGGCTCGCACCTGCATCGAAGCCATGGCCGCCACGCAGGGCCACACGCAGTCGCTGCACACGAACGCGCTCGACGAGGCGCTGGCGCTGCCCACCGACTTCTCGGCCCGCATCGCGCGCAACACCCAGCTGCTGCTGCAGCAGGAGTCGGGCACCACGCGGCCCATCGATCCGTGGGGCGGTTCGTACTACGTCGAGTGGCTCACCCACCAGCTCGCCGAGAAGGCCCGCGCCCACATCAAGGAGGTCGCCGAGCACGGCGGCATGGCACAGGCCATCGGCGAGGGCATCCCGAAGCTGCGCATCGAAGAGGCCGCGGCCCGCACCCAGGCCCGGATCGACTCCGGTGCCCAGACGGTGATCGGCGTCAACAAGTACCAGGTCGACGAGGACCAGGAGATCGAGGTCCTCAAGGTCGAGAACAGCCGGGTGCGGGCCGAGCAGCTCGCCAAGCTCGAGCAGCTGCGCGCCGACCGCGACGAGGCCGCCACGCAGGCGGCGCTGGCCGAATTGACCCGTGCGGCAGGCGAATCCGGTGCTGCCGGCGCGGACGGTCTGGGCAACAACCTGATGGCGCTGGCCATCAACGCGGCCCGCGCCAAGGCCACCGTCGGCGAGATCTCCGACGCGCTGGAGAAGGTGTACGGCCGGCACCAGGCCGAGATCCGCACCATCGCCGGCGTCTACCGCGACGAGGTGGGGAAGACCGGAAACGTGAGCACCGCAACCGAATTGGTCGAGAAGTTTGCCGAGGCCGATGGCCGTCGCCCCCGCATCCTGGTGGCCAAGATGGGCCAGGACGGCCACGACCGCGGCCAGAAGGTGATCGCCACCGCGTTCGCCGACATCGGCTTCGACGTGGACGTCGGCTCGCTGTTCTCCACGCCCGACGAGGTGGCGCGGCAGGCGGCGGACAACGACGTGCACGTGGTGGGCGTGTCCTCGCTGGCGGCCGGTCACCTCACGCTGGTGCCCGCGCTGCGCGACGCACTGGCCGAGGTGGGGCGTCCGGACATCATGGTCGTGGTCGGCGGCGTGATCCCGCCGGGCGACTTCGACGAGTTGTACGAGGCGGGCGCCGCGGCGATCTTCCCGCCCGGGACGGTCATCGCCGACGCCGCGATCGGCCTGTTGGGCAAGCTCGCCGAGCGGCTGGGCTACAAGCTCTGAGGTGGCGGGTATGACGGCCCCGGTGCCCGAACTCGCAGCCAGGATCCGCGCAGGCGATCGGGCGGCGCTGTCGCGTGCCATCACGCTGGTCGAGTCCACCCGGTCCGACCATCGTGATGCCGCCCAGCAGCTGTTGCTCGAGCTCACACCGGAGGCCGGCAGCGCGCTGCACGTCGGCATCACCGGCGTCCCCGGCGTCGGCAAGTCGACGACCATCGAAGCGCTCGGCATGCACCTGATCGAGCGCGGACACCGCGTCGCGGTGCTGGCCGTCGACCCGTCGTCGACCCGCACCGGCGGTTCGATACTCGGCGACAAGACCCGGATGGCGCAGCTGGCCGTGCAGCCGGAGGCCTATATCCGGCCGTCGCCGACGTCGGGCACGCTCGGCGGGGTGGCCAAGGCCACCCGCGAGACCATCGTGCTGCTGGAGGCGGCCGGTTACGACGTGGTGCTGGTCGAGACCGTCGGCGTCGGCCAGTCGGAGGTGACGGTGGCCAACATGGTCGACACCTTCGTCTTCCTGACGCTGGCCCGCACCGGTGACCAGCTGCAGGGCATCAAGAAAGGCGTGCTGGAGCTCGCCGATGTCATTGTGGTCAACAAGGCCGACGGCGAGCACGCCATCGAAGCCAAGGCCGCGGCACGGGAACTGTCCGGGGCGATCCGGTTGATCTATCCGCGCGATACCCTGTGGCGGCCGCCGGTGCTGACCATGAGCGCACTGACCGGCGACGGTCTTGCCACGATGTGGGACACCGTGCTCAAACATCGTGAAACCCTCAGTGCAGCAGGCGAATTCGAAGCGCGCCGGCGAGCCCAGCAGGTCGACTGGACCTGGACCATGGTGCGCGACACGGTGCTCGACCGGGTGCTGTCGAATCCGGCGGTCAAGGCGAATCGTGACGAGGTGGAACGCCAGGTGCGCGAGGGTGAGTTGACGCCGGCGCTGGCGGCACAGCGCATCATCGACCTCGCGAACTGATTCCGGCCGCGCCCGTTCCGAAATTGCCGGCGCCTTTGCCGGCGCGATAACGGAACCGGCCTGCCGGGTATTCGGGCGGGGCGTTGGCGAAACCGAATTCGTGACGGACCAGCCGCCGGTCCGACATGCGGACCAAAATGCGTTCACGGGCGTTCGGCTATCGAAATTTTGCCATATGTGGGCGGCTTGACCTCTGGATTCGCGATCATGGCAGTGCCTCCGCAACGGGTTACGCCGGCGTAAGTGCGATCTTGAAGTGGATATACCGGACACGCCGAACCTGTGTATCCAGACTATTTAGCTAACAGATTGATAACGTCGGAGATGATCTGCGGCAGGCGCACGTCATCATTTGGTAATGACCAACGCAATTCGCCGGGAGCGCAACGTCGCGCCTCTCCGGTCCGCCGGCGGACCTCTTCCGCAGGGCGTTCACGGTGCCGCTGACCCCAATTTCGCAACTGTGGTACGGGCCTTTTCCGCCATGTTCCCCAGCCGCTTCCTGGGCGGCGGCGCCCTCTCGGTGTACCTCGACGGCGTTCCCGTCGTCGACGTGTGGACGGGATGGGCCGACCGGTGGGGCACCCGGCGGTGGGACGCGGACACCGGAGCGATGGTGTTCTCGGCGACCAAGGGATTGGCCTCGACCGTGATCCACCGCCTGGCCGATCGGGGCCTGATCGGCTACGACGTGCCCGTCGCCGACTACTGGCCGGCCTTCGCGGCCAACGGCAAGGCCGGCGTGACGGTGCGCGAGCTCATGCGGCACCGTGCCGGGCTGTCGCAGTTGAACGGCGCCACGCGTGACGAGCTGATGGACCACCGCCTCATGGAGCAGCGGCTGGCGGCGGCTCCGATGAGCTGGATGCGGGGGCGACCGGCGTACCACGCCATCACCTATGGCTGGCTGTTGTCCGGCCTGGCCCGCGCGGTGACCGGGCAGAGCATGCGCGAGCTGTTCCGTACCGAGCTCGCCGAGCCCCTCGGCATCGACGGTCTGCACCTGGGCCGGCCGGCTGCCGATGCGCCCACGCAGCCCGCGCAGATCATCGGGCCGCAGTTCCGCATCCGCAACCCGCTGTTCGACGCGGTGGCGCCGCACCTGGCGAAGCTGCCGTTCTCGGGCGGATTCGGCTCGATGTACTTCACCGGCATGCGATCGATGGCGCAGGGCGACACACCACTGCTGGATTCCGAGATGCCGGGCGCCAACGGCGTGGCCACAGCGCGTGCGTTGGGCCGCGTGTACGGCGCGCTGGCCAACGGCGGCCAGATGGACGGCCTGCGGTTCCTGTCGGCCGGTACCGTCGCGCAACTGCGGGGGACCGGCAGCCTCTTCCCGGACCTGGGCCTCGGCCTGCCGATGGACTTCAACCTCGGGTACCACGGCACGCCGATCCCCGGTGTCATGCCGGGGTTCGGGCACGTCGGTCTGGGTGGGTCGCTTGGCTGGGCGGACCCCGATCGGGGCCTGGCTTTCGGTTTCGTGCACAACCGCCTGTTGACGCCGCTGATGGTTGCGGATCAGGCTGGTTTCGTCGCACTTGGGGCAATGGTGCGACACGGTGCTGCGCAGGCGCGCAGCAACGGTTTCTGCCGGGTCGCGGAGTTCGGTGCACCGTACGCCGATCCGGCCCCGGTTGCGGGCTGACGGAGTTTGCGCGCGCGAGATATGCGGCCGCATCGGAAGCGATGCGGACCGCCCTCAGCACCGGACTTTCGAATACGCGCAGATGTCGGGCATGTTGATTTTTTGCCCGTATCGAGCGGAGTTCGTCACACTAGATATTTCGTACCATGCGTATTGATCATTGCCGACAATACGATTTTATGGCCGCAGCCTGTAGTTCTTCGATTTTCCCTGTGTTGCTCAAATTTCAATAGCGATATCCACGCAAACATTTGCCCTGTCGCAGTGTCCGCGTTGGCACGGTGCTGGGGTGAACGATGTTCGCTACGGACCGCTATGCTTCCGGCCCGTGGCTGGTTCGAAAAGGCTCCGAACCAAACCCCTGCGCAACGGCGCGCCGGGCGGGTTGGGTCTTCCGCGGCGAGTGTGCTGCGGATATCCGCTGCTGACGGTCGCCTGGTAGCGATTCGACCGAAACGGGTAGCCCCGAATCGGCGGATCAGTTAATTTGACCCGGTAGGATTTCGAGCCAGTTTGTTTAACGCGGCAAAGACGATTTCGCAGAGATTTTTGAGCGCGGTCTGCAAAGCCACCCGGCACTGCGTGTCGGGGTCGGGCCGGACTGCACGGAGAGGCGGTAGCTAAGTGGGTGGGTCACCGACGACACCCGTCGCGATCATCGGCATGGCATGCCGGCTTCCTGGCGGCATCAGTTCGCCGGACGAGCTGTGGGAAGCCCTGCTGCGCGGTGACGACCTGGTTACCAAAGTTCCCCTGGAACGCTGGGACGCCGAGGAGTACTACGACCCGGAGCCCGGCGTGCCCGGCCGGTCGGTGTCCAAGTGGGGCGGTTTCCTCGACGACGTTGCCGGCTTCGACGCCGACTTCTTCAACATCAGCGACCGTGAAGCCACCGCGATCGACCCGCAGCACCGCCTGATCCTCGAAACCTCTTGGGAGGCCGTGGAACACGCGGGCATCGATCCCGCCACCCTGGCCGGCTCGCTCACCGGCGTCTTCGTGGGCATGACCCACGGCGACTACCAGCTGCTGGCCGCCGACGCCCACGCCATCGAGGGCCCGTACGGCTTCACCGGTAACAACTTCAGCCTGGCCTCGGGGCGCGTCTCGTACCACCTCGGTGCGCACGGCCCGTCGTACACGGTCGACTCGGCCTGTTCGTCCAGCCTGCTCGCCATCCACAACGCGTGCCGCAGCCTGCACGACGGAGAAAGCGACGCCGCCCTCGCCGGCGGTGTGTCGATCATGCTGGAGCCGCGCAAGATGTCCTCGGGTTCGGCCCAGGGCATGCTGTCGCCGACCGGCCACTGCCACGCCTTCGACGTCGCCGCCGACGGCTTCGTCTCCGCCGAGGCGTCGGTCATGTTCATGATGAAGCGCCTGGACGACGCTCAGCGCGACGGCGATCGCATCCTCGCGGTCATCCGTGGCACGGCGAGCAACCAGGACGGCCACACGGTGAACATCGCGACCCCGGGCGCGGACGCCCAGGTCGCCGTCTACCGCCGCGCACTTGACCTCGCCGCCATCGATCCCGCCACCGTCGGCTACGTCGAGGCACACGGCACCGGCACGCCTGTCGGTGACCCGATCGAATACTCAAGTCTGGCAACGGTTTACGGCAAGCAAGGGCCGGTCGTGCTGGGTTCGGTCAAGACCAACGTCGGGCATGCCCAGTCGGCGTCGGGTGCCGTCGGCCTGATGAAGACCGTCCTGGCGCTGCAGCACGGCGTCGTGCCGAAGAACCTCTACTTCAACGAGATGCCCGCCGAGATGGCGGCCATCAGCACCGGGCTGTTCGTGCCGACCGACCTCGTGCCGTGGCCCGCGACCGCCGACCACCCGCGCCGCGCCGCGGTGTCCGCCTACGGTCTGTCCGGCACCAACGTGCACGCCGTCGTCGAGCAGGCCCCGGCAGAGTCGTCGCCGCGCGTCGTCGGGTCCGAGGGCCAGGGGAGCCTGGCCGGTAACGGCAAGCTGCTGTTCCCCGTGTCGTCCACGTCGGCCGACGAGCTGCGCCGCACCGCCGGCAAGCTGGCCGACTGGGCCGCCGCCCAGGGTGAGGCCCTCGACCTGGCCGACACCGCCTACACGCTCGCGCGCCGCCGCGCACACCGACCGGTTCGCGCCGCCGTCCTCGCGGAGGACGCCGCCGGCCTGATCCAGGCGCTCCGTGGCGTCGCCGACGGCGAGACGCCGTTCCAGCCCGCCGCGGGCAAGGGCGACCGCGGCCCGGTGTGGGTGTTCTCGGGCCAGGGTTCGCAGTGGGCGGCCATGGGCGCCGGCCTGCTGGCCGCCGAGCCCGCGTTCGCCGCGGCCATCGCCGAGATCGAGCCGCTCATCGAAGCGGAGTCGGGCTTCTCGATCACCGAGGCCATCACCGCCGGTGAGACGGTGACCGGTATCGACCGCATCCAGCCCGCAGTGTTCGCGATCCAGGTGGCGCTGGCCGCCACCCTGCGGTCGTACGGCGTGCAGCCCGGCGCGGTCATCGGCCACTCGATGGGTGAGTCTGCCGCCGCCGTCGTCTCCGGCGCGCTGTCGCTGGCCGACGGCGTGAAGGTGATCTGCCGCCGGTCGAACCTGATGCTCAAGGTGTCCGGCTCGGGCGCCATGGCGTCGGTGGAGCTGCCCGCCCAGCAGGTGCTGTCCGAGCTCGGCGCCCGCGGTGTCAGCGACGTGGTGCTGGCGGTCGTCGCCTCGCCGCAGTCCACCGTCGTCGGTGGTGACAAGGACGCCATCCGCGCGCTGGTCAAGGAGTGGGACGAGCGCGGTGTCATGGCCCGCGAGGTCGCCGTCGACGTCGCGTCGCACACCCCGCAGGTCGACCCGATCCTGGATGAGCTGGCCGACGCCCTCGAGGACCTCGAGCCCGACGAGCCGGCGGTGCCGTACTACTCGGCCACGCAGTACGACCCGCGCGACCCCGCGGACTACGACGCGGATTACTGGGTGGACAACCTCCGCCACACCGTGCGCTTCGGTGCCGCCGTGCAGGCCGCACTCGATGACGGCTTCCGGGTGTTCATCGAGCTGGCCCCGCACCCGCTGCTGGTGCACGCCGTCAACCAGAACGCCGCGCACCAGGACATCGGCATCGCCGCCCTGGCCGCGATGCGTCGCGAACAGGACGTGCCGAACGGTCTGCGCGACGTCGTCGCCGATCTGCACACGGCCGGCGCCGCGATCGACTTCTCGGTGATCTACCCGGACGGCGTGCTGGTCGACGTGCCGCTGCCGACCTGGACCCGCAGCCACCTGATCCTGACGCGGGATCCGCACGAGCAGGCCCCCGGCGGGGCGTCGCTGGCGGTGCACCCGCTGCTGGGTGCGCACGTGCGCCTCCCGGAGGAGCCCGAGCGGCACGTCTGGCAGTCCGACGTGGGCACCGGCGTGCAGCCCTGGCTGGGTGACCACCAGGTGCACAACGTCGCGGCGCTGCCGGGTGCGGCGTACTGCGAGATGGCGCTCGGCGCGGCCCGCGAGGTGCTGGGCGAGGCCTCCGAGGTGCGCAACGTGACGTTCGAGGCGATGCTGCTGCTCGAGGAGGAGACCGCCGTGTCGGCGGTGGCCACGGCCGTCCCGTCGGGCGACATCGACTTCCTGGTCGAGACCTACCAGGACGGTGAGCAGGTGCGCCGTGCGGCCGCGACGCTGCACGCCATCGAAGACGACGCCTCACGTCCTTCGTACAACCTGGCCAAGCTGGTCGCCGCCCACACCGAGGACGTCGACGGTGGCGACCTGCGGGCCTGGTTCGCCGATCGCGGCATCCAGTACGGCCCGGCGTTCTCCGGCCTGACCGCGGCCCACACGACCGCGGGCACCACGGTGCTCGCCGCGGTCGCGCTGCCCGGTGCCATCCGATCGCAGCAGAGCGCCTACACCGTGCACCCGGCGCTGCTCGACGCCTGCTTCCAGGCGGTGGCCGCGCATCCCGATCTGCACGGCGACACCACCGGCGCGCTGATGCTGCCGTTGGGCGTCGGCAAGCTGCGGGCCTACGAGTCGACCCGCAACGCGCACTACTGCTACGTCAAGCTCGTCGGCCTCTCGCCGACCGCGGTCGAAGCCGATATCGACGTGCTCGACGAGAACGGCGCGGTACTGCTCGCGGTGACCGGGCTGCGGCTCGGCACCGGCGTGTCCGAGGCGGGCCAGCGTGAGCGGCTGCTCAATGAGCGCCTGCTGAACATCGAATGGCGCAGCCAGGACGCCCCGGTCGCCAACGTGGTCGACCCGGGCCGCTGGCTGCTGATCTCGGCCGCCGCCGACGCGGACAGCCTGACCGAGAAGCTGTCCGAGGTGCTGCAGTCCGACGAGGCCGACGTCTCCACCGTGGCGTGGCCGGCCGACGCCGACCATGCGTCGAACCTCGAGTCGCTGCAGGCGACGCTGACGGCCAAGCCGTTCAAGGGCGTCGTCATCGTCACGGGCGCTCCCGAGGGCTCCGCGGCGTCGGCCTCCGTGGCCACCGCACAGCGCGGTGTAGCCCAGGTTGAGCAGCTCGTCCACATCGTGCGGGGTCTGCCGGACGTGCCGGGTCAGCCGGCGCGGCTGTACGTACTCACCCGGGGTGCCCGTACCGTGGCGCCGGGCGACGTGGCGAACCTGGAGCAGGGCGGCATCCGCGGCTTCATGCGGGCCATCGGCATGGAGTACCCGGCGATGCGGCCGACGCAGATCGATCTCGACGTGCAGGCCGACGTGGCGCACGTCGCCGCGGAACTGCTGTCCGGTTCCGAAGAGGACGAGACGGCGTGGCGGTCGGGCGAGTGGTTCACCGCGCGCCTGAACCTGAGCCAGCTGCAGCCCGAGGAACGTCGCACCGCCGTCGTGCGGCCCGAGACCGACGGTGTGCAGCTGCAGATCCGGACCCCCGGTGACCTGTCATCGGCGGAGCTGGCCGCGTACGAGCGCGTCGCCCCGGGACCGGGCCAGATCGAGGTGTCGGTCGCCGCGTCGAACCTCAACTTCGCCGACGTACTGGTCGCCTACGGCCGGTACCCGAGCTTCGAGGGCCGGCTGCCGCAGCCGGGCGCCGACTTCGCCGGTGTCGTGACCGCGGTCGGGCCGGGCGTCACCGATCATCAGATCGGCGACCGGGTGGCGGGCATCTCGCTGACCGGCGCCTGGAAGACGTTCGTCACCTGTGACGCGAACCTGGCCGTGAAGATTCCGGACGACCTGCCCGAGGGCAGTGCGGCGGCGGTGCCCAGTGCGCACGCCACCGCCTGGTACGGCCTGCACAACCTGGCCCGGATTCAGGCCGGCGACAAGGTGCTGATCCACTCCGCCACCGGTGGTGTGGGCCAGGCCGCCATCGCCATCGCCCGGGCCGCGGGCGCCGACATCTACGCCACCGCGGGTAGTGACGATCGTCGAAACCTGTTGCGCAGCTGGGGGATTCAGCACGTCTACGATTCCCGCAGCACGGCCTTCGCCGAAGAGATCCGCCGCGACACCGACGGCTACGGCGTCGACGTCGTGCTCAACTCGCTGCCCGGTGCGGCGCAGAAGGCCGGCGTCGAGCTGCTGACCTTCGGTGGCCGGTTCGTCGAGATCGGCAAGCGCGACATCTACGGCGACACCCGGATGGGCCTGTTCCCGTTCCGCCGGAACCTGTCGTTCTACGCGCTCGACCTGGCGCTGCTGACGTTGACCAACCCCGATGTCACGCGCGGCATGCTGGAGACGATCTTCGGACAGATCGCCGACGGCGTGCTGCCGGTGCCGGACACCACGCACTACCCGCTGAGCGAGGCCGCCACCGCCATCCGCGTGATGGGCGCGGCCGGCCACACCGGCAAGCTCGTGCTCGACATCCCGCACACCGGGGAATTCGAGGCGGTGCTGTCACCGGAGCAGGCTCCGGTGTACCGGGCCGACGGCTCCTACATCGTCACCGGTGGTCTGAGCGGCCTCGGCCTGTTCCTGGCCGGGAAGCTGGCCGCCGGTGGTTGCGGACGCATCGTGCTCAACGCGCGTTCGGAGCCGAGTGCGGCGACCGCGAAGGCCATCGACGCCGTCCGGAGCAAGGGCGCCGAGGTCGAGGTGGTGCTGGGCGACATCGCTGCCGCCGACACCGCCGCGCGCCTGGTTGCCGCTGCCGAGTCGACCGGCAAGCCGCTGCGCGGTGTGCTGCACGGCGCCGCGGTGGTCGAGGACGCGACGTTGCCGAACATCACCGACGAGCTGATCGAGCGCGACTGGGCTCCCAAGGTGTACGGCGCGTGGCACCTGCACGAGGCGACGGCCGGCTCCGATCTGGACTGGTTCTGCTCGTTCTCGTCGGCCGCCGCCATGGTGGGCTCGCCCGGACAGGGCGCGTACGCCGCGGCGAACAGCTGGCTGGACGCGTTCACTCAGTGGCGCCGTGCACAGGGGCTGCCGGCAACGGTCATTGCCTGGGGTGCCTGGGCCAAGATCGGCGCCGGGCAGGGCATGGCCGCCGACGAGGCCATGGCGATCGATCCGGAGGACGGCGCGTTCGCGTTCGACGCGATCATCCGCCACGACCGCGCCTACACCGGCTACGCGCCGGTGGCGGGGGCCGACTGGCTGGTGGCTTTCGCTCAGACCAGCAAGTTTGCCGAGTCGTTCGCCAACATCGGGCGCGGCGGTGCGGGCACCAGCGAATTCCTCGCCGAGTTCCACGCGCTGTCGGAGGAGGAGCGGCCCGCTCGTCTGAGGCGCCTGATCACCGACGCTATGTCTATGATACTTAGGCGATCTGTCGATCCCGACCGTCCGTTGGCCGAGTACGGCCTCGATTCGCTCGGGGCGCTGGAACTGCGGACCCGTATCGAAGCCGAGACGGGAGTCCGGATCGGTTCGTCGGACATCACGAATGTCCGAGCACTGGCAGAACGCCTGGGGGAGGCGATTTCGACGGCGATTTCGACATGACGGGTCAGAGTAGGGCGTCACAGAAGCCGCGCGCTGAATTCACCGAAGCACAGGAGAGTGAGCATGGTTGCGATTAGGACCATCCATGACTGGATGGGTTCCTCGGGTGTTCTGACTTCCTGGAACCCTTCGTCTGCGTCGCTTGCCAAGCTGCGCAACGCACCGGTCAGCTCGGTACCGGTCAGCTACCAGCAGAGCCAGCACATCCGCGCGTTCCGTTCGCACGAGCGCAACGGCACGGACATGGCCCGGCTGAACATCGCCGCCTGGGACATGCCGGGTAAGTGCGACGTCCGGGCCATGACGCACGTCATCAACGCCTACGTGCGCCGGCACGACACGTTCCACAGCTGGTTCGAGCTGACGGAAGACGACGTCGTCGTCCGCCGGACGGCCAAGAGCCCGCGCGACATCAAGCTGGTGGCCACCGAGCACGGCGAGATGAACGCGCAGCAGTGGCGTGACCACGTGCTGGCGACGCCCGATCCGCTGCAGTGGGACTGCTTCCACTTCGGCATCATCCAGCGCGACGACCACTTCACCTTCTACTTCAGCATCGACCACGTGCACACCGACGCACTGCTGATGGGACTCGTGCTCGTCGAGATTCACCTGATGTACGCGGCCCTGGTCAGTGGCGCCCCGCCGATCCCGCTGGCCGACGCCGGCAGCTACGACGACTACTGCGTCAAGCAGGCGGAGTTCACCTCGTCGCTGACGCTGGAGTCGCCGGAGGTCAAGGACTGGATCAAGTTCGCCCAGGCCAACGACGGCACGCTGCCGTGCTTCCCGCTGCCGCTCGGCGACCCGTCGGTGCCGTGCGGGGGCGAGATGCTGACCGTTCGGCTGATGGACAAGCACCAGTCGGAGCGTTTCGAGTCGGCGTGCCTGTCCGCGGGTGCCCGCGTGATCGGCGGCGTCATCGCGTGCGCCGCGCTTGCCGAGCACGAGTTGACGGGCGAGGCGGTCTACAACGTCATCACCCCGACCACGACGCGCCGCACCCCGGCCGAGTTCATGACGACGGGCTGGTTCACCGGTGTCGTGCCGATCAGCGTGCCCGTGGTGCCGGAGTCGTTCGGCGACACCGCCCGCGCCATGCAGAAGGCGTTCGACGCCGGCATGGACCTGGCACACGTCCCGTTCGAGCGGGTGCTGGAACTGGCCGAGGGCAAGGTGCCGGGCATCCGCAAGGCGGACCCGGGCGTGCCGATGGTGTCGTACCTCGACACCAACCTGCCGCCGCTGTCGCCGGCGATCATGAACGAGTGGGAACGGCTCAACGGGCGTGTGTACAGCGACGCCCGCTCGGCGTACCAGATCGGCATCTGGGTCAACCGGTCCGAGAAGGAAACCTCGGTCACCATCGCCTACCCGGACAACCCCATCGCCCGTGAATCGGTGGACAAGTACCTGCACGCGATGCGCGCGGTCTACCTGCGCGTCGCCGACGGCGGTTCCAGTGCGGGACGTTCGGATGCCTTGCGCCACAACGGTTGCCGCAGCGAACTGATTCGAGCTGTGAAGGGCTGATCTGTGACGACCTCCACGCGCCCGTCGCGTGTGCCTTTGTTGCGCCGCTGGTTGGCAGACAACAACGACGGTGATGAGAGCCGCGTGCTCGACTACGTCGACCAGGCGATGTTCCTGGGTCTGCGGGCCACCGGCCAGGCCGCTGTCATGCAGTGCGTCTGGGTCTATGAGCACCCCGTCGACATGGAAGGGCTGCGCCGCTTCCACTACAACTTCGGGCACGGCCTGGCCGGTCGTCGCATCGAGCCGTCGATCCTGCCGTTCGGCCGGCACCGGTGGGTGTCGTCGCTGGGGCCGCCGGCGCCGCTGCGGGTGTACGAGACCGTGCGGCCGCGGGCCGAGCTCGGCGACTTCCTCGACGAACACGCACAAATCCCCGTCGACCCGGAGTTCGGCCCGGCCTGGCACATGGGTGTGCAGCCGCTGGACGACGGTGCCACGGTCGTCAGCTTGGTGGGTTCGCACTGCATCGGCGACGGCGGCGGCGCCATGTTGACGGTCTTCGAGTCGGTGACGGGCCAGCTGCGCGACCTCGGTCTGCCCCAGCCGCGGACACGGTCGTCGTTGCAGGCGTTGCGCACCGACTTCCGGCAGACGTTCCGTGACCTGCCCGAACTCGGTCGTTCGATCAAGTCGGCCGCGAAGCAGGCCTACCAGAAGCGCAGCGAGCTGCGGCGCTCCGGAAAGTCCGCGGCAGCCCATCTGGATGCGGCCAGTGCCAAGGAAAACCTGCTGGTGCCGGCGATCTGGGCCTTCATCGACGCCGCCGAATTCGAGGGCCGCGCCAAGGCGCTCGGCGGCAACAGCTACGCGCTGATCGCCGGCTTCGCCGCGCGGTTGTCCGAGCGGATGGGCCGGTTCAGCGAGGCCGACGGCGTGGTGCCGCTGGTCGTGCCGATCAACGACCGCACGCTGGAGGACACGCGTGCCAACGCGGTGCTGATCGGTGATGCCCGGGTCAACCCGAAGGGCGTTGCCGAGGATCTGACGGAAACGCGGGCGGTCATCAAGGAAGCCCTGCGCAAGATGCGTGAGGAGCCCGACGAGAAGTTGGAGCTGCTGCCGCTGACGCCGTTCATCCCGAAGCGGGCCGTCACGCAGGCCGCTGACATCGCGGTCGGGTTCGGTGAGCTCCCGGTGTTCTGTTCGAACCTCGGCGTACTGCCGGACGATCTCGCGCGCGTCGACGGGACGCCGGCCGAGTACTTGATGGCGCGCGGTGTCGACGGTCAGGTTCCGCGCGCCGTGATGGAGCACCGCAAAGGCATCCTCACCGTCATCTCGATGCAGGTGATCGGCCGGGTGTCGATGGCGATCATCGGCTATCAGCCGGGCGCCGAGAACACCAAGGCGACGCTGCGCGCGCACGTGGAAGCGACACTGGCCGAGTTCGGCCTGTCCGCGGTCTACGAGTAATCCCGCTTCAGACAATCGAAAAGTGAAGGGCCAGGTCTATCTTGTCCACTGTTACCCGGTCGAAGAGGTCCGGCCGCGGCCGGTTCGCCAAGCTGCCCCAGGAGCTGGACCGTCCGCAGGATCGTCTGGACTACATGGACGAGGCGACCTTCCTGTCGTACCGGGCCAGCGGCCGGGTACAGGTGATGCTGGCGCTGTGGTTCTACGAAGGGCCGGTTGACCTCGACGGCCTGCGCCGTTTCCACGAGAACTTCGGCCGGAGTCTTGCGGCCCGGCGCATCGAGCGCTCGCCGCTGCCGTTCGGGCGGGCCCGCTGGGTGGCCGCACCGGCCGTCGAGCGGCCGCTCGACATCGTCGAAACCGTCCGTCCGCGTTCGGAACTGACGGACTGGCTCGAGGAGCGGTCGCAGATCCCGATCGATCCCGAGCACGGTCCCGGCTGGCACCTCGGCGTGCAGAAGTTCAGTGACGGGTCGACGGGTGTCGCGCTGGCGCTGTCGCACTGCCTCATCGACGGCACCGGTGCGGTGGCCGCGATCATGGAATCGGTGCTCGGGCAGGGCCGCGACCTCGGGTACGCGCAACCGGGCTCGCGCACCCGCTGGCAGGGCCTGCGCGCCGACCTGCGCCAGGCCCGGCGCGACTGGCCCGAGGTGCGGCGGACCGTGGTGGCCGCCGCGAAGATGCTGCACCGCAGGCGTCATGACATCTCCAAGTCCGGTGACACCCGCCCCGCGGTGACGGCAGGCAACCCCGACGAGTACGTGCTGCTGCCGTTCGCCGGCACCCACATCGATGTCGAGCAGTGGGATGCCAAGTGCGCAACCCTCGGCGGCAACACCTACTCCCTGGCCGCGGCGTTCGCCGCGCGGCTGGGCGTGCGGATGGAACGGCATCGCAAGCACGACAACAACATTGCGCTCATGGTCGCGGTAAACGACCGCACCTCGATGGAGGACACCCGCGCCAACGCGATGGCGTTCGCCAACCTCACCGTCGACCCGACGCACGTGGCCAAGGACCTCACGGACCTGCGGGGCGCGCTGCGTACGTCGCTCTCGACGGCCAAGGACCAGCCGGACGAGTCGTTCATCCTGCTGCCGCTGACGCCGTTCATCCCGCTGCGCGCGGTGAACAAGACGGCCGACCTGGTGCTCGGCGACATGCCGGTCACGTGCTCGAACTTCGCCGAGCTGCCGGACCTGATGTGCCGCCCCGACGGGGTCAACCAGGCGACGTTCCTGAACTGCTGGGGCGTCGAGCAGAAGGTCAAGCGGTCCGACATCGAGCGGCCCGGCGGCCTGCTGGTGGTGGCGTCCGGCCGCTACAACGGCCGGGTGAACCTCGGCATCGTCGGGTATCAGGTGGGCGCCGAGAACAACCGGGCCATGCTGCGTGAACTGGTCCGCGAGACGCTCGACGAATTCGGCCTGACGCCGCTCACCATCTACTAGTGGGCATTTCGCCCAGGCCCGTCAACGGGCCTGGGCGGCCTTCTCCAACAGATCCGCGGTGCGTGCGACGCTGTCCGCGGGTTTCGTCATGCGCGCGGCAGCGGCGCGGACCCGATCCGCGCACTCCGGCTGCAGCGCGGTGCGCAGGGCGGCCTTCAGCGACTTGGGCGTGGTGTTCGAGAATCGGCCCGACGCCCCGAGCTTCAGCTTCTTGACCTGGCCGGCCCACACCGGCTGATCGGCACTCACCCACAGCACCACCGTCGGCACCCCGGCGCGCAGCCCGGCCGCGGTGGTACCGGCGCCGCCGTGGTGGACCAGGGCCCGGCACAGCGGGAACACCGCGGCATGGTTGACCGCGCCGACCAGCTTCACGTGGTCGCCCAGCGTGGTGTCCGGCAGGTCCCAGACGCCCGAGCTGATCAGCGCCCGCTCGCCGAGTTCGGCGCACACCGCGTCGATCATCGCCACGGCGTCGGCGGGGGACTCCACCGGCATGCTGCCGAAGCCGAAATAGATGGGCGGCTTGCCATTTGCGATCCACGCCATCACGTCGGCGTCGGTTTCGGTCTGCAGCTCCATCGACATGGACCCGACCAGAGGCTTGGCGTCGCCGTATTCGGCGGCCAGCCCGGGGAACAGCACCTCGTCGTAGGCCTGGATTTCGAGCGCCCCGCGGTCGTCCATGCGGCGGACGGCCCGCACGGTGGCCGGCGGCAGTCCCAGGGTGCGCCGCTGGATGTCCTCGGCTTCCTTGAGCATGCGCCAGTGGAACCATTCGCCGACCGCGAAGCCACGGCGGATCAACGGAAGTGGCAGCGGCACCGGCAGCACCTGGCTGTTGGGGCGGAACGGGAAGTAGTGCAGCGCCGCCAGCGGGATGTCGAAATGCTCGGCGACGTTGGCGGCCACCTCCTGGTAGGTGGTCCCCGCGAGCAGCAGATCCGCGTCCGCGGCGACCTCGGTGAGGGTGGCGCTCATGTCCTGCCAGCCCTGCGTCATGTAGTCCCGGAGTTCGCGGACGACACTGACGGGGTTCTTGATGCTCAGATGGTCGCGAAAGATGTCCGCATCCAGTTGCTGCTGAGAATCCACGCCGTAGCTGGCGGGCTCGGGAAGACCCGCCGAAGCGACGAATGAAACCAGGTTCGGCGGCACTGCCATGCGTACTTCGTGGCCGCGGCGCAGCAATTCTCTGGCCACGGCGCCGCTGGGCTCGATGTCTCCGCGCGTGCCATGGATGGCGATAGCAAACTTCACAGGACGCCAAGCATAATGGTCTGCCGCTGATCTCCGCATTGCTGGGGCGCAGATGGCAACGAGGACGCCCGGCACCCGGAGGTGCGGCGCAGGATGAATGACTTCGTCAGTGGCACACCCGATTACAGCACGGCGGGGCGCAGGCGGCTCTCCGGCGGCTTCGATATTGCGGTGCCGGTCGGTGCATCAGATCGGTTTGCGGCGTGTAGCCTGTCGGGGATGCTGAAACGTGCCAGGCCAAGCGGTGCTTTGGCACATGCGGGTTTCGCCGCACTCGGCAAGTTCGTGGTGCGGCGTCCCGTCGTGGTCTTGGCGGCCTGGATCGGCATCGCGGTCGTCCTTTTTCTCGCACTTCCGACGTTGGTCGACGTCGCCAGCCGCCGCCCGCCGCCGTTCCTGCCGCCCGATTCGTCGACGCTGATCGCCAGCAACGCGATGAAGAACGCGTTCCGCGAGGCCGATGCCGGCAACATCGCGGTCGTCCTGCTGACCAACGACAAGGGCTTCAGCAAGGAAGACGAAGAGGTTTACCGGCGCCTCGTCGACAAGCTCAACGCCGACAAGACCAACGTCAGGTCGACGCAGGACTTCATTCACATCCCCGAGCTGCGCCAGGTGATGGCGAGCAAAGACGGCAAAGCGGTGCAGCTGCCCGTCAGCCTCGTCGGCAGCATGGGCACCGGCCCCGGCCAGCTGGCCTACCGGAACGCCAAGAAGACCATCGAAGAGGTGGTCAAGGGCAGCGACCTGACGCTGAACATCGTGGGCGCGTCGGCCACGTTCCAGGACATCAACGACATCGGTGCCCGCGATCAGCACATGATCGAGACGGCCACCGGCATCCTCGTCTTCTCGATCCTGATCATCGTGTACCGCAGCGTGGTCGCGATGTTGTTGCCGCTCGTCACCATCGGCGTCTCTCTGATCGTGGCGCAACAGTTGGTGGCGGGACTGGGCCTATTGGGTCTCGCGGTGGGACCGCAGACCCTGGTGCTGATGACCGGCATGATGATGGGCGCCGGGACCGACTACGCCATATTCCTGTTCAGCCGATATCAGGAGTTCATCAGACAGGGCGTCGCCACCGATCGCGCGCTGGTATCCGCGCTCACCTCGATCGGTGAAGTCATCGCCGGCTCGGCCGGCACCGTCGCGATCACCTTCCTGGCGCTCTCGTTCGCCACCCTCGGGGTCTTCGCCACCATCGGACCGGCGCTCGCCGTGACCGTGCTGGTCGGCTTCCTCGCGTCCGTGACCATGCTGCCGGCGCTGATCGTCCTGGTCGGCCGACGCGGCTGGATCAAGCCGCGCAAGGACATGACGGGCAAGTTCTGGCGGCGCTCCGGCGTCAACATCGTGCGCCGTCCGGTGACGCACCTGGCCGGCAGCCTCGCGGTGCTGCTGGCGCTCGCCGGTTGCGCCACGATGGTCCGCTACAACTACGACAACCGCAAAGACCTCGACCCCGACGCGTCGAGCAACGTCGCCTACACGGCGCTGAACAAGCACTTCCCGATCAGTACGACCATGCAGCAGTTCATCCTGATCCAGTCGCCACGCGACCTGCGCGCGCCGAAGTCGCTCGCCGATATGGAGCAGATGGCGCAGCGCGTCGCCCAGCTACCGCACATCGACGCGGTCCGCGGTATCACCCGTCCCACCGGTGACGTGCTGGAGCAGGCCAAGGCGACCTACCAGGCCGGTGAGGTCGGCAGCAAGCTCAAGGACGCCTCGAACCTCATCAACGGCAACGACGCGCTGCTGCAGAAGCTGGTCGACGGCGAGTACCAGCTCGCCGACGCGCTGAACCAGATCCGCACGCAGGTGCTCGGTGGGATCGGCCCCGTGCGGCAGATGCTGACCCAGATGTCGGCGTTGCAGAAGCAGTACGGCGGGTCGAAGACGCTGGACGATCTCGACAAGTCGGCCAAGATGGTGTCCCAGATGACGTCGTTGGGCGACGCCGTGGGTGGGCAGCTGGTCCGCGTCGGGGATGTCTACAAGTGGTCCGGAAAGGCCCTCGAGACGCTCAACGCGACGCCGTTCTGCAACTACTACCCGGCGTGCAACGACCTGAAGATCGGTCTGCAGAACGTCAACGAGGGCAACGACCCCGAGACGGTGCAGAAGGTCATCAACCTCGGCCACATGCTGCAGCAGTACAAGAGCGACCCCGGGATGGACGACAAGGTGCGCGGGATGGGCACCAACATCGAGAGCATCACCAGCCTGCTCAAGCAATTGCGCCTGTACGACACCGCGGACCTGGAGCGGCGCCTGCAGCAGGCCGTGGACGGCGTCAACCTGCTGGCCGATTCGAGCAAGCAGCTCGCCGACGGTGTGAAGTTGCTGGTCGACCAGGTCCGGGGGATGGGCGGTGGTCTGAACCAGGCCTCGTCGTTCCTGCTCGGTATGCGCCGCGACGCCAATACGCCGCAGATGGCCGGTTTCTACGTGCCACCGGAGATTCTGAGCCGCAACGAGTTCGAGAAGGCCGCGACGCTGTTCGTGTCCCCGGACGGTCACACGGTGCGCTATCTGGTGCAGACGGCGCTGAACCCGTTCGGCACGGAAGCCATGGACCAGACCAACGCGATCGTCAAGGCGGCCCAGACGGCGCTGCCCAACACGACGCTGTCCGACGCGAAGGTGTCGATGGTCGGTCTGTCCGCGGTGAACCGCGACATCCGCGACTACTACAACAGCGACATCCAGTACATCGTCATCGTGACGCTGATCGTGGTGTTCCTGATCCTGGTGCAGCTGCTGCGGTCCGTCGTGGCACCGCTCTACCTGGTGCTGTCGGTGGTGCTGTCGTACGGTTCGGCGCTGGGCATCGGCGTGGTGTTCTTCCAGTTCATCTTGGGCTACGACATCTCGTGGAGTGTGCCGGGTATCGCCTTCCTGGTGTTGGTGGCGGTCGGCGCCGACTACAACCTGCTGCTGATATCCCGAATACGTGACGAAGCGAAATGGGGCGTGCGCTCGGCGATCGTGAAAACGGTCGCCGCCACCGGCGGCGTCATCACCTCTGCCGGCCTGATCTTCGCGGCGTCGATGCTCGCGATGACGGTCAGTAGCATCCTGGGCGCCGTGCAGCTCGGCTTCATCATCGGTGTCGGCCTGCTGCTCGACACGTTCATCGTCCGTACGGTGACGGTGCCGGCGATGGCGGCACTGCTCGGTGACGCCAACTGGTGGCCGTCCAAGTCGCCGCGGCGCAAGCGGGAAGAGGCCGCGGAGGCCGAGGCCCTGGCCGCCACCGAACGGCTGCTCGCTGAGCGCAAGGCCCGCCGGGAGTCCGACGAGGCCGAACCGTGCCCGGAGTGCGGTTACGCCGCCACGTGTGACGCCTGCCAGATGACGACGGCCTTCGAGGCGGCCGGAGCGGTGCAACACCGCGGCTTCTTCGGCTGAGCCGGTATCGAATTTCGGAGAAATTGAACTTTCTCGTCAATAAAGCTGGTTGAATTCCTGCTGTCCGGTGGGGGGATTTAGACGTCGATTTGTGCGAAGGGCCCGACGCGATCGCACCGTGACTCTAAAGAACAGGATATTCGATCACTTATGGATCTCCGGAAATTTGCTGACGCATTACGGCCACTCCCAGGATGGATAGGGGGTGGCATTCTCGACTGGTATCAGCTCGGGCTCAGAAAGCCGCGCGACGCGACCACTTATTACGGAGCCACCGTGCATTGCGACCCCGTGGACTCGATACAGCGGAGCATCATCTACTACGGCGTGTGGGAACCCGCCATTTCGCGAATCATCGAAAGCAGTCTGGCTCCGGGCGATCTGTTCGTCGACATCGGCGCGAACATCGGCTACGACGCCATGCTGGCGGCAACGAAGGCGGACGTCGTCGCCATCGAGGCGGCACCGCACATCTACCGGAAGATGCTGCGAAATCTCGACCGCAACCCGGAACTCGCCGACCACATCCGCCCGGTCAATGTGGCGGTGTCCGACCATGTGGGCGAACTCGACCTGTATGACTTCGGCCCCCGCAACATCGGTGCCACCACCACCTTGCCGTCCCGCAACGGGAAGAAATGCGCGACAGTCGAAGCGGCTCCGTTGCTGGATATTCTCTCGGCCGAAGAATTGGCACGTATCCGGCTGATCAAGATGGATGTCGAAGGTGCTGAAACAACCATTCTCAACGATATTTTCGACCACATCGATGTGTTTCCCGAGGAAATGAGCATCATCTTCGAGGCCAATCCCGAAGACGACCAATCCGCATTCGATGTGCTGTTCAAACGAATTCAGCAAAACTTCGCGGCATACGAGGTGGAGAACGGTTACAGCAATGCGTGGTATCTGAAATGGAGAGCACGCCCGCTCACCGAGATTCGAACAACCCCGGTCCGGCGAACCGATATTCTCCTGACCCGCGCCTAGCGCAGGCTCAGTCCACCTCGAACCCCGGGCTGCCAGACGCAGCCCGGGATTCGAGCTGGATCACGCGTCCAGTCGCGCCAGTTCACCCTTGCGGTACAGCTCGGTGCAGGCCTGGCGGCGGATCTTGCCGCTCGTGGTGATCGGGATCGAGCCCCGGCCGACCAGCACCAGGTCGGCGGCATTCACGCCGTGCACCTGTGAGATGGCCGAGGTGATGTCGTGCTTGACCTGTGCCAGGTTCTCGCGGACCTCGTCCTCGGTCTCGCCGCGCTTCTTCATCTCGATGACGACGGCGAACTGCTCGACACCGTCCTCCTCGAAGCCGACGGCTGCCGTGCGGCCGCCCGAGACCGCGCTGACGGTGGCCTCGATGTCGTCGGGGTACAGGTTGCGGCCGCGGATGATCAGCAGGTCCTTGATCCGGCCGATGATGAACAGCGAGCCTTCCGAGATGAAGCCGAGGTCGCCGGTACGCAGCCAGTACTGCGACGGGGTGCCCTCGGGGGCATCCTCGAGCACGCCACGGAAGGTCTTCTCGGTTTCCTCGGGCTTGTTCCAGTAGCCGGCACACACGTTCTCACCGTGCGTCCAGATTTCACCGACGGTGCCCTCGGCAGCCTCGCGGCGGGTCTCCGGGTCGACGATGCGAACCAGGGGGGAGGGCGAGAAGCCGTAGCTCACCAGCGGGCTGCCGGACTCGACGCGCTCGACGATGCCGTCGGCGAGCTTCTCGGTGTCGAATTCCACGACCGTCGGCGGCTCGCCGGATTCGCGGGATGCCACGTAGAGGGTGGCCTCGGCCAGGCCGTAGCTCGGCCGGACGGACTTGCCCGGCAGGCCGAACTTGGCGAAGCGCTGGATGTAGCGCTTGACGGTGGTCGGCTGCACGCGCTCGGCGCCGCTGAAGACCGTCAGGACGGTGCTCAGGTCCTTGCCGGCCATGTCCTCGTCGGTGGTCCGCGCGGCGGCCAGGTCGAAGGCGAAGTTCGGTGCTGCGGTGATGACGTTCTTGTGGCTGCCCATCAACTGCATCCAGCGGGCGGGCTTGACCAGGAACGAGATGGGGCTGGTCATCACGGTGTGCCAGCCGCCGAGGATCGGGGTGCACACGCCGAGCAGCAGGCCCATGTCGTGGTAAAGCGGCAGCCACGTCACCACGGTGCTGCCGGCCGGCGCGACCTTGCCCCACTCGGAGAAGAAGACGGCGATCATCTGCTCGTAGTTGGCCGAGACGTTGCGGTGCGAGACCATCACGCCGGCGGCGGTGCGGGTCGAGCCCGAGGTGTACTGCAGGTACGCCGTCTCGGGGCGAACTTCGCGGCGGGAGAACGGCTTACGACGCGTCTCGAGGTCCAGCTCGTCGACGGCCAGGACGACGGGGCTGCGGCCGTCGTCGTTCGGCGTCGCGTACTGCGCGACGGCGTCCTTGCTGGCCGCGGTGGTCAGGGCCACGACGGGCTGCGCATCCTTCATGACCGAGATGACGCGCTCGTCGTGGTGACCCATGATGGGCTGGGTCAGTGGGACGGCGATCATGCCGGCCTCGAGGGCGCCGAGGAAGCCGACGACGTATTCGAGGCACTGTGGGGCGACGATCACCACACGGTCACCGATCTCACCGTGCTGGCGCAGTTCGTGGGCCACCGCGACGCTCTGCTGGTACAGCTGAGCCCAGGTGAGCGTCTTCGCCACACCTTCGGGGTCGGTGTCGTAGTCCATGAACGTGAAAGCCAGGTCGTTGGGTTGCAGGCTGGCGCGCTCGCGCAGGACGGCCGGCAGAGACGACTCGATCACGGACACTTCCTCCTCGGGGGTATACGGGCAGGGGTGAAGGCCGGGTGTCGTCGAAGGCGGTGAAACACAGTCAAACTGACACCGGGTGCCGGATAGCAGAGTAAGGCATACGCGCAGATTTTGACGTATCAGGCTTTTTGCTGACGGGTCTCCGACGGTCCGCGGCGAAGGCTCAGCGGGCTGCCTTCGAGAACCACTTGGTCTTGATCAGCCACGAGTGCGCCGATGCCAGCGCGAAGACCCCGCCGCACATGCAGGCGAACACCCAGACGAACTTGCCGTCTTCGAGTGGCTGCAGCTCCGGCACCAGCGACGTCAGGATGCGCGTGGCGCACGCCAGAATGCCGCTGCCGGTGGCGAACAGGTAGATGTTGGCGATGCGCCGCGAGTCCTCGTTCTTGCGCAGCACCAGCAGCGCGCGGGCACCGAACACCAGCAGGTAGGTCAGGGTGCCGCACAGCACGAGCCAGTAGGCGGCCAGCCAGCCGTCGGTGGGCATGGTGAACAGATCGGGGGAGTACTCGCGTCCGGCCACGCTCATGGAGAACAGGGCGAGCAGGATCGGGATGCAGAGAGTGGCGGGCCGCTCGATGTACTGCGTGAACATCTTCTGCATGGCCGAGTCGTCAGCCAGGCGGCCGATGGCGTTGTAGACGATCGCAGAGGCGGCCACGATGTAGCAGTCATGGCCGAGGTAGGCGGGCAGGTTCCAGACGCCGGTCATCGAGTGGATGGCGCGGCCCAACGTGTCGGCGGCCATCGGGGACATCAGGGCGACGGCCGCGGCCTGCAGCGCGATGTTGAGGGTCGCGGCCACTTCCCAGCGGCAGGACCAGGTGACGCGACGGATCCACAGACTCCACGCCATACAGGCGAGAGTGATGGTGATGAGAAATGTGAGAGCCATGGTTGAAGCCTTCTGAAAGCCCTTGTCGGCGCTTTGGACCGCTCAGATTCTACTTGTCAGAGCGGCGGTGCATCAGCACGTCGCGTCATTTCCGACAATTTCGTGGCGCGTTTGGGGACCGCCGGCGCCGCCGTGGCAACCGCGAGGGGTGCCGACTGGATGTAGTTGATGACCTCGTCGTGGCTCATCAGGCCGAACCGAACTTGCAGGTCGGGGTAGCTCAGCCGGAAGTGATCGGCCACCAGGCGGAGTTCTTCCGCATTGGGGTAGTCGGCCTCTTTTATCCGCCGGTAGTACGTACTGCTCGACGTTCCGAGCGCACCGTAGATCTCCCTCGCTTCGACGTCACCGTCGAAGATGTAGTCGAGCAGCGCCTTGAGCTGTCTGCCGTTCTGGTCTGTTCGGGGCACTCTGCCACGATAGACCCTTCCCCCCTTTGGTTGCTAGCAACTGTTTTTGCGACACGTAAGCCGTAATTGACATGGGCGTCACAGTTTCGGGAGCTATGTCCCAAATTTGGGAATCGTGTTGTAGTCTGCATCACATGACTCTTGCGTACGCCGGTGAGTTCGACGCCGTTCTCCCTTCTGCTGCTGCGGCGACAATGCATGTCGCCGACTACGAGTTCGGCGGCTTCGACACCGCCGGTACTGCGGTCGACATGCGGCGCCTCGAGGCCCCGCTGTCGCCGGTGATCACCGCCGAGCTCGAGGGCGCTGTCGAATACCTGGGCGTCGATGCCGAGGTGCTGCTGATCGCCGCCCTCGGCCGCGCGATCGAGCGGGTCATCGGGCCCGGCCGAGCCGCGGTCGACGTGGCCGCAGCGAAGGAACGCCCCGGCGGCGGCCTGGCCGTCATCCGGCGGCTCGAGGTGGACGCGGTCTCCGCATCGGACGTCGACGCCACCGCGATGGTGCAGGCGGTCCGCGGCGCCCTGGCGGCCGCCGCGACCGACCCGACCGACGTTGCCGACGTGTTGTTCAGTTACGGCATGTCGGCCATCGACGGCGAGCACCCGGGTCCGGCGCACACCCTCGAGGTCCGCGCGTTCCACGCCGACGACGCCTTGCACGTCGACTGGTGGTACGCCCGGCACCAGTTCGAGCCCTACACCGTGGAAGAACTCGCCGAGCAGTTCTCCTACGCCGTCATCGAGCTCGCCTCGGAGGCTCTGCCGGTCTCCCGCTAGAATCGCTGCATTCGCATCGATCCGGCCATCACCGGGGAGCATTCGGAAGAACGGCCGGGGCCATCGACGCCGCGGCTCAGTAGAACCGAACGGGTAGGCCCGTCATCGCCTGCAGTTGAGCGGCGCACGTGTGCGACCTTCCGGGGTCGGCGGTGCGCAAGCGGGGTGGTACCGCGGCCCTCGCGTCCAGACGCGAGATCGTCGTCCCCGTGCCTGGACTCAGCACCGGTTCGGTGCTGACGGCACTGGAGACCAGACGTGAGCGCGTACCCCAAAACCGCCAGTGGCACACCGAATTTCCCCGACCTCGAGACCGAGGTCCTGGAGTTCTGGGCCCGTGACGACACCTTCCGCGCCAGCATCGCACGCCGCGACGGCGCCCCCGAATACGTCTTCTACGACGGACCGCCGTTCGCCAACGGGCTGCCGCACTACGGCCACCTGCTGACGGGCTACGTCAAGGACATCGTTCCCCGCTACCGCACCATGCGCGGCTACAAGGTCGAGCGCCGGTTCGGCTGGGACACCCACGGCCTGCCCGCCGAGCTCGAGGTGCAGCGCCAGCTCGGCATCTCCGACAAGGCCCAGATCGAGGCCATGGGCATCGGCGCGTTCAACGACGCCTGCCGGGCCTCGGTCATGAAGTACTCGAACGAATGGCAGTCGTACGTCACGCGCCAGGCCCGCTGGGTCGACTTCGACAACGACTACAAGACGCTTGACCTCACCTTCATGGAGTCGGTGATCTGGGCGTTCAAGCAACTGTGGGACAAGGGCCTGGCTTACGAGGGCAACCGCGTGCTGCCGTACTGCTGGAACGACGAGACGCCGCTGTCCAACCACGAGCTGCGGATGGACGACGACGTCTACCAGAGCCGGCAGGACCCGGCGCTGACCGTGGGTTTCGTCGCGACCGACGGCCCGGTGGCCGGCGCGCGCCTGCTGGTCTGGACCACGACGCCGTGGACCTTGCCGTCCAACCAGGCCGTCGCCGTGCACCCCGAGGTCACCTACGTGCAGGTGGTGGGCCCCGACGAGCAGAACTACGTGCTGGCCGAGCCACGGCTGGCGGCCTACGCGCGCGAGTTCGGCGAGGAGCCGGTGGTCGTCGGCAGCTACCTCGGCGCCGAACTGCTGGGCACGCACTACCTGCCACCGTTCGCGTTTTTCGTCGACAGTGAGAAGGCACAGAACGCCTTCCAGGTGCTGCAAGGCGACTTCGTCACCACCGAGGACGGCACCGGCATCGTCCACATGGCGCCGGCCTACGGCGAGGACGACAAGGCCACCTGTGACGCCGCGGGCATCGTGGCGGTCACCCCGGTCGACTCCACGGGCCGCTTCGACTCGACCGTGCCCGACTACCAGGGGCAGCAGGTCTTCGAGGCCAACCCGCAGATCATCAAGGACCTCAAGAACGGCACCGGCCCGGCCGCGGTCAACGCTCCGGTGCTGCTGCGCCACGAGACCTACGAGCACTCCTACCCGCACTGCTGGCGGTGCCGTAACCCGCTGATCTACCGCGCGGTGTCGTCGTGGTTCGTCAAGGTCACCGAGTTCCGGGACCGGATGGTCGAGCTCAACCAGCAGATCACCTGGTACCCCGAGCACGTCAAGGACGGCCAGTTCGGCAAGTGGCTGTCCAATGCGCGCGACTGGTCGATCTCGCGGAACCGCTACTGGGGCAGCCCGATTCCGGTGTGGAAGTCCGACGACCCGGCCTACCCGCGCATCGACGTCTACGGGAGCCTCGACGAACTGGAACGCGACTTCGGTGTCCGGCCCGACAACCTGCACCGGCCCTACATCGACGAGCTGACCCGGCCCAACCCCGACGACCCGACCGGCAAGTCGACCATGCGCCGCATCGAGGACGTCTTCGACGTCTGGTTCGACTCGGGCTCGATGCCCTACGCGCAGGTGCACTACCCGTTCGAGAACGCCGACTGGTTCGACGGCAGTGCATCCGAAACCGCCCACTTCCCGGGCGATTTCATCGTCGAGTACATCGGCCAGACGCGCGGCTGGTTCTACACCATGCACGTGCTGGCGACCGCGCTGTTCGACCGTCCGGCCTTCAAAACCTGTGTCGCGCACGGCATCGTGCTGGGCAATGACGGCCAGAAGATGAGCAAGTCGCTGCGCAACTACCCCGACGTGTCCGAGGTGTTCGACCGCGACGGTTCGGACGCCATGCGCTGGTTCCTGATGGCCTCGCCGATCCTGCGGGGCGGCAACCTGATCGTCACCGAGCAGGGGATCCGCGACGGCGTCCGGCAGGTCCTGCTGCCGGTGTGGAACGCGTACTCCTTCCTGGCGCTGTACGCGCCGAAGAAGGGCACGTGGCGCACCGATTCGACGCATGTGCTGGACCGGTACATCCTGGCCAAGCTCGCCGACCTGCGGGACACCCTGACCGACTCGCTCGACTCCTGCGACATCTCGGGTGCCTGCGAGCAGCTGCGGCAGTTCGCCGAGGCGCTCACCAATTGGTATGTGCGCCGGTCCCGTTCGCGGTTCTGGGAAGAGGACGCCGACGCCATCGACACGCTGCACACCGTGCTGGAGGTGACCTGCCGCCTGGCCGCACCGCTGCTGCCGTTGGCCACCGAGAAGATGTGGCAGGGCCTGACCGACGAGCGTTCCGTCCATCTGACGGACTGGCCCGAGAAGGGTGTGGTTCCGGCCGACCCGGAGCTGGTCGCCGCCATGGACCGCGTGCGCGAGGTGTGCTCGGCGGGCTCGTCGCTGCGCAAGGCCAAGAAGCTGCGCGTGCGGCTGCCGCTGCCGAAACTGACTGTGGCCGTGGGCAATCCGTCGGCTCTTGCCCCTTTCAAGGATCTCATCGCCGACGAGCTCAACGTCAAGGTCGTCGAACTGTCCGACGACATCGACGCCTACGGCAAGTTCGAACTGACCGTCAACGCGCGCGTCGCGGGTCCGCGCATCGGCAAGGATGTGCAGGCCGCGATCAAGGCGGTCAAGGCGGGGGAAGGCGTCGTCAATCCCGACGGCACGCTGACCGCCGGTCCCGCCGTGCTGCTGCCGGCGGAGTACAGCTCCAAACTCGTTGCCGCCGAGCCGGATTTCACCGCGGCGCTGCCCGATGGTGCGGGTCTGGTGGTGCTCGACGCCGCCGTCACTCCCGAGCTGGAGGCCGAGGGCTGGGCGAAGGACCGCATCCGCGAACTTCAGGACCTGCGCAAGGCCACGGGGCTGGACGTGTCCGACCGGATCACCGTGACGTTCGCGGTGCCGGCCGACAAACAGCAGTGGGCGAACACCCACGCCGACCTGATCGCCGGCGAGATCCTGGCCACCGGGTTCACCGTGGTGGATGCCGGCGAGCTGGCCGACGGCGCCGACGTCGGTGACGGCGTCCGGGCCGCGATCGCGAAGGCCTGACGGCCCCGGCGCGGGTCAGCCGCTGACCCGCGCCGATTGCCCCTCGAAGGTGACGGTGTCGCCGGGCCGCAGCTGGCGTCCGCGCCGTGTCTCGACCTCGCCGTTGACGCGCACCATGCCGTCGCCGATCACGGCCTTGGCGTCGGCGCCGCTGTCGATGAGGTTGGCGAGTTTGAGGAACTGACCCAGCCGGATCGATTCGTCACGGATCGGCACGTCGTTCATGCCGAGAAGGGTATCGACATAGCATTGGCCACTGTGGATCGCTGGGTCCTGCACCTGGACATGGACGCCTTTTTCGCGTCCGTCGAGCAGCTGACCCGGCCTACGTTGCGGGACCGCCCGGTGCTGGTCGGCGGGCTCGGCGGTCGTGGTGTGGTGGCCGGGGCCAGTTACCAGGCCCGCAAATTCGGCGCTCGCTCAGCGATGCCCATGCATCAGGCGCGGCGGCTGGTCGGTGCGTCCGCCGTCGTGTTGCCGCCGCGTGGCGCGGTGTATTCGGTGGCCAGCCGGCGGGCGCTCGACGCGGTGCGTGCCGTGGTGCCGGTGCTGGAGCAGTTGTCGTTCGACGAGGCGTTCGGTGAACCGGCCGAGCTGGTCGGCGCCGAGCCTGACGAGGTCCGGCAGTTCTGTCAGGACCTGCGGGCCGCCGTGCGCGCCGAGACGGGGTTGGTCGCCTCGGTCGGCGCCGGTTCGGGCAAGCAGGTCGCCAAGATCGCGTCGGGCCTGGCCAAGCCCGACGGGGTTCGGATCATCAGCGGCGACGAGCAGGGCTCGCTGTTGGCGGCGCTACCGGTCCGCAAACTGTGGGGGATCGGGCCGGTTGCCGAGGAGAAGCTGCACCGGCTGGGCATCGAGACCGTGGGCGCGCTGGCGGCGCTCAGCGATGCCGAGGCCGCCGACGTCCTCGGCGGCACCGTCGGCCCGGCGTTGCACCGGCTGGCCCGCGGCATCGATGACCGGCCCGTGGTCGAGCGCGCCGAGGCCAAACAGATCAGCGCCGAGTCCACGTTCCAGGTCGACCTGACGACCCTTGACCAGTTGCGCGAGAGAATCGGCCCCATCGCCGAGCACGCGCATCGTCGGCTGCAGCGCGACGGGCGCGGTGCCCGCACCGTGACGGTGAAGCTGAAGAAATCCGACATGAGTACGTTGACCCGCTCGGCCACGTTGCCGTACGCGACCACGGACCCGTCGACCTTGGCGGCGACGGCCCGTCGGCTGCTGCTCGATCCCGTCGAGATCGGTCCGATTCGTCTTGTGGGCGTTGGATTTTCAGGCCTGACGGACGCCCGGCAGGAGTCCTTGTTCCCGGAGCTCGAGCTGGCGGACGACGGCGAGGTCGCGACGTCGGCGGATCAGGCCGGGCCGTTGAGTGCCGCGCCGACCGAATCCCCGTGGCGCATCGGCGATGACGTCCAGCATCCGGACCACGGCCACGGCTGGGTTCAGGGTGCCGGGCACGGCGTCATGACGGTGCGATTCGAGACCCGTGCCAGTGGTCCCGGGGTGGCCCGCACCGTCGCGGCCGACGATCCGCAGATCACCCGCGCCGACCCCGTCGACAGCCTGGATTGGCAGGACTATCTGGCACAGCTGCCGACCGACGACGGCGCGGCCTGACGCTAGCCCTGGTGGGGTTGATTCGGCGCGCGGTTCTTGGGGTTCATCAGCGCTGCCCGTCCCTGCGGGCTGTCTGCGGTGGCGGACCTGTCGTCCGGGGCGAGGAGCGACATCACGTCCGCGCCGACGATCGGGGCAAGGGCGGCGCTCATGTTCACCGTGAGATGGTGGCCGTCGCGGTAGACCAGGGTGTCCCCGATGATGCTCGGGCAGACCGCGTCGTTGCACAGGTAGTCGCTGTAATCCAGGTAGGTGAACGCGCCCCGGGTGGACAGGTCGGTCTCGGCCTGGCGGACGCGCTGGTCCAGCGCCTTGGCGCGCGGCAGCGCGCAGCGCTGTGCGTCGTCGGGGTAGAGGCCCAGGCAGAACGTGGGCGCCACGCCGATGGACGGAGTGTCGGCCAATACCGCAACGCGTGACTGCGACGGCAGCTGGCTGAGGGTGTCTGTCAGGGCCTTCCCCCAGTGCGTCGTCGGGTCGGCATCGTTCAGCATGTAACTGGTGCCCCAGCCGCCGAGAAGGATCAGCGCCGGTTTGGCTGCGGCGACGCCGGCCACCACCTTTGCGCGCCATTCATCGCAGCGTGGGTAGTTGGCGACGTGAATGCCGGCCGAGGGGCAGTGACTCTTGGTGCGGTTGTCGAGGCGGATCAGGCCCTGGTCGGCGAGGCTGGAAAGCGCCGGATACCAGTGCGCCGCATGGGAATCGCCGAACAGGACGACGAGCGGCGCCTGGGGGTTCGTACCCACTGTGCAGCCGGCCGGGTCGGTGGCCCACTGCCCGCGGTGGCAGCCGTTCGCGTAGATGACGGGTTCACCGCCGGCGCCGTCGGCGAGCTCCGGGGTGAGGTTGCTCGGCACAAACGGGGTGCCGGCGGGCTTCACGCCGAGCGCAGCGTGAACCGCCGGGCGGCCGGCATCCCGCCGGGGGTTCTGTACGACGGCGACGGTGAGGACCACGGCGCACACGGCGGCCATCACGCCCGCAGTCGCGGCGAGCGTGCGGCGGGGGCGGGCCGCGTTCAGCCACGTCACGTGCTGGCCCGGTTGCTCGACGTACCGGTAGAGCAGCCACGCCAGCGGGACACAGGCCGCGACGATCGCGGCGCGCAGCCACATCGGCGAGGTGTGCATGTAGCCGGTGGCGGCAACGGGCAGTACGAGCAGGGGCCAGTGCACGAGGTACAGCGAGTACGAGATGTCGCCGATCCAGGTGAGTGGGCGCAGGCTCAGTAGCGCCGCGGGGCCCCAGCGCACGGGGCCGGCGGCGATCAGCAGCGCCGTGCCGATCACCGGTACGGCCACCGCGTCACCGGGGTACTCGGTGGCGGTGGAGAACAGCACGCCGCTGCTCACGATCGCGGCCAGCCCGGCCCAGCCGGCGACGGCGCCGACCCGGTCGCCGAAGACGCGGCCACGGCTCAGCAGGACCAGTGCGACCAGGCCACCTACGCCGAATTCCCAGATCCGTGCGAACAGGATGAAGAACGCGTTCGGTTGCGAGAAACCCGTCAGCCACACGCACAGCGCGAACGATGCCGCGATGACGGCACCGATGGCCGCCACCCGGCGGCTGCGCAGCTTGAACAGCCCGAAGAGCCCGACGAGCAACGCCGGCCACAGCAGGTAGAACTGTTCTTCCACGCCGAGCGACCAGTAGTGCATGAACAGCGACGGCGTCTTGTCGGCGAGATAGTCGGTAGCGCGGTAGGCGAACAAGACGTTCGGCACGTAGAACGTCGCGGCGATGGCGTCCTTGACGACGTATCCGAACTGCAGGGGAGACACCCAGCAGGCGGCGGCGGCCACCGTGGCGACGATGACGGTCAAGGCGGCGGGTAGCAGGCGGCGAACCCGCCGGGCATAGAAGGCGCCGTACCGGATGTGTCCGCGCACGTGCAGCTCGCTCAGCAGGTGTGTGCTGATCAGGAATCCGGAGATGACGAAGAAGACGTCGACTCCGACGTAACCGCCCCCGAAGCCGGGGATTTCGGCGTGGAACAGCACGACCAGGGCCACCGCGATCGCGCGCATGCCCTGTATGTCGAGACGTTTCTGCTGTTTGGGTTGGCTACCGACCGCCGTCAATTCCAATGTCTTCCCCCCGGGAGTTGGGCGTGGGGGAAATTATCATTGCTTCGTTAATTTCGTGCTCGTCGACTGGCAAGTCGTCCACCCAGTGGGACGATTTCGTCAAACCCATTCAGCGAACAGGTCGGCCACCGGTATGTCCGCGGCGAGTGCCGCCATGAGCAATACCCGGGCCTGGGCGGCGCGCAAGCCGCCCGCCGATACCGCCCCGGCGTCCAGCAATGCCCGGCCGGGACCGTAGCCCGATGTGACGCGTGCGCCGGGCACCCGTGTCGCAATCGCCACCACAACACCGGCGGCGCACAGCCGCTGCACCCCGGCGAGCACCTTGGACCCGGCATTGCCCGAGCCGAGTGACTCGAGCACCAGTCCGCCGGCGCCGGCTGCCGCAAACGCGTCCATGGCCAGGGCGTCGCTGCCGGCATACGCGGCGACGATGTCCACCCGCGGCGCGGACGCGGCCGACAATGCGCCGAGTCGTGGCCGCTGTTTGACCCCGTCGGGAACGAACGAGCCGTCCCTGACCGACCCGACCGCGGTGCCGAGCAAACCGTGCCCGGCCTTGGTGACGCCCAGGGGCTGCCACACCTGGCCCGCCATGCTGACCAGCACCCCGAGATCGCGGGCGGACGCACTGGCGGCCACGGTGATCGCATCCCGCAGGTTTGCCGGGCCGTCGGCATCGGGTGCGTCGCTGCTGCGCATCGCGCCGGTCATGACCACCGGCACGGCACCGTCGTACGTGATGTCGAGCCACAACGAGGTTTCTTCCATGGTGTCGGTGCCGTGTGTGATGACGATCCCGTCGGCGTCACCGGCGGCGCGCACCGCGGCGGCGATGCGGTCCCAGTCGGCCGGGGTGAGTTCGGAGCTGTCGACCGACATCAGGTCGACGGTGTCGACCTGCACCCCGGTGCCCAGTTCGTGGACCAGGTCGGTGGCGCTGCGGGTCGGCCGGGCTATTCCGTGTTGGTCGGTGCTGGTGGCGATGGTGCCTCCGGTGGCGATCACAACGACGCGAGTCATGGGCGGAATTGTTCCTCACGGCGTCTTTGGGATGATGGGGGAGTGACTGATGAATCCACGGAGCCGGAGGCGACCTCGGGCACCGGGCCGGAGACGGCTGAAAAAGCCGAATCTCCGGTGACCGCGCCGGCGCAGGCCCGGCCCGTCCCGCGCCGGCTGCGGCTGTTGTTGATGGTCGCGGCGCTGGTGCTGGGGCTGGATGTGCTGACCAAGGTGCTCGCGGTGAAGCTTTTGGTGCCCGGTCAGCCGGTCGAGATCATCGGCGACACCATCACCTGGACGCTGGTCCGCAATTCCGGGGCGGCCTTCTCGATGGCGACCGGTTACACCTGGGTGCTGACGCTGATCGCCACCGGCGTGGTGGCGGGCATCATCTGGATGGGGCGGCGCCTGGTCTCGCTGTGGTGGGCGCTCGGTCTGGGCATGATCCTCGGCGGCGCGGTGGGCAATCTGATGGACCGGTTCTTCCGCTCGCCGGGGCCGTTGCGCGGGCACGTGGTCGATTTCCTGTCGGTCGGCTGGTGGCCGGTGTTCAACGTCGCCGATTCCGCGGTGGTGTGTGGCGCGGTGTTGCTGGTCGGCCTGTCGATGTTCGGCATCGATTTCGACACCGAAAGCAAGCAACCGCAACAGGATTCGGCGACTCCGCCGGCACCGGCCGCCGCGGCCGCCGACGAGGCCGAAACCGGCCGATGAGTAGCCGTTCGATGCCGGTCCCCGAAGGACTGGCGGGGATGCGGGTGGACGCGGGCCTGGCTCGCCTTCTCGGGTTGTCCCGGTCCGCCGTGGCCACGATCGCCGAAGACGGTGGCGTCGATATCGACGGTGCGCCGGCCGCGAAGTCGGACAAGCTGGTGGCGGGCTCCTGGCTGGAGGTCCGCCTGCCCGAGGCGCCCGCACCGCTGGAGAACACGCCGCAGGACATCGAGGGCATGGGGATCCTCTACTCCGACGATGACATCGTCGCCGTGGACAAGCCGGCCGGGGTGGCGGCACACGCTTCGTTGGGCTGGACCGGCCCGACGGTGCTCGGCGGGCTGGCTGCGGCCGGTTTCCGGATCAGCACCTCGGGCATCCACGAGCGACAGGGCATCGTGCACCGACTGGATGCCGGCACGTCCGGCGTGATGGTGGTGGCGCTGTCCGAGCGGGCGTACACCGTGCTCAAGCGGGCCTTCAAGCACCGCACCGTGGACAAGCGCTACCACGCGCTGGTGCAGGGCCACCCGGACCCGTCCAGCGGCACCATCGACGCGCCGATCGGCCGCGCCCGGGGCAATGACTGGAAGTTCGCCGTCACCGAAGGCGGCCGGCACAGCATCACGCACTACGACACCATCGAGGCGTTCGTGGCGGCCAGCCTGTTGGACGTGCACCTGGAGACCGGCCGTACCCACCAGATCCGGGTGCATTTCTCCGCGCTGCACCACCCGTGTTGCGGCGACCTGACCTATGGTGCCGATCCGACGCTGGCGAAAAAGCTCGGGCTCGAGCGGCAGTGGCTGCATGCGCGCTCGCTGGGGTTCGCCCATCCGGCCGACGGCAGGTGGATCGAGATCACCAGTGAGTACCCGGCGGAATTGCAGCACGCTCTGGATGTGTTGCATCGGCAGTGACCACTACCGCGACAGCCACTTCGAACCAGAACCGGGGATTGCTGCTCGGGCTCGGCGCCTACGGCTCGTGGGGTCTGTTTCCCGCGTTCTTCCCGTTGTTGAAGCCGGCGAGTGCCTTCGAGGTGCTGGCCCATCGCATCGTGTGGACGGTGCTGCTGATGTTCGTGGTGCTGGCCGTCGGTCGCCGCCTGGGTGACCTGCGCCGGTTGTCGGGCCGCACCTGGGGGCTGTTGGTGTGTGCGTCGGCGTTGATCTCGCTGAACTGGGGCATCTACATCTACGCGGTCAACAACGGCCACGTGGTCGACGCGGCACTGGGCTACTTCGTCAATCCGCTGGTGAGCGTGGCGCTGGGCGTGGCGCTGTTCGGCGAGCGGCTGAACCGGGCGCAGGCGGCCGCGCTGGCCATCGCCATGGTCGCGGTGGTCGTGCTGGCGGTGCAAGCCGGAGAAATCCCGGCGATCGGCCTTGGCGTCGCGGTGTCATTCGGGGTGTACGGGGCGGTCAAGAAGGTGGTGCGCGCCGACCCGCGGGTCAGTGTCGGCGTCGAGGCCGGCGTGGCTGTCCCGTTCGCGTTGGCCTATCTCGCCGTCCTCACGGTTGCGGGCCAGGCGACCGTTCCCGCGCTGGGCACGGGCCACACGCTGTTGATGATGCTCTGCGGCCCGGTGACGGCGCTACCGTTGTTGATGTTTGCCGGTGCGGCGCAACGGCTTCCACTGGTCACCATGGGTCTGTTGCAGTACCTGACACCGGCGCTGCAGATGGCGTACGGCGTCGTCGTCGGGCATGAGCCCATGCCGGTTGGCCGGTGGGCGGGCTTCGTCCTGATCTGGCTGGCCCTGGCGGTGTTCACCGGTGACGCCGTGCTGCGCGGCCGCCGTGCGCCGGTACCGGAAGCTCCGGAGAAGGATCCGGTCGCGACGTAGGCGCGGCTAGGACGCCGCGGCGTGCGGGTATTCGTAGGGTCGGTGTTCCACGGTGCTCGGCGTGGGGACCGGGCAGCCGTCGACGAAGCTGCGCAGCGTATTGCGGAGCTGGTCCAGGTGGGCGCGTGCGGTGACGATGCGGCGACTGACGGACGTCGAGTCGCCGAGCATGGTGTCGAGATAGTCGTCGATGGCAGCGGGCTGCTCGGCCGGTAGGTCGAAGCCGCCGGGCTTGAGGGTGCGTAGCGCCTTCTCGGTCGAGCCGCTCGAAACTGCCAGTGGGACGGCGCCTTCGGTCGCGCCCACGATCAGCGCATGAATCCGGTCGCTGGCGACGATGGCCGATTCCCGGTGTAGTGCGCGCACCTTCTGCTCCCACTCGGCGTGCGACTCCTCGCCGAACAACAGCGGTTCGGTACCCGGGTGTAGCACCCACGCGAGTTTCTTCATGGCCTCGCGATCGCGCCGGACCTGGCTGTACACCTGGATCCGCAGGCCACGGGACTTGGCGATGTCCCGCAGGAGGCGAATCTTGTTCTCGTCGAGCAGGTCCCGGTTGCCACGTGTGGTGACGGCGAGGATCTTGCGCTCGCCGGCCGGGGTGCCGAGGCCTTCGCCCAGGGGATCAGGGCCTTCACCGAACGCCCAGTCGGGCGCGATGTCGCCGATGCCGAACGCGGCGGCGGTTCGGGGGTCTCGCCAGGCGACGAGTGACATCTTGCGCCGGGCGTAGCGCTCCATCCGCGGCGCGGTGATGGCTGCCTCTGACGACATCCGGACGCCGGCTCCGACCTGGACGGTGGTGCCGCCGCGGGGGCGTGACAGCAGTGCGCAGACCGCCGTCCACCACCCCCAGAAGCGCCCGGCGCGGTCGGGCAGGACCAGTTCGCCCGCCGGCATCACCATGAGGGTCCGGCCGGTCAGCGCGCTCGTGGCGTAGCGGGTGAACCAGCCGATCGCCGTGTCGTGCACCACTTCGTCGCCGCGCAGCTTCAGCGCCGTGAGATACCGCTCGTCATTCGTATCGGGCATCAGCTTGCGGCCGACGTGGACGTGCACCCGCGCATTGTCGATTCCGTGAAAAGTCCGGAGCAGACCGCGCCGGAGGATCGAGTCGCCGATGTTGTCGCTCTGTCCCCAGGTGGAAAGAAAGACGCGTGCCAAGCCACTTCCCCCTTCGGCAGGCCGAAAAATTGTCGTCTCTGTGAGGATGTCCAGGACCCTAACAGGTAGCTGTCAGGATTCAACCGACCTTGCGAACATTCCCACCCGAAGGCTGTGCGCACCCACGCCAAACCTTTGCCCGGGCGTACTGCGAAAAATGCTCTTGCGCCTGGTCAGAGGGGTACTGTCCGGTCTGGAGATCGGGTCACACCGATGGAGGGCTATCGGGGGATGGCAATGTGAGCACGATTGCCGAGCGCGGACATCGACAGGCTGACCGCTTGTCGGGAAAATTTGCGGCATATCGCCTGACGCCCACGGTGGCGGTCTCACTGGTCGGGATATTGATCGTGCTTTTTCTGGTGCGCGCGGTGTGGGCGACTTCGTTGTCACACGACGACGGGATCACCATGTTGTCCGCCACCTGTAATCAGGGCCGCTACGCGCAGTCCATTCCTACCGGGCAGTGGGTATCGGTTCAGGTCTGGCAGGACTATTGGAGCCTGCACAATCCCGGATGTTTCGAACGGATTCGCGCCGACTTGGCGCATTCCGACATTCATCCGCCCCTGTATTTCTGGCTGTTGCATATCTGGTTGTCGATATTCGGGGTATCGATCCCGGCTGCGGTGATGCTGAACGTGCTGATTCTCGTCGTGACGGCGCACGTGCTTTATGCAACGTGCGGGGTGCTCGACGTGCCCGGGTCCTTGCGTTGCGTGGTTATTGTGACGTGGGCGCTCACGATGGCGGTCCGAGCGAGCACGTTCGCAATCCGCCAGTATGCGTTGCTCGGATTGTGGTCGGCGTTGCTGTTATTGGTCGTCTGCTTGTGGTTCACGCGGCACAGATACGTATATCTTTTGGCACTCGCGCCCGTCATCGCGTTGGGACTGCTCACTCAGTACTTGTTCGTCGTTCCGGCGGGGGCGGCGTTGCTGCTCATCGGTGTGGTGATAGTGGCCCGGCGGCGGTATCGGGAGTTGGCCCTCTTGGCCGCCGTCGGCATCGTTGCCATCGGCGTCTTCGGCCTGGGCAACCCAGGTTTTTGGGAGTCCTTCCACCGCGGCGGCGAGCAGGCGCAGCAGTTCTCCTGGTCCACGCTGGCGGTCCGGATCGTTGCGGTGCTGCGCCCGGTGTACGAGACGTTTCTGCCGATCGATCCCGCTTATCAGTTGTACGGCGTCAAGGTCGGCGCCGTGATCGGCGGTGGCATGACTTTGGCGGTGGTCACGCCGATTCTGTGGATCGGCGCAAAGTGGTTGATGCGGGTTCGCGGGGGTTGGCACCAATTCATTCCGACTGCGCCGACGGTGCCATTGCTGCTGTTCTTCGGTTGTTGGGTGAGCAGCATCGTGCTGTACCTCTTTTTCATCATGCCGGTGCATGCCATGAGCCCGCTCCATCTATGTTTCCTCGCCCCATTTCTCTTTGTCGGGCTTGCGGTGGCGGCTCGGCAGCCCCGCGTGGTGGTTGCGGTGTTGTCAATGCTCCTGGTTTTCCAATTGTGCGGGGTGACGGCCGCGACTCTTCATTCCGGTTATCGCTACACGCAGAGAACCGCGCTGGTGCCGGGGGAAAATGCCGCGATCATCATCGATTCCGACCGGCGCGGAGTCGTACCCGCTGCATTGTGGTCGATTCCAGGCGGCGCGCGCACATATGTCGCCAGTCAGGACGAATTACTCGCACATTTTCCGGACCTCTCCGGCAGCGCCGGCCGAATGGTCTTTTATGTGAGCAGAGTATTGCCTTCCGATCCGTATGGAAATTCAATCGTCAAACGCAAGCGGATCCTGAAGGAGTTCGCTGATCGCGGCTACCTGCCCGAGCATTTCGTGACCGACCCAGAACTCGGTGGTGCGGACGTGTATCGGCTGAGGCGCGGATAGACCGGACGCATGTGGTGTTAGCTCGTCCGCACCGCAACCGGCGCCGGTGCCGGCGCCACTATTGACGAACTCGTCATTTGCGCGGGTTGCTGGAGACCGGCTTGATCCGGTACCCGCCGTGGCGACGACGAGCCCGGTGTCAGCGCCCGCTGAACACCCGACGAATGCTCGCCAGCTGCGTCGCGTTGTCCGGGTGGATGAAGATGAAGTTGTTGATGTAGTCGGGCGAGCGTTTGCCGCCGACCGACTTCGCGTCCTCGGGGCGCTGTAAGGCTGCGGTGTCGAATTCGGCCACGTGCCGGAGCGCGCCGCGGTGCAGAAAATAGCCCTGGTACCCGATCGCGTCGAAAAACGCGAAGGTCTGTGCGACACCGCCGGCGTTGTGCCGCTCCTCGCATTCGACGATGCACGTCGGTTTCGCTGTTTCCACCGTTCGCATGCCGCCGCGGAGAACGGCCGATTCGTGGCCTTCGACGTCGATCTTGATCACGCCGAGTTGATTCAATTCGAGTTCGTCGATGGTGGTCGTCGGCACGGTGATGGTTCGTAGCTCGAAACCGGGATTGGCGTCTTGCTGTAATGAACTCCTGGTGAGGACATCACGGCCGCGGCGCGTCGGAATGTGAAATGTGGTCTCACCGATTCGGTCGGACAATGCGACCGGCAGAACTTGATTCTCGGGCTTGATGATGCGGCGCAGACTGGACGCCATGACAGGATGCGCCTCGACGGCAATTACTTTGCGGAAGCGGTTCAGCGCATAGTACGAATAGACGCCCGCATTGGCGCCGACATCGAGGAAATCGTGGCGTGAATCCTTGAGTACCGCAAGGAGTCTGAGCTCGGGCTCACCTTTGCGCAACTCCCAGTTGACGAGTTGGCGGGCGCGGAGGGCTGAGGCGGAGAACATAGTTGCTATTCGGTGCATTCCTTGACGGGATTGGGAACGTGTTTCAGTGGCTGCGCGGCCGGTCGCGGAACACCGCCGCGGTGCGCGCGGCCGCCTCTCGCCAGTTGCTGTAGTTGCCTGCCCAATTGCGCATCGACTCGCGGTCGACGCTGCGGGCTTTCTCACGTGCTTCGGCGAGGCCCGCTGCCAGTCCGTCGACGCCGAGCTCGACGGGGTAGAGGCGTTGTCCGCCGGCCAGGTCGACGAGATGGTTCACCTCGGGCCCGATGACGGGGCAACCCATGCTCAGGGCCAGCAGCGCACTGCCGGAGGTGAAGAAGCCGCGGTGGGCGATGACGGCGCCGTCGGCCGCGGCGAAGTACAGCGGGACCTCCGACTTGGGAATGCGTTTGGCGCACACGAGGATTCGCGGATCTTCTCGTGCGAGGGCGAGGTCGGCCGACACGTCGCCCTGGGGATTGCCGGCCAGGATCAGGCGGTCCTGGTCCCGGGCGACCTTCTGGAAGGCGTGGATGATGTCGCTGATGCCCTTGTAGGGGCGCAGCAACCCGAAGGACAGAGCGACGAAGCCGTCGGGCGGCAGGCCGAGTTTCGTGCGTGCTGCCAGCTGTGACGGCGGCGCCGGATGTGAGTCGATGTAGTGCGGGTGCCGCACCACGGTGCACGGCCCGGTGTATCCGAACTCCGTAGCGAGTGTTTCCTGGGCGCTGGGGAAGTGGATGAACACGTGGTCGACGAGCGCGAGCAGGTCTTTGCGGATGCTGCGACCCAGCTCGGGATGCGGATCATCGTGCGGCACGAGGTTGTGTGCCGTCCAGGCGATGCGTACGCCGCGTCGTTTCAATATTTGCAATTGTCGGTTGAATGCCGCGGCGCGCGCTTCGTATATCCACCGCACATGGCTGGTATGCGCTTCGGTCGACCAATGCAGATGCAGCCAATCGCCGCTGTGCAGTCGGGCGGATTCGATACTCAGAATATGTGGCGCGGAAACTTCCAGGCCTTCAGCGCGTAACCCATCGATCATGTTGGGCAAATACGGGTTGTCCAACCAGTGTGGCCATACCGCGACCCGAATCGGTTTTGTTTCTTTGGCGGCAGGTGCATCCAGAGTTGGCTGTGCAGGCCGGGTGAGCGAACGAGCCATGCAGCGGACTCTACAGTTCCCTGCCGCGAATCTGCCATATATCTGTCAATTCTCCGGGGCGCGGGAATTTCCTTTGTTTACCAAAGCAAACGGTCGTCCCAACCTTGACAGCGGACCCGCAGGAGATTTTCAGCGTCCGGCACTGTTGATCGGTATCCGGCGTGGTCGGGAGGGGTTTCTCGAGCGCAATTCTGACGTCGGCAACAATTGTGTTGCCTCGCATATCTCTGGCAAATAACGATGCCTGCGGTCAATTGCCGGGTGCGTGGCCGGTCGGCAATCCAGCGCAACCGAATGACGTGCATTTCAGTCCGATAATCGGCGTAATCGCATTTGTGGCGCCAATGCAGCAACGTGATGGCACGTGGATTCACGCCCGGCGGCGTCGATCGAGCAAACCAACGGGCCGCATGCCCGGATTTCGGACCCGGTGGCTGCGGCAACGCCCGGCCGTCGGGTGTGCCGCTGCCCGGGACGGCCGGGCGTCAGTTCGCGGCGTCTCGGCGAAGCCCCGGCGGCGCAGTGTGGTGTACTTAGCTGCGACGGCTGCTGCTCTCGAATAAGCCCGGGTCCGTGCGTCCCGACCGTGCGTGGAGCGCGCTGAGATGATCGACCGGCGACCCCTCGGTGGTCGGAAAGTAACTGCGACGACGTGGAGTTCGGCTATATGAGATTGAGCGTGATTGGAACGGGCTACCTGGGTGCCGTTCACGCCGCTTGCATGGCGCATATCGGGCACGAGGTCGTCGCGTACGACACCGACGCGTCGAAGATCGCCGCCTTGTCGGCCGGGACGTCGCCGTTCTATGAGCCCGGGTTCGACGAACTGCTCGCCACGGTCCTGGCCACCGGCCGCCTGCGGTTCACCCAGTCCGCGCAGGAAGCGGTGTCCGGCGCCGCGGTGCACTTCGTCTGCGTAGGGACGCCGCAGTTGGCCGGGTCGGACGCCGCCAACATCGCGTACGTCGACAGTGCTTTCCGCGCGGTCGTCGCCAACGCGGACTGTGACGGGCTGATCGTCGGAAAGTCCACCGTTCCGGTCGGCACGGCCCAGCGCCTGGCCGCAGAGGTCGCCGAGACGTCGTCGGGCCTCGAGGTCGCGTGGAACCCGGAGTTCCTCCGGGAGGGCAAGGCCATCGAGGACACGTTGCAGCCGGACCGCCTGGTGTTCGGGGTCACCTCCGAGTACGCGGAGAAGACACTGCAAGAGGTGTACGGCGCCCTGCTCGACGGCGGCACGCCCTATCTGACGGCGGACCTCCCGACGTCGGAACTGGTGAAGGTCGCGGCCAATGCTTTTCTTGCGACCAAGATTTCGTTCATCAACGCCATGGCCGAGGTGTGCGAGATCGTCGACGCCGACGTGACGGTGCTCAGCCGTGCGCTCGGGTACGACGACCGCATCGGCAAGCGCTTCCTGAATGCGGGCCTGGGATTCGGCGGCGGCTGCCTGCCCAAGGACATCCGGGCGTTCAGCGCCCGGGCCGGTGAGCTGGGCGCCTCGGACGCGCTGCGGTTCCTGCACGAGGTCGACAAGATCAACCTGCGCCGCCGGGAGAAGGCCGTGGCGGTCGCGCGTGCGGTCGTCGGCGGGGAGTTCCTCGGCCAGAGCATCGCCGTCCTGGGTGCCGCGTTCAAGCCCAACAGTGACGACGTGCGCGACTCGCCGGCCCTGAACGTGGCGGCCGCGATGCACCTGAAGGGCGCCGACGTCCGCGTCCACGATCCGAAGGCGATCGACAACGCCAAGGCCCGGTTCCCGACGCTGGGCTACTTCGACAGCGCCGAGGATGCCTGCCGCAACGCCGATTTGATCGTGCTGGCGACGGAGTGGGACGAGTACACCAACATCGACCCCGAGGCGTTCCGCTCGGTGGTGAAGGAGCCACGCCTGCTGGACACCCGCAACGTGATCGACCGCGAGAGCTGGTCGCGCGCCGGGTGGCAGGTGTACTCCCTCGGCCGTGGCGGGCTGCACGTCTGACCCGCGGCCGCGCCGCTGCTCGACGAACTTGCGATAGAGGAGATTGATCCATGGCGGGTCAGACGATCGACGTGATCATTCCGGTCCGCGACATGGCTGATCACCTTCCGAACCTGCTGCGGCCGTTGCTCGACCAGCTGTCCGACGGCGACCGGGTCACGGTCGTCGACGACGCCTCGGTCGATGACACGGCGGCGGTCGCGCGTGCGCTGGGCGCGGGCGTCGTGACGCTCACGAACAGCCGGGGCCCGTACTACGCGCGGCAGGTCGCCGCGAGCCGGTCGGACGCCGACATTCTGCTCTTCATCGACGGGCGCTGCCGGCCGTTGCCCGGTCTGCTCGACGCGCACCGGGCCATGCAGGCGCAACCGGGAGTTGCGTTGTCCTGCACCAACGTTCGCACGTTGTCGGGGCCGACCGTGGCCGCCCGGATGGCTGCCAAGATGCAGCCGTTCATGCTGCCGCGCGGCGGCGGGGCGATGAAGGCCGTCGTCGGGATGGTGCCACCGCGGCCCGACTACTACCCGACCTGCAATCTCGGTATCGACCGCATCGCCTTCGAGAAGGTGGACGGGTTCCGGGCGATGCGCGGCGGCGGCGACCTCGACATCTGCTGGCGGATCCAGGACCAGTCGCTCGGCACCATCGCCACCGACACCCGGGTGCTGATGGAGTGGGAGCCGCGGACCGCGATCCGCGATCTGGCCAGTCAGTGGAAGCGCTACGGCAACAGCAACGCGTACATCCGCTGGGCGCACCGCAATGATTCGGTCAGCAAGGGCACGCATGCGCCGGCGCGGGTCTCACCGGCAGAGGCGTGGACGACGATGCGTGCCGAGTTGCGCCGTCCGGTGTCGGAGCTGGCGGCTACCGCGATCCTCGGAATCGCTTTCCAGTACGGCTATTTCGCCGCCCAGCTCAAGCGCAAGGAGTTCGAGATGCCGGTGCATTTCGACGTGTCCGAGTAGCTGGCTCAGCCCTCGACCTTGCCGCCTTCGACCGCCGCGCGGTACGACCGTACCGCCATCGGGACGACGACGGCCGCGATCACCACGAGCCATAGCCCGGCCACGGCGAGGGGCTGCCAGAACGCGCCGCCGTTGGACAGCGCCCGCATGGCCGCGGCCGCGGGCGCGATCGGCTGGTAGTCGGCAATGGGGCGCAACGCGGCCGGAATCTTCGCCGGCGGAATCAATGTCGCGAATGCCAGGCCCATGCACGCCGTGTTGGTCCAGGTGAGAATCATCCGGCCCTGGGGCCGCAGGGCCAGGGTGATCACGATGGTCGCGAACACCAGCACGATCGCGACGGGGATCAACAGATAGATCAGCAGCCCGATCCAGCTGCCGGAGAACCGGAAGCCCATCAGGTAGCCGGCCGCCACCACGAAAGCCGATGCCGCGAAGGTGCGCAGCGCCTCGGCCAGCAGCGCGCCGGTCAGGGGCGACGTCCGCCGGACCGGCATGATCCACAGCCGGGTGAGCAGACCGCTGTCGCGGTCGTGGGGTACGGCGAGGCCGGCCCCGATGGCGCCCGACATGGCACCGGCCAGCGTGCACACGGGGATCAGGACATCCAGTCCGCTGTTGCCGGTGAGGCGGACCATCGATTTGCCGACCAGGATGCCGTAGATGAGCAGCAGCAGGGTCGGGAACACCAGGGCCTGCACGGGCACCATCGGGTACCGGCGCCACTGGATGAACAGCCGGCCGGCGAAGATCCAGCTCTCGGTGAGCCGTGAATGTTGGTGCTGCTTGGTCGCATTCACGATGATCGCTCCTGAAGTCGAACGGCCGCAGCGCCGAAGACGACCAGCAGCCCGACGGTCCACGCGAGGCTCGCGCCGAGGATGCCTGTATCGATGTGGCCGCTGGTGAATCCGCGCAGTGCGTCGGTGATCAGCGAAACCGGTTGGTAGCGCACGAAAGAATGCAGCCACGTGGGGAAGGCCTCGACGGGTGCCAGCCCGGTCGACAGCATCACCAGGAACAGTTGGGGGATCAGCAGCAGCTGGCTGGCCACCTCGGCGCGTCCGGCCTTGGAGCCGGTGGCGTCGGCGCCGAAGGACACGGCGAGGGTCAGCGTCAGCGCGAGCACGATGAATGCGGCGGCATAGCCGAATCCCGTTGTGAGCCGGAACCCGAAGAGGTACGCGGCCAGCACCGACGCAACCAGGGCGAGCAGGCCGCGGATCAGGCAGTAGGCCATGCGGGCCATGAGTGGCGCATAGCGGGAGATGGGCAGCGTGCGCATGCGGGCGCCGAGGCCGCTGGCCTTCTCGCCGGCGGCCCGGTCGGTGGTGGTGAGCGCGCCGAACAACATCGCCTGCACGACGACCGCGGGCAGGATGTACTGCACGTAGCTCATGTCGCCCGTGGCGATGACGTCACCGAGCATGAAGGTGAGGCCGATCAGCGTGGAAACCGGCACGAGCACGGCGAAGACGAGGTCCAGCCAGCCCTTGCGCAGGATGCGGGCCGTCAGGAGTCCGAATGCCGTCACTTCGACTTGACCGGGGTGGTGAGGTGCAGGAACACCTCGTCGAGTGAGGGGCGGCGCAGCGAGATGTCGATGAGTTCGACGCCGATCTCGTCCATCCGGCGGAAGACCTCGGTGAGGGTCGCGACGCCGCCCGGCGCCGGTACCGACACCGTCGTCGCATCGGTGTCGACCTCGATCTCTTCGAAGTCGGCGAGAGCCGTGGCGATGCGCGGCAGGTCGTCGGGGTTGAGCGGTGTCATCTCGCAGTAGCTCGAGCCCGTCTGGCGCTTGAGCTCGTCGGCCGTGCCGCGGGCGACGATCTGACCGCCGTTGAGGATGACGATGGAATCGCTGAGGATGTCGGCTTCTTCCAGGTACTGCGTCGTCAGCAGGACGGTGATGCCCTGGGACTTCATCGAGGACACCAGATTCCAGACGTCGCGGCGGCTGCGCGGATCCAGCCCGGTGGTCGGCTCGTCGAGGAACAGCACCTTCGGCGGGACCACGAGGGACACCGCGATGTCGATGCGGCGGCGCATGCCGCCGGAATACCCGCTCACCTGGCGGTCCGCCGCATGCCCCATGTCGAATTGGGTGATCAGTTCGTCGGCCCGGCTGCGGGCTTCGCCGCGCCGCAGGCCCCGCAGGCGCCCGAACAGGACGATGTTCTCCCGCCCGGTCAGCCGGAGGTCCAGGGCCGCGTCCTGTCCGGTGACGCCGATGGACTGACGCACCTTCGCCGGTTCCTTTGCCACGTCGTAGCCGGCGACGATCGCCCGGCCCGAGGTCGGCTTGAGCAAGGTGGAGAGGATCTTGACGGTCGTCGTCTTGCCGGCGCCGTTGTGTCCCAGCAACGCACACACAGAGCCGGTGGGGACGGAAAAGCTCACGTCGCGGAGTGCGGGAACGGACCCGCCAAAAGTCTTGGCGACGTTAATGAGCTCGATCACGGAGTCATACGATACAGAGAGCCACAGCGCATTCAATTCGCACAGCGCACGCCGTGATGTGGACATCATCACTATGTGGCGCGCGGCGACGGCGGCATCGGGACCCCGATTCGGTTGCCGGATCTCTACGTCGGCGACAAATTTTCGGGCAAATGAATTGCGGTGCTCGTCGCCGTCGCGGAACGCGCCGCCGATCGACCGTGGGGCAGGGCGCCGTCTGTGCCGGTCACCGGACTGAACGGGTCGCACCCGGGGCTCTCGCGAGGCAAGTCGACCCGCCGTTGTCGAGGTTGCGGTTGACCATGTACCAGCTATGTCTTAGAGTTTGCTGAATTCGTAAATATCCCTTTCTGTGCGAGGACGTGGCATGGTGCATCTCGATGTTCTCCCAGTGAAGGCGACACGCCGCCGGGGTCGCCCGGCAGGCACCGATTCGGCGCAGACGCGGGCGCGCATCCTGGACGCCGCACGCGAGGTGATCGCAGTCCGTGGCTACCACGCCACCACCATCCAGGCCATCGCCGAGATCGCCGAGTTGAGCCGTCCCACGCTGCATTACCACTTCCAGACGCGCGAGGACATCTACCACTGCCTGCTGAACGAGATTGCCACGACGATCGACCTCTGCATCGCGCGTGCTGGAGCGGAATCCACTCTTCCAGAACAGATTTCGGTACTCGTCACCGAATTCCGCAACGCTGGTGTCCACGAGCCCGGCAGTGTGGCGCTGCTGGTCAGCTCCTATCTGGAGGCCGACCGGTTGCCGGCCCCGCGCAGGGACGCGAAGGCGGCCGTCCGCAAATTCATGGACCAGGCCGTGCGTGACGCCGTGGCGCGCGGTGAATTGCCTGCCGAGACGGCTGTGGCCCCTGTTGCCGATCTGCTCTACACCATGGTGTGGGGACTCGGGTTCTATGCCGGGCTGGTGGCGGACCGAGATCGTGTCGAAGCAGTAACTAAGCAACTGCAACAGGTGTTGCACAAGGGGTTGCTGGTAGGTCCAGTGGCAACAGCGGGCGCGCCCACGTCGTAGTCCCGCCGACGACACAACATCCGACACGCCGAGAGGTGTCGGTGGCCCGTTTTAGACTGGCAGCCCTATGAGCCAGTTCGTGCACCTCCACAATCACACCGAGTACTCGATGCTGGACGGTGCCGCGAAGGTGAAGCCGATGGTGCAGGAAGCCATCCGGTTGGGGATGCCGGCCATCGGCATGACCGACCACGGAAACATGTTCGGCGCCAGTGAGTTCTACAACACCGCCACCAAAGAGGGCATCAAGCCGATCATCGGCATCGAGGCGTACATCGCGCCCGCGTCGCGCTTCAACACCAAGCGCGTCACGTGGGGTGATCCGAGCCAGAAGAGCGACGACGTCTCGGGTAGCGGTTCGTACACCCACATGACGATGGTCGCGGAGAACGCGACCGGTCTGCGCAACCTGTTCAAGCTGTCGTCGCTGGCGTCGTTCGAGGGACAGCTCGGCAAGTGGTCCCGCATGGACGCCGAGATCATCGCCGAGCACTCCGCGGGCATCATCGCCACGACCGGCTGCCCGTCGGGTGAGGTGCAGACCCGGCTGCGGCTCGGTCATGAGAAGGAAGCCGTCGAGGCCGCCGCGAAGTGGCAGGAGATCTTCGGCAAGGAGAACTTCTTCCTCGAGCTGATGGACCACGGCATCGAGATCGAGCGCCGGGTTCGCGAGGGCCTGCTGGACATCGGCAAGAAGCTGGGCATCCCGCCGCTGGCCACCAACGACTGCCACTACGTCACCCGCGAGGCCTCGCACAACCACGAGGCGCTGCTGTGTATCCAGACCGGCAAGACGCTGTCCGACCCGACGCGGTTCAAGTTCGACGGCGACGGCTACTACCTCAAGTCGGCCGAGGACATGCGGGCCATGTGGGATCACCAGGTACCCGGTGCCTGTGATTCGACGTTGCTGATCGCCGAGCGCGTCGAGTCCTACGCCGATGTCTGGAAGTTCCACGACCGGATGCCGATCTTCCCGGTGCCCGAGGGCGAGACGCAGGCCACCTGGCTGCGCAAAGAGGTGCTGCGTGGCCTGGACCGGCGCTTCCCGGGCGGCCCGCCCCAGGAGTACCTCGATCGCGCCGAATACGAGATCAGCGTCATCGTGCAGATGGGCTTCCCGGCGTACTTTCTCGTCGTCGGTGACCTCATCAGCCACGCGCGCGAAGTGGGAATCTGGGTCGGCCCGGGCCGAGGTTCGGCCGCGGGCTCGCTGGTGGCGTGGGCGATGGGCATCACCAACATCGACCCCATCCCGCACGGTCTGCTGTTCGAGCGGTTCCTCAACCCCGAGCGCGTGTCGATGCCCGATATCGACATCGACTTCGACGACCGCCGCCGCGGCGAGATGGTGCGCTACGCGAGCGAGAAGTGGGGCAGTGACCGCGTCGCCCAGGTCATCACCTTCGGTACCATCAAAACCAAAGCAGCACTGAAGGATTCGGCTCGAGTCCATTACGGGCAGCCGGGCTTCGCCATCGCCGACCGCATCACCAAGGCGCTGCCGCCGCCGATCATGGCCAAGGACATCTCGGTGGCGGGGATCACCGACCCCAACCACGAGCGGTACAAGGAAGCCGCCGAGGTCCGGGCGCTGATCGACACCGACCCGGACGTGCGCACCATCTACGAGACCGCCCGCGGTCTGGAGGGGCTGGTCCGCAACGCGGGTGTGCACGCCTGCGCGGTGATCATGAGCTCCGAACCGCTCATCGACGCCATCCCGATGTGGAAGCGCGCCCAGGACGGCGCCATCATCACCGGCTGGGACTACCCGTCGTGTGAGGCCATCGGCCTGTTGAAGATGGACTTCCTGGGCCTGCGCAACCTCACCGTCATCGGTGACGCGCTGGAGAACATCAAGGCCAACCGGGGCATCGATCTGGACCTCGACCACCTGAGCCTGGACGACCCGAAAACCTACGAGCTGCTGGCGCGCGGCGACACGCTCGGCGTGTTCCAGCTCGACGGATCCGCGATGCGCGATCTGCTGAAACTGATGCGGCCGACGGGCTTCGAGGACATCGTGGCCGTCCTGGCGCTGTACCGGCCGGGTCCGATGGGTGTGGATGCGCACACCGACTACGCGAAGCGCAAGAACGGGCTGCAGGAGATCAAGCCCATTCACCCGGAGCTCGAAGAGCCGCTGCGTGACATCCTTTCCGAGACTTACGGTCTGATCGTTTACCAAGAACAGATCATGCACATCGCACAGAAGGTCGCGGGCTACTCGCTCGGCCAAGCAGACCTGCTGCGTCGCGCGATGGGTAAGAAGAAGAAGGAAATCCTCGACGAGGCCTACGGCGGCTTCGCCGACGGGATGAAGCAGAACGGCTTCTCGCAGGCGGCGATCACCGCGTTGTGGGACACGGTGCTGCCGTTCGCCGGCTACGCGTTCAACAAGTCGCACGCCGCCGGCTACGGCCTGGTGTCGTTCTGGACCGCCTATCTCAAGGCCAACTATCCGGCCGAGTACATGGCGGGTCTGCTGACCTCGGTCGGTGACGACAAGGACAAGGCCGCCATATACCTGGCGGATTGCCGCCGCCTGGGAATCACGGTGCTGCCGCCGGATGTCAACGAGTCGGTGCACAACTTCGCCTCGGTCGGCAAGGACATCCGCTACGGACTGGGTGGTGTGCGCAACGTCGGCGCCAACGTGGTGCAGTCCATCATCGCGGGCCGCACCGACAAGGGGAAGTACACCGATTTCTCCGACTACCTCAGCAAGATCGACATCACGGCCTGCAACAAGCGGGTCACCGAATCTCTGGTCAAGGCAGGCGCTTTCGACTCACTGGGGCATGCCCGCAAGGGTCTGTTCCTGGTGCACGCCGATGCGGTCGACTCGGTGCTCGGCACCAAGAAGGCCGAGGCCATGGGCCAGTTCGATCTCTTCGGCGGCGGTGACGCCGGGGACGCCGGGGATGCGGCGTTCACCATCAAGGTGCCCGACGACGAGTGGGACGACAAGCACAAGCTCGCCCTTGAGCGCGAGATGCTGGGCCTGTACGTTTCCGGCCACCCGCTCAACGGCGTCGCGCACCTGCTCAACGCGCAGGTGGACACCCAGATCACGGCCATCCTCGAGGGTGTTGTCGCCAACGACACCCAGGTCCGCATCGGTGGCATCCTGGCGGGCGTGGTACGACGGGTCAACAAGCAGGGATTGCCCTGGGCCTCGGCGCAATTGGAAGATCTCAACGGTTCGGTGACGGTGAACTTCTTCCCGAAGACCTACGCGGTGTTCGGTGCCGACATCATGGATGACGCCATCGTGCTGGTGAGCGGCAAGGCCCGGGTCGAGGACGAGCGGGTGTCGATCTTCGCCAGTGACCTTGTGGTGCCCGACTTTTCGAACGCGCAGGCCGACCGGCCGCTGGCGGTGAGCCTGCCGACACGGCAGTGCACCCCGGAGAAGGTCAGTGCGCTCAAGCAGGTGCTGGCCCACCACCCGGGGACCTCTCAGGTGCATCTGCGGCTCATCAGTGGGGACCGCATCACCACCCTGGAACTGGACCAGACGCTGCGGGTGACGCCGTCGTCGGCGTTGATGGGTGACTTGAAGGCACTGCTGGGCCCGGGTTGCCTCGGCGGGTAGCTCCAGTTCAGAAGCGGTAGCGCAGGATCCGGGCCTTCCGTGCGCCGGCGCGGGTGCGCCCCGTCAGCCGGGTGGCTACGCGCAGTACCCGGGGAAACAGGTCGACCTCGGGCTGGTGGGCCAGGCTGGCTTCTTCGACGAGCTGCAGTCGGGGATTCCAGCTCAAGGGGTGCCGGGCATCTTTGAAACCCGCATAACCCAGTTGGCTGCCAACGTCTTTGAACATCTGCTGCGGCAGGTACTTGAAAGCCGCCAGGGTGATCGGTCCGAACTGTCCGTAGTCGTTGAATGCCAGCTCGCCGCGGTGAAAATGTTCGGTGACGCTGCGGAACACGCCGGCGATGAGGGGCTCGGTCAGGAACGCGAACAGCCCGTCCGCCACGAGCATGGCGGGCCGGTCCTCAGGAATGCCTGCGGCCCAGTCCTTTTCGGCCACCGATGCCACCACCGTGTGGGAGTGCGGGTTTGGCGGTAACAGCTGCTCACGCAACGCGGAAATGCCGGCGAGGTCCACGGTGTACCAGTCGACCGTCGGCGGCGGGGCCACCCGATGGAAGCCGCTGTCCAGTCCTCCGCCCAGATCGACCACGACGGCATCGGGGTGTGCTGCGATGAACGCCGAAACGCGGTCATCGAGCATCTTGGCGCGCAGCGCGGTCTGGCAGACCACGCTGGTCTGGACGCCCAGCGCGGCGAAGTCATAGTCGACTGGCGCCACTGCCGAGTTCGCCCAGGTGTCGCGAAGAATCGAGCGGGGCGTGCGGCTGTCCAGAGCCCGCGCGTACACGGTGAGCAGGGCGGTCCGTTCCACAGGCGTCAGCGACGTGACAGCTATTCCCATCGTTCCGACCATACGCCTCCATCTGCGTTGAACGTTCAGCCCAAAATGTTTAGCGCCCTGTGGATTTCGCGCCGCGGCGCCATGAGACGCCCGCGATGTGCTTCGATCATGAGGCCCATCGAGGAGGGACACCGGAATGTCTGAAGCGCAGCGTCCGACCACTTTGTGTGAAGCATTCCAGCTGACAGCGTCGATCGATCCGGACGCCGTTGCATTGCGCACCGCCGGTGGCGGGCCGAACCTCACCTGGGCGCAGTATGCCGAACAGGTGCGCGCCGTGACGGCCGGGCTCAGTGGGCTCGGGGTTTCCCGCGGCGACACGGTGTCGCTGATGATGGCCAACCGGGTGGAGTTCTATCCGCTCGAGGTCGGCGCGCAGCATGTCGGCGCCACGTCGTTCTCGGTGTACAACACGTTGCCCCCAGCCGACCTCGCGCACGTCTTCGGCAATGCCGGCACCAAAGTCGTGATGTGCGAGGCGCAATTCGTCGACCGCATTCGTGCCAGCGGTGCGCCGATCGAACACATCGTGGTCATCGACGGTGCGGTCGACGGGACCATCAGCGTCGGAGAGCTGCTCGCCGCCGCGCCCACAGACTTCGACTTCGAGGCCACCTGGCGCGCCGTCCGGCCCGACGACATCCTCACGCTCATCTACACCTCCGGCACCACGGGCAAGCCGAAGGGCGTGGAGATGACCCACGCAAACATCTTGTTCGAGTCGTTCGCGGTGGACGACGTGCTGGGCATCCGATTCGGCGACCGCGGCACGTCGTATCTACCGACCGCCCACATCGCCGATCGCCTGACCGGGCTGTACTTCCAGGAGGTATTCGGCACGCAGCTCACCACCGTCGCGGACGTCCGCGCGATTGCCGCGGCGTTGCCCGAGGTCCGGCCGACGGTCTGGGGCGGGGTCCCGCGCGTGTGGGAAAAGCTCAAGGCCGCAGTCGAGTTCGCCGCCGCCAACGAGCCCGACGAGATGAAGCGGGCAGCGCTGCAATGGGCCCTGTCGGTCGGCGCCAAGAAGGCCGCGCCGCTGCTGGCGCACCAACCGGTGCCTGACGACGTCGCCGCCGAGTGGGCCACCGCCGACGAACTGGTGCTGTCCAAACTGCGCGAGCGACTGGGCCTGGATCAGGTGCGGTGGGCCGTCTCCGGCGCGGCGCCGATCCCGGTGCAGACCCTCGGTTTCTTCGTCGGTCTCGGAATCCCGATGACCGAACTGTGGGGCATGTCGGAGCTGAGTTGCATTGCCACGGTGAGTCATCCGCGCGACACGAAGCTCGGTACCGTCGGCCGGCCGCTGCCCGGCGTGGAATGCCGGCTGGCCGACGACGGCGAGCTCCTGGTGCGGGCGCCGCTGGTCATGAAGGGCTACCGGAAAGAGCCGGCCAAGACGGCGGAAGCCCTCGACCCGGACGGCTGGTTGCACACCGGCGATGTCGCCCGGATCGACGACGAGGGTTACCTGACCATCATCGACCGCAAGAAGGAACTGATCATCAACGCGGCCGGCAAGAACATGTCGCCGGCCAACATCGAGAAATCCATCAAGGCGGCGTGCCCGCTGATCGGCGTGGTCATGGCCATCGGCGACGCGCGGCCGTACAACACCGCGCTCATCGTGCTCGACGCCGAGTCGGCGGGTCCCTATGCCGCGCAGCGCGGACTTGCCGACGCATCGCCGGCGGCGCTGGCGGCCGATCCCGAACTGATCGCGCAGATCGCGGCCGGCGTGGCCGAAGGCAATGCCGAGCTGTCACGTGTCGAGCAGATCAAGCGGTTCTCGGTGTTGCCGGCATTCTGGGAGCCCGGGGGAGACGAGATCACGTTGACCATGAAGCTCAAACGGCGTCCCGTCGTCGAGAAGTACGCCGCGGAGATCGAAGCGCTCTACGAAGCCGAGCCGGGGCCGACCGTCCACGAACCGAAAGTGACTGTTGCCGCGCCGAATTGATGCTCAGGCCGTCGTGCAGGCGAACTTCAGCCCGACGCCTTCGGGCGCCGGCAACACCGGCGTCAGGCAACCGAACGTCTGGATGCCGGCGTTGCTGAACCGGACCGCGGTACGGCGCGCGTAGTTTACGCAGACCGGCCCGGTGGCGTCGGCGCGGCATTGATAGTCGCCGAACCGCAGGCTCTGTCCGTCCTTCAGTTTGGGGCCGGTGCCGGCGTTGAACCGCCCGGGATCCCCGTGTACCGAACCGACTTCCGCGGTGGGGCCTTCGAAATCGACCCAGCCGCCGACCCAGTGACCGTAGGTGTCGGCCGGTTGCGGCGGTGGCGACGTCAGGTGCATCAGGCATGCCAGTGCACCGTTGAAGCTCTTGTCGGTGATGCAGTTGGCGCCCGACGCGGTGGTGAACGCGATGTCGGTGCCCAGATCGGTGGGCGTGCCGTCGCGCGTCGCGGTGTGGAACCCGACCGGGTCGGCCGGGGTGCCGGCCTCCACCCAGGCGATCACGTCGGCGACAGGCGCGCCGGCGGGCGGCGGCGTGGTGGGCGCGGCCTTCGGCGCCGCAGACGGAGGACGACTCGCCGGGGCGGTGGCCGACAGCGACGGCTCGGAGATCGCCACGCCGGGCCGTCCGTGCTGGTCAGAATTGGCGGCACAACCGGCAACCAGGGCACATGCCGCGAGGGCCACCGGAAGTCGCATGCCCGCCAGGGTAACCGGCACCACCCCAACACGCGGTTCAGGCACCCCGAGGATTACAGATTTTCGATAGTGTCCATTTATGCACGAACGTACCGTCCGCGTGACTATCGACAGCGGAACCATCGAGGGGTTCACCCGCGACGGCGTGCACCGCTGGCGTTCCGTACCCTACGCGCGGCCCCCGGTGGGCCCGTGGCGTTACCGGGCCCCGCAACCCGTGCAGCCCTGGCGCGGCGTGCGCTACTGCCATGGCTTCACCTACTGTGCGCCGCAGGAGCGCAAGTACACGATGCTGAGCGTGGGTAAGTACCAGCCGATGGGCGAGGACTGCCTGACCCTGAATGTGGTGACGCCCGAGCAGCACACCGATGAGCCGCTGCCCGTGATGTTCTTCATCCACGGTGGCGGTTACATCCTCGGCAGTTCCGCCACCCCGATCTATGACGGCGCCGCGCTGGCGCGGCGCGGCTGCATCTTCGTCTCGGCCAACTACCGGCTGGGCGCGCTCGGCTGCTTCGATGTGTCCACCCTGGCCACGGCAGAGCACCCGCTGGACGACAATCTGTTTCTGCGCGACCTGGTGGCGGCGCTGAAGTGGGTGCGGACCAACATCGCCGTGTTCGGCGGCGATCCGGACAACGTGACCATTTTCGGGGAGAGCGCCGGGGCCCACGCCGTGGCGACGCTGCTCGCCGTGCCGCAGGCGAAAGGCCTTTTCCACCAGGCGATTGCGGAGAGCCCCGCCAGTGGCATGGTGCGCTCACCCGACGCGGCCGCCGCGTTCGCCAAGCAGTTCGCCGCAGAGCTGGGAGCCGGCGAGCGGGACGGTGCCGCCGCGCTGATGTCTGCGCGGCCGGCCGAGCTGATGGCCGCGCTGGACCGCGTCATTCGTGGTGCGGTGACCGACATGCCGGGTGCCTTCCCGGCGGGGCCGGCCTGCGGCACCGAGTTCTTGCCCGAAGACCCGCTGGTCGCGATGCGCGAAGGGCGGGCCCACCAGGTGCCGCTGATCGTGGGGAGCAATGCCGACGAGGGCCGCCTGTTCACCAAGTTCATGCAGCTGCTGCCGACCAACGAGGCCATGATCGAACGCATCCTGGCGCATGTGCCGGCCGAGCAGCGCGCCCGGATCACCGGGGCGTATCCGGGCTACCCACGGTCGGCCGACGCCTGTATCAAGCTCGGCGGCGACTTCGCGTTCGGCACCGCGTCCTGGGAGATCGCCGGGGCGCACATGCGCCACGCGCCCACCTACGCGTACCGGTACGACTACGCGCCGCCGGCGCTGCACTGGACTGGTCTCGGTGCCACGCACGCCACCGAACTGCTCGCGGTCTTCGACGTGTACCGGACCCCGCTGGGTTCGGTACTGACCGCCGCCATGGACCGCAAGTCGGCGCTGCGGATCAGCAATGACGTCCAGAACCGGTGGCGGGCGTTCGCCCGGACGGGCGTCCCCGGCGACGGCTGGCCGCGGTACGACGCCGACGACCGCGCCGTGCTGGTGTTCGACCGCAAGACCCGCGTCGAGTTCGATCCGCGAGCCGAGCAGCGTCAGGCCTGGGAGGGCTTTTCACTGGTCCACGGCTAGGCCTACTTCTTGACCACCTGGGTGCCGCCGGCGAGTTCGTCGTGCCGGCCCTGTTTGCAGGGGCTGGAGTTGATGGTGACGGCGATGAAGATGTACGCGATGAACGCCAGCAGCCCGCCGACCCACGGGATGATGGGCAGCAGCGTGAACGAGTTGCGGATGGCCGACTGTTTGAAGTCCGGCTTCGCCATGCCGTGGGGTCCACGGACGCTCAGGCCCAGCAGCATCTTGCCGGGCGTCGCGCCGGCCAGAACCTCGAACAGCACGAAGTACAGGAAGGTGCCCAGTCCGGAGAACAGGCCGGTCACCATGACGTCGGACATCGAGCCGATCGAGAAGGCGCCGAAGAAGGCCAGGACTCCGACGATCAGTCCGTCGATGAACCGCGCGAAGAAACGGGGCACCAGGTCACCGGGATGCACCGGGGTGGGTGCGCCGTAAGCGCCTGAGGTGGGGTAGTTCTCGCCGTAGGTCATGGCGTCAATTTACTGCCGATCGGCCAGCAATATCTGGCTTAGCCGCGTAGTGGTGGCCTGGCCGTCCGCATTGCCGCCGGCGCCGTTCAACGCATTCATGACGGCGAGGGTGAAACGTTGTCCGGGCCCGGCGAATCCGACGGTGTTGGTCACCCAGCCGCCCTGCTCGTCTGACCAGCCGTCCTTGTTGCCGGGCGCCATGCCCGGGCCGGCGCCCCAGACACCCCACTGCTGGATGGGGTCGACGTGTTGCATGGCGTTGACGATCCAGGCGGTCTCGTTGGGCCGCAGCTTGGTCAGCATGTAGTTGACCATCTGGTCCAGATCGTCGGTGGTCGACTTCTGAAAGCCCCAGTACGGGAACATGTCTCCGAACCCGCGCTGTGGTTGGACCCGGGTCATGCCGAAATGCGGGAAGTCGTTGTTGAAGATGGTGTGGTCGGGTCCGCCGTAGCGGGTCCACAGGGTGTCGGCGGCGTCGTTGTCCGAGGTGTGCAGCATCTTGCCCATCAGGGCGATGTCGTTGTCGGTGAGCCGCAGCAGCCCGGCGCTCTGCCGGGCGAACAGGTCCACCACCATGCCGAGCTTGATGGTCGAGGCCGTCCAGACCATGTCCCCGGCATGCGAATTGCGGTACACCGCACCGGTTCTGCGATCACGAAGCACGTATCCGACGGTGCCCGGCCGGGTTCCCAGGTAGGCGTCCGCCGCCGCGATCCGTTGCTGCGCATCGCAGGCGCCGGTGCATTCGGCGCGCGCGGCAGGCACTGCGGTCCCGGTCAAAAGCGTTGCGACCAGTGCCGCCCTGAGCAGTTTCACGCCGGTAGCCTCCCAGATCTCGGTCAGTGTCATTCGGTGCCGACGGCCTCTGGCCGGGGCCACGTCGGCAGCGGCACCGGTCCGTCGCCCGGGCGCAGTCGGTCGAGCACGGCCCGCAGCGGTGGCCAATTCGTGCGGCCCTTGCGGGTGACGGCGTAGGCGGTGTGGATCACCGTCGGGCCGGCCAACGGGACGACCTTGATGCCGGCGCTGGTGGGCCGTTCCAGCGGCAGCAGTCCGACACCGTAGCCGGCGACGATCAGGTCCTCGACCAGTTCCAGGCTGTCGATCTGGTGGGCGATGCGCGGGGTGAACCCGCTGAGCGCACCCAGCGTGCGGACGGCATCCTCGTCAGCGGTGTTGCGCGAGTTGACGATCCAGGTGCGGTCCGCGTATTCGGACAGTTCGGCCGGTCCGTTCGCCTCATCGGCCGGCAGGCCCAGCCCCCACGGAATCGACCACAGCGCAAAGCCTTCCAGCAGCGGGCTGGGGGAGGCCGGGGCCAGGTTGTAGTCGTAGGTCAGGGCCAGGTCCAGGTCGTCGTCGGTGAGCAACGCGAACGCCTCGATGGGCTCGTATTCGCTTATCGCCACATCGATTCCGGGGTGTTCCCGAGTCAGTTCCGCCAGGATCGGCAGCAGCGAGACGCGGATGCCGGTGGCGAAGCCGCCGATCCGTAGGGTGCCGACGGGTTCGGCACCGGAATCGAGATCGAGGCGCGCCGCGTCGACGGCGGCGAGGATGGTCACCGCATGGTCGGCGAGGCGCTGTCCGGCCGGTGTCAGCCTGACCCGGCGCCCTTCCGGTTCGATCAGTTGGGTGCCGGTTTCCTTGGCGAGCGCAGCGATCTGCTGCGACACCGTCGACGTCGTCAGATCGAGGTTCTCGGCGACGGCCCGCATCGACCCCAGGCGCGACAGCGCCAGCAGGAGGCGCAGCCGGCGGGTGTCCATCCCATCATTGTCCAGGGAATCTGCACAATTGCGCGTGTTCCGGCCCGAAGTTATGAATATTTAGCCAATGTGCGACGATCCGAAAATGACCGCACGCCCCGCCCACTTCGTCCCGATCGATGCCGATCGGGTTCAGCCGACCCGATTCGCCCAGAGTTTGTGGGGTGAAGACCACCTGAACGGCCCGGCGGTGGTGGGGCTTGCCGCGCACGCGCTGGAGACCGCGTTCGGTTTACCCGACTTTCTGCCGGCCCGGCTCACCGTCGACCTGTTCCGTGCCGCGCGCGGAGTGCCGACGACGACCGCGGTGAAGTTGGTTCGGGACGGGCGACGGGTGCGCAATTCTGAATGTGACGTGGTGCAGGACGGCGTGACTGTCGCCAGGGCCACGCTGGTGCAGTATCGGCTCGCCGAGGCGCCCGCTGGTGAAGAGTGGTTCGGCACAACCGATTTCGAGCCGCCCGCGGTGATCGATGACGGCCTGGCGCCGTACATCAGCAGTGACGGTGTCGGCTGGACGCGGGCCATCGCCGAGCATCAGAACACCGGTCGCAAGCGTTACGTCAACCGGCCCATCGACGTCATCGAGGGGCAGGTCAACACCCCGTTCGTCCGTGCCGCGGTGACGGCCGAGGGCACCAGCATGGTCACGAATCTGGGCACCGCGGGCATCGGCTACATCAACGGCGACCTCACTGTGGCGTTGACGCGGCTGCCGCAGGACGACTGGGTCGGCGTCGAGGCCGAGACACACTGGGCGGCCCACGGCATCGCAGTCGGAGCCACCACCTTGTACGACAGCGCTGGACCGATCGGCACCGGCCTGACCACCGCGGTCAGCAATCCCGCCGCACAGATCGACTTCGGCCACAGCCGATTCCCCGACCGGATCCGACGGCTGCTCTAGCGCGTCCGAATATGAAGCGCTGCAGAAGGTTTAGCGCCGGGACGCATGCGGTAACCAAGAACTGTCCGAGCAATCCGTGGGGTGGGGACACCCCGCAATCATGTGATTGGAGGATCGCGATGAGGATGAAGAAAACAGCTGTCACCACCGCTGTTGCCGGTGCTCTGTTCGCCGGCGCCGCAGGTGTCGGCACAGGCATGGCCACGGCCGGCATGACGCCGCCTCCCGGGCCCACCGTGACGGCGCCACCGTCATGGGCACCCCCGAAGCCGGCTGAACCGGCATGGTCGATGGGTAATCCCCAGGTCTGGGATGCCGGGTGGAACCACTGGGGCGTCTGGGTGAACGGCACGTTCGTTCCGACGTTCTGATCGATTCGGTTCTGATCCGGATCACGAAGGGGCCGTTGTTGCAGTCGTTGCAACAACGGCTTCATTCATGAATTGCGAACAATATGTCCACGATTATCACGTGGACATGAACGTTTGGGTTCCCGTTCAATACACGCATGACCACCGCATCGGCGCGAAACGGCGCACTCATGACCGTCGCGTCGATGATGTCGGTGCAGCTGGGCGCGGCGCTTGCGGTGAAGCTGATGGACGGTATCGGGCCGGCCGGTGTGGCGTGGCTCCGCCTGGCGTGGGCGGGCGTGCTGATGCTGCTGTTCGTCCGGCCGCGGCCGGCGTCGTTCACCCGGTCGGCGTTCCTGTCGTGTGTCCTGCTCGGCATCACCACCGCGGGGTTCACCCTGCTGTTCATGGTGGCGGTCTCCCGCATCCCGCTCGGCACCGCCAGCGCCCTGGAATGCCTTGGGCCGCTTGTCGTCGCAGTGGCCAAGGGGCGCGGCCGCGGGCGCCTGCTGTTCCCGGCGATGGCCGGCGCCGGCGTTGTGCTGCTGACGCAACCCTGGGCCGCGGCCGTCGACCCCATCGGCGTGTTGGCCGCGCTGGCTTCGGCGGTCTGCCTCGGTGCCTACATCCTGTTGACCCAGCGCGTGGGCGACGCGGTCACCGGCATCACCGGCCTGGCGGTGTCCATGCCGGTCGCCGGACTGGTCGTCACCGTGGTGGCCGGGCCGTCGGTCGTCGGCCATCTGACGCCGCACCTGCTGTTGGCCGGCCTGGGCCTGGCCATCCTGTTGCCGGCCATCCCGTTCACTCTGGAGATGCTGGCGCTGCAGCGCCTCACCGCGGCAGCGTTCGGCACGCTCATGAGCCTCGAGCCGGCTTTCGCCATGATGCTGGGACTGCTCATCCTGCACCAGGTGCCGGGCCTGCCTGCCATCGCCGGTATCGCACTCGTCGTGCTGGCCGGTGTCGGTGCCGCCCGCAGGGGCGCGCGACCCGTGGCCGGGGCGGGTCACCGGGAACCGGCCCTCGTGGTCGAATAGGGGCATGACGCCACCGGCCACCGCGCTCACCGCCTCGTCGTTCACCGGCCGCACACCGAGCCACGCCGGGGACATGTCGGTGGAAACCCATGGCATCGCCCCGGTTCCGGCCGACCGCCGCTACGGCACGCCGGGCCGGCTGTTCACCGTCTGGTTCGCGCCGCAGATCAACATGACGTGCGTTTTCACCGGCGCGATGATCGGTGCCCTGGGTCTGGGATTCTGGCTCGCGATGCTGGCGATGCTCGTCGGCACGGTGCTCGGGTCGCTGGTGGTCGGCTACCTCTCCACGCTGGGTCCCCGCACCGGCACCGCGCAATTGCCCGGTGCGCGGATGGCTTTCGGTGGCTTGATCGCGGTACCCGCTGTCCTGCAATGGCTCTCGTCGGTGGCGTGGGACGCGCTGGTCGGCCTGTTCGGCGGCGAAGCGCTGGCAGTGCTGCTCGGTATCCCGTTCTGGGCGGCCGTGCTGATCGTGCTGGGCGTGCAGGGCGCCGTCGGGTTCATCGGCTACGAGCTGATCCACCGACTGCAGGCCGTGCTCACCGTGGTGCTGTTCGCGACGTTCGTCGTGTTCGCGGTCAAACTCGTTGCCGGACACCAGCTCGTGGCGCCGGCGACCGCTCATGGTGCCGACCTCGCCGGCGCCTTCGTGCTGGCGGTCACCATTGCGCTGAGCCTGGCCGTGTCCTGGGCCAGCTATGCCGCCGACTTCAGTCGCTACCTCCCGGCGGATTCCGCGCCGCGCAAGGTGTTCGGGTTCAGTTTCGCCGGACTGGCCGCCGCATACGTGTTCGTCGAGACCATCGGCATCGCTGCGGGAAGTCTCATCACCGACCAGACCGCCGAGGGCGTGCGGTCGGTGATGGGCGGGGGAGCACTGGGTGCCATCGCGCTGGCCGTCATCGCGCTGGCGTCGGTCGGCTCGGGCGTGATGAACGACTACAGCGGTTCCCTTGCCCTGCAGACGCTGGGCGTGCGCGTGCGGCGGCCGGTGTCCTCACTGGTGGTGACGGCGCTGGCGTTCGGTCTGATCCTCTGGCTCCACACCGGAGACACCGCAACGCGATTCACCAATGTGCTGCTGCTGATCAGCTACTGGATTCCGGCTTTCGCCGCCATCGTGATCGTCGACTGGCGCCGCCGCAGCCGTGGCCGGCTGACCGTGGATCCCGCAGCGGAGACGACGCCGCGCGCCGACGCCGTTGCCGCGCTCGTCGCGTTCGCCGTGGCCTACGGCGCCGCGATCCCGTTCATGAACACCACACTGCTACAAGGACCCGTCGCCGTCGCGTGGCATGGCGCCGACATCGCGTACTTCGTGAATTTCGTTGTCGCACTGGCGGCCTACGGAGGCTATCGGCGGTTCAGGGCTTCCTGAGTCAGCGCACCGTCGCGAAGAACGTGCGCACGTCGTCGACGAACAACTCGGGTTGCTCGAACGCCGCGAAGTGGCCACCGCGCGGCATCGTCGTCCAGTGGGTGATGTTGTAGCTGCTCTCGCACCAGGACCGCGGTGCCCGCAGAATCTCTTTCGGGAACGACGCGACGCCGGTGGGCAGCTCGACCTTCTGCCGCCCGCCGCCGAACACCCGGAAGCTCTCCCAGTACAGCCGCGCCGACGAGGCCCCGGTGGCGGTGGCCCAGTAGATCATCACGTCGTCGAGCATCTCGTCGCGACTCAGCGCGCTCTCGACGTCACCGTCGTGGTCGGTCCACGACCAGAACTTCTCCACGATCCACGCCAGCTGCGCCACCGGTGAGTCGACCAGGCCGTAGCCGATGGTCTGCGGACGGGTGGACTGCTGCTTGGCGTAGCCGGAATCGACGTCCTGGTAACGCTTCAACGCCGCCAGTGCCTGCTGTTCGTCGGCGGTGAACTCCGTGGTGCCGGGTGCCGGACGGCCCATCGGCATGTTGGTGTGAATCGCGATGCAATGACCCACGTTTCGCCCGATCTGGGTGGTCACCGCCGCACCCCAGTCGCCGCCCTGCGCGCCGTAGCGGGGGTAGCCGAGTCGCACCATGAGGTCGTCCCAAGCCTGTGCGGTCCGCTCGACGCCCCAGCCGGTGGCGGCGGGTTTACCCGAGAAGCCATAGCCCGGCAGGGACGGACACACCACGTGGAACGCGTCTTCGGCCCGTCCGCCGTGCGCGGTCGGATCGGTAAGCGGCCCGATGACCTTCTGGAACTCGGCGGTCGACCCGGGCCACCCGTGCGTGATGATCAGTGGCAGCGCGTCGGGGTGCGGGGACCGCTGATGGATGAAATGGATGTCGAGGCCGTCGATTTCGGTGACGTACTGGTCGAACCGGTTCAGTGCGGCCTCGCGGGCCCGCCAGTCGTAGCCGTCGGCCCAGTAGGCGGCCAGGTCGCGCGTGTATCCCAGCGGGATGCCCTGGCTCCAGTCGTCGACGCATTCGGCTTCCGGCCAGCGGGTGTTGGCCAGACGGTGGCGCAGATCGTCGAGCACTGTGTCGGGCACGGCGATCTGAAAGGGTGCGATGGCAGTCACAATGACCCATTCTTACCCGATCGGTACCGAGGTGTGCGTGAGGCTCGACCGTCCGCGCAGCATCCGGCTGCCGCTGCTTTGCCAGTGCCCTCGTTCTGCGTTGTCGCACAAGCTGATTGCCGCGTCAGAGGCGAGGGTCCGGTGGGGCTCCTTCTTGGCGACATCCGCCAGTCGGGCGGCTTCGTTCACAGGGTCGCCGATCACTGTGTACTCGTAGCGATTCTCGGCGCCGATGTTGCCGGCGAACACGCTGCCCGCGGTCACCCCGATACCGAAATCGACCACCGGAAGCTGCTGCAGCGCGACGCCGAGCGTGCGGGCCGTCGCGAGGGCGTCGGTGGCCGCGGAGTCCGAACGCAGGGGAGCGCCGTAGATCGCCAGTGCGGCGTCACCCTGGAATTTGTTGATCAGTCCGCCGTGCCGGTCGACGGCGGCCACGACGATCCGGAAGAAGTCGTTGAGCACCGCGGCGGTATCTGCCGGTGCCATGGTTTCGGCCATCTGGGTGGAACTGGTCAGGTCGATGAACAACACCGCGACGTCGCGGACCTCGCCGCCCGGTTCGTCCGACGACAGGGCCAGTCGCGCCACGTCGGGGCCGACGTGACGGCCGAACAGGTCGCGGAGCCGGTCGCGTTCCAGCAGCCCGGCGACCATACGATTGAATCCGCTTTGCAGCCGCCCGATTTCGGATTGCTCGTAGACGGGCACCGTCCGTCCCATCACGCCGCGTTCCACCTCGGCCATGGCTTCGACCACGTCGCGCACCGGATCGGAGATCGACAGCGACACCACGATCAGCGCCCGGAGCCCGAGTGCCATCGACACCACCGCCACCACGACGACGGGGATGTCCACCGATGCCGACTTGGGCATGAACCAGCCCATGTGCCGGCAGACGATCAGCACGGCGATGAACAGGCTCGGCAGCGCGCTGTTCATCACCCACATGATCACCAGGCGCGCCAACACACCCGGTGTGACGGTCCGGCCGAGGTAATCCTGCGTGGCGGCGGCCGCCAGGGGCCGGTATCCGCGCTGGGTGAACAGCATGCCGGTGCTCAGCGTCGACATCGCCCCGAAGATCGCCGTCAGCGCGAGCAGCGTTGCCGGTATCGGCTGATGATTGGCCGTGATCAGGGCGGCGCCGCCGATGGCCCACACCACGGCGGACAGTGCCGCCTGCCGCTGAACGACGGTGACAGCGCGGCGCCGCTGGGCCTGGTCGGGCACCGCGCCGGCGGCGTACCAGCGGGCGCTGTCGATGATGCTGCGATAACTGCCGATCGCCACGACCAGCGTGCCGACGGTGACCACGACGATCAGCGGAACCAGATTCGCCCGGCTGAGCAATGAGCTGGCGGCACTGTGCGTTTCGGCGCACAGGGAGACCACGGTGGCGACGACCTCGGCGGTGGTCAGCAGGTACGCGAACGTGAACCCGGCGGTGTAGCGGGCCGCGATGGAGTTGGCGCTCACCCGCCGCCTCCGACGATCACGACGTCGAGCGTGCGCGGCCCGTGCACGCCTTCGACGCGCTGCAGTTCGATATCGCTCGTCGCGCTCGGCCCGGAGATGAAGGTCAGTGGACGCGACGGGTCGAGCGCCGAGAAGGCCTGCGGCACGGTATCGACGATCTGGTCGGCCCGGATGACGCAGACGTGATGGTCGGGCACCAGCGTCAGCGCGCGCCGGCCCTGTGCCACACCGGCATCCAGCACGATGGTGCCGGTCGCCGCAATCCCGAGAGCACAGCCGGTCACCACCGCATCGACGCTGTCCAATACATCGAGGCCGACGGGCCGGTCGTCGACGACGGTGCGGATGCCGGCCACCCAGTCAGGCGGCAGGTCCGCGGGGATGACGGCCGTCCCGGCCCCGATGAGGGTGCTGATCGTGGCGGCCACCTCGCTCGCACCGACCCGGTGGACCTGCGCCCGGTAATCTGCCACCGTCGCGGCGAATCGTTCGACGTCACCGCTGCCGGACAGCGGTTCGCGATCGTAGTCGCGTGGCACCTGGACCACTGCGGGCGCACCCGTCCCCAGCGCGGTGCGGATCCGGCCCAGCACCTCGGCCCGTGCGTCGCTCACCGCGCGTCCCGGTTGCGGGCCCACCACTGCCGGAACGTTTCCGCGGGCGGTGCCGGAACATCGCGGCTCGCAGTCCATTTCGACGCCGGCCAGGGCAACTTGCGGATGCGCTGGTCGCTGCCGGCGATCAGGCGGCCGGCGGCGAGAGCCTTCTCCGCGAACCCGAACCGCGTCGCGGACGCCATGGCCCAGCCCGCGGTTTTCATCGCCACATCCTGCCCGGACGGGAGCCCACCTCGTTCCTGATCCACCTGCGCGGCACGTAGATGCACCAGGATCGATGGGATGTCGATCAGTACCGGGCAGGCCTCGAAACATGCGCCGCACAACGACGACGCGTACGGCAGGCTCGCGTTCGGATCGTCGTGGCCGGTGGTGCCGGTCAGCAGCGGGCTGAGGATCGCGCCGATGGGCCCCGGGTACACCGAGCCGTAGGCGTGCCCGCCGGTGCGTTCGTAGACGGGACAGACGTTCAGGCAGGCGCTGCACCGAATGCAGTGCAGCGCAGCACGTCCCACCTCGTCGGCCAGTGCCCGGGTACGGCCGTTGTCGAGCAGCACCAGATGGAACTGCCGCGGGCCGTCCCCGGCGTGCACGCCGGTCCACATCGAGGTGTAGGGGTTCATCCGTTCGGCGGTCGACGACCGCGGCAGCAGTTGCATGAACACCTCGAGATCGGTGAAGCGCGGGACGACCTTCTCGATGCCCATGACGGTGACCAGGGTTTCGGGCAGCGTCAGGCACATCCGCCCGTTGCCCTCGGATTCGACGACCGCCAGGGTGCCGGTCTCGGCGACCCCGAAGTTGGCGCCGCTGACGGCAACCTTGGCGGACAGGAACTTTCGCCGCAGGTGCGCGCGGGCGGCCATCGCCAGCACGCGGGGTTCGTCGGTGAGGTCGCCCGCGCCGGGCATTTCGCGTTCGAAGATGTCCCGGATCTCCGTACGGTTGCGGTGGATCGCCGGCACGAGGATGTGGCTCGGTTTGTCGTGTCCGAGTTGGACGATCAGCTCGGCCAGGTCGGTCTCGATGGGCGTGATGCCCTCGGCCTCGAGATGTTCGTTGAGTCCGATCTCCTGCGTGGCCATCGACTTCACCTTGACGACGTCGGTGCTGCCGGTATCCCGGATCAGCTGGGCGACAATATGATTGGCTTCGTCGCCGTCGCGGGCCCAGTGCACGGTACCGCCACGCGCGGTGACGTTGGCTTCAAGTTGCTCCAGCAGTTCCGGCAGCCGCGACAGCACATCCTGTTTCAGCGCGCTGCCGGCGGCACGCAGCTGTTCCCAGTCTGCGCATTCGGCAATGGCGGCAAGACGTTTGGCGCGGATGGTGCCGGTGGCATGGCCGATGTTGCGGCGTAGTTGCTCATCGGCGACGGCAGCCCGTGCGGCCGCTGGGAAACTCTGGTCGCCGCGCAGGTTGCCCACGCCGGGCTGCCCGAGGAACACCGCGGTCACGGTGTGGCCGCCAGGATTTCGGCCAGATGCACGGTGCGGACCCCACTACCGGTCCGGCTCAGGCCACCGCCGATGTGCATGAGGCACGACGCGTCACCGGCGGTGCATACTTCGGCGTCCGTCGTCGCGATGTTCGCCATCTTGTCTTCGAGCATCGCTGTTGACACATCGGCGTTCTTCAAGGCGAACGTGCCACCGAAGCCGCAACAGGATTCGGACTGCGGCAATTCGACGAGGGTCAGGCCCCGGACCTTGCGCAACAGTCGCAGTGGCTTGTCGCCGACGCCCAGCATCCGCAGCGAGTGGCACGTCGGGTGATAGGTGACGCGGTGCGGGTAGTGGGCGCCGACGTCGTCGACGCCGAGCACGTCCACCAGGAACTCGGAGAGCTCGAAGGTGTGTGCCGCAACCGATTCGGCGCGGGCCGCCAGCCCGGTGTCGCCGGCGCGCCGCGCCACCATCGCATGCTGGTGTCGCACCGACCCGACGCAGGACCCGGACGGCGCCACGATCGCGTCGAAGCCGGCGAATGCTTGCACATGGTTGCGCACCAGCGGCACGGCCTCGCGCAGGTAGCCGGTGTTGACGTGCATCTGCCCGCAGCAGGTCTGCCCGGCGGGAAACTCCACCTGGTGGCCGAGCCGTTCCAGCAGCCGCACGGTGGCGATGGCGGCAGCCGGAAACATGGCATCGGCCAGGCAGGTCGCGAACAGGGCTATCCGCACCGGCCGACAGTACCCCTCAAACCGCGTACCGGTCCGCCACGTCGAGGGCGCGGTCCAGGATCTCCAGCCCGGCGCGGACGTCGTCGTCGGCGGCGTTGCATGGCGGCACCACATGGATGCGGTTGAAGTTGGTGAACGGCATGAGGCCGTTCTCCTTGCAGAACGCGACGACAGCATTCATCGCGTCACTGCTGCCACCGTACGGCGCCAACGGCTCCCGCGTCTGCTGGTCCTTCACCAGCTCGATGGCCCAGAACACGCCCGCGCCGCGCACCTCGCCGACGCTCGGGTGGCGCTGCGCGAAGTCCCGCAGGGCCGGCCCGATGATGTCCGCACCCAGATGAGCAGCGTTCTCGACCATGCCCTCCTCGCGCATGGCGTTGATCGTCGCGACCGCGGCCGCTGTCGCCAACGGATGCCCGGAGTAGGTCAGGCCACCGGGGTAGGCGCGCTCGGCGAAGGTGGCGGCGATGGCGTCGCTGATCGCGACACCGCCGAGCGGCACGTAGCCGGAGTTGACGCCCTTGGCGAAGGTCAGCAGGTCCGGAACGACATCGAAGTGGTTGATGGCGAACCACTTTCCGGAGCGGCCGAAGCCGGACATGACCTCGTCGGCGATCATCACGATGCCGTACTTGTCGCACAGCTCCCGGACGCCGGCCAGGTAGCCCGGCGGCGGCACCATGATGCCGGCGGTGCCCGGGATGGACTCCAGGATGATCGCCGCGATGGTCGACGCACCCTCGAGGTCGATGACCCGTTGCAGCTCCGCGAGGGCCCGCGCCGATTCCTGTTCCTCATTGTCGGCGTGGAACACCGAGCGGTACAGGAACGGTCCGTTGAAGTGGACGACCCCGGCCGCGCCGCGATCGTTGGCGAACCGCCGTGGGTCACCGGTCAGATTGATCGCCAGGTCGGTGCCGCCGTGGTACGAGCGGTAGCGGGCGAGCACCTTGTGCTTGCCGGTGTGCAGCCGGGCCATGCGTACGGCGTGCTCGTTGGCGTCGGCGCCGCCGTTGGTGAAGAACACGTGGTTCAGGTCGCCGGGGGTCAGCTCGGTGATCAGCCGGGCCGCCTCGGAACGTGCGGCGTTGGCGTGCTGCGGCGCGATGGTGCACAGCTTGGCAGCCTGTTCCTGAATCGCCGCAACGACTTTCGGGTGCTGGTGGCCGATGTTGGTATTGACCAACTGCGAGGAGAAGTCGAGCAGCCGGTTGCCGTCGCCGTCCCAGAAGTAGCTACCTTCTGCCGCGGTGATGGTCATGGGGTTCAGCGCGGCCTGGGCCGACCAGGAGTGGAAGACGTGGGCGCGGTCCAGCGCGTAGGCGCGCTCGGCTTCGGCACGCATCGAGTCGATGGTGTGGCCGGCGGGCAGGACGTGGTCTGCGGCGAGGGTCATGTCAGGTCCTCTGTCTGGATGGCGTGATCAGTTGTTCTCGGGGAAGCCCAGGTTGATGCCGCCGTGGCTGGGGTCAGCCCAGCGCTGGGTGACGGCCTTGGCGCGGGTGAAGAACTGGACGCCTTCGGGGCCGTAGGCGTGGGTGTCGCCGAACAGCGAGGCCTTCCAGCCGCCGAAGCTGAAGAACGCCATCGGAACCGGGATGGGGACGTTGATGCCGACCATGCCGACCTCGACCTCGTTCTGGAACCGGCGGGCCGCGCCGCCGTCGTTGGTGAAGATCGCGGTGCCGTTGCCGTAGGGGTTGTTGTTGATGAGTGCCAATGCCTCGTCGTAGGTTTCGACACGGACGACCGACAGCACGGGGCCGAAGATCTCGTCGGTGTAGACGCTCATCTCGGGGGTGACGTTGTCGAGCAGCGTCGGGCCGAGCCAGAAGCCGTCTTCGGCGCCCTCGACGGTGAGGTTACGGCCGTCGAGCACGACCTTGGCGCCCTCGGCCTCACCGGCGTCGATGTAGGACGCCACCTTGTCGCGGTGCACCTTGGTGATGAGCGGGCCCATGTCCGAGCCCTTGGCGCCGTCACCGGTCTTGATGGCGGCGGCGCGCTCGACGATCTTGGCGACGAGGTCGTCGGCGATCGGGCCGACCGCGACGCAGGCCGAGATGGCCATGCAGCGCTCACCGGCGGAACCGAAGCCGGCGTTGACCATGCTGTCGGCGGCCAGGTCCAGGTCGGCGTCGGGCAGGATCACCGCGTGGTTCTTGGCGCCACCGAGGGCCTGCACGCGCTTGCCGGAGGCGGTGGCGGTCCGGTAGACGTACTGCGCGATCGGGGTGGAGCCGACGAACGAGACGGCCTTGATGGCGGGGTTGGTCAGCAGCTCGTCGACGGCGGTCTTGTCGCCCTGCAGGACGTTGAAGACACCGTCGGGCAGGCCGGCTTCCCTCCACAGTTCGGCCATCCACAGCGACGACGACGGGTCCTTTTCGGACGGCTTGACGACGACGGTGTTGCCGGCGGCGATGGCGATGGGGAAGAACCACATCGGCACCATGGCCGGGAAGTTGAACGGCGCGATGATGGCGACCGGGCCGAGGGCCTGCCGGATGTTGTAGACGTCGACATTGGTGGAGGCGTTCTCGGCATAGCCGCCCTTGAGCAGATGCGGGATGCCGCAGGCGAATTCGACGACCTCGATGCCGCGGGCGACCTCGCCCATGGCGTCGGAGAGCACCTTGCCGTGCTCGGCCGTGATGATCGCGGCCAGTTCCTCCCGGCGGGCGTTGAGTAGCTCGCGGAAGGCGAACAGTGTCTGCACGCGCTTGGTGATCGAGGTGTCGCGCCAGGCCGGGAAGGCGGCGACGGCGGCGTTGATGACGGTCTGCGCGTCCTCGACGCTGGCGAGCGCGACCTGGCCGGTGACCTGGCCGGTGGCCGGGTTGGTGACCGGTGCCGACTGTCCCGAGGATCCGGTGAAGACGTCGTTGTTGATCCAGTGCGAGATGGTCTGCGAGGTGGTCATCGTCGAGATTGGCCTTCCTGGTTCGGTGCGGGGTGTGCACTCAGCTTCCCCCGGCGAGGCCGCCGAACTGGCCGACAATATGTATCAGGTTCCGGCTGTGGCTTTACACTTTGTAAATGCCGACCGTCGCCGAGATCGTCGCCCTGCCGGTCATCCAGCAGGGCGAACCCGAGATTCTCTGCGCGACCGGATTCGACCGCCCGATCCGCTGGGTCCACGTCAGCGATGTCCCGGATCTCTCGGACGTCCTGCAGGGTGGCGAACTGGTGCTGACAACCGGTGCCGCGCTGCGCGCCGCGCCGCTGGACTACCTGCGGTCGGTCGCTGCCGCGCATGCCGTCGGCGTCGTTGTCGAACTCGGTGCCGGCGCCGTGCCGCTGCCGGTCAACGTCGGCGCGATCGCGGAGGAACTGGGGCTGGCCCTGGTGGCGGTGCGCCGGGTGATCAAGTTCGTCGAGGTGACCGAACAGGTGCACCGGGTGATCGTCGCCGACCAGTACCAGGAGGTCGATTTCGCGCGGCAGACCCACGAGGTGTTCACCGACCTGAGTATGCGCCGGGCGACGCCCGCCGGAATCGCCGAGGCAGCGGCGAATCTGCTCGGTGCACCCGTCGTCCTCGAGGACCTCAACCATCAGGCGATCGCGGTGGCGACGGCCGGCCGCCCCACCCCGGATGTGTTGCGGGACTGGCAACGTCGGTCGCGTCAGCACGAGACCGGCGGGGAGCGCGGTCGGGGCGAGCGGAGCGACGGGATTGATTCCGACGACTGGGTGATCAGCGAGGTGGGCCGCGGTGAGGATGCGTGGGGCCGCCTGATCGCGCTGAGCCCCGCCGACGATGTCGCGGCCAGGTTCACGATGGTGCTGGAGCGGGCATCTCAGGCCCTGGTACTGCACCGCATGGCCGAGCGCGGCCGCACCGACATCGAACACCAGGCGCAGGCCGGCTTGCTGGAAGACGTTGCGCGCGAACGCATCCGCTTCGAGGACGAGGCGACCGCGCGCGCCTTTGCGCTGGGCCTGCGGCCGGCGGCGCAGTACCTGCCCGGGACGCTGCGGATCGCGGGCTGGGCCTCGAAGGACGGTTCAGACTCCGACCCGGTCTCCGAACAACGCCGCAGCGCGCGCCTGCTCGACGTCGTCACGCGGTCGGTGAAGGCATTGGGGCACACCGGATTGTTCTCGCTTCGCGGGCCCGGCGAAATCGCCATGGTGCTGTCGCTCAACACGCGTGCGGGCAGCGCGCTGGAGCCGTTGGGCCGGGCACTGCGGCGCGATGCCGAACGCGCCGTCGACGCCCATGGCCTGGTGCTCGGTCTCGGAACCCCGGCGCCGGCGCTCATCGACGCCATCCACCGCATCACCGATGCCGCCCACGTCGCCGAGGCGGCATTGTCACTGCCCGCGTCGCAGCGGGTCTGCTTCCGGGTCTCCGATATCCGCTTGCGCGGACTGCTCTCGATGCTGCGGACCGATCCGCGGGTGCAGCGCTTCGCGGAAGGGGAGTTGCGCGCGCTGATCCTGCACGACATCGAGTCAGGTGACGGCTTGCGAGAGGTCCTGCGCGGATACCTGGAACTCGGCGGCAACAAGTCGGCGCTGGCGTCGCGACTGCATCTGAGCCGCCCGTCGCTGTACGTGAAGCTGAACCGGATCGAGCAGATTCTGGGCATCGATCTGGCCGACGGCGAGTCGGCGACCTCGCTGCATGTGGCGTTGCTGATCCTGGAGACACGCAACGCTTTCGGTGGCGCCGGCGCGCCGCTGTGACATGCTTCTGACCGTGTCGGGCACATCGCAGAACCGCCAGGGCAATGCCACCCGCGCCAAGTTGGTGAAGACGGCCGAGAAGCTCTTCGCCGAGCAGGGCGTGGACGCCGTCTCGGTGCGCTCGGTCAACGCCGCGGCCGGCCTCGGGGCCGCCTCGGTGCACTACCACTTCGGTTCCAAGGACGAGTTGCTGCGCGCGGTGGTCCTGGACCTCGGCGCCGCGGTCGGCTCGGCCATCCAGGCGAATGTCGATGTGCTGGCAGCGGATTCGGCCGCGCCGTCGCCCGATGCGTTGGTCCGCGCCGTCACGGCGCCATATCTGGATCTGCTGCGCCGGCAGCGCACCCGCGGGATGCGCTGGATCAAGATCATGGCGCAGATCACCCAGGCCGGCCCGGCCGACGAAACCATCGAGCCCAAGCTGCGCGTCGCCTTGCTGGCGCAGGTCCGGCGGGCCTTCCCGAACGCCGACACAGACCGCTTGGAGGCCCGCTGGGCGGTGTCGATCATGGGCTTCGTGCAGGGCCTGAGCCGCGCCGACGAATGGGACCGCGCCAAGTTGTCGGCGCCGGCCCTCGAGGCGTTCTACGAAGACCTCGTGACGTTCGTCGTCGGCGGCACCGAACGCCTCCTGAACTCGTAACCCCCAACCACAACCCCCGCGAGCGGCCGTGTCTGTGCGGCAACACGCCGCGTACGGTGTGCAATTTTGTCGCGCTCGCGCGCCACGAGCGTGCGCAATCTGCCCGATTAGGACGGCGTGTCGTGCGCAAACACGCACGCTCGCCGGCGGTGGTTGTGGGCCACATTTTCTGGATCACTTGATCCAATCGATTGATCGGATTACAGTCGGCCGGGCAAGCCGAGACAGCCCTCCCCGAGAACCAGGAGACCACCGTGAGCAGCGTTGCCCAGTGGAGCCCGACGTCCATGAAGTTCGGGGCGTTCCTCGCCCCGTACCATCCGCTCGATGCCGACCCGGCGCTGCAGTTGCGCCGTGACATCGACCTGATGACGCACCTGGACCACCTCGGTTTCGAAGAGGCGTGGATGGGGGAGCACCACTCGACCGGCTCCGAGATCGTCCCGGCGCCAGACGTTTTCATCGCCGCAGCCGCCGAGCGCACCGAGCGCATCCGCTTCGGCACCGGCGTGATGTCGCTGCCGTACCACCACCCGCTGATCACCGCGGACCGCATCACGCAGCTGGATCTGCAGACCCGTGGCCGGCTGATCGTCGGCACCGGCCCCGGCAAGATCCCGCTCGACGCACACATGATGGGCATCACCACGACCGATCAGCGCCGCATGCAGGGTGAGGCGCTCGAGGCCGTGCTGCGTCTGCTGCGCGGTGAAGTGGTGAACATGGAGACCGACTGGTTCACGCTGCGCGACGCCCGCGCCCAGTTGCCCACCTACGACCCCGCCGGCATCGAGGTGGCCACCGCCTCGACCATCTCGCCCAACGGTTCGGTGCTGGCCGGCAAGCACGGTCTGTCGCTGCTGTCGCTGGCCGCCAGCTCGCAGGCCGGCTACGAGTCACTCGACCGCAACTGGGGTGTGTACGAACAGGTTTCGGCAGAGAACGGCCATGTCGCGGACCGGTCGACGTGGCGGCTGGTCAACCCGATGTTCATCGCCGAGACGCGCGAGGAGGCCGAGCGTGCCGTCAGCCGTCGCATCAATCACATCGCGGCGTACGTCAACCGGCAGCAGAACATCAACCCCGACTGGGCACAGACCCCGGCCGGCATCATCGACTACTGGCGCAACGAGTCGCTGGGCGAGTTCGGCCAGGCCATCATCGGCACCCCAGAAGATGCCATCGCGCAGATCGACCGACTGATCGAGAAGACCGGTGGCTTCGGCACCTTGCTGATCATGCACGTCGACCTCGCCGACTGGGAGAACACCAAGCGCAGCTACGAGCTGTTCGCCTCGGAAGTCATCCCGCACTTCCGCCGCCGCAACGTCGCCCGCCAGGCCAGCCTGCAGTTCGCGCAGGACAATTCCGAGGTGCTGATCGGCAACCTCGTCGGCGCCATCACCAAGGCTTACACCGACTACTACGGGCAGCCGACCGACTTGCCCGCCACCCCGGCGCCCGCCAACGAACTCAATACCGCAGGAGCGCACGCATGAAGGCAGCACAGTTCATCGACGGCCAGTTCACCGTGACCGATGTGCCGGAGCCCCCGGCCACCGGTCCGGGCCAGCTGCGCATCAAGGTGGCCGCCTGCGGCATCTGTGGCAGCGACCTGAGCATGTCCAAGGATCCGTGCCGGTTCGTGTCCGTCGCCGCCGGCGCGGGCTTCCCGTTCGCCGTCTTCGACGCCACGCGTCCGGTGGTGCTCGGTCATGAGTGGGCCGGCATCGTCGTCGAAACCGGCCAGGGCGTCGCGGATTTCACGGTCGACGACCGCGTCACCGGCCTCGGTATCACCACCGAGCAGAACGGGATGCCGACCATCATCGGCTACTCGAACGACTACCACGGAGCCTTCGGCGAGTACATCGTCGTCGATGCGTTCTGGGTCCGGCACGTGCCCGATGGGCTGTCGCTCGAGCACGCCGCGCTGGCCGAGCCGCTACACGTCGGCGAGATGCACATGCAGCAGTCCGGGTTGACGGCCGCGGACACCGCACTCGTGATCGGTTGCGGCTCGATCGGTCTGGGCACGATCCTCGCCGCGAAAGCTGCCGGCGCGCACCTGGTCATCGCGTCCGAGCCGTCGCCGAAGCGGCGCGAGCTCGCCGCGAAGATGGGCGCCGACATCGTCGTCGACCCCAATGAGCAGGACCCGATCGAGGTCTACAACGAGTTGTTGGGCAGCGGCAAGACCGGCAGCGGCCTGTTGATCGCCTATGAGTGCAGCGGCCGGGTCGGCACCCTCAACACGCTGACGCACACGCTGCCATGGGGTTCACGGATTCAGGTGGTGGCATCCCCGTTCGCCGAGGAGACCATCATTCCCGTGGTGGCGCAGATGCGGCAGATCGCGATCAACTTCGGTCACGGCCCCTACGAGCAGGCGTATGAGAAGGTGCTGGCCCGTCTGGCTGACGGTGAGATCGACGCAGAAGCCCTGATCACCGGACGTACCGGGCTCGACGGCATCGCAGATGCGTTCAGCGCACTGCGGAATCCGGACGAGCACGTCAAGATCCTGGTACTGCCGTCTTGAGATCGTGAGCAGCGTTACCGACGTGTAGCCGTGTCGATCACGGGACAGGCGGGCCGCGGTGCGGCACAGTTAACTGTATGGCCGGTCAAATGATTCCGAAGCCCAGCGATCTGAAGGCCGCGGCACAGTCTGCGGTCGATGCTGCCCAGTCCGCCGTCGAGATGACGCAGGCGGTGGCCAGCGGTGCGATGCGCATTCCGCCGGCCTCCGTCCAACTCGCCGCCCAGGTCCCCGATCTCATCGAGAATCTGGCGGTGGCCACCGAGCGGCTCAACGCGACGATCGACCGCACCGAACGGTTCATGGCCATGGCCGATCCCATGTTCCGCACGCTCGACGCCCTGCTGCCGCAACTGGAAGCCCTGGTGAATACCGGCAACGAGGTGTTCCGGCTGCTTTCGAACATTCCGGGGGTGTCGAGGCTGAATCCCTTCGGTGCACCAAAGCCGCCGCCCCCGCCGAAGTGATTTGTCACGGGAGGGCGTTGAAGCGGATCGCCAGTCCGTCGATGAATGCGGTCAGGGCCAGTTCGAAACCGGCCGTGTCGATCTGGTCGGCCTTGCCGCGCAATAGGTGTGCCTGGCCCATGTGTGGATAGCGGTCACGGTAGACCTGCACGTCGTCGGTGAAACCGCGGGAGAACGAGCCGACGGTCGATCCGAGCACCAGGGACCGGGTGGCGGCGCCGATCAGGGTCGCCTCCCGCGGTGGCCAGCCGGCGCCGACCAGTCCGCCGTGTACGGCGTCGGCGATCCGCAGACTCACATCGCGACGGCCCGGCCCGGTCGCGAGGTAGGGCACGAGATTCGGGTGCGCCGCCAGAGCGGCGCGGTGCGAGCGGGCCCACGCCGCCAGCGCGTCCTGCCAGTCGTCGCCGCGGTCGAAGCCGGACGTGTCGATTTCCCCGGCAACGCGACTCGCGACGGCGTCGAGTACGTCGTCCTTGGTGGGGTAGTGCTTGTACAGCGACGACGCCTGCACGCCGAGTTCGGCGGCCAGCTTGCGCATCGACATCTCGGCGAGGCCGTCGCGATCGATCAATTCCAGTGCGGTGTCACGGATAAGTTCGCGGTTGAGCAGCGGTACGCGGGGCCTGCCCATCTGCGTCTCCCTTGAATTAGCGAACGTCGTTAGCTTATTGTGACAGCAACAAGCTAACACTGTTCACCACTTCTGAGGAGATGTCTGTGAAACGCGAGGTCTACAGCGAAGAGCACGAGGATTACCGGAAGATGATCCGGTCCTTCGTAGAGGCCGAGGTGAGTCCGGTCTACGATGAGTGGTTCGAGAAGGGCCTGGTGCCGCGCGAGTTCTACTACAAGCTCGGCGAACTCGGCATCTTCGGCGCGGAGATCCCGACCGAGTACGGCGGCGAGGGTCTGACCTCGTACAAGTTCCAGGCGATCCTGACCGAGGAACTGGCGCGCGCCGCGGTGTCGTTCGGCGGCTCCAGCGTGCACGTCGGCCTGTGTCTGCCGTACATCCGCGACATCGGCAGCGAAGAGCAGAAGAAGCGCTGGTTCCCCGGCATGCTCAGCGGCGAGATCATGTTCGCGATCGCGATGACCGAGCCCGGCACCGGTTCCGACCTGGCCGGAATGCGCACCACCGCAAAGCTTTCCGAGGACGGCACCCACTACGTCCTCAACGGCTCCAAGACCTTCATCACCGGTGGTGTGCACGCTGACCGGGTTATCGTCTGCGCCCGCACGTCGGCCCCCAAGGAAGACGACCGCCGCTTCGGCATCTCGCTGCTGGTGGTCGACACCAAGCTGGAGGGCTACTCGGTCGGCCGCAAGCTCGACAAGCTGGGCCTGCGCTGCTCGGACACCGCCGAGCTGAACTTCACCGACGTCAAGGTCCCAGTCGAGGACATCCTCGGCGAGGCCGACCAGGGCTTCAACTACCTCGGCCAGAACCTGCCGCGCGAGCGGCTCGGTATCGCCGTCAGCGCGTACGCGCAGGCCAAGGCCGCCGTCCGGTTCGCCGTGCAGTACACCAAGGACCGCACCGTGTTCGGCAAGCCGGTTGCCTCGTTCCAGAACACCAAGTTCGAGCTCGCGGCCTGCCAGGCCGACGTCGACGCGATGGAAGCCGTCGTCGACCGGGCCATGGAAGCTCACGACCTCGACGAGCTGTCCGCGGCCGACGCCGCCAAGGCCAAACTGTTCTGCACCGACGCCGCGGCGCGCGTCATCGACCGCTGCCTGCAACTGCACGGCGGCTACGGCTACATCAACGAGTACCCGATTGCCCGGCTGTACGCCGACAACCGCGTCGGTCGCATCTACGGCGGTACCAGTGAGGTCATGAAGATGATCATCGCCAAGGACATGGGTCTGTAGAAATCCCGCTGTCGCAGTGTGCGAAGGCGCCCGTCGGAGTAACTTGAATCCCGGGCGCCTTCGGCAATTTCGGGCCTGGCGGGGCGCCCGAATCGAGGGAATAACGCAAGTGGCAGCCCCGCGACATCACGTGCACGTGTGTGACCACCCGCTCACGCGAGGGCAGGCACGCCGACTCAGTCGGCGCTTCGCCATCGCGGGAGTGCAGATCGAACCCGGACGCCTGCAGGAGATCGCGGCGGGCGCGGCCACCGTCGGTGACGAGCACATCGATGTCGCGTTCGCCATGGTGGCCGTGGGCTACGTCGAGGAGCGCCACCACGCGAAATTGACGCGCGTTCGCCGCCGGATGGGCCGCTGGCTGCTGGTGGGTGCGATGATCGTGTTGAGTCTGTGTCTGCTCATCAGTTTGGCGATGGCCATGTTGACGCTGATGCAGCCCACGTTCACGGGGGTATGAGGAGTCGAGATCGAGAACGTACTGACGCGCTGGGCGATCGGGGTCATCGCCTTCGCGATGATCGTCGTCGCGGCTGTGCTGCCGTGGTACACCGCGCACAACGACCACGGCCACGGTTCGATGAGTGGCTGGGGAATCTGGGACATCAGCGGAAATCTCGGCGCCGAGTTGCGCCCGCTGCCCTTCGCCGTGCTGATCCTGCTCGCGGCCGGCACGATGATCGTCGCCGCGGCGCGCGCGAGGTTCGGCACCGCATTGGCCGCGGCCATCGCCTGCTTCGTGGTCAGTCTGCTGCCGTTGATGACGGGCGGTGCGGTCGACCGGCGGCTCGCCGGAAGTGATTCTGTCGCAGTCGTTCTCGGTCAGGCGGTATACCCGATGATCGTCGTCGGCTTCGTGGCCTGCGTGGTGAGCTGGATCGGCTACGCGCGGTGTGTGCTGCGCGCGGCGCCGAGAGCCGAAGCCGAGGTCCAGCCGGTCTGACCGGCATTCCACTGATCGGACGTCGGGCCTGTCGGGGTCCGTGCCCTGCGATTTACTTCGGCCATGGGTGCACAGGAATTGTTCGGTGGTGGGGTCGCGGTCATCACGGGTGCCGGCTCGGGGGTCGGGGCCGGTTTGGCCCGGTACGCGGCCAAGCTCGGGATGACGACCGTGCTGGCCGACGTCGACGCCGCCGCGGTCGCCGCCCTGCGCGACGAGCTGTCCGCGGCCGGCGCGACCGCCGTCGACGTGGTGTGCGACGTCCGTGACGCCGAGGCCGTGCAGGCCATGGCCGACATGGTCTACGGCGAAATCGGGCCGGTGCGCCTACTGGTGAACAATGCCGGCATCGAGCAGTTCGGCTATCTGTGGGACACCCCGGTCGCCAACTGGGAGCGCGTCATGGACATCAATGTCACCGGTGTCTTCCATGGCGTGCGGGCCTTCCTGCCGGCCATGCTGGCGTCCGACGAACCCGCGTGGGTGTGGAACATGTCGTCCGTCGGTGGGGTGTCGACGGTGCAACTGCAGGCGCCGTACATCGTCAGCAAGCACGCCGTGCTGGCACTGACCGAGTGCCTGCGCGTCGAGGTCGAGCTGGCCGGCCACGACGATCATGTCTGCGTGCAGGCGGTGCTGCCCGGTCCGGTCCAGTCGAACATCTTCACCGCGGCGGGCGGCGTCGACGGCGGAAGTGGGGACGCCGCCGACGCATCAGAGTCGGAGCGCACCGCCATGCACCAGATCACCACCATGGATCCGATGACCGCCGCGGAGATCATCTTCGACCAGTCGGCCGCCGGTGGCTTCTACCTCACCACCCATCCCGACGCCGTCGCCGGCGCCATGACCGAACGCGCCCGGGTCCTGCGCGAGCAGGCGATCCCGAAACTGCGGAGCCGCCGGTTCACCGCCAACTGACGAGTCAGACCAGCGACGCGAGGAGCGCGGCCAGTCCGTACTCGAACACCGCGTCGTAGTCCGTGGGCGAGCGCAGGGCCTCGACCAGTTCGTGGTCGGGCCAGTCGTCGGCCCACAGCGACGGGTCCTCTTCCTCGTGCTCGCCGCTGCGGATGGCCGAAAACTGCATCAGCGCGGACGAAATCACGTGCACCTCGATGGAACGCAGGACCAGCGCGGCCTGCGTGCCGGTGATCCCGAGCGCGGCCAGTTCGGCGGCCAGCGTCTGTTGGACAGGCTGGAACAAGTGCGGCGTGCGGTCTCGTTCGTGCGCGATGGCCATCAGATGCTGGCGTTCGATGAGCGCGGTGCGCTGCGCGCGCGCCAGCGAGACGATGCGTTCCTCCGGGGTGTCGCCGGTGGCGGGCAGGCTCGCCATCACCTCGATCAGCCGGTCGATCAGGTGGTCGAACAGCTTGTCGCGGCCTCCGACGTGCCAGTAGATGGACGTGACGGCGACACCCAGATGCTCGGAAAGGCTGCGCATGGAGAAGCCCTCGACGCCATCGCGTTCCAGCAGGGCTGCCGCGGTATCCAGGATCATTTGCGCGTCAACAGTTTTCGGCGAGCCGCCGAGACCACGCTGGTTCAACTCAACCATGAGCACCTCCTTCCGCTTACGTCGACAACCCTAGCCGCAATGGCGTCGGGTCCAGCCGCGGGAACCTTGTTCCGTTCACGGTGTAACACTGTTACAGTACTGCCGCTGAGGGATTCGCGGGCATCAACAAGGGAGTAGATGTGTTCGATCTGAAAATCACCGGTGGCACCGTCGTCGACGGCACGGGGGCCGACCGGTTCACCGCCGATGTCGCGATCAAGGACGGCAAGATCGTCGAAGTGCACCGCCGCGGGCCGAACGACCCTGTGCTGTCCGGTGATTCGGCCGAAACCATCGATGCCGGCGGCAAGATCGTCGCCCCCGGGTTCGTCGACATCCACACCCACTACGACGGTCAGGTGAGCTGGGACAGCGTCCTGGAACCGTCGAGCAACCATGGCGTGACGACGGTGGTGGCGGGCAACTGCGGCGTCGGCTTCGCGCCGGTGCGCCCCGGCCAGGAGGAGTGGTTGATCGCCCTCATGGAGGGCGTCGAGGACATCCCCGGCACCGCCCTGACCGAGGGCATCACGTGGGGTTGGGAGACTTTCGGCGAGTACCTCGACGTCGTCGGTCAGCGTGAACTGGCCGTGGACATGGGCACCCAGATCGCCCACGGCGCGGTCCGCGCGTACGCGATGGGGGAGCGTGGCGCCCGCAACGAGCCCGCCAACCCCGATGAGATCAAGGCCATGGCAAAACTGGTACAAGAAGCGATCGAGGTCGGCGCCCTGGGCTTTTCGTCGTCACGCACCGTGGCACACCGCGCCATGGACGGTGAGCCGGTGCCCGGCACCTTTGCCGCCGAGGACGAGCTGTTCGCCCTCGGCCGTGCCGCCGCGGCCGGCGGGGCGGCGGTTTTCGAGCTGGCCCCGCAGGGTGCGGCCGGCGAGGACATCATCGCGCCGCGCAAGGAACTCGACTGGATGCGCCGCCTCGGCGAGGAGATCGACTGCGCGTTGAGCTTCGCGCTCATCCAGGTCGACGCCGATCCGAATCTGTGGCGCGAGCAGCTCGACCTGTCCGCCGCGGCGCACCAGGCGGGCAGCCGGTTGTTCCCGCAGGTCGCGGCGCGGCCGTTCGGCATGCTGCTGGGCTTCCCCGGCCACCACGCCTTCACCCACCGGCCGACCTACCGTCGGCTCGTCGCCGAATGCACACGCGAGGAGCTGGCCGAGAAGCTTGCCGAGCCCGCGGTGCGGGCCGCGATCCTCGCCGAGAATGACCTGCCGATCGATCCCACCAAGTTGTTCGACGGCATGTTCATGCTGGCGCAGAATGCGGCAAATCGCCTGTACCACATCGGCGAACCGCCCGACTACGAGCCGACCATCGAGCGCACGGTTGCGGCGATCGCGCAGCGCCGCGGCGTGGACCCACTGGCCGCGATGTACGACCTGATGCTCGAAGCTGATGCCGGCGCCATGCTCATGTACCCGATGTTCAACTACTCGGACGGCAACCATGACGCCATCCGCGAGATGCTCACGCATCCGGCCGGGGTGCTCGGCCTTTCGGACGGCGGCGCGCACTGCAGCATGATCTGCGACGCGTCGTACCCGACATTCCTGCTGACGCACTGGGCCCGTGATCGCCACCGTGGCGAGAAGCTGCCACTGGAGTACGTCATCCGCAAGCAGTCGCATGACACCGCCCAGCTGTACGGGATGTCCGACCGCGGCGTCATCGCCGTCGGTAAAAAGGCCGACCTCAACGTCATCGATCTGGACGCGCTGACCCTGCACGCGCCGAAGATGGTGCATGACCTGCCGGCCGGCGGAAAACGCTTGGTGCAGGGCGCAAGTGGCTACGACGCGACGATCGTCAGCGGCACCGTGACGCGCCGGCACGGCATCGACACCGGCGCGCGGCCAGGCCGGCTGGTCCGCGGCATCAGGTAGCGGGGTTGGAATCCCGATGATTCCAGGCGCGTCGCGGCACGTGATGCACGGCGCCGGCGCGGCACGGCCGGTGCGGATGCACGCGCCGACGCCTCTCGTGTCGGGTACTCGGTACGACCCGCCGAGCGCCTTTTGCGGCGCGGTCATGCTGCTCAGGCGCCCTCGGTAATCCGATCGGCCTGGCTACACGGGCGCCGGTGCGGCCGGCACCCGTGAGCCGGACCGGACCTGCCACACCGCCGGCCAACTATTCCCTTGCCTGACACTGACGGAGCCGCAGCCCCTGCGATGTGCGCGCGGCTCGGCACAGTGGTCCTATGTCGGATCGATTTCATCTGGCCGTGGCATTGGACGGCGCTGGTTGGCACCCGGCCGCCTGGCGCGAGCCCGACGCGCGCCCCGCCGAGCTCTTCGGCGCCGGCTACTGGACGGATCTGGTCCTCGAGGCCGAACGCGGTGCGCTGGACTTCGTGACCCTCGAGGACTCGTTGGCAGTGCAATCCGACGATCCCTTGGTTCCGGACCACCGGGTGGATCGGGTCCGGGGCCGGTTGGACGCCGTGCTGACCGCGGCGCGGATCGCACCGCGTACTCAGCGGATCGGACTGGTGCCGACGGCGGTTGTCACCCACACCGAGCCGTTCCATGTATCGAAATCCATCGCGACGCTCGACTACGTGAGCTCCGGCCGGGCCGGTGTGCGCGTCCAGATCGCCGGGCGCCCGGATATCGCCGCGCATTTCGGACGTCGCGAGGCCGCGGCCTCGTCGCGGGCCTATGAATACTTCGCGGAGGCGGCGGATTACGTCGAGGTGCTGCGCCGCTTGTGGGACAGCTGGGAGGACGACGCCGAGATCCGTGACGCCGCCACGGGACGCTTCATCGACCGGGACAAGCTGCACTACATCGACTTCACCGGCCCCTGGTTCTCGGTCAAGGGTCCATCCATCACACCGCGCCCACCGCAGGGCCAGCCGATCGTCGCGGCATTGGGCCACGGCCGAGCCGGCCATGAGTTGATCGCCGGAAGCGCGGACGTCGGGTTCGTCACCCCTCGAGATGTCGCGCACGCCGCAGCAGTCGTCGGGGAAGTCCGTGCACTGCAACATGATGCGGGCCGCGGGTACGAAACCTTGCACATCTTCGGCGACGTGGTGGTGTTTCTCGACGACAGCGAGTCGGCCGCGCAGGCCCGTCGCCGCCGGCTCGATGACGTTGCCGGTGCCGAATATCGGAGTGATGCAGCGGTTTTCGCCGGTACCGCCGCGCAGCTGGCCGACGTGCTGACGGAATGGCACAGTGCCGGGCTGACGGGATTCCGGCTGCGGCCGGCGACCCTCCCACATGACTTGCTCCAGATCACCGAGCACCTGGTGCCCGAGTTGCGGCGCCGCGGACTCTTCCGCGACGGGTACGAATCGAACACGTTGCGTGGACTGCTCGGGTTGTCGCGCCCGGCCAACCGTTATGCAAGGAGCAGCCAATGAGCAAGCCAGTCAAGCAGATTCACCTCGCGGCGCACTTTCCGGGCGTCAACAACACCACGGTGTGGAGCGACCCGGCGGCCGGCAGCCACATCGAGTTCAGTTCCTTCGCGCACTTCGCCCAGACTGCCGAGCGCGGGAAGTTCGATTTCCTCTTCCTGGCCGAGGGATTGCGCCTGCGCGAGCAGAACGGTCAGATCTACGACCTCGACGTCGTCGGGCGTCCGGATACCTTCACCGTGCTGGCGGCGCTGGCCGCCGTGACCGAGCGAATCGGCTTGACCGGCACCATCAATTCGACCTTCAACGAACCGTACGAGGTGGCTCGGCAGTTCGCCTCGCTGGACCACCTGTCCGAGGGGCGCGCGGCCTGGAACGTCGTGACATCGTGGGATGCGTTCACGGGCGAGAACTTTCGCCGCGGTGGGTTCCTGCCGGAGGACCAGCGCTACGAGCGGGCCAAGACGTTCCTGCAGACGACGCTCGAGCTGTTCGACTCGTGGCGCGGCGACGAGGTCGTGGCGGACAAGACCGGCGGTGTGTTCCTGTCCGATCCCGAGGCCGGCGCGTTCGAGCACACGGACAGTCACTTCGCCATCCGTGGCCGGTTCAACGTGCCGCGCAGCCCGCAGGGGCGCCCGGTGATCTTCCAGGCGGGCGACTCGGACGAAGGCCGCGAGTTCGCGGCGTCCGCGGCGGACGCCATCTTCTCCCGGCACAGCACGCTGGAGGCCGGGCAGGCGTTCTATACCGACGTCAAGGACAGGCTGGCACGCTATGGACGGCGCCGTGACGAGCTGCTGATCCTGCCGGCCGCGACGTTCGTGATCGGCGACACCGATGACGAGGCGGCCGACCTCGCCCACGAGATCCGGCTCGCCCAGGTGTCCGGACAGACCGCGATCAAATTCCTCGAACAGCTCTGGAATCGCGACCTCTCCGATCACGACCCGGACGGACCGCTGCCGGCGGTGGACCCGGTCGTGGGGGAGAACACCATCGCCCGCGGCCGGGCGAGCGTGCGCATGTTCCGGGACCCGCTCGCGATCGCCGCCGAGTGGCGGGCCAAGGCAGAGGCGCGGAAGCTCACCACGCGCGAGCTGATCGTCGAAGTCACCGGGCGGCAATCGTTCATCGGCTCGCCCCAGACCATCGCGGCGACAATCGACGAATTCGTCCAGGCCGATGCCAGCGACGGGTTCATCCTCGTCCCGCACCTCACCCCCGGCGGACTCGATCCGTTTGTCGACCGGGTGGTGCCGCTGCTGCAGGAGCGCGGCACGTACCGAACCGACTACGCAGGTGCGACGTTGCGCGACCACCTGGGACTGGCGCCGCTCCCGCGTCCGGGCGCCCGCGCCAAGCTGTCCGCCGAAGTGGCGTCGTAGACCATGGCGACTCCACTGACAGTGCTCGATCTGGTGCCGATCTCGTCGGGTTCGACTGCGCCGCAGGCGCTACGCAACAGCGTCGACCTCGCCAAGCGGGCAGAGGCCCTGGGCTACGCCCGCTATTGGTTCGCCGAACACCACCTCAATCCCGGCATCGCCGGAACCTCACCGGCTGTGCTTCTCGCGCTGACCGCCGCGCAGACCTCGACGATTCGACTGGGCTCGGGGGCAGTGCAGATGGGTCACCGGACCGCGGTGGCGACGGTGGAGGAGTTCGGTCTGCTCGACGCGCTGCATCCGGGCCGGTTCGACCTCGGCCTGGGGCGCTCCGGTGGGAAGCCGCGCGAACCCAAGGTGCCGGTGAGTGCCGCGGTGGGCACCCAGGCCGCCGACGGTGCGAACGGGCTGCTGATTCCGCCGAAGTTCGATCCGCGGCCGCTGTTGCAGTCTCCGCGGTTCGCGCTGCAACGGGCGCTGCTCCAGCTTCCCGGCGCGCAATCGCAGGACTACACCGACCAGATCAACGACATCCTGGCGTTGCTCGCCGGGCGCTACCGCGACGCGGACGGCTTGGCGGCGCGGGTCGTGCCGGGGGAAGGCGCCGACCTCCAGCTCTGGATCCTGGGCAGCAGTGCCGGTGAGAGCGCCGAAGTCGCCGGCACCAGGGGCCTGCGGTTCGCGAGCAACTACCACGTCGCTCCGTCCTCGGTCCTCGAGGCAACCGACGCCTACCGGGCTGCGTTCCGCCCGTCGGCCGAACTCGACGAGCCTTACGTCGCCGTCTCGGCGGATGTCGTCGTCGCCGACGATGAGGCGACCGCCCGTGAGCTCGCCACCGGATACGGCCTGTGGGTGCGCAGCATCCGCACCGCCGAAGGGGCGATCCCGTTTCCGACGCCGGCCGAAGCGCGGGCTCACGCCTGGACGGCCGCCGAACGTGAGCTCGTCGCCGACCGCGTGGACACCCAGTTCGTCGGGTCCGCCGCGCAGGTCGCCGACAAGCTGGAGCGGCTGCGCGACGCCACCGGTGCCGACGAGTTGATCATCACCACCATCACCCACGACCACCGGGACCGGGTCCGCTCGTACGAGCTGCTGGCCGAGGAATGGTCCCGACGTGCGTGGTGAGCCCCACATTCGGTGACTGGCCCTGGTGCCTAGGCTGGACCCATGACACCGGGCAGCGGCCTTTTCCAGATCGAGGACTGCATCGACGAAGCGGGGGCGGTGACGCTGCCGCCCGGCGCGACGCTGATCGCCCTCATCGACGGGAACGTCGCGCATCTGCCGGACATGGTGGCATACCGCTACCTGGACTACTCCGGCACCGAAGCGCGCACTTTCGAGGTGACCTGGTCCGAGCTCGGCGTGCGGCTGGCGGCCATCGCGGCCCGGGTGCAGGCTGTCACGCAGCGCGGTGACCGCGTCGCCATCATGGCGCCACAGGGGCTCGACTATGTCTTCGGATTTTTCGCGGCGATCAAGGCCGGCGCCATTGCTGTCCCGCTGTTCGCGCCCGAATTACCCGGGCATGCCGAGCGTTTGGACACGGCACTTCACGACGCGCGGCCGGCGGCGATCTTGACGACGGCGGCGGCGCGGTCGGCGGTCACCGAATTCCTCTCGGCGCACCCGGACCTGGGTAGTCCGACCGTCATCGTCACCGACGAGGTGCCGGACGACGCGGGCGTTTCGTTCGAACCCGTCGATCTCGAGATCGACGATGTCTCGCACCTGCAGTACACCTCAGGAGCGACCCGACCGCCGGTCGGCGTGGAGATCACCCATAAAGCGGTGGGCACCAACCTCATTCAGATGATCCTGTCCATCGACATGCTGGACCGCAACACCCATGGCGTCAGCTGGCTACCGCTGTATCACGACATGGGTCTGTCGATGATCGGCTTTCCCACGGTGTACGGCGGGCACTCGACGTTGATGTCGCCCACCGCGTTCATCCGCCGGCCGCTGCGGTGGATCCAGGCGTTGTCGGACGGTTCGAAGGTGGGCCGAGTGGTCACTGCCGCACCGAATTTCGCCTACGAATGGGCAGCGCACCGGGGTGCGCCGACTCCGGGTGACGACATCGATCTGGCGAACGTGGTGATGATCGTCGGGTCGGAGCCGGTCAGCATGGACGCCATCAAGAGCTTCAACTCGGTCTTCGAATCGTATGGACTGCCGAAGACCGCGATCAAACCGTCGTACGGCATCGCCGAGGCCACACTTTTCGTATCCAACATCGCGCCGGACGCGGAGGCGACGGTGCGGTACTTCGACCGCCAGCAGCTGGCGGCGGGCGTGGCGGTACCGGTGTCCGAGGACGCACCGGGTGCGGTTGCGCAGGTGGCCTGTGGACAACCGGCGAGCAGTCTCTGGGTGGTGCTGGTGGACCCGGCCACCGGAATCGAACAACCCGACGGCCGAGTCGGTGAAATCTGGTTGCAGGGCAACAACATCGGCCGTGGTTACTGGGGGCTGCCGGAGGAGACCCGAGAGGTTTTCCACGCTCGGCTGCGCAAGGCCCTGCCGCTGAACAGTCACGCCGACGGCGCAGATGTCGATGGATCCTGGCTACGGACAGGCGATCTGGGTTTCTACCTCGACGGCGAGCTGTACGTCACGGGCCGTCTGGCCGACGTGATCGCGATCGGCGGCCAGAACCACTATCCGCAGCACCTCGAGACGACGGCCGCCGATGCGTCACCCCTCGTGCGGCGTGGCTATGTGGCGGCTTTCAGCGTGCCGGGCGACGGTGGCGAGCAGCTCGTGATCATCGCCGAACGGGCGTCGGGCACGGCCCGCCACGATCCGCAGCCGGCGATCGAGTCGGTCGGTGCACTCGTATCGGAGCGTCACGGCGTGGCCGTCGCCGACGTCCGGCTGCTGCCCGCCGGTGGCATCCCGCGAACCACCAGCGGGAAGCTGGCGCGCCGCGCCTGTAGAGCCGCTTATCTGGACGGCGCGCTATAGCCTCATCCGCTATGAAATGATTCATAATCAATCCGCTCCGGCGTCTCGGCGGAGCAGTTCGTCCCGAATTTCGGGCGTGACGTTGACTCTTCAATATGATTTCGATCATAATCCGAATCAGTTGATCCGCCCGTCAGGAGTCGCCCGATGCCGCCCGACACTCGCCAGTCGATGGTGCTCGCCGCAGTCGAGCTGTTGCGTGAGCGCGGCGTCGACGGTGTCACGCTCGACGACGTGCTGAGCCGCAGCGGCGCGCCGCGCGGCTCCATCTACCATCACTTTCCCGACGGACGTGCCCAGATTATCGACGAGGCCGCGCAGCTCAGCGGAGATGCCATCTCCCGGCTGATCTCCAAAGCGGCACCTGACGGTCCGGCCGCCGTGGTCGACGCCGTCACGGGCTTCTGGCGGAAGCTGCTGCGCCAGAACAAGTTCGCCGTCGGCTGCCCCGTGGTGTCCATTGCCGTCAGTGCCGCGCCGGGCTCGGCACTGGCGCAGCACGCCAATCAGATTTTCCGCACCTGGCATCAGTTGGTCACCGATTGCCTCGTGGCCGACGGTGTCGGCACCGTGGTTGCCCGCCGGCTGGCCACCATGTCGCTCGGTGCCATCGAAGGGGCCATCACCATGTGCCGCGCCACATCGAGCCTGCAGCCACTCGATGATGTCAACGCCGAACTGAAGCTGCTGTTGGCGGCCCGGACACTCTTTGCGGCCGGCGCAACTACACCGAAGGGAAGTTGAAGTCATGGAGTGGACCGGTGCGGTGTATGCCGACGCCCCGACCGTCGAGGTCTCGACGTGGATCGACGCGCCCGTGCCACGGGTGTGGGAACTGGCCTCGGACATCATGGTCATGCCCGAGTGCAGTCCTGAGCTGCAGCGAGTCGAGTGGCTCGGGGACTGCGACGGACCATGTCTCGGTGCCCGTTTCGTCGGCCACAACAGCCACCCCGCACTAGGGGACTGGTCGACGGAGTGCGAGATCGTCGAGTACGAACCACAGCACGTGATGGCCTGGGCCATCGGTGATGCCGGCAATCCGACGGCGACCTGGCGGTTGAGCCTGAGTCCCGAGGGCACCGGAACTCGGCTGGCGGAATGGGCTCAGCTGGGCCCGGCGCCGTCGGGCTTGTCGCTGGCGATCTCCCGGATGCCCGATAAGGAGCAGAAAATCGTCTTCAACCGGCTCCGTGAATTCGAGTCCGGGATGCAGAGCGCACTGGCGCACATCAAGCAGCGGGCCGAGAGCTGATGCGCACGGCGACAACGGTCGAGGCCGCCAGCCTCGGAAATTGGGACAACCAGAAACTTTTCGTCTCCGAGGCCGAGAAGATGGGCCTGGACATCTGTTGGGTCGCCGAGGCGTGGGGATCCGACGCACCGTCCGCATTGGGGTACTACGCGGCATGCACTAAGCGGATGTTGTTGGGCTCCGGCATCATTCAGCTCGGCACCCGAACACCGGTGGCCATCGCCCAGGCCGCGATCACGCTGTCGAATCTGTCCGGCGGGCGCTTCCTGCTGGGCCTCGGTGCCTCGGGACCTCAAGTCATCGAGGGACTGCACGGCGTGCCGTTCGCCAAGCCACTGGGTCGGATGCGCGAGACCATCGACATCATTCGCCAAGCCACCGCCGGCGACCGGGTCTCATACTCCGGCAAGCAGTTCCAGGTCCCGCTGCCGGGCGGCGACGTCAAGCCGATGCGGTTGTCGATGCGGGCGGAACACGAAATACCGTTGTACATCGCCAGTCTCACGCCCGCCATGTTGCGGTTGACCGGCGAGGTCGCCGACGGCTGGCTCGGCACCAGCTTCGTCCCCGAAGGCGCGGACGATGCGTATTTCGCGCACCTGGACGAGGGCCTGAGCCGTTCACAACGCAGCCGCGCCGACCTTGACATCTGCCAGGGCGCCGAGGTGTCGTTCGCCCGCGACGAGGCGCACCTGAAATCAATGATCGACGCCCGGAAGTCCGAGTTGGCGTTCAGTCTCGGTGGAATGGGCTCGGCCTCAACAAATTTCTACAACCAGGCGTACAGCCGGCAGGGCTGGACCGAGGTCGCGGCCGCGGTCCGGGAACGCTGGCAGTCCGGTGACCGCGAAGGCGCGGCAGCGCTGGTCACCGACGAGATGATTCTGGCCACCACCTTGATCGGTACCCCGGACATGGTGCGTGACCGCCTGCAGGTGTGGTGCGACGCGGGCGTCGACACCGTCCGCATCTATCCGGCGGGCGACACGCTCGAGGACCGGTTCGCCACCCTCGGCGCGGCGATCGACATGGTGCATTCGATCAACCGGTGACCCGGCAGCCCTCGACCGGCGGCACATCATAGGGAATTCCCTTATTTGCTGGATGGGGACACGGACGTAGCGTCGAACCGTGGTTCGAGCTGGCCAGCACACCGCGATTCGTCTGCCATGTTCCAGCGCCCGAGGAGATGTCATGCCCAGTCGACGGCTAAATCTGAGACGCATCGTCACGCCCATTCTGGTCGCGTGTCTGTGTACATTCGGCCTGATGCTGCCGCCGTCGGCGGCCGCCGATCAGTTGTCGAACGGGCTCACCGCGACCTGTACGCCCGACAGTGACGTCCACGTCACCTGCATCATCGGTGGCTGCGCCCGCGTGCATGGTGACTATGTCATCGACGCCGTACACGTCATGTGGAACGGCATCCAGTCCGAGTACGACTTCAAGTGCATCAACGGCGCCACCGCGCGGTGGGGACATGACAACGGTGGCAAGGCATTCAAGATCGGTGTCCAGGGCTGTCGCAAGAAGGACCTCGAAGGCGACTGGTGCGGCCCGTGGGCCGACTACAACTACACGCCGCCCGCCAAACCGCAGGAGCAGGCACCCGTGAAATGCCCGGCGGGATCGAAGACGTCGACGGTTCCCGCGGGCCAGCAGTGTGAAGCAGCGCCAGTGGCAGACATCAAGTGCCCTGACGGTTCGCCGACTCCGACGGTTCCGGCCGGACAGCAATGCGCCGCGATTCCCGAGGTGACCAATGCGATCCAGGCGTCATTCGGCGCACCGGGTGCGACGAGCATCGCCTTCAACGTCACGAACACGTCGAACCTCGCGGCCACGTGCAACTACGTCGCCACCACGAACTCGATCAATCCATTGGCCCCGCGGAAGACCACCCGCCAGTTCAACGTCCCTGCCAACGGGAACCACACCGAGAACTTCAGCGGTGCCCCGACTCTCTCCACCTACAACGTCGTGCTGTCCTGTCATGACGCCAATGGCAAGCAGAAGTCGGAGATGGGCCACGTCGAAACGTCTGTGACGTGGTGACCTGACCCAACTCGGGGGCGTCCTGCCACGGTCGGCAACGGTGCCGGGCCGTGGCAGGACGGCGCCCGCCTACGTGTAGGCGACGTGGACCTTGTGGATGTGACCCTCGAACGGGAAGGGTGCGCGTTCGCGGTAGTCCATCGACACCGGCGATCCCAGGCAGGTGCCGATGTCGAGGCAGTCGTTCGCGGTGAACAGCAGCGGGGCGCTGATCGGAACCTGTCCAGTGGCCACCGTCTCGCCATCGACGGCGATGGTGATGTCCAGCGGACCGCCGGGGCGTGGCTCGGCGTATTGGGTGGTCACCGTGATGGTGTGACGGCCGGGCGCGACGACGGCATCGGACTGAATCTTGGTGCGCTGCAGGATGAACAGGTTGTACTCGTAGCGGATGTGGCCGTCCTCGAGGTAGCAGGTCAGGCCACCTGCGCCGCTGCCCAGTGCGTACAGCACGCCGGACGCGTGCTCCGGGACCTCGGCATCGATGGTCAGCACGTTGTTCTTGTTGCCGAGTGCGGGGGCACAGAACTCGGGCATGCGGATCATGTCGCCGGAGAACTGCCATTCCCGGAACGGGGGAGCGATCCGCAATTCCGGGTGGTAGACGGGAACCCACAGCCCGCCACCGATGGGCAGCACGGCGTTGCGGGCCGCTTCGATGGCGAACATCTCCCGCATCTGCGCGAGCTTCTCCGGCTGCTGTCCGGCGAGATCGTTGGCCTGCGACCAGTCTTCGTCCAGGTTGTAGAGCTCCCAGACGTCCTGATCGGGCGTCCACGTCGCGATGCCCGGCGGCTGTCCCGGCACCCACGGCAGTCTCGGCCCGCGCGCCGACGCAATCCAGCCGTCGTGATAGATCGCCCGGCTGCCCATGATCTCGAAATACTGAGTCTTCTTGCCGCCCGGCGCATTCCGGTCCACCAGTGTGCGCGCGAAGCTGGCGCCGGCCAGTGGCATCTGCGGTTCCCCGTAGACAGAGCGCGGCGGCTCGATGCCCACCAGCTCGTAGATCGTCGGCACGATGTCGTTGCAGTGCAGGAAGTTCTCCCGCGGCACGGTGTCGGCCGCGATCTTCGCCGGCCAGCGCACCGCCAGCGGATTCCGGGTGCCGCCCAGATGCGACGCCAACAGCTTCATGCCCTTGTACGGCGTGCTGCCTGCCCACGCCCAACCCGCGTGGTACTGATTGTCGACCAGGGGAGAGCCCAGGACATCCAGGCCGCCGAGTTCCTCGAGGGCGTCAATGTGCTGGCGGACCGTCGTCGGAATGCCGTTCTGCGCCAACAACTCCGAGATGGTGCCGTTCTGGCCTTCGCCGGAGGAGCCGTTGTCACCCCAGATGTACAGGAACAGGGTGTTGTCGCCGTAGCCGAGGGCATCGAGTTCGTCGGTGATCCGGCCGACCTGCACGTCGACGTGCTCGGCATAGCCGGCGGCGACCTCCATGAGGCGCCGCTGGAACGGCTTCTCGTCCTCGGGGATGTCGTCCCACGCGGGCAGGGTCTCATCGCGTTCGGTGAGTTCACAGTCCTGCGGGATCCAGCCCTTGTCCTTCGCGCGCTCGAACACCCGCTGCCGGTAGGCATCCCAGCCGTCGTCGAACTTGCCCGCGTACTTGTCCGCCCATTCCTTCATGATGTGGTGCGGCCCGTGCAGGCAGCCGCTCGCCCAGTACATGAAGAACGGCTTGTCGGCGTTGAAGGCCTTGTGCCGGCGCAGCCACGAGATGGCGTCGTCCGCGAGATCTTCGGACAGGTGGTAGCCCTCTTCGGGCGTCTTCGGCGGGGCCACCACCGTGGTGTTGCGGACCAGGTTGGGCTCGTACTGGGACGCCTCGCCGGCGAGGAAACCGTAGAAGTATTCGAAACCCAAACCAGTGGGCCAGTTTTCGAATGGGCCGGCCGCGGTGGTTTCCTCTGCCGGGGTGTTGTGCCACTTGCCGAAAGCGGATGTGGCGTAGCCGTACTGCTTGAGGACTTCGGCGACCGTCGCGCTGGACCGCGGTATCTTGCCCGCGTAGCCGTCCCAGTCGTTGGCGAGTTCGGCGATCTGCCCGTTACCGATCTCGTGATGATTACGGCCGGTCAGCAGCGAGGCCCGTGTCGGCGAGCACATGGCGGTGGTGTGAAACCTGTTGTAGGAGACGCCTTCCGCGCACACGCGGTCGAGGGTCGAGGTGGTCACCTCACCACCCAGTGCGGACGGCAGACCCGGACCCGCGTCGTCGATGAGGACGATGACGATGTTGGGGGTGTCGTCGTGCAGCCGCTTGGGGACGGTGCGCGGCTGGTACGTCGACTCCTGCAATGTCCGGCCGGCGATGCTGGCGGAGGGAACCGGCGGGAATGGCAGCACGCCACCGTTCGGCAGCACCGGTGCCACCACACTCGTATCAGACAACTCGACTCCTCTTTCTGCTGATGCCGCAAGAGACTGTTTCCGAATCCGGGTCTACTGTGCCGTACCCTACTTACGGCCGCGTCAGCGGGGAGAGGTTTGCCGTAACGGTTCAGCCCCGGTAGCCGTCCAGGAATCCGGTAAGTCCCGACGGGGTGTGCGGACCGATGGCGATCTGTTCGACCACGCCGATCCCGGTGCGTTCACCCATGGTCGCCTTCACCACGTTCTGCAGGTGCAGCGATGTGAAGTCCGTCGGCTCGAAATCGTCCAAACGGATTGATTCCCTGCCGATTTCGTACTGACGGTGATTAGACCCGTGTCCCCAGTGTGGGTGCCAATAGCCGATGCCGCGCATCCGGAACGTGTAGAGCTTCTCCAGTTCGATGTGGGTCTCACCCTCGATGGGGTCGGTGAACCACAGATGTGCCCGCCGGATTTCCCGCCGCCCCGGCTCCCAATCGAGTTCGTAGCCGATGCCGTAACACTCGCGTACCCCCACCCGGCTGCACGGTGACGCACCCGCCGGCAGCCGGTCCAGGATCGCGGCGGTTTCCAGCCACCGGCGCCCGTCCTCGTGCTCGTGGAACGCGTAGTGCGTGAATCGGTCTCCGAAATGCAATGGCGCCCAGAACCAGAAGACCTGGAAGGGCATGGGCTGGCGCAACACCGCGAGTTGCTCGCCGACAGGCCGGACGCCCCAGGAGCGATCCCGGGTACCCGGCACGTCGCCGGACTGGACCGCAAGGTCTTCACCGTCGACGCTGATCGTCCCTTCCCACGTCCCCCATTGCGTCAGTCTGGTGTGGTCGGTCAGCACGATGCCCTCAGCGGTGCGGCGCTGCTGACGCGGCTCCTCCACGGCCACTGTGGTGGCTCGGAAGGTCAGGTCGCAGGAGATGTTCTGCTCGTTGGCGTCGACGACATAGCGGATGGTCCGCAGCGGTTCGATGACCTCGATGCGGAAAGGGCCGATGGTCGCCGACCGGTCCAGGGGCATCGCTCCGGACGCGAAGATCGAATGCTCGACACCGTCTTTCACCACGCTGAATGCCGCGTCGATGATTCCGCGGACGGGGTAGTGCCCCATGGCCGCACCGAAGTAGAAGTCGCCGTGGCGCTGGTGGCCGTTGAACCAGTAGCGGTCATAGTGGTTGGGGTCGCCGCTGGCCGGTACGCCCACGGGGTCGGCCGAGGCGTGGATCGGGTAGTCGTCGAAGGGAGTCAGCACGGTGGCGTCACCGCTCCGGTTCGTTGATCTTCACCAGCATCTTGCCGATGTTCGCCCCGGTGAACAGGCCGTTGAGCGCATCGATGCTGGATTCCAGTCCGTCGTAGACGGTTTCGCGATGTACGAGCAGTCCTTGCTGCTCCCAGCCGCTCAGTGCGGCGAAAGCCTCATCGAAGCGTGACCACTCCTCGAGTGCGATGAAGCCCTGCATCGTCGATGCTGTGGCGAGCAGGTTCACGTAATTCGACGGACCGGGGTGGTCGCCGTTGAGGTAAGTGGTGATGATGCCGCACATGACAACGCGGGCCCGGTGGGCGAGATTGCCGAGTGCGGCGTTGAGAATGTCACCGCCGACGTTGTCGAAGTAGACGTTGATGCCGCCCGGACACGCCGCCTTCAAGGCGGCCGGGAAATCGTCGGCCTTGTAGTCGACGCAGGCGTCGAAGCCGAACTCCTCGACCACGACGCGGCACTTCTCCGGACCGCCCGCGATGCCCACGACGCGCGCGCCGGCGATCTTGGCGATCTGCCCGGCCACCGATCCGGTGGCGCCGGCCGCGGCCGAGACGACGACCGTCTCACCGGGTTGGGGCTTTCCGACGCCCGTCATGCCGAAGTATGCGGTCGCTCCGGTGGGGCCGTAGATCGACATCACTGCGAGTGGGTCGGTGTACCCGACCACCGGCGTGCTGAACAGGTCGTCGCGGATGATCGCGTAGTCCTGCAGCCCGGTCAGGGTGGTGACCAGGTCGCCGACTTTGTAGGCGGCGCAACGTGATTCGACGACCTCGCCGATGCCGGCCACGCGCACCACGTCACCGAGCTCGAGTGCCGGGAGGTAGCCGGGTTCGCCGTCGAGCCAGGTGCGGGCGGCGGCGTCGATGCCGACGTAGGTCGTCCGCAGCAGTGCTTCACCCTCGGCGGGGACCGGTGCGGGCACCGTCACCATCTCGGTGTCGGCAGGGGAGACCAGACCGTTGGGGCGGCGCCGCAGCAGGATTTGACGGTTTTCTCGGTTCATCGTGTCGTTTCTGTGGAGGAGCGGCGAGTTTTCATATTGATTATTAAAAGTCCTCTCGGTTATCGTCAACCCCGAATGTGGAAGTGGTCGCCAGGAGAATCCGATGAGCGTCAACAACGCAGCGCCCCGCCGGGGCAGGCCGCCGCGCGTCGACCAGAGCGCCATCGCCGCAGCGGTTTTGGAGATCGGCACGGAGAACGCCACCATGCGCCGGGTCGCCGAGCATCTCGGTATCAGCCTGCCGGGGCTTTACCATCACGTGAAGAACCAGCACGACCTACTGCGCCTCGCGACCGTCAGCGCCCTGACGAATTCACCGCCGCCGCGCTACACCGGCGAGCACTGGGCCACTTGGCTCCGCAACTACGCGTCCTACATCCGGACGGTCCTGGCCGCCGAACCCGCGTTGGTGGAGAAGTTCGTCAGTGGTGCGGTCGGTCACGATGTCGAGATGGAGTACACCGCCGAGGCGGTCGAAGCTCTTGCCGCACAGGGTTTGTCACCGAGCGATGCTCTTGCGGTGTGGGCGTCGGTGAGCACCATGGCGGTCGGCAGCGTCACCGAGGCCCATCGCGAATACCTGTACTCCGAAAGTGGGCAGCCGTGGCTGGCCCGGATTCTCGCGCTCACCGCCAAGCGTTCGCCGTCGAAGTCTCCGACGTTGCGTGCCATCGCGAAATCGGGTGACGATCCGTTCGGTGACGAGGCATTCCAGCATAGAATCACGCTGTTGCTGGGCGGTATTGCGGGATATTACGGCCTGCCGCCGGAGCCGGCCTAGCTTCATACCGGCGTCAGGTCGCGCGCTGACCCTTCGCCCATGCCCAGGAAGCGATCCGCCAGCTGATGCCCTCCCGGCGCATCGCGACGGTGAAGACCGCTCCGGTCTGGGTGATCCGAGTTCCCTTGAGGTCGAACGTCATTGTCGCGGGCAGCACGACGTAAGCGGCGTCGTCGTTGGTGTCGTTGTGCAGCGGCTCGCCCACCGACACGTGATAATCCGAGGCTCCCAGGTGCTCGCTCTCGGCCATCACGTCGCGGTACCAGTCGGCTACGGCCGTCGGCCCCAGCCACTGGTGCGGCGCCATACCGTCCAAGATCGAACCGTTGACAGAGAACATGGCCGACATACCGTCTGCGTCACCGGCGTTGAATGCGTCGATGTAGGACTGGATGGCATCTAGCGGCGTCGCACTCATTGCGTCTGATCCAAACGTCGGTGTTCAGTGGCAATGCGTCACATTAGCATCGCCCAATCCACTTGGTGGCGAAACGAATCCGGCCTGCCCAGGCGCCGTAGCAGCACCAGGACAGGCCGGATTGTCGTCAGGTTTGCGACTTGGTCAGCTCCGCGGGTACGTCGGGTACTCGATGCCCGACAGGAACTGCACGACGCGAACAACCTGGCACGAGTAGCCGAATTCGTTGTCGTACCAGCAGTACAGGATGGCCTGATCGCCGTCGACGATGGCCGCGTTCGCGTCGATGATCGACGCCGCACGCGAGCCGATGAAGTCGCTCGACACGGCGTCGGTCGCCGCGGTGTAGTCGAGGTTGCGGCTCAGCGGACCCGACAGCGACGTCTCGCGCAGGTGCGTGAGCACCTCATCCTTCGTCGTCTCCTTCTTGAGCTGCAGGCTCAGGATGGCGATCGACACATCGGGGGTGGGGACGCGGATCGAGTTACCCGTGATCTTGGCCTTGAGCTCGGGCAGCGCCTTGGCGACGGCCGAGGCGGCACCGGTCTCGGTGATGGTCAGGTTCAGCGGCGCGGAACGTCCACGACGGTCGGCCTTGTGGTAGTTGTCCAGCAGGTTCTGGTCGTTGGTGAACGAGTGGACCGTCTCGACGTGACCACGGATGATGCCGAACTTCTCGTCCATCGCCTTGAGCGGCGGCACGATCGCGTTGGTGGTGCACGACGCACACGAGAAGATCTGCTGGCTGACGTCCTGGCCCAGGTGGTTGACGCCGTGCACGATGTTCGGCACATCGCCCTTGCCCGGTGCGGTCAGGACGACCTTCGAGATGCCCGGACGCAGGTGCTGCTCGAGGCCGGCGCGGTCGCGCCACTTGCCGGTGTTGTCGATCAGGATGGCGTCGTTGATGCCGTACTGGGTGTAGTCGACCTCGGACGGGTCGTTCGCGTAGATGAACTTGATGACGTTGCCATTGGCGATGAGGAGGTTGTTCTCCTTGTCGACCTTGATGGTGCCGTTGAAGTGCCCGTGGACCGAGTCGCGGCGCAGCAGCGACGCGCGCTTCTTCAGGTCGTCGGCGCCACCGCTGCGGACCACGACGGCCCGCAGATTCAGGCCGTTGCCGCCGCCGGCCTTCTCGACCAGCAGTCGGGCCACGAGGCGGCCGATCCGGCCGAAGCCGTAGAGCACCACGTCACGCGGGCCCTGGGGCTCGGCCTTGTTGTCGCCCGTGACGTCGGACAGCGCGTCGGCGACGAAGTCAGCTACTGACAGGCCACGCTCGTCGGCGCGGTAGGCGTGCACCAGCAGGCCGAGGTCGATCTTGGCCGGACCCAGGTCCAGATTCGCCAGAGCCTCCAGGAACGGGAAGGTCTCAACCACCGACAGCTCCTCGCCGGCGATCTGCCGGGCGAAGCGGTGGGTGCGCAGGATGCTGATCACCGACTTGTTCACCAGCGACCGGCTGTGCAGCAGGACGGTGACGCCGCGGGTGCGGTGCAAGGTCCCGACGATCGGAATCATCGCCTCCGCCAGGGCTTCCTGGGTGTTCCAATTGGCAAGTTCTGGTGTATTCAACTCATCTGTCCTACGGGTCGCTTGGCCGATCGCGCTGAGCAGCGCATTCATGTTAGCGACCGGTATTTCCGGCTCTGCAGGTCGTCCCGCTGGCAGGGCACGTAGGGGTTGACAGGCACGCGGGCCCGTGGGCCGAAACTGTGTCCCAGCAGGCGACTACTCAGCGGGCGGCCGGCTGAATCCTGCGCAAGATGGGCACCAAACCGATCAGTGCGATGACGTTCGCCACGACGATCAGCGCGATCGTGTAGGTGGGGGAGATGTCGTAGACGGCACCGAGCAGCCCACCAGCGATGAGCAACGCGACACCGCGCAACAGCGCCAGCCAGCCGAACGCAACAGCCCGGGTATTCGCCGGGACCAGCTCGGTGACGACTGACTTCACGGTGGAGTCGAGGACTCCGTTGACGATGCCCCACACCGCAACGCCGATCCACACAATGGTCCGGTCGCCGGTGAAGGCAATCGCGGAGAACGCGGCGGCTATGGGCACCGCGACCAGCGTCACGGGTCCGCGCTTGTCGTACACCCGACCCATCACGAGACCGGCCGCACCGTCGACCGCCATCGCCACCGCGAAGAGGACGGGGACCTGAGCGTCGGACAGCAGTCCGGTGCGTTGGGCATGGAACGCGAGCAACGGGAACGAGGCGACGCCGCATGACAGCACCCCGATCGTGATGACGTAGTGCCAGAACTGAGCGGGCAACCGCTTCGGTACCGCAGGGCTGCCGGCGTTGGATTCGGTCGCTTCGCGAATGGCCTCTTCTTCGTAGCTCCGCGGATCGGGAACGCGAAACCGAAGCCAGCTCAGCAGGATCAGGACGAGTACGCCCGGAACGATCAGCACTCCGAACGCCATCCGGTAGTCGCCGGCGTGCGCGCTCAGCACCGCGGCCAGCAGCAGCGGGCCGGCGATGGCGCCGGTCTGGTCGAGGGCCTGGTGCACACCGAAGGCGCTGCCGCGACCCGTGCTCGTCGACGCGTGCGACAGCAGAGTGTCCTTGGCCGGCGAGCGGACCGCCTTGCCCAGGCGCTCGGTGCCATACAGCAGCAGCGCCGGTACGAGCGATCCTGTGACTCCGATCAGCGGGACGCTCAGCACCGTCAGTGCGTAGCCGGTGATCGTCCAGGTCCAGTAGTGCTGGGTCCGGGCAACGGCATAGCCGGCGACAACCCGCAGCCCGTATCCGATGAATTCGCCTGCGCCGGCGACCAATCCGACGACGGCAGCGGACGCCCCCAGCGTGGCCAGATAGGGGCCGATGATGCTGCGGGCGCCTTCGTACACCATGTCGGCGAGCAGGCTCACCACTCCGAAGACGAGGACGAAGTGCCAGGGCTTGAGTGGTCGGCCGGTCACGCCCCGATTGTGCACGGGTCCCGGCGGCAATACATGGCACGCGTCGGACCCGTCTGGCATAATCGCTCATATGTTCGAACACGAGGGGGTCGGGGCCGGCGGTGTGCTGGTTCACGATGTCGGCGTGGTCGATTTGATGATCCATTTTGCGCGGGTGGAAAACCAGTGCGCTGCGGGCCGGCTGACGGCCATCGCTGATCTGGCGATGTTGCGTGTCGATGACCAGGCTGGCCGGCAATGGTGGGCCTGCGATGGCTGGGACGCCGCCGTCGCCGAAGTCGGTGCCGCACTCGGCATCGGGAAGCGCGAAGCCTCCGGGCAGTTGTCGATCGCGGTCGCGTTGCGATTCCGGCTGCCGAAGGTGGCGGCGGTGTTCGCCGACGGCGGCGTCTCAGCGCGGACGGTCGGCACGATCTGCTGGCGCACCCGCCTGGTGGAGGACCCCAATACCCTCGCGGTGATCGACGCGGCATTGGCGGGAGCGCTGTGCGAGTGGGCGGGGTTGTCGCGCAAGAAGATCGAGCGCAAGATCGACGGCTGGGTGCAGAAGTTCGACCCGGCCGCGGTGTTGAAGGTGCGGGCGGCGGCGCGCCGCCGCGGGGTCGGGGTGGGCAAACCCGATGACGAGACCGGGACCGCCTCCATCTGGGGTGCCCTACTCGCTACTGATGCGGAGTTGTTGGATCGGGTGCTGACCGAGATGGCCCGGCAAGTGTGCGACCAGGATCCGCGAACCTTCGGGCAGCGCCGCGCCGACGCCCTGGGGGTGCTGGCGGCCCGCGGGGATCGGTTGGCCTGCCAATGCGGTGACCCAGACTGCCCGGCGGCCGGCCCGGATGCCCGGGCGACGGCGGTGATGATTCATGTACTCACCAATGGCCTGCCCGTGCCGGTGGCTGACCCGCTGCTCAGCGGGGACCCGACCGCGCCTCCGACTCCGGCATCGACCCGGTCAGCATCTGAGCCGGTCTTCGGGACCGAACCTGAGGCCGCGCCCGCGCCGGTCTTCACACCCGAATCTGAGTCAGCACCCGAGCCGGCGAACGACATCGTGCCCATGCCCATGCCCATGCCCGACTCGGCGCCGGTGGCCGATTCGCGGCCCGCCGAAACCCCGGCGCCTCCGGTGTTCGAAGCGGCCAGCGATACGGCGTCCACGCCGGCCCCGACTTCTGCTAAGCCCCCGGCGCCGGTGCGTACCCCGGTCGGTTACGTGCTGGGCGGCGGCGTGGTGCCGCCGGCGGTGTTGGCGGATCTGGTGGCCCGCGGTGCGAAAGTTCGCACCGTCGCCTCCGCCACCGACCTCGACAGCGTGCCGCGGTATCGGCCCTCGGCGGCGATGGATGAGTTCGTGCGGATGCGGGCCATGACATGCATGTTCCCGGGCTGCGATCACCCGGCCACCGCCTCCGATATCGACCACACGGTGCCGTGGCCGGCCGGGCCCACCCATCCGGGCAATCTGAGCCCGAAATGCCGCAAACACCACCTCCTGAAAACGTTCTACGGCGGCCCCGACGGGTGGCGGGACCGTCAACAACCCGACGGCACCATCGTGTGGACCGCACCGACCGGCCACACCTACACCAGCGTGCCGGAAAGCCGAATCCTGTTCCCCCGCACGGTCACCGACACACCACTGCCGAATCCACCACCAGATGTCACCGATCTGGACACCGCAACGGCTCCCGGCCGGGACATCATGATGCCCACCCGGCGGCGTACCCGCGCGCAAGATCAAGCGCAGCAGATTGCCTATGAGCGCGCCCTCAACCAAGCCGAGATCGACGAGCGCGAAGCCGCCCGAGAAGCCTTCGACCGCCTACGCAAAGAACGCCAAGAACGCGAGGCCGCAGAGCAACAAGACATCCCGCCACCGCGGTGAATCAGATGGTTAGTGTGCGTGGTCGAACAGAACCAAAGTATCGACCAGGTTGCCGTCGACGAAGTAGGCACGGCAGGTGAAGGGGTCATGAATCGTGCCGCCGGCCTCGGCCTTGGCGTCGATCGTCCCCGACACGTTCCACACTGTGATGCGGTTGTGGTCAACGCCTTTCAGCGGTTCGTCCATCATCAGCGGGAACATGTCCTGGCCATCCGTCTCCAGCGCGCCGGCAACCGACCGCACGCCGGAAAGCTGGGCTGAATCGGGCGATGCCAATTGCTTGCGCACGTCGCCCTGGCATCTGTCCCGGGCTACGTCTTGCGCAGGACGCGGCTCCGGACCCATGAGGCCGAAACCGCGGGTTTTCACGCCGATCATCGCGAGGACCGCCAGCGTCAGCACACACACTGCGGCGATGATGAGGAGCCGGCGCGGACGACGACGTTCGCCATGGTCAGCTGTCATGGCCCGAACGTAACCTGCGTCGCGTCGCACCCGGTCACAGGCTTGCCGGTTGGGAAGTCATGCGGGTCGACGTTCGGGATGACGGTGTCCCAGCGGTACGCGTGTTGCGCGTCGGCGGCGCAGCCTTCGTTGGCGGTGTCGTACAGCACCCGGAACGTATGTGGATCGGCGCCGGCGATTGCCCGGTCCTGGTAGTAGGCGCGCTGATCATCGACGGCGAAATTGAACACACTGTCGTTGAGGCGACGGAAGGTCGCCGCGTCTGCCCCGGGGATCGCCTCGCAGCGGTAGTACACGGTGTGAATGTCCTTGGTATAGTCCAGGTTTCGGTCATCAGGGGAGAAGCGCAGGATATCGAAGTGCGCTGGGTCGTTCGAAATCTCGCGGTCCTTGCAGTAGACACTCCGACCGTCTTTCGCCAGATCGCTGTTGATCGTCACGAAATGCTCGGGGTCGTTGTTGAGAGGCAGAGTGCCCGCCCAGATGTGGTTGCGGTCCTTGGCCCAGCCGTAGTTCAGCCAGTCGAATGTGGCGGCATCGGCACCGGGAATCTGAGCCCCGCGGTAGTAGGCGTGCGACTTGTCCCGTGCGTAGCCGCTCGAGAGTTTGTGGAAGGACTCGGCGTCCGCGCCGGCCACCACCCGGGGTGACGAGTCGATGCCGGCCGTCCAAAAGACCTTGCCGTCCTCAACGTAGTACCCGCCGACGACCTTGGGACTGCACGCACCGACGAGTGCGGCCGCGGCGATGCCCAGCACGGCAGCCAACCGACGCATGTCGACCCCTTTCGACGACCGTCCGCAGTCTCCCGAGCAGGGCGGTTCGCCCGGCCGTGATGACGCTACTCGCGGTGTACCGCGCGGCGCCGGCGCTTCTGCGTACGCTGGCGAACAGTTCCCGCTCTATCTGGAGTTGTCATGACGATCAGCGTGTTCGATCTGTTTTCCGTCGGGATCGGGCCGTCGAGTTCACATACCGTCGGGCCGATGCGGGCCGCCGGCATGTTCGTCGACGAACTCAGTGCGCGCAATGTGGTCGACCGCGTTGTCGATGTCCGCGTCGACCTGTACGGGTCGCTTGCTGCCACCGGCGCCGGCCACGGCACCATGCCGGCCATTCTGCTCGGTCTGGAGGGCTACCGGCCCGACACCATCGAGACCGATGAGATGGAACAGCGGCTGGCGGTCATCCGGGCTGAAGGGAAGATCCGGCTGGGTGGCCGAATCGTGCTTGCCCTCACCGAATCCGACATCGCCCTGCACTCGACGCAGCAACTCGACCGTCACCCCAACGCGATGACGGTCACGGCCACCTCGGCGGACGGCGGCGTGCTGTACCGAGATACGTACTTCTCCGTCGGCGGTGGCTTTGTCCTCACTGAGAAAGCGATGGCTGCTCCACCTGAAAGTGCGAGCGAGGCAGGCACTTTCACGTCGGCAGCCGAGCTGCTTGCCCTCACCGACCGCGAGTGCATCTCCATCAGCGCCGCGATGATGGCGCAGGAGTCCACGACCCGCACCGAGGCCGAGGTACGTGAGCGTCTGCTGCACATCCGTGACGTGATGGTCGCCTGCGCGACAAACGGGATGTCCCGCGACGGCTACCTGCCTGGCAACCTGCGGGTCCGCCGCCGGGCCAAGGACTGGTTCGTGCGGCTCAATGCCGAAGACCCGCAGCGGGATCCGGCGTTCGCCGAGGATTGGGTGAACCTGGTGGCGCTGGCGGTCAACGAGGAAAACGCCTCGGGCGGGCGCGTCGTAACAGCTCCGACGAACGGCGCCGCGGGCATCATTCCGGCCGTGCTGCACTATGCCTTGCACTACACGGCCGCGGGTAAGGCCGACCCAGATGGCGCGACGGTTCGATTCCTACTGACCGCCGGAGCCATCGGGTCGCTGTACAAGGAACGCGCATCCATCTCCGGCGCCGAAGTCGGTTGTCAGGGTGAGGTCGGATCCGCGGCGTCCATGGCTGCCGGCGGCCTCGCAGAAATTCTCGGTGGCACAACGCAACAGGTCGAGAACGCGGCCGAGATCGCGATGGAACACAGCTTGGGGCTGACGTGTGATCCGATCGGCGGCCTTGTCCAGATCCCCTGTATCGAACGCAACGCCATCTCCGCGGGTAAGGCCATCAACGCCGCACGCATGGCGCTGCGAGGTGACGGCACCCATCGGGTCAGCCTCGACCAGGTCATCGAAACCATGCGGGCCACAGGCATGGACATGAGCTCCAAGTACAAAGAGACCTCGACGGGAGGCCTCGCCGTGACCGTCAATGTCGTCGAATGCTGAATCGTCATCGTCGGGGCGGCAGCAAGTGACGCCGACAGCTGCGCCGGTACGAATCGGCATCCTCGGTGCAGCCCGGATCGCGCCGCTGGCACTCATCAAACCGGCCAAGGGCCGCGGTGATGTCGTCGTCGCCGCGGTCGCCGCGCGTGACACTGCGCGGGCCAACCAGTTCGCCGCGCGTCACGGCATCGGCACGGCGTACGGCGCCTACGAGGACCTGATCGCGGATCCCGAGTTGGACGCGGTGTACATCCCACTGCCGAACGGACTGCACGGCAGGTGGATCCGGGCCGCCCTCGACGCAGATAAACATGTGCTCTGCGAAAAACCGTTCACCGCCAACGCCGCTGAGGCGGCCGACATCGCCCAACGCGCGTCCACTTCCGACCGCGTGGTGATGGAGGCGTTCCATTACCGCTACCACCCGCTGGCGCTGCGCGTCGAGGAGATCATCGCCTCAGGTGAACTGGGGAAGCTGCTCCACGTCGAGACGGCGATGTGCTTCCCGCTGCCCAAATTCTCCGACATCCGGTACAGCTACGCGCTCGCGGGCGGCGCGACGATGGACGGTGGCTGCTATGCCATCCACATGGCGCGCATCTTCGGCGGTGGCACGCCCGAGGTCATATCGGCGCAGGCGAGACTTCGGGACGGGCAGGTCGACCGCGCGATGACCGCCGAATTGCGTTACCCCGCAGGGCATACCGGACGGATACGTTGCAGCATGTGGTCGACGAGCCTCCTCGAGATGAGCGCGCGGGTCGTCGGGGAGCACGGCGAGTTGCGGGTGTTCAATCCCGTGCTGCCCCAGCTGTACCACCGCCTCACGGTCCGCACCGTGAAAGGCAAACGGGTGGAACGGCTTCCACGGCGTGCATCCTATGACTATCAGCTGGACGCCTTCGCCGGTGCGGTATTGCGTGGTGAACGTATCAAGACCACTCCGCAGGATGCGGTCGAGAACATGACCGTCATCGATGCCGTGTACCGGGCCGCCGGACTTCCGGTGCGGAAGCCTGCTTGAAGCGGCGGACCATGAGGGCCACCACGGCGCCGATGGCCAGGACGACGACCGAGCCGATGACGTTGACCAAGCCATTGGCGACGTCGAACGGGAACGTGAAGATGATGCCGAGCAGGACGGCCACCTGAATCAGCAGGCCGACGCCGACGACTGCGCTCAGTCGAACGTGCAACGCCAGTAATGCGGTGGTCGGAGTGTGCTCGGTGGGGGCCGGCAGGAATCGGGCCGCGACGAAGTGCGTCATGGGCTTGCGGAGCAGGCAGCTCGCCAGGAAAACCGCCGCCGCCACACCGCCGACGAGCGTCTGCCCGGCCAGCACGAGCCGGGGATCGGTCGTCACCAGGGCGACGGCCAGGGTGAGCCCGAACATCAGCATCAGGTAACCGGAATAGGGATCGAGCCGCCGAACTCGCACGAGCCCGTACGCGACCGGGATGCCGGCGACGATCGTCGCGGCCAGGAGCGCGAAGTACTCGGAATGCCCGGTGGCGCGGAGGCCGTAGAAGGCGATCAGCGGCGTGCCGATCTCGAGGACGGTCCGGATGATCGCGCGGCGTTTGTCCGCGGATCGGGCGGAATCTGGGCTGTCGGCCGGCTCCGCTTCGATGGTGTCGATCGACATGGCGGTCATGGAATGTCCTTCCCGGACGAGTCGGTGGCGTTGCCGTGCGGCGATGCCTACAGCGTCTCGCTCGGGCGGACCTGGGTCTGTCGGGCGACCGGTTGATGTGGGGGAGGAATCCGATGTCCACCGATCGGCGGAGCCGCTGGCGGCGCGTACCTCCCGACGCACGCCAAAAGTCCACGTCAACCGGACTGTCCGCGCTAATGTCGTCTCGACGTCACTCCCGTAAGGAGACAGCCATGGGTAGCTATCGGACGGTCCTGGTCGGAACTGACGGCTCAGACTCATCGATGAAGGCAGTCGAGCACGCCGCTACGTTCGCCGCTCAGCAGGGCGCGAAGCTGGTGATTGCGACGGCCCATTTCCACGAAGTCGAAAAGGGCAGCTGGGCACGAGCGGCCGCACCGGAAAAGGCCAGTGATCGTCGCGCCGAGGACGTACTCGGCCGTGACGCCGGCTACCGCGTGCACGGCGACGCGCACGTGTACGAGATTCTGCGCGATGCAGGCGAACTCGCGCGTGGCGCGGGCGCCCAGGACGTGGAAGAGCGGTCGGTCATCGGCGCGCCCGTCGAAGCGCTGACCACGCTGGCGCGAGACGTCGCCGCCGATCTGATCGTCGTCGGTGATGTCGGCCTGAACACGACCGCGGGACGCCTGTTGGGCTCGGTTCCTGCCGATGTTGCGCGCAAAGCCAAGATCGACATTTTGATCGTGCACACCGTCGACTGACCTTGTGCCGATGTCGACCCACGACTTTGCCACTTACGAGGAATTCGGCCGAAAGTTCTTCGAGGTGGCTGTCACCGCCGATCGCGTTGCCGACGGCTTCGGCACGATGGCCGGCGACACCTTTGAGCTCGGGCCGTTTCCGGCCGGTCCCGCCGGGATCGCGCGGGTGACAGCGCGGGTCAGCATCGAGCAACCACAGGTGACGCGCAGGGACGGCGACATGATCGCTTTCGACGTTCGCATTCCCCTCGACATCGATCTGCTCATCGACCTGCGCGTGGACCGGTCCCGGTTCGAAGTGAACGGCGAGATCGCATTGATCGCCACGGCTCGCGCTGCCGAGCCGCTGCTGCTGATCATCGATATCCCGAAGCCGGAGCGCAAGGACATCACCGTGAACGTGACGTCGCAGACACTGCGCGGTGAGCTGCTGCGGATCGTGGCCGACGTCGACTCGGAGATCAAGCGCGTCATCGCCAAGCAGGTCGGCCGCCGGATCGAAGCGCCCGAAGCGCAGCAGGCGAAGGTCGTCGACATCGGTAAGCGCATCGCCAGCGCGTGGACCGGCATCTGACGGCGCCGACGGGGTAGCGTGCCCGCATGACGGTGTATGCCATTGCCCAGCTTCGGTTTACGGACCGCTCGGCCTACGACAGGTATCAGCGCCGGTTCATGGGCGTTTTCGCGAAGTACTCGGGAACCATCCTTGCCGCAGACGAGGCGCCGACGGTCATCGAAGGAAACTGGGACCGCGAGAAAGTCGTGCTGATGTCGTTTCCCGACGAGAAGTCGTTCGGGGACTGGGCGAATTCACCTGAGTATCAGGAAATCTCGGTTGACCGGCGGGCCGGATCCGACGCTGTCGTCCTGCTCGTCAAGGGAATTGGCGCGCCGTAGCGTGTTCCTGGCGATCAGACCGGCGCGATGTAGTTGCTGCTGTAGAACTCCTCCGGAATCTGCGAATGCGCAGACGGTAGGTCCACGGCCAGCCACATGCCGGTGGTGCCGGCTGGGATGGGCGCCTGCAGCGTGATGCTGCCGCTGCCGAAGGCATCGGTGACGAGTGTTCCCGTGGTGATGCCGCGGTCACCGGACAGGCAGCCCAGCACGGCGTGCGGTGCCGGGATCACCCGCACCACGTACCGCGCGTCGTCGGCGCCGTTCGTCAAGTCGATATGGGCGACCGCGATGCGTCCGTCCGAGGTGATGTCGGCGAAAGGCTTTGCGCTTGCGCGGCCCAATTGTGTTGTCACCAGCTGAAAGTCGCACGTGTGCATGTTGGCGAGCAGGAACATTCGATGGGCCGGCGATGCGGACGCCGACGTGGCCACCATCGTCAGGGTCACGCTCGTTGCTGCCGAGATGGCCACGGCTCGCGCGATTGCGGCCCTCGCGGTCGCTGCTGTGTTCACGGTGAACCTTCTTGCTCGTGCGTGAAATAGATTGGCGCACTACGTGTTCAACAGCCTATGAAGGTCAGGGGTCAGCCCGGATCGTGCCCTGGTCGGAGATCGGTCGAAGAGTTCCTACTCCCGGGGTAGGTATCGGCCGCCACCCACGGCACGATGCCGGCGCTTGCCGCGTGACTAGCGCGCCGGGGCAACGCCGTTCAGGACGAAGTCGATCACGTCGCCGGCGACGTCGCGTTGCGTCTTTTTTGAACTGAGGGCGTTGTGCAACAGCGCGGTCATCATGACCGCGCCGAAAATGCTGACAGCATCGGTGTGCGGTTCCGCGACGCGCTTCAAGGTGCCGTCCGCGGCGCCGGCCTCGAGCACGCGGGCAATGGGTTCGTAGAACGCATGCTGGACCGCCGATGCGAGGTCGGGGAGACGGATGGCGCGGCCCAGGTCGCCGACCAACGCCATGCTGGTTCCTGGCCGATTCATGGTGTGCGCGACCTGCGCGGTGATGACGGCGATGAGCCGTTCCCGCCCGCTTCCCGAGGAATCGGCGGCCGCGGCAACGTCACGAGCCAGGTCGCCCAGTGAATCCCGCAGCAGGAAGCCGAGGATGTCGTCCTTGCCGGTGAAGTAGTAGTACAGCGTGGCCTTCGGGACGCCGGACGCGGCGGCGATCTCTTCGATCTTCGTGTTTTCCAGGCCCTTGGTGGCGATCAGGTCGGCCGCGGCATAGAGCTTGCTCGCCACCGCCGCGGGCACCGCGCGTCCCGTCTGTTCAACCACGAATCGAAGTGTACGAGGGGCGGACCCACGGGATCCCACGACCGTGGAACGAGCATCCAAACTGATATGTTGTACTCATAGTCTAAACCTCGAGTTCTAAACAGGTGTCGGAAGGGATCGCCATGGGCAGCGTCGCCGCAGACGTCGTTGTGGTCGGCTACGGAGCCGCGGGGGTGTCCGCTGCGCTCGAAGCGCGTGCGCAGGGAGCGGACGTCCTCGCCATCGATCGTTTCAACGGCGGTGGCGCCACACAGGTGTCGGGCGGGATCATCTACGCCGGCGGTGGCACGTGGGTCCAGCGCCAGGCAGGCATCACCGACAGCGCCGATGCGATGTACGAGTACCTGCACGCCGAGGTCGGCGACTCGGTGCGGCCGGAGACACTGCGGCGGTTCGTCGACAGCAGTCCCGCGATGATCGACTGGCTCACCGCACACGGCGTGCCGTTCGAGGCCTCGGTGTGTCCCTACAAGACGTCGTACCCCAACAACAAGTACTACCTCTACTACTCGGGCAGTGAGAACTCCGGGCACTTCCGTGCGCTCACGCCGCCGGTTCAGCGTGGACACCGGGCCAAGGGTCCCGGCGCGTCGGGTAAAAAGATCTATCAGCCGCTGGCGGCGTCAGCGGCGCGGGCGGGCGTGCGCACGATGTTCCACACGCGAGCCGAGTCACTTCTGACCGATGCCGCAGGCCGGGTCGTCGGGGTACGCACCAGCACCCTGGCGCAGGCACCGGCGTGGGTGCAGCGACGCTACGCGACATACGCCGCGCTGTCCGTGAAACCCGGCATCTACTACCCACCGCTGCGCGCGGCGATGGACCGGCGACTGGCCGCCCTCGAACGTCGCTACGCCCGAACGGTCGACATCCATGCCCGTAAGGGTGTAATCCTTTGCGCCGGGGGATATATCGCCAATCGTGAGTTGATCCAGCAGCACGCTCCGGACTATCGCGATGGCTTGCAACTCGGCACCAGCGCGGACGATGGCAGCGGCATGCAGTTGGCTGTCGATGTCGGCGCGGCCGTGGATCGGCTGGACAACGTGTCCGCGTGGCGGTTCATCACGCCGCCCAGTGCGATGCTCGGCGGGCTTGTCGTCGACGAACGCGGGCACCGCTTCATCGACGAAACCCGTTACGGCGCAGCCATCGGCAACGCGATGGTGCAGGGCCACAACGGGCGGGGTTGGATTCTGGCCGACCGGTCGCTGCTTGAGCAGGCGCGCAAACAGCTTCCGCAGCAGGCGATCTGGTTTCAGCGCCTGCAGATGGAAGCGATGCTGCGGACCGACCGCGTGGAGGCGGCCACCATCGAAGCTGTCGCCGCCAAAGCGGGCGTCGACCCGGCTGGACTGTGCCGGACAGTCGCTGAGCACAACGAGGCCGCAGCAGCGGGGCGCCCTGATCCGATGGGCAAGCCGGCCGAGTACGTCCACCCCATCGAACAGGGTCCGTACTCGCTGATCGCGATCTCGATCAAACGCAGCCTGATCAACCCGTGCCCGATGTTCACCCTCGGCGGCCTCATCGTCGACGAAGACACCGGTGCCGTGAAAACCCCTGAGGGACAACCGATCGACGGCCTCTTCGCGGCAGGACGCACAGCTGTCGGCATCTGTGCCAACTCTTACGTGAGCGGGCTGTCGCTCGCCGACTGTGTGTACTCCGGACGGCGTGCCGCGCAGCACGCCGTCCAACGCGGCTCGGTCAGCGCTCGCTGAGCGACAGGTCGTCGTCGTCGAACTTCTGCGGCGACGGCCACTCGGCGGGCACCGGACGCTGGCGCACGATCTGCGGCCACCAGAACCACTTGCCCAGCAGTGCGGCGATCGACGGTGTCATGAACGAGCGCACCACCAATGTGTCGAACAGCAGGCCCAGGCCGATGGTCGTACCGATCTGCCCGAGGATCACGAGCGGGCTGAAGATGAACGCCGCCATCGTGGCGGAGAACACCAGGCCGGCTGCGGTGACGACGCTGCCGGTGCCACCCATCGACCGGATGATGCCGGTGTTGAGGCCGGCATGCATCTCCTCCTTGAACCGGGACACCAACAGCAGGTTGTAGTCCGCGCCGACGGCCAACAGCAGGATGATCGCGAGTGGCACCACGACCCAGTACAGATGGATGCCGAAGATGTACTGCCACACGAGAACCGACAATCCGATCGATGCGCCCAGCGACAGCACGACGGTACCGACGATGACGGCCGCGGCCACGATGCTGCGGGTCACGATCACCATGATCAGCAGGATGAGCGCGACTGCCGCGAGCGCGGAGATCAACAGGTCGTACTTGGTGCCCTCTTGGATGTCCTTGTTGGTGGAGCCGATACCGGCGATGTAGATCTTGGCGTCCGACATGGGTGTCGCCTTGAGGGCATCGAACACCGCGTCCTTGATCGCGTTGATGTGCGGGATGGCCTCGGGGTCGGCGGGATTGCCCTGGTGCGTCACGATCATTCGTGCCGCCTTGCCGTCGGGTGACAGGAACAGCTTGAGCCCGCGTTTGAAGTCGGCGTTGTCGAAGGCCTCGGGCGGCAGGTAGAACGTGTCGTCGTTCTTGGCGTCGTCGAACGCCTTGCCCATGGCAGTGGCGTTCTTCAGGGCTTCATCGCTCTGGGCGTTGGTGCCACCGGTGGTCGCGTAATTCGACAGCGTCAGTTCGCGATTGCGCTCCTGGATGGCGATCTGCGGCGGGATCAGCGCCACCAACTGCGGCTGCAGGGCGTCCAGCTTGTCGAGGCTGGCCGTGATGTTGCCGAACTTGTCGGAGAGATCGGCGATGCCGTCCAGCGAGTCGAACACGGACCGCAGTGCCGCGCACATCGGGATGTCGAAGCAGTGCGGTTCCCAGTAGAAGTAGTTGCGCAACGGACGGAACTGGTCGTCGAAATCGGCGAGTTTGTTCCGCAGATCGTTGACCGTGGTGACGGTGTCGTGGAACGCCTCGACCTGGTCGTGGGTCGCCTCGGCGCTCTGCTTCTGCAACGACAGCTGTTGCTTCAGCACGCTGATGGTGTTGTCGATCTCGTTGGCCTGCTTGAGCAGGTCGTTGGCCCGGTCCTTCTGGTAGCCCAGGTTCATGATCTGGCTGGCGCTCGAGGCGCTGATCTGGAACGGGATGGAGCTGTGGGTGATCGGCGTACCCAGCGGGCGCGTAATCGACTGCACCAGAGCGATTCCCGGTGTGTGGAGCACGGCTTTGGCGGCGCGCTCGAGGATCAGCATGTCCGCCGGGTTGCGCATGTCGTGATCGGCTTCGATCATCACCAGCTCGGGGTTGATGCGTGCCTCGGTGAAGTGCCGTTCGGCGGCTTCCATGCCGACGACACCGGGTGCGCTGGCAGGGATGTACGGGCGGTTGTCGTAGCTCACCTCGAAGCCGGGCAGCGCGAACACACCGATGAGCGCGATCGCGCCGGTCACTACGAGGATCGGGCCGGGCCAGCGCACGATGGCGGTGCCGATGCGGCGCCAGCCCCGTGCCCGTTGGGCGACCTTGGGTTCCAGGAGCCCGAATCGGGTGGCGATCAACAACACCGCCGGCCCCAACGTCAGCGCAGCGGCCAATGTCACGAGGACGCCGAGGGCGGCGGGAATGCCGAGGGTCTGGAAGTAGGGGAGTCGCGTGAACTGCATGCACGCCACGGCGCCGGCGATGGTCAGCCCGGAGCCGACCATCACATGGACCGTGCCATGCCACATGTCGTGGTAGGCCGAGATCCGGTCCATGCCCTTGCCGCGCGCCTCCTGGTAGCGGCCGACGACGAAGATCGCGTAGTCGGTACCGGCGGCGATGGCGAGGAGGGTCAACAGGTTCGTCGCGTAGGTGGACAGACCGATGACGCCGGCGTGTGCGAGGACCGCCACGACGCCGCGGGCGGCCGCGAGTTCGATGGCGACGGTCAGCAGGACGATGACCATCGACACCAGTGAGCGGTAGACGAACAGCAGCATGATGCCGATGACCAGGAAGGTGACACCGGTGACCTCATTGGTGCCCGCGCTGCCGACTTCGAAGTTGTCGGTCACCAACGGCGAGGCTCCGGTGATGTACGCCCGGATACCGGGCGGCGGCGGATCGTCGGCGACGATCTTGCGGACGGCGTCGACAGAGATGTTCGACATCGCTTCGCCCTGGTTGCCGCGCAGATACAGCTGCGTCAGGGCCGCCTTGCCGTCCTTGCTCTGGGAGCCGCCGGCGGTGAGCGGGTCACCCCAGAAGTCCTGCACATGCTCGACGTGCTCTTTGTCGGCCTGGAGGCGCTTGACCAAGCCGTCGTAGTAGTTGTGGGCTTCTGGACCGAGCGGCTTGTCGCCCTCGATCACGAGCATCGCCGCACTGTCCGAATCGAATTCGTTGAAGACCTTGCCGATGTGCCGCATCGCGAGGATGCCGGGCGCATCGGGCGCGTTCTGCCCGACCGAACGCTCCCAGCCGACGACTTCCAGCTGCGGCGAGACGGTGTTGGAAACGGCGGCGATGGCGATCCAGATCAACAGGATCGGTAGGGCGAGCTTGCGGATGAGCCGTGCCGGCAGGGCACCCTCGACGGCGGCGTCGCTGCGGTGCTCGCTCATGCTGTCTTGTCCAAGCAGGCGATGTAACCGTTCACGTGGTTCGTGGACCTTTCGTCCTTGACGATGCCGTTGACGGTGATGCGACAGCCGATGGTGCTGCCATCACCCTGCGCGCGGAGGTCGGCGTACATCGTCGGATCGTCGGTGGTCAGGGCCTGCGACCACGGCAGGGTGACGTTCTCGACGCGCTGCGGCTGTGCATTGATGTCCAGAAAATTGATCGTGGCTGTGGATCCTGGTGACCCGAACACCTCGAACAACACCCGTTTCGGGTTGTAGCCGGTGTTCTCCAGGGCTTCTGATCCGGGCCGCGATATCTCGTTGTCGGAACCGAAGATGCCCCGCAATCGATCGACACTGAACGCGACCAGGGCGATCACCACGATCACCACGATGGCGATCCACTGCCGGCGCGCCAACTTGCTCACCGAAAACTTGCTCAAGCCAAAGCCTTTCGACGCCCCCGTTGACGAACAGCCGCAGCAACCTCGTCAAATCGTCCCGTAACGCAGAACGGTACGGTACCGTACGTCCGATCGCAACCGGATTGACATATGAGCAAAAGCCTAGGCACATTGCCGCAACGAAGTGCAACGCCGCGGTGTAACTCTGGTATTCCATCTTGGGTGAGTGCGGCAGAAAGGGGCATGGCGATGTCAGAGGACATGCCCGAGAGTTCCGGCTGCCCGTGGAGTGAGCGGGAAGCCGAACTTCTGGCCATCACGCTCGAGCTGTTGCGGGAGCACGGCTATGACCGGCTGAGTGTGGAAGCCGTGGCGATCAAGGCCAAAGCGAGCAAGGCGACGATGTACCGGCGCTGGCCGTCGAAGGCGGACCTGGTGCTGGCCGCGTTCATCGAGGGCACCCGGCAATCCGCCGTGCCACCTCGCACCGGCTCGCTGCGCGGCGACCTGCTGGAGATCGGGCGGTCCACCTGCGAACAGGCTCGTGAACACACGCCGACCATGCGGGCGGTGCTGAACGAGATGTCACACAGCCCGGGTCTGCAGGCGGTGATGCAGGAGAAGTTCGTCCTGCAGCGCAAGTTGGTGCTGGACGGAGTTCTCGCCGACGCCGTCGAACGCGGAGAGATCGACGCTGCGGCGATCAATGAGGAGATATTCGATCTGCTGCCGGGCTATCTGGTGTTCCGGGCGCTGGTCTCCGATCGACCACCGACCGAGGACACCGTACGGATCCTCGTCGACGACGTGTTGTTGCCCAGTCTCACCGCCCGGCAGGGACGCTAGGCGCTGACGCGGACCCGGTCAGCGATCCACACCCCGAGGGCGGCCAGCGCGAATCCGGCGCCCACCAGGGTGGTGCCGGTCCACCCGGCATGCGCGTAGGCGATGGTGGCGGCGATGGCTCCGAGACCGGTGCCGATCGAGTAGTAGACCATGTAACCGCCGATGAGGCTCGTGGTCGCTGCGGGATCGGACTCGACGATGATGTGCTGGTTGATGACGTGCAATGCCTCGCCCGCGAAATCGAGTGCGACCAAGCCGATTCCGAGCAACAGCAACGATGTCGGCGCCTGGGCGACGGCGAGCCACGAAGCCAGGAAGACGACGAGCATGCCGCCGGTGGCGAGTTGCGCGTGACCTGCGTCGGCCCAGCGGCCTGCGCCCGATGCGCCGAGCGCCCCGGCCGCGCCGACGATGCCGAACAGTCCGATCTGCGTCGAGGTCAGGTGCCACGGCTCCGCAGCCAGGGGGAGCGCCATTGCTCCCCAGGCAGCACCGAAGCCGGCGAACATCAAACCCCCGATGAGGCTTCGTACGCGAAATGCGTTGTCATGCCTGGTGAGAGTGATGACAGAAGTGATCGCATGGCGGTAGGGCACCGCGTCTTTCTCGATGTCGTCGCAGGGAAGCGTCGCGGCCAACCAACCGCTCACCGCCACCATCACAATTGCGGCCACGACGAAGACCGCGCGCCAGCCCCACAGTCCGGCAATCGACCCGGAAACCGTGCGGGCCAGAAGGATTCCGAGGACGACTCCGGTGGTGACGACGCCGACGGTGCGGCCGCGCCGGCCCGGCAGGCTCGTTGCCGCAGCGTACGCGGTGATCACCTGGACCACCGTCGAGGCCGCGCCGAAAAGTGCGCAGCAGGCCAGGAAGGTCCACGCCGACGGCGCGATGGCGGCCCCGAGCAGGCCCAGCGCGGTCACGGCCAGTTGCCCGAGGATGATGCGGCGTCGGTCGAGGCGGTCACCCAGCGGCACCACGAGGATCAGCCCGACCAGATATCCGCCCTGCGTCGCCGTTGTCACCCAGCCCAACTGAGCCGTCGACATGCGCAACTGAACGCCGAGTTCGTCCAGGAGTGGTTGCGCGTAATACACATTGGCCACTGCCGCGCCGCTGACGAAGGCGAGAAGTAGGGCCATCCGCGGGCCGATTGTCGGAAGCTGCCGGATTTCAGGTTCGGTCGTGCACGACATTCGATGGGCCATCCCTCTGGAGCATCCGGTGAAGTGGTACTAGATTGCAACCAGACCATAAGCAGTCTGGTTGCAATTTGCAACCGGAAGTACCGGAGGGGCGTCATGAACAGTCGGTTGGCTCGATCGACATGTCCGGTATCGCGCACCGTGGACATCGTCGGGGACAAGTGGACGTTGATGATCCTTCGCGACGCTTTCGAGGGATTGTCGCGGTTCTCGCAGTTCCAACGCAGCCTCGGCGTTGCGAAGAACATCTTGTCAGGACGGCTGCAGCACCTCGTCGAAACCGGCGTGATGGAGTCGCGTCCCGACGCCGGTGGTTCGTCCTATCGAGAATATGTACTTACCCCCAAGGGGGAGAAGCTGTTTCACCTCGTGGTGGCACTACGGGAATGGGGTGTCGACAATGCGTTCGCCGACGATGAGCCGCGTACGTCGTACGTCGACTCTCGTACCGGCGTGCCGCTGCCGAGATTGCAGTACCAATCGCCCGACGGCGACGAGATCAAGCCTGAGCACACCCGGCCCGTGCGCCCAGACGGCTGGGTCGCCCCGTGAGGCGAATCCTGTTGTTCCGGTAGCGGACTCGGACCGGGCCCCAACAGTTCTTCGCGCTGATCGGATGTCAGCGTCATGAGCGCCGTGGTGAGCTCGCGGACGGTCTCGTCATGGGCGAGTTCGAGCCAGGCCAGTTCCGCGTCGATCACCCGCGCATAGCTCGTATCGGGATCGAAGTACTCGACTTCTACGCCGAAGAACTCGGCCAACATCTCCGCGGTGTGCGGGGACGGGTACTTCCGGGTGCCCGAACGGAGTTGTGACAGGTACGGCGCCGACAACTGGTACCCGCGCCGGGCGAGGGCTTCGGTCACCTCGAAGCTGCGATACGGCCCCCGCCCCGGCGGCCAGACGACCGCGAACAATCGATTGAGACGTTCTGCGAAAGTGGCTGCGCCTACCGAATATTGGCGACGTTTCTTGCTGACCATCGGATTCCCCCTTGAATCAAGTTGCAGTGCAATGACTTACGTTGACTCAGTCGATGACCGCCCGGGGGTGCGGTGCCCTGGGCCAGACGCCACAGGGTGAGGTTCGGGCGCGCGCCCGTCGCACGAACGTTAGCTCACTTTCCTGTGAATGCAACGACAGCTAATGTTTGCGAAGAGTTGACGCTTCGGTAGGTTCATGGAATTCTCGTGACATCAGTTGAGTGCCAGTAAAGCCGGGGGGCTTGGGGCGGGTCTTCTCAAGGGGGATGTAGTGATTCGTGTTCGGCCGCGGGTACCGCGGAGTGTCGTGTCGACCTTGGTGCTCACATAGCCGTAACGGCGATTGTGAGCAACCAGGTCAAGAGTGCGCCGTGGTGCAGGCCAACGGAGACGCCGTGCACGATATGGAGACTTGAATGAATTCTGTTGGACGGCAGGGCTGCTCACAGGACGATCACGCAGAATGGGCCGGCGAGGCCGCGGACGTGCCGGTGGTGTTGATCGGTTCACACCTGTCGAGGCGGCCACGTCCCGCGGCGCGAAACAGCGCGCACATCCCGGGCATGATCTGTCAGCCGCAGCGGTCCGTGCGGGTGGCGTATTGGTGGGCCAATGCTCTCCATGCGCAGGGCTGGCGCTTGTACGCGCTGGGAGAGCAGCTCGCCGGTGGCGGGTTCATCGCTGAGATCGCGATGACGGGCGGGGAATCGGTGTGGGTCGTCTTTCCGCGGAACATGCCCGACGACGGCACCGAGGCGTCAGCGCTGGCAAACTTTCTCCAGCGACTGACCTTTGATCAGCGGAACTACCTCCGCCGGCTTCTCGTCGCCGCGCCCGACGCCGAACTGTCCCGCCGAACGGACGAATCGCCGCGCTGATCGGCAAGACCGATGTCGCGCGGGGATCGGTGAGGTGGCGCGGCGTCGCGTGACGGTCGTTGAGCCCCTTCGTGATTCCCGGTGCGGTGGGCGAGTAAGGAATCGATGTGTTGTGGGGGATTTGTGGTGTTGACACCGAGAGTGAAAGACGAGCTCGCCAGTACCGTCGTGCACCTGCCCAGTGCGCGTAAGGCCGAAGTGACCGCGCTGCTGCAGTTCGCCGGCGGACTCCGGGTAGCCAACGGGCGTGTCGTGATCGACGCTGACGTGGACCGCGAATCCGTCGCCAGCCGAGTTTGCCGCGACCTCAAAGACCTGTGTGGATCCGCGCCCGAGGTGCGCGTATTGCCGAGCGTCGGTTCGCGTCGTCGCTACTTGGTGCATGTCGCCCACCAGGCGGAGGATGTCGCCCGATGGACCGGACTCATCGACCGCTGGGGGCGGCCGGTCCGGGGGATGCCCGCGCAGATCGTCGGCGGCAGCAGGGCGGATGCCGAAGCCGTTTGGCGTGGTGCGTTTCTCGCCCGGGGATCGTTGTCTCTGGCCGGTCGCGCACGGGGACTGGAGGTGGAATGCCCGGGTATGGAAGCCGCCTTGGCACTGACCGGGGCCGCGCGACGCCTCGGCATCCACGTGAAAGCACGACAGCTGCGTGGGGCCGACCGGGTCACGGTTCGTGACCCCGACACCATCTCGTCGCTGCTGAATCTCATTGGCGCCAAACAGACTCATGCGGTCTGGCAGTCGTACCGCGATCGTGGCGGCACCGCCACGGCCGGCGCGGCATTGGTGGACTCCAATCAACGCCGTGCGCAGCAGTCGGCGATGACGACTGCCATCCGGGCGCAACGAGCGCTCGAGATCCTCGGCGACAAGGCACCCGACCATTTCGTCGAGATCGCACGTTTGCGAATCCAGCACCCTGACCTGTCGTTGGAGGATCTGGGTCGGCTCGCCGAGCCTCCGTTGACGAAGCACGCCGCCGCGGGTCGTCTCCGGCGGGTACTGGGAATGGCCGACCGGGAAGCCCAGCGCGCCGGAATCGCCGACACCAGTGCCGACGTCAGCCCAGCGGGTCACCCTCCACGACATCCGTGATGGTGACGTCGATCGGGCCGGCCGGACTGCTGCCGTCCTGGTCGAGGTCGTCGAGGATGGTTCGGACGGTGTCGAGCACCAACCGGCGAATGTCGTCGCCGAGGTCGCGCAGTTGGGTTCCGTAGCTTCCGGTGACGTCGATGTCGATGGCGCGCAGTGCGGCGCCGTCCAGGGTGAATGCGATTCGGGTCGGCTGGCACACGAAGCTGCGACGCAACTCCCGGGCCAGCAGGCTGCGTAGCGCGTGGTCGGTGATGTACACGACGCCGGCGCCGGTATCCCGCGACGCGCGGATGGGCCAACCGACCCGGCTCGCCGCATGCACCGCCGCGCGCACCCTGTCGCTGATGGCGTCCCAGCCGGGTTCGGGCACAGTTCTCAGGTATGAAGCTGCGCTGTGCAGGAAGGGATCAGGCTCTGTCACTGCCACCTCCTCAACAGAACTCGCAAAGTCTTCACAGCCCGGTGGTGGTGACCGCGCACCGCGTCGGGGCTGAGGTGTAGCACCTCGCCGATCTCGGGGAACGTCATTTGCTCGACCTCCCGCATCATCCAGACCGCCCGCTGGCGCACCGGCAGTTCGCCCAGCGCCAGCTCGAGGGCGTCCAGGAAGGCGGCATTGGACGCCGCCGTGAACGGATCCGCGGATGGGTCAGGTCCCGCCAGCGGTTCCAGTACCCAATCTTCAACTGGTCGTGCGCGTTTGAGCCGGTGCGTATCGGCGATCTTCCGGTAGCAGATCGCGAACAGCCACGTACGCAGCGACGAGCTTCCGCGGAAGGAACCGATCTGCTGCCACGCGGCAACGAAGGTGTCCTGCACGACATCCGGCACGTCGGCCTCGTAGGCGAGCATTCGCCGCGCGTACCGGTAGAGCACTGGTCCGTAGCGGTTGACGATGATGTCGAACGCTTCGCGATCACCGACCACCGCCGAGGCCCGTAAGGCCTCGTCGTCAGCGTCGCGTAGGTCGCCACCGGTTGGCGCTGTCACCACACTCCGCTCTCAGTTACGCTCCACCGCTCCTGAAATATAGGCCTTCGTACCAGAATTGAATGCCCTCCGGGCTGTCTGAGACAAGTTGAGCTGAGTAGATTTGCGATGTGTCCTGAATCACTCAAATGGGACGTTCGGTTCGAGTTCTGAGTAACGACTACCCATGTAACGACGTCGAAAGGGGAGCGGTGATGACCAGCGCACAGGCCGACACGGAGCCGTCCGGCAAAGAAGTCAGCCCTTACCAGGGGTCACCGTTGGTGAGCTCGCAGGGCAAGACGACCATCGCGGGCGTGGTGGTCTCCAAGATCGCCGGGATCGCGGCCCGCGAGGTCAGCGGCGTGTACGACCTGGGCGGCGGGGCGTCGCGAATGGTCGGCGCGCTCCGCGAGCGGATCCCCGGTGCCAGCGTCAACCAGAGCCAGGGCGTATCGGTCGAGATCGGCGAGAAGCAGGCAGCGGTCGACATCGACATCGTGGCCGAGTACGGCGTGGCAATCGCCGACCTGGCCGCGGGCATCCGGCGAAACGTCATCGCCGCGGTCGAACGCATGACGGGCCTCGAGGTCACGGAAGTCAACATCACCGTCCACGACGTGCATCTGGACGGTGACAGCGGTGACGACGCCGACGCCGCTCCCGCCCGTGTCCAGTGATGCCCCGGCGGGGGATGGAGTTCTCGAGGACGCCGAGCGCATTGCCGCTGCGGTGACTGCCGTCGAGGGCGTGGCCGGTCTGCACGCCGGCATGTTCGGCGAGGTCGCGACATACCTGCCGGGGCGCCGGGTATCCGGCGTCCGGATCGCGGCGGACCGGGTCGACATACACGTGAGTCTGGTGCTCGGCGTGCCGGTGCGGCCCACCGCGACCGCAATCCAGCGCGCCGTCGCCGAACTGATCCAACTACCGGTCGACGTCACGATCGAAGATCTCGTGCCGGTGACACCAACGTCTGGTCGAGGGTTGCTGTAGACCGCCGTGGTGTGGCGGCGCGACGAGGGGCGCGCCGCCCCACCACGGGCCACGAACTCCCAAGTGCCAGCACAACTTCGTAACGCGGAAGGTTCACATCATGACCTCATCGACGCTGGGTCTGGTTGCCGGTCTGCTACTCGGCATCGCTGCGGCCGCCGGCGGCCTCGGCGGGTTTCTCATCGCGTTGCTTCTCGGCGTGGCGGGCTACCTGATCGGCGCACACCGCGACGGCGAACTCGATCTTGCTGCCCTGTTGCAGAGGCGCGACCGTGACTGAGTCAGAGACTGTCGAAACTGCTGCAGCGCAGGACGATTCCGAGGACGACGCCGGCTCGCGCGGCACGCTGACAGTCCGGGAGAAGGTCGCGCAGCGGCTTGCCGTCCGCGCCGCGCTCGACACCCCCGACGTGCTGCCGTTCCCGGAAGGACGTGCCAAAATCCCGGGCCGGTCGCTGCCGCAGGCGCAGCTGACGGTCACCGGCGACCGGGTCACAGCCCACCTCAAGGTGACAGTGGCGTGGCCGGCACCGGCGGTGGCCGTCGCCCGTGCGGTACAGCGCAATGTCGCGCAGACCTTGTCGACCATGGGCGGACTGCAGGTCGACCGTGTCGACGTCACCGTCGAGCAATTGAGCACCGTCGCCAAGGACACGAAGAGGATCCAATGATGACTGCCGACAACTTTGCGCTCCCGGTACCCGGGCGGTCCCCGGTCGCTGCAGCCACGGCCCGATACGTTGCGGTCGCGCTGGCACTGGTCGTCATGCTCGGCGGGGTCGTGTCCCTGCGTGAAGCCGGAATCGAACTGGGCTGGGTCGACGGAACACCGTGGATCGGTGCGGCCATAACCGCACTGAACGGTCTACGGAGTCAGTGGTGGATGGTGCCCGCCGGTGCCGTGGCACTGATCCTCGGCCTCTGGCTGGTGGTGGTCGCGGTGCGGCCGCGACGCAAGACTGTCGTGGCCGTCGACGCCGCGGGATCGGTGTGGATGCGCCCGCGCGACGTGGCCCGGCTGGCATCGCACGCGGCGTCATGCGTGCCGGGCGTGGAGGTGCTGAACTCGGCGGCCACTCGCCGCAAGGTCACCATGTACGTCGGAATCACCGGTATCGAGTCCGACGCGGCGGCGAAAGGCTCGATCGCCGCCGCCGTAGGTAGCGCGACCGAAATCCTCATTCCCACACCGAAGATCGTCGTGCGCATCGGTACGAGCGGGGCTGCATGAGCCTGCTGCCGACCGACCTCGTGGATCGCGCGGCGACTCTGGTCGCCGGGGTCGTCGTGGCGGGTGTAGGCGCCGCCGCGGCACTGTGGCCGACGCATGTGGTGCATGCGGCACCAGAGCAGCTCAGTACAGGGCCCGTCGAGCGGGTCACCTCGTCGACGTGGTGGCCATGGGAACTGGCGGGTGCGGGCGCGCTGCTGCTGATACTCGGGCTGGTCTGGCTCATCGCGCATGTGCCGGTCCGGAAGGCACAGGTCCTGCGCGTTCCCGGTACCAGCGAGCCGGGAGTCATCACCGTGAACCTCGATGGCGTCGCGGCGGCGGCGGCCGCCGCACTGGCACAGGATTCGAATGTGCAGTCCGCCAAGGGAAAAGCGATCGCTGATCGCGGCAGCTCGACGGTGGAATTGACCGTCACCACGGCGCAACCGGCCGGGTTGGCCGATGTCATCTCGGCGATCGACACCACCCTTGCCGACATCGCCCGGGCCACCGGGGGTACCAGCAAGACGGTGGCGGCGCGCGCGGTCCTGCAGATCGCCAAGACCAAACGCGGCGGGTGACCTCGCCGGCCGGCGAATGACCCCTTGTCGGTCTATCTCAGCAAACTCGAAGAGTGTCGCGATAGTTTTGCCAACGGAAGCTACCACCGTCCTGGCCGACATATAGGGGGCCGTGCGCGGGGAAGTGAGCCGTCACAATGCCGAGTCCTTCGTTTGCGCTGCGCTCGAGAATCGAGCGGCGCGTGTCGATCGCCTGCCGCGGGTTGTGGTCGGCGAAGAACACAAGGTCGGGATACAGCGCCTGCACGGGGTGGTGCAACGCATCGCCGACGATGAGTAGACCGGCTCCGGGACCGACGATCTCGACAGCGAGATGTCCCGGCGTGTGTCCTGGCGCGCCGGTCGCGCGGATTTGTGTGGCGCCGCTCGAATGAATGACGTCACCGGCGCTGACGGCGCGGTGTGCGCCGCTCTCCAGGATGGGCAACACGCTGTCCTGGTAGACCCATCCCGCGTCACTCCGCCATTGCCCCAAAGGGGCCGACTTCCATTGTGTTCGAAGGTATTCGAGCTCAGCACTGTGAAACAAGTAGGTGGCATTCGGGAAGGTCGGCAGCCATACACCCTCGACCAGACTGGTGTTCCATCCGCAGTGGTCCAGGTGGAGGTGGGTATTGATGACGATGTCGACCTCGGCCGGGTCGAACCCGGCCCGCGAAAGCCGGTTCAGATAGTCGGTGTCGAGCATGTGAAGGTCCGCGAAGTAGGGGCGGTTCTTGTGATTGCCGGAGCAGGTGTCGATAACGATCACAATGCCGTCGATCTCGATCACGTAGTTGTGAATCGCGAACAGCATCGTGCCCGCGTCATCGGTGATGGCCGACGGTGCGAACAGCTGCTGTGCGGCATCCAGCTGTGAATCGCTGATGTCGGGGTACCAGAGCCGGGGTGCGATTGGCCAGACATCCAACTCCGTAAGCTGCGTGACGGTCGCGTTTCCAACGCAGAACTTGTGCACGAGGGTGGCCAACGCTGGTGGCCCCGTATCTATTCCGGTGACGTTTGGATCGACCGGCGACAGGGAATAGGTGAGTTAGCTGATGCCGTCGGCGCGTCACTCAGTGTGAGGAATCGAGATGGTCCACCAACTGGTATTCGCCCTACAGAGCCAGCCCGAAGCAGCCGGATTCATCTTGCGGGGCATCAAGGGAATCTTCGTCGCCATCGGTAGCGTCATCGCCGCGATCATCTGCGCGGTGATCGCCGGCACGAAGGGCAGAAGCGCCCTCGGTTGGGGGATTCTGGGGTTGTTCTTCTCGATCCTGACGCTGATCGTCGTGATCGTCATCCCGTCGAAGAAATCTTGAGCCAGGAGGAAGCGACCATGTCGGTTCGACGAATGCTATTGCTTGCGGGTGCCATCTTGCTGCTGGCCGGCGCGATAGGCCTGTTGGTTCCGGTTTCGGCCACGTCCAACGACGGCAAGGAGATCGGTTGCGGCAGTGCGCTCTTCCAGGATCTGGATCAAGCCCGCTCGGCGAACGCGTCGAGCATCGCCGGCGTACCGATCCTGAATGAGATTGTCCCGCATACCGATTACGTAGCGCTGTGTGAGTCTGCACTGTCTGGTCGCCGGACCTGGGCCGTCCCTGTCGCGATCGTCGGAATCGTCGTCGCGGCGTCCGCCGCCGTGGTGCGGAGGCGAGCCGGCGCGACCGCGCCGTAGTCGGTCCCCGAGTGAAGATGATCAGCGGGAACCGCGGGCGGCCAGTACCAGGAAGTTGGCTGCCGCCGCGAGGCAGATCGTCACGACGAGTAGTGCCACGGTCAGAGTCGACCCGGCAGCGATCGCACCAACGAGAAGTGGTCCGGCGAAACCGCCCACGAGACCACTGATCTCGGCGACGCCCACCACCTGGCTGAGCCGCTCAGGCGGATTGCGCCGCGCCAGGTAGGTGAAGCCGAGTGGTGCGATCACACCTGCGCCGGCACCGGCTATCACGCCGGCAGACATCAGGCCCGCGACGGTCGGAGCGACGGCAGCCGCGGCGAAACCCATTGCCGCCAAGAGCAGCCCGATTCCGATCCCGGTGTGGTCGGCCAGTCGTCCGGCATCACGGATCCGGCGTACGGGGAGTTGAACCAACGCAGCGACCGCAACCGAACTGGATACGAGCACACCGGAAGCCAACGGGCCCAGGCCCTGATGTGCAGCGAGGACAGGCAGGAATCCGAGGCTGATGGACACCGCCGCCGCGCCCGCACCGAGGGCCAGCGCGGCCCGCACGCATGATGTACTCAACAGAGACCGGACGAGATCGGTCATCGACTCGCTCGCCGCGACCGCGGTGTCCATCACGGGCACCGCCACCGCTGCCCATGCGGCTACTGCCGCGGTGAGGATGGCGAGCAGCATGAAGAGCGCCGCGTGACCGGAAAACGCAACCACGATGCCGCCGAGCAGAGGTCCCGACGCGTAACCCGCTGCTTTCCAGGTGCGGTAACCACCGTAGGAGCGGCTCGGGCCGGATCGTGACCACCGGGTCAGCACCGCGTCCGCACTCAGACCGACGGCCGCAGCCGCTGCTCCCTGACCGAGTCGTGCCATGCCGATGACGTACGCGTCTTCCGCGATGGCGAACGCCCCCGCTGCCACTGCGGCGGCGACCAACCCGACCAGGAGCACCCCCCGAACACCCAGAGTGGATGACAGAGTCCGGATCATTGGTTTGAGCACTAGTTCGGCTGCCGGATAGATCGCCAGCAGCAGACCCAGAGCGAACAATGCCCCATGGTCGATCCGCAGATAGCCGGCCAAGCTCGCCGCAATACTGCTGGCGCTCAACGCAATTACGAAACCGGCGCCATAGACCGCGAGTTGTCCCGAGCGGAGTACACCATCCGAGTCTCGGGGCGAAGCACTCATCGCAGCTTCCGCGGTGGTTCGGCCGGCCGCACTGCGGCGCGGTTACCCCTGGTGCAGTGCTCGATACACCCGTTCGGCGTAGTCGGCCAAGTGGCCCGCGCAGCGTTCGAGCCGTAATTGAGCCTGTGCGGCGACCGGCGCACCAAACACGTCGCGTGCCTTGATGTCTCGATTCCACCGACGTAGTCGCTCCAGGCGGTCTTCCAGTTCGCCCAGCGCTGCGATCGTAAGTTCACCCTTGGCGATTGCCGTGTCGATCCGAGTGTCGAACTCGGCGCAGCCGGACATGAAGCCGGTCCATTCGTTGGCCCGTTCAGCGGTGAACATGTCTTGCAGTCGTACTGATTCCGATCTGTCACGGCCGGCCGCGCTGAGCGTCAACACTTCGCCCCCGCCGCGATGCGCCAACTGGACCACCCGCGCAACACCGTCGGCGAACACCGGAACGTCCGGCATCGCCCACACGCCCTGCCCGATCTGCAATGCGCCGCCCCGCCGCAGCTCGCGCCACGTCGCCACCCGGTGCCGGGAGGGCACTGCAGGTATCCGCACCACCAGGATCAGCCACCGCACGCAGCGTCACGCTCACAATCACAATCAAGAATGTAACGGATGTTTCTTTTGGCGGTACGTAACAGGCGATTTCGCCGGCTCACGGCGAACCGTCCAGGTAGTGACCACACGCCGCTGTCAGTAGGCGCCGTCGCCGGTGAGGACGGTGCGGATGGTTTTGGTGATGATGAGGATGTCTTGGAGTAGGGACCAGTTTTCGACGTAGGTGAGGTCCAGGCGGACCGCGTCTTCGACCGCGAGGTCGGAGCGTCCGCTGATTTGCCAGAGGCCGGTGAGGCCGGGTTTGACGGCCAGGCGGCGGCTGACGAGGTCGTCGTAGGTGTCGACTTCGCGTCGGACTTGGGGTCGGGGGCCGACGACGCTCATGTGTCCGGACAGGACGTTGAGGAATTGGGGGAGTTCGTCGATGGAGTACTTGCGGATGATTTTGCCGACGGGAGTGACGCGCGGGTCATCCTTCATCTTGAAGAACATGGCGCCTTCTCCGCTCGCGGCGATCATGTCGGCTTGGCGGGTGTCGGCGTCTTGGTACATGCTGCGGAATTTGGTCATCTTGAAGGGGATGCCGTCGAGGCCGATGCGTTCGGCTTTGTAGAAGATGGGGCCGGCGCTGGTGAGCTTGACTGCTAGTGCCGTCGCGATCATCACGGGCGCAACGGCGGCCAGCGCTGTTGCGGCGAACACGACATCGAATGTCCGTTTGATGAGCGAATTGGCGCGGCTGTATTGGGGTTTGGCGATTTCGAAGACGGCCATGCCGGCGACGGGGCGGCTGGTGAGGCGTTGGTCGGCGATGTCGATGAGGCCGGGGGCGACCATGAGGTCGACGCCGTGTTCTTCCAGTTCCCACATGAGCCGGCGGATGTCGGTCGGGCTCAGGTGATGTGTGGCGGCCAGGGCGACGGTATCCACCCCGGTGTGTTGGACGGCGGCGAGGATGGCTTCGTCGGTACCGACGATCGGGATGTCGCGGCCGGCGATGGTGATGACTTCCTTGGCGTGGGTGGGTCCCATGGGGGTGCAGAACCCGGCGACGTGGTAGCCGGCCCAGGGGTCTTTGGCGAACTCGGTGGCAATGTCGGCGGCGGCACCGGTAGCACCGACCACGAGGAGGCGACTTTGGTCTTCGCCCGAAAGACGCTTGCGGGCGAATATGCGTCGCCACATCCAGCGGGTGGTGATCAGACCGACCAGGCCCGTCGGCAGCGCGATGGCCAGGTAGCCGCGCGAGATGTCGAAGTGCAACAGCGTCGAGGCGATGGCGATGAGACCGAACAACTGCAATGTCGCCGCCGCCAGCGTGACGTACTCATCGAAGCCCCGGCCGACGACCTTGGCTGACCGGCTGCCCAGCGCCAAGAATCCCATCCATGCCACGGCGATGGCTGCCGAGACGGCGAGGTAGCGGACATGGGGACCGCCGTCGAGCGACAGATAGACGGGGTGCGGGGCGGCGCCGGCGAACCGGAAAATTTGCCCGAGGATGACGGAAGAGCAAATAACTAAGCAGTCGCTGAAAATGAGCTTTCGTGCAAGTTTGCGGTGACGCTGCTCACGTATGGAGCGGCCGCGATGGTTGATCGTGGTAGCGGGTGTTAGCTGCAGTGGGGCCCCTGCTGCGGCGACAGCGCGCTCGCGAGCAGGGCGAATATCGTTGGTCAACTGGGATTTATCTACGGCTGGTGTCGACATGGCTACCGGGGCGCTCTCTGCTGGGCGGGACTCACTCGGTCGGTTCGACCCCAGGGTGCTTGCAGGAATCACCTGCTGTTTCGGGATCGACACGCGGACCGACAGTGGTCTCGCGCGAGGCACTACTTGTTAACGAACGCGATTTTTAGCAAATTTATACCGAAGGCTTGGACCCGGCAAGTAGGACACCTAACCAACGCCTGTTATGGCCATCACACTTATGTTCCACGGGCGGTGAGGTCCGAGGCTTGGCGCCGTTGGGTCGGCGGGCGCGGCCAGCCGGGGAAATTGCCAGTCAGCTGTATGGAAGCTATGAAAATTAGCCATGCATCCGCTCAATCTTGTTTGACTTGCGGAAATGAATGGCCATAGACATTGCCAAACTGGGCTGCTAGCGTTCGCTTTGCTGTCGCGATGGGGGAGATCGCATTCATCAGGTGCACCTGAAACGGGGTCCGACGTGCTGACACGGCTGCGCGAGCTATTGGCTGTTGCGCGGCTGGCTCGCGTCTGGTGGTCCGAACCGGTCGACTACGACGCGCAAATCGGGTACTTCGCGCAGCGCGGCCTGCTTGGTGGAATACAACTGCTCGTCGGCGGCTGCGCGGCGCTGCTCGCCGCGATCTCGATCGTCATTCAGTTTTCGCCCGCGGGCCCGTCCAGTGAGTTCTCCCGAGGGGTTTCCTCGATCTTTGCGTTCTCTGCACTCGTCTGGGCGCTGCTGTGGTGGTTCGGACCGTGGCCATCGCGGGCAACGTCGATCGCCTTCATCGTCTATGCAGATATCGGCATCAGCGTGGTCGCACTCCTCGACGCCAATCGACTGGCCGGATTCTTCGGCCTGAACGCACTCCTTCTCATTTCCGTCTACACGAAGTTCTTCGAAGGGCCGAAGGTACTGGCGCTCCACACGGGCTGGGTACTGTTGGTGACCGCGGTATTCGCGGTCGATATCGCGTGGGGCCCCGATGGCGACCCTTATCTTGCGCTCGCGAAAACGCTGGCCGCCCTGGCATCGTTCGTTGTGCTGCCTGCGGTCGTGCAATTCGGAATCTGGGTGCTGCGGAATGACGCCCACGACTCGGTGACCGATCAGCTGACCGGTCTACTCAACCGCCGGGGCTTGAACCTGAGAATCGAGAGCTTTCTGGCGGACCGGGCGCATCAGTCGATTGCCGGCGCTTGCGTGACGGTGCTGGTCATCGATCTGGACAGATTCAAGAACGTCAACGACACATATGGGCACGCTGTCGGCGACGCCGTCCTGATGCGCAGTGCGGAACGGATCCGGGGTGTCGTGCGCAGCAGCGCACTCGTCGCCAGAGTGGGCGGAGAAGAATTTGTCGTCGTCGATGTCACTTCGCCACAGCAAGTACTCGGTATCAGTGAGCGGATACGGTCGGCTATCGCCGCGCCTGCTGACATGGCGCCAGTCACCGCCAGTATTGGCGTCGCCTCCGTCGCGTTGCCGGACTTTTCCGGCGGAGACGACGATCCCCAATCGGTATTGGACGCCACAATCGAGTGCGCCGACCACGCGATGTTCTCGGCGAAGCGAGGCGGCGGCAATGCCGCCGTGCGCCTGACGTTCGCCGTCGGCAACGACGTCGTCTGCCGTTGCGACGGCACTTCGACGTCATGCGATGACCCCTCCCCGTCGAGGCGTCGCTGACCGGCTCTGCAGTCGTGCATTGCGTTGCCGGCCACCGCCACGGTCGTCGCATCATGGCGGAATCTGCGGCGGAATTGTCGCTTCCGAAACTTTGCTGAATCTGAGGTAGGATATCCGGATACAAGGCAGTCCGAGCCAGATTCGCAGGCACGAGTTTGCCGGTATGCAAAGAAATAGTGTGATAGAAGCTGTTTTCTACCGGCGCGAACCTGGGCTGGCCAAGTCCCGGCAAGGTTGGGCGGGTCGTTCACGCTAACCGCGTTGTTGTCGCTACGATTGCACGAACACACCGGACTGGAGGCACCTGTGGTGCGGCAGGTTCTGATTGCGAGCGCGAACAGCGACGTCGCAGGCGCAGTCGTCGTCGACGCCGTGATGATCGCCCTTGCGCTGTTTGCTCTGGTGTGCGCGATCACGGCCGCCGTGGGATCGCACGGCCGACACCGTGCGGCGTGGCTCAGCCTGTCCGTCGGCGTGTGTAGCTGGGCGGTCGCCCAGGCGATCTGGACGCTCTCCGAACTCCGCCTGGGCGCCACTCCGGCTGTGGTCCCGGCCGCGGTCGACCTGATCGGGTTGTTGTATCCGGTCGCGGCGTGTGTCGGTCTGGTCCTGCTCGCGTCCGGCGCCTCGCCGTGGACCAGGGCGAGGTTGCTTCTCGACGGTGCGATCATCGGCCTCGCCGTCTTCGCGCTGGCTTGGATCGTCGTGCTCGACGACGGCTTCGCGATGGGTGCCGAACACCGCTGGCAATCTTGGTTCGCCATGGCTTTCCCGATCGCCGACCTGGTGTTGGTCGCGGTCGCCATCGCTGTGTTGACCGCTGCTGATCGCAGACATCGCCCGGTGTTTCTGCTGCTGACGGCCGGCAACGTGCTGGGGGCGATTTCCAACATCGCCATGCTGTTCGTGGACATGTGGGGGAGCGGCACGGGGCACCGACTGTTGGATCTCGGCTGGAGCGCAGCGCTGATCTGCCTGGGATTTGCGGCGTTGGCGAGTCGTCACCAACGAAACCGGCTGCCGGCCGGTGATGTTGATGCAGTGGCCGCCCCGCGGTGGTCCGCGGTCATTCCGGTGGTGCCGCTGGTCCTCGCGACCGCGATCTGCTGCGTCGAATTGCTGCATGTCGCGGCCGCATGCTGCATTCCCATGGCGATCACGGCTCTCGTGCTCGTGGTGACGACCGTGGTGCGACAGATCGTGACGTTCAACGAGAACCAGCGGCTGCGGACCGCCGCGCGAGAACTGTTGGAGCAGGACCGGGTGACCGGTCTCGACAATGCGATCTCGTTGCGCGACCGGCTGTCTCGCGCGCTGTCCCAGACCGGTCATGGCGCTGAAGGCGTTTCGGTGGCGCGTCTCGACGTGGACGAGTTGGCGTTGGTGACTGCAGCCTATGGACGTGGAGCCGGGGACGAACTGCTGAACTTGGCCGCCTGCCGCATCAGGTCGAGCGTCGGCCTCGACGACGTCGTAGCCAGGCTGGACAGCGGTCAATTCGCGGTGCTCATGGGTGGCGGTGTCGAGTATGGCCGGACTGTGGCCGACCGCCTGGTTCAGGCCTTCGCAGACCCGTTCATCATCGACGGACACGATCTGCTGATCCGGCCGAGCGTCGGCCTGGCAGCGGCGACCGATGGAGAAGCCGACCGCACTGCCGACGATCTGCTCGCGCGCGCGGCGGCTGCCGTCCAAGTCGCCAAGAATTCGCATTTGCGTACTGCGTACATCCACGGCTTGGAAAGCGACATCGACGACACCGTGACGACGTCGCGGACCGCGGCGTTGGGAGCGCGTCCCACCGAGACGGTCCGGCTGCTGGGTCAGCTTCGCCAGGCGATCGACAGCGGGACACTCTGCCTGTACTACCAGCCCAAGTTCGACTTGATCTCGGGTGCAGTGATGGGCGTGGAAGCCCTCTTGCGTTGGCCGCATTCGGAACTCGGTCTGCTGGCGCCCGACCGCTTCTTGCCTTTGGTGCGCTCGCATGGCCTCACCACGTTGGTGAACGATCTGGTCATCGAGCGGGCACTCGACGACGTGGCCCGTTGGCGCGGTGAGGGATTGGCTGTTCCCGTAGCAGTCAACGTATTTGCCAATTGCCTCACCGATATCGCCCTACCGCGGCGAATTGCCAAGGCGCTGGAAGAACGCCGAATCTCTGCGGCCGACTTGACGCTGGAGATCACCGAGGACTTCATGCTGAGCAAGCTGGGACGCGTTCAGTACGTCTTGAACGGCTTGCGCCACACCGGGGTACGCGTCGCAATCGACGACTTCGGTAGCGGCTACTCAACCTTGAGTTACCTGCGCGACCTTCCGGTTGACGAAGTGAAGCTCGACCGGCAGTTCGTCGGGTCTGTCCTCAAGGACGATCGTGCCGCCGAAATCGTCCGCTCCATCATTTCGCTGGCGCATCATCTGGGTGCCCGCGTGGTCGCCGAGGGTGTGGAAGACGGCGAAACTGCCGCTCGGCTCAAGCAATTCAAATGCGACGTTGTGCAGGGCTATCTCTACAGCACGCCGATCCCAGCCGACCGCGTGCCCGCCTGGCTTCGTGCGCAGCCGGACTTTCCGCCGCATATTCCGCGACCCGTCGGCGCGAGCATCTAGCCGGCGAGCCCCTAGTCCCGGCCGGCCGGAGCGATGCCCACGGTCTCGAGTATCTGCTCGGCGGAGGCCTCCCACGAGTAGCGGCCGGCGTTGCGGAGGCCGCGTTCTCGCAAAGTGCTCGCCAGACCCGTCTCGGATTCCAGCCGATCCAGTTGTGCGAGCAGGCCAGGCATGTCATCGGGGTCGAAGTAGAGGGCGGCGTCGCCTGCGATCTCGGGCAGCGATGCCGCGTTCGACGTGATAACCGGGCAGCCGAGGGTCTGTGCTTCCAATGGCGGTAGGCCGAAACCCTCGTACCGTGACGGGAAGATCAGACCACGCGCGTTGCGGTACAACCACGCCAACTCCGCATCGGAAAGACGCCCGGCCACAATGGCTTTCGGTGAGAGCGCGGCCGCTTGGCTGAACACCTGGTCGTTGCCGGATGCGCCGACCACGACGACGGTGCGGCCGGATTCCGAGACGGCTCGTACCGGTGCCGGCAGGTTCTTGTGGACGGCCAGCGTGCCGACCATGAGATAGAACGGCTCGTCCGGGGCCAAGTCGGGTCGGTTGGGTTCCACCGCTGTCAGGGCATCCGCGGCACAACCGGCGACCACGAACTTCTGCGAGCGGATGCCGAGTACGTCGTCCAGTTCCCTGGCGCTGAAGTGGGACACGGTGATCAGATGGCGTGCCCAGCGCCCGAGGAACGAGTACGAGATGCGGTAGAAGGCCACGAATGCCCGGCGGAACGTCTGCGGGAACCGGAAGGGCGTGGCGTCGTGCATGGTGACAACTTGTCGGCGCTTCACCAACGGCGCCGGCCCGGCGAAATTGAGCAGAAGGTGCCCGAACGTTGCGGCGGGTAGGTAGATCTGCTCGAAAACCACGCCCGTGGTACGAGACTGTCGAATCTCGACCCGCGGTGTGCGCAGCCAATCGGGAATCTCGGCGTCGGCCGGCACGTGGACGACCAGATCAGCGACGTCATTGTCGATGACTGCGCGGACGATCTCAGTGGCGTAGCGCTGCGTGCCGGTCAGCTTCTGCGCCAACCACTTTCCGTTCACATGAACTTTCCGCATCAAGGGCGTCCCGTCAGTGGCTCATACAGCGCGCGCAGTGCGGTCCGCTGTCGGGTGTCGCAATTGCCGGCCAGTGCGGTCGCGGTCTGCTGACGGAGTATCGCCAGGCCGCCGACCCGACGCAGCGCCGTGATGGCGGTGACCAGGTCTTCGGGGCGGTCGAGCAGCACCGGTAGGTCGACGCCGTGCAAGTAGGCACGGCGTCGTGCGACGACGGGCAACCCCATGCCGGCAGCCTCCATGATCGAGATCGGAAATCCTTCCCACGACGCCGTGTGTAGGTACAGATCGCACCCGGCCATCACGTCGAGGGCCTCACCGCGCGGTAGCCAACCGGTGACGTCGACTCCGTGCGCCCGGAGAACATCGATGTCGTCGTCACTGCCGCCGCCGATCCAGACGGCCTCCAGGCCGCCGTGTACCTCGGCGGCGGCACGGAATGCCTCGGCGAAGAACCGGGGATCTTTTTGTGGGCCGAGGCGTCCGTTGCCGACGATTCGCAACGTGGGATCGGTTGCGGGACTGCCGGCTCGCGGCAACCCGGGCGGTTGCACGTTCGGGACCGTCACCACCCGCGGTGAGCTCACCGGCCATCTCGACAGCTCGGCCTCCCGCGGTGAGCACGCCGCGTAGGCGGAAGTGTTGAAGGACAACAACCATTCGAGCATGCGAAAGCCCTGTCGCACCGCCCAGGACACGTCCAGCCGTTCGAATGAGTAGCAGTGCGGCGTATAGACCAGCGGGCGCCTGCGCGTTCGGCGCACCGCGGCGCGCACGTACGCACCGGCCATGCTCGAGTGCGCGTGCACGATCGCATCGCCATACGTGCGGCGTAGCAACCGCCGAAGGAACCTGACCCGTGCGATGGTTCCGGGGGGCAGCTCCGTTTTCGTCGCGAAGTACGTCAACTCGTCGATGTCGAGCCGCGCCTCGTCGCGAAACGAGTACACAAGGTGATGCTGGGCCTCGGGATAATTGCGGACAAAGTCCCCGATCGCCGACGCGGTACCGCTGGCAAATGATTCCGCGACGTGAATGATCGACGGACGGCGGCTGGCCACGATGCCCAACGAGGAGTTGGGGTCCGCCACTTCGCGCCTCCAAACGTGAATTTAGCAAATCAAGTAGCCGTTGCTCAATTTCCACCTACGGTAACCGCTCTTGGTGCGCTGGTCCAGTTGAAAACGGCGTGCATCGTGGTCATTTACCGCGATAAGGCAGATATAGATGCACATTTGCCGCGGCCTATCGCCAACTGGGTGGGTCTCCTGCACTCCGATCAGGCTGGCGCTCTGGTAGGCCAAGTGTTTGATATCGTGCTTCTAGCGAACTTCGGGCGCACATTTGTCGCCACTTGACCACGCGGCACTTTGGATCACAGAGGGGGCTCTGATTCGTGGACGAGGAAGCTGCCGATACGCAGCCGACATGGTTCGGCCCCGAAACGGCACCCCTGTACGGAGTCGTCCACGTTCCGGCAGGACGACGGGCACGCGGCGGCGTCGTGATCTGCCCGCCATTGGGCAAGGAGCACGTCGACACCTATCGAGGACTCAAGCTGCTGGCTCAAGAGTTGTGCGAGCGAGGGTTCATGGTGTTGCGATTCGACTATCGCGCCACGGGTGACTCGGCCGGTGAGCTCGGGTCGGACTCGGCGCTGAGCGACTATCAAGACAGTATTCGCACCGCGGTGCAATATCTGCGAACTGCCGGCGTGCCGCGGATCGGCATGATCGGGCTACGGATGGGCGCCCTGCTCGCGGCCACCGTCGCAGCCGATCTCGACGGGTTGGCCGCGCTTGTCCTGTGGGATCCCGTCCTCGACGGTCGCCGGTATCTCCGCGAGCAGCGGACGCTCTACAAGATGACGGTCGGTGCGGACCTGGTCGACGTCGAACGCGAGTCCATCCTGGGTACGACGTTCTCGCCGGAATGCGCTGAACGCCTCAAACGCGTCAAGATGCCGGAGTCGCTCACCGTTGCCGTTCCGACACTCGTCGTTGCCAGGCCCGAGCGCGTGGAGGAACCCACGATCAAGGCGCTGATCGCGAACGGCAACTGCGAGTTGGCGGTTGTCGTGGGCCAGCCGGAGTACGTCGAGCCGGTGACTTTCGTGGTGCAGATCCCGGTGGGAACGCTGACGCTGATCGCTGAGTGGCTTCATCAGGCCATGGTCACCGATCGAGAGCCGGTGTCGCCCGTCATTGCCCGCCGCGCACAAGTGGCCCAGCTGCCGGACGGCCGCGCGATCGTCGAAACGCTGGACGAGTTGGGGCCCAACCGGTTGTTCGCCATCCGGACCGCTCTGGCGGACGCACCGCCGGACACGCCGACGTTGCTCATCCACAACACCGCGTGTGAACATCGCGTCGGCTCCGGGCGGGTCTGGACCGACACCGCACGTGAATTTGCCGCACACGGCTTGGCCGCGGTGCGCTACGACCGTCGCGGCACCGGTGACACCGGTTGGGCCACAGCCGAATTCGCAACGATCTACTCACCGGAATCCAACGCCGACGTGCATGACGCCATGGTGGCGACCGGCATACCGGCGGAACGCCTGATGATGACGGGAATCTGCTCCGGTGCATGGAATTCGGCGATCGGGGCGATCAGGTACGGCGCCCGGGCGGTGGTGCTGGTCAACGCGATCCTCTTCAGCGTCCGCCACAAGGCCATCGGGCCCGAGAAGTTGATCGGCATGACGCCGCCGAACCCCGGCGTGGAACCCGCGCCCGAACCGCGTACGTTCGAAGCCCGTCTCAAGAGACTGATCAGGCGCTGGCTGCCGTACCGGCTATGGCTGCTGATGGGCCGAGTGGGCTTGACCGAAGTGCCGGAAGTCCTGCTGACGGCTCTGGGACGTCAGGGCATCGTCGTGGACATGGTGATGTCGCCGGAGGACCAGGCGTGGTTCGACAAGCAACGGGGAGCCCAAGGTGTCGCGCGGCTCGAGCGCCGCGGCTGGGCGCCGACGATCACGCAAGCGCCGAGCGGCGATCACCCGCTACTGCAGCGGGACATCCAGAATGTCGCGAGCGCACGGATTCTGGCCGTCGCGCTGCGCGAGTTTGCTGAACTGCTGCCAGAATCGGTTGGTGGCGATGCTCGGCGTACCACGTTGCATCGCAACGCTGACCCTCCCTCGCCCTGCTGTGAGCGACGGTGACCATCGGAATGAGAAGTAGGCGGCGTGACGCGATCGAGCGTGTGGAATCTGGCGGCCAGGTGACTGCCACGGGCAGTGGCGGGCCTGGCGCGTCCGTGAACGCTGACGCGGACAGGCAGCGGCGGGACGAACAGCATGCCGCAGCCGGGCGAAACACCATCGCGTTGCTGTTGAGCCGCCTCGCGATCGCTCTGATGGGGTGGTCCGGGACGGTCCTGATCGCCCGGTTGCTATCGCCGACGGACTGGGGCGTGTTCTCGTTCGTGTTCGGACTTCTCGGAATGATGTCGATCGTCACCGATCTCGGCGTGGGCCGGGTGGTGCTCGGCCGGCTGCTGGAAGCAGACGACGAAGATGCTGACGTCTTCGCGAGTTCGTTTGTCGGTCTCCGGGCGGCCCTGGGTCTACTCGGATACGGAATCGCGGTCGGGTACGTCGTCGCGATGGGTTATTCGGGCGAGGTCATCCGGGCGACCGCGCTGGCCGGCGTCGTCGTCGTCATCGCCACACCCAGCCACGCGCTGTCGGTCCTCTACCAGAGCCGGCTGAAGATGGTGACCGTCGCGGCGGCGGAGGCATTCGCACAGTTGGTCCAGTTGGTTCTCACCATCCTGATCGCGACGACGCATCCGGGCTTGCTGGTCTTCATCCTGCCGGCCATCGCGAATGAAATCTTCTCCGGCACATGGAAACTGATCGGGGTCCGGCGCGGCCACGTCGGACCGCGGATCACGAAACAGCCGCGCCTCAAGCTGTGGCGCGAAATGCTGGTGGAAGCCATTCCACTGAGCATCGGGTTGGCGATGATGACGCTGCTTTCCAAGGTCGACATTCTGATGCTCGGCAAGCTGGATCAATTCGACTCGGTGGGTTTGTACAGCGTGGCGTACAAGTTCGCCGATGTGCTGTCGTACGCGGTCCTGGCGATCGTGACGCCGGTGGCGACGTTGTTGGTCGCGGCATGGCCGCTGATGACAGACGAATTCCGCGCCCGCGTAAGGTCTTCGGCGGTACTCATCGGACTCTTGACCTGCCTTGCGGTCGCCGGTATGTGGGCATCCGGCGACGACGTCGTGTCGCTGCTGTACGGCGAGCGGTTCGGCGTGTGCGCCGACGCCGTCCGCATGCTGTTGATCGGGGCCGTGTTCGCGGCGCTGTCGCACCTCATCCTCGTTGCCCTGGTGTCGTCCGCGCGACAACGTGCCTATCCATGGGTGGCCTGCGGAGCATTGGCGCTCAACGTCGTGCTGAATGTGTTGCTGATCCCGCGGTTTTCGTACAACGGTTCGGCCGGCGCCACCGTCGTGACCGAGATCGTCATGTTCACCGCGATGTGGGTGCTCGCGGCCCGGACCATTCCCATCGACCGGCTGATGCCGGTCTCCAAGTTGCTTCTCATCGTCATGCTGACGGTCGGCGTATGTGCGGTCACCGAGGTCATGCAGGGGTATGTGCCGTGGGTCGTCGTCGCCGCGTGCTCGGTCATTCTGTTCGTCGGTGGCGCGTTCGCGCTGCGGCTCCTCGACCGCCAGCTGCTGGCGCGACTGCGGCCCGCGCGAGCGGCATGACCATGGCTTCGATCGTCTTCGTCAATCGTGCTGGGCGCGTGTCAGGTGCGGAAGTCGTTCTGCTGCGGCTGATTCAGGCCGCGCTCGAACGCGGTGCTCAGGTTCGTGTGATCAGCCCCGTGGGCGTCCTGGCCGACCGGCTACCCGAGAGCGTCGCGCACATCGAGATCGACGAACTCGACCTGGGTGGTGCCTCGGGTGTCGCCCGGATGATGGCCCTGGGCACCTTGGCGCGACGTTGGATCCGCGCGGCGGCGGTGATTCGCCGCACCGTCGGCGCACACGACGTGGTCATTGTGAACTCCCTGCTTGCGTTACCGGCTGCTCGCTTCGCCAGGTTGCGGCAAGGCGTGTCATGGCTCGTCCACGACACCATCGACGAAGCCAAACAGCGGGCCATGGTCCGGATCGGCAGGCCGGCCATTCGGCGGGCCGTGGCGGTGTCACCGCCGACGGCTGCGCCCGTGCAGCAGCTCGGGCTCGAGGTGTCGGTCTCCCCGTTGGGCATCGACATCCCGGGTGTACTCGCACAGCGGCGGGCTCGTCCGCAGCCGGTGATCGGCATCATGGGACTGATCACGCCGTGGAAAGGCCACCAGGTGCTGCTCCAGGCACTCACGCAGGTTCCTGGGGTCCGCTGTGAGGTGGCGGGCAGCGCATTCCACGCCGATGCCGACTATCTCGCTGAGCTGCAACGATTTTCGAGCGCTGAACTCGACGGTCGGGTGGACTTCCTCGGTCATGTCGATCCGGTCGCGACCGTGCTGAACTGGGACATCCTGGTCAACGCCAGTACCTCGCCCGAGGCCGGTCCGATCGTCGCGCTCGAGGCGATGAGCGTCGGCGTACCGGTGATCGCGACCGATCACGGCGGCAGCAGTTGGCTGTTGCGCGACGGCGCCGGCGTCCTGGTTCCCGTCGGGGATGCCGAAGCGCTGGGTGCGGCGATCACCCGCGTGCTCGAAAACCCTTCCGGGGTAGCCGAAATGGTCGAGCGGGCGTATCGACGGGTCTGTGCCGATCACGACGCGCGACGGGCGTTTCCGGCAATGCTGGAAGCCCTGATGCCGAACGGACTGCGCCAGGTCAGGCAATGATCGTCGTGCCACCCATCGTGATACCGCTTGCGCTGTAGCTACCGCTGGGCGTGTTGGTGTAGAAGATCGGCAGCGCGGTCTTGTCGAAGCTGATGTTCTTGAAGACGATGCCGCTCATGCTCGATCCGGTCTCCTGGATCAGGCCGATCTCACGCTGCGCCGTGAGTGGAGTTCCCGTCACCGAAATGTTCTCGATGGTCACGCCGGTCACCGGCTGACCCGCATTGCCGGCATAGACGAGGATGGCCCCGTGCACCACGCCTGAGTTGTAGTTCGCGCCGGTCACAGTGCCTCCGTTGACGATTACGTTGGACACGCCCATCGTGTCGTAGCTGGGCTCAGAAGCGATGTAGATTCCGGCGCCGTTGGTGTTCGAGACCTTGATGTTGTTATAGGTGATGTTCTGCCCGCCGACGACGGTCACACCGCGACCCCACGTCGTGCCGTTGACGATCGGGTTGTTGATGGTGATGTTGGAGCAGATGGTCCCGTCATGGATGTAGGACACCACCGACACCCCGTCGTCGCCGGTGTTGTTCGTCACCGGGTTGTTGACCACGCCGTCGTGAGCGCCGCCCGTCATCGAAATCCCGTCTGCACGTGAGTTGTTCACCGTGATGCCGGTCAGGTTGAACCAGCCGGCGCCCAGGACGTACACCCCGGCTCCGGCGGCGCCGTTGATGGTGACGTTGCTGACCGTCGCGTAGTCGCCCTCGATCAGCAACTTGTGTTGCTCGTCGGCGTAGTAGCGCGGGCCGGTCAGGTTCGCACCCAGCGTCAGATTGCTCATGGTGACGTGGTCGGCGAGTATCTCGACCGCCGACGTTGCGTCGTTCGTGGCCTGGAGCGTCGCGCCATTGCCGTTGATGGTCAGCCCGGAGACGGTGATCTGCAGAACACCCGAGTGGTAGAACGTCTTTGGCGCCAGGGTGAGTGTCGAACCTGGCTTGAGATTGCTGAACACATCCTGGAGCACTGCGGTGCTGTCGCCCGTGATCGGCGTCGCCAGCACCGGCACCGTGACCGTCTCGGACACTTTGGACGAGCCACTACTGGCGAGGACGGTGAAGCTGGAGGTGTTCTGGTTCGCCGAGACGGCGGACAGGTCCCGCGCCAGCTGAGTCGGCGTATAGGTGAAGGTGCCGTCCGCATTCACTGTGACCGTGCCGTAGGTCGGTTGCGATGACACGGCGTACGTGACCGTGCCTGTGCCCTGATTGGTCACGTTGAGTGATCCGGACACGGCGCCCGTGGTGGAATCCGGCGTACCGATGGTCGGCGTGCCCGCGACAAGTGAGTTGCGGTTGGTCTTGACCGCCGTGACGGGCTTGAGCAGGGTGGTGACCGACGTCGTGGTCGTGTCTGTTGCTGCCGCCGCTGTGGGTTGAGCGGTGGTGATGGTTGACTCGGTTGCGGCAGTGGTGGTTTGGCTCGTGGCGGCGACCGGCTGGCTCTGTAGTTGACTGGGCGCGCGTCGCGTCCACGCGGCGATGGTCCACGCGATCGGCGCACCGAACGGCGCGGCAGGTGGCGCGCCGTTGGTCAACGGGCCAGTAGGCGTGCTGACGCCGGAAGTTGCGGGCAACTGCATTGCGGGCGTGCTGACGCCGGTCGAAATCACTTCCACCTGTATTGATTTCGGGGTGGCGGCCGCTGCGCTCGGTGCCGCCGAGGGCTGCTGCGGTGGCGTCTTCTTGGTCGGTTGCACCGCCGCTTTCCGCGTCTCGGTCGTCTTCCCTTGGGCACGAGACGCTTTGGCGCGCTGAGGCCGGTCGCCGGCCGCCGGCCCTTGACCGGCCAGCTTGTGCGCGGGTTTCGAATCGGCGTTCGGCGATTGCGTTTTCGGGTCGTTCTGGTGTGGGGCGGTCGACGTGACCTCCGGCGCTGCTGCCGCGGTGCCCATGCCGGCGATGGCGGTACCGATGCCCAACGCGACCGCCAATGCGCCGACCCGCCCAACGCACATGGTGATGTCCATTTGCCCGACCTCTCGACGCTTTATCGGTCCGCTGAGCTACGCGGCCGTCATTTGTGGCAACGATGATGACGAGCATTGGCCCCAATGTGTTGCATTTCGGAAATTCATCCCAGAAGCCGGCGTGAAGGCGAAACCATTTGCTGTTCGCCAGAAATCAAGTCTGTCGACGCAGAATGCGACAAATAGGCAGCAAGTTGCTGTTCAATACCTTTTGAATTCTTTTGCCACAACGTCAGTTTTGCGTCAAATTTCGACACTCGACAGCGTAACAGCTGTTACCGCCGGCCAGGCCACAGTGCATTGGAAACGAGGTTTGCCGCACGCGGTTCCGGCGACGTCTGTGGGCCTAGATCGAGGTGACGTCGATGGGCTTGCCGTCGTTGGTCCAGTTGGCCACCGTGTAGCTGCCGGCCGGCACGTTGCTGTAGAACGGTGCCGTCGCAGTCGCGGTCAGGTGAATGTTCGATAGGTTGATGCCGCGCATCGCGCGATCTCCGCCATTCGTCTCATCGACAATGGCCACATTGCGGTTCACTGTGGTGCTGGTGGCGGTGACCGTCACATTCGAGACGGTGACGTCGCGTACGAATCGTCCCGGATTTCCCGAGTACACGAGAATGGCGCCCTGCTCGATGTCCTTGTCCCAGTTGGCGCCGCTCACCGTGCCGTCGGTAATGGCGACACGTTCGACGGATCGCGTGAAGAACGGGTTCCCCTCGTTGGCGACGTACAAGCCCGCCGAACTGGTGTTTGCGACTGAAAAGTGACTGATGTCAACGTTGTTCGCGCCGACCACGGTGATGCCCCGGCCCCAACGGGTACTCCCGACGGTGATGTTCTTTTCGGTGATGTCATGGCACGGCCCTGGGTCGTGGTCATATGACACGACCGCGACACCGTCATCGCCGGTTTGATCGGTCTTGATGTTGTCGACCTGACCGAAGGCCGAGCCTCCCGTCATGTGCAAACCGTCGGCACGGGTTCCAGTGATCGTGATGTCCCGGGCAACGAAATGCGTTGCGCCGCTGAAGTAGATGCCGGCACCGGCCGAGCCGGTCACCCTGACATCGCTGACGGTCGCCCGCTGCCCTTTGACGACGAGTTTGTGCTGCTGTTCGCCCATCCAGCGCTTGCCTTCTGACGGCGCGGCAAGCGTCAGGGCGGTGACGGTGATGCCGTCGCCGAGGATGTCGACAGCGGACGTCTCGTCGTTGGTCGCAGTCAGCGTGGCGCCGTTGCCGTTGATCGTGACGTTGGAGGTTCGAACAGTCAGGATGCCACGGTGATGGTAGGTCCGATGCTCGAGGGTGAGTGTCGCGCCCGGTTGGAGTGCATCAAACTGCGCCTGCAGTGAGGCGGTGTCGTCCCGGAGATCCCCGCCGTCTGCGGCCGACAGCGGTTTGCAGGCGGCGACCATCATCGCCACGGCTCCCAACGCCGCAAACATTGTCCGACCTCGCACGGGACGGCCCCTCTCAGAACGACTGCGATTGACGGTGTTTCACGAGCACGGGCTGCTTCGGCCAGATCGTCTCGCGCCGGCGAGCCCTGCGTTCGGTGATGAGCACGCCCACGATCACCGCGGCGAGGCCGACCCACGCGTAGGTGACGCGGCCTTGGACCCAGTACATGTACCGCGGCCACTCGACGAGCCCCGTGAAGAACATCGGATACACCAGGAGGCCACCCAGGCTGCCTCTACAGAAGTGGCGATACAGCAGTCCGGCGACCAAGCCGAGTCCGAAGAAGAACACGAGACCGCCGATCGGGCCGTAATCCACAAATGGGGCTTCGTACCCGCTTGGATTGTTGAACTCGGGGTTCGCGTACTGCTCGAGGACCCGGTAGTACGGAGAATCCGGATCAAATGTCTTGGGGTAGGGCCGATCGTGACCGCCGAGGCGCTCGTAGAGCCGAATTTGATAGATGCCTTGCACCGACCAGAACGACTCGAGGGTGTCGTAGGGGAGCCGGCCCGGCCAGCTCATGTGATCGATGATGACCGCGCCGTTGTTGATGGCTGTCGCGTAGTAGCCCGCCAACCGATTCATCACGAACGTGGGGAACGAATCTTCGCCATGCATTCGGTAGAACATCCACGACCGGAAGTACTCGAAGAATGCGAATGTGACGATCACCAAGGCGATACCGGCTACGGGGATGGCGCGAGCGATGGTGCGCTGCTTGGGGCCGCGGGTGGAAAGCCAGCCGGCACCGACGACCACCACCGGGACGACGAGCTCGAGGATCGCGAGGCGCTCCGAGTAGATGTACGAGCGTGGCACCGACAGCGCAAGGACGACGAGCAGCTTCATCAGCTCAGCGCGGGTGTACCTGTGCGCCAGCAGGATTGCAGCGACCACGACGGCGGCGATGCCGATCTGGGTGAGGGCGGTGACGCCGGGGATATTGCCGATGGCCGTCTTGGCCGGGGCGTCCCATGGGTGGTCGGAGCCGCCGAACAGCTCGGCGGGCCCGAGTCCGCTCTTGACGATGAGGACCGCGAACCCCACGTATCCGACGATCGTCAGCGTTGTCAGTACCGTGCTGGCGCGCTCGAGGGCAGCGCGGCGCCGCCGGGACAACGCCGGCCATGCCGCGATCAGATTGTCTCGGGCGGGCATGGCCGCGATGACGATCATCGCGCCGAAAGCGAAGGCGAGGACGCCGCATTCGAACAGCCACAGCATGCTGTCCGTCACGACTTTCGGTTCCTGCCAATACGTCCGGAACTGCTGATCGTCGACCGATGCGGTCAGCAGGATCGCACTCGACCCGACAGCAAGAGACACCACGGCTGGTGACAGCCATCCCAGCCGCAGTTCGTCACCTGTGGTCGACCCGGCCGCGGCGCGGAGTTTGGTTGCCATCAGCATGCGGCTGTCACCGCGGTGCTTGCCGGCTGAATCGGGCCGTCACGCGCGGGTCGCCACGACTGAGACGGGAATGTCGCGGTGCGCGACCGAGCGGGCGGCGATGTCGACATCGCTCGCGGTGTCGAACCCGATCCGAACGGCGACGACGATCTGGTCGGCGGTATCAGCCGCTTCCACCGCGACCGGCGCACTCCAGGTGCCCCCGTCGAGGATCGTTGTCTCGCCGCGGTGGGTGCCGTCGCCCTCGGCAAGGTCCGCGCTGACGGCCTCGCCGTGCTCGGCTGCGGCGAAGGCGATATGCCGCGCCACGCTCGCGGACCCCGAATCGGCGGACGCGCCGACGACGAGGATGGTGCCGGTGCAGGGGCGGGGGAGTTGCGCATAGATCGTGCGTGCCGCCGCCTCGTCCACCTGTCGGCGCGCGAGGCGAAGTACCGGCCGGAGCGCGAGTTTGTCCTCGCCGTCCAACTGGCTGACCGACGTGACGGTGCCGGAACGCGTGCGCCACACCATGGCCCCGGCCAGCGCCACGATGCCGCCGAGGAGTCCGCCGCCGATGGGGCCCAACGCCGGGGAGCTGAGCAGTCCGGTCGCTTCGGCGATGCGGGTCGGCTCGACGGTCTGCACTCCCGGCGTGCGGAGCAACTCGACCTGAAGTGACGTACGCCGGAAATACAGCTGGACGAGCTCATCGGTCGGGCGGGTTGCCACCGGTTCGCTGGCCCGCTGAGCCTCTTCGAGTTTGGGGATGACCGCGTTGACGGCGTCGAGGCTGGCCTGATACCGCTGTTGATTCTGGTCGAACACGTGACCGGTGAAGACGGTGACGGCCGCGTCGACGGTCCGGCGAGCTTCGTCCGAACTGCCGGCGGTGGCCGAGAGCGTGACGAGGTTCGACTTACCCGCCTGCGACGCAGAAACCTTGGGCTTCTTGTTCTCCCCGAGCTTCTTGGCGACGGAATCGAGATAGCTGGGAGACGAGAGGTAGGCCAGTTCACCCGACATGTAATCGGGCATCGTGTTCAGCAACGGCTGCGTGCCGAGCATTATCTGGTTCGCCTCGATCGGTTCATCGACCCGAATCGTGGTGCTGGCGGTCACGTCGTTGCCCGGGGCGAGCGCGACTGCGCCGATCAACGCGCCGAGCACGATGCCCACCAGCGTGATCGGCCACAGCGGCGTAATCCACTTCGAAATCGCAGTCCTACGTCGCTGACCCACGTCGGCTCCCTCCAAACCTATTCGTGTGCCTCGACAGTAATGAAGGGTGGACAAGATGGCAAATTTGCAGGAGTGTTTGCTGAGGTCGCTATCGCGGGCATTGCGTGCCATACCCATACGGCGATGACGGATCGGATTGTGCACCGTATCGCAGTTTTATCAGGGTATTTCATGGATGCATCGTGTTGCTTGTGCGACTCGTCCATGTGCTCATGCGAAGTTGCTGAAATATCACTGCTGCGACTTCAGCAACACCTCATGTCATGTCATGTCGGGTGTCGTGGTATCGCACACCGCCACCACAACGGCCGCTGCGTGGCATTCGGCGTGCGTCAGCGACAGCGAGATTTGCCGCCAGCGTTGCTCGGCGGCGAGCTGTGCGGCCGAACCGCTCAGCCGAAGGGTGACGAGCGGTTTGGTCGTCACCACCTCGATCTCGTGGGGCGCGAAGGGGGCATCTGGGCGGGAAAATGCCTTGATGGCCGCCTCTTTCGCGGCGAATCGGGCCGCGAGCCGCGACAACCGACCCGGTCCGGCGCATGCGGCCAGCTCGTCGTCGGTGTAGATCTTCGCGAGGAACCGCGCGCCGAATGTCGACACCGAGTATTGGATCTCGTCGAGGCTCACCACGTCACAACCGACCCGGACATGGTGACCAGGTACCTGCACCTCGGGATGAATCACGCCGGTCTCCGTATCGATATCGGCGCGCGCAGATCAATCGACCCGACTGTGCCCGTCGGCGACTCAGCATTGCCCTGGCGGGTCAGGACAATCCGACGCGGTAGCCGTGCGGCCACATGGAAATAGTTGTCGCTGACCCGCCAACCGGATATCGCGATGTCGATGTAGCGCAAGGCGACCTCGGACGCCACCTCTAGGACCCACACGCCTTCCGATAGGGGGGAGGCCGTCGCGGTCAGCACCGAAGCGGGTTGTCTGCCTGCGGGATTCAGGACCAGGACGTCGTGTGCGGTCGGTCCGGAGTCGAAATCGGCACGGACCTGGACGGCATCGGCTGTCGGTGGTCCGAATTGGTAGGCCCGTGACAGATCTCGGAATCGTCCGGACAGCTCGGTATCGAGGAAGGTTGCCGACGAGGCCGCCGGCACCGTGATCGGCCTCGTGACGTCCACCGCGACGCCCACAGAATTGGTTGCGGTCAAGGTCAATTCGCCACGTACTGGCGCTTCGGTGTCGTTGTAGACATCGATTCTCACACCGGCGAGGCCCTCGTCGGAGAGCAGCACCGTTATCGGAGCCCACGTCCTGGCCAGCACCGCCAGTGCCGGTTTCGCGCCGCCGTCGGAGTCGAGAAGACCCCATCCGGCACCGGCCACCATATCCCGGCCGGACAACACGAGAGCGCCACCACACCCTGAATCGGCGCGCCTCCAGAACGCGAAGCAGTCGCGCATCGCGGTGGCGACCGCAAGCCGACCGAGTTGTAGATAGCGCTCGGGGTCGGTGCGCCGGACCGCCAGTAGTCCTTCACCGAACACCTCGTGCGCGTAGAAGTCGCGGACGTCTTCGAAGTCCCACGAGGAGCCGCGGTCCCGTGGCACCCCGGCTTTCCAGTCGGGGTGATGGCCGGCCACTGCGGCGGAGCCGAAATGGCGTTCGATGTAGTCGGACACCGGGGGATTGGCGAACGCCAGACTCTCGGCCGCGAATCGGATTCCCGCGCACCGCACGTCGGTGATCGGGCGAAGGTATCCACCGACACCGAACCAGTGCGCGATACCGGTGTCCGGCCTGATCGCCAGATCGTCGCTCTCGGGTGGGGCCGAGGGCGACGATCGGACGTAATGCGCATCGGAGTGTTCCGCGACGGCGGCGCCCAGAACCGATTCCAGGACGTCCATCACCGACTCATCGTGGCCGAGGCCGAGCATCTCGGGCTGTTGCAGGGTTTCGCTGCCACCGCTGACCACCGCCAGCGCTGGGTTGCCCGATACACCTCGTAGGAACGAGATGAGTTCTTGCGCGATCAACTCGCTCTGCTCAGCCGGGGGATCGAACGTCGCCAGCATGGCGTCCTGCCAGACCAGCAGACCCGCCTCCGCGCAGGCGTGCCAGAACTGGGCCTGCTCGAAGAGCAAGCCGCCGACCACCCGCACCATCGTGGCGCCGGATGCCGCGAAAGTCCTTACCTGGTCGCGGATCTGAGCAGTGTCGGTGAACGCCCGGATCGGGTCCGGAGGCGACCACGTCACGCCCCGGCAGAAGACCGGAGTGCCGTTCACGCTGATCTGAAAACCGTGCGTCGACACCGACAGGGTGCGAAATCCGACGTGGCGATCGGCGACTTCCACCCCGTCGGCCTCCAGGCGTACCCGGTACACGTGCTGCGGGCCATAGCCGTTGGGCCACCAGAGCAGTGGACACTCAACGGCGACATCGAACCGGAAGGTGCCGTCAGTCGGCGTGATCGACTCGTCGGCGATCTGTTCGCCGACCGGATCCACGACGGTGAGCCGGATTGTGCGCGCACCGCTGGCCCCCGCAACTTTGATGACGTTGCCATCGACGTGGGCGATGACATCAGTGCGGATGTGCGCTGCGACAGCTGTGACCGGACGCCAAATGCCAACCGGTGCCGGAAGATTGCCGTACACCGGAGCACGCCCGAGTAGCGTGGTGCGAGCCCACCGCAAGCCCGGTGCGCCGACAAGCGTGGAGCGCCACCGTCCCCGTGGCCTTCGCGTCGTGAGCCAGTGATTCAGCGACGCGAAATGGATGACCACCTCGTGATCGCCGGCGCTGCATTCGATGCGCAGCGGCAGAAACATCGATTCGCAGTCGGCCACCGGCGCGCCGTCGAGAAAGACCGTGGCGGGGAAGGTCAGTCCCTCGAACTCGATGCTGGTCGTGTGTTCCGCGGTAAACGTGGTCCGGTACCACCAGTCGTAGTCATCGGGGTTGCCGTCGTACGCGGTTGCCACCGTCGCCGGGATGTCAAGGGTCGGTGCGGCGGCCCAATCGCCACTCAGCTCATCCGGTCCCGCAGGTGCGCCGGGATCCCGGCGCAGCACCTGCCAACGTGCCAGCATCGGCTCAGCCGACCGCGTCGGCGATGGCATCGAGCGCGGTCTGCCAGTCGGTGGCCATCGCCGCAAGCGTGGACGACACATCGACCTTTCGCCCGCTCACCGCGCGAGCCATCTTGAACTGCACCGCTTTCGCCGCGGCCGCGACGCTACGCAGTGGTACCGCAGCAGCGACCGCACCCGCGAACTCGGCGTCGAGATATACGGCCAGATCGGCGAGCAATTCAGCCGACGCTCCGCACTGACGCAGCGATCCGAAGGCCCACAAGTGAAAGCGGGCCATCCCCGCATCGGGCAGCCAGGTACCGGCCTGCTCAACGCAGGCAGCCAGTCGATCGATGGGATTCCCGCCGGGGCGACGTGAAAGGTGCTCCCGCACAATGGTTGCCACGGCGCCATGCTGTGCACGGGTCGGGAAGTGGCGGATGACTTCGATGTACGGCGGGAGCAGCGGCGCCGATGCCGCGGTCAGCCCGAACACGCCGTCGAAGTCCTCGTTGCTGAGCTCGAACAGTCCCGCGTTGTGCAGGTAGCGCATGCGCCGTGCCTGCCGGTCGACGCTCAGCGGCGTGATCGTGGTCTTGACGTGTTCGCTGCGATAGGCGGTTCCCGCGGTGTCGGGCAGCCACCAGCTGTCGACTTCGACGGTGTGCAGCACGCCACGCCGCGGCCCCGTCTCGACCAGTTCAAGCACCGGAAGCCACGAATTCTCCTCGGCCACCTCGATGCCGTACAGCCGGCGCAAGTCCTCCGGTTGTTGCTTTCCGAAGGTCCAGCTCAGCCCGTCGTGGTCTGCGGACAGCAGTGATGCGAAGCTTGGAACCGGGTCCAGCTCAAGACAATTCAGTATCTCGATCCACAGGTCGAGATAGCAGTTGGTCTCGATCCACATGCGGTCGGCGTGGTGCGTGAAATGTGGTTCGTAACTGTCGGGCCTGGCGTCGATCTGCAGGGGAGCGGCAGCTTGCGGCACCATGGCGCGACTCACGGGCCCTACTTGGCGAGATTGGAGACGACCGCCTGGATGTTCCGTATCGAGGCGAAGGTGGACTTCTTGAGGGCTTCGTCGGGAAACTCGATGTCGAACTCGTCTTCGAGCGCCAGCATCACATTCACCGAAGCGTGCGATGTCAGGCCCAATTCATAGAGGTCGGCGTCGTCGGCCACTCCGATGGGGTCGATGGCCATCCTGCCGTGCGCAGCCAAAACGCGCTCGATCGTTTCCCGCATACCCGTATCATACAGAGTATCTGCCGCTGATAGTTCGCTGAATTCATCACAGCTAACTACAATTCTGCGAGGAACCGAAGGTCGGTTCATCGCTCGAGGGGGTCTCATGCCCGATCATGACGGTGCCGCCGCGCGCACCGCGTCGACCATTCCCGGGCTCATCGACGCAGTGCGCGTCGCCGCCGGCGCCGCAGACAACGTGGACCAGCAAGCGCGCTTCCCACACGAAGCCATCGACGCACTCAAACAGGCGCAACTACTTTCGTGTGGCCTTCCGACCGAACTGGGTGGGCAGGGGTTCCGCATCGCGGAACTCGCGGTGATCGCCCGGGCGCTGGGCACCGCCTGCAGCGCCGCGGGCATGGTGTTCGCCATGCATCAAACGCAGGCGCTGGTACTGGCGAAGTACGCGCGGAGCGGCCCCGTAGCAGAGCTCGCAAGAAACATTGCAGCAAATCAGTCGCTCATTGCGTCCGCGACGACCGAGAGCACGACGGGTGGCGATATCGGCTCGTCGACGTGTGCGATCGTCAGCGATGGTGACGTCGTACTCCTGGAAAAGAACGCGCCGGTCATCTCCTACGCCGAGCAGGCTGACTACATCGGTGCCACGGCGCGGCGCCATCCCGACGCGGCCAAGAACGATCAAGTACTGCTGTTGTGCCCGGCCGACGACACCGAGCTGAAGCGCACCAGCACCTGGGACACCATGGGTTTCCGCGGCACGTGCAGTCCCGGCTACCTGTTGTCGGCGCGGACATCGCCCGCCAATCTGATTCCGGCCGACTATGCGAGCATCCTTGCGACCACGATGCTGCCCGCGTCACACACTCTGTGGGCGTCGGTCTGGTTGGGAATCGCCGATGCGGCGTACGCCAAGGCGCGCACCGTCGTTCGGCAAGCCGCGCGTAAGGCGCCGGACAAAACCGTTCCGCAAGCGTCGGTCCTGGCTGATCTGACGGTGACGCACCAGAGCTTCGAATCGATGGTGCTGCACGAGGTACTGCGCTATCAGTCCTTGGCCGAGTCGGGTGCCGACGAAGCGACCATCAGCTTCACCGTCGCCATGAACAATCTCAAGATCGCCGCGTCGACGGCGGTGATCGACGTGGTCACCGAGGCGCTGAAGATCGTCGGGCTCAACGGTTACCGCGAGGACCACGCGCTGACCATGGGCCGTCTCCTACGGGACGCATTCGGCCCACAGCTGATGGTCTCAAACGAACGTATTCGAGTAAACAACGCCAATCTCGTGTTGGCCTACCGGGGGTGAGAACTTTGACGACAACTGGCGAGCCACTCGAATTGGCACGCAAGGAATTTCGCGATGAGCTGGTCGAATTCGGCTATTTGGTGCCGTTGGGGATCGACGGACTCTATGGCCGTGGTGGTGACTTCGAGAAGATCATCGACGGTATCGATGTCGCGGTGCGCCGGAAGGGCGCCGAGGTGCACGGCGACGCGGCTGCGGTCTTGCGTTTCCCTCCGCTGTACCCACGCGAAGCATTCGAGAAGACAGACTACATCGCGTCCTTCCCGAATCTGACGGGCGCCATCTCAACCTTCACGGGTGGCAACCCCGAGCATCGCGCGCTGCTCGCTGACCGCGATGCCGGGCTGTCGTGGGACGGGCACCTGAACCCGGCTGGGACCATGCTGGTTTCGGCTGCGTGCCATCCCAGTTACGGCACGCTCGCGAAGGTCCTTTCCGAAGACGGCGCGTTGATGGACATCTACGGCTACTGCTTCCGGCATGAGCCCGCGATCGATCCAGCTCGCATGCAGGCCTTTCGGATGCACGAATATGTGCGCGTCGGGTCGCCGGAACAAGCTGAGAGACATCGTGACTCGTGGGTGGATCACGGCATGGCGGTACTCACCGACCTCGGCCTGGATGCCCGGCCCGCGCCCGCGAACGATCCGTTCTTCGGGAGGGCGGGCCGGATGCTGGCAGCCAATCAGCGGGATGAAAACCTCAAGACCGAGCTGTTGGTGCGGCTCTACGGCGATCTCGATGACGGTACTGCCGTGGTGTCGGCCAACTGTCATCGGAGTCATTTTGGTGAGACGTTTGGTCTGTCGACCAGCGACGGGTCCGTCGCGCACAGCGCCTGTGTCGGCTTCGGCATGGAGCGGATTGCCCTCGCCCTGATCAAAACCCATGGCCTGCAGCCGGATTCGTGGCCGAGTGCAGTTCGCAAGGCTCTTGGCTGGTAAATCACGTCATCCGGTCAAGACGTGTTCCCGTCACGCTGCCGCACATCTCCTGGCATGCCTGAGCCTCGAGCGATGTTGATCGGGGGTCGGTCTCGCTCGAGGCCCAGGTGCCAGTGGGCAGGTCGCCACGGTTGTCAGTAGGCGCCGCTGCCGGTGAGAACGGTGCGGACGGTTTTAGTGATGATGAGGATGTCTTGGAGCAGGGACCAGTTTTCGACGTACGAAAGGTCCAGGCGGACAGCATCTTCCACCGCGAGGTCGGAGCGTCCGCTGATTTGCCAGAGTCCGGTGAGGCCGGGTTTGACGGCCAGGCGGCGGCTGACGAGGTCGTCGTAGGTGTCGACTTCGCGGCGGACTTGGGGGCGGGGGCCGACGACGCTCATGTGTCCGGACAGGACGTTGAGGAATTGGGGGAGTTCGTCGATGGAGTATTTGCGGATGATCTTGCCGATGGGGGTGACGCGCGGGTCATCTTTCATCTTGAAGAACATGGTATTGCCTCCGCTGGCCGCGATCATGTCGGCTTGGCGGGTGTCGGCGTCTTGGTACATGCTGCGGAATTTGGTCATTTTGAAGGGGATGCCGTCGAGGCCGATGCGTTCGGCTTTGTAGAAGATGGGGCCGGCGCTGGTGAGCTTGACGGCCAGTGCGGTGACGAGCATGAGCGGGGCCACCGCGAGGAGGGCGGCACCGGCGAAGGCGATGTCGAAGGTGCGCTTGATGAGTGAGTTTGCGCGGCTGTATTGGGGTTTGGTGATCTCGAAGACGGCCATGCCGGCGACGGGGCGGCTGGTGAGGCGTTGGTCGGCGATGTCGATGAGGCCGGGGGCGACCATGAGATCGATGCCGTGGGTTTCCAGTTCCCACATGAGCCGGCGGATGTCGGTGGGGCTCAGGTGGTGGGTGGCGGCCAGGGCGACCGTGTCGGCGCTGGTGCGCTGCACGGCGGCGAGGATGGCTTCGTCGGTACCGACGATCGGGATGTCGCGGCCGGCGACGGTGATGACTTCCTTGGCGTGAGTGGGTCCCATCGGGGTGCAGAACCCGGCGACGTGGTAGCCGGCCCAGGGGTCTTTGGCGAACTCGGTGGCGATGTCGGCGGCGGCGCTGGTGGCACCGACGACAAGGAGCCGGCTTTGGTCGTGGCCATGACGACGTTTGTTCGCGTGGATCTTGCGCCACGTCCAGCGGGTGGTGATCAGCCCGACCAGGCCCGTCGGTAGCGCGATGGCCAGGTATCCGCGCGAGATGCTGAGGTGGAACAGCGTCGAGGCGATGGCGATGAGACCGAACAGCTGCAGCGTGGCCGCGGCGAGGGTGACGTATTCATCGAAGCCCCGGCCGACGACCTTGGCCGAGCGGCTGCCCAGCGCCAAGAAGCCCATCCACGCCACGGCGATGACGGCCGAGACGGCCAGGTACCGGACGTGAGGACCGTTGTCGAGGGACACGTAGACGGGGTGGCCGCTGGTGGTCGCGAACCGGAAAATTTGCCCGAGGATGACGGAAGAGCAAATAACAAGTGCGTCGCTGAAAATGAGCTTGCGTGCATATTTTGCGTGACGCTGCTCACGCATCGACCCGCCTCGATTGCCGTTTGTGGTAGCAGGTGGTAGCCGGAGGATGAGGTCGCTTGTGGCCGACACTTCATCGGCAATTGACGTGATAGAGGGCTCTAACTGGGTGTTTGTTACCGCGGGTGTCGACATGGCTACCGGGTCGCTCTCTGCTGGGCGGGACTCACTCGGTCGGTTCGACCCCAGGATGCTTGCAGGATTCACCTGCCAGTTCAGGATCGTCGCGGGGACCGGCGGTGGTCTCGCGCGAGGCACTACTTGTTAACGAAGGCGATTTTTAGCAAATTTATACCGAAGGCTTGGAACCGGCAAGTAGGACACCTAACCAATACCTGTTACGACCATCACACTTTGCTTCGAGGCAATGTGAGTCTGTGCCTGGTGGGTCGCGCCTCAGGGAATCCGGACGATCTCGAGGGGGACTGACCGCGTCAGCTTGAAACCCATCGCGGTGTAGAGCTTCTGAGCCGGGTTGTCGCTCGACGTGTGGAGGAACGGAGTTTCGCCGCGATCGCGGATACCGTGTGCGATCGCGCGGATCAGGCGCGAGGCGAGGCCTTGTCCGCGGGCTTCGGGGGCGGTGCAAACGGCACTGATTTCCGTATATCCAGTCGGTCGCATCCGCTCACCGGCCATCGCGACGAGCGAACCGTCCGCACCACGGATACCCAGGTAGGTTCCGAGTTCGATGGTCCGCGGAAGGAACGGTCCTGGCTTGGTCCGCTCGACCAGTGCGGTCATCTCGGGTACGTCGGCCGGCGTGAGTGGCACAGCGGCCGGGTCCGGGGCGGATTCGATGGCGCTGCCCTCGAATTGGACCAAACCGAACGTCTCGACGACGGACCATCCTGTGGGCAGCGGTGTGGCGCGGTCGCGCAGTACGGCAATCCTGGCGCTTCCGGCGAGGCTGGCGACGTGGCCGTAGTCCTCGTCGGTGAGTTCGCGGGGGTGGCCGTAGAACACCGAGACATCCGGGTGATAGCGGCGAATCCGTCCGCTGGCTTCACGGAACCGGATTTGTGGACCGTCCAGCGCGGCGTTCACGGGGTCGGCGAGCACATCGGTCACTTGTAGATCATCCCAGACGACGAGACGGTGTCAGGGCGTCGCTGCCGGCGGCCTCGCCGAGAACGCATTGTATTCACGAAGATTGAAACTGGTTGCAGTGCTGCATTATTCGTCACTGTGACGAATAGGTTCCTACTCCCAGCCGTTCCGCGCGGGGTAGAAGAAGATAGACTGCCCGACCATGCCTTCGCTTGCGACCTCGGCGCGCAATCTGTTCGCCATCACCCTCGGTGATGGTGTGTGCCCACCGGAGCCGACCGAGCACGTGGTGCTGTTCGATGAACCGCACCGCCAGCTGCGGCGCTACGGGCACTCGGACGGGCGCGAGTCCGCAGTGGTGCCGGTTCTGCTGGTGCCGCCACTGGCTGCTTCGGCGACCTGCTACGACTTGTCGCCGAGTCAATCACTGGTGGCACACCTGCTGGAACAGGGCCGTACTCCGTACGTGGTCGACTACGGCGAAATCGGCTGGGCCGACCGGCATCTCGGTCTGGAAGCATTCTTCGCAGACATCCTGCCGGAAGCCATCGAGCGGGTGCTGATCGATTCCGGAGCTCAGGAACTCGACCTGATCGGCTGGAGCCTGGGCGGCACACTCAGCTTGTTCACCGCGGCCGCAAACAAGGGCCTGCCCATTCGTTCGATCACCGGCATCGGCACACCACTGGATTACGGCCGGATTCCCGGCTACCCGGAAGTCCGACGAATCACCAAGCCCACCAACGGGTATGCGGTCACCACCGTGCTGCGCGCGATGGGCGGGGTGCCCGCCCCGGTGGTGCAGGCCGCCTACCGGGCGACGTCCTGGGATCGCGAACTCAAGCGGCCGTGGTTCGTCCTCAACAACCTGGGTAACACGGAAGCGTTGGCCAGGGCCGAGGTTATCGACCGCTTCCAGGATGCGTTTCCGGGATATCCGGGGCGCGCGGTATCCCAGATGTGGGGTCGGCTGATCTATCACGACGAGATCGCGAACGGCGTCGTCAACGTCGCGGGCCGGACCCTCGACCTGACGTCATTGACACTGCCGGTTCAGCTGTTCGGCAGCCATCGGGACGCCATCGCACCGTGGGAATGCGTGCACAACGGCGTGAGCATGCTGAAGTCGGCCGATGTCCGGTTCGCCACTGTGGAAGCCAGCCATCTCGGATTGGTCGCATTGTCGGCCGGTGTTACCGAGACGTGGCCTGTGATCGACGACTTCCTGAAGGAACTGGACAACCGGTAGGGAAGTTCGGGCCGCGCGTACCTGATTTGTCACAGTGACGAATGGTGCCAGCCGGCAAACTGGGAGTCGGGGGGAGGCCTGCCCCCGGGGGCGGGCGTTCTCGCCTCTGGCTGACACAGGCTCGGGCCGCCGCGGCGCCGCGCGCAGCGAGTCTAAAAGTCTTTGCGCGCAAGCGTGTTCGCATATCCAGCGAGCCGCTGGTAAAACGTCACTGTGACGTATTGGCAGCGTGGCGCCGCCAGCTCGGCCGGGGTCGTCGCGGCCGAGTGGGTGGCGCGAGTTGCCTCCGCACGTGGCGCGAGTTGCCTCTGCGCGTAGTCAAGGTCGCCTGTGGGCGGCAGTCGGATCTTTCACGGATCGGCCGAGAGGGTGCGACGAGTTATGACTGTGCGTTCGGCTGCTTCAAGGGAGACTTCGCGACCTGGGTGATGCGCTGGGTCCAGGTCCAGGTCGGGTCCAGGCGGCGCCGTCCACCGGCCATTACCTTGCTGGTACCGGTGCGTGCTCGACAGGTGCGAGTTACGGCAGGGGCCGGCGACGCTGGGATGAACCAGCAGGAACACCCCGCGGCTCCTGCCATAGGATTGGGCGGACGTCGCCATGTCTACACTCCACCGATTAGGGGAACTCTGTGCCAGCCCTCGAAGAAGAGATCTCGACTCACCGCCGGAACATCTTCACCGACGCTTACCCAATGTCCATTGGCGAATTCACAAATTTATACCGTGACGGCGAGGTTGACGTTCACCCTGAATTTCAGCGCATCTTTCGCTGGGACACCACGCAGCGCACTCGCCTCATCGAAAGCATCCTGCTAGGCATTCCGCTGCCATCGATCTTCGTTGCCCAGTCCGAGGACGGGATTTGGGACGTCGTCGACGGAGTGCAGCGCATAAGCACTATCCTTCAGTTCCAAGGGGTACTGCATGACGATGAAGGACACCTTGTAAAGCCAGAACCACTGCTAGCTACAGATTTGCTCCCTTCCCTGGAATCTGTCGTGTGGGAAAGCGACGACATTTCAGTCCCAGCCCTCACCCGGGCGCAGCGTCTGGATTTCAAGCGCTTCAAACTCAACCTGAACATTGTCAAGCGCGAGTCGAGCACTCAGAGCAAATACGATTTGTTCCAACGGTTGAACTCGTACGGTTCGCAAGCAACCGCCCAAGAAGTACGCAGTTGCATTTTAATTGGCAGTAATCGAGACTTCTACTATTGGGTCAAGGAGCTTGCGTCTAATGAAAGCTTTCTTTCGACAGTAGCACTCAGCGACCGCCTTCTGAACGAGCAGTACCACCTCGAACTCGCGTTACGCTTCATAGTATTTCGACAGATGCCAGCGGCAGAAATATCGACGATAGGCAACCTAGGCGACTACCTGACAGCCGCGGCACTTAACATGGCGATGGATTCGTCTTTCGACTATGAGGCTCAAAAATCGGCCTTCGTTGACACATTTCAAATTCTAGACGAAGCGGGTGGCGATCAAGTCTTTAAGCGGTGGAACCAAGGCAGCGGTCGGTTCCAAGGAGCCTTTCTCAACACCGCTTTCGAGGTCGTGGCAATGGGGTTGGGTTATCACATCGACACGCCGCCGGATTTTACGAAGATGTCTGTGCTGGATCGCGCAAAGACGTTTTGGTCGACTGAGACCTACTCGACTGGTTTCGCGACCGGCGTGCGCGCCGATACGCGGATGGCGAAGAGCATCCCCCTTGGTCGCGAGCTGTTCGCGAATTAGAGAAGTGGCGGCATGCCTGACCTCCTGGAACTGTTTGTAGACGACCTCGACCGTGATCTCGCACGGCGAAGGCGTGAAATTACCGATCTACGTCTCTTAGTTGCCGCGAGCAGCGGTGATCGACTGGCACTCTTAGCTAGGGCCTGTCATGTGATCACCTACGCCCACTGGGAAGGCTTTGTTCGAACCGCAACTCGCAGTTACCTCACCTATGTACTTACTCGGAACGAGAAGGTAGCTGCACTCAAAATCGGTTTCCAGGCGCTGGCGATTCAAACCCAACTGCGCGAGGCGGCTGCGTCTTGGGACGCAATTCCGAGTGTGACGGAAATGATCGAGCGCATCGATACACGGTCAATTAATAGATTTGAGATCGATCCAGACAAATCGATTCAAACTGGCAACCTTAATTCTGCAAAATTCAGAGATTTCCTTACGTCGGTGAGTTTAGACTATCTCGACACTTATAGAACGCGGGAGAACTTTATTGACGAAATATTGTGCGGCCGCCGACATAGGATTGCGCACGGACACTGGCAGCCAGTGACCGCCGATGATGCGCGCAGCGTCGCAGACGACGTTCTTTTTCTCTGTACTGAATTTGCCGAACAACTCCAAGACGCGGCGTTATACGAGCTTTACAAAGCATAATCCACAAGTGCGATTCTCAATTTAGCGCCAAGTTCGTCATCGCCGTTAGCGACTGCCCGATCGAGAATAACGGCCTCTCATGACGACGGTCAGCCCTGGCTTCAATCACTTCCTCTATTTCATGGAGGTCGAGGTCGGCAGACAGCCTGGTCGTCCGGGATCTCGGCTTGGTCAGGGATTGAGTCAAGGACCGAATGCGGCTGGCGTTGAGTCCCGCCTACGAAGTTTGACTGCGGGTCAATCAAGTCGCGTAGCCACATATCCGGCGTATGTCGATGCTGATGCTCGGGCGTGGGCCTCAAGCGTTTGCGGGTGGTAGCCGAGCGTTTCGGCGAGGATGGCGATGGGGTTGTCTGTGTGAGTTCATTCAATGTGCCGAGGCGTGCTTCGAGCGCGGCAAGTACGGGCCGAAGGCGGTTTCGCAGGTGTGTTGGAGTGAGGTGCGTTCCGGGGCGGTATCCGCGAAATACTCAGGCGAGTGGGGGTGTGCAGCGGTCTGGCCGTTGTAGTTGGCGGCGGCAAGCATACGTATTGGCTCGTCGAGAGGCGTAGGCATATCGATAGGTATGCCGGCCAGATTGACGGTGACCGATTCGGTTGTGATGGTGACCTTGTCCCAGGTGAGTGCAGCGATGTTTTCGGCGCGTTGGGCGAACACGACGATCAGAATGGCGGCGAACCGGTCGCGCGGATGCATCGTCTGCTGATGAACGACTTTCTCGATGACGGCGTTCTGCTCGCCAATCGGTAAGCGTGGTGCGGTTCCGCGACGGTGCGGTGTGATTTCGAGATCGTCCGCGATCAGCTTGGTTCTGATGGCCCATCGGATGAAGCGTTCGATGTGACCTCGGGTGGTCGGGCCGCTGGACTGCCAGAGGTCGATGTGCGCTTGGGTCAGTAGTCCGATCGAGGTCACATGTTCAGCGGTCAGCCAATTGCAGAACTCGATGGTGACGGTCACTGTCTGCTTGGCGCGCTGGAACGCCGAGTCGGTGACAATAGCCATTGATCGCAGCCGTTTTTCCAGGCCCCACCGTATGAATCTGGCGATCACTTTGCGGTGTTCATCTGTGGTGATGCGCTGCTGCGCGGTTGCCGCCCAGCTCTGGAATGTCGCCAGTCGCTCGTCACGTGATGGAAGTACGTGGTGTTCCACGAGGAGGCTGCGAATGTAGTTGGTTTTTCTTCCCGGCGGAAGTGTCCGATCCAGAAATAGGTGAGAGTGGAGCGGAGGCGCGAACTGGCCGCTCTCATCTAGTTGCGGATCAGCTCGACGGGTTTTGTCCGCGAATACGTGAGAGTGTCGGACGCAATCCGGAAGAACATGAGAGTGCCAGACAAACCGCTGTCACATCATCTAACAATCAACCATGTCTGTCTGTTAGTCTGGTGGTCATGTCGACGAGGACGGTTTCGGCCGGCGAGGTGCGTGACGGCCGATTGTTGAACGGTGCGCACACGCGGCAACGGGTGTTGGACGCGGCGGTCGAATGCCTGGTGAACGACGGGTATGCGGCGACGACAACCGTGCGGATCGCCGAGTGCGCTGGGGTGTCGCGGGGGGCATTGATGCATCACTTCCAAAGCCGCGAAGCGCTGATCGCAGCGGCGGTCGAGCATCTCGCGCAGCGCCGCGGCGTGGCATTGGGGGAGCAAGGTGAGCAACTGCCGGGCGGTCCCGGTCGGGTCGCGGCAGCGCTGGATCTGTTGTGGGGCAGCTTCTCCGGGGACCTGTTCAAAGCGACTCTGGAGTTGTGGACCGCGTCGCGCACCGACCCTGGTCTGCGTCTGCTGGTCGAGGACGCCGAGCGGCGCACGGGCCAAGCACAGTTGGAGTTGTTCGGCAGACTGTTGGGTCCCGATGCCGCCCGTTGTCCGGATTTCGAAGAGCAGGTCCAGTTCGCCGTCACCGCGATGCGCGGGATCGCGGTGCTCGACAGTTTCCACGCCGACCCGCGGGCACGGGCCAGGCAGTGGGTTTTTGCCCGTGATCGGTTGGTGCAAATGTTCGCCGAGAGCGCCGAAGGTACGCAGGGATGACTGCCATCGAGCCCGGCATCGACTCCAGGGCGGTGCCGAGGCCGGAGCGGGTCGTGGGTGATCTACTCAGGGCACACGCCCAGGCCACGCCGGACCAACGATTTTTGACCTGCGGCGCAAGCGAATTCACTTTCAGCGCACTGGATGCGAGGACCGACGACGTGGCGGCGGGCCTGTCGGCAGCCGGCGTCGGCAAGGGCGATCGGGTGGCGATCCTGTGCGCGAACCGGATCGAGATGCTGGAGTTGTTCTTCGCAGCCGCAAAACTTGGCGCGGTGCAGGTCCCGCTGAATGCGTATCTGAAGGGCGAATTCCTGCGGTATCAGCTCGCCGATTCGCAGGCGTCAACGCTGGTCGTCGACGCGAGCGGGCACGCCGCGGTCACAGGTTTACTGGCGGAATTGCCGGACCTGCGGCTGCTCGTGCTGCTTGATGGTCTGGACCCTGATACGGCCGCGGCGCGCATCGAGACCCGCGGGTATGTCGACTTGGCGATCACCACTCCCGTACCGGCCGTCGAGGTGGTACCGGCCGATCTGATGTCGATTGTCTACACCTCGGGCACGACGGGACAACCCAAGGGCTGCATGCTCACTCACGGCTATTACACCCGGGCGGCCCGGATGTCGGGTGAAATGTTCGAGTTCACCACCGACGATGTGCTGTTCACCGCGCTGCCGTTGTTTCACGGCGCTGCACGGATGATCGGACTGACCGCCGCCCTGCTGCACGGCGTGCGGTTCGTGATCGAACCCGAATTCCGGGCAAGCACGTTCCTGGCGCGGGCGGCCGCCACCGGCGCCACGATCGGCTGCGGAGTCGGAGCGATGGGCGCGGCCCTACTGGCGACCCCGGCGTCGGCACTCGATCGCGCACATGGCTTGCGCGCGATGATGTTCATCCCGTTCCCGGCCGCGATGCACGAAGTGTTTTCCGACCGCTTCGGCGTCGAGACGTTCTCCGAGCTGTACGGCCAGACCGAGTGCGTCCCGGTGACCTACAGTCCGCTGTCGGGTCCACGCAACATCGCCAGCTGTGGGCGTCCCGCCGGCGACCTCGAGGTGGCGCTACTCGACGAGGACGACCGCCCGGTCGAACCCGGCAGTGTCGGTGAGATCTGTATGCGCCCGCGCGAACCATGGGCAATGTTCTGTGGCTATTGGGGAAAACCCGAAGCCACACTCGAGGCGTTCCGCACGTTATGGCATCACACCGGCGACTACGGCCGTGCCGACAGTAACGGGTTCGTCTTCTTCGTCGACCGCAAGAAGGACGCGGTCCGCCGCCGTGGGGAGAACGTCTCGACCGTTGAACTCGAAGCCGCGATCGCGCGGCATCCGGCGATCGCCGAAGTGGCCGCCCACGCCGTACCGTCGGTGGCCACCGACGACGACATCAAGGCGTGCATAGTCCTGGTTCCCGGTGAAACCGTCACGCCGGCAACACTCTTCGAATTCTTCAAGGAGAACATCCCGTACTTCGCGGTGCCGCGCTACGTCGAGGTCATCGACGCGCTCCCGAAGAATGCCGTCGCCCGCGTGATGAAACACGTGCTGCGCGTGCGCCCGATCACCGACGCTGTGTGGGATTTCGAAGCCCTCGGGTTCACCGTCACCCGCAACGAAAGGCGTTGAGCGATGCCTATTCCCGATGTTTGGAGTGACCGTCTGGCACTCCCGCTGATTGCCGCGCCGATGACGACAGTCTCCACTGCTGAGATGGCCGCGGCCGCATGCCGCAATGGCGTCATCGGCAGCTTCCCCAGCCACAACGCCGGCACCGTAGACGAACTCGCGGCATGGTTGGGCACGGTCAATGACGAGCTCGAACCTGTCCGGAGTTCGGGTGGGTCACCCGCGCCACTGGCCGTGAACGTCGTCATGCACGCCAGTAATCGTCGCCGCGATGCCGATATCGACTGCGCGCTCGCTCACGGCGCCGAGTTGCTCATCGCCAGCGTCGGCAACCCCGCCGCGCTGGTCGAACCTGCCCACGCCGCCGGCGCCCTGGTGTTCGCTGACGTCGCGACCCTGCGCCACGCCGACCGCGCCATCGCGTCAGGCGTCGACGGACTCGTCCTGCTCACTGCTGGCGCGGGTGGCCAGACCGGATGGCTCAATCCGCTGGCGTTCCTGAGTGCAGTCCGCGAACGCTACGACGGCACCGTTGTGCTGGCTGGTGGCATCGCCGACGGGGCTGCTCTGTGGGCGGCGCAGGTCGCCGGCGCCGACCTGGCCTACATGGGTACCAAGTTCATCGCGACCACGGAAAGCGGCGCGACCGACGGCTACCGGCAGGCAGTCGTCGACAACGGCGCCGACGACATCGAACTGACCAGCAGGCTTACGGGACTGCCCACCAGCCTCATCGCCAACGCGATTGCGCCGCAGCCGAAGTCCGGACCGCAAGATGGGTTCGACCACTCGCTACTGCTCGGCGAACACGACGTGTTCAGTGCTGGCCACAGCATCGCCGGCGTCACCGACATCGTCGACACCGCAACGCTCATCAAACGCACGATCGCCGAATACCAGCACGCCCGCAACCGCACCCGCGAATTGTTGACCCAACCGGAGGAACGAGTCCAATGACCACACCTGAGTCGCAACCACGCCGTTCGGAAACACCCGCGCAGACCACCGTCTCCGAGACGGCAGCGGGTGGCTGGTACCGCATCGACGTCGGCACCGGTGAACCGCTCGTGCTGCTGCATGGCGGCGGCAGCTCCAGCGACTGCTGGAAACCTGTGCTCGACAAGCTTGCCGCGCATCGGCGGGTAATCGCCTTCGACATCCCCGGCTTCGGCCGCACCCCGGCGCCCGAGGACATCGAATACACCCCGCAATGGCAGGCCCGCCGGCTCGGCGACGAACTAACCCGCATCGGCATCTCCACACCCGTCGACCTCGTGGGCAACTCCATGGGCGGATGGCTGGCGTTTGAGGCCGCCAAGCTGGGGCTGGCGCGCTCGGTTGTTGCGATCGGCCCCGCGGGGCTGTGGCGTCGCGGTATGCCGCTGCTGATGCAGGCGCAGTTTCAGATGTTGCTGCTCGGCACCTGGGCAACCCGCGGTGCCCGCCGGCGCATACTGCGCCAACCGTGGCTCCGCCGTGCGGCTCTGTCTCTCGTTGTGGCTAACCCCGCGCACATGCCGCCCGACGGACTGATCGAGATCGCAGACACCTTTGATGAAAGCCGATCCACCCTGCAACCGCTCCTGCGAGCAGCCCGCACCCAGCACTTCACGGGAGGGCAAAACCTCACCCTCCCAGTAACTGTCGCCTACGGAACTCACGAACAAATCGTGCGCCGCTCCACCGGCCAATTCCACGACGAGCTACCGCCACACACTCGCTGGATCGACCTGCCCGGCTGCGGCCACGTGCCCATGTCAGACGACCCTGACCTGATCGCCCAAACCATCCTCGACGGCATCGCCCGATCGCACCGCCCAGCGCGCGGCGCGTAACCATGCGCAGCATGCCCGAACGAACGCCGCGCGTTACCCGCACCTGGGTTGCGTGGTGTGGGGGACTGACGAACCCAGATGGCCACACCCGACGTGGACCCGTGACGGCGGCTTTGAGGAAGTAGCGTGGCCACCGCGAACGTGGGCTCGCCACCTCCGTGATATCCCGTTTGCGGCACCGCCGACAGCTACGTTCACGGTTAGCCGCGCCCGCGCCGACCATGGCGTGAGACGGGGTGCGCGACGTGGTCGAATCCGTTTACCGCCAACGCAATCCACGGCGAAGAGCGCGTGCCCAAACCGCAATCCACTGATGACCGGCAACGACGTTATACGCGGATTCCGATGGATTCAGACTAGCGCGCATCGGATTGCGTGCAGCGCAAGTATGTTTGTTTTCGACCGGGTCGCTTCACGTTTGTGACGATCCATTTCCGTCGTGCTTGGCGATGTTCTCGGCCGTCTCGTGCCGGTCGATACCTTCCGGACCCCACAGGGCCGTGGTCCACAGCTGGGTGAGTGCCTGCCACACCTGAGCTGAATGTGGTTGGGAACCTGTGAAATAGGTATCGCCGGTCACCAGCAGCACTGTGCTCGCCGCCAGGATATGCACGAGCTCAGTCAGGTGGGGGCTGACCGGCCGGGAAGTGCCGGCGTCCATCTCGATGGTGGTCGACATGACGATCTTCTCGACGACGCCTTCGAGCTCCCGTCGCAGCACAGCGTCGATGTCGGGATCGGCATAGCGCGCCGGGACGCACGCCGCAAGGAGCGGACGATGTCGTTCGCAGACTGCCGCAGCCTCCGACAGCACCCGCTCAACATAGTGGCTGGGGCCCCGAGCTCGACTGCCTCATCCGCGGCTTCGCCGCAGGTGCACCGGCCGCAAACAAGGCTATCGGCGCTAACGGCTACTCGCTGGTGGCCCACACCGAACTATCCGGGGCGGCCAACCAGTACGTCTACCCGGACAACCTCCCTCGGGTAAACGCCTCCGGCGGTCCGATGGGGCGCCCGGGCTGCTGGACGGTCACCAAAGACATCTGGCCGATGCCCTACATGGTGATGGACACTGGCGCGTCGATCGCGCCGTACAACCACTTCGGTCTCGGATCGCCCTTCGCGTCCGAATACGTCTGGGGTCGTCAAGATGGAGACGACACGATCAACCCATAACTATCAGCGCCGAGGCCGGTTCCTCAGGGCTTGCCGTCTACCCGTTTCAACGCATACAGCAGATTCCCGACGCAGCCTCGCGCATCTCAATACCTGTCGGTGTCGATGCACTTCGAAACCTTCGATCGGGCGATCGCTCCCTGGGATTGGTTCAGCTGTCGACGGTTAGGAACTCGCTGGCCGGAACCCCGAGAGCCGCGGCGAGATCAAACAACCGCTCATAGAGCAGCCCGCTCTTGCCGAGCTCAACGTCAACGAGCAAGTTTCGCGACATACCGGATTGCAACGCGAGTGCTTCTTGCGTGAATCCCGACCGCTTGCGAATCTCGCGGATGCGCTGGCCCACCAATTGTCGTGTGCGAGCCCATTCTGCGATGTGCTGTGGGTCTGTTTGGTCGCGAGGTTTCGGCACCCAACCAAATAGCACTACGGAGGTGCCGTAGGTCTGCCAAGCTAGCTTGGCAGACCTTGTATACTGGCTGTCGCTCTCGACAGACACGGAGGTAGGGGATGGCGGATATTGCCGGCGCAAAAAGGCGACGAAGCGGGTCGGAAAGCCGACAACGCACTGACACGCTGACTCTCAGGCTGCTCCCCGGCGAAGGTGCCGCGTTGAGCGCCTTGGCTGAAGAACACGGGCATCCGAGCCGGCAGGAATTGATTCGTCACGCGGTGCAGCGTCTGGTTGCTAAGTCCAACTGAGCTGTCGGTTGCACGGCCTGCATCGGCGAGCTTCGGGGCCTGGGCGATCAATCGTTATGGTCTCCGGCAGGCGGCGTCACCACAGTTGGTGGCAATGGCGATTACCGCCGACGAGCGGCCAAGGACCCCTACTCGTGCCGATGCGGTATCGCTCGTACCGATGCGGTATCGCCGGCCAGCAAGGCGGCAATATCCTGGCGGGCAGTTCGACGTCTCGGACTTTTGGGATGTAGTCCTCCGCGTAACCACCCCGCAAAACATCGAAAACACGCGTCAAACACGCTCATGACGGCCGCAACGGCAGACCGTCTGCCGCGTCTCCCGGCACTCGATCAAGCGGCCATCGCCGCTGTATTCTCGTCGTTTGGGTATATGCGGTAAGAGTTTTCGTTTGTAAGCTGGTAGCGCAAGCTCGGGAGTGGCTAATCTGAAGGGCCGGTGTACGGGGTTCGAGCCGACACGCTAGACGATAGAGATATCAGTAGTAGACGTCCCCGAGTGCCCTCCCGAGCTTGCCCGCCGCCCTGGGCCTCATCTCTGATGGCCGGAGTCGGAGCGGCTGTTTCATCTCCGCAGCGGACCACCGGGGTTCGGATGAGGGGCAATACGGACGTCAGTACTGGTGCGCTCGGCTCGGGGGGTGAGGCCGCGACGGCGTCGATGCCGTTACCGGCTAGCGCGGCCATGATTGACCTACTAGGCCCTCAAGGCGTGCCGCTGTGGGCCAGGGGTGTCCGACCTCGCGCATAAGGTTGGCCTCGCTTGGACGGATCACGCAATGCGACGGGGGAGGGCGCCACGATGGACCCGAGGCTGGCCGATATGGACCCTAGCGAGTTATTCACTCGGCTGTCCGAGAAGATGACGACCGCCGACGCGATGCACCGGACACTGATACGGGCGCAGCGAGGCAAGGAACTGTACAAGTGGGGGCTCAATCCCCAGTACGCGGACCCGAATAGCAGCCTGGCCGCCGATGACGCAGGGTTTATGAACGAATACGCGGGCGACATGGTCAGTGCGACAGCTCTGTTTCCGATCATGAATGCTATCGACTGCCTCTGCGCGACAGCAGAACTGATTGAGTGGCGACCAAAGTCGCGTGACAGTCACACGACGTCGATCCTTGCCCAGTGTCGTACTGCGATTGAGTCGTCGGCGACGACGATATGGCTACTGTCCGACCGTGATCGTCAGATGCGCCGCGGTTTGAGTGTGCGGTTCACCACCTCGGAGTTGAATGCGCAGCGTTCCTACCACGCGTCGACGACCAAGTGGTTCAACACCGACCCCAATCATGCTGATACCCGACAGTATGAGGACTTTGTGGAGCACGTTCGGCTGTTCGACAATCGTGTGAAAATGCTGCGGCGGGGGGAGAACATCACACCCAAAGCACCCGTGCGCACTAGCGACGGGGTAGTGCGGTTCGCAGCGAAGTGGCTGGACAAACACCCACCTGCCCACGCGGCGGAGGGCGAGCCATACGGCCGCAAAGCGTTCGGATTTGAAGACACGGCATCGGGTTTCTACTTGACTAGCTCTGCCGTCATGCACGGGCTCAAATGGCCGCTGGACTACATGCCCAGCGGCGAGCTGGACATGTCACGCTTGATCGTGGACGGGGTCAGCATCGCTGTCGGGATGGCCGAATGCGCCGTCGCGTTGTTCGAGGTACACGCGCAGCAGCGAATACCCAAAACACAACGAAAGCCGATGTATCCGGATCGGCTTCGGCCGACGATCAAGCGGTGGGCTCGACACTTTTACGAGCCGGTACACCCACCTGTCGATCCGGCGTTGCTTGCGCTGCCCGGGAGCTGCATTGCTTTAGGAGAGCGCGCGTCGCACTCGGTAGCTAGGGTCGACTCGCAAGATTTGCGTTAGCTCTTCAATCCCCACCGAGCCGTCACGACTCCTCGCGGCAAGTGACTCAGCGACTGCAATGCGGACATCCGTGTCAACGTCGCGAGCCAGGGATTCGGTGGCCTCGAAGTCCAACTGCTCGGTTGCCGTCGGAAGTAGTGCCGCCGCTAGTAGTCGTACCTCGCGATCGTTGCTCAATGCCATTGTTCGCCAAGGTAGCTCAATCGAAAAGCCCCGCTGGTTCAGGACGTAGCACGCCCGAGCGAAGGCTAGTGCATCCTGACCTTCTCCGGTCCGCATGAGCAACTGCGCTGCATGCCAAACGAGGCGTCGACGTTGACCGTCGGCCGCCAACTTCGCCAGCGTCAAAGTTGCTTGACGACGCAGGACTCCCGGCACACGTTCGATGTGCATGGGCGCGAAAGGATCGGCAAAGCGCTGTTCCCATTGATCAAACTGGCTTACCGGTTCGTTTGAGCCAACTGCTAGTCGAAATAGTCTGTCAAATAACTCATCTCGCGCGGAAGTTGGGAGTGTATCGGCGAGAGGAATGCAGGCTTGCGTGAAGCGGGAGCGATTGCGTTCACTGTCATTCTCGTCCAGTGCGTGATCGCAGAAGTGCCGGGCTAATGCGATCTGACGATCGGCAGGCAGGCATGTCGCGATCGTCGCTACGTCCGTCTTGTCTGCTATCTGTGACACGTAGCCAGCGCCGTATGTCGGCGGAGCCGCAAGTTCGCGCGCTACGAACGACTCGGCCGCCGCGATGACTTCGTCGGAGTGGTTCCCGAGGCGTACCAGCACCTCCGTCGCGTTACTTACCCTCGCGATTCCCTCGGTCTCGTACGGTCCAACCAAGGCCTGCAAGCGTCCCTCGATTAGTCGCAGTACTGGCTCCAAGGTATCGAAGTGACCGATGAGCTCGGCAGCAATGTCGTCAGCGACCTCAAAGACCAACGCCACCCGCTCTGCAGCCTGTTCGCGCTTGTCAGGGTTTCCCTCACAAAGGCCAACGAGGATCCCAGCGATTTGATCGTCGGCATGCGTGTACTGGTATCGCTCCCGAGGGAGGAGTCCATCGATGTCCGAAAGAAGTTGATCTACAAGATCATTTGGCAATCTTGCGGCTAGCCCAGCGAGCAACTTGTACGCCTCAAGCCACACGTCCGCACCAAATGGTCGCCCATCGTGTTGCACGGCTTCGGCTAATGCTGCCGTGGCCCACTCGCTGACCAAATCGTCTGGAATGAGGTCGGCTTGGCCCGCACCGACGCCGAAAGCTGCTGCACGGCGCTGGAATTGAAGCGCCCTCGTTTCATTGCGGCAGTCAACGTAGTTGCGAAGCTTCGCAGCGGTTTCGCGGCAGTCGCCCGCGCTGCCGGCAATGATGTAGTGGCTTATCGCGCTTTCGAGATGCTCAAGTTGTTGGTACATCCGCCCCATCATCATGTGGACGTTGATTTCGTCCATCAGATGGGCGGATGCGACGCTGTCGCGCAGGTAGCGTCGCAGCTCGGCGCGCGCGGTACGGGGCCGCTTCTTTTTGAGGGCGGCCTCCAAAAGGTCTTGCAGCGCTGCGACTTCCGGGTTATATGCTAGCGCGCGGAGTGCACCACGCCCGGACCCGTTGATAGCTCGGCTCTGTTGTCGCAGACTTTCGATCTCGGTGATATTCACGACGCTGGCACGTCGGTGCACAATGGTTATTGAGCGGCACCAGGCGGCCGCGTCATCCCAGACTCGTGCTCGGCAGCCGCGTTCGACGCCGAACCGAAACGCCGCGGCGGCCGCGTTGGACTGGTCCCGCCAGAATAGGTAGCGCCCTCGCCGTGCATGTATCAGTGCAGAGTCCTCCGAGGAGCAGCGGCCCGACCCTGGCGCCGCGTCACTGGCCAATTCGCTCCAGAGTTCCTCATCGTCCGTGGCTTCGGCAACAACAAGTTTCAGCCGTATCTTCAGACTGGTCTCCGAGCAAGAGGCTGCGATTTGTCGCAACGTGTCGCTGGTATCCGCGATCAACTGCATTTCCCCCTGCGCCAGGGTGCCTTCAGTCGCGATAGAGACCCAGAGTGCTCCTGCCGGGTCGCCCGCGTCCGCTGCCGCGATTGCGGCTACAACCGTGGCAGCAGACCCGGTGTCCCCGCTTATCCAACTCGCCAGTGCCGAAACTGCATTCGCTCGTGGACGCAGCCAGGCAGGCGCACCTTGTCGTTGCGCGAGCGCACCAAACGCGGATACTGCCGAATCGACGCCGATGCCAGCACCGGCGACCAAGTAGCTTTCAACGAATGGGAGCCACTCACCGTCCGCGGCAATGAACTCTCCGGCGTCGGTGAGCAGTTGAGCACGGCGTATGTGTAATGGTTCGGCTAGCGGGCCGTATCCGGCACGTTCCAACTCGCGGATTACGTCAGCGAGGATAGCCGCCCCGGCCGCCGGGTCCGACGCCGCAAGCTCTTCGGCCCTGCGCTGCTGGCCCGTCAGCCCTAGACCTTCTATCGGGCCCGCGAGAAGAATGTCGGGATCGATCTCAATACCCTCCTGGCGCGATTGCTCGATTGACTGAATCACACGTTCAAACTGAGCGTTCATGCTCACGTCAAGTCGTCTCAATTTGTAGTAGAGACCGCCGAATGCCTCTTGCAAACCGAGAGATTCGGGGTACTCCGCAATAAGTGCCTGGGCGATGACAAGTGAATCGTGAGATGGTGCGCAGTGTAGAACCGTGCCCGCGATCATTGCTGACAACTCGTTAGCAGCCTGCTCATCCTGGTCCATCAGGAGGCCTTCCGCAGCCGTGTCCTTCAACAGTGCCATCAGGCGCCGACGCTGGGCCCAGCTGAGAACGGGCGCGCCAGGAATCTCCTTAAGCTTCGTCTTCAGCCGTTTGAACAACCGCTCGCGCACCGTCTGTTCGCCGATGGCCTTCTTAACGGCCGGTGCGACGACCTTGAAAGACGACGACAGAGTACTCACACTTCAATCGTGGCATGGCCGCTCTTTCGCAACGGTAACGCCCCTTCGATAGTTTCGACGTTAGGCTTGCGTACCCAGACAGCGCATCGGGGGACGGCGACAACCGGGACCAGGCCACCACGGGAGCCGTACCGTGGCTCCGTGGTTCAAGCATGTGTGTTCTGCGGTGACGAACTCGACTCTAGGGAGCATGTTCTCTCCCGATGGTTGCTGGAGATTTGGGACCCCACGGGTCCATTCACGGCGAGAATCGATGGCAAACAACGTGTTAGAAAGACTGGCGAGCTGGTACACAACGCGAAGATGTGGCGAGTGATGCTTCCGTGCTGCGGAATCTGCAACGGCGATCTCGACAGATTGTTCGAGAAACCCGCGAAGAACCCCGTTCGCCGTCTGATCCGCGACATGCAGCCACTCGAGGATCAGATCGAGATCTCAAACATAGCTCGTTGGGCGATCAAAACACTTGCGCTACTGGCCCATCCCGACGCGCGCCACAACGCGCTCCCGTCGGGAGCCGAGGGCGGACCACACGGCGCCTGGAGGCCCTACCCTCGTGAGCTTCTCGATTCGATCAAAGTTGGTGCAATTCCGACGGATACGTCGCTATGGTTCGCCGTTTCCGACCCCAATAGGCCCGGGCAGCCGGACAGCGCTTTCGAAGAGGTCCTACTGCGCCACACCAGTCGCGCCGACGGGTTGGGTGGACGTGGGCGGGCAAGGACCACAGGATTCGGCCTAGCGGATGGTCGCCTCGCGGTGTTCCAGCTCGCCTACCACCCGCTTCACGACTTTGAGCATCCCTTCGAGCGCGACGGCTTCGTAACTCGGCTGTGGCCGAATCCACCCGCGCACCTGGAAGTCCAGAGTCATCCGGCCTTTGATCAGGGGACTCGACTTGCCCAGGTTTTCATCGACGACGGCTTCTCTCACGGGTTGACGTGGGGGCAACGGTCTCATGGCAGTGGACCACCGCGGGATCAATGGTAGCTAGTGTGGACCGCAGGTCAGACAGGCGTCGGATTCGGTGTACTGATCATTGTCTTAGCGGCTTCCCCGCCCATCGGTACGATCAGTCCAGACGAGTAGCTATATAGCGGCTGTAGGTTGACGCGGACGCTCTCGCATGTGCTTCGAGTGTCTGGGGGTTATAGCCCAAGGCTTCTGCGAGGACGGCGATGGGTGTGGTCTGGGTCAGTTCGTTGAGCGTGCCGAGACGCGCTTCAAGGGCCCCAAGGAGAGGACGCAAACGGTTTCGAAGGTACGTGGGTGTGATATGAGTGCCGGCTCCGTATCCTCGAAATACCCAGGGCGAGTTGGGATGCGCGGCGGTTTGCCCGTTGTAGTTAGTCGCGGCGAGTAAGCGGATAGGCTCGTCGAGTGGCGAAGGCATATCAATGGACATGCCGGCCAGATTGATGCTGACAGCGTCCGACGTGATGGTCACCTGGTCCCATGTTAATGCGGCGATATCTTCGACGCGCTGCGCGAACACAATGATCAAGATCGCGACGAACCGGTCGCGCGGATGCAACGTCTGCTGATGCACTACCTGTTCGATGACCGCGTTCTGTTCAGCGGATGGCAGCCGCGGTGCTGTTCCGCGCCGATGCGGTGTCACCACAAGGTCTGAGGGGATCAGTCTGGTTTTGATAGCCCACCGGATGAATCGCAGAATGTGTTCCCGTGTGGTGGGCCCGGTGGACTGCCAGAGGTCGATGTGAGCTTGGGTGACGTGTTCGATCGATGTGTTGTGCTCGGTGGTGAGCCAGTTGCAGAAATCGATCGTTACGGTCGTCGTCTGCTTGGCACGCAGGAACGCTGAATCGGTCACCGTTTCCATCGACCGTAGCCGTCTCTCCAGAGCCCAGCGTATGAATCTGGCGATCGCTTTGCGATGCTCGTCAGTAGCGATGCGCTGTTGGGCGATTTCAGCCCAACCTAGGAACCGCGCCAACCGTTCGTCACGTGATGGAAGCGCGCCGTGTGCCACGAGGAGGCCGCGGATGTAGTTGGTGGTCCGCCCTGTCGGTAGCTGATCCACGAGCTCGTGGGTGAGCGTCGGATGGCGTGCCAGTTGGCGGAGGACCTTCTGTATGTGGCTTTGGCGGATCCAGGTCAGGCCGCTATTCGGACGTCTCATCGCGGTAAGCGCGTCGATGATCACTTGCAGCTGTGGGGCGACGACGCCAGTGTCAGGGTTGGTCAGTAGCTGGGCTGCGGTATCGCCGAGCACACAGCGTTGGCATTTGCCGCCGCTATATATCTCGGCCTCGTCTCCGCAGGCGACGCAGTCGACATTGAGCGTTACGCCGCTGCGCGGTCGACAAGCGGGGCGGTCGTTGACAATGCCGGGAAGCACGCCTTGGTGACCGCAGGCGCATATCCCGACTGTTCGTTTGGCAGCCTGGTAGCAGTACCCGCAAATTGTTCCGTCAGGCCAGTTCGCCACCAACGGGTAGTGCCCGCGGCATCGTGCACATTGTTCCGGCCACAGTGCCGGGTTTTCAGGTTTGCGAGGACGAGCCATCGTCGTCCTGAACAATTCGGATCCGTTTGGCTACCGGGTTTCCCGGTGTCACTCCAAGTTCGCGGGGGCGCGGGGCGTTCGCAGTGGCGGCTGCTTGCATCTCGATGTACGGCTCGAATAGATCGTTCGGCGTGCAGTCAAAGATGTCGCATAGCGCGGCGAAGGTGCGTGACGGAATGCGCTGGGGCTCACCGGTGACCAGTCGGTAGACCTGGGCATCGGAGAGGTTGATGCCTCTCGAACGCAGCAGCGGTCGCAACTCGGTCGATTTCCACAGATTGTGCGCCGCCATCACCCTCCGCAGGTGCCAGCGAAAGCCGATACGACGCTGTTCAGTCATCGGGGTCTTCCAGCCGGATTCGGCGTGTGATCATCTGTTGAACCACCCGTTGTTTGAAGTCTGCTGATACCGAGCTGTAGAGCGAGGTTGTTGACGCAAATGAGTGCCCTAGCTGCTCTTGCACGAACAGAGGGTCGTAGCCGGCCTCAAGCAGGTGGGTGGTGAACGAGTGCCGCAGCGCGTGCAGGCACAACTCGTCTGGCAGACCGGCACGCAGGCGATATGCCGTGAACGAGCGCCCGAGCGCATTGATTGTTAATCTGCTGCCACGCTCGCTCGGCCACAACGCGGGGGAGCGGTCCGCGGTGCTGAAGAGGTTCCGGCCCTCTTTGCACCAATACTCCAAAAGACTTACAGCCCAATCAAACTCAGGGGAGGTGAGGACTGTACGCCGCCGCGGGCCAGACCCCTTGGTGCCTTTGGCCCACCGCACAGCGACCGCACCGTAGTTGCCATAGCGGGGAACGTGTGGATTGGGCCCAAAGTCAGTGATGTCCAGCATGACCAGTTCACGTCGGCGCAGTCCGTAGGCGTAGCCGATCTTGAATGCGATCGAGTCGCGCAATGCGGTGAGCCAGCGTTTGGATCCGGTGCTGTGTGCCTCGTCAACGAAGTCGTCCATGACATCGAACAAGTGCTGCAATTCAGCCTTGGTGAACGCGCGCCGTTTGGGAGGTACAGCGTCATCCGTAGTGTGCTGCGGGGTGTTCCACTCGAAGCAGATCTGCGATGGTATGTCGCCAAACTGCTTTTCGCAGAGGCTAATCCAGCCATACCGGTTGTCACTTACATAACTGCAAAACATTGAGATTGCGTTGCTGTAAGATCGCAACGTCGACAACACGATTGGGGTTTCGCCCGACCTGAGCTCTGCCATAAATTGATCAAGATCTAGAGGGCGCCAGCGCCAGGGGTAGTCGTTGGTGAACTCAGCAAACCGATCAATGAGCCGGCACCGTGCCTTAATCGTATCCACTGCAAGCCCGCGAGCGAGCATCTGAGCTCGCCAACCGTCGACCATCGCATCGAAAACCGTCTCATCGGCACGTAGCAGTGAAACGTCGTTGAGGCGCAGAACCTGCGGAATGAACCCGGGAACCTCGTCAGCCATGTCGATGGCCTTCCATCATCATCCAGACCGAAGGAGCGAGACCCACGGAATCGAGATTGGTCCAGCCGTGCGGTTTCCTCAAAAGCCGTGCACTACCCGACAATTCGTCACAGTGACGTATTGTCGGCAACGAGTCGCGAGAGTGGCAGAGGGATGAACTGGCCCCTGAGGGGTCAGGTGATAGCGGCATGCTCAAGGTCTTCACCTAACTGCCGATTCATTCATTAAGTGATTGAAACGTACGACAACCTCGGCAGACACGCAAGACTTGTGGCCGATGTTAGGTCGGCGCGAAGCCGTGGCCAACGGCAATGCAGCATCGGACGAGGGGCCGTCCGCCCAGTTCGACTACCGCAGAGGCACGTCTGACATGTCGAGTGAATGCCTAATCGCCAAGGGGTGCGACCCCTTTCATCTAATGCAACTCGCTGTAGTTAAACGCCGATAATCGACATTATGTCAGTTTGAACCGGCATGTTGATCTGCTCGGTCACGAACGCATCGTCTCCGGCTCACCTACCCTCGTGATGAGCGAAAGTGCCTGGAAATCAGGGGTTTCGGCCGTACCCACCGGGCGCGCAGCCGTCGACACCACGTTTGTCGTCGGTCGGGCACGGGTAGCCAACTCAGAGGAGAAAGCCGCAGGGCCAAGACAGCTCTAGCGGCGTCATGAACATTTTGGATCGGCTATTTGCGGGAGATCATCCGCGGCCACCACAGGAGAACTCATGTTGTCGAACATTTCGATCCCGTCGATCATCGCCATTGCCGGAGCGACTACGGCGGTGGTACTTGCGCCCGGTGCGTACGCCGACGGTGGGTCTGCCCCGTGTGCGGACGAAGGCAGTGCCACCGTGTGCCAGGCGCCGGGGAACGCCAATGTCATTGCCACGCCCCCTGAGCAGAGCGGTGGCGGCGCTTCCGGGAGCGGCGGAGGCAATAGCCAGAACGGCCCGTACGGACCGAATGGCTCACAGCCGCCAGTCGGCTAGGGAGGAGTCGCCGCTCCCCTGTGGCGATTCGAACTGACGGCCGCCCGGGTGCAAGGCAGGTGGCGCCTGGGTGGACACTATGACGTGGCCCTTTCTGCAACAGTATTCAAAGTTGAACTAGGCGTCTCCGATGTCGATCACGGTTACTACGCTGACCACGCGTTGACCGTGGCCCGCCATCCGAGTGAAACCGATGAGCGGATGGTCGTGCGGTTGTTGGCTTTTGGGCTTCGCGCACACCGACTCAACGACGTGGACGGCGAATTGGCGTTCGGGCCGGGCCTGTCCACCCCTGGCGTGCCGGACTTGCGGCTCACCGACTACACCGGCCGAATCCTGGAATGGATCAACGTCGGCCAGCCCGACGAACGTGTCCTGGGCAAGGCGGCCGGCCAGGCCGACCAGGTGCTGCTGTACCCGTTCGCCGCCGGCGTGGCCACCTGGTGGCGAACCGTCGGGCCCAAAGTGGCGGGGCTGTCGAACCTGTCTGTGGTGCAGATTCCGCACGCATCGGTGCAGCAATTGGCGCAGAGTGTCGACCGACGGGTCTCGGCGCAGGTGATGGTGATCGAAGGTCAGGTGACGATGACGGTTGGCGGAGTCGACGTGACCTTCACGCCCGAGCCGTTGGAGTGAGCCTGATTTCGGTTGCCGGGCAACGCTTTCCGTCCGCCACCCAAGTCAGTTGCCAAGTTCGGTAACTAGGCGCGTCGCTCGCCGAGATGCCTGCGGTCGGTGCCAGGATCGAGGTATGAAGAAGAACTTGGCGCGGCTGATCCCCAGAGGTACCGACGAATCGCGCCACGTGGTGGAACGGGTCCAGCTAGTCATGGACCTGACGTCGCAGCTGAATGTGCTGCGGCACTCGGACGTGGACGGTCGCAACTCGCTGCTGAAGGAAATCCTGGGCCAGTCGCTGCCGGAAACCACCACGATCTATCCGCCGTTCTATTGCGACTACGGCCTCAACTTGCGTCTGGGTGACCGGGTTTTCGTCAATCAGAACTGCTCGTTTTATGACCTCGGGGGCATCACAATCGGAGATCGCACGATGATCGGGCCGGGCGTCACCCTCTGCACTGCCGGCCATCCCGTCGAACCGGTAGCCCGATTCGACGGGATCACCGTCTCCCCGATCGATGTCGGGACAAACGTGTGGATCGGGGCCAACGCGACCATCGCTCCTGGTGTCACGATCGGGTCAGGATCGGTCGTTGCCGCGGGCGCGGTGGTGGCCACGGATGTCCCGCCCAACTCTCTCGTCAGCAGCGCTGGTCATATACAGCGACGCGCTCTTGGCGATGCCACCCCATCGGACGCTCTGGCGTAAGTCCCGGTACGCGAGCGCTGCTCGCGTACCGGGACTGCGCTGATCAAGGAACCGAGACGCAACCGACGCCCGGCACACAACCTCCGCCGCCCCCGGGACCGCCGCCTCCGGACGGACCTCCGGGAATGCTGCCGCCCCCGCCACCGGGCCCTCCAGCGCCGGTCGGGCCGCCCGGAATTGACCCACCGCCGCCTCCGGGGCCGCCGCCACCCGTGGGTCCGCCGGGAACGCTGCCGCCTCCGCCACCAGGTCCCCCGCTGCCGGTCGGGCCGCCCGGGATCGAACCGCCGCCACCTTCAGGGCCGCCGCCACCCGTGGCTCCGCCTGGGGCGGTGCCGGGTGAAGTTGTTGTCGGTGCCATGGTCGTCGGCGTCGTCGTCACCGTAGTGGTGGTCGTCGAGTTAATTGTTGTCGTTTTGCTGCCGTCGTCGGTGCCGCATCCCGTGGCGAGAGGAAGTACCGCGACGCCGGCGATCAGGCCGATCCAGGCTGAGTGCCTGCGCCACGATGCTCGCGATTGCGGGCGGATGCTCGTGTCAGCTGTCGATCTCATGGTGATGTGTGCCTCCCTCTCGGCTGTCGTAGCGGTATTCCCCGAGATCGGGACTTCCAATCCTCAATGCTTCGCCCAAGCGGTCTACGTCTGTAGACTTTCGGCGTGGAGTTGCGAACCTACACATTGGCTGACGCCGCCGCGCTCGAGAGCTATATCTCGGAGTTCTGGCCGCGCCACATTCGCACGCTGCGCAACTACGGCATCACCGTGCACGGCGTCTGGACCGACCCCGACTCGAGCGAGCCTCGCGTCGTCGCACTTGTCGACTACTCGGGCGGCGATCCCCGCAGCCTCGCTGCGAGCTACAGCCGAAGCGATGACTTCGTCGAGGATCATCGGCATTTCGATACGTCGCTCATCGTCGCGACGCACACGCAGACGCTGCAGCCGATCGCGAGTTCCCCGCTTCAGTAACGATGCTTTGTGCATCGCCGGGAGGAGATACCGACATGGCCACATCCACTTCGCCTACGCGCAATGCGGCCGCTACCCGTGAGGCGATCCTGCGCTCGGCGATCCAGAATTTCGCGCGCGCCGGGTACGACGGCGTGGGAGTTCGCCAGATCGCTCACGACGCCGGAGTGACCGCCATGCTGGTCAACCGATACTTCGGCTCGAAGGAAGGGCTGTTCGCCGAGGCAGTCGAAACATCCTTTGCCACACCGACTTTCATCGGAGAGCGGTCTGACGATCTGGTCGCCGACACGGTCCGGGCGCTGGTGGCGAGAACTGGCTCCGGGGAGGATGCGCCGCAGCCGTTCATGATCATGCTGAGGTCCGCTTCGAGTCCGGTCGCCACGACGATCGTGCGCGACGCCATCGAACGCCACGTTGGTGCCCGGCTGGCACGGCAACTCGACTCCCCTGATCAGAATCTGCGCAGCGAGATCCTGCTCGCGTTGATCAGCGGAATGCTCATGATGCGCGGCGTGGTCGGGACCGGCGCGCTTCGCAAGAGCAAGCCCGGGGACATCGAGAGAGTGCTTGAGCCGGCAATCGCCGCGCTCCTCGGCGGTTCGCGAGGCTGAACTACCAAGCGGGAATGAACCTCGCTAGGTCTACGTTCGTATACATCGTAGGTATACAGATGTAGACAAGGGTCGTCGGCGGCACCACCAGCAATGTCAACTGAGACGACCCGGTCGAAGGAAAGGTCCCTGTCATGTCGCATGTCTTCCTCGTCTCCGGAGCTTCTCGCGGTCTCGGGCGCGCCATCGCCGAAGCGGCCCTGGTCGCCGGACATCGCGTCGTCGCGGGTGTTCGCTCCGTATCAGCGCTCGACGATCTCGCGGCCCGCGAACCTGAGCGCCTGGCCGTCGTCCCGCTCGACGTCACCGACGACGAGCAGGTCCGTGCAGCTGTCGACACCGCGATCCGGCGCTGGGGTCGCCTCGACGTACTGGTCAACAACGCCGGGTACGCCAACATGGCTGCCGTCGAAGACGTTGATGTCGACGACTTCCGCGCCCAGGTCGAGACGAACTTCTTCGGCGTCGTACGGCTCACCCAGGCAGTGCTTCCGATCATGCGAAGGCAGCGTGCGGGCCATCTCATCCAAATATCTTCCGTCGGTGGACGTTTGGCGCGTCCGGGCCTGGCTGCCTATCAGTCCTCCAAGTGGGCCGTCACCGGCTACTCCGGAGTCCTCGCCCAGGAGGTCGCGCCCCTCGGCATCAAGGTGACCGTGCTGGAGCCCGGTGGCATGCGCACCGATTGGTCGGGCTCGTCGATGCGCATCGCCCCGGTCCGCGACGAGTACAGGGACACCGTGGGAGCCGCGGCGCAGCTGAGCCAATCCGCCAACCTCGGCGCCAGCGATCCGGCGAAGGTCGCGGCGCTGTTGCTCGACATCGTCGCGATGGACACTCCGCCGGCTCGCTTGCTGGTCGGCCCAGATGCTTACCGGTACGCCACCGCGGCTGGGCGGGACCTGCTCGCCGCTGATGAACGGTACGCGGATCTGAGCAACTCGACTATGGCCGACGACGCCACCGCCGATCAGCTCAATCCGCTTGGTGCGTAACGGATCAGGTCGGCCCCAGAATGATTCAGGAGTTGGCAAGACGAACCGAATGCCCTTGTCCCCCAGTCGCAGACGACTTCGGCGCGCCCGGGCTTTATGACGGAAGTTTGCAAGCGAGAACGTCGACGTGCTCCATCGCAGGTTGCACGGTGAACAGTTCGTCAGCGCGCTGCGTGAGTTCGGTGCCCACGCCGCCCGCCAGGTGTGCCTGTCGGCCGTCGTCATCGGGAAATACGTCGAAGATGCCGAACGTTGACGCGTCGAACTGGATGGCGAACCAGGCCCGGGTATCGGGTTCCTGCTCGACGATGGCCTGCGCGTCCGCCAAGAACTGTGCAACCTCTGACTCTTTGCCCGGCTTTGCGTGGACCCGAACCAATAGCCCAGCTCGTAACATGGCTCCTCCTTCGATTGGTGTCCGGCGCGGTCAGCCCGCCGTGGCGGGCTTGAGGACGGTCTCCCCCGACCGGTGATCGCGAACACGCTTGAACACCGACCGGCTACCCCGGCCCGCCACAGGTAAACACTCACCGCGTCTGCAGTACTCACACCCGACCTATGTCTGTTGCACACCGCCCTCCGCGGTGTTGCACACCCTGTCCCCGACGGATAGCTCCTGCCACTTCGCGCGGTCGACGCGGACAGTGATTGTGCGTCCGTCGTCGAGCCGAATACGCAGGCGCCGGTACAGATTCGCCCCGTCGAGAAGCGCCCGGTATTTCTTGACGACGGTGCCGTCCCACTCCGATGTCGACATCTCAGCTCCCTTCTGGTGATCGGGTGAGGTGGTAGCGCAGATGAGCCACGCCGGGTGCCTGCAGCACACGCACGAGCTCCATCTTCGGCAGGCCAGCCTCGAATCCGTCGAACAAGCGCTCCCCCGAACCGAGGATCACCGCGGAGACTTGCAGGTCGATCTCGTCAACCAAGCCCGCTTTGATCGCCTGGCGTGCGCACGATGCGCCACCGGCGATCGAGATGTCCTTCCCTCCGGCAGCCTCCTGCGCCTGTGCGTATGCGGATTCGATGCCGTCGGTGACGAAATGGAATGTCGTACCGCCTTTCATCTCGATCGGGTCGTGGGCGTGGTGCGTCAGCACGAAGACCGGGCAGTGATACGGCGGGGTGTCGCCCCACCAGCCTTGCCAGTCCGAGCCGTTCCATTCCCCACGCACCGGTCCGAACATGTTGCGCCCCATGATGGTTGCGCCCATACCGTCCAGCATCTCGGACATCACCTGCCGATTGACAGGGTGATCTCTGTTGGGACCGATATGCCAATCATGGAGGTCGAGCCCGCCCACCCCTATCGGATTGTCTTCGCTCTGATCGGGCCCGGCGACATACCCGTCGGCCGAGATCGACATCGAGAGATTCGTTCGTGCCACGTCAAGTTCCGTTCGGTCGGTTCATGCGATTGCCCTTGTCTACATTGAGACCGCTGCGGCGCCCGAAACTCATCGTCGGCGGCAGTATTGCCATTCGGGTGTTGAGCGCATCTCCCTGTTGTAGCTTGGCTGGCGCTGGGTCAGGTCAATTCGATTCGACCGGAAGGCAAGCCATGACGCTCGAAGTCATCAAGACCATCCCTGTCGGCGGCTCCCCGAGTCGGGTGGCACTCACTCCCGATGGTGGCCGCGCTTACGTCCTCAACGGCGGCGGCGACTCCGTCTCGGTCATCAGCACCGTGACCAATACGGTCACCACCACCATCGGAGTCGGGGACCTCCCCGACTCGGTCGCGATCTCCCCCGACGGCACACGGGCCTACGTCACCATCGAGAATGCCGGCACGGTCACGGTGATCAGCACCGCCACCAACACCATCACAGCGAACATTCCCGTCGGTGACTTCGCGGGCGGAATCGCGCTCACTCCCAACGGCGCCCGTGCATATGTCGCTGCGGCGCATAGTCCGGCCACGTCCGGAGACGTCGTGGTGATCGACACGGCTACCAACACGGTCACCGCGACGATCCCCGTCGACGGACATCCCCACAGCGTCGCGGTCAGCCCGAACGGTGCGCGCGCATACGTCACGAACTGGGACCTGGACGGTTCCGTATGGGTGATCAACACCGCCACCAACACGGTCGTCAAGACCGTCCAGGTCGGTGACTTGCCCAGCGGTGTTGCCGTCAGCCCCAACAGTTCCCGCGTCTACGTCACCAACGCGGCTCCCATCGGGACGGTTTCGGTGATCAACGCGACGACGAATACCGTCTCCGAGACGATCCCTGTGGGCAACTCACCGATCGGCGTTGCGGTCAGCCCCAACGGCGCCCGGGTCTACATCACCAACCGGGGCTACCCCGGACCCGGCTCATTGCAGGTGATCAACGCCGCAACCAATGATGTCACCGAGACGCTCGAGGTCGGCGAAGATGCGTGGGCTCTGGCGGTCAGTCCCGACGAAGAGCGCATCTATGTCACCAATCTCGGCGATGACTCGGTGTCGGTGATCGGCGACCACGTTCGCCACTTCCCCGATGTGCCAGACCTGGTTGGCGACATACTCGGCGGCGTCGCCGGCGATGGTGGCGGATGGCTGATCATCGGCAACCACTTCTACAAGATCCCGCCGCGCCCCCTCGCGGTGGTGCGAATCGCTCGTGCGATAGCGCCCTATCTCGGCAAGCCGATCGAAAACCGGGATTTGGCCAAACAACTGCGCAACACCCTCAATCGACGCAAATAGCGGCCGATCTCCGGAACAGATTCGCGATGCCTCAGGTTGCACCCTAGAACGCCCATCGAACCTGGAGGAGGATGACACATGCCCGAATCAGTCTTGCTCGGCGACCAATTGGCAGCCAGTGCAATGGGTTTCGGAGGGATGGCGCTGACACCGGTGTACGGCGGAGCCACCGATGACGATGAATCATTGGCCACGCTGAACCACGCCATCGACGTCGGCGTGACCTTCATCGACACCGCCAACATCTACGGAGACGGCGACAACGAACGGCTGATTGCTCGCGTGCTCGCCGGCCGCCGCGACGAAGTCACGCTGGCGACCAAGTTCGGCATCCAGGGCAATCCGGCCGGCCGCGCGCAGGGCCGCATCAGCCCGCGGGGCGATGCCGCCTACGTACGCCAGTGCATCGACGAGAGCCTGCAGCGCTTGCAGACCGACGTGATCGACCTCTACTACCTGCATCGGCGCGACCCCGCCGTGCCGATCGAGGAGACCGTCGGGGCGATGGCCGAATTGGTCGCGGCGGGCAAGGTGCGTCACCTCGGGCTGTCTGAGGTCAGCGCGGCCGAACTGCGCGCCGCCAATGCCGTGCACCCGATCGCCGCGCTGCAGAGCGAGTGGTCGGTCTGGACGCGCGATATCGAGTCCGACATCGTCCCCACGGCTGCCGAGCTCGGCGTGGGAATTGTTCCCTTCTCCCCGCTGGGCCGCGGCTTCCTGACAGGCTCTGTGCGGTCGGCAGCTGATATGGGCGAGAACGACTTCCGGCGCACGATGCCGCGCTTCGCTGGAGCAGCGCTGGAAGCCAACCAGGCAGTCGTCGACGCCGTGGTGTCGGTCGCCGACGCGGTCGGAGCGACGCCGGCACAGGTTGCGTTGGCATGGCTGCGTCACCGCGCCGATGACCTGGGCGTTGCGGCGGTGCCGATTCCGGGCACGCGCCGCGCCGCACGGGTCGACGAAAATCTCGCCTCGCTGTCGGTCACATTGACCGCCGAGCAGGTGAGCGCGCTCGGGGATGCGGGTAACGCGGTGACCGGGGCCCGCTACGCCGACATGTCCGCGATCGGATCCAGTCGAGATTCGGGCGCCGACGCTACGTAACTGCGTCAGGTGCCGGCGAGCGCATCCACAACGGCCGACGAGAACGCCGGCAGGTCGTCGGGGCCACGACTGGAGATCAGGTTTCCGTCGATGACGACCTCGCGGTCGACCACTGTCGCTCCCGCGTTCTGCAGATCGATTCGCAGGCTGGGATACGAGGTCAGGGTTCGGCCTTTGGCGACGCCCGCGTCGATCAGCGTCCACGGGCCGTGACAGATCACGCCGACGGGCTTGCCGGATTCGACGAAGTCGTGGACGAACTTCACGGCCTTGTCGTCGGCACGCAGTTTGTCGGCGTTCACCGTGCCGCCCGGAATGAGCAACGCGTCGAAGTCCTCTGGTGTGATGTCACCGACCAGACGTTCCACGGGCTCGGTGCCGCCCGGGTTGAGGTCGTTGTCGCGCATGTCGATGGTGCCTTCTTGCAGCGAGATCAATTCGGTGCTGGCACCCGCGGCTTGTACCGCATCTCGAGGCTCCTGCAGCTCGCGGCGTTCGACGCCGTTGGTGGCGAGAATCGCCACCTTCTTGCCCTCGAGCGGCGCAATACTCTCGTCCAGATTCTGTTCGGCCTGCTCGGCGTAGTCAGCCAGTTCGGCGATCGATTCGTCGCCTTCCTCAGCGCGCATGGTGAACTCCTTGCCTGCGCCGCCGCGTCTGGCGGCGCCGCTCGGCTGGGTACCCGAGGACGCCGTGGCCGAAACCGCCGGCGCATGAGCGTGGACCTGCCCGGCCATGACCTCCTCAAAGACGAGATGCACCAACCATTTCAAGGCCGGCGTCGTCCCGGTCGGAATAAACCGGCGATGCATGACCTTGGCTCAAGAGTCGCCCCTTCCCCGACCAAGGAGCATCCATGACTCGTCCCGTCCGCGTCGCTGTACAGATCCAGCCCGGCGGCACGCCCGACTACGCCACGTGGCGCGACGCCGTCCTGGCCGCCGACGACCTCGGCGTCGACGTGATCTTCGGCTACGACCACTTCCACCGCCCGGCGATGAAGGGCATCGTCGACGGCAAACCCGTCCTGTTCGACGAGCAACCCGACGTCTCCAACTTCGAGGGCTGGACCGCCCTCGCCTCATGGGGCGAGATCACCTCACATGCCGAGATCGGGCTCCTCGTCACCGGCGTCGGCTACCGCAACGCGGATCTGCTGGCCGACATGGCGCGTACCGTCGACCACATCAGCGGTGGTCGCCTCATCCTCGGCCTGGGCGCCGGGTGGTACGAAAAGGATTACACCACTTATGGTTACGAATTCGGCACGTTCGGTTCCCGCTTCGATCTGTTCGACGAGAGCCTGATTCGCATCGAGAACCGGCTCGCCGCCCTGATCCCGCCGCCCGTCCGCAAGATTCCGATCCTCATCGGCGGCACCGGGCCCAAGCGCTCGTTGCCCGCCGTTGCGAAGCACGCCGACATCTGGCACGCATTCCAGGACCTTGATGCGTTCCGCAAGTCCAGCGACCGCGTCGACGAACTCGCAGCGACCTACGGCCGCAACGGTTCTGACATCGAACGCTCGACGCTGTGGACGAATGCCCAATCCGCCGACGCCTTCCGGGAGGCCGGCGTCACGCTGTTCCAGACCGAACTCACCTCCGACAACAACTACGACCTGACCTCGCTCAAAGAGGTGGTCGCGTGGCGGGACAACCGGTGACGACGGTCTGCTCACCTCTGCCGGACGACGCGTCCTTCGTCCCACACCGGCACCGGTGATTCGACGACTTCGCCATCTTCTTGGAAGATCCAGAATCGGTCGAAGTCGCGCGCGAACCATCGGTCATGTGTCACGGCGATGACGGTGCCTTCGAACAGGGCGATCGACTGCTGCAGGGCCTCGGCCGATTCCAGGTCCAGATGGTCGGTGGGCTCGTCGAGCAGAAGCAGTGTGGCGCCGGCCAGTTCGAGCAGCAGAATCTGGAACCGCGCCTGCTGTCCACCGGACAAGGAGTCGAAGGCCTGCTCCGCGGCATGTGCGAGCTCGTAGCGCGCAAGCGCACGTGTGGCCGCCTCACGGTCCCGTCCGTCGCGGCGACCGTCTCCGTGATGAAGGATCTCCAGCAAGGACCGGCCCGCCAGATCGGGGCGGCGTTGGGTCTGCGCGAACCATCCCGGACGGACACGTGCGCCGAGACGGACGCGGCCCTCGTAGGCGACGGGCTCGATCGGCAGATCGCCGGCGGGCTCGTGTTCCGGTTCAGGGTCGGTCCCTCCCGCTGCCAGTAGCCGCAGGAAGTGCGACTTGCCGGACCCGTTGGCGCCGAGTACGGCAATGCGGTCTCCGTACCAGGCCTCGGCGTCGAACGGGAACATGAGGTCGATCAGTTCCAACTGCTCGCAGACCACCGCCCGCTTGCCGGTGCGTCCGCCGGAAAGTCGCATCTGGAATCGCTGCGTGCGCGGGAGTTCGTGCGGCGGACCCGCGGTCTCGAAGCGTTCGAGGCGGGTCTGCGCCGCCTGGTACCGCGACGCCATTCCATCGTTGTTGGCCGCCTTCTGCTTGTACATCAGCACCAGCGCCTTGAGCTTTGCATGCTCCTCATCCCAACGGCGGCGCATCTCGTCGAGCCGCTCGAAACGGGCCTCGCGCGCAACATGATAGGTGTCGAAGCTCCCGGGATGCGTCCATGCGGTGCTCCCTGCGGCACCGAGTTCCAGGGTGACCACGGCTGTCGCTGAGCGCGCGAGAAGCTCACGGTCGTGACTCACGAAGAGCACGCTCTTGCCGGACTCCCGCAGACGGTCCTCGAGCCAGCGTTTGCCGGGTACATCGAGGAAGTTGTCCGGTTCGTCGAGGATGAGGAGCCCGTCGGTGCCTCGCAGCAGAGCTTCGAGTACGAGACGCTTCTGCTCCCCTCCCGACAGGGTCTCGACCGGGCGGGCCGCTGCGCGATCGAAGGGGATACCGAGCGCCGCATCGGTGCAGACGTCCCAGAACACTTCTATCTCGTAGCCACCGGCCTCGCCCCATGCGGCCAATGCGTTCGCGTATTTCACCTGCGAGGCTTCGGTATTCGTCGTGAGCATGATGTGTTCCGCACGGTCCAGTCTCGCGGCTGCTTCGATCACGCGAGGCGGTGCGACGCCGAGCAGTAGATCGCGGACGGAATTGCCTTCGATGAACTGGCGCATCACCCCGATGCCTCCGGACTGAGCGATGGAGCCTTCGTCGGGTTCGATCTCGCCGAGCACGATCTTCAACAACGTCGATTTCCCCGCGCCATTGGCGCCGATCAGCGCGACGCGTTCGCAGTCGCCGACGCGTAGCGAGACGTTGTTGAGCAGCGGGCGGCCGTCCGGTAGGCCGTAGCTGATTTTTGACAGATCGAGATGAGCCACACGATCAACCTACAAACCGGCGAAAGCGATTTTCTGATTGGTGAGCAGCGCGGACTCGGCGGGATCGATGCCTGCATTACCGCTAGCCGGAAGACGTGAAGTAGCGCTACTCACCATCCCCGATTGCCGCGGGCGTCCATGACAGCAGCTGCGCAGCCGACAACACTGGCTCCCGACGGCATGACCAACGAGGAGGCTACTCATGACGAAATCGATTGCCCGTAGCGATCACACCGTGTCACTGCGCAACGGCGAGGTTGTCGAGGAATCCGATCTCGGGTCGATGCGCCGGGTTACCGTGGACAACCTGCCGATCCTGAAGAACCTGTCCATCAAGCGCCTGTTGCTCAACCCCGGGTCGATGCGTACACCGCACTGGCACGCCAACGCCAATGAACTCACGTACTGCGCGTCGGGAACCGCGTTGGTGTCGGTCCTGGACAACCACAGCGTCTTCTCCAACTTCATCGTCACCGCTGGACAGATGTTCCACATCGAATCCGGTGCGCTGCACCACATCGAGAACATCGGCACCGACGTCGCCGAGTTCATCATCGCCTTCCGTAACGAACGCCCCGAGGACTTCGGCCTGGGTGCCACCTTCGGCGCGTTCACCGATGCCGTGCTGGGCAACACGTACGACCTTCCGGCCTCCGACATCGCCAACATCCGCCGTAGCACCGTCGACCACAAACTCGCATCCCGTGTCGGCAACGCGGAGATCCCCGTCGCAGCTCATTTCAACGACCCGCACAAGTTCGACATCGAAGCCCAGGCCCCCGGCCTCAACTACGTCAGCGGCAACGCACGCTTTGCGCGTGATCAGTTCTGGCCGGCTCTGAAGGACATCTCGATGTATTCGCTGCGCGTCACGGAAAACGGTATGCGGGAACCGCATTGGCATCCGGTGACCGCCGAGATGGGTTACGTGCACTACGGCGATGCCCGCATGACCATCATGAACCCCGACGGCACCCTGGACACGTGGAACCTCACCACGGGCGACATGTACTTCATCCCCCGCGCCTATCCGCATCACATCGAGAACGTCGGCACCGACGACTGGCATTTCCTGATCTTCTTCGACCAACCGTTTCCTGCCGACATCGGCTTCAAGGCCTCTGCCACCGCCTATTCACGAGAAGTGCTGGCCGCGACCTTCAACACCCATATCGCCGATCTGCCGGACTTTCCCTTCACCCCCGCCGACCCGCTGGTGGTCTCCCGCGTCAACCCCGTGGACACGCAGGCCGTCGATCACTGAGTCACCGATGCCGGTTCGCGCTACAGCGGATTCAGGATGCGGTCCAGGAACTGTCGCGTGCGCTCTTCCTTCGGGTTGCCGATCACCTCGTCGGGAGTGCCCCGCTCCAGGATGATCCCCTGATCGGTGAACAGCACCTGATTGGAAACCTGTCTGGCGAACTGGATTTCGTGGGTGACGATCACCATCGTCCACCCCTCGACCGCGAGATCCTTGATCACGGAGAGCACTTCGCCGACGAGTTCGGGATCGAGCGCCGACGTCGGCTCGTCGAACAGCACCAATTTCGGTTTCAACGCGAGGGCGCGGGCGATGCCGACACGCTGCTGTTGCCCGCCCGACAGCTGATACGGGTATTGGTCCTTCTTGGCGGCCAGCCCCACCTGGTCCAGTAATGCCAGGGCTTCGGCCTCGGCCTCCGCTTTCGGCCGCTTCTGCACGATGACCGGGCCCTCGGTCACGTTCTGCAGGACCGTCTTGTGCGGGAACAGATTGTGGCCCTGGAACACGAAGCCGCTTCGCGACTGGAAGCGGCGCACCTCGGGTTTCGGTGTGGGCGTGGAGAAGTCGATTTCGACATCGTCCACCCGGATGATGCCGGCATCGGCCCGGTCGAGGGCGTTCAGCGTACGCAGCAGCGTCGTCTTGCCTGATCCGGACGGGCCGATGATGGCCGTTGCCGTGCCCTGCTCGACGGTGAACGAAACACCCTTGAGCACTTTGTTGTCGCCGAAAGCTTTCTCGACACCTTCGGCGACCACGCGGTTCTCTGTCATCGCGCCACATACCTTTCCAGCCGGCGTTCGATACGACCCTGGCCGAACGAGAGTGCCAGGCAGATGACCCAGTAGTACACCGCGGCGGTGCCGTACAGCGCGAAGAACTCGAACGTCGGCGCCGCGATGATCTGGGCTTGCCTGAGCAGTTCGGTGACCAGAATGGTCGAGGCGAGCGATGTGTCTTTCACCAGCGAGATCAACGTGTTCGACAACGGCGGCACTGCTACCCGGGCGGCCTGCGGCAGGATGATACGCCGAAGTGCGCCAACGTAATTGAAGCCGATGGTCTCGGCCGCCTCCCACTGACCTTTGGGAATGCTCTGGATGGCCGAGCGGATGATCTCCGCCCCATAACCGCCGACGTTCAGCGAGAACGCGATGACGGCCGCGGGGAACGGATCGATCTTCACGCCCAGTTCCGGCAGCGCGAAGAACACGATGAACAGCTGCACCAGCAGCGGAGTGCCGCGGATGATCGAGATGTAGAACCTTGCCACGTTGGCAAGAACCACATTCGATGACAGCCGTGCCAGCGCCACCGCCAGTGCTATCACCAGACCGATCACGAAGCTGATCACCGTCAGCGGGATGGTCTTGGTGATCGCCGCCTTCGCCAAGGGCACGAGGCTGTCCCCGATCAGTGCCCACGTCGACCGCGGCACATGCTGCGCCCGGTCGGCGTCCGGTCCACCAGATGCGTTGGCCTTGAGGTACTTCTGCGAGATCCGGGCCAGGGTGCCGTCGGCGCGAAGTTCGTCGAGTGCCTTGTTCAGATCGGGTAACAGCCCACTGTTCTTCCGCGCGGCGAAGCCCTGCTCACTCTTCTCGCCCGTGTTGGCGGCGATCTTGACCGACTTGTCCCCCGTTTCGGCGAGGTAGGCATACACGGCGATGCTGTCGTTGACGACGACGTCGACGCGCCCCTGGTTGAGCAGCTTGATGGCCTGAGTGAAGCCCTCCACGGTCTCGACCCGGGCCCCGGCCTTTCGAGCGACCTCAGACCAATTGCTGGTGGCGTTCTCGGCGGCGACCTTGCCCTTCAGATTGTCGAGCGACTTGATCGAGTTGTCGTCCGCACGTGTGACGATCACACCCTCCCCCACGGAATACGGCTCGGAGAGGTCGTATTTGGCCTTGCGCTCGGGGTTGATCGTCACTTCGTTGGCGACGACGTCGAATCGGTTGGCCTCCAGGGCGGCGAAGATCGAGTCCCATGGCGTCTCGACGAACTCGACTCGCACGCCGAGCTTGCCGGCGACGGCCTTGGCGACGTCGACGTCGTAACCGACGAGTTCGTTCGTGGCGGGGTCGTGGTAGCTGAACGGCGAATAGACGCCTTCGGTGCCGACACGCAGTACGCCCGCCGCTTTGACCGGATTCTCGCCGTTGGTGCTGCCCGGAGAGCCGCACGCCGCCAGCACCAAGGCGACGAGCAGCACCACCGGCAGAATGGCTCTTCGTATCAAGCGCACCGCCGGAAGTTAGCAAGTCAGTGAGCGGTCACCAAGGGTTCTGCTCATTCCGGCTGATAGAGCCCGGCAGTGCCGAAAGAGGTGACGCTACTCCGCGAGACGTACGGCGGTCTGTCCGTGCGAACCCTCAGCGTGCCTGGATGCGTTGCCACCCAGGCGTTTCGCCACGTACATCTCGAGGTCTGCCGCCATCACCAGGTCGTCGATGATCGTGGCGGCAGCGGAGTCGTCGACATCTGAGAGCGCGATCGTTGCCACTCCGACGCTGGCGGTGATGGCATAGGGCGTAGCGGCAATGGCCGCACGCAGGCGTTCGGCGGCCGAAGACTGGTGGGGTCGGTGAGTGGTGTCGGCGATCAGGAACTCATCACCACCGCTGCGGCCGATCACTGCATCGTGGGTGGTCTGCTTCCGGAGAATGTCGGCCACGGCGATCAGCGCCCGGTCACCGAACAGGTGGCCGCGGCTGTCGTTGAGGAGCTTGAACCCGTCGAGATCGATCACCGTCACCATGAGATGCGCGGACGTGCCCCGGTCCCGATGGATCAGCTCCTGGGCTTTGATGCCGAACCCACGCCGATTCAGCAGGAATGTCAGTGGATCACAGTCCGCCCGGATGAGGTCCGTCCCCAGGGCGTGGACGACGATCTGAATGCTGGCCGGCACTGTCACAGTGAGAACGAAAACCAACCACACTGCGCACACCGCGAGGACGGGTCGGCCGGACGCGGTCAGTCGGACGGCCTCGACCGTCGCCACGATCATCGCCACTTGAAAGTTGAACGCCGCATGGATGGCCCGGTGGGTGAATGCGACGTACGCCGCAGGTACCCCGAACGTGGTACAGACCAGGATGGCGACAGCCGGGTCGCTACAGGACAGCGCCACGGCGGCGATACAGGTCGTGACCATCGCGGCGAAGATCGTCGACCGTCGGCGGCTGGGCAGTCCGACAACCCAGGTGAGGCCGGCGAGCACCAACCCGGCGGCGGCCGCGCGGGTTATCCACCGCGGCGTCACGCCGACCGGACCTTCGGGGATGGTCAGCAGTGCGATCGGAATCAAGCTGCTCATGATGGCCACGCTGGCGATCATCGTGCGGACCAAGCCCGACAGCCCGCGGAACTTCGCGTAGCCCATGAGCCAGTCGTAGTGGTCGGTTTGACGCCACCATTGCCGCAGCCAACGCATGGTGCATCTCCCTCCCAACCGGGTTACCTGGACGTCCGCAGTAGTCAACCCTCGCAGCCGCTGATCACTGCCCGGCGAATTTGCTGACGAATGATTGCATCACATGTTCATCCAGGTTGCCAGGGGTGCGAACTGGCCACATTCCCGTGTTGGAGATAGCCAACCGGGCGCGCGCCACGGCATCGCCGCGGACTCGGCTGCGGGGCTGCGTACGGACCGGCCGGTCATCACGCACACTGGGACACCAATCCGACACCCTGGAGGACTGATTCCGGAATGAGCCCCGCCGACTTCGACTTCGTCATCGTGGGCGCAGGCAGTGCCGGCTGCCTGCTCGCCAATCGGCTCAGCGCCAACCCCGACCACCGGGTACTGCTGATCGAAGCCGGCGGCAGGGACAACTGGTTCTGGATCAAGGTGCCGGTGGGCTACCTGTACACCATCGCGAACCCCCGCACCGACTGGTGCTTCACCACCGAGGCCGACCCGGGTCTGGCCGGCCGCAGCATCCACTACGCACGCGGCCGCGTCATCGGCGGGTGCTCGTCGATCAACGCCATGATCCACATGCGGGGGCAGGCCAGCGATTACGACCTCTGGGCGCAGGCGACCGGCGACGATCGCTGGCGTTGGGGTGGCTCGGACGGCGTCGGTGAGACGCTGACGATCTACAAGCAGCTGGAGGACTACTTCGGCGGAGCCGACGATTGGCACGGTGTCGGGGGCGAGATCCGCGTCGAGCGGCCACGGGTGCGCTGGAAGATCCTGGACGCCTGGCAGTCGGCCGCCGCCGAGGTGGGCATCGCGCCGATCGACGAGTTCAACCGGGGCGACAACTCCGGCAGCGCGTACTTCCACGTCAACCAGAAGCGTGGCCGACGCTGGTCGATGGCCGACGCTTTCCTGCATCCCATCGCCCACCGGCCCAATCTCACCGTGTACACCGACACCCAGGCCGTGCGGCTGCTGATGGACGACGAGGTCCAGGAGCATCAGCGTCTCGGTGCCTGGACCACCGCTCGGCACCGTGCCACGGGTGTGCGGCTCCGTAAAGATGGGCAAATCGTCGATGTCCACGCTCGCCATGAGGTGATCCTGAGCGCCGGCGCGATCGGGTCACCGCAACTCATGCAGGCCTCGGGCCTGGGCCCGGCCGGGTTGCTCACCCAGCATCAGGTGCCGGTAGAAGTCGATCTGCCGGGCGTCGGCGAAAACCTCCAGGACCATCTGCAACTGCGCACGGTGTACCGCGTCCAAGGTGCCCGGACTGTCAACACGCTGTACCGGAATTGGGTCACTCGTGGCGGCATGGGACTTCAGTACCTGGCGCTGCGCTCCGGACCGATGACCATGCCACCGTCGACGTTGGGGGCCTTCGCGAAAAGCGATCCGTCACTGGCCAGTCCGGATCTGGAATGGCATGTTCAACCGTTGTCCCTGCCCAAGTTCGGCGACCCGCTGCACTCTTTTGGGGCGATCACTCCCTCGGTGTGCAATCTGCGCCCCACCTCGCGGGGGCATGTGCGCATCGCCAGTGCGGATCCCCTGACGTACCCAAAGGTCATGTGCAACTACCTGTCGACCGAAGCCGACCACCAAGCCGCGGTGAAGGGCCTCTGGATGACCCGGGAGATCATGGCGGCGCCGGCGCTCGCGCGGTACCGGCCTGAGGAGCTGCTTCCCGGCCCACAAGTGGCCAGTGACGACGACCTGCAGCAGGCAGCTCGTGAGCTGGGCACGACCATCTTCCACCCCGTGGGCACCTGCGCGATGGGAGCCTTTGACGCACAAGGTCTTCCGCGGTCAGTAGCCACGGTGCTCGATACCGACTGTCGCGTGTACCGCGTCGCCGGCCTGCGCGTCGTGGATGCGTCGGCGATGCCCACCATCACGTCCGGCAACACCAACGCACCGGTCATGCTGATCGCCGAGCGTGCGGCGCGGGCGATCCTGGCGTAGCTCGCCGGATCAGCGGCTCAGGCGGTCGACCAAGAATTTGGCGAGATCTCTTTGCAGCGTGCGGGAATCGTCGAGCACACCGTCCATCCACCAGAAACCGTGGATCATCCCCGAATAGCGCTGGGCAACAACGTCCACGCCGGCGTCGCGGAGCAGCCCCGCGTACGTTTCTGCCTCGTCGCGCAGCACATCGTGGCCGGCGGTCGCCACGAACGTGGACGGGAGATGCGCAAATCCTTTGGCGCGCAATGGTGAAACTCGCGGATCCTCGCCGCCGCCCGCGCCGGCATAGTGATTCCAGAACCAGGCCATGTCGACGGCGTCGAGACCGAAGCCTTCGGCGAATTCCGTATAGGACGCTGCGGCCATCTGGTGATCCAGCGCCGGATAGAGGAGAGCCTGGGCAGCGATCGCGACGTCGGTGTCGGCCAGCTCGGCGGTGGTCGCGGCGGCGAGGTTGCCCCCGGCGCTGTCACCGACCACCGCCAGCCGGTGCGGATCGACACCCAGTTCGGTTGCGTGGGCATGCACCCAGCGCACGGTGCTGACGCAGTCCTGCAGCGGAACCGGGAAGGGATGTTCAGGTGCCTTCTGATAGTTCACGGCAAGCACGACGTACCCGGTGTCGCGGGCCAGAACCCGGGCTGGTTCATCGACAAGATCGAGGTTGCCGATCACCCAGCCACTGCCGTGCAGCACGACGATGACGGGATGCGGCCCGGGATCCTGCGGCGGTCGGTAGATCCGAACGGGAAGATCCGCGGTTGGGCCTGGGATGAATCGGTGTTGCACCTGTGCCATCGCCGGCGCCGGCCGTTGTAGGTCCAGGTAACCCAGTATCGCCAGGCGTGCTTCGGGCACCGACAGCGTCGCGATACCGGGCGCTGTTGCCGCCGCAGCCAAATGGGCCCGCGCTTGAGGATGCAGAGCGAGCGACTCGGTCACTGTGCCTCCTCGTGGCTGTTGGTGAACACCAGCAACGTGCCGACAAGCGCCATCGCCGCGCCCACCCACACCGGGGAACGCCAGCCCAGGCCCAGGGCGATGGTCCCGGCTCCGATCGCCGATGCGATGGCGTTGCCGAGGTTGAACGCCGCGATGTTGGCTGCCGAGGCCATGGTCGGTGCGTCCTGGGCGAAACGCATGACGCGCAGTTGCAGAGCCGGTGTCGCAGCGAACCCGACGAGGCCCATCACCACAAGCAGGACCGCGACCGGTATCCGGTAGGACGCGAGCGCCCCGTACGCGATGAGCACGACCGGCAGCAGCAGCGACAAGACGCGCAGCGTCCGGGTGAGGTCACGGTCGGCGGCCCAGCCACCGACGAAATTTCCTATGAACAAACCGATTCCGAACAGAACGAGAAGCCATGGAACGCTGCTGTCGTGATAACCGGTCACGCGCGTCACCAGTGGTTGCACATAGATGAACGCGCCGAACACGCCGCCGAACATCATCATGGTCAGCACGATCGACACCATGACCTGGCGGCGGTACAGGACGGAGAAGTGGCTGCTACCCGCTTGGGGTGGCGTCGGCAACCGGGGTACCAGCGCGCCCACGCCGGCGATCGCCAGCGCACCGAGTGCACTGATGATCCAAAACGCGCTGCGCCAGCCGAGGTGCTGGCCGACGAACGTGCCGAACGGTACGCCGAGCACGTTCGACAGAGTCAGACCGCCGAACATGATGGCGATGGCAGACGCCTTGCGCTCAGGTGTCACCAGATCGCCTGCGACCACGGCGCCGATGCCGAAGAATCCGCCGTGGCACAGCGCGGTGATGATTCGGCCCAGCATTGCGATCTCGAAATTTGGTGCCAGTGCCGTCAATCCATTGCCGGCGACAAACAGGGTCAGCAGTATCAGCAGTGCGGTTTTCGGTGGGCGGCGTGACAACGCGGCGGTGACAGTGAACGCACCCACCACGACTGCGAGGGCATACCCCCAGATCAGCGCACCCGCGGCGGGCACACTGACGCGCAGCGCGTCGGCCACGTCGGTGAGCAGTCCGGCGATGACGAACTCCGTCAGCCCGATGCCGAATCCGCCGAGCGCCAGCGCTGACAGGCCGGGATGAAGTCGTCGCGTCGGTGCGGCGGGACTGTTTTTGGGCAGGGTGGAACTATCCATGGGCGAACTCCTTGGATTGAGCGTTTAGTGTTGCCGCGCAGCGATATTCGCTACATGGCGCTACTCGGTGACGGTCGTGCTGGCGAGCAGCCGCAGTGCGGCCTCATCCCTGGACCCGGGTTCGGCGTGCTGCAACAGCAGTCGGTGACCGTCGCCTTCGGGCAGATGAAGGATCTGGAAATGCAGGTCCAGTCGCCCGACTACCGGGTGGTGGTAGCGCTTGATGCCGTGCGTACACAGCGCCACGGGTTGCGCGGCCCACAATTGCGCGAAGTCCTCGCTGGCCACGCTCAGGTTGCCGACCAGACGGGCGAGGTCGGCTTCGGTCACCTGGCCGGCGCTGACATAGCGCAGCGAGGCCACAGCCAAGGTGGCCTCGGCCTCCCACTCGCGGTGCAGGCTGCGCGCGTGTGCGTCGGTGAACATCATCGCCACCTTGTTGGGCGGTTCGGCACTGTACGGCGCGCCCGGTTCCAGGTGTGGCGCAAGCAGCGCATGGCCCAGTCGATTCCAGGCGATGATGTCCTGCAACGGCGACAGCGCGACAGCGGCGATGTCGGGCATGGCCTCCAGCAGGGTGACGCAGTCCAGGCGCAGCGGGGTTCGCCCCGACCGCACCCTGGCGCCGCTGACCGATGCGAGCCGCTGTAGATGCGCCCGCTCTGCCTCGTCGAGCTGCAGTGCCCTTGCCAGCGCGTCCAGCACCTGCATCGAAGGATTGGTGGCCAGTCCTTGCTCGAGGCGCGTGTAGTACGTCAACGACACCCCAGCCGCTTCGGCCAGTTCTTCGCGGCGCAACCCGGGCACTCGGCGCGGCCCCAGCCCGACCAGCCCCGGCAGGAGCGCCGTGTCGGCCGCTGCCCGTCGGCTACGAAGAAAGTCCGCGAGCTGCTGCCCGCCCGATCCGCGTGCGTCCGTCATGTTTTCCATCGTGCGTGACGGATTCGCGGCGCGCCTGTCCCTGGCAGTGACAGGCAGCCGCCACTACAGCCCGGACGGGACGACCTTGCCGTTGACCGTCACCTCGACCTGGCCGGTCTTCGTGTTGTAAGCGATCTTGCCGTGCTCGAACGTCGCGACGAGCTGATCGCCGGTCGGAGTCTCGTCACTGGTGACGACGCCCAAGGGGCCGGCCGAGCCGTTGGTGCCGGTGGCCGCGGGGACGCCGTCGGCATCGCGCTGAACGTTCCAGGCCTCCCGAATCTTGCCCCAGATGATGTACGCGGGCGTGCCTGCCTGGCTGTTCTTGGCCACGATGGCGCCGCCCTGGAACTGCTGGAAGACGACGCCGCTGTCACGGGTGCCGGCGTTGTGGTCACCGGTCAGGGGCTTGCCGAGGGCCGACTTCTGCTTATCGGTCGCCGACGCGTACTTGACGGCGATCGGGCCGGTCAGCGTGACCTCGACGTCCCGCTCACCGATGAGCTTCACCTCGGCGGGCGGCGCCGGAACTTCCGACGTCACGACTAAAGCGACCTGGGGTTGCTGCGCCGACACACCGACGCTCGTGCCATTGCTGCAGCCGGCAACGGCCAGTGCGACGGCGGCCAGGCCGGCGACGGTTGTGCGGCGGTAGGTGCTCGTGTTCATAGGTTTCCCCTCACGTCTTCGGTGTGGTGCGCGTCATGTTGCAGCTGATCCCCCGGCCCGGTCACGACCATAACGGAGGCACTTCGGCGCCGCGCACCGCCGGCATCAGGTGCCGACGGAAGAATCGGCCCGCGTCCTCTCCCGCGAACTGCGGGACGCCCCTGTGGCCGCCCATGTTGGCCTGCAACGTCTTCTCTTGGGAGCCGAAGGCATCGAACACATCGAGCGCCATCTGGCGGTCATTGGATTCGTCGTCCCACTGCAGCAGGACGTGCAGGGGAATTGTGATCCGACGGGCCTCGTCGAACATGGCACGAGGTACGAAACTGCCGGCGAACAAACCCGCGGCCATGATGCGTGGCTCGACGACGGCCAACCGGATACCGATGGCCAGCACCCCGCCGGAGAAGCCGACCGGACCGCTGATCTCGGGCAGCGCGAGGAGTGCATCGAGCACGGACTGCCATTCCGGGACGGCGGTGTCGACCAACGGCATGACGAGCCGGTCGACGATGTCGTCTACCGGCTCGCCCGCGGCCAGCGCCCGGTGCAGATCGGCGCGGGCCCGCTCGAGATCAGCCCGGCGGGGGCGATCGCCGCTGCCGGGCAGCTCGATGGTGGCCGCGGCGAAACCGTTCGCCAATGCGTCGCGGGCGCGGTTCGCGAGGCGCGGATACATCTGATGCAGACCGCCGGGATGACCCAGCAGGATCAACGGTGCGGGTGACGCTTCGGGCGTCCACAGGATGCCCGGGATGTCGTCGAGACTGAATGTGCGCTCGACGCTGCCGTCGCCAAGATGATGCTCGGAAATGAAGTGCATGGTCGTGCCTTTCGGGAGTGCTCGTAAGACGGCGCTCCCGGGACGACCTATCGCCCGACTGTGGCCCTGGTGAGGAGCACCCACGTCGATTCGTTCACGGGTACCACCTCCTCGTCCTCTTGCCTGGCCTGCCACCGAAAGTATCAGCGGCCGCCGATGACGGCCAACGATTTTCAGTGCAGGGTACGGATGCGGCGCCACGCTTCGACCAGCGCCGAAGTATGGGCGGCGCATCCTGGAGCCATGCACTCTGAAAACTCTGACGAAGTCGATCGCTCGGGCATCGAAGCAGTGACGCGTGCTTGGGAAGAAGCGTTGGCGAACCACGATGTCGAGGCACTGTTGGCCTGCTACGCGCCGGACGCGACCTTGGAAAGCCCGGTGGCAGCGCACATCTTGGGCGGCCCGGGGGTGTGTCGGGGCCATGAAGAGCTCCGACCGTTCCTGACCGAGGTGGTGGCCCGTACCCCGGACGAGCGGCACTACTTCCGCGCCGGTTTCTTCACCGACGGCCACCGCGCCACTTGGGAGTATCCCCGCGAGACGCCGGACGGTCAGCAGATGGATTTTGTCGAGGTCATGGAGATCGAGGACGGGTTGATCCACGCTCACCGCGTCTATTGGGGTTGGCGCGGCGTCGAGATCCTGGCCAGCGATGGCTACTACCGATGATTTCGATCTTGGGCGATGCGGACGGCTTTTCCGTCTAGCCTGAGCGGTAGGCGATCGGCGGGGGCGAACGACGTGAATCTGGATATGAAGACCCGGGCACACTGGCTGATGGGGTACGGGCTCCCCCGCACGACACTGAAGCTGCTTTCACGCCGGGGAGACCCATTCGCCCGATTGCTGCTCGACGACGGTCAGCACGATCGCGCGTATGACCTGATCGAGCAGATTCGCCAACAGGGCCGCATGTCACCGATATTCGGCGGCAACGCGCTGGTCACTGCCGATCTCCAGATCACCCGAGAAATCCTGCGTGACAACAGGTTCCGCACCGCAAAGCCATCCGATCGATCGCCGTTCCGCACGGTCCAGCGGCTCTTCGAGAAGACCAATCCCGGCGTGATCAACCCAGTGGAACCGCCGTCACTGCTGATGGTCGACGCACCCGACCATGCCCGGCTACGACGCCTGGTATCCCGGGCGTTCACGCCGAAAGCGATCGACGGGCTTCGGCACCGCATCCACGACGTCGCCGAGAGGCTGCTGAACGAGCTGGACCACGGCGGCAGCCAATGCGATCTGGCGGTCGCCTATGCGTCCCGGATCCCGATCGAAATCATCGCGGACATGCTGGGCATTCCCCGCGCGGAGGCGCCCTACCTCTACGAGATGGGTGAATCGACCTCCAAGCTGATCACGACCACAGCACCATCGTGGCGGAACTTCCAGACCGCCGTCGCAGCGCTGCGCGAGCTTGAGGACTATCTTGCCGCCCACATCGAGCAACTCCGCGGCGCAAGCGCCGACGACAGCATCCTGTCCGCCGTCGTCCAGGACAGCGAACTCTCCGACTTCGAGGTCAGGACGTTTGCGGGCCTACTTCTCGGTGCCGGATTCCTCACTACGGCACATCAATTCGGCAACGCCGTCGTGGCGCTGATCAAACATCCGGATCAACTGGCCCGCCTGCAGGCGCATCCGGAGGGCTGGCCCAACGCCGTCGAGGAGATGCTTCGCTACGACTCCGTCTCCCAGATCGGAGTAAGAGTGGCGACCGAGGAAGTTCAGGTCGGCGGATACCCGGTGCCGAGGGAGACGGCCGTCTTCCTGCTCCTCGCGGGCGCCAACCGCGATCCAGCCGTGTTCGAACACCCGGACCAATTCGACACCGCACGCGCCAACGCCCGCGATCACGTCAGCTTCGGCACCGGCAGCCACGTCTGCCTCGGCGCTCCGTTGGCACGCATGGAACTGCAGATCGGTCTGCAAACACTGTTCGAGCGCTTCCCGCGTCTGGCTCTCGCCGGTACGCCGGCCACGAACGACAGCACGCTTCTGCGAGGAATCAGCTATTTGCCTGTCTCGCTTGGACCTTCACCGGTGAGCCCGGGCTGATGCCGAGACGCTCCCCAGCTCAGCCGCAGCCCTGACCACAACGTCGAGCTCGGTGGGTGTCCACGGACGTCCGCGGGCGATCACGACGATGTGCTGAATGCCCAAACCCGCCAAATTCCGGCAACGTTCGACCAGTTGATCGGCGGATTCGCCGGCAGCCAGTGCAGTGGTGAGAGTGTGTTCGATCTCCTCGGGCGGCCGGCCGATCGCGGCGCAATGCCGCCCGAGCACGTCGAGTTGACGACGGATCACGTTCTCCCCGTTGGGGATATCGAACAGATTGCAGGCGTCCGCGTACTCGGCGACCATGCGCAGGGTACGACGTTCGCCGGTGCCGCCGATCAGCACCGGCGGCCGACTGATCGGCAGTGGCCGGCCGATGGGGTGTTCGGCGCGGTAATAGCGCCCCGTATAAGGCGATTCGTCGCCATCCCACATCCGCCGGGCCAGTTGGAGCAGCTCGCCCATGCGGTCGAACCGTTCGCCCGTCGGTGGCAGGAACAGTCCGAGCGCGCGCGCCTCAACGGCGTTGTAACCGGCGCCGAGCCCCAACCAGGCTCGCCCGCCGGACAGTACGTCCAACGTGGTGACGGCTTTGATCAAGACCGCTGGGTCGCGAAATGTTGTTGCGGTGACCAGTGTTCCGAGTCGTAGCTCCGCAGTCCTGGCGGCCAGGAAACCGAGGGTGGTGTACGCCTCGAGCATTGGCTCATCCAGCCGGCTGGCCGGGTCGGCCTGCAGCAGATGATCGGCCACCCAGAGCGTCTGAACGTCTGTGCCATCGAGGATTTCGGCCACCGAGGCCAAGTTTGCGCGGATCGCTGTCGGCCCGTCCGGCCACGAGAAGTTGGTGACGCTGACGCTCAATCTCATGCCGGCCCACCGGGGATTTCGTGCTCTTGCCGGTTGCGGGCGGCACGTCGCTTCGGCAGCAGAACGCCAACGGCGACAAGCCAGATGAGCGCCGAGAACCGCGCGAGCGGCAGGAGCGGCGAGGCCGGCGGCCAGATGAGGACTATCGTAGCGAGCTCGGCGGCCGCGGCGATCCCGAGACCGGCCCACGCGACGGGCCGCGCTACCAGCTGCAGGAGCAGCGCCGGGACCGCGATGCCTGCCGTCAACAGGCCGAGCATCACGACGTGCGCCACGCCGCCAGTGAGAAACACCAGATAATAGAGCGCATTGATGAGTGGGCCGTCGGTGATGATCTCCGGCCGCGACAGCGTCCACAGCAGCAGGCTGGACAGCCCCAGTCCCCCAGCGGCCAATACCCCGCCGGCCAGGGCGATGGTGGCACCCGGTGCGGTGACGCCGAGTTGCCGCAGCCGTGCGCTGACGGTGGCGGCGTAGATCAGGAGCGGCACCGACGACCCGAAGACGAAGACCGCGCCCACCTGTGCGGACGAGGAATGTGCGCGGAAGTAGTCCTGCACTGCCGCTGAATTCTGGTACGGCAGTGGCGGTGTACCGCCAAGCGCGATACCCCAGATGACGCCGCAGAGCAGCAGGCCGAGTGAAATCGTGCCAAGAAGCCACAGCGGTGGCCCGCTCTGTTGTGGCGCCCGGCTTGTCGCCGGTGGCCCATCGTGCGCGTAATCGTTCATGCCATGAACGATATTCTTGGTGAATTAGATGCGTCAACCTCATTCACGAATTGAACGGTTTCGGCCATGTATTGTTCGTCCATGTCATCAGCTTCCAGCGCCCAGCAGCGGGGCGGTGTTGCGTTCCTGCTTGCCCAGCTCGGCCACCACGCCGCTCAGTTGTTCGCCGAACGTCTCGAGGCCGTGAAGCTGACACCTCCACATGCCGGCATCCTGCGGATGATCGCCGGCCAGCCGGGCCTCAGTCAGCAGGAACTGAGCAGTCTGCTGGGCTTGTTGCCCAGCAGAGTGGTCGTATACCTCGATGAGCTCGAGTCACGAGGCGAGGTCGAACGCCGGCGCAACCCGGCCGACCGGCGTCTGTACGCGTTGCACCTGACCAAGTCGGGTGAGAAGTTGATGCAGACACTCGCCGAGATCGCTCGTGAGCACGAACAAGATCTGACTGCCGGCCTGTCCAGTCAACAACGCAAGACGCTGGGCGAACTGCTCGCCGCCGTCGCCGACCAGCAAGATCTGACGCCTGCCGTGCATCCGGGCTTCCGGCAGCTCGGCCGGCGGCGGGATACGACTTCCAGCTGAGCAACGCATTTACAGTGCGGCGTAGGTCGCTTCGATGAGATCGTTTGCACGACGATCCCCGGCGAGCGCGTCGCGACGGAGATTGGGCACGAACGCGAACGCCAGTTGATTGTCGACGTCACCGAACGCGAACGCGCCTCCGGCGCCAGGATGCCCGAACGCTCCAGGCCCGGCGTTGTCCGGGAAAGAGAACAATTGAGACGGCCGCATGTACCCCAGACCATAGCTGGAGTCGAGAACCATGACGGCATCAGAACCGCTGTGCCGCACACGGATTGCGTCGGTCAGATTCTCCGGATTCAACAGCTCCCCGGCGCTCAGGCGCGCATAGAAATCGGCCAGTGCGCGAGCAGTGGTTATCAGCCCGCTCGCCGGCCAGCCAGCCGCCAGAACATCGGGATGGTTGTAGCGTGCGGGTGGGTTGCCGGTCGCGCGGGCGAACAAGGATTGCGGATCGCGGTATGCCTCGACGAGGCGGGCGACCGTTGTGGCGGGGATGGCGGCGGTTTCCGTTGCCCATTGCTGTTCGGTCGCGTCGGGAAAACCGGTCCGGGCGATGCCGTCGAGGGCGGCGCTACTGGCCCCGATCATGAGATCTCCACCGATGTGCGATCGCACGAACTCGCCCACCGTCATCTTGGCGTGCCGTCGGACGATCTCGCCGCCGAGCCAACCGAAGGTGAACGCGTGATAGCCGTGCTTCGATCCCGGTTCCCACAACGGATGTTGAGCGGCGAGTAGACCGGCCATCAGTCCCGGATCGGCAGCTTGCTCGATCGAAACGGGGTGCTCCACAGCAGGTAGACCGGCAGCATGCGACAGCAGATGCTCGCCCGTGGTTTCGCTCTTGTCCGCCGCGCCGTACTCGGGCCACCACGTCACCACAGGCGCTTCGAGGTCGACACCGTAGCGCTCCGCCACCATCAGCGCGGCCGTGGCGGTTACCGCCTTGGTGCACGAGAAGGTGACGCAAGCCGTGTCGCGCTGCCAGCGCCGTCCCGTGCGCGGGTCGGCGATGCCGCCCCACAGGTCGACAACGGGTCTGCCATCGATAACGACAGAAACGCCCGCGCCCCAGTTCTGCCCGTCGACGAAGCTCGCCTCGAAGATATCTCGCACAGCTGCGAACGCCGGATCGACGCTCCCCTCCGCCAGACCTGCCATGAGGACCATTAGAGCACGCGTGGACGCAACAATATGGCCGGATGGTGTAACGCGATGTGGACCTGGCCCTGGTGTACGCGGCGGACACACCGACAGCTCGAACGCATGGAAATCTTTGCCAGGTAATCATTTTCCGGCGCGGTAGGTTGGTGCTCACAGCACGACAGCGATTCAATGAGGAGCTCGAATGCTCGCAAATACCGCCTCGGGCGTACGTTTCAGCAGCGCAGCGCGGCGCTGGATTCTCGCCGCGACGGTGCTGGGATCCGGCATGGCTCAGCTGGACGCGACGGTCGTCAACGTGGCGCTACCGGCGATCGGCCACGACCTGAGCACTGAGGTCGGCGGACTGCAACTCGTGGTCAGCGCCTACTCGGTGACATTGGCAGCGTTGATCCTGCTGTCGGGCAGCCTCGGTGACCGGTTGGGCCGCAAGCGGATTTTCGTCGTCGGCGTGGCATGGTTCGCGGTGGCATCAGCGCTCTGTGCGGTGGCACCCAACGCCCAAATGCTCATCGCCGCAAGGGCTTTACAAGGCGTCGGCGGCGCGCTGTTGACGCCGGGCAGCCTCGCGATCATCCAGTCGGTGTTCATACCGACCGACCGAGGCAAGGCGATCGGCGCCTGGTCGGCGCTCGGCGGGGTCGCCGCGGCAATCGGCCCGCTGCTCGGCGGCTACCTCGTACAAGCGATCAGTTGGCGCGCCATCTTTCTCATCAATGTGCCGCTGGGCTGTCTGGTCGCATGGCTGGCACTGCGCCACATGCCCGAGAGTCGCGCCCCGTCGACCGCCGGCCGCCTCGACTACGCCGGAGCGACGACGGCGACTGCCGGGCTGGCCGGCGCGACGGTCGCCATCGTGGAAGGGCCCGACCGCGGCTGGGATTCGCCGGTCGTTCTCGCCGCCGGCCTACTCGGTGCCATCGCCATGGTCGCCTTTGTCGTGATCGAACGGCGCACCGCGAATCCCATGCTGCCGCTGGGCATCTTCTCCTCACGGCAGTTCACGAGCGCCAACGCGGTGACCTTCGTCGTGTACACCGCGCTTGGCGGCGTCTTCTTCCTGCTCGTGGTCGTTCTGCAGACCGCACTCGGTTACTCCCCCGTCGCCGCCGGTGCCGCCTCACTGCCAGTCACGGCGATCATGCTGGCCCTCTCGTCGGCGTCGGGCGCGCTCGCTCAGCGCATCGGTCCACGACTGCCACTGACCATCGGTCCACTCGTGATCGCGGCCGGCATGGTGCTGATGACGCGCATCGGCCCGGGCGCCTCGTACGGCACCGCCGTGCTGCCCGCCGTCGTCGTCTTCGGATTGGGGCTCGCGGCGACGGTCGCCCCGGTCACGGCGGCGGCACTCGCAGCTGCCGACGAGCGCCACGCCGGCGTGGCCTCCGGCGTCAACAATGCGGTGGCACGCACCGCGGGGCTGCTGGCCGTCGCCCTGCTGCCCCCGCTCTCCGGGCTGACCGGCGACGCCTTCCGATCGCCCGCCGCGATCACCGCCGGCTTCCACACGGCGATGCTGATCTCGGCCGGCCTTGCGGCTCTCGGTGGGGTGCTGGCGTTCGCCACCATCTCGAACGATCTGCTCACCGAAGAACCGGCCGGGGAGCCCCAGAATCACCACTACCACTGCGCGCTCGCCGAGGTTCCCGCCGCCGAACGCGGTGGTAGCTGAACACGGCCGCGAATTCATCGAGTAATCCCGCATTTGGGAGAAGAATGTCCACATGGCGAACCAGAGCGCCCTGACCGACCAGGAGAAGCAGGCCCGGCTCGACGTCAACCAGCTCAAGCAGCTGGTGGGCCTGGTGGAATACGACCCGACTGATGACCCTTTCCCCGTAACCGGTTGGGATGCCATCGTTTTCGTGGTCGGCAATGCCACAGAAGCCTCGAGCTACTTCCAATCGACGTGGGGCATGGAACTGGTCGCCTACTCGGGGCCCGAAAACGGCAACCGCGACCACAAGGCGTTCGTGTTGCGCTCCGGGTCGGTCCGGTTCGTGCTGAAGGGCGCGGTGAGTCCCGACAGTCCCCTGATCGCCCACCACGCCAGCCACGGCGACGGCGTCGTCGATATCGCGTTGGAGGTGCCCGACGTCGACAAGTGCATCGCACAGGCCAAGGCCGCCGGCGCCACGGTCCTGACAGAACCGCACGACGTCGCTGATGAGCACGGCGCCGTACGCGTGGCGGCCATCGCAACCTACGGGCAGACCCGCCACACGCTGGTTCAGCGGGATGTCGCCGGAACTCGCTACCGCGGTCCCTACCTGCCGGGCTACCAGCCGGCGACAAGTGGTCGGGTCAGACGCGACGGCGCTCCCGCGCGGCTGTTCCAGGCGCTGGACCACGTCGTCGGCAACGTCGAGCTCGGCAAGATGGACGAGTGGGTCCGCTTCTACAACCGGGTCATGGGGTTCGTGAACCTGGCGGAGTTCATCGGCGACGACATCGCCACCGACTACTCGGCGCTGATGTCGAAGGTGGTGGCCAACGGCAACCACCGGGTGAAGTTCCCGCTCAACGAACCGGCCGTGGCGAAGCGCAAGTCGCAGATCGACGAGTATCTCGAGTTCTATCGCGGGCCGGGAGTCCAGCACCTGGCGCTGGCCACCAACGACATCCTGGCCAGTGTGGACGAGCTGCGCCGGCAGGGTGTGCAATTTCTCGACACGCCTGACGCGTATTACGAGGATCCGGAACTGCGAGCCCGCATCGGCGAGGTCCGCGTACCGGTCGAGGAACTGCAGCAGCGCGGAATCCTGGTCGACCGCGATGAAGACGGGTACCTGCTGCAGATCTTCACCAAGCCGTTGGGAGACCGCCCGACGGTGTTCTTCGAACTCATCGAACGACATGGCTCACTGGGTTTCGGCAAGGGCAACTTCAAGGCGCTCTTCGAGTCCATCGAGCGCGAGCAGGAAAAGCGCGGGAACCTGTGATGGCCGAGTACCAAAGCGGTTTCGGCAACAGCTTCGAAAGCGAGGCCCTGCCCGGCGCGCTGCCCGTCGGCCGCAACTCACCGCAGCGGTGCGCCTACGGCCTCTACGCCGAGCAACTCAGTGGGTCACCGTTCACCGCACCCCGCGCCGCCAACAAGCGGTCCTGGCTGTACCGGATTCGGCCGAGCGTGGCCCACTGGGGCGATTTCACCGCCGAGCCCGCCGGACACTGGCGCTCCGCCCCCGACGACGCACCTGCCGTTCCCATTGCCCAAATGCGTTGGAACCCCGTGCCGATGCCGGGTCCGGGCACGACCTTCATCACCGGTGTGCACACGTTGACGACCGGCGGCGACGTCAACACCCGCAGTGGATTCGCGTGCAGCATCTACACCATCACCTCGTCGATGGTGGACGCCTACTGCTACAACGGCGACGCCGAGATGCTGTTCGTCCTCGAGCACGGCAACGTTCGGTTCTGGACGGAGTTCGGGATCATCGACGCCGAACCCTGTGAGATCGTCGTCATCCCGCGCGGAGTGAAGCTGCGCGTCGAGGTGCCCGACGGTCCGGCCCGCGGCTATCTGTGCGAAAACTATGGCAGCCCTTTCACTCTCCCCGAACGCGGCCCGATCGGCGCCAACTGCCTGGCCAATTCACGCGACTTTCTGACACCGGTCGCGGCCTACGAGGATCGCGACACCCGGTCCACGATGTACGTGAAATGGGGCGGCACGATGTGGCGGGCGGACATCGCCCAATCACCGCTGGATGTGGTTGCCTGGCACGGCAATTACGCGCCCTACAAGTATGACGTGCGGCGGTTCTCCCCCGTCGGTCCGGTGCTGTTCGACCACGCCGACCCATCGATCTTCACGGTGCTCAGCTCGCCGAGCGAGACGCCGGGAACCGCCAACGTCGACTTCGTCTGTTTCCCCGAGCGGTGGATGGTCGCCGAGGACACCTTCCGGCCGCCGTGGTATCACATGAACGTCATGAGCGAATTCATGGGACTCGTGCGCGGTGTATACGACGCCAAGCCGAACGGCTTCGTGCCCGGCGGCGTCAGCCTGCACAACTGCATGACCCCACATGGCCCTGACGCCAACGCATTTCAGGCTGCCAGCACTGCGGAACTCAAGCCGGTGAAGCAGGAAGACACGCTGGCCTTCATGTTCGAGACCCGGTTCCCGCAGAAAGTCACGGCCTACGCCGCGGATTCGCCGCAGCGGCAACAGGATTACGCCGACTGCTGGCACGGTCTGACCAAGCGATTCGACCCGGGCAGACCGTGACCGCGCTGGATTTCACGCACGACCCGAACCGGCGCAGCTGGGTCACGTCCGCCGACTCCGGGGACTTCCCATTACAGAACCTCCCATTCGGCGTGGTGGCCGGTGCCGACGGTGAACCGCGCGGTGTCGTCCGGATCGGTGACATGGTCCTGGACCTGTCGGGCCTGGCGGCTTCAGGGTTGCTGGACGATGAGGCACAGATCGCCGCGGAGACGGCGGCGGATGCCTCATTGAACGCCTTGTTCGGCTTGGGATCTGGCCCCCGCGCCGCGCTTCGTCGGGTGCTGCACGCACTGCTCGTCGAAGGCGCGCCGCATCAAGAGCCCGTCGCAGCGCTGCTCACCCCGCTGCGTGATGTCGACGTCCTGCTGCCCGCCCGCATTGGCGACTACACCGATTTCTACGTCGGGATTCACCACGCCCGCAGCGTCGGCGCCCTGTTCCGGCCCGACGATCCCCTTCTGCCCAACTACAAATGGGTGCCGATCGGCTATCACGGGCGTGCCTCCAGCGTGCAGGTCAGCGGCATCCCGATCGTCCGCCCGCACGGACAGCTGAAGGCGGCCGCCGCGTCGGCTCCGACGCTCGCACCTACGCGGCGCCTGGATTTCGAGCTCGAGCTCGGCGTGTGGATCGGCCCGGGAAACCGGCTCGGCACGCCGGTGCGCATCGATGACGCCGAATCCCACATCGCCGGCTACTGCCTGCTCAACGACTGGTCGGCGCGCGACGTGCAAGCCTGGGAGTACCAGCCCCTGGGTCCCTTCCTGGCCAAGAGTTTCGGCACCACGGTCTCGCCGTGGGTGATCACACCAGAAGCGCTGGCGCCGTTCCGGATTCCGTTCGATCGCCCCGACGGCGACCCCGCTCCTCTGCCCCACCTCGACAGCCCGCGGCACCGCGCCGCGGGCGGCCTCGACATCGAGTTGCAGGTGCATCTCAGCACAGCGCGGATGCGCGCCGACGGCGATGCACCAACGCTGATCTCGCGCTCGTCGAGCCGCCACATGTACTGGACCGTCGCGCAACTGGTCACACACCACACGAGCAACGGCTGCAACCTTCGGTCCGGCGACCTGCTCGGCAGTGGCACCCTCTCCGGACCGGGCACGGGTTCCGAAGGCAGCTTGCTGGAGCTCAGTCAGGGCGGCGCACAGCCGATCACCCTGCCCAACGGGGAAACGCGCACGTTCCTCGAAGACGGTGACGAAATCACCCTCAGCGCAAGGGCTCATCGGCCAGGGGCGGCCACCATCGGATTCGGTGAGTGTGTCGCCGTCATCGAACCGGCGGTCAACTACCCGTGACCTGAGCGGCGTCGTGCACCAGGCGCGCCACCATGTCGTCGTCGACAGCGGCGAAGAAGCCGCCGACGACGTCTTCGATTTCGCTGAACCCTCTGGCGCAGAAGAGAATTGGTTGATAGTGCGTGATGTCGTAGGTCTGCACTCCCATCCGGGCGATGTGCAGCGGCCGCAGATCAGCCACGTCGATCTGCTGGATCTCCCCGTACGACGACAGCAGGCCGGCGCCGTAGGTACGAACTTCGCCGTGCTGACGGACCACACCGAATTCGAGGGAGAACCAGAAGACCTTCGAGACGAATTCAAGTGCCTCAGTGGTTTTCACCCGTCGCGCTGCCTGCCCGGCCAGCTGGTACAACGCCGCGAATCGATCGTGCGCCAGACAATTGCCGTGACCGACCACTTCGTGGATCAGATCGGGCTCGGGAGTGTAGAGCGGCACGGAGTGATGCCGGATGTACTGCGTGGAGTGGAAGATCCCGTCGGCGAGGAGTCCGTAGAACTCACGTAGCGGCACCAGGCCGGCGGCGGGCACGTATTGAAAGCCGGTGAGCGGCCCGAGTTTCTCATTGACCGCGACGAGTTGCGGGATTCGATCCTCGGGTAGTCCGAGCCGCTCCCTGCCCTGCAGGTACTCGGTGCAGGCGCGGCGCTGGTGCAGCCGGTGCAGTTCGGCACACGCGATGCGCCAGACCTCCTGCTCGTCGTCGGTGTAGGTCGCGACGGGTGGCGGCGTCCCGGGCTGCCAGTCCATGGCGAGCGCGGCAATTGCGTTGCGGCGGGCGCGATATTCCGGGTCGACGGCGCCAGGATGATCCGCAGCCAGATGGACGGTGACGTCATCTCCCGAGCGCGTCACCGGCGCATACAACTGCGCTTCTTCGAACATCGCTGCCTCCCGGAGGTCCGGGCGTCGCACGCGCGGCGTCTGCCAACCAGGATATGCGCGTCGCTCACCCGCGCGCGGCAAGTATCTGTTCGCGCAGGATGTCGGCGTGCCCGCAGTGGTGCGCCAGCTCGCGGAGGACTTGCAACATGACCCAGCGCAAGGTTCGCGGCCCGGCCCGGTGTCCAGTGACGACGGTGTCCAGCGGAAGGTCGGCAACCGCCGCCCGCGCTGTCGCACAGACATCACGGTGCGCCGCAAGAACCGACGCGATGGTGTCCTCGTCATCTAGCTGGAAGGACTCGTCGACGCTCTGCACGAGGCCGAGAGCCTGACGGGATGTGCCGCCGACGCATTCCTCGAACCACACGCGCTGCATCCAGGTGACGTGCTTGAGCAACCCGAGAAGCGTTGTCGCTGACGGGACGAGGCGCCGGCGGGACTCTTCCTCGGTGAGGCCGTCGAGCGTCAGTTCGACGGCACGGCGGTAGTCCTCCAGGAAGGCGTTGACCTGGGCCCGTTCGTCGTCCAGCAGTACATCGAACGAGCCCATCGCTGTCCTCTCATCACACCGTGGCGGCCGGCTGCTTCCTGGTGACCTTCACCATCATCTTGGAGTAGCCCTTCACGAAGTTCGATTGGGTGTACTCGGGCTCCCCCACAACCTCGATGTCCTCGAATCGTGCCAGTAGCTCCTCCCACAAGATTTTCAGCTGCAGCTCGGCGAGACGGCTGCCCATGCAGCGGTGGATGCCGATGCCGAACGCCAGGTGATGGCGGGCGTTGTGGCGACCGATGATGAAGTCGTCCGGATTCTCGAACTTGCGCTCGTCACGGTTGGCCGAGGCGTACCACATGACGAGTTTGTCGCCCTTTCGGATGAATTGTCCGTTGAGGATGGTGTCCTGCTTGGCGACGCGGCGCATGTAGGCCAGCGGTGTCTGCCACCGGATGATCTCGTGGACCGCCTTGGTGATGAGGCCCGGATCGGCCTTCAGCCGGGCGAACTCGTCCGGGTTCTGGTTCAGGGCGAGCACGCCACCGGTCATCGAATTGCGGGTGGTGTCGTTGCCGCCCACGATCAGCAGAATCAGGTTGCCGAGGAATTCCATCGGCCGATCGATCAGGTCCTTGGTGTCGTCGGACGATTGCATGAGCGTGATGAGGTCGAAACCGGGCTTCTCGCCGGCCGCCAACCGCGCCGCCTTGTCGTGCCAGAGGGCACTGAAGGCACGCGCCATATCGGCTGCGGCCGTGAACATCTCATCGGTGTTCGATTCGCCGCCGGTGGCCGAGGCACTGCCGGCGACGGTGTCGGTCCAGTACACCAGCTTGCGGCGCTGGTCATACGGGAAGTCGAGCAGCGTCGCCAGCATGCGTGAGGTCAGCTCGATCGAGACGGTGTCGACCCAGTCGAACGGTTCGTCCATGGGCAGACCGTCGAGGACCTCCTGCACTCGAGACCGGATGAGCGCCTCCATCTCCTGGAGGTTCTGGGGCGCCACGACACCTTGTACGGCTCCGCGCTGCTCGTCGTGACGCGGCGGATCCATGGCGATGAACATCTCGACGTCCAGGCCCTCGGGCGGGTCGCCGATGATGATCTGCGGCTCGGCGGAGAATCGTTCGTTGTCCTTGTCGACGGTGACGATGTCGTCGTAGCGGGTGATCGACCAGAAGGGCCCGAACGGGCTGTTCGGCTGATAATGCACCGGCGCCTCGTCGCGGAGCCGCTTGAAGTAGGACTGCCAGCGGCCCTGGCGGAACATGAACGGGTTGCTGACGTCGATGTCAGCCAGCTCGACATCCTCGACGGGCGGAATCGGGGTCTCGACGAAGACCGGCGACTTGTCGCCGACCACCGACTTCTTCGTCTTCTGGTACAGGTGCATGCCCTTGATCTGCAAGGGCATCGGGATGGTCGACTGGGCGCGGTTCAGGACCGGATCGAGGATTGCTTCCTGCGCCTTGGTGATTGCCTGATCGAGAATGTTCATGATTTCCTCCGTCTTGTCAGATTTGGAATTCGGACTGGGTGCGCAGGGCGCTGAGTTCGACTGACTGTTGGCAATGACGCTACGAACCGAACGGTGCAGTTGGGAGACCCTAAGTGGCCGAATACTTACTCGAAGTGGCAATGCCGAGGGCTTCATCGCGGCATCGTGGCCGGGGTCACGGCCCGCGGTGAATTCGGCGAAGCAAAACGATCTTGGCGCCGCAACTTACTAGATTTGGCAATGTGATTGATTGGGATATTCCCCGCACGTCGGCAAGTGTCGGCGTGCTGCTCGGCCTGGCCAGTGAACGGGGCGTCAGCCCGGAAACGTGCCTGGCCGGCTCGCGCCTGACCGTCCGTGGTCTGCAGAGTCCAAGCGCCGAGGTCACCGCGCGACAGGAACTAGCCGTCGTCACGAACCTGCTTGAGGCACTTGACTATCCCGATGATCTCGGCGTCGAGGTGGGACTCCGCTATCGACTTGCCACCTACGGCATCTTCGGATTCGCGTTGATCAGCAGCCCGACCTTGCGCAATGCGATCGACGTCGGTGTGCGCTATCTCGACCTCACGTTTGCGTCGTCGACGCTCGGCACCCGGGTCGTCGGCGACGAGTTCCACTTCGTCCTGGAGGCGCCGGGCACGCCCGACCGCGTCCGTCGATTCGAAATCGACCGGTTGGCCACAGCGATCGCGGTGATCAAGCGGGAACTGTCGGCCGACCTGCCACCCTTGGGCGTCCGGTTCACCCACCGCCGCCCCGCCAACCTCGACCGGTACATCGCCGCGTTCGACTCTGAGCCGCAGTTCGATGCACCCGAGAATCTGCTGATTCTGCCCATCGGTCTGCTCGACCTCCCACTGCCGCAGGCCAACGCCTACAACTCCGCTGCCACCCAGGAGCAATGCCGCAATCTACTGGAAGAGCGGCGCAGCCGGACCGGGCTGTCGGGCCAGGTTCGGGACCTGTTGCTGGCGTCCCCGGCACGGCCACCCAATGCACACGAAATCGCCCATGCGCTGCTGATGAGTCCGCGGACGTTGCGTCACCGGCTCGGCGCCGAGGGCACGTCGTACCGCGAACTACTCGACGAAATCCGGCAGCGCCTTTCGGAAGAGATGCTCATCGGGGGCCGCCTGACGGTCGCCGAGACGGCCAGTCGCCTCGGGTATGTCGAGTTGTCGAGCTTCTCGCAAGCGTTTCGCCGCTGGCACGGGATGAGCCCACGGGCCTTCCGGGAGTCACGCCCCTGAGGGCGAGCAGGTCATTCCACGCTGTCCCACCAATTGAGCAGCCTCGCCCCATAGAGGGTGAGCCACTTCGACGGCTGCCCGGCCGGAACGTCGACTTCGAACCACACGCGCCCCGGTTGGCGGCCCGTCTGCAACCAGGTGCCGTCGGGCTGCCTGGCAGCTCGAACGATGTCGACCGCGGCGCTCATCCGGGAATCCGGCGCGGTGCCGTCGTGCAGCACGGCGCGGCGGAAGTACTCACCCGCGTTGAGCGCGCTGTAGGACCATCGCATCGGGTAGCTGAAATCGTAGATCCATTGCCCTACTGGCTGATTCGTCGTCAACCTGTTGAGCAGCCGGCGTTCGAGGAGGTATTCCTCCCCGCGCCGGCGTGCCGCACGGATGTCGGTATCGCCCGCGGTTGCCGCCTCGAACGCCAGCAGTCCCTTCAGTGAATTCAGCGTCGAGTGGAACGAGGAGCGCCGCGAACCGTCGACCCAGTCGCAGTTCCACCCCCCGTCCGGCAGCTGGTGCTCGAGAAACCAGTCGGCGAGGCCGTCGACGTTCGCGCCGAGCCACACGCCGTTGGCCAGGGTCCAGGCATTGATGCAGCAATCGACCTCACCGGACCAGTAGGGCAGGTCGTCGTACTCCCAGCGGCAGTGTTCGTCGAGCAACTCAGCGGTGCGGCGCTCCCGCAACACCGATGCGTCAAGTCCCCACTCGCGCAATGCATTCAACGTCCATGTCGTGGCCGTCCACGGCTGGCCCTCCTCGGGCCGGTCTGGGTCGTCGAAGTCGTAATCCGCCGGGAAGAACGCACCACCGGCCCACTGGCCGTCGGCGTCTTGCAGTGCGAGCAGACGTGCGCCGAAGCCCTCGGTCGCGACCCGTGACCGGGTTGCCTCCCACGCCGCCGCCGGGGCACCGAGGAGATCGCGCTCGACCTGCCAGCGCAGCGCCGGGTCCGAGTCCAGCAGCCAGTCCGTCAGGGCCCCGCTCGTCATCCGACCACCATCACGCTAGGAGCAGTAGACCTGGCCGTTGAGAACGCAATTCGACGGTGGCGTGTAGGTGCCGCTCAGCACGCCGCGGATGCCACCGTTCGCGCTACCACCGGGTGGAATCACGCGGTTCCAACTGGCGGGGCTGATCACGTAGTGCGTGCCGTACTGGGTGAAGGTACTGCTCCACGCGTGCGAGATCGACTGGCCCATCGGCATGTCGAACTCGATCTTCCAATCCGCCATCGGCACGGTGCTGTAGTTGGTGACAACGAAGCGCGCGATGAAGCCGTCCTGCCAGGTATGTTGCACCACCAACCGCGCCCCGGCCGCGGCCGCGTGCGCCACCGGGCTGCCCGCGAGTCCGATGACGATGACCGTCAGCGCGGACACGACGATGTGAAGCACTGTGCGGCAGCGCTTCACACGGGAGTCCGGTCCAGTCATCACAGCCCAGACTAAGGCTCACTCGAACCCGCCCTCCAGTGCGCCGCAGGTGCGCTGCCGTACCTTTGCGCGATTGCAACCGTCGCGAGATCGTCCCCCGGCCCCGATCGGCGCCCAGAAGAAAAATCTGCTTCCACTTGCTTGCACTCGCCGACGTCGAGTGCTAAAACAAATCTATGCCAGCCGATACAGATAATCGAGCTGGAAGCGCATAGATGGCACAACAGAAAGGACAGATGGAGGTGGCCACGATGCTGCTGCGTACTGACCCGTTCCGAGACCTGGATCGTTTCACCCAAGAAGTTCTCGGCACCGCAGCCCGGCCGGCCGCGATGCCCATGGACGCCTGGCGCGACGGCGATGAGTTCCACGTTGAGTTCGACCTGCCCGGCATCAACGCCGAGTCGCTCGACCTCGATATCGAGAACAATGTGGTGACCGTGCGCGCCGAACGGGCGCCCGTGGATTCGTCGCGGGAAATGCTGGCCGCCGAGCGGCCGCGCGGTGTTTTCTCGCGACAACTGGTGCTGGGCAACAACCTTGACACCGGGAGGATCACCGCGGAGTACCGCGACGGGGTCCTTCAGCTCGTGATCCCGGTGGCAGAGAAGGCCAAGCCTCGCAAGATCAGCGTCAGCCGGGCCGGCAACGCCAAGGCGATCGACGAGAATCGAGTGATCACCGAAGATGGCAGCCCCGTCACCGACACCTCGAACAAGAAGGAGCCGGTGCACGCCTGACCGAGTCGAAGTGCCGGTGCCGGGCCGGGACGCTGTCCTGCTCGGCACCGGCACCCGGCCGACCGAATTCGCTGCGACACATTCTTGAATGGTCGGTGCCATGCCGACAGTGCAAGGAGGTGAAAAGTGATGCAGTACAGCATGATTGCGGCGCCGTCGACGCCTGACACCAGCGCGCCAGAAGAGCTGGCCCAATCTCTGGGGGTGGACGACCCCACGATGGTGATAGCGCTGATCGCCGAAGTCGACGCCATCTTCTGCGCCGCTGAAACTCCTTGCCGTCAGCAGCCGACGCCACCGGCGATCGGGTGTGCCCTCTGCGGGCCCCGGTGCGCTGGTCGGTCTTTGGAGTACTCCTGCCGGCGACCACGGCGCGCGCCGGTGCGCCGCATGACGCCGGTGCAGCGCAGCCCTCCGGAAGCCGCAGCCGCTTGTACCTCCACCACCAAGGCTGGGCCGTACGCCGCCGGGGCCACACCGTGGGCGCCGTTCATGCAGACGCGCCAACGCCCAATCTAGGCAACACCCCCCCGGCGGCAGGCCCGGTCTTCACTCCCGTCCGTTTCGTCGTGGCCACCTCTGGATACCTCTTCAGAAGAACCAACGACAACTGACTCCTGGAAACAGGAGCGTGGCGGAAGGAGCTTCACGTGGCGTTCTCGCAGATCACATCGAAATCAATGGCAGCCGCTGTCGGCATCGCGGCCGCCGGAATTCTGACGGCGGCCCCGGCCGTCGCCGACCCGACGGCGGTGATGTTCGGTCAGCGCGCGGAGATTCCCAGCCCCGGCGGCGCGATCGAGTACACCGTCATCAACCTGCAGCCCAGTGGCCACAACGACGGTATCTGGTACTCGGACGTGACAGCCCGCGCCGTGAGCGGTGCTCCGACGCCGAACATCTCCGATTTCAACGCGCGGGCCGTCAACAGCTCGACATATGCGGACATGAAGGGCAACGAGGTGGGCGGCCTGCCCAACCAGCCGATCGCCCCGGGCAGCTCCGCCACGGGTCGAATCTACTTCGACGTCCGTAACGGGACCGCGCCCGACAGCGTCGTGTACCGCGATGCCGGCGGCACCGACAAGGTGGTCTGGAAGAGCTGAGCCGACAGCGATGGCGGATTTCCGCCAGCGCTGCACGCGACGTCGCCCATAACGTCGACGCGTGACCACAACCGAACATGACGACCCGGTAATCACCGGCACCACAGTCCTTTTCATGTCGCTGGCTGCCGCATTGGGGACCGCGACCATCTACCCGTTGCAGCCGGCCATCGCGGACATCGCGCGCTCGCTCGAGTCTGGTCCGGCGGCCGTCGGTGTTGCGCTGGCCTGCGGACCGATCGGCTACCTGCTGGGGCTCGCCCTGCTGGTCCCCCTGGTGGACAGGTTCTCGCCACGCCGGGTGGTTTCATTGCAGTTCCTGGCGCTCGGCGGCGCGCTGGCGATGACCACCGTCGCCGACACCGTCTGGTTGCTCGGCGTGGGACTGCTGGTGACCGGTGCCGGATCCTCTGTGGGTGCAGGTCTCAGTTCCGTTGTCGGGCGGCTCGCGCCCGAGCGTCGGCGCGCGACCGTTCTGGGGATCGTCACCGCCGGCATCTCGGCGGGAATCCTGGCCGGCCGGATCGCCGGAGGTTGGCTCACCGACATGATCGGTTGGCACGCAATGCTTCTCGCCGTTGCCGCGGCCACCGTGGGCGTCGCCGGCGCCTGCGTGTTATTCCTGCCGACCGCGGTCGGCACGCTCGAGCGGAACTACCTCACCGACTTGGCGTCGGTGCCCGGGCTCCTCCTGCGCTGCCGGGTGCTGCGCCGTGGCGCCCTGCGCGGGTCCCTGTGGTTCTTCGCGTTCTGTGCGGTCTGGTCCGGGATCGCCGTCGCGTTGTCGCAAGCGCCATACTTCCTGTCTACCAAGCAGATTGGAATCTACGCTCTGGCAGGTATCGCCGGGATATTTGCTACCCGCATGGCCGGGGTCTACACCGACCGATTGGGTTTCCGGCCGGTGATCCTGGTGGGTCTCGCGGTCGCGGCCGCTGCTTGCCCGGTCCTCGCCGTAGGGTTGAGCAGCCCCTGGGCGACCATGGCCGCCCTCGCCCTGTTCGATGCCGGCCTGTTCGCCGCACAGGTGGCGAATCAGACCACCATCTTGGCGATCGACCCGTCGGCACCTGCTCGCTTCAACAGCGCGTACATGCTCGTCTACTTCGTGGGCGGCAGCCTTGGTACGGCGTTCGGCGCGGCGGCGGTCACCTCATTCGGTTGGCCGGTGACCATAGGTGCTTGTGGCGCAGCACTTCTCGTGGCAGGCCTGCTCACCGGCGGGCGACAGCGCCGACTCAGATGCCGCGTTTGAGGCCGACGTGCGCGGCGTGATACCCGAGCCGGTCATAGAATGCCCGCGCCTGTTCGCGTGCTTCGTCCGTGGCCACCTGCGCCAGCCGTGCGCCGTGCGCCCGGCCGTACTCGTGCGACCACTGCACCAGGGCCGTACCCAGACCTTTTCGACGCTCGGCGGCGGTGACCCGCAATCCTTCGATCTGCAGCCGGGTCGAACCACCGCGGGACAGCCCAGGAATCACGGTCAACTGGACGGTCGCGACGATCACGTCGGAACAGTTGCGAACCACCCCGAGATAGTTGGCATGGTCACGGACGAGGATGTCGTAGGCCGCCTCGTAGTCTTCGAGGTCGGCGGTTTCCCGGTCCGGACCGAATTCGTCGTCGGACAGCAGCGCGACGATCGATGCGACATCGTCACGGGCGGCTCGTTCCACCCGGAAACTGCGGTCCCCCACTCGGAGCAGTCCCCGAACCGACGTCCGCGCCTGCGCCTGCAGGCGCGTCACCAAGAGGTCCAGCCATGCCCCGACATTCGTGCGCGCCTCACGGGTGTCGGGATAGCGACACCGCAGATGCAAGCCCGACTCGTCGAGGATGAACCAGAGCATGACCCCGTCGGTCTGGATGGCGGCGCTCACGTACTGCGCGTCCAGGCCGACGTCATCGATGCGGACCGGAAGGCGCCGCAGGTCCAGCCACGAGATCGCGAACATGCCGGGCGACATCGGCATGCCGCCCCATGGGGACAGCACGTCCGCCAGCGGCCACGACCCGAGTTGCACTGCCTCCTTGACTGCGTTGGCCGCGGCACGTGGCTCGGCGACCGTCGACTCCAGTACCGAATTGGTGATGAACCAACCCACCGAGTCGTGCCAGGTGGTGTCGAAGCGACTGTGCACCGGGAAGACGGCGCGAAGCGGCGCGTCCGCCAACTCGCGGGTGACCGCCGTCATCGCGGCCACGGCCAGCGCAAGCGTCGATACCCCGTCGTTGCGGGCTTGCACGGCGAACGCTGCACCGGCGTCGACGTCGAACACGTCCCGAACTTCGACACGTTCCGGCCCCAGCTCGGGTTCGCCCAGTGGTAGCGGGAATCGCGGCATCACCCCTCCGCTGTCGGCGATGATGCGCGCCCAGGTCTCCCGGACGTGGTCCGGTGCCGCGGGACGGTCGAGCAGCGCCTGGGTGTGTTCGACGAATGCGGGCGCCGGCGGCAGCGCAGCAGCACGTCCGAAGCCCGCATCGCCGAGTAGCGCCAGCAGGTCGCGGGCAATCACCAGCATCGACCACATGTCGACGTGGCTGTGGTCGGCGGCGATCACGACGGTCAGTGCCGCCGCGGTTTCCAACAGGCACAACCGATGTGAGGGCTGCTGATACGGCGAGCACGCGGCATCCAGGACGCCACGCAGGGCGTCGTTCACCGCCTGACCGGCAGCAATCTCATGCTCGACCCAACCGCCGGGACCGACTTCGATCTCATGCAGTTGCGGTTCGCCGTCCGGCCCTGCCGAGAACGCCGTCCGCAGCGTGCCGTGCCGGGCCACCACCGCCAGCCAAGCGGCGGCCAGGGATTCCCGGCTCACCCGCGCAGGCAAGCGGATGGACAACGCCATCCACGAACCCGGCCGGGCCCCTGCCGCCACGTGAATCCGCTGGTCAAAGGACACCGGCAAACACCGGCCCGGCGCGGAAACCGTGACGTCGTAGCCCCACAGGCGGCCGAACGGCAGTCGTAGGTGCGAGACGTTCGTGAGCCGCATGGCGGTACCCTAGCGCCCCAGATAACCTGCCTCATGCCTACTTTCGCAGTTCCCGGCGCCGAGCTTGCGGTCGAACTGAGCGACGAAGGTGGCCACCCCGTCGTCCAACTGCACGGACTCACCTCCAGCCGCGCGCGCGATCGCGTGCTCAATCTCGACCTCGGCCGGGGGCTCAGCGGGACCCGGTTGCTGCGCTATGACGCGCGCGGCCACGGCAAGTCGACGGGCCGAAAAGTCCCCGAGGACTACCGGTGGGAACAACTCGCCGACGACCTGCTGAACCTTCTCGACCGGTGGTTTCCCGGGGAACCGGTGCACGGTGTCGGCCCGTCGATGGGCACCGGAACGCTGTTGCACGCGGCGTCGCGCGAACCGGAACGGTTCACCGGACTGACCCTGATGGTGCCGGCCACCGCATGGGAGACCCGTCGGGCACAAGCCGCGAACTACGAGGCTGCGGCCACGCTCATCGAGACCGAGGGCGTCGGGGCGTTCATCGCCGCGACCCGTGGCGCGACGCGGCCGCCCGCCACCGTCGGTGCGCCCGAAACCGTGCCCGACGTCGCCGACGCCCTGCTGCCGTCACTGTTCCGCGGTGCCGCGCTCAGTGACCTGCCGGCGCCCGAGGCCATCGCGCGAATCGACGTCCCGACGACGATCCTGGCCTGGGTCGACGACCCGGCCCATCCCGCCTCGACCGCGGAAGCCCTTGCCGCCCTCATGCCGCGGTCGACCCTGACGTTCGCGCACACGCCGGACGACGTCGAGACCTGGCCCAAGATTCTGAGCCAGGATGTCGGCCGCCGCGTCTGACGCGCATTGGACGTCGGCCTTGACATCGACGTAACACTCCCGCCATGAGGCGTCCCTAGGGTGAAGCGGTCATTCACGTGGGGAGAGGAATTCCATTGAGCGGAAACGCCACCCGTTTGCGGGCGATCGCGGGCGTCCAGGCCTACACGCCCCCGGCGTGTACCTTCGACCCCGCTGAAGCGCCCGGCGAGATCTTCGGCACGAACGTGTTCACCAAGGCCGAGATGCAGGCACGTCTGCCGAAGGCGATCTACAAATCGGTGGTGGCCACCATCGAGAAGGGCGCCAAGCTCGATCCGACGGTCGCCGACGCCGTTGCGGCCGCGATGAAGGACTGGGCGCTGGAGAAGGGCGCGACGCACTACGCGCACGTGTTCTATCCGATGACCGGCCTGACTGCCGAAAAGCACGACAGCTTCCTCGAACCGGTCTCCGACGGGCAGGCGCTGGCGGAGTTCGCCGGCAAGACCCTGGTGCAGGGCGAACCCGACGCATCGAGTTTTCCGTCCGGCGGTCTGCGGTCCACGTTCGAGGCGCGTGGGTACACCGGCTGGGACGTGACCAGCCCGGCGTACATCCTGGAGAACCCGAACGGCAATACACTCTGCATCCCAACGGTTTTCGTGTCGATGACCGGCGAAGCGCTGGACTACAAGACGCCACTGCTGCGCAGCCAGCAGGCCATGGGCATCCACGCCGAGCGAATCTTGACGTTGTTCGGCCACAAGGATCTGGAGAAGATCGTCTCGTTCTGCGGTCCCGAGCAGGAGTACTTCCTGGTCGACCGGCACTTCTTCTTCGCGCGGCCCGACCTGATCAACGCCGGCCGTACGTTGTTCGGCGCCAAACCGCCCAAGGGCCAAGAGTTCGACGATCACTATTTCGGTGCCGTGCCAGACCGGGTGCTGGGGTTCATGATGGACACCGAGCGGGAGCTGTTCAAACTCGGCATTCCTGCCAAAACCCGCCACAACGAGGTCGCCCCCGGGCAGTTCGAGGTGGCCCCCATGTTCGAGCGGGCCAACATCGCATCCGATCACCAGCAGTTGCTGATGACGGTGTTCAAGAACATCGCCAAGAAGCACGGCATGGAATGCCTGTTCCACGAGAAGCCGTTCGCCGGGGTGAACGGCTCGGGCAAGCACGTCAACTTCTCGGTCGGCAACGCCGAGTTGGGGTCGTTGTTGGTGCCGGGCGACACGCCCCACGAGAACGCTCAATTCCTGGTGTTCTGCGCGGCCGTCATCCGCGCGGTGCACAAATACGCAGGGCTCCTGCGGGTTTCGGTCGCTTCGGCCACGAACGACCACCGCCTGGGTGCCAATGAGGCACCGCCTGCGATCATCTCGATATTCCTGGGTGATCAGCTCGCCGACGTCTTCGAGCAGATTGCCAAAGGCGCGGCGACATCGTCAAAGGGCAAGGGCAGCATGATCATCGGTGTCGACACCCTGCCGGTGCTGCCCACCGACCCCGGTGACCGCAACCGCACCAGTCCGTTCGCGTTCACCGGCAACAGATTCGAGTTCCGGGCGCCGGGCTCGGGTCAGACGGTCGCGGTGCCGATGATCGTCCTGAACACCATCATGGCCGACTCGCTGGACTACTGCGCAACCGTTCTGGAGAAGGCAGTCGCCGACGGGGAGGAGTTCGACTCCGCGGTGCAGAAGCTGCTGACCGACATCGTCACCGAGCACGGCGCTGTGGTCTTCAACGGTGACGGCTACTCGGAGAACTGGCAGGCCGAGGCGGCCGCGCGTGGGCTGCCGAACCTCAAGACCACGCTCGACGCCATCCCGGAACTCATCACGCCCGAGGCGATCGCGGTGTTCGAGAAGTACGGCGTGTTCAACGAGCGGGAGTTGCACAGCCGTTATGAGGTGCGCCTGGAGCAATATGCGCTGACGATCGGCGTCGAGGCGAAGTTGGCGCTCGAGATCGGTTCTACGATCATCCTGCCGGCCGCAGTGCGCTACCAGACCGAATTGGCGCAGAACGTCGCAGCGTTGACGGCGGCTGGTCTGACACCGAGTTTGACACTGCTGCAATCGATCTCAGAGCCGATCAGCGCCCTCAGCGACGCCTTGGCAACACTGAAGACGGCACTGGCAGATCACTCGGCCACGTCCGCCTATGACGAGGCCAAGCACGCGCAAGTTGCGCTGTTGCCCGCCATGGAGGCGATCAGAGCCGCGGCCGACACGCTGGAAAGTGTCGTGGCCGACGACCTGTGGCCGTTGCCGACGTATCAGGAGATGCTCTACGTCCTCTAGCTGACGGGTCCGCCCGGTTTCCAGAATGCCAGCAAAGCTCTGGCCACCAGCGCATACTCGATGCGAGATCGTCGCGACGGCGGCGTGAGATCGGTGGTGAGCGTCTGCCATGACTGACACGCAGCGCGTCGACCACTGTGAGGTTTGCATCGTCGGCGCCGGCATCGCCGGCCTCAACGCACTGGCTGCCGCCACCCAATATCTCGGCCCCACTGACAAAGTCGTACTGGTGGATCAGCGGGCGCGGGTCGGTGGGATGTGGATCGACACGTATGACTATGTGCGCCTGCATCAGCCCTATCAGCTGTTCACCGCCGGCAACATCAAATGGACGCTGGGCAAGGAACGCGGACATCTGGCAAGCAAGCCGGAAATTCTCGACCACTTGCAGCACTGCATCGATGTCATGTCCCGACGGATCGATATCGACGAACGGTTCGGTTGGACCTATGTGTCGCATGACGAGACCGATGGCGCCGTTCGGGTGACGCTGCAAGATCCGGGCGGGCAGACGCGGGTGGTCGGGGCGCAGCGATTGATCAAGGCATTCGGCTTCGACGTCGAACCGAACCCACCACTGCCGGTGTCCAGCAAGCACGTCCGGTCCACCACACCCAACGACCTCGGGCAGGTCATCGACTCCGACGCGCCGGTCTGGATAATCGGCGGCGGCAAGACCGGCCTCGACACCGCGCACCTGCTCATCACGCGGTGTCCAGGTCGCGAGGTGAACATGATGGTCGGTCGAGGATCGATCGCGCTGCGCCGCGACGTCCTACTGCCGTCGCGGGCGCGTGACCGTTGGTTCGGCGGCCTGCCGTTCACCACGCTCGGAGACGGACTCGCACAGCGTTACGACGGGACCAATGAAGACGAGGTGCTCCACTGGTACTACTCCGTGCTGGGCACTGGCCCCACGGGTGAGAAGTGCGACTTCGCATTCGGGTTCGGCGGCGTGACGTCCGATGCGGAGATGGCGGTGATCAACGGTGGTCTCAGCCGTGCCGACAACGAGTACCTCTTCGACGCGGTCGATCGAGACGGTTCACCGGAACTCGTGTTCCGTAGCGGTCGCACCGAGCGAGTGCCCGAAGGCACGTGGCTCGTCAACTGCACCGGGCTGATGATGCGTGGCTCGCACCCATATGAGCCGTTCGTCTCACCGTCAGGGCGCACACTGTCGATCCAGCAGCGTTCGACGGCCATCCCCCTCACGCTCCAAGCCGCGTACTTCCTGACCCACTTGATGTTCACCGGCGGGCTGCACACGCTCCCGCTGTATGAACTCGACGCGGAAGGCTTGCGCGACAAGATGGGGCGGTCCCCCGTTCCGGCGGGATTTCCCCTGACGCTTTACAACCTGAGCTTGGCGTTCGACCATCTTTCGCCCAAGGTGTTCGCGGGCTTCGGGTCGGACCTCCTGCTCTGGTACCCGCTACCGCGCAGGCTGGCCGCCATGGCTCGATTCCAGCGCACACACCGACGGGACCGGGAACGTCATCGAGCCACACTCGACACGATCCGAGAGCGATACGGCATCCGCTGTGGTCCCCTCGAGCATCTCGCCGCCGGCTGATCACGTTGTGTGAGAACGCGACTCAGACGCCAGTGGCGCCATCGATCCGTTCGCGGACCATGTCGGCGTGCCCGCAGTGGCGGGCATACTCCGCGATCATGTGCGTATAGATCCAGCGCAGGCTCACCTCGCCGCCCATGAAGGGGCTGACGTCATCCAGCCGACGTACCGCACAGTTGGCACGCGCATGGGCGACCTCGTCCTGCCAGATCCGGAACGCGACCGGGTACGACGACTCCGATGACAGCTCGAAGCCGCCGTCGTGGCCCTCGGGATGATCCGCCGGGCCGAAAATCGGTGGTGCCTGCTCACCGGCGAGCACCCGGCGAAACCAGTTCCGCTCCACCTCCGCGGCGTGCCGCAGCAATCCCAGCAGGGTCAGCTCGGACGGCGGCGCGGACGCGGTGCGCAACTGATCGTCGTCGAGGCCGTCACATTTCGACGTCAGCGTGGCCCGGTAGAAGTCCAGCCAACCCTCGAGTGTGGTGCGCTCGTCGGCATTCATGGGCGGCACGAGCCGCTGCACGGAAGTCACGCTTCTCGAGGGTAATCCCGGATCTGTCGAAATCCGGGGTCGCCGTTCGTGTAGAAGATGAGGGGTGGCAACCGGCCGCCCCCAGATCGAGGAGTGACGGTTATGCACTACCTACTTGCCATGCATCAGCCGGTCGGCGACCCGCCGCCGCCGGAGGTGCTGGGACCGATCATGGATGCGCTCGACGCTGTCGAGCACGACATGAAAGCTGCAGGTGTGTGGGTGTTCTCCGGTGGCTTGCACAATCCCGATGCGTCGACCGTTGTGCGGGTCAGCGACGGTGCCGTCCTTACCACGGACGGCCCGTACGCCGAGGGCAAGGAGCATCTGGGCGGCTTCACCATCATCGACGTGCCTGATCTGGATGCTGCACTCGGCTGGGCCCGCAGGCAGGCGGAAGCCGTCCAGGTCCTGCCGATCGAGGTACGTCCGTTCCGGGACGATCTGCGGGGCTGACCGCAACCGTGCCGCAGCTGCCGCCCGCAGAGATCGCCGGTGTGTTCCGGCGGGAGTACGGGCGCGCGGTGGCAGTCCTGGTCCGTCGATTCGGCGACATCGACCTCGCCGAGGAGGCGGTCCAGGACGCCTTCACCAAAGCGGTTGACCGCTGGCCGCAGGCCGGCCCGCCGCCGAGCCCCGCCGGATGGATCATCACCACTGCCGCACACTCCATCGTCGACCGGTTTCGCCGGGAGTCCATTCGCGACGAACGGCACGCGCAGGCGGCACTGCTCTATCCGGTGGCCGATGACGAGCAGTTCGAAGAAGGCCCCGTGCACGACGACCGGTTACGCCTGATCTTCACGTGCTGTCACCCGGCGCTCGCCCTGGAAGCGCGGGTCGCCCTCACGCTCCGATTGCTGGGCGGTCTGTCCACCAAGGAGATCGCGCGTGCGTTCCTCATCTCGGAAACGACTGTCGCGCAACGGCTTGTGCGCGCCAAGCGCAAGATCCGCGACGCGCGCATCCCGTACCGGGTGCCGCACGACAGTGACCTGCCCGAGCGCGTGCACGGGGTGCTCGCCGTGGTGTACCTCATCTTCAACGAGGGACACACTGCCAGTTCCGGCGACGATCTCGTGCGGGCCGACCTCACCGGCGAGGCGGTTCGGCTCGGCCGGCTGCTGGCCGAACTGATGCCGGACGAGCCCGAGGTGTGGGGACTGCTGGCGCTGATGCTGCTGACCGAGGCGCGACGCCCGGCGCGAACGGATGCCGACGGGAATCTGGTTCTGCTCGCCGACCAGGATCGCCGCCGGTGGGACCGCGGTCTCATCGCCGAGGGGCAGGCGCTGGTCCGCCGCTGCCTACACCGGAACCGGCCGGGGCCCTACCAGATCCAGGCCGCGATCAACGCCGTGCACAGTGCGGCGCCGACCGCGTCCGCCACCGACTGGCGCCAGATTCTCGCGCTGTACGACCAGCTGATGGCAATCGCCCCGACTACGGTTGTCGCCCTCAACCGTGCCGTGGCGGTCGCCGAGGTACAGGACCCGCAGACGGCACTGGACCTGGTGTCAGCACTGGACCTGGCCGGCTATCACGTCTATCACGCGGTCCGCGCCGCCCTGCTGACCCGCCTCGGTCGGACCGCCGAGGCGGTCGACGCCTACGACCGCGCAGCCGCCCTGACCACGAACCGCGTCGAAGAGGCATACCTGTGCCGGGCCCGTGACACCTTGCGTGGTTGAGCAGATCCTGGCCGTCAGCGCGAGATGGTCAGCAGGTCGACGAGCTCGACCGGATGCGACAGCATCGCCATGTGGCCGCCGGGCATGACCTCGGGTTCGATTCCGAGACGGTCAGCGACGACACCCCGCATGAACCGCTCGGGGAAGAACCGGTCGTCACGAAACAGGATGAACCGCGTCGGAAGCTGTGGAAGTGCTTCCGCAGGCCACGGTTTCAGTGACGGGGTCTCGGATTGCGCGCGCTCGATCTCCTCCCCGACCACCGCGGGGTCGACACCGTTGTAGTACTGCGCGACGGCATCGTCGATGTCGTATCCACCCGCGGCAGCCGCTTCCCGTCGCGCGGCAACACATCCGGTGGCGCTCCACCAATCGCCGGGGCATTCACCCGGGCGGGGAACCATCGCCGAGACATAGATCAACTCTGCCGCACTGACCCGCGGACACGCGAGCGCTCCGGTGAAGCCGCCGAACGAATGGGCCACGACCACAGGCGGCTCGCCGTCATCGTGTGGTTGCGCCGCGACCACGTCGGCATACACGTTCAGGTCGGCCGAGTCATCGGCGCACGGCAGGTCGACCGCGACGCCACGATGCCCGCGAACAGCCAACTCGCGCACCACAAATCGCCAGTAGGACGGATCGCAACCGCCACCCGGAACGAGCAGGAACGTGGTCACAGCCGTCCGACGACGAAAGTTGCGGCCTGGTCGGCCATTCCGTTCGACCCGTAGGTGATGTGGGCGAACGACGGCCCACCGGCGGGCGCCCCGTTGCAGATGGTGTCGTCGGGCACGCACAACTCGATGGTCTTGGCCACATACGCGGGTCCGATGGCGATCGGTGGCGCGCCGATGTCCGTCATGAACTGGGTCGACGGCTTCCCGAACAGCACAAGTGCCGCAACGTGGTTGGCGATCGCCGGTGGCATCGGCTTGGGTGCGTACGAGGTGTACTCCGCCAGATCCGCCGGGATCTCCTTCGGTAGCGCGTTCGCGGTCGTGAATCCCGAAACCACGGCACCCTGGGAATACCCGCCGAGGACGATCCTGGTGTGCGGGCAATTCGCCGCGGTGGTCTCGACGTGCGTGGCGGCGTCCTTGACCCCGTCGACGACGCTCTGCACGAATTCGAGGCGGTTCCCGAAGTCGCTGCTGGCCGCATAGTTCACCGGATACACCGCGACCGACTTGTTCCCCACTTGTGCCTGCAGGGCATCGACGAGCGCGCGGCCGGCCATCCCGATACCCGGCGGCTCACTGGTGCCGCGGGCGAACACCACCTCGACATCAGGGCACGGATCGGCGGACGCCGGTGGCGCCGGGGCACTCACAAAAGCGGATGCGACGACGATGGCGACCCCGGCGAGGTTGGGTAACCGCTTGGCTTGGAACAGCTTGATGACGTCCATATCAGCTCCAGCTAACTACGACCAGCTTTCCATGCTGGCACACAGCGGATGGCCGCGATAGGCGCCGGCCGCAGGAATCTGCCAAGAATCCGCCAAGGGCCGCGTTTCACCATTGCTGTCAGCGGTCGACGCAGGCCGAACCAATGAAAGGGAGACACCATGATCACCAGCGCCGTCAAGAAGGTCGCGGGCACTGCTCTACTGTCGGGCGGCCTGACGCTGATCGGTTTCGGACTTGCGTCGGGCACGGCCCAGGCGTTCAATCCGCAGCCGGAACCGCCGACCAAGCCGGTGACTGTCGCCCATCCGCAGATCACGAATCCGGGCGTGATCCATGGCTTCAACCCGCAGCCTGATCCCCCGGGCCTGCCGGTCGCCGCCGGGATCCGCAGCGGTGATGGCTCGGTGTAGCGGTCAGGCGACGGTCAGCGTGTCCCCGGTGACCGTCACCGTCTTCGGAGCCAGCGGCTCGTCCGCCGGACCCTTCACTACGGCGCCGTCCGCGATACTGAATGTGCTTCCGTGACAAGGACAGTCGATGGTGCCGTCGGCGACCTTCGACACCGTGCACTGCTTGTGCGTACAGACCGCGCTGAACGCCTTGAACTCACCGGCCTTCGGCTGGGTGACGACGACTTTCGCCTCCGGGAGAACCACGCCGCCGCCCACCGGTACCTCAGCGGTCTTCACCGATGGGGACGCGGGCGCGGACGCACTGCTCGCGGACTGGCCGCCAGCCGGCGACGCCTCTTTCCCGCCGCAGGCGGCAACCACCATCCCGGCACCGACAGCACCCGCGCCGAGGAGTACCCCGCGGCGGCTCGGGTGCCCGGCCTCGGTCATGACGGCTTACCGCCGGCCGCCGCCTCCGGCGTTATACCCGGGCGAAGCAACTTCGCCTTCGGTGAGCTCGTAGGGCGGCGTGAACAAGCTCGGATCGTCCAGTGACGACTCCGGCGCGTTGAACGGACCTTGTGCCGCTTCCGGAGCCGCGGGACCATCCGCGGGCGGCACACAGGTGCCTTCGGAAGCGACGAGGCCGTCCGAGCAGGTGAGCTCGTCGGCGTGCGCGAGCGGCATGCTGATCAAAGCCGCCACCGCGGATGCAACGCCAAACGTTGCTGCCCCCATTGACATGCGAGCGAATCGCGTCGTCGTCACGCTCATTTCATACCCACTCTCCGGCGCTAACTGGTCCGGTGAAGGTAGCACCCTTGCGTCTGCTGTGAAGGTTCGTTTCGGCACTTGAGTCAATTGCTTTTACACACTGTTTTCACAGCAGACCGTAGGCCTGCTCCAGCGCCACCAACGCCTCGCCGGTCTTGATGGCCAGCCTCTGCATGTGCGGCATCGAGTCGCGGCAGCCTGTGAAGCCGAAATTCAAAGTGCCCGAGTAGCTTTGGCAGGTGATGTTCAGGCCGACACCGTGGACGGGTATCGACACCGGATAAGTGGACACCAGCTCGTTGCCCCGGAAGTACAGCGGATAGTCGGGCCCGGGGACATTCGACAAGATGACGTTGTAGGACGCCGGTGCGACCTTCGGGGCACCCAGGGTCGCCGCCCCGGTCTGCACGAGGAACGGCGCCATCAGCGCCGCGGTGTAGGCGAGAATCGCCGTACTGGTCATGCCCGACAACTGATCCTTGGCCGCTTTCGTCGACGCGCTGATGGTCTCGATCCGCTCGCGGGCGTCGGCAAGGTCGGTACCGAGGGTCGCGAGAATGGCGCCCACGGCGTTGCCGCCGCCGGGATCGTCCTTCGGCCGAATGTTGACCGGCAGCATGGCAATCAGCGATTTCTCGGGTAGTGCGTCGAGGCCGAGGAGATAGTCACGCAATCCGCCGCCGCAGATCGCGAGCGCGACGTCGTTGAGGGTTGCGCCCGCCGCATCAGCGACGGCCCGCAAGCGCGCGATCTCGTACTGCTGGGTGGCGAACCGCCGGCTCCGGCCGATGCGACCGTTGAAGATGGTGTGCGGCGCCTGCCCCGGGCCGACAAGCGGATTGCTCCGGCTGACGGCTGTCACTGCCAGCTTGGCGAATGCGGCAGGCAGATCGATGACGGTCGACAACTCCGAGGTGATGGACCGCAGCAGCCCGCCGATGTCGGGAATGAGGCCGCTGTCCTTCTCGTCTTTCTTGCGCTCCCGCTTCGGCACCGGGTTCCGGAAGAACAACGGAGTGTCGGTATCGGCCGGGTCGGTCGACATCGACCGGATCAGCGTCTTCATCGCCGTGTAGCCGTCGACGAGTGAATGGTGCATCTTCACGTACAACGCGACGTTCCCGTCGTCGAGGCCCTCGATGATGTGCAGTTCCCAGGGCGGTCGCGTCAGGTCCAGCTGCCGAGCATGCAAGCGGGAGATCAGGATTCCCAGTTCGCGCTGGTCTCCGGGACGGGGCAACGCTGACCGCCGGACGTGATACATGACGTCGAATTTCGGGTCCTCGACCCAGCGCTGCAGCGGATTCAGCAGAAACCACGGCGTCTGCAGCTTCATGTTCCACGGTGGCTCGATCTCGTTGGACCCGTAGATCTCGTCGCGCAGGAGATCCAGGATGTCCCCGGCGTCGCCCGACATCGGCCGGAACTGCATGAGCCCGGCCACATGCATCATCGTCTCGGGAGATTCGGCCGCCAGGAACATCGAGTCGAGCGGCGACAGTCGCTTGCTGGTCACCCGGGTGAACTTACTGCGGTCACCGCGCGAACACGCCGCCTTCGACGAGGATCGTGGTCCCGACGGCGATCAGCACCACCGGCAAGATGAGGTGTCCCCACCGCGTGAACGTGTTGGCGACGACACGGTGGGCGGCGAGGTACCGGCCGGCGACACACCAGACGCCGACCCCGACGAGAAACACCGTCACGTACAACGCAACCGTGCCGGTGGTGGCGACCGCGAACATCGGCACGTAGACGCCGACGTTGTCGCCGCCGTTCGCGAACGTCACGGCGGCGACCTGCCAGATACCCGGAGCGCGCGGTGCCGGTCCGGCCTCACCCTCCGGCGGTTCGCCGCCACGGTGTTGCCAGGCCACCCAAGCGGCCCTGAGCCCCAACATGATCGGCAGCAGCCCGAGATAGGGCAGGACGGCGGCCGGCAGCAGTGCCGCACCCGCAAGCGCGGTACATATCGACACCGCCACGATGGCCACGAAACCCAGGTATTGCCCGGCGATCACCCGCGTGGCCATGCTGCGGTGGCCACGCGCCTGGCCGAAGAACACGGCGAGCACCACAAGGTCGTCGATGTTGGTGACGGCGAAGGTCGCGATCGCTTGGGTGATCGTGGCCAGGTTCATCGGTGGGGAGATTACGGGACGTTCGCCTGGCGGCCACCTTGTCGACGCCGGCCCATGACACAGTGCCCGCGTGACCGTCGACGCGGCGAGTGGCCTGCAGCGCGCCGTCGACCGATTCCATCGCGGCTGCGAACTGGCCGTCAGCCGGTTGCCCTTCGGGCTCAAATCGGTTGTCGCTCCGACATTCCTGGGCTTCGCGCTGATCAACGGCGGCACGTTCGCGATCGACCTGTTGTTGCTCACCGGATTGCGGGACGGGTTGGGATCGCCACTGGCGGTGGCGGTCACGGTGTCGTACGGGTGCGCGTTCGGGCTCAGCTATGTACTGAACCGAACCTTCAACTTCAGCTCGCACAGCGCTGTCGGCCCGCAGCTCGCCATCTACGTGGTGGTGGTCGCGGTCAACTATCTGGCCTTCATCCTGGGCGTCTCGACGGGATTGTCGGCCCTCGGCGTCGAGTACCACGTCGCCCGGATGGTGGCGGGAGGCTGCGAGGCGGTCTACATGTACGCCGCGATGCGCTGGGTGGTGTTCCGGCGGTGACCTGCGTCTCATGGCATGCGGGAATGCTGCAACGGTGTTAATTTTCCCTGGTCAATGTTGTACTGAGGCATCAAACGGGGGTAGTCGGGGACGGCAGGGCCTATACACGCGCCGGCGAGAATTTCCCGCTCAACGCCGTCATCACCGCCGCTGACTGATCAGCGAAACCCCAAAGCAAGTCACCACCGCGACAGCGTCGCGCCAATCGTGGTGCGCTGCGAACCCATCGGATTTCCGTACACAGATTGGAAACTGCCCAGTGGCCGGCCTGAACCGCTGCAGTGCAATAGGTTTCGTCGTCGCACTCTGTATGACGATCAGTGTGCAGCCGTCGGCGACGGCATCGGATGACAGCCCCGGCGTCACCTTCTACCTGCAGGGCACCTGCCTGTGCGACGTGTCGCCGACCGCCCAGGACGCCCTCGGACTGGCCGACGGATACCTGGATTCCAGCGGCACGATCCATGGCATCGGGTACCCCGCCGGTCTTCTGTTCGCCGCGGACGCCGTCATCGGGACCTTGAAGGTGGACGCAACTCTCGCCACGGTTCCAGACGGCGCCGACGTGACCGTCGCCGGCCTCAGCCAGGGCGCCATCGTCCTGAATTACGTGAAACTCGCACGATCACTACGCGATTCGTTCGGCGGGCGGCGTAGGGACAACCTGCAGTTCGTGACCTTTGGCGACCCGCAGAACACCACAGGCGGTATCACGACCAAGAATCGGGCACTGCAACTGTTCGCGCCGAACGTGCCACGGGCAAGCTCCTACCCCACCACCGAGATCGTTCGCGAGTACGACGGGTTCTCCGATTGGCCGGACAAACCAACGCGTCTGGCCGTCCTCAACGCCGTGATGGGAATCGGATTCGTGCACACCGATTACGGGTCGGCGGCCAACCCGACGACACCGGGAACGCTCAAGACCGTCCGCACCAACGCCGCAGGCGGCACCGTCACGCACTACGTGGTGCCCACGGCCCGGCTGCCGCTCACGCAACCGTTGCGCGCTGCCGGACTGAACACAGCCCTCGTCGACGCCCTGCTCCGCCCGCAGATCGACCGCGCCTACGTCCGCCGCCCGCAGGTCGCGCCGCGCGATCCCGCTCCCCGACCGTCGATCGTCGCTCTGGCGTCGAAGGCTCTGGGCAGGGCAAACCCGGCAGCCGCCAAACCCGAAGAAGGCAAAGAGAAAGCGCCGAAACCTCAACGGGGCTTCGGTTTTCGGAAATCTCGCCGCGGCGGGGAATCGAGGAGGTAGTTCGCATGTGGATCAAGACGCAGACCGTGACGCTGTCTGTGGTGTGCTCGGCCGCGGTCGTGGTCACCAGTGCCGCACCGGTTCTCCCGATGACGCACCCGCCGACAGTGCACAGCGCCGAGTACCGGTACGCGCTCACGGCCGCGACCATCGATGCCGCGTTCAACCCGATTCGCTACGTCGGCAACGTCGGAGGTGCGGCCCAGGCCGTCGCCACCGACGTAATCTACTGGCAGACACCGGACTTCCCGCTGCTGGTGCTCAGCGCACAAGTCGACTCCAGCACCGGTCAGTACGAGGCCGTGCAGAAGGTGACATCGACGACGACGCACCTGCAGAGTCTGGTCAGCACGGTCACCGACTTCCCGGGCGCCTCGTCGTCACCCCAGGTGCGGCAGTTGGTCAGCGGCATCGGACAGGCGGGCGCCGCTGCCGCCGGTGCCACTAAGACCGTGACGGCCACGCTGGCGCCCCACCTCGCGCCGCTGACCCCGGTGATCTACGTCGTCAGGGTGGCCAGAGCAGCGGTCGGCGTCTACTACGCCGTCGCCACGTTGTCGACCACGGGAGTCGGCACCGTGCTCAGTGGGCAGAACCCGTTGACGGCCGTCGCCAACGTCGTGTCATCGGTTCAGGGGTTGGCCAACGTCCTCACGCATCCCCCGCGGCCGGCCTCGTCGGTTTCGACGGCCTCCGCGGCGCAAACGGCCGCGAAGCCAACGGCTGGTGTCGCTCGGGCCCTGACGAAGGGCACCAAATCCGAAGAGAAACAGGAAGAGTCGCCCGCTTCCGAGCGTAAATCGGCAGCCAAGATGCCGGGTGACCACGCCACGGCACCCAAATCGGATGCCAAGCCGGCCACGCCCACCAAGAAGTCCAAACGCGCGGCCAAGACGTCTGAAAGCAAGACGTCTGAGAGCAAGGCGTCTAAGAGCAAGGCGAAAGGTGTGCGCTAGAACTGAGGTACGCGAGCGCAGCGACGAAGGGGATGCCCGCCATGGCGAAGACGCACCACTACGAACTCGACGTGACATGGACCGGCAATACCGGCACGGGAACCTCGGGTTACCGCGAGTACGACCGCGCGCACGACGTCGGCGCCGATGGCAAGCCCACGATCGCCGGCAGTGCCGACCCAGCGTTCCGCGGCGACCCACAGCGCTGGAACCCCGAGGAGCTCCTGGTGGCTTCGCTGTCGCAGTGCCACATGTTGTGGGTCCTCGCGCTGTGTTCCCAGGAGGGCATCGTCGTCAACGGATACACCGACCATCCGTCGGGCACCATGGCGCAAACCCCGGACGGCGGCGGCTACTTCACCGAGGTGGTGCTGCGTCCCGTTGTCGAGATCACCGACGACCGGCACCGCGAAGCCCTCACAAGTGTCCACGAACGGGCCCATCACCTGTGTTTCATCGCCAATTCCGTCAACTTCGATGTCCGGTGTGAAGCACAGGTGAGCGTCGCCGAATCACCGTGACCCACGGTGCCCCCGTGGGAAAATGGCGCATGACCATCAAGCTCGACGCACTCGATTCCGCGCTGCTGTCGGAGCTGGCCGCCGATCCGCGGACGCCGATTCTCGAGTTGGCGTCGCGGCTGAAGGTCGCCCGCAACACCGTGCAGGCGCGCATGAAGCGGCTCGAGGAATCCGGCCTGGTCCGCGGCTACCCGCCCAACATCAACCTGTCGCAGCTCGGGTTCGCGGTACACGCGCTGGTCTTCATCGAGACCGACCAGACCAAGATGAACGCCATCATCGAAGCCTTGCAGGACGTCCCGCATGTGCTGGAGGTCCACGCCACGACGGGACGGGCCGATCTACTCGCCCGGATCGCCGCTCAGACGCAGGAAGAACTGCTCAGCGTCATCCAACGCGTACACCGGATCGACGGCGTGAAGCACTCCGAAACCATGCTCGCGATGGCGACGCCTGTCGAATACCGATCGCTGCCTCTGGTGCAGCACGTGACACAACGTCGAACAAAATGATGCGTGCGTCACAGTGCGCCACGTCACAATTGAGCAGTCTGATCAATATTTTCGTCGACTGTTGACGTAGATCACCCACAGGGGCAGATTTCGCTGCACTGATTGCTAATAGTTCGCGTTTATGACTGGCGATCTGAGCGGCGGAAAGTGTGGAGGTTGTCGATGACCAGTGTCCTGTCCCGATCCGAACTCGCGGCGGCCGAACCCGCCGCGCCCTACGACCTCGACGACCGGTACCGCTCCGGCGCCGGCCCCGTCCTGCTGACCGGGGTCCAGGCCATCGCCCGCATGATGGTCGAGCAGCATGTCCGTGATCTGCGCACCGGCCGCCGCGTCGCGACGTTCGTCTCCGGCTACCAGGGCAGCCCCCTCGGCGGCGTCGACAAGATGCTGCTCGGCATGCCGAACGTGCTGACCGAACACGACGTCGTCTTCACCCCCGGGTTCAACGAGGAACTCGCCGCCACCTCGGTCTGGGGCAGCCAGACCGACCTGCCCGCCGGGAAGGCCACCCACGACGGCGTCATCGGTGTCTGGTACGGCAAGGGCCCCGGTGTCGACCGCGCGACGGACGCGCTGCGCCACGCCAACATGTACGGCGTCAACCCCCGCGGCGGCGTGCTACTGCTGGTCGGCGACGACCCGGCATCGAAATCGTCGACGGTGCCCGCCGTCAGCGAGCGGTCGCTCGCGGCCCTCGGGATCCCGGTCCTGTTCCCGCGCAATGCCGAAGAGATCATCACGATGGGCATGCAGGGTGTCGCGCTGTCGCGCGCCTCGGGCTGCGTCGTGGCGATGAAGATCGTCGCCGATGTCGCTGACGGCGCCTGGACCGTCGACGGCGACGTCGCCGACCTGGCCATCAGTGTGCCCGAAATCCTCTGGGACGGAAAGCCGTTCACCTACGTCCAGCGACCGATGGCAGCCCCGGCCGACAGCCTGATCGCCGAGGCCGACCTCTACGGGCCGCGCTGGGCGACCGTGCGCGCCTTCGGAGACGTCAACAATCTCGACGTCCTCGAAGTCGACCCGGCTCGCGCCAAGATCGGCATCGCCGCCACCGGCACCACATTCGACGCGGTCCGGCAGGCCCTGCTCGACCTCGGTGTCGACGACGCGGCACTGCACCGCGCCGGAATTCGCCTGCTGCGCATCGGGATGCCGTACCCTGTCGGCCAGCAATCGGTCCGGGAATTCGCCCGGGGCCTCGAGCAGGTGATCGTGGTCGAGGACAAGACGGCCTTCGTCGAGACCCAGGTCCGCGAAATCCTCTACGGCACTGCCGATGCCCCCCAGATCATCGGCAAGCACGACGCCGCCGGCGCGCCGCTGTTCCCGCTCGGCGGCGAGTTGACCGCCGCGCGCCTGCTCGCGCCGCTGCGCCGGGTACTGCGCGATCACGTCGAACTCAAGCGCACACCTCCCCCGCCACTGTCGCTGGAAGTGTTGTCCGCCAAGCGAACCGCGTACTTCTGCAGTGGCTGTCCGCACAACCGTTCCACCGCGATCCCGGAGGGTTCCATCGGCGGCGGTGGCATCGGGTGCCACACGCTGGTCACCATGTCCGGCCGCAGTGACAGCGCCGTGGTGGGTCTGACGCAGATGGGTGGCGAAGGCAGTCAATGGATCGGGCAGGCCCCGTTCACCGATGTGCCGCATCTGTTCCAGAACGTCGGCGACGGCACGTTCTTCCACTCCGGACAACTCGCGGTGCAGGCCTGCATCGCGGCCGGGGTCAATATCACCTACAAGCTGCTCTACAACGAGGTCGTCGCCATGACCGGCGCGCAGGACGTCGAAGGCGGACTGGTCGTGGCGGGCCTCACCCACAAGCTCACGGCCGAAGGCGTCAAACAGATCATCATCTGCGCCGACGAACCCAAGCGGCACAACAAGAAAGCGCTCGCCAAGGGCACGCTGTTGTGGCACCGCGACCGGCTCGATGAGGCACAGAAGGTGCTGCGGGAGATCCCAGGTGTCACCGTCCTCATCTACGACCAGCACTGCGCCGCCGACGCCCGCCGCCAGCGCAAGCGCGGCACCCTGCCCACCCGCAACACCCGCGTGGTGATCAACGAAGCGGTCTGCGAGGGCTGTGGTGATTGCGGCACCAAATCGAACTGCCTTTCCGTACAGCCGGTCGACACCGAATTCGGTCGCAAGACCCGGATCGACCAGACGTCGTGCAACACCGACTACACCTGCCTCGACGGCGACTGCCCGTCATTCGTCACGGTCGAGCTGACCCCGGAGAAGAAGGGCCGCAAGGTATCTCGCCGTCGGACGGCGGAACCGCCGCGGGTTGCGGATCGGGGGTTCGGCGTGCCGACCGGCACGCAGAACGTCCTGCTCGCCGGTATCGGCGGCACCGGCATCGTCACGGTCAACCAGGTGCTCGCGACTGCCGCACTGCGCGCCGGCTACGAGGTGGAGAGCCTCGACCAGATCGGCCTCAGCCAGAAGGCCGGACCGGTGGTGTCGCACCTGCGGTTCTCGACCGGCGCACTGGAGCCGTCCAACCGGCTCACCTCGGGCAGCGCCGACTGCATCATCGCGATCGACCTGCTGACTGCGACCGACAACCGGAACCTGGCCTACGGCAGTGCCGAACGCACCGTCGCGGTCGCCTCGACGAGCCAGACCCCGACCGGTGACATGGTGTACGACAAGTCCGTCGCCTACCCGGAGACCCGGGTGCTGCTGGACCGGCTCACCGCCGTCACTCGCACGTTGACCCATTTCGACGCACTCGCCGCAGCGCAGGCCCTGTTCGGCAACACCGCGGCGGCCAACTTCCTGGTCGTTGGCGCCGCCTTCCAGAACGGCGGCCTGCGCCTGCCCGAGGCCAGCATCGAGGAGGCCATCGGCATCAACGGTGTCGCGGTCGCCGCCAACGTGGCGGCGTTCCGCTGGGGTCGTGTCGCGGTCGCCGATCCGGCCGCGTTCGCCGCCGCCGTCGACGCCGCTCGCCCCAAGGCCGTGTCCGCGGTGGCGCGCCCGGAGCTGTTGGCCAGCACCACATTCGACGGTGAGGTGCGCCGGCTGGTCGAACTGCGGGCCGGCGAGCTGGTCGGCTACCAGAACGCGAAGATCGCCCGGCGTTACGTCGAGACGGTTCAGGCCGTGTGGCAGCTGGAGCGCACCATCACCGACAACACCGCGTTCAGCGAGGCCGTGGCCCGCGGGCTGCACAAGTTCACCGCCTACAAGGACGAGTACGAGGTCGCGCGGCTGCTGGTCGACCCGGCGTTCCTGGCCGACGTGCAGGCGCAGGTGCCCGGTGGGGAGAACCTCACCTACCGGCTGCATCCGCCTGCCCTGCGCGCCATGGGCCGGAAGACGAAGGTTGGCTTCGGGCCGAAATCGCATGTGGCACTCAAGATGCTGGCCAAGGCCAAGCTACTGCGCGGCACCAAGCTGGATCCGTTCGGCTACGCCCACGTCCGAAAGGTGGAGCGGCAGTTGCTGTCTCACTACACGGCCATGGTGCTCCGCCTCGCCGCCGAGCTGACCGTCGACAACTACGCCACGGCCGTCGCGGCAGCCGGACTGCCCGACATCGTCCGCGGCTACGAGGACGTCAAACTCGGCAACGTCGACCTGTACTGGGCCCGCCTGCGCGAGCTCGGCATCCCGGCCTGACCGGCCACCACCCCAGATGTCCTGCCGCCACCCCTGCGGCAGTGTCAATCAGGCCGCCAAACATGCGGCAGCAGAAAGGAATCCGTAGTGACAGCTATGTCCACCCCCGCCGGAGTCTTCGGTCGCTCGCACAAGTTGAGCTCCCGCAGCCATGAGCAGGTCGTGTTCTGCGAGGACGCCGAGTCCGGCCTCAAGGCCATCATCGCCATTCACTCGACGGCGCTCGGTCCCGCCCTCGGTGGTTGTCGTATGTACCCGTACGCCGACGAATTCGAAGCGCTCGAGGATGTCCTGCGACTGTCTTGGGGCATGACGTACAAGGCCGCGGCGGCCGGGGTGAACCTGGGCGGCGGCAAATCCGTGATCATCGGCGACCCCGCGAGCGACAAGAGCGAAGCGCTGTTCGCGGCGTTCGCGCGATACGTCAACACCCTGGGCGGGCGGTATGTCACCGCGGGCGACGTCGGCACCAACACCGACGATCTCGACATCATGGGTAAGTACACCTCGCACGTCACCGGCCGCAGCGCCGTCGCCGGCGGCTCGGGTGACAGCGCCCGCCTCACCGCGCTGGGTGTTTTCAACGCGATGCGGGCCGGCGCCGAATCCGTCTGGGGCGCAGCCACGTTGGCAGGCCGGACCGTCGGTGTCGAAGGTGTCGGCAAGGTGGGCCGGGAACTCATCGCGCTTCTGCTCGCCGATGGCGCCGACGTATTCGCCACCGACGTGAACGACGCGGCGCTGCGGCGTCTGTCGAACGATCACCCCTCGGTGCGCGTCGTCAATTCGGTTGCCGACGCCCCGGTCGATGTCTATGCTCCGTGTGCCCTCGGGGCTACTCTGACGCCTATGAGCGCTCAAACCATCGAGGCGAAACTGGTCTGTGGTGCCGCGAACAACCAGCTCGCGACGCCCGACATCGAGCTGTTGCTCGGCCGTCGCGGGATCACCTGGGTACCGGACTTCGTCGCCAACGCCGGCGGCCTCATTCAGGTCGCCGGTGAGCTGCACGGCGCGGACCGCACTGCCGTCGAAGCCGACGTGACCCGCATCTTCGACCGGTGCGGCGACATCATCGCCACCGCGCGCGAGGCGGGCATCAGCATCGGCGCCGCCGCGAACCTGTTCGCCGAACAGCGGCTCGACGGGGCCATCTGATGGGCGCCGGCGGCGGGCTTTTCCGCACCAAGTCGGTCGAGCAGTCGATCCGGGACACCGATGAACCCGATTCGAAGCTCCGCAAAGACCTGACGGCAAGGGATCTCACTGTTTTCGGCGTTGCCGTCGTCATCGGCGCCGGCATCTTCACCCTTACCGCTCAGACCGCGGGCAACATGGCGGGGCCGGCCGTGTCGGTCGCCTTCGTCATCGCGGCGATCACATGCGGGCTCACCGCCCTGTGCTACGCCGAGTTCGCCTCGACCGTGCCCGTCGCCGGCAGCGCCTACACCTACGCCTACGCCACCTTCGGTGAGCTGGTGGCGTGGATCATCGGCTGGGACCTGATACTCGAATTCGCGCTCGCGGTATCCGTTGTCGCCAAAGGCTGGTCGCAGTATCTCGGTGAGGTACTCGGCGGCGCGGTGTCGCCGGTCGTGCACCTCGGCTCCGTCAAGTTCGACTGGGGTGCGCTGGTGATCATCGCGATCGTCGGCGTCCTGCTGGCGACCGGCACCAAACTGTCGTCGCGGGTCTCCGCTGTCGCGGTGGCGATCAAGCTCGCTGTGATCGTGCTGATCCTCGTCGTCGGTGCCACCTACTTCAAGGCGTCGAACCTCACCCCCTTCATCCCGGCGGCGGAGCCCTCGGCGAAGGCGGACGGCGTACACCAGTCAATGCTGGCCTGGCTCACCGGAACTGGCGGAACCAGCTTCGGGTGGCTGGGCCTGCTGACCGCGGCCAGCATCGCGTTCTTCGCGTTCATCGGCTTCGACGTCGTCGCCACCGCGGCGGAAGAGACCCGCAACCCGCAGCGCGACGTCCCCCGCGGCATCTTCGGCGCGCTGGCCATCGTCACCGTCTGCTACGTCGCGGTGTCCTTCGTACTCACCGGCATGGTGCCGTACACCCAGCTCCAAGGGGAAAATGCGACCCTCGCAACGGCATTCGCCCTCCACGGTGACACCTGGGCCAAGAACATCATCTCCATCGGCGCATTGGCGGGCCTCTCCACCGTCGTCATGGTGATGTTCCTCGGCCAGACCCGCGTCCTGTTCGCGATGTCCCGCGACGGCCTGCTCCCCAAGCGGCTTTCGCACACCGGCAAGCACGGCACCCCGGTGCGATTGACCGTCATCGTCGGTGTGGTGTGCGCGGTGCTCGCAGCGTTCGTGGACTTCGGCACGCTCGCGGGTATGGTCAACATCGGCACGCTGGTGGCGTTCATCCTGGTGGCGATCGGTGTGCCGATCCTGCGCCGGACCCGGCCGGATCTCAAGCGTGGCTTCCGCGTGCCCTTCGTCCCCGTGGTGCCGATCCTGGCTGCGCTGTCCTGCCTGTGGCTGATGCTGAACCTCGAAGTCGAGACGTGGCTGCGGTTCCTGATCTGGATGGCCATCGGCGTGGTGCTCTACTTCGTCTACGGCCGGTCGCATTCGATGATGGGACGACGGCGGCCCGAGGCGCACAAGCACCTCAACGTCACCCAGATCGCGGCGTGACGCTCAGTTACACGTAACGCGAATCTCGAAGGGCTTGGTCACCATCACGGGCGGTAGCGCTGCCGTCACCCCGGTGGCGCTACCGCTGATGACGTACGTGTTGCCGTCCTTAGACGCGGTGGCCTGACCACCCGACATGCCCTGCTGGTAACCGAGAATGACGCCGTTCACGTTGCCCAGGATCACCGAGTGCACGGTCGCGGCGTCGGGCGTCAACACCACCGCCACTCCGGAAACCTGCTGTCCGATGGCGATGTTGAAGTTACCGACCGCGTTGGTGCACACCACATTTCCCGTGATGTTCTGACGCGCCCCGTCAACGGTCACCTCGGCTTGCCCAGGCGGCGGATTGCCGGTCGGCGGTTGAGTGGGCGAGGCCGACGCGCTGGACGTCGAAGACGTCTTGGTTGTGCTGCTTGTGCTGCTGGTCGAGCTCGTGGTCTCCGACGACGGCTTCTCGTCGCTGCACCCGGCCAGTCCCAAGACGGCCGCCATGCCCACCGCACCGATCGCAACGTGTCGCCTCACCCTGGCACCCCTCTTGTCGTCGTCAACTTGACTTCATCAACATCTACGCCGTCGAACCGGCCGCCGCATTTCTTTTCTGAGATGCGGCGGCCGGCTCGTTCCGGTGGCTACGGCAACCTGCCTACATCGGCATGAAATTGCCGAACCACCAACTCAGGTCAGTCGAGGCAGAACTCGTTACCCTCCACGTCCTGCATGACGATGCACGATTCGTTGATGTCGTCGGCGGGAAGCAGTCGCACCCGGACCGCGCCGAGCGCGACGAGCCGATCGCACTCGGCCTCGAGCGCCGCGAGGCGTTCGTCCCCGGCCAGCCCGGTGGCGACTCGCACGTCCAGATGCACCCGGTTCTTCACCGCCTTGCCTTCGGGAACGCGCTGAAAGAACAGGCGCGGCCCAATCCCTTCGGGATCGACGCAGGCGAACTTCGAACCTTGATGTTCGGGTGGCAGCGCGCGATCGAAGGCGTCCCACGACGCGAATCCCGGCGGCGGCGCCGGCACGACGTACCCCAGCACATCGCACCAGAACCGCGCCACGCGCTCAGGTACCGCGCAGTCGAAGGTGACCTGAAACTTCCTGACCTCAGCCATCATTCGTCTCAGCGGTCCAGGTTGCGCAGGCCGGCGACGGTGTCCGCCAAGGTGATTCGCGGGTCGCGGTAGGTGACACCGAGATCGCGCTCGCTCGGGGTATCGTCCGAGTCCGGCATCTGGGTGTAGTACTGCATCGCCGCTTCGGTGAACGGCGTCTGGAACGGCAGCAGCGGCCCCAGCCGATCAAGTACCTGACCGGCCATCCGCAGCACGGTGTCGGGAATCGGAACCGAGAACATGGTCTTGTCACCGACCTCGCTCAGCAGCCGAGCCAGCTCGTCCACCGGAATGCGATGGCCGCCCGCCATGTAACGACGGGGTCCCTTGCCGGGCTCGAGCAACGCCGCGTGGAGATCTGCCAGGTCCCGACCGTCGACGATGGTCCACGCCGCACTCCGTCCGGGAATCGCCCCGAGCTGAAGCGCCTGCGCCACACCTTCGCCGGCCTCGCCGAACTGATCACCGACCGGCGGACCCATGACCATGCCGGGATAAGTGATGTTCACCGGCGCCCCGGCGTCCTGCATCCCGCGGGCGTAGATCTCGACCTGGGCTTTGGACCGGCCGTAGCCATCCGTGCCGCCGAACACCGGTAGGTCGGCGTCGAGCTTGTCCACATCGGGATTGAACAGCGCCGTGATGCTCGAGACGTGAATGATCGGATCGAGGCCCAGTTCCACGGCACCGCCCAGCACGTTGCGCGCACCGTCCATGTTGGTGCTCAGCATCTGCGCCGTCTGGTTCGGGTCGGTGGCCACCAGCGCCGCGGCGTGCAACACGGCATCGCATCCGTCCAGCGCGCGCAGCACCGAATCGCGATCGGTGATGTCGCCGACCACATGGTCAGAGACGTCGACGCCCAATTTGGCCACACTGGTTTGCAGCCGAGACGCTTTGCGCACCAGGAAGCGGACCGAATGCCCCTTGTCCGCAATGGCTTTCGCACTCCAACCACCGACGAATCCGGTCCCGCCCGTGACCAGCACCCGCATGACGCCTACCCCCTCCGACGTGAACTGCCGTTCCCCAGACGCTAGTACGTGCCATTACGCCGCAGGGTGTATCCGCGCGATGTGGACATCGCGGGTGAAGATGCGCAACCCGTCCGGTGTCGGCGGCGCCGTTGAGGTGTAGACCGCACCGGTCGGGGTGGTCAGCGCAATCGTGTGCCGGCCGTACCGGTCATAACTGGCCGCCGCCTGCCAACCCGGTTCTTCTTTGACGTAATTGCAGTGCTCACACAACCCGTCCCCGTTGTGCGCACTGGTCCGCCCTCGCTTGGCGTGCGGGGTGACGTGGTCGGTGTGCCGAATCCGCGCATTGCAGAACGGGGTCCGGCAAATCTGGTCCCGCAACCCGATGAACGTCGCGAGCGCCTTCGGAAACGCCCGTGCCTTCGACTCCATCGCCACCAACTTGCTGGTGCCCGGCTGGGCGTACAGGCGCCGCAACGTCGCCCCCACTGTGTCGTCAGCCGCCGCGGCCAGCACCATGTCGCGGGCCACCGCCGCCGGAATGGGCCCGTAACCGTCCAACTGGGCGGGCGCCTCACCCCCGGTCAGCAGCGTCTCATCCGACATGACCAGGTTCAGCGTCACCGGCACCGGCGACTTGACCGGATTACGGCCGGTGACCCGCTCCACGACCACATCGGCCATCACCTGCGCCCGGCTACGCCCTGAGCCCGCCGCCACGGCCGAGGCCGCCTCCCGCGCCAGCGTCTGGCGCACCAACTGCCCCTGGGCGGCCGGCAGCCGCACCGTCACCGACATCATGCCGTCACCGGCCACCCGGAACCGCACATGCCGCGTAGCCTGTGCCCGCGTCATCTTCTCCACCACGGTCTGCTGATCCAACTCATAAGCGATCCGCGCGGCCTCCGCCGTGATCTCGGCGTTCCCCAACCCCGCCAACGGGCCCGGGTCTCCACACAGGTCGGCATCCAGAAGCTGCCGATCCAACACCGACAAGCACGCCGCTTCCTTGGTGATCAGCTCCGCCCGATACTCCGACAACACACCCGATTCCAGAGCCGCGAGCGTGCACGGCATATCCGCGACCAGGATGCGCGCCATCGCCATCAACCGCTCACCCTTGTGTGGGGACTCCCGCCGAGCCAGGCCGACCTCCGAACCCAACGCCGCCCGCGACACCCGCGGCCCACCCGCCCGCGCGGCCGCCACTCGCCGAGCCTCCAACGCCGCCGCCAAGCGCGCCTGCTCCGCTGCCGCAGCCGACTTCTGCCTCTCGAGCTCAGCCATACGACCCAACAACGCCGCCTCATCGGCATCGGGACCCACCAATGCTTCGCTCATACGTTCGAATGTACACCTCACCCCTGACAGGTGCCACGGTCCGTAGGCTGCCCTTGTGCACATCGACGTGATGACCGTTCCGCAGCCGTTGGCTCAGATGGGCGCACTCGCCCAGCGCACTCAGGCAGCCGGATTCTCCGGCCTACTACTGACAGAGACCGGCCGGACCGCATACCTGAGCGCAGCGGTTGCATCCCAGGCCGCTCCCGGCCTCGAGCTCTCCACCGGTGTCGCCGTCGCGTTTCCGCGCAGTCCGTTCGTCACGGCCGCCTCGGCGTGGGAACTCCAGGAGGCGACCGGCGGCAGGTTCAGGCTCGGCCTCGGTACGCAGGTCAGAACGCACGTGGTGCGTCGCTACGGCATGCCCTTCGAACAGCCCGGCCCGCGGCTGCGCGACTACGTGCGCGCCGTGAAGGCGTGTTTCACGGCCTTCCGGACCGGCAAGCTCGACCATCACGGCGATTTCTATGACATGGATTTCATCACCCCGCAGTGGAGTCCCGGACCCATCGCTGCGCCAGATCCCAAGGTCGACATCGCCGCGGTGAACCCGTGGATGCTGCGCATGGCCGGCGAGGTTGCCGACGGCGTGCACATCCATCCACTCGGCGAACCGGGCTACGTCGCCCGCCACGTGCTGCCCAATGTGACCGCCGGTGCGGAGAAGGCGGGCCGCTCCCCCGCCGATATCGACACGATCATCCCGGCCATGACGATCGTCGGCGACACCGATGAGGAACGCCACAACGAACGCGAATTCGTCCGTGCCAGCATGAGCTTCTACGGCAGCACCCCGAACTACGCCTTCATCTGGGACGAAGCCGGTTTCGACGGCACCACCGCGCGGCTGCGGGAGAAGCAGAAGGCCGGCGACATGGCGGGCATGATGGCACAGATCACCGACGACCACATCGCGGCGTTCGCCACCGAATCGACGTGGGATGACCTGGCGGACAAGCTCATTGCCAGGTACGAGGGTGTCGCCAGCCGTGTCGTCCTCTACAACGCCCTCGGCGGCTCCGACCGTTTCGAGCGGTACGGCGAGATCGCCCGGCGGTTGTCAGCGCCCTAGCGTCATTAACCCTGCACGGTCGGCCGGATGGTGATGTCGCCGATTTCGACGTCGTGCGGCTGCTCCATGGCGAAGGCAATTGCTCGTGCGACGGCCTCCGGCGGCAGGCCGAAGTCATCCATGTTGCGGCGAATCTGGTCCCGCAGGGTGGGATCGTCGATCCCGGCATCCAGCTCGGTGCGGACGAAGCCCGGAGATATCGACGTCGTTCGTACGACGCCGCTCGTCGACTCCTGCCGCAGTCCTTCCATCAGCGTCCGCACCGCATTCTTCGTGGCCGCATAAACCGCCTGTCCCGGAACAATTTTCAGCCCTGCAGTGGACACCGTCGTGATGAAATGCCCGGCACCCTGTCGCTGGAATACGGGTAGCGCCGCGGCGATGCCGTGGAGCACCCCGCGCAGGTTCACGTCGATCATCGTCGACCAGCCGTCGGTGTCCAGATCGGCGACGGGCCCGATCTTGCCGATGCCCGCATTGCTCACCAGCACGTCGAGCCGACCGAACGCGTCTATCCCACGGGCCACCAGTGCGTCGACGTCGGCCCGCTGTGTCACATCTGTCGTGGCCGTGACAACGCGCCCGCCGGCGGCGCGGATCTCGCTCCCGAGATCGTCGAGCCGGGAGCCCCGGCGGGCACCGAGAACCACCGCCGCACCCCGTTCGGCGAGCAACCGGGCGGTAGCTTCCCCGATGCCACTGCTGGCGCCCGTGATGGCGACGACTTTGCCTGCGATACCGGTCATTTCATCCCTGTCTACGCGCCGTGCCCCGGGCTGAGATCCTTGACGTCGGCGAAGAACACCGGCCGGCGCTCAGGGCCTGAGCTTCCGCCGGCGACGGGGGCCAGGAGATGGCCGATGTGGTCGCCCATCTCGAACCTTCCGATGATCTCGCCGACGAACCACGCCAGCGCGGAATCGAGGATCGGTGTGCTTTCCGGTCCGATGTGCCAGTCGCATTGCCGAAATTTGTCGACGTCATCACCGGTCTCACCGCCGAACAGTTCGGCCAGCTTCAACTGCTCGCGCGGCAGCAGGTGCACGGCCAGGTGCGTGGCCGTCCGGGCGATCGACGTCGTGCGATTCGCCGTGGACAGCCCGACGAGAAAAGTCGGCGGGTCGATGCTGGCTTGCGTGGCGAAGCCGACGAGACATCCGCCGGTCTGGCCATCGGCCTGCACCGTGACCACGAACATCGGGTAGTCGAGCAGGTCGACGAAATCGTCAAATGCGCTGTCTGGTGTCATCACCGGTCCTGGCCTCGGGTTTTGGGATACCGGAGTTGGGGTAGCCACAGCTCAATTCTTGCAAACCGGAAGGACCGATGACGCTACCCAGAATGCAGCCCGGCCAAGGCGATATCGCCGAGGCCCGAGACATCGTGGGCGCCGTGGCGTCGGCGTTCTCACATCAGGTCGTAGGCCAGCAGCACCTGCGAGAAACGATGCTCGTCGCGCTGCTCGGCGGTGGTCACCTGTTGATCGAGAGCGTTCCCGGTCTCGCCAAGACGACCGCGGCGCGGGTGCTGGCCGCGTCGGTCGGCGGCAGCTTCCGCCGCATACAGTGCACGCCGGATCTGTTGCCCAGCGACATCATCGGTACGCAGATCTTCGAGGCCGACACCAACTCGTTTACAACCCAGCTCGGCCCGGTACACGCCAACATCGTATTGCTCGACGAGGTCAACCGCTCGAGCGCCAAGACGCAGAGCGCGATGCTCGAAGCGATGGAGGAACGTCAGACCACCATCGCCGGGGCCGAATATCCGATACCCGAGCCGTTCCTCGTCATCGCCACCCAGAATCCCGTCGACCAGGAAGGCACCTATCCCCTGTCCGAGGCCCAGACCGACCGCTTCATGCTCAAAGAACTCGTGCACTACCCGTCGGTCACCGACGAGATCGAGATCATCGACCGCATGGACGCCGGGCGATACGACCGCGACCGCCATCCGGCCCCGGTGGCATCCCTCGACGACGTCCGCCGGGCGCAGGAGATCGCGCGCGCGGTCCACCTGGACCGCGCGCTCGTCGCGTACGCCAGCCGGCTGGTCGCCGTCACGCGTGAGCCGGCCCAACACCTACCGTCCAACCTCGCCCGGCTCATCGAATACGGTGCGAGTCCCCGCGCAACCATCGCCTTCTGCCGGTCCGCCCGCGCACTCGCCGTCATCCATGACCGTGGACACGTTGTGCCCGAGGATATTTCGATGCTCGCACACCGTGTGCTGCGGCATCGCCTGATTCTCGGCTTCGAGGCCGCTAGTGCCCGAATCACGCCTGACGCAGTGGTCGACGCGGTACTGCAGACGGTCCCGGTGCCGTGAGGCCGACATGGGGAAACACCTCGACGCCGCGAAAATTCACATCGGCCGCGACCCGGGCAGCCTCCTGGAAGGCGGCCGCTACGCGCTGATCCACACCCGGAGTCTCGAGTTCGACGAACTCCGCCCCTATGTCCCGGGAGACGACGTCCGTGACATCGACTGGAAGGCGAGCGCCCGGTCCGGGCACACCCTGATCAAACAATTCGTCTCAGAGAAGCACCACAAGATCGTGGTGATTGCCGACGCCGGACGCAACGCGTCGGCACTCGCGCCGTCCGGAGAACTCAAGAAGGACATCGTCATGCATGTCATCGGTGCGATCGGGCTCATGACCTTGCGCCGTTCCGACGAAATCGCCATGGTCACGGGAGACCGCCGTGGCTGCATCGACACCCGCCTGCGCCGCGGCGAAACCCACATCGAGCGCATGCTGCACCACTATCTGCAGCTCACCGACGACGCACCCGCGGGCAGTGATCTACTCGTCCAACTCCGCTGGGTCGCAAGCCATTACCGGCACCGCCTGTTGGTGTTCATCGTGTCCGACGAGCCGGACATCAGTGACGCCCTGCGCGACGTGCTGCGATCACTGACAGCCCGGCATGACGTGCTGTGGGCATTGGTGACCGACATGTCGCCGGTGGGAGGCGAAAGCGGCCGGAGCTACGACGCCGCAGATGGACAGTTCCTGCTGCCGCCGGCCGCACTGGACCGCGCCGTCGCCGAGGCCTATCGGCGCTCGGAAGCGCAGCGGCGCCAGGACCTTTCGGAGTTTCTGACCGTGTCCGGGGTGCCACATGCGCGAATCGGCGGCAGCGCCGGAATCAAACCTGCGCTGACGGCGATGACGGGGGTCTACGCACGTGCCAGATGAGGATCTGCTGCGCTACGTCATCGGCCCCACGCCCTATTCCGCGTGGTGGCCGTGGCTCGCGACCGCGCTGATTCTGTGCGTGATCGCCTGGTACGCCTGGCTGTTCATGGCGACGTCGGCATCTCGGCGGATCGGCGAGGTGCGGTTGATCCGCGTCGTGCGAGACGAGATGATCAAGATGCGTGCGATCCGGGACATTCGCGGCATCGCCCGGCGCCATCGATCCGGCGACCTCTCGGCGCCGGCTGCCGCGGCGGCGCTGAGCCGCGAACTCCGCCGGTTCCTGCGTTCGGCCACCGGGCTGCGTGTGCAGTACATGCACGTCGGCGCCATCGCGGCCGGCCCCGCGGGCGCCGCCGCGCCACTACTGTCCGAACTCGTTGACGTGCAGTTCAATCCGCGCTCGGCCGTCGATGTCGGCGATGCCTGCGCGACTGCCGAAGGGCTGGTCATGCGATGGAGCTGACCTGGCGGGTTGCGGTGATCGCCGGATGCGTCGCGCTGGCGGCGTGTGTGGCGTTCGCCGTGCTGTGGCCGCACCGCCACCGCGCCGGCGACGTGCGGCCGCTGGCCAACACCAACCGCCTGACGCGGCTGCCCGAGTATCGCCGGGCGCGACGCCGGAACGCGATCTCGGTGTGGTCCGCTGTGGCGCTGCTGGTGGTGGGCTTCGGCGCTGCCGTCGTGGCCACGGCACGACCGACCGGGCTGCCGACGCTGAACCAGCGGTCCGAAGCCGCTGCGCCGCAGGACATCATGATCTGCGCCGGAGCCCCGGCCACCGATGCCCCCGTGACCGCGACACTGCAGTTCTTTGCCGATTCCGCCCGCGGATTCACCACCGAGCGGATCGGGCTCACGTCTGCCAATCGCCGTGTCGTCCCGTTGACTCGGGATTACCAGTACGTCGCCGCGGAGTTCACCGCGTATGCCCGTCAGGTCAAGCGGAGCGACGCCAGACCGTTTGTGGCGCCAGTGCGTTACACCGGCTACACCCCGAACATCGACGATCTGCTCGCGCTGTGCATGACCGGATTCCCGCCGGCCGCCGGTTCATCGACACCACGCCGGTCACTCATCTATGTCGGACCTGACGCATCGAACGGCGATGCCGGCCGGCTCTTCACCGACGCCGCGCTTCGAGACTTGGCCCACAACAACACGATTCAGGTCGACGCCATTACCGTCGGCGACGATGAGGGCACGGTCTCGGGGCTCGTACACGACACCGGCGGCAGGTCACACTCTGCTACCGATATCGGGGCGTCGTTGCGCGACATCACCCGACATCCGCCGCCGGCAGATCGGACGAACGTCGCCACCAAATCGGTCGAGACGCCGGATGTCGCCCTCTTGGTGGCCCTCCTCGCCGTGTGCGGCGCCGCGTGGTGGCGCCGCCGGAGCACCGAACATACGCGATGGCGCACGTGGCGCTGGGCCGGATTCGGTGTGACCGCGCTGCTGCTGATCGCGGCCGCCATCCGACCCACCATCGGCGCGACAGTGCCGCCGCCCCAGACCGCGGGTGCCCGCGAGCCGAACATCTTCCTCGTCGTCGACCGCTCGTCGAACATGACAGCCCCTGCGGCCGAAGGCCGTTCACGCGCGGCCGAGGCGAGTGCCGACATCGCGCAACTGATCGACCGCTACCCGACGGCGCGGTTCGCCGTCGTCGGATTCGTTTCCGGCCCAGCAGTGGAATGGCCGCTGTCGGCCGACGGCTGGAGTCTGAAGCCCGTCGTGACGACGCCCGTCACGTATCGCACCACGGAGCTGTCGCCGCCCGACGTCGGCGCGGCGAGTACGGTGCTGCGCTACCAGTTGCTCAGCGCAGTCCAGCAATACCCGGACGCCAAGAACCTCGTCTACTACCTCGGCGCCGGAACGCCGGAATCCGCCACTCCACAACGGGAATTCGAGCTACCGGAAGGCGTGGTGGCGGGCGGAGCGGTGATCGGTTACGGCGACGACGCGGTCCCCACGCTGCCCGCCGTTGCCCAGCAGATCGGCGTGCCGTATGTACCGCGCACGGAAGCAGGACTGCCGGCCGAGGCACTCACCGACGTCGCCCGCCCCGCCGAACAACCGACCGGCGCGGCTGACCGCGGACGGGAACTCTATTGGGTGCTCTCCGGGCTCGCCGCCGTGCTCCTGCTCGTCGAGCTGTTTCTGACGTTGCGGGAAGCCGCCCGTACCCGACTGGATCGGGTGCGGCTGTGAAAACCGACCGACAGCGGCTGCGTCGGCGACTACTCCTGGTCTCGGCACCCGTCGTCGCGGTTGTGCTGATCCTCGCCGGGAAGCTGGCCTCCGTCGCGGTGGTGGGCGATTCGGTGGTCACCGACTACGCACACCGCGACACCGCTGCGCTCGCCGACGACATCGCAATCCTGCACCGGTTCAACGTGATCGAACCGGCACGGACGTCATACGCCGGCGGGAGCCTCGCGGTGCTGCAGCACCGGCTCGACGACGCCGACCGCGAGTTCGGCGACGCCCTGGCTCGCACCACGGCCGACCGATCGTGCCCGGTTCGGATCAACCTCGAGCTGATCCGGGAAACCCTCGGGGATCAAGCTGCCGCAGCGGGCGACCGCGACACCGCCGTCCGGCGCTACACCGCGGCCAGAGACGTCGTCACGCACGCGTCCGCCAACTGTTTCGCCGGCAATACCGACGCGGATCCCGAGCGCCGCCGGATCCGGGCCGAGGCGCTGCCCCGCCTGGACGCCAAGCTCGCGACGATGGGCCGGCCGCCGCAAGCACCGCCACCACCGCGCCCAGCGGCACCACCACCGGCGCCGCCACCCGCGTCCGGGGACGCCTCGTCGACACTCCCGCCACCCCTACCACCGCCCGACGCCGGGGACCCGCTGCGGGGACTGCAACAAATCTTGCGCGACGCGGCACAGTGACGGCGGCAGGTGTGCCCGCGGTGAGGTCCGGGTATGCACCATCGGTGAGTGGGACCGCTCTGTTGATCATCGACATGTTCAACGACTACCGGCATGAAGACGGTGAGGACCTGGCGACGAACGTCGCCGAGATTCTCGATCCGTTGGTCCGGCTGCTCACTGCGGCCCGTTCACACGACGGTGTCGATGTCCTGTACGTCAACGACAACCATGAGGACTTCAGCGTCGGCGGCCAAGGCATCGTCGATGTCGCGCTGTCCGGGCGCCATCCCGAACTCGTCAAGCCACTGGTCCCGACGGATGGCAGCACCTTCCTGACGAAAGTGCGGCACAGCGTCTTCTATGCCACCGCGCTCGACTACCTGCTGCGGCAGCGTGGTGTCGGCACGCTGATCCTGACAGGACAGGTCACCGAGCAGTGCATTCTCTACAGCGCCCTCGACGGGTACCTGCGGCACTACGACGTCATCGTCCCACCCGACGCGGTCGCGCACATCGACCCACAACTCGGCGCAGCGGCCCTGAAGATGATGGAGCGCAACATGGGTGCCCAGATCATCGAGTCCACGCGGTGCCTGCCATGAACCGCGTGTAGCGACCATGACACCGGGTATGCCCTCAGTGTGAACACGACACCACCAGCTCCGCCACCGCTGACCCCCATGGACACCGTGGCCGAAGTCGCCGCCCGTCTGCGTGTGGATTCGATTCGGTCCAGTACCAGCGCCGGCTCCGGTCACCCCACGTCGAGCATGTCGGCGGCGGATCTCGTCGCTGTCCTGATCGCCCGCCATCTGCGGTACGACTGGCGCGATCCGGCCGCCGTCACCAACGACCACCTCATCTTCTCGAAGGGCCACGCGTCGCCGCTGCTGTATTCGGCGTACGCGGCAGTCGGTGCGATCACCGACGAAGAGCTGACCAACGGCTACCGCCGGTTCGGGCAGCGCCTGCAAGGCCATCCCACCCCGGTGTTGCCGTGGGTGGACGTCGCGACCGGCTCGCTCGGCCAGGGGCTGCCGGACGGCATCGGACTCGCGCTGGCCGGGAAATACCTCGATGGCCTGCCCTACCGGGTCTGGGTGCTGTGCGGCGACAGCGAGATGGCCGAAGGCTCCATGTGGGAAGCACTCGACAAGGCGTCCTATTACAAGCTGGACAACCTCGTCGCCCTCATCGACGTGAACAGGTTGGGACAGCGCGGCCCGACGGACCTCGGCTGGAACGTCGCGGCCTATGCGCGGCGCTGTCAGGCCTTCGGCGCGCGCACACTCGTCATCGACGGCCACGACCTCAGCGCGATCGATGAGGCGCTGGCAAGCGTGGCCGCGCCGGAATCGGTGGACCGGCCGACGGTGATCATCGCCAAAACCGTCAAAGGCAAAGGGTTCTCGGAGGTCGAGGACAGCCCGGACTGGCATGGCAAGCCGTTCCCCGAGGACATGGCCGAACGGGCCATCGCCGAACTCGGCGGCCGGCGCCGACTGATCGTGCGCGGCCTCGAGCCGCCGGCTCCCGCGCCGGCAGAGGACTGGGACGCCGTCGAGCCCGTGGACCTCCCCACTTACCAGCTCGGTGCGGACGTCGCGACGCGAAAGGCCTACGGCGCGGCGCTGATATCCGTCGGCAGTCGCAATCGTCATGTGGTCGCACTCGACGGTGAGGTCGGAAATTCCACCCACGCAGGCGAATTCGCGCGGGCATTCCCCGACCGCTACTTCGAGATGTTCATCGCCGAACAGCAGATGGTGGCCGCGGCCACCGGCCTGAGCGTCCGCGGATACATCCCGTTCGCCTCCACGTTCGCCGCCTTCCTGACGCGCGCCTACGACTTCATTCGCATGGGCGCGATCTCGGGCGCGAACGTGAAACTCGTTGGTTCTCATGCCGGTGTCGAAATCGGTGCAGACGGCCCCTCGCAGATGGCACTCGAGGACATCGCGATGATGCGTGCCGTCCACGATGCCGTTGTGCTCTACCCGAGTGATGCCACCAGCACCGTCGCAATGGTGCACGCGATGGCCGAGACACCGGGAATCTGTTACCTGCGCACCACGCGTGGCGCCTACCCGGTGCTGTACGACGCCACCGAGGAGTTTCCCGTGGGCGGCGCCAAGCTCTTGCGCGTATCCGAGGCCGACGACGTCACCCTGATCGGCGCCGGCGTGACGGTGCACGAATGTCTCAGCGCGGCAACCCAACTCGCCGGCGAAGGCATCACCGCACGGGTCATCGACTGCTACTCGGTCAAACCACTGGACGCGGCGACCGTTGCCGCAGCTGTGGGCGCCACCGGCGGCCGCGTCGTCGTCGCCGAGGATCACCATCCCGAGGGTGGTCTCGGGTCGGCGGTGCTCGACGCCCTCGTCGCTCACGAGCTGGCCGATGTGCGCCTCGCGCATCTGGCGGTCCGCGGGATGCCCGGGTCGGGAACGACGCGCGAGCTGCTCGCCTGGGCCGGCATCGACGCCGACCACATCCGGGAGGCCGCGACGATGCTGATCGCCAAGAGCGTGGTCGGCAGCCACTGAAGTCCGGGCTTGCAACAATGGGACATATGGGCGAGCAGAGCTTGTGGATGCAGAAGGTGGAAGCCGATCCGGGCCACTCACAGTGGTACATCGAACGGTTCCGGGCGCTGGCCCGGGACGGTGAGGATATCGTCGGCGAAGCCCGCCTGATCGACGCGATGGCCGCCCGCGGCGCGCGGATCCTCGATGCCGGCTGCGGCCCCGGCCGGGTCGGCGGATACCTCGCGGCGGCCGGGCACGACGTGGTCGGGGTGGACGTCGACCCCGCTCTGATCGCCGCTGCCGAAGCGGACTACCCCGGACCACGCTGGCTGGTGGGCGACCTCGCCGAACTCGACCTGCCGGCCCGCGGTATTCCGGAGCCGTTCGACCTGATCGTGTCGGCCGGCAACGTCATGACGTTTGTCGCCCCCAGCACCAGGGTGCAGGTGCTCTCCCGGCTCCGCGCCCACCTCGCCGACGACGGCCGCGTGGTCATCGGTTTCGGCGCGGGCCGCGACTACGAGTTCAATCAGTTCTTCCAGGACGCCAGCCAAGCCGGCCTCACTCCGGATCTACTGCTGTCCACCTGGGATCTGCGGGTGTTCACCGACAAATCCGACTTCCTGGTCGCGGTCCTCATCCCGATCCCGCCCCGGTAGCGTGGCACCGGTGAACTTCTCCCGCGTGTCTTCCACCGTTGCACTGACCGCCTGCGCCGCATCCCTCGCCGTCGCCCTCACCGCGTGTGGCTCCGACGAAAAGACACCGGCGGCGACCACGACCCAGGCGCCGCTGGTGACCACGACCCCCAGTGCAGCGACCGCGCTCGACAACTCCTCGACCGCGGCCGCCCGCACCTGCCCGATAGCAGAAGGACAGGGCGGCGCGCCCGAGTGGACGCTCGACGGCGCCACCGGCAGCGTGGCCGTGACCGGATCCACCGACACGGCGGCCCCGGTCGTCACCGTCAAGGGCCCGTTCAGCGTGAACCAGACCCAGGTACAGACGCTGAAGGCCGGCACCGGACCTGTCGTCCCCGAAACCGCGACGGTCTCGGTCTGCTACGCGGGCTTCAACGGGCGTGACGGCTCGAAGTTCGACAGCGCCTATGACCGAGGCGCGCCGGCCACCTTCTCGCTCATGCGCGTGGTGCCCGGCTTCCAGAAGGCCATCGCCGGGCAGAAGGTCGGCTCCACCGTCGCGGTCGCCATGACGTCGGCCGACGGCTACCCCGACGGCCAGCCGAGTGCGGGCATCGAAAAGGGTGACTCGCTGGTCTTCGCGATCAAGATCCTCAACGTGTCGAACTGATCATCACGCTGCGGCCTCGCGGCGAACCTGTTATCAAGAACTTGGTTCATCGTTACCGCGAAACACCGTCGAGCAAAGGTGGCCCCGACCTGAACTGACGCCACAATGGAGGCGTTGGAGTGCCGCGCTGGGGAGGACAGCGCAGCATGTCAGTAGGCCGCCGCTGCCGCGACGGGAGGATATATGCGCAGCTCAGTCGGCACCGTCACCGTTGTCATGGTCGCTGCCCTGACCGCGGGATGTGGTAGCACCGCGGGCACGGCGGTGCCCGTGACCACGCCGCCGCTCGTGGCCCGGCCCCTGGTCGAACGTGAACTCGACGGTCTGCTGCTCAGCCCAGAGCAGGTCAACGCGACCATGGGGTCGGCGGCCATGACGGTGCTCAGCGCCCAGGCCACCATGTCGGACAACAGCGCCACGATGGCGCCGCCCGAGTGCCTTGTCATCGACGGCGCCGCAGAAGCCGCGGTGTATGCGGGCAGTGGCTTCTGGGCCGAGCGCGAGCAGAGCATGAACGACGGGGACAAGTTCACCCACTACCTGAAGCAGGCTGTGGTCCTGTTCCCGACCCAGGACAAGGCGCAGGAGTTCTTCAACACGTCTGCGCAGCTGTGGCCGGCGTGCAAGCAGTACACGCACACGCAGAGTCAGTCGCAGTGGACTGTCGGGCCCATCACCAACGCGCACGACACCCTCAGCGTGGTCTCGACAGAGCAAGACGCGGCCGCACCCGGTTGGGCGTGCGGCCGCGCCTTGGCACACAAGAACAACGTCGTCATCGACATCAACACGTGCAGTCCCGATCCGGCGGACACGGCGGTCCAGATTGCCAACCAGATCGGCACCAACGTCGCAGCACGATGGTGACGCCGGCGGTTATCCGCCGTTGGTGACCGGGTTCGACGTCAGCGGGATGAAGCCGTCGTTGATCCAGACGCCCCAGCGACCACCCCATGCCGAAGTCCACACGACGGGCTGACCGTCCCACGCCTCAGCAGGCTTCTTCGGGGCCCATGGCGGCGGCTCTTCGCCCAGTCCGGGCGCCGGTGGCGGCGGCTGAGCGGCGGCCAGCGGCACGCCGAAGCCGAGCGCGGCCGCGGCGAGCGAACCCGCGACGGCTGCGGCGGACAAGGTCTTTCTGACGGTCGACATGCGCATGCTCCTCTGTGATTACTTAGCGTGTGTAATCACATTACCCCGCGCCCTCAGTGCGATGGGGTGGGCGCGAACCCGGCTGCCGGTGGCGGCGCGCCGGGACCACCCGGTGCCGGAGTCACCGGCGCCGACCCCGGGGCGTCGTAGTAACCCGGCGGCGGCGGGCCGTTCAACGGGTAGTAGCCCGGGGGCAGCGCGGGCCCGCCGGTCTTGGGTCCGGCGTCGACGATCGGGTTCGATGACCCTGGATCGGTCAGCGAGATGAAGCCTGGCGGCAGTTTGGGTGCCGGCCCCGCACCGGGCGGTGGTCCGGGAGCCTCCTCGGGCGGCATCGTGAGCGCCTCGATCGGATTGCCGCTGTGGAACGTGTGCCAGATGTCCCGCAGGTAGCCGAGCTGGCCCGGCGTGCTTCCCGCGCCATACTGCGGGTTCTCGATTTCGGGGACGGTCGGGGCGCCGATCGGCGGCGCGGCCACCGGGCCGCTGGGACCGCCGGCGGGCTCCACGACCGGCTGGCCGGGTGCGGGTGTCGTCGGTGTGGCAGGGTCCGCCGCAGCCGGACCGGCCGCAGCGAGCGCACCGGCCAGCAGAATGCCGCCGACGATCACTGGCGGCTGGAAACGCTGTCGCTCGGTCTTCAAGATGCTCGTCTGTCCTTTCACCGGCGTCTTAACGGGTCAGGCTATCGCGTGTACCGGTCCCCGTCATCTCGTTCGGACCTGGAAATCCCGGTATGCCGACCTGATTTCCTCGACTCGCGCCGCCGCGATCCCCCACGGTTTGTCGACGCCGACGCGTGTGTCGAGGTCCCACAGCACGCAGTCCTCGTCGGGTGCGGCGACTTTCTCCCAGGCGATGACCGTCCGCCGGAGTTGCTCGTGCATCGGCTCCGAGACGGCATCGGCGGGCGCCCCGCCGTCGGGATGGTGGTGCAGGAACTGGCCATAGGCCGCGTCACAGAACGCCGAATACCTTGCGGTACAGAGGATCAGGCCGTGCCAGGCCTCGTCGACGGCGTGCGACGGCATACCGATCACCTGACCGTCCCGCATCGCCGCGCCGCAGCACCGCAACCACTGCCGCAGGCCCTCCGTCACGAGATCCCGCGGCTGCCAAGGGCAGGTCTTGTACACGGCCTCGGGCAACTCCAGATCGGCCACCGCGGCGTTCATCTGGTCCAGTGGCCCCTGACGCTTGAATCGCACGGTGCAACTCTAGTTTTCACAGGCATCCGCGCCCAGCCGCGCACGCTCGAGGTCCGGGCCCGTTGCGCATTCGGGTAGTCGACCTCCCAGTCGTGCCACCGCGCGAGCACCTCCTCGAATGCGACGCGCGCTTCCAGCCGGGCCAACGCCGCACCGAGGCAGAAATGGATGCCCTGGCCGAAACTGAGATGGCCGGCACGGCGGTGGATGTCGTAGCGGTCCGGGTCGGCGAAGTGCCGATGGTCACGATTCGCCGACCCGTTGAGTAGCAACAGGTACGACCCTTCGGCCACGCGCTGCCCGTGCCACTCGACATCGCGTGCCACGTATCGAGCCTGCACCGGGGACGGCGCCTCGAAGCGCAGCGTCTCCTCCACCGCCGCCGGGATCAGCGCCGGATCGGCCACCAGGGCGCGCCGTTGATCGGGGTGCTCGCCCAGGAGCTGACCCATGAATCCGATGAGCCGGGCGCTGGTTTCGTTGCCGGCGCCGGCAATCATCGCGGTGTAGGCCAGCACTTCGCCGCGCTCGAGCGGTCGCAGCGCCCCATCGGCTGTCTCGACCTCGGCGGTGAGCAGATCGGTCATCAGGTCGTCGGAGGGATGGCGTGCCCGCCAGTCGATGTACTCGGCGAAGGCCACCATCGAATCCTGGAAGATCGCCGCACTGACGTCGGTGCCACTGCCGTCGGATCCGACGGTGATGCGCTCGTCGGTGCCGTCCCGGATCACCTGCTGATCGGACTCCGGAATGCCCAGCAGATATCCGATCGTCCGCATCGCCAGGACGGCGCCGAGCTGCGTGACAAAGTCGAAGCCGTCGACGTCACGCAGCGGATCGAGTGCGCGGCAACAGAATTCGCGCACCAGACCCTCGACCGCGAGCATCCGGCGCGGCGTGAAAACCCGCGACAGGAGCCGGCGGTGCAGGTCGTGCAGCGGTGGATCCTCGAACAGCAGGATGCCGGGCGGCACCTCGATGCCACTGAACAGGATGTCCGCGGTGGTGCCGTGCCCGGAACGGTAACTCTGCCAGTCCGGAAGTGCTTGCGCGACATCGGCATAGCGGCTCAGAGCGTAGAAGTTGTGTTTCTCGTTGTAGTACAACGGCGCCTCGGCCCGCATCCGCGCCCAGATGGGGTACGGATCGTCGTCGATGCGGTAATCGAAAGGGTCGTAATACAACTCCTGCTCGATCATCTACCGTCCTGTCATCGGCTGATTGGGAACTCCGGGGAACAGCTCGGCCTCGGGGCCGGCGGTCACCCAGCCCGCCAGTTTGGTCGCGAGATGCGGCGCGAACACGGCGCCGTAGAGCAGGTTGCCCACCACGACGACAGCGACGACGGACAGCACGACGGACTGGGTTCGCGTGGCCGCCCGCTTGTCGGCCCAGACCTCGACGACGCTTCGCCCCTCGCCGTCGGTGCGGCCCAGCAGGTAGGTGAACACCATCATCTGGATGCCCATGGCCAGCGAGTCGTAGATCGGGTACTGATTCCGGGTGCCCTCCCACAGGCCCAGACCCGGGATGACGCGGCCGTAGTAGAAGACGCCGAGCCGGGCGCCCAGGATCGCGTTGAACGCGAAGGCCCAACAGAATCCGACGACCAGGCCGACGGTGAGCATCGTCGTCGGCTGGCGCAACTGCCACCGGCGGCAGAACCATTTGCCGATGGCCGCGGCGATGACGGCAGGCAGCGCGAAGTACGACATGTAGCCGATCGGGACCGGCCCCGGCAGCCCGCCCCACGTCATGTTCAGCGGCCACCAGGCCGGCATCCGCGGGATGGCGGGCGCGAACTGCGCGTACATCGCCCAGTCATACGGCGCCTCGATCCATGAGAACGACAAGGCCGAGATGCACAGCAGCAGAAGCGGATGCACCCGGCGGCGGCGGACGCTGAGGTAGACCCCGAGCAGCACGAAGCCGACGCCGCCCACGTAGGCGAAGGCGATCGCGGCCGTCATCAGCGGTGTCAGCCCGGGATTCATCGCGGCTCGCCCCCGTCGCTGCCACGACGGGCCTGCGGATCGAACCGCAGCACCGCGGCGTAGATCACGAGCACCAGCCCGAACAGTGTGCCGAGCATGACGACTGCGCCCATAGCGGTCCTTTCTGGCGGGAGAACCAGAGTTTTGGATAGTAGACACTATCCATAAAATCGGCGTCAAGGGCCGCTATGTTTGGACACCGTGGCCCAGCCCGAAACGCCGACAGCATCGCCCGCGCCCCGCCGCCCGCGCGGCGAGGCCCGTCGGTTACTGCTCACCGAGGCACGGAACCTCTTCTCCCGCAAGGACTATCGCAGCACCACCACGCGGGAGATCGCCGACGCGGCCGGCGTCACCGAGCACCTGCTGTTCCGGTACTTCGGTTCGAAGGCGGGCCTGTTCCGCGAGGCGATCGTGCTGCCGTTCACCGATTTCGTCGACGGCTTCGCCCGGACCTGGCAGGCCCTGCGGCCCGAAGAGACCGATGAACAAACCCTGGCACGACATTTCGTCGGTCAGCTCTACGACGTCGTCGCCGAACACCGCGGGCTGCTGCTCACGCTCGTCGCGGCCGAAGACCTCGGTGCGGAGATGGAAAGTGCCGGCATCGCCGACATCCGGGCAGCCCTCGCGACACTGGGCCGCATCAGCACCGAGGGCATGCAGCTGCGTGGCCTCACCTCGGACCAACCCGACCTGCCCGCGCATTCGACGGTGGCCATGATCGTGGGGATGGTGGCCCTTCGCTCGACGCTGTTCGGCGACGCCCCGCCGTCGCGCGACGCGATCGTCGACGAACTGGTGCAGGCCACCCTGCACGGGTTCCTGCATCGCACCGGCTGAGCCGGCAGTAGCGTTTCGCGAGCCCAGGCACGGGTAGATGAATCAGATGACCGAGCCCACAGATCAACGCCGGCCCACCGGGCCCCCTGAGCCCACCGGGCCCGACGAAACCGAAACCGTCAGCGGCCCCGGCGGCGAGAGCCCGGATCCCGACTTCGGCGACCAGCCGACGATCCCCGACTCGGAGAAGTGAGGAGGGCCTCCTGTCGCCGGGCTTCCCAGCGCCGCAGCGCCAGCCGGCACGGTTCCTCCAGCAGCGCGTAACTCACCGCGGCCACCGCGAAGCCGAACGTCGTCGTCAGGACCATCACGACGGGCAGCGCGCCAGGAAATGACGTCTGCCCGATCATGGCGAGCACCATGTCGAGGGCGGCGAGGTGCCAGAGGAACAGGCCGTACGACCAGCGCCCGAGCGTCACCATCGGGGCGCTGGCCAGGACCCGGTGCCGGCCGTTCGGGGCGTCCAGGACCAGCGGCGCCAGCAGTGCTCCGGCGATGACGGCCCCGAGCGCGGTCCGCACGATGAACTGGCCGAGGGTCGCGTGCTGGTGCCCGCCGGGCATGGCCAGCGGCGATGCCGCCACCACGAACGCGACGACCGCCACCGCCATCAGGATCGAGCGCTGCCGGGCCAACCGATGTGCCCAGCCGTACGGCCGGAACATCGACTCCGCCAACAACATCCCCACGGCGAACCACGAGGCGTAGGCCGGCAGCCAGTTGAGCGGATTGGCTCCGTGGTACGCGGGGATCGGCAGATAACCCCAGCCGAAACTGAGCAGCGCCACCCCCGCGATTACCGGAACCCGCAGCCGCAGTGACACTTTCGCGACCAGCACGGCCAACAAAGGCACCACGAGATAGAAGGCCATCTCGACCGACAGGCTCCACATCTGCGTGAGCCCGGCGATCAGCGTCTTGGGGACGAAGACCTGCGTCAGGGTCAGATTCGCGAGCCACACCGCCCGGTCCGCGCTGTGGGCGTCCGGCAACAGGGTGAGCACCGCGACCACCGTCAGCAGATACGCGGGCATGATCCGGACCAGCCGCGACCGGTAGTACGGCGCCGCTTCGGGTTCGGCCCGCAGCCCGTGCGCCGCGGCGGCGTGACCACGCCACAGCAGGAAACCCGACAACGCGAAGAACACGGCCACCGCCAGGTCGAAGCGCGCCAGCAACCGGCCGGCGACGCCGTCGGTGTAGCCCGTCTGCAACGCCACATGCGTGAGCACCACCCCCAGGGCCGCGGCCGCCCGCAGCCCCTCGACCGCAGGCAGGAACCCGCGGGTGCCGCTGACGGGCTCGGCGGCAGGGGCGGTCATGCCGGCCAGTTTGCCAGCCGAATCAACTCAGCATGCCGGCATCGACGACGCGGATGACCGGCGCGCCGTCCTCGTCGGACGCGGCGAGGTCGACCTCCACGTCGATGCCCCAGTCATGGTCCTGGTCCGGATCGTCCAGGATCTGACGGACGCGCCACACCCCCGGAGCACGGTCGAAGATCAGCATGGCCGGGCCCCGCGCATCGGCCCCGGTGCCGATGTCCTCGTGCTCGGCGAAGTACTGCTCCCCCACCGCTTCCCAGCGCTGCGCCGTCCACCCCGACCCGGAGTCCAGGGCCCCGAGTTCGTCCCAGCGGCGCCGGGCCCACAGCTCGACGCGCCGGAACAGCGCGTTGCGGACCATCGCGGTGAAGGCCCGCTCGTTGCCGGTCAGCGGTCGCACCGGCGCCATCACCGCCACCTCGTCGACCTGGTCGCCGCTGGTCAGCTGTTCCCATTCGTCGAGCAGGCTCGAATCGACCTGGCGCACAAGCTCCCCCAGCCATTCGACGATGTCGGTGAGCTCGTCGGTCCGGGCGGCGGCGGGCACGCCGGACCGCAGCGCCTTGAAGGCGTCGGACAGGTAACGCAGCACCGCGCCCTCGCTGCGGGTCAGGCCGTAGGCACTGACGTACTCCTTGAACGTCAGCCCCCGCTCCCACATCTCGCGGACGACGGACTTCGGGGCCGGGTGCCCGTCGGCCGCCCACGGGTTGCTCCGGCAGTACACCTCGAAGCAGTGCGTCAGCAGTTCGTCGAGCGGGCGCGGGTAGGTGATGTCGTCGAGGAGCTCGATGCGTTCGTCGTACTCGATGCCTTCGGCCTTCATCGCCGCGACGGCCTCACCTCGGGCCTTCTTCAGCTGGGCCGCCAGGATCTGGCGCGGGTCCTCCAGCGTCGCCTCGATCACCGAGACGACGTCCAAGGCGAAGGTTGCCGGGTCCTCCGAGTCCGGGTCGAGGAGTTCGACGGCCGCCAGCGCGAAAGTCGAGAGCGGCTGGTTCAGCGCGAAATCCGGCGGCAGGTCGACCGTGAGCCGGTACCGGCGCCCATCGGGTTCCGGTTCGGCCAGCCGTTCCAGCACCCCGGCCTGCAGCAGCGAGCGCGCGATCCCGACCGCCTCGCGGATGTGCCGCAGCTGCCTCTTGCGCGGCTCATGGTTCTCACCGAGTAGCCGGCGCATGGCCAGACAGGGGTCACCGGGACGGTCGACGACGTCGAGGATCATGGCCGTGGAAACCCGCATGTTGCTCGTGAGTGCTTCCGGCGCGGCCTCGACCAGACGCTTCATGGTGTTCTCACCCCACGGCACCATGCCGTCGGGCGCTTTGCGGCGCACCAGCTTTCGGCGCTTCTTCGGATCGTCGGCGACCTTGGCGAACTGCTTGAGGTTCTCCACCTCGTGCTCGGGGGCCTGGACGACGACAGTGCCCGCGGTGTCGTAGCCGGCCCGCCCGGCGCGGCCGGCGATCTGGTGGAACTCGCGGGCGTTGAGCAGCCGGGTACGGGTGCCGTCGTACTTGGACAGTGCCGAGAAGACGACGGTGCGGATCGGCACGTTGATGCCGACGCCGAGGGTGTCGGTGCCGCAGATGACCTTCAGCAGTCCCGCCTGGGCCAGCTGTTCCACCAGGCGCCGGTACTTGGGCAGCATGCCGGCGTGGTGCACGCCGATGCCGTGGCGCACGAGCCGCGACAGCGTCGAGCCGAACGCCGTCGTGAAGCGGAAGCCCCCGATGTGCGCGGCGATCGCGGCCTTCTCCTCCTTGGTGCTCACGTTGACGGACATCAACGCCTGCGCGCGCTCCAGCGCGGCGGCCTGGGTGAAGTGCACGACGTAGATCGGCGATTGCCTGGTCTGCAACAGGTCGGCGATGGTCTCGTGCATCGCGGTGGTGGCATAGCTGTAGAACAGCGGCACCGGGCGTTCGGCGCCGGCCACCAGCGCCGTCGGCCGGCCGGTGCGGCGGGTGAGGTCCTCACGCAGGACGGTGACGTCGCCGAGCGTCGCCGACATCAACAGGAACTGCGCCCTGGGCAATTCGAGCAGCGGCACCTGCCATGCCCAGCCGCGGTCGGGGTCGCCGTAGAAGTGGAACTCGTCCATCACCACGAACCCGATGTCGGCCTCGGCGCCTTCCCGCAGCGCAATGTTCGCGAGAATCTCGGCCGTGCACGCGATGATCGGTGCGCCGGCGTTGACCGCGGCATCGCCGGTGAGCATGCCGACGTTGGCGGCGCCGAAGACGTCGCACAGGGCGAAGAACTTCTCACTGACCAAGGCCTTGATGGGCGCGGTGTAGTAGCTGCGCCGGTTCGCCGCCAGTGCGAAGTACGCCGCGCCGGTGGCCACCAGCGACTTGCCCGAGCCGGTCGGGGTCGCCAGCACCACGTTGGCGCCGCTGACCAGCTCGATCAGCGCCTCCTCCTGCGCGGGGTACAGCGCGGTGCCCGACTCCTCGGCCCACGCGGCGAACGACGCCAGCAGTTCGTCGGCGTCGGCGCCCGTGGCGCGCAGAGCGGTCAGGTCGGCGGGGTCGTTCAAGAGGGTTATGCGGGGTGCCATCGTGTGCTCCAGCCTGCCCGATCACCGGCCGGGCGTCCGCGCCGGGCGGACACTTTGGGCAGGATGGCTCGTGTGACGTGGTTGATCCCCGACGCGCTCATCGTGGCGCTGTCCCCCATGGCGGTCCTGCCGCCGGTGCTGCTCCTGCTCTACTCGGACCGGCCCCGCAGCACCGGCCTGACTTACCTCAGCGGGTGGCTCGTCGGGATGGCGACCGTCATCAGCGCAGTGGTGCTGGTCTCGCCCGTCGGGCAGTCGCATGCCGCCGCGACCAGTTCGCGGTTGCAGCTCGGCATCGGCATCGTGCTGGTCGCGCTCGGTGTCGTCACGTGGCTGCGGCGCCGGCACTACGCGCAGGCGACGGGCTGGCTCACTCGGCTGCAGTCCGCGTCGCCCCTCGTCACCGGCGTCACCGGACTGGTCTTCGCGGTCGCGAACCCGAAGTTCATCCTGGCGTGCGTCGCCGGCGGCGTGGCCATCGACGCGCTGCTGACCGCACCCACCGAAAAAGCCGGTGCCATCGGCTTTTTCGTCGCCCTGGCCGGATCCACCACCGCCGCTCCCATCCTGGCGCACTTGGTGGCCTCGCGGTACGCCGAGAAGGGCCTGGAGCGGATGCGGCACTGGGTACAGGAACACACCGCCGCGATCACCGCCGTGACGCTGACGGCCGTCGGCGCACTCCTGATTGTGGTGGCCGGAATTCCCACCGCCGCTGCCGATCAGGTCGCCACGCTCCGTCCCGTCGTGCTCGATCGGTTCGACCACGACCCCGCCGCCTTCACCGAGGGCATGTTCGTCGACGGCACGACGCTGTACGAGAGCACGGGCCTCGAAGGAAAATCCGAGCTGCGCGAACTCGACGCCGATACCGGCCAGTTGCGTCGCGTGGCACCGCTGCCGGCGGACTACTTCGGTGAGGGCATCGCCGACGCCGGCGCGCACCTGTGGCAGCTGACCTACGAGAACGGCGTCGCCATCGAGTGGGACAAGGCCACGCTGACCATGCTGCGGGAGGTGCCGCTCGACGGTCAGGGCTGGGGCCTGTGCCGCGCCGGCGACCGGCTGATCCGCAGCGACGGGTCCGCGGTACTGCGCATCCACCGTCTCGACGACATGCGTGAAACGGGCACCCTCGCGGTGACCTACAACGGAATTCGGGTGCCGGGGCTCAACAGCCTCGACTGCGTCGGCAACCGGATCTGGGCCAACGTGTTCCCCACCGACCAGATCGTGGAGATCGACGCCGCGACGGGCGCCGTCACGGCGGTTGTGTACGCCACCGGTCTGCGCGATGCCACCTGGCATGGCAAGGCCGAGGTGCTCAACGGCATCGCGCATCTCGGCGGGCCGGGTGGCAACGGGCAGTTTCTGATCACCGGCAAGTACTGGCCGACGGTCTACCGGGTCCGGTTCGATCCGGCTCCAGAAATTCAGGTGCGCTGACGGCCGACGGGTGTGACGATCAGCGCCATGCCGAGTTCCCTGATCGAGGTCCGACGCCAGTACAACAGGTCCGACGAGGTCGCCCTCATCGACGCCGTCCACGGTGCGCTGGTCGCCGCGTTCCGGATCCCGGTGGGCGACAAACACGTCCGGCTGGTGGCCCATGAGCCGCACCGGGTTTCGCACGCGCCGCATCTCGCGCACCCCGAGCGGTACACCCTGGTGACCATCGACTGTTTTGCCGGCCGGTCGGTGGCCGCCAAGCGCGAGTTGTACCGAGAGATCGTGGGCCGCCTTGCCGCCTTCGACATTCCGGCCGACCACATCACGATCCTGCTGCGGGAGAGCGCGCTGGAGAACTGGGGCATCCGGGGCGGGCGGGCCGCCTGCGATGTCGGCCTCGGGTTCGATGTGAATGTCTGATCGCGTATTCACGGCCGCCCCGCGGCGATAGGCTCGGAGAGCTCATCGGAAACAAGCTCAGCAAGGAGCAGTCCATGACTCTCGAAGCAGTTGCGACGTCGTTCGAGCAGAACGTCGCCGACGTGCAGGAGTATTTCGACAGCCCCCGTTTCGACGGCATCACGCGGCTCTACACCGCGCGTCAGGTCGTCGAACAGCGCGGCACCATCCCGTCCGACTATCCGGTGGCCCGACAGGCCGCCGAGGCGTTCTATCCGCGGCTGCGCGAACTGTTCGCGCAGAAGAAGAGCATCACGACGTTCGGGCCGTACTCCCCCGGCCAGGCCGTGGTGATGAAGCGGATCGGCATCGAAGGCATCTACCTCGGTGGCTGGGCCACGTCCGCCAAGGGCTCCATCAGCGAGGACCCCGGGCCCGACCTGGCGAGCTACCCGCTGAGCCAGGTGCCCGACGAGGCCGCCGGCCTGGTGCGCGCCCTGCTGACAGCGGACCGCAACCAGCAGTACCTGCGCCTGCAGATGACCGAGGAACAGCGGGCTGCCACCCCGGCGATCGACTACCGGCCCTTCATCATCGCCGATGCCGACACGGGCCACGGTGGAGATGCCCACGTACGCAACCTGATTCGCCGTTTCGTCGAGTCGGGCGTGCCCGGCTACCACATCGAGGACCAGCGGCCCGGCACCAAGAAGTGCGGCCACCAGGGTGGCAAGGTGCTGGTGCCGTCGGATGAACAGCTCAAGCGACTCAATACCGCGCGCTTCCAGCTGGACATGATGGGTGTGCCGGGAATCATCGTGGCGCGCACCGACGCCGAGGCCGCCAACCTCATCGACAGCGCGGCCGACGAGCGCGACCAGCCGTTCCTGCTGGGCGCCACCAATCTCAACATCCCGTCCTACAAGTCGTGTTTCCTGGCGATGGTGCGCCGCTTCCACGACAAGGGCGTCACCGATCTGCGTGGGCACCTGCTCTACGCGTTGCCCGAAGGCCAGTACGCCACCGCGGAGGCCTGGCTGGACAGCCACGGCATCGCGGGGCTCATCGACGAGGCGGCCGCGTCCTGGGACCAGAATTCCGGGCAGTGCGTCGACTCGGTGTTCGACAAGGTCGAGTCGAAGTTCGTCGAGGCGTGGCAGGCGGATTCGGGGCTCAACACCTACTGCGAGGCCGTGGCCGAAGTGTTGCAGTTCCGCGCCAAGGAGGGCGAGGCCACCACGGTGAGTCCCGAGGAATGGCGCAAGTTCGCCGCCCGCGCGTCTCTGTATGCGGCGCGGGAGAAGGCCCGCGAACTGGGTGCCGACGTGGCGTGGGACTGTGAGCTCGCCAAGACCCCCGAGGGCTACTACCAGGTGCGCGGCGGCATCCCGTACGCCATCGCGAAATCCCTTGCGGCCGCGCCCTTCGCGGACATCCTGTGGATGGAGACCAAGACCGCGGACCTGGCCGACGCCCGGGAATTCGCGGAGGCCATCCATGCCGAGTTCCCGGACCAGATGCTGGCGTACAACCTGTCGCCGTCGTTCAACTGGGACACCACGGGCATGACCGACGACGAGATGCGGGCATTCCCAGAGGAACTCGGCAAGATGGGATTCGTCTTCAACTTCATCACCTACGGCGGCCACCAGGTCGACGGCGTCGCGTGCGAGGAGTTCGCGACATCCCTGCGCCAGGAGGGCATGCTGGCGCTCGCCCGGCTGCAACGCAAGATGCGGCTCGTCGAATCTCCTTACCGCACACCGCAAACCCTCGTCGGCGGCCCGCGCAGCGATGCCGCGCTGGCCGCGTCGTCGGGCCGGACCGCGACCACCAAGGCGATGGGTGCCGGCTCCACGCAACACCAGCACCTGGTGCAGACCGAGGTACCCAAGAAGCTGCTCGAAGAGTGGCTGGCCATGTGGAGTGAGCACTACCAGATCGGCGAGAAGCTGCACGTCCAACTGCGGCCCCGCCGCGCCGGTTCCGATGTCCTGGATCTGGGCATCTACGGCAGCGGTGACGAGCCACTGGCCAACGTCGTCGTCGACCCGATCAAGGACCGCTACGGCCGCAACATCCTCACGGTGCGCGACCAGAACACCTTCGCCGAGAAACTGCGGCAGAAGCGCCTGATGGATCTGATCCACGTGTGGCTGATCCACCGGTTCAAGTCGGAGATCGTCTACTACGTGACGCCGACCGAGGACAACATCTACCAGACCGAGAAGATGAAGTCGCACGGCCTGTTCAGCAACGTCTACCAGGAGGTCGGCGAGATCATCGTCGCCGATGTGAACAAGGCACGGATCGACGAACTGCTGGCACCGGACCGCGAGGCCCTCGGCCGCCTGATCCGCAAGGAGGACTAGACCGCCGGTTCCTGTTCTGCCGCACCGAAGATCGCGATCGCGACCGCACCGGCGACCGCGGTGGCGAAGGCGACCCCGACCAGCCAGCCGAGCCCGGGCTTCGCCACATCGCCCAGGAGCAGCACACCGACCACTCCGGGAATCACCGTCTCCCCCATGACGAGTGCGGCGGCCACACCGTTCACCGAACCGATCTGCAGTGCGACGGTGAACAGGTAGAAGCCACCGCCGCCGGCGACCAGCACCGCCCACGCCGCCGGGTCGGAGACCAGCGCGTGCCACTGAAACGGGTCCAGCCCGTGCGCGATTCGCACCGCAACGGCCATGGCGCCGTACAGGATCCCGGCGATCAACCCGGCCGGCACCGCGGCGTTCTTGCCGAGCACCCGGACGAGCACCACCCCGAAGACGAAGATGAGCACGGCGGCCACCAGGACGCTCCAGTGCATGTGCCTGCCGGGTACCTCGGTGCCGAGTTCACCGGCGCTGAAACCGAGGACACACAGTGCCGCAAGAACTATCGCGATGGCGGCCCAGTCGCGCGTGCGCAGGCGCACCCCGAGCACCAGCACACTCAAGACCGCGGTCACCGCGAGATTGGCGCTCATGATCGTCTGCGACAGGAACAGCGGGATCAACCGCGCCGACACCAGACTGCCGAGGAATCCCAGCCCGTCCAGGAGCATGCCGGCGAGGAACAGAGGCGCCAGGATTGCTGTCACGGTCGAGCGGAAGGTCGGGGCGGCGGCGGCTTCGCCTTCCCGGCGTGCGGCGCGCGACTGCAGAACCGACGCCGTGCCGTAGCTGAAGCAGGCGACCAGCGCGGCGATGACGCCGATCAACATCGGGCGGCTCCGACTCGGGCGGACCGGGGATTGGCAGGCATCGGCCAATTGTAGGGAGGCCAATTGTAGGGAGCGGCGCGATGCCAAACCGGAACCTGCCACTTACGTCAGGCACAGCTGATCCACAACCTGCTGCCGTTCCATGGTCGGACAGTCCGCCACGAACGGAGACGATCGATCATGAAATCCACCAAGATGATTGCCGGCCTGGCGATCGCCGGCAGCCTCGTGACGCTGGGCACCGGCGTCGCCACCGCCGACCCCGGTTGGGGCCCGCCGCCACCCCCACCCGGCCCCGGTTGGGGACCGCCGCCGCCCGACCACCACTGGGGTCCGCCGCCACGCGACCACGACTGGGGACCGCCGCCACCGCCGGATGGAAACCCGCCCGGCACCTGGAACGGCGGCTGGGAGCCCGATGGCGGTGTGTGTCTGTTCGGCGCCTGCATCTAGCAACCGAAAGGCGATGCCTAAGGCAGGCACAGGCTATACATAGCTTAGCTAACGAGAATGGCTACAGACCGAGAAGCAGGTTCACCTGAGTCGAGGAATGGGATAGCTATGAAATCGATAAAGCTCATTGTTGGTCTGGCCGTCGCCGGCGGCGTCGCTGCCGGAGCCCTCGGGCTGGGCGCCGGTACCGCCGCTGCCGACACCGGCATGGCACCGGTCCCGGCCCGCTGGGGTCACGGCCCGGGCTGGAACGGTCCGGGGCCCGGCTGGGGTCCGCCACCGCCGCCGCCCCCGGCGTGGGGCTGGAACCCGCCGGGCACCTGGAACGGCGGCTGGGAACCTGACGGCGGATTCTGCATCTTCGCCGCTTGCATCTAGCTCGGTCCGAATGCGGGCGCGGTGCCCGGCAGCTCCAGCAGCAGCCGGGCACCGCCGAGTGGACTCTGCGTCAAAGACGCTGTGCCACCGTGCAGTTCGGCCTGCTGCGCAACCAATGCCAGACCGAGGCCGGAACCCGAATGTGATGCGGTCGACCCGCGGGCGAATCGATGGAACACCGCGTCACGTTCGTGTTCCGGTACGCCGGTGCCATTGTCGTCGATGGCGATCTGCACCCCGTCGTGCGAGCTGACCGCGGACAACTGCACCCGGGTCGCGCCACCGTGTTTGACGGCGTTGGCGATCGCGTTGTCGACGACCAGCCGGAGCCCGACGGGCAACCCCAGCATCAGCACCGTCGGCGACGGCACGAGGGCGACGTTGAGGTCGGGGTACACCCGCACCGCATCGTGCGCGGCCCGGTCGAGCAACTCGGTGATGTCGACGGGCACGAGGTCGTCGGCGGTGGTCAGCTCGCCCTGGGCTAGCCGTTCCAGCGCCGTCAGCGTCGCCTCGATACGGCTCTGGGTACGCATGACGTCGCCGATCACCTCGGCGCGCTGCTCCGCCTCGAGGTCCAGCGTGGACAGCACCTCGAGGTTGGTGCGCATCGCGGTCAGCGGCGTGCGCAATTCGTGCGATGCCACCGACGCGAAGTCACGGGCCGACTCCAGCGCGGCCTTGGTGCGTTCCTGCTCCTCACCGATGCGGGCCAGCATGCCCTCGACGGCCTCGGCGATCTCCACGGCCTCCGAGACGCCGCGCACGTGGACCTCTTCGGGCTTCGACTGCGCGTTGATCTGCCGGGCCTGCTGCGCGAGTTTCCGGAACGGGTTGATCATCACGAACCACATCGAGCCACCGACCAGGAACGTGCCGAGGATGACGCCGCTACAGATGGCCAGGATGCGGATGTGCAGTGTGCGAATCTGCCGTTGTGCCTCGGCCAGTGGCGCGCCGAGTGCGATCGACGCCGATCCCGTGGTCACGGTGCGGACCCGGTACTCGACGCCATTGATCGTGGTGTTGGCATAGCCGGCGTCGAACTGCGGTAGCACGATGTCCGCCGGCATCGAGACCGTGGCGGCGCCGATGCGGACGGTCTGCACGAGTGAACCCTCGGACTGCGGCGTACCGGTGGGGCTCTGCCTGGCGATGCTCAGCAGGGTGTTCACGTCCGGCAGGCTGCTCAGCGAGTCCAGCCGGCGATCGAGCTGGCTGTACTGGTCGTTGGTGACACCGATCCAGACCCAGGTCCCGATGATCAGCACCGTCGCGACCACCGACAACGCGGCGACAACGACGATCACTCGCAACGACAAAGCCGGTATCGGTAATCGCAGCTGCACCAGGTCATCATGCCCGATGCGAAAACACGGACGGGGTGCGTGCCCGTGGCACCCACCCCGTCCGTCGAAGAGCCGGCGTTACTTGGCGGCAGCCAGTGCCGCGTCGTAGTCGGGCTCCTGGGCGATCTCGGGCACCAGTTCGGTGTACGCGACGTTGCCGTCGGCGCCGATCACCACGATGGCGCGCGCGAGCAGGCCGGCCATGGGGCCGTCGGCGATCGTCACGCCGTAGTCCTCACCGAAGCTGTCCCGGAACGCCGACGCGGTGGAGACGTTCTCGATGTCCTCGGCGCCGCAGAAGCGCTTCTGCGCGAACGGCAGATCCTTGGACACGTTCACCACGGTGGCGCCGTCGGCCGCCACCCGCTCGTTGAAGGTCCGCACGCTGGTGGCACACACCGGGGTGTCGACCGACGGAAAGATGTTGAGCACCACGGACTTACCGCCGAACTGCTCGTTGGTCACCGGACCCAGGTCAGCTCCGGTCAGGGCGAACGCAGGAGCCGGGGAGCCGACAGCGGGCAGGTCGCCGACGGTGTTGATGGGGTTTCCACGCAGGGTTATCTGTGCCATACCCGACAGTCTGTCAAGACTGCGTCACGTCCGCAGCGCGGGGGTGCTGCTGCAGCCGCTACTGCCTCGGATCGCAGTCAGTATGTGGCTGGGATCCGAGGCATAAACGGTTATCCACAGCCTGCCGACCCGGGGTCTGGCGGAGGTCCGTGCACTGCCGCGAAGATCGACGGCGTGGACGACGAGGGCCCGGCCGCCGACATCGAGATTGTCGACATACTCAGCCGTCAGGCAGGTGTCATTTCGCGGCGACAGGTCCTCGCTGCCGGCCGGCATGACCCCTACATCCGGCGGATGCTCCGGCGCAACGAATGGGCGCGCATCCACGATGGCGTGTACATCAATCACACCGGGTCGCCCAGTTGGCCGCAACGCGCCTGGGCCGCAGTGCTTTACGCCACTCCGGCGGCGCTGTGTCTGGAATCGGCCATGCAACACGAAGGTGCGGTGATCCACGTCGCCGTCGACCGGAACCGAACCGCGCTGGTCGAACCCGACGGGGTGCGAATCCACCATGTTGCCCACCTGGAGCAGCGGGTGCTGTGGCACGTGGGGCCGCCGCGGCTGCGCTATGAGGAGGCGGCACTGGATGTCGCATGCCGGGCCACCGAATTCGAGGCGATCGCCGTACTGGCGGACGCCTGCCAGTCCCGGCGCACCACCGCACAGCGACTACTCGGGGTACTCGACAGTCGACGGCGGGTACCCCGCCGCCGCTGGTTGCGGGCGATCCTGGTCGATATCGCAGACGGGACGTGTTCCGTCCTCGAGCAGCGCTACCTCGATCGCGTGGAGCGGGCGCATGGGTTGCCCCGCGGCACTCGGCAGGCCAGAACTGCGTCGTCGTCAGGAGTGCGCTACCGCGACGTCGAATACGGTCAGCGGTTGGCCGTAGAGCTCGACGGCCGGCTGTTTCACGACTCGGCTGTCTCACGAAACAACGATATGGAGCGCGATCTGGATGCCGCGGTCGATGGTCGGTCGACGGTCCGGCTCAGCTATCAGCAGGTATTCGACCGGCCATGCCAGTCCGCAGCGAAGATTGCACAGGTCCTGCGGCGACACGGCATCGCGGTACGCGGTCATCCGTGCGAGCGGGGATGCGCGTTCCCCTCCGCTGATATCGCCGCTTGACCCGACTCAGTGCTAGCGGTCTCTTACTGCCATTCGATGATGCGGCTCAGGTACGGGTCCATGCCGTTGGTGCGCACCTGAGTCACCGACACGGACGGCTCGGTGCCTTCGATCATCTGGCCGTTGCCGACGAACAACGCGACACTCTGCGAGCCGGCCGGACCGTAGAACAGCAGGTCACCCGGGAGGGCTTGGTCCGCCGTGATCTTGCGGCCGACCTTGTACTGCTCGCCCGACGACCGGGGCAGCTTGATGCCGACACCGGCGAACGCGTACTGGACCAGACCCGAGGCGTCGAAGCCCGGCGTGGTCGGGGCCGGCGTGATGGCGCTCGCCGCCGGCGACGGGCCGAACAAGCCAGACAGGCCGGGGATGATGGCGTTGGTCTGCGGCGCCGCCGCCGGCTGCGCGACACCCATCGGCTGCAGGCCGACCTGAGGCGCCGGCTGGGCGACCGGAGCAGCCGCGGTCGTGACGCTCGCCGGCGGCAGGCTCGGGCCGTTGGCGTTGCCGCCGCCGTAGACGAACGGCACCCCGCGCTGCGACAGCGCGCGCTGGATGACGAAGTCGATGGCCTGTCGGTGCGTGCCGCCGGTCCAGGTCGTGTCGGCGGATGCGAGGGGCGCCGATGCCAGCGGGGCCGCCACCGCCATGGGCGTCGCCAGCAGTGCTGCGCTCGCCAGCGTCACAATCATCCGTCGCATTTCGGCTGCCTCTCGTCGTGCGCCACCGGGACGCACGACGCCGCGTGGTCTACGCAGGGGTCGCGTCCCCGGAGGTCCCTCTCGTCACAAATTTCACTAACGTCACTTTAACCCCACGCGCGCGCCTTATCCCACATAAATGCAGGTCAGCGCGCGATCTTTATCGAAACTGTGATCGAAAGGTGATCGAGGGCGACGGCACCTCTAGGCTTGCGCCCATGGCAGCGATCCTGACGGTGAATCTGGCGGTCCCACGACCCAGTCCCGACAAAGATCAGCTGTCCACCGGAATCGACAAGCGGCCGACGTCCGAGCCGGTGCCGGTCCGCGCGCCCGGGCCCATGCACGGTGGCCTCGGCAGCGGTCTGGTCGGCGACACGATCGGCGACCAGCAGTTCCACGGCGGTGACGACCAGGCGGTGTACGCCTACGCGCGCGAAGACCTCGATGACTGGCAGCTGCGCCTCGACCGCGAGCTGGCCAACGGCTCGTTCGGGGAGAACCTCACCACCACGGGGCTCCGTGTGAACGACGCCCTCGTCGGCGAACGATGGCAGATCGGCGATGGCGGCCCGCTCCTGGAGGTGAGCCGGCCCCGCATCCCGTGCCGCACTTTTGCCGAGTGGCTCGAAATCCGCGGCTGGGTCAAGACTTTCACCAAGGAGGCCCTACCGGGTGCCTATCTTCGGATCGTGACGCCCGGCGTGCTCCGGGCCGGCGCATCGATCACGGTGGTCTCGCGTCCGGCACACGACGTCACCGTCGCCCTGGTGTTCCGCGCCCTGACCCTCGAACCCGAACTGCTGCCCCGACTACTTCCGGCCGAGGCATTGCCGGACGCGATCAAGGACCGGGTGCACCAGCGGGCGAACCAGCACTAGTCCCGCAGGACGGCAGCCGCCGCAAGCCCGGCGACGATCTCGAGCCCCACGATGACGGCAGCCACGGCCGACCAGCCGGCGGCATCGAAGGCGATGCCGCCGACCCATCCGATGACACTCGAACCGGCGTAGTAGGCCAGGTTGTACAGCGAGCCGGCCTGCGCCTTGCCCACTGTGGCCAACTGGCCGGTCCAGCCCGATGCGGTGGCATGCGCGCCGAAGAACCCGGCAGTGGCGACCAGAAGACCGGCGAGGACGGCAAACAAGTTGTGGCTCAGCGTGATCAGCACGCCGATCCCCATCATCACGACACTGCCCAGCAGCACCGGCCGCCGGCCGTACCGGCTGGCCGCGGCCCCGGCCCAGGCCGATGCCCAGGTGCCCGCCAGATACGCCACGAACACCAGGCTGACGACGGTCTGCGGCAGGCCGAATGGAGCCGCGCTCAACCGGAAGCCGAGGAAGTTGTACATCGCGACGAATCCGCCCATGAGCAGGAAGGCCTGCAGATAGAGCACCAGTTGCCTCGGGTTGCACAGGTTGGCGGCCAACCGGTGCGCCAGCGAGCCCTCGGATTCCTCGGCGGCGGGAACGAACCCCTGCGGCTCGGGAGCCAGCCGCATGAAACCGACAGCCGCTGCGCTGCAGAGCAATCCGACGACGAACATCGCCCACCGCCAGTCGGTGAACTCGGCCACCGGGGCGGCCACCAGCCGGCCGAGCAGGCCGCCGATGGTGGTGCCGGCGACGTAGGTACCCGCGGCACGCGCGGCGTGGCCGGCTTCGATCTCCTCGGTCAGGTAGGCCACCGCGATGGCCGGCACTCCCCCGAGTGCCAGGCCTTCGGCGAATCGTCCGGCCAGCAACAGCTGGAATGTCGGCGCGAACGGCACGAGCAGCGCCAAACCTGTTGCGACACAGACCGAGTAGGACATCGCGCGCACCCGGCCGATGCGGTCGGCCAGCGTCGACCAGCCGATGACGCCGAGCGCCAGACCGATGGTCGACGCAGACACCATGAGCGCCGACGCCGCCGCGCCGGTGTCGAGGCTGCGGGCGATCAGCGGCAGGACGGCCTGCGGCGAGTACAGCTGCGCGAACGTCGCCACGCCAGCGCAGAACAGCGCACCGAGCAGTCTGCGGTAGTCCGTGGAGCCGCGCGCGTGGCCGGTCCAGACGGGCGCTTCAACAGTCACGAACGCAGGCTAGGAACCGCCCCGTTCATGTGTCCAATACATTAATTGACGTTTATTCATACATTTTGCGCATCAGAGGCGGTGGCGCTCACCACCTCGGCGAATCGTGCTGCGGCAGGCGACAATTCGTGCCCCTTGACCCACGCCATGCCGATCTCACGCTTGACCCGGGTGTCGGACAATGGGATGTAGATCACCGAGGGGGCACCACGACCGGGCCGCGGCACCGGTACCACGGCGACCCCGAAGCCGGCCGCCACCAAGCCCTCCATCGTCGGAATCTCCATGGCCTCGAACGCGATCTCGGGCGTGATGCCACTCTCGGCCCACACCTGGTCGGTCAGCTGGCGGAGCCCGAAATCCGCCCCCAGCGCGATGAAGGTCTCGTCGGCCACCTCACCCAGGCGGATCCGGGTGCGGCCCGCCAAGCGGTGGTCGGCGGGCACCGCCAGGCACAACCGTTCGACATAGAGCACCCGCCACGTACACGGCACCTGCGTCGGCCGCGGAGAGGTGATCGCGACATCGGCCTGCCCGGTGCGCAGCCGCTCCGCGATATCGTGCGCCGCGCCCTGGAACAGCTCGAAGCGCACCGCCGGAGCCAGCGCCCGGAACTGCCGAAGCACCTCCGGGACAAACCAATTCGCGGTCGAATGCAGAAAGGCCAGTCGGACCAGGCCGCTGTCCGGATCGAGCAGTGCGTCGATCCGGCTCTGCGCCGCATCCATCTCGGCGATGCCGCGGCGGGCATGTTCGAGCATGATCTGCCCGTACCCGTTCAGCCGGAGCCGGCGGCCGATGCGGTCGAAAAGCGGTGTGCCGACCTGGTTTTCCAGCCGCGCGAGGGCTCGCGACAGTGTCGGTTGCGCGACACCCAGTTCGGCGGCGGCACTCGTGACGTGCTCGGTCGCGGCCAGGACGACGAACCAGCGGAGTTCGTCGAGCAGCACGAAAAGCACAGTACCCCGTGAGCCCGAAGGCCCACGGGGTACTGAGTCAGGTTCTGACTAGATGTCGAACCGGTCGGCGTCCATCACCTTGGACCACGCCGCGACGAAGTCCTTGACGAACTTCTCCTTGTTGTCGTCCTCGGCGTACACCTCGGCCAGGGCCCGCAGCTGCGAGTTCGAGCCGAACAGCAGGTCGACGCGGCTGGCGGTCCACTTCGGCGCGCCGCTGGTGCGGTCGGTGCCGACGTAGGTGCCGTCATCGGCCGGCGACGGGGCCCACTTGGTGGACATGTCGAGCAGGTTGACGAAGAAGTCGTTGGTCAGGTGACCGACGTTCTGCGTCAACACACCGAGGTCCGAACCACCGTGGTTGGCACCCAGGACCCGCAGACCGCCGACGAGGACGGTCAGCTCGGGACCCGACAGACCCAGCAGGTTCGCGCGGTCGATCAGCCGGTACTCGGACGGCAGGGTGTCGCCCTTGCCGACGAAGTTCCGGAAACCGTCACCCTTGGGCTCCAGGTAGGCGAACGACTCGACGTCGGTCTGATCCTGGCTCGCGTCACCGCGGCCCGAGGTGAACGGCACCGCGACGTCGAAACCGGCGTCCTTGATGGCCTTTTCGAGGCCGACGACACCGCCGAGGACCACCAGGTCGGCGAACGACACACCGGTCGACGACGCCTGCTGGATTTCCTCGAGCTTGCGGATCACCTGAGCCAGCTCGTCGGGCTCGTTGACCTCCCAGCCGAGCTGCGGCTGCAGTCGGATGCGGCCGCCGTTGGCGCCACCGCGCATGTCGCTCGAGCGGTACGAGGCCGCCGCCTTCCATGCGGTGTTCACGAGCTGCTGCACCGACAGGCCGGACTCGGCGATGGCGGTCTTGAGGGTCGCGACGTCGGCCTCGGACAGCGGCTTACCGGCCGGGATGACGTCCTGCCACAGCCACGTCTGCTTCGGCACCAGCGGTCCGAGGTAGCGCACCACCGGACCCATGTCGCGGTGCAGCAGCTTGAACCACGCCTTCGCGTATTCCTCGGCCAGCTCCTCCGGATGATCCAGCCAGCGGCGGGTGATCTCGCCGTAGATCGGGTCGAACCGCATCGACAGGTCGGTGGTCAGCATCGACGGGTGCGTCTTGCCGGTGCCCTGTGCCATGGGCACCGAGTTGGCCCAGCCGCCGTCCTTGGGCTTCCACTGGTTGGCCCCCTGCGGGCTCTTCGTCAGCTCCCACTCGTTGCCGTAGAGGATCTCCAGGAACGAGTTGTCCCATTTGGTCGGGGTGTGGGTCCAGGTCACCTCGAGGCCACTGCTGACGGCCTCGTTACCGACGCCGGGGTTGGCCCAGCCCAGACCCATCGCCTCGAGCGGCGCGGCCTCGGGCTCGACACCGTTCTCGATGTCCGTGGCGCCGTGGGTCTTACCGAAGGTGTGCCCACCGACGATCAGGGCCGCGGTCTCGACGTCGTTCATCGCCATCCGGCCGAAGGTCTCGCGGATGTCGATGGCGGCGGCCAGGTAGTCCGGGTTGCCTTCCGGGCCTTCCGGATTGACGTAGATCAGGCCCATGTGGCTGGCCGCCAGCGGGTTCTCCAGCTTGGTGCGGTCGGTGCCCGCGTAGCGGTCCTGCGAACCCAGCCACTCGTGCTCGGAGCCCCAGTAGATGTCCTCCTCGGGCTCCCAGAAGTCCGGGCGGCCGAACGCGAAGCCGGCGGTCTTGAAGCCCATGTGCTCCATGGCCCGGTTGCCCGCGTAGACGATCAGGTCGGACCAGGAGATCTTCTTGCCGTACTTCTTCTTCAGCGGCCACAGCAGGCGACGGGCCTTGTCCAGGCTGACGTTGTCGGGCCAGCTGTTGAGCGGGGCGAAGCGCTGCATGCCGCGACCGCCGCCACCGCGGCCGTCCTCCACGCGGTAGGTGCCGGCGGCGTGCCACGACATCCGGACGAACAGCGGACCGTAGTGGCCGAAGTCGGCGGGCCACCACTCCTGGGAATTGGTCAGCAGCTCGTCGAAGTCGCGCTGGAAGGCCTCGAAGTCGAGGGTCTTGACGGCCTCGCGGTAGTCGTAGCCCTCGTCCGTCGGGTCGATCGCCGGCGGGTTCTTCTGCAAAATCTTGAGGTTGACGGCGTTGGGCCACCAGTCCCGGTTGCTACCACCCTCGACAGGCGGCTTGATGCGCATCGGGCAACCGCTTTCGGCGGGCTCGGTCTGTGCTTCTCCGATCGGAGGGTGAGTTTCCTCAGGCACTGCACTTCCTTTCGAGGGTGGTGAATCGGCCGCGATCACGGATGTGATCGCGAAGCTGTTGCCGCGGCACAGTCGGGGCACACGCCCCAGTAGATGACCTCGGCCTCGTCGACGACGAAACCGTCGAGGACGCCGTGGGTGTCCGACGGGGTCAGGCAGGGCGCTTCCCCGGTGGCGCAGTCGATGTCGGCGATGGCGCCGCAGGACCGGCACACGACGTGGTGGTGGTTGTCCCCCACCCGGGTTTCGTACCGGGCCACCGACCCCGAGGGCTGGATGCGGCGGATCAGGCCGGCGGTGGTCAGCGCGGCCAGCACGTCGTAGACCGCTTGGCGGGAAACGTCGGGCAGGATCGCGCGAACCGCGTCGAAGACGCTTTCGGTGTCGGCGTGCGGACGGCCGGCCACCACCTCGAGGACTGCGAGGCGGGGCCGTGTCACACGGAGATCTGCGGAACGCAGCTGATCCGTGTAGTCGGTCGTCACGTGTTCACTTCTACGCGCTTTTTTGGACTGAGTCAAGACTTGACAGTGATGTCTGTCACGCTGATTCGCGGCGGGGAACCGGCGACAACTGCCGTTCGCAGAGGTCAAAGCCGTTGTTCCGCAGACACTTTAGGCGACCCGCGGCGCGCCCGCAGGGAAATCGCCCGAACGGCCGAACCTCGTTGTTCGGTTCGCCAGTGGATGTGGTGCCTGAGGCTGAACGTATGCGCAGAGTTTGCCGACGGCCGCCGAAACCGCGTCGCGCGATTGTTAATCTGCTGCATATGCAACGCAGCGTGACAGGCCACCCGGTTCGCCGGCCGGCTGCCGCGGGAGACCGCCGGGTACCCGCATGACCGCTGCCGGACAAAATCACTATTACTGGCTCACCTCACTGCTCGCCGTCCGTGGACTGCAGGCCAGAACCTGTCGGGTGATCGCCGCCCTCAACGCGGTGCTCGGCATGGTTCCCGCCGTGCTGATGCTCAGCCCCGCGGGCCCGCACGGCCCGGTGCGCCAGGCGATCGCCGTCGTCATCGGGGTCTTCGCGCTCGGCGTCGGCGCCGTCTGGCTGCGCCACTCCTGGCCGTCGCAGCAGTTCTCCGCGATCTCGGTGACCCTCGGCGCGATTCCGATGAGCGCGGCCTGCCTCATCATGACGGATCCGGTGCTCGGACTACTGGCGACCAGCGCGTTCATCTTCTCCAGCGGTTACGTCGCCTTCCTGCACCGCCCCAGCATGCTGGCCGGTCCGTGGCTACTCGGCGGACTCACGCTGGGCTACCTGGGAATCCGGGTCGGGTTGCACGACCCCGCGTTGGCCGCGTGCGCCGTCCTGATCATCGCGCTGCTCAACGCCTTCGTGTTCTTCACGTGCCGCGTCGCGATCGGGCTCAGCTCCACCGACATCCACCACAGTGAGATCGAACCGCTGACCGGGCTGCTCAACACCGACGGCCTGTACTCGCGCGCCGCGAACCTGCTCGCCGCCCGCAACCGGCAGGACGACCGTCACATGGTGCTCGCCGTGGTCAGCATCGACAGCTTCCCGCTGTTGTCCTCGATGTCCGGCCAGCGGCGCGCCAACCGGGCCCGCATCGACGTCAGTCAGGCGTTACGGGAGACGGTGCGCCGCAACGCCATTGCCGCGCACATCTCCGACAGCGAGTTCATCGTCGCGGACACCTTCACCACCCCCGACGCGTCGCCGCTGATCGACCGCGTGCAGGGCGCCATGAAGTCCACACCGTCCCGGGTGACGGCGAGCATCGGCGTCGTGTGCACCCCGCTGGCTCCACTGACGGTGCACCCGCCCGAGATCGTCATCGACGCGCTGCTGGCCGTGGCCGAGGAGGCCATGGAACGCGCCCGCGAGGACGGCGGCAACGACGTCCGCTACGACGTGCGCGACGACCTGCCGATCAACGAGTAGGCAATTCCGCCCGGATCCGCGGTGCGATGAGGCCCGCCAGGTAGTCGTGTCCGGCGTCGGTGGGGTGGACGCCGTCGGTCGCGATCAGATCGGGGCGGTCGACGAACCAGCGCTCGGCGATCGGGTCGACGAATGTGGCGCCGGCCATCCCCGCCTGCATGCCGAGCACGTCGCGGATCTGCAGCACCGCCGGCGGCACGTCGGCCGTCGGCCATGGCGGCCCGATCACGAGCAGCTTGGCGCCGGGCGCCGTCGCCCGCGCCTGGGCGAAGGCATCGTGCGCCATCCCCGACAGCTGCATGAGGTCGACGCCCTGGTCGTTGCGGGAGCCGAAGAACACCACCAGGGCGTCGTCCGGACGCACGGCGCGCCTGGTCAGGTCCAGGAAGATGCTGCCGTGGTCACCGCGCACGACATAGCCGGCCCGACCCTCGGCGGCGACATCGGCAGCGATCGGGACGCCCCACGCATCGAGGTTCCGGCCCGCCTGCGCCGTCCAGCTCCGCGGTCCTTGCCCACCGAAATTGGTGCCGTTGGTGTACGAATCGCTGATCACCGCGACGCGTTCGGGCGGCATCCCCGGACGCACGTACCGGTACGCGTGTGCCGGACCGGGCGCGCCCACCACGGACACCGCACACAGCGCAGCGGTCAGCAACAAGGCGGTCAGATGGCGCACTGGTCTCCCATGATCACTCGGTAGTACGAAGGATTCCGGTCAGCCCGCTCGTTCGGCGCGCTCGACATCGTCGTCGTCAGATATTGCTTGCAGTTTACGTTGTCCTGCAACAGCTTTCGAATCCTCTGCCGGTCCCACCATGCGGCGCATCCAGTGCCGCGCCGGTTCCTCGACATAGTGGAACAGCACCACGGCACCGGCGAACGAGCCGGCCAGCAGCGCCAGCACGATGAATTTGGTGCCCCAACTCGGCAGCATGTCGATGCGGTACTGCGCCGCGGCCCAGTTCCAGCTCTGGTGCACGAGCTCGTGGACCATGTACAGGCTGAACGACACCTTGCCGCCGTAGACCATGACACGGGTCGACAGCAGCGCGGGCAGGGTGCCGGTGCCGACCGACAGGGCCACCACGAGTGGCAGGAAGAAGACGTCGACGAGCCCGAAGTCATCGCGGATGGTCGGGATCGGATGTGCGTCGAACCAGTACACGAGGCCCACGATGAGGGCCAGCAGCACCACCGACAGCACGCCGGCGACGGTCCGGCCCCGATCGGTCAGGTTCAGCTTGCGCACCGCGGCACACGCCAGGGCCCCCGCGGTGAACTGCAGCACGATGCGCGGCAGCCAGCTCCACGGTGTGTAGAACTCGCCCGTGGCGGCCAGGAACAGCAGGGGCGGCAGCGTCACGCCGAACGCCAGCCACAGCAGCGTGCGGGCCCGGCTGGCGCGGGCCACCCGGAACAGCACGATGACCAGCAGCCCGAACAGCAGGTAGGCCAGCCATTCCGCGCTGATCGACCACGCCGGGCCGTCCCAGCTGGAGTTGTCGAAGAACGGCACCACCCACAGCTGAACCAGGAACAGCTGGCGCAGGTAGTTGGGGCCGGTGAGGGTGGCGGCTTCCGCCGACGGGAAGTCACCGACGTTGAGCGTGAAGATGATCCACGCCACGGCGAGATGCATGGTGACCAGGTAGACGGGCCAGACCCGGGCCAGCCGGAGCCACAGGAAATGCAGCGTCGCCCGCGTTGACCAGGCCGGTCCCATGCGCTCGAGGTAGTTCCACGTGAGGACGAAGCCACTGAGGATGAAGAACAGATCGACGCCCTGCGCGCCGCAGTCGAGGATCGGGGCCAGAGCGTCGCTCAGGGGCGGTGACGCCTGCTTCAACAGCGGACGGAAGTGGAACAGCACCACCCACACTGCGGCGACGATGCGCAGGCCGGACAGTGCCTTGATTTCACCGCTCGGCACAACACTCATGACGTGGAAAGGGTAACAGCGGCGACGACCCAGGTCCTGATGGGAAACCTGTGACTTTTCTTGGATGACACTCCCGAGCGCGTGATACCGGACCGAAATACATTCACCGGAGGGAATGGTGTGCGCTTCAGTAACTCTGCTCACAGAATTCGATGAAAGAAAGCCGGAAGCTGGAATATCCGGCCACTCGGGGGCATTCTGTAGATATGCTAATTAGGCGGAAATTCACGACATCAGCGGTCGCCGCGGTGGCCGCCACAGCAGCGATAATTGCCGCTCCGGCCGCAGCGATCACGCTCTCCGGAAGTGTCAGCCCGGACCGAACTGTGGTCGCTGACAACACCGGCTACGGCGGTCCTGACGGCCAGGGCGGCGGCGGTGGCTGTGGCAGCGGTGCGAACTGGCAGGGCTGCGGCGGCTGGAACCCGTTCACCGGCGGCTTCGGGCACGGCTGCGTCAACGGCATGTGCGGCGGCTGGGACGGCACCCGCGGCTGGGGCGGCTGACAACGCATTTGCTCGCCATCGCGAGATAATTGCGTTTTCCCTATTCGCTGCGGCGAATAGGAATTAGCTGTCGATGCCGAGCGCGGTAATTGCATTTACTTCGCCCGGGAAATCCCTAAGCTCGCGGCCATGGATGTCCCGAGCACGCGGCCCGACGCGCCGCATCTGGCCGACGTGGTGCCGGCCGTGCTGGCCGCGATGGGTGTGACCGGAGCCCAACGCGACGGAGTGCACCGGCCCATCGACCTGCCCGGCGGCATCCGTGGCGCGTGCGTCCTGCTGATCGACGGCCTCGGCGCACAGCTGCTCGACACCTACGCCGACGACGCGCCGGTACTGGCCGGGCTTCGCGGCCGGAACCTGCGCGTCGGCTATCCCGCCACCACCGCGGCGGGACTGGCGGCGGTGGGCACCGGCCGGCGCTCGGGCGAACACGGCATGGTCGGCTACTCGTTCCGGATTCCCGACCACGGCGTGGTGAACGCCCTGCGCTGGACGCCGCATCCGTTCGGCGCCGACCTACGCGACGTCCTGGTGCCCGAGGAAGTCCAGCCGCTGCCGACGACGTTCGGCCAGGCCGCTGCGGCCGGCATCGACGTCAGTGTCATCTCCGGCGCCGAATTCACCAACTCGGGACTCACGCGTGCCGTGCTCCGCGGCGGAAAGTATGTCGGGGTGCACCGCCTCGGTGACCTGGCGGCCCGGGTGCAGCAGACCGTCGCCGAGGGCGGATTCTGTTACGGCTACCACGCCGACCTGGACATGCTCGGCCATCTGTACGGCGCGGGGTCGACGGCGTGGCGCATGCAGTTACGGCAGGTGGACCGGCTGGTCGAATCGATCGTCGACGCCCTGCCGGCCGGCGGGCTGCTGGCGGTCGTTGCCGACCACGGCATGGTCAACCTCGCCGAAGCCGACGTCGTCGATATCGACGCGAGTCCGGAGCTGTTGGACGGCGTTGTCGCCGTCGCCGGGGAGGCGCGCGCACGGCACGTCTATGTCGCCGACGGGGCGACCGATGCGGTCGCCGACGGGTGGCGAGAAACGTTGGGCGCCAAAGCCTGGGTTCGTACCCGGGAGCAGGCCATCGAAGAGGGCTGGTTCGGCGCGCGGGTCAGTGCTGCCGCGCGCAGCCGCATCGGCGATGTCGTGGCCGCGGCCCGGGACAACGCCGGGTTGGTACGTCGGACGGTCGAGCCGCTGGAATCTGCCCTGATCGGACAGCACGGGTCATGGACAGATGCCGAGCAGCTGGTTCCGCTGCTGATCGCTTCCGGATAGCCGGAATTACTCCGGCTTCAGATGGGCGTCGTCGGCGAAAACGAGAGTGCCGCTGTCCAGCAGGACAGCCCAGCGGCGTGCCGCGTCGACAATATGGTCCTCACCGACATCGACCGAATAGCCCGCATGATCGCCGTAGTCCTCGACGATCACCCCACGCACGTCCTTGGCGTCGCCGCGGTTGACGCGAACCCGCATGTCAACGGCGAACTTGGCGTTCCTACCCATAACCACCCCAGCATTTCTGGTAATCACCGCAGGTACGGAACCTCGGCCCACCGACCTCTGCCCCGACGTCAGTAGGTACCGAACTTTAGGCCACCTCGACCACAGCGGCAAAGCAAACACCAATGATTGACAGGTAGATGGTACGCGTCGTACCAAGTAGCGTCGGCTACCGTCTTGGCCGTGATCGTGCTGCTGCCGCCCTCTGAGACCAAGCGCCCAGGTGGAGACGGAGCGCCACTGCAGCTCGGCGCGCTCAGTGTGCCCGAACTCACGCCGCTGCGCGCGGCGCTGCTCGACGAACTCGTCGAGCTCGCAGCCAACCCGGAAGCCAGCCGCAAGGCCCTCGCCATCTCCTCGTCGCAGGACTCGGAGATCCAGCGCAACGCCGAACTCCGCAGTGCCCCGACGATGCCGGCCATCGACCGCTACACCGGGGTGCTGTACGACGCCCTGGACGTCGGCTCGCTGCGCGGCGCCACCGCCACCCGCGCCCGCTCCCGGCTCGCCGTCGGATCGGCTCTGTTCGGACTGCTGCGCGCCGACGACCCGATTCCCGCGTACCGGCTTTCGGCGGCATCGAAACTGCCCGCCGGCGGCACCCTGGCCAGCCGGTGGAAGCCCGTCCTCGAACCGGTGCTGGCCCAGCTCCAGCAACAGGAGCTGATCGTCGATCTGCGGTCCGGCTCGTACGAGGCGCTCGGCAAGATTCCCGGCGCGGTGACCGTCGACGTCTACACCGAACACCCCGACGGACGGCGCACCGTCGTCAGCCACTTCAACAAGGCCCACAAGGGCCGGTTGGCCCGGGCGCTCGCCGGCAGCCGCGCCGAACCGAGCGATGCCGCCGGCGTCGCCGCCGTCGCCCGCCGTGCCGGCATGCGTGTCGAGCGCGACGGGGCACAGTTGACCGTCCTCGTCACGACGTGACGCCGGCGTCTGCGATAATGGTTCTCGAGGGGAGTATTCCTTCGCCGCGGTGTCGTCATCACGTTGCCCAATGTCGGGTAGCCGGTGCCGTGGGCCGCTTCGGCGGTGGTAGAGACCTCGGTCGTTTTCTGACGCCCGGAGGCACCCTCGCATGAATGTTTCGACGCTGGAATGGTCCATCACCCTCGGGGTGACGATCGCCGTACTGCTCTTCGACGTGGTGGTGATCGGCCGCCGCCCACATGAACCCACCACCCGCGAAACCGCGGGCTATCTGGCGCTCTACATCGGCCTCGCGGTCGCCTTCGGGATCTGGGTATGGCAGTTCCACGGCGGCAACTACGGCATCGAGTACTTCGCGGGCTGGCTCACCGAATACAGCCTGTCGGTCGACAACCTGTTCATCTTCCTGATCATCATGGCCAGCTTCAAGGTGCCGCGGGTACTGCAGCAGGAGGTGCTGCTGATCGGCATCATCCTGGCGCTGATCTTCCGCGGCATCTTCATCGCCCTTGGCGCCGTTGCCATTTCGCAGTTCTCGTGGATCTTCTACCTGTTCGGCGCATTCCTGGTGTACACCGCGATCAAGCTGGCCCGGGACACCGAGCACGATGACGACGCCGAGAACTCGATGGTGCGGTTCGCCCGCAAGTACCTCAAGGCCTCGGACCAGTGGGACGGCAGCAAGCTGCACACCGTCGTGAACGGCAAGCGAGTGCTGACCCCGATGATCCTCGTCATCATCGCGTTGGGGACCACCGATCTGCTGTTCGCGCTCGACTCGATCCCGGCGATCTACGGCCTCACGCAGGAGCCGTACCTGGTGTTCACCGCGAACGTCTTCGCGCTGATGGGTCTGCGCCAGCTGTACTTCCTGCTCGGCGACATGCTCAAGCGGCTGGTCTACCTGTCACAGGGCCTGGCCTTCATCCTCGCGTTCATCGGCGTGAAGCTGGTCCTGCACGCGCTGCACGAGAACACGCTGCCGTTCATCAACAGCGGCGAGCCCGTGCACGTACCGCAGATTCCCACGCTGCTGTCGCTGGCGGTCATCATCGTCACGCTCGTCATCACGACGGTGGCGAGCCTGTGGAAGACCCGCACGGACAACAAGGCCGCTACCGCCTGACAGGCTGCCCTGGTGACCGATCTCATGGACGACGCCATCGGGCAGGCGCAGCTGGTGGCCAGCGGTGCGGTGAGCAGCGCCGAGCTGCTGGAAGCCGCGATCACCCGACTCGAATCGGCGCGCCCGCTCAACGCCGTGGTCACCGATCTGTTCGACCGCGGCCGCGAACAGGCCCGCCGGCTCGATGAGTCCGGTGCGCTGCGCACCGGCACGGCCGGACCGCTGGCCGGGGTGCCGTTCCTGCTCAAGGACCTCGGGGCGTCGCTGGCCGGCGCCCCGGAGGCCATGGGATCCCGGGCGCTGCGCAGCCATGTCGCCGACCAGACCGCCTGGATCGTGCAGCGGTATCTGGACGCCGGGCTGGTGATCTTCGGCAAGACCAACACCCCGGAGTGGGGCAACCACTGCACCACCGAACCGTCCCTCTTCGGGCCGACGGTCAATCCGTGGTCACCGGAGGTCACCCCGGGCGGGTCGAGCGGAGGATCCGCCGCCGCCGTCGCGGCCGGCATCGTCCCCGCCGCCTCCGGTGGCGACGGCACCGGCTCGATCCGGGTGCCGGCATCGTGCTGCGGCGTCGTCGGCCTCAAACCGCGCCGCGCCCGGACCTCGTTCGCGCCGAGCGGCGGGCACGGGCTGGAGGGGCTGGTCAACGAGCATGCCCTGACCCGCACCGTCCGCGACTGCGCAGCGCTGCTCGATGCCGTCACCGGTTGCGCACCGGGCGACCCGTACTCTGCGCCCCGGCCCGCCCAGCCGTTCCTCGACGCCATCGCGCAGACTCCGGCGGCGCAACGCATCGCGATCGCGGTGGATTCGCCGTTCCCGGGGCCGGGCACCGACCCGCAGGTCGCCGCTGCGGTTGAGGCCACCGGCGCGCTGCTGGCGGGCCTGGGCCACCAGGTCGAGCCGTCGGCGCCGAGCATCGATCCGGACGCTGTCGCCGACGCCGTCGCGGTGCTGCACCGGGTCAGCAACGTCCAGCTGCATGAGCTGGCCGCCGCGCACCTGGGCCGCCCGCCACGTGAAGACGAGTTCGAACCGAGCACCTGGATGATGATCCGTGAGGGATTCGCCACCACCGGCCTGGCCTACGCCGAAGCCATCGCGGCCGTCCACGACCAGACCCGGCGGTTCGCCGCCGGGATGGCCGGCCACGACGTCCTGCTGGTGCCGACACTGCTGTCCGGACCGCCGCCGTACGGCCTGCTCGATCAGCCCCGCGCCGGCACCCGGGAATTCTTCGACGTCGAATTCGCCACCACCGGCTGGACGCCACTGGCCAATGTGACGGGCTGGGCCGCCATTTCCCTGCCGCTGGGCCGCACCGCGGACGGACTGCCCATCGGCGTCCAGCTGATGGCGCCGGACGAGACCATCTTGCTGCAGCTGGCCCGGCAGCTGGAGCAAGCCGCGCCCTGGGCCGACCGCTACCCACGCCCCTGAGCCCGCACACTGCGTCGTGCAACAATTCGGGCATGGTCATGTCGATCGATCGCCCGAAGCTGGAAGGCAACATCGCCGTCGGCGAGGACCGCCAGATCGGTTTCGCCGAGTTCGGGGATCCGCAGGGACGCGCCGTGTTCTGGCTGCATGGGACGCCCGGCGCACGCCGGCAGATCCCGACCGAGGCCCGTGCGTTCGCCGCCCAAAAGAACATCCGGCTGATCGGCATCGACCGCCCCGGCATCGGGTCCTCGACGCCGTACCAGTACGAGAACGTGCTCGGGTTCACCGAGGATCTGCGGACCATCGCCGACACCCTCGGCATCAACCGGTTCGCGGTGATCGGCCTGTCCGGCGGCGGGCCCTACACGCTGGCCACCGCGTCCGCCATGCCCGACCGGGTGGTGATGGCCGCTGTGCTGGGCGGCGTCGCGCCGTTGATCGGCGAGGACGGCATCAGCAGCGGTCTGATGGAGCTGGCCAAGATCGTCCGGCCGATCATCGAGGTCGCCGACACCCCCATCCGCTGGGTGGCCGGGTCACTCATCAAGGTGATCGCGCCGTTCGGCTCCCCGGCACTCGACCTGTATGCCCGCATCTCCCCCGACGGCGACCGGAACCTGTTGAGCCGTCCGGAGTTCAAGGCGATGTTCCTCGACGACCTGCTCAACGGCAGCCGCAAGCAGCTCGCGGCTCCGTTCGCCGACATCGTCGTGTTCGCCCGCGACTGGGGCTTCCGGCTGGCGGACATCAAGGTGCCGGTGCGCTGGTGGCATGGCGATGCCGACCACATCGTGCCCTACGCCCACGGTCAGCACGCGGTGGCGCGCATCGCCGACGCCGAGATGTACACGCTGCCGGGTGAGAGCCACCTCGCGGGTCTCGGTGTGCCCGAAGAAATCCTGACCAAGATTCTCGAGGTCTGGGACACCCGGTAACCGGGGTCAGACCGTCGCGGGCTGACCGCTGAGGACGCGGCGCAGCATGTGCATGGCGACGGTCGTCGACCGCTCCCTGATGTCGGCCCGGTTGCCGGGCAGGTGAATGGTCCGGGTGTGGTACCCGCCGTCAGCCAGCCCGACACTGAAACACACTGTGCCGACCGGCTTTTCGTCGCTACCGCCGCCCGGTCCGGCGATGCCGGTGATGCCCACGGCGACGTCGGCGCGCAGCCGCTGCAGTGCGCCGGCCGCCATGGCCTCGGCGACCGGTTCGGAAACCGCACCGTGGGCCGCGATCAACGCGGGATCGACGCCGAGCAGGTCGGCCTTGGCCTCGTTCGAGTACGACACCACACCACCGGCCAGATAGGCCGACGAGCCGGGCCGGTCGGCCAGCCGCGCCGCCAGCAGCCCTGCCGTGCACGACTCGGCCGTTGCGATGGTCCGGCCCGAAAGCAGTTGCGCCACTTGATCATCGACCAGAGCACCGTCCTCGGAGAAGACGTCGTGCGGATGCCGCTCACGCAGCAGCGCGGCCAGTTGCCGGTAGCTCTCGGCGGCGCCGGGTTCGTAGCGGGTGACGATCTCCAGCTCGCCGCGACGCAGACACGTCGTGATCTCCAGCCCCGCGAAACCGGGCACCAGAGTTTCGGCGTCCCGCAGCGTCTCGGCCAGCCCCGACTCGGGTAGGCCGAACATCCGGATGGTTTCCTGCCGGTAGACGGTGCGGCCGGCGATCGCCCGTTGCGCTGTCGCGGTCTCGATCGCGCGGCTCCACATCGGCTGCAGCTCGCGGGGCGGCCCGGGAAGCACGATCACTGTCGGCGCACCGCCGGTCCGGGTGACCACGACGCCCGGCGCCGTGCCGACGGGATCGAGGATCTCGACACCCTCGGCGCTCCCGCCCGCCGGCACCAGCGCCTGCTTGCGGTTGGCCGCGCGTACCGCCTCGAAGTCGCCGCCTGGGAAGCGGCCCATGAAGGACCGCAGGATCTCGGCGATGCGCTCCTCGAGCGCTTCGTCGAGCACCAGCTCGCGGCCACAGAACTTGGTCACGACCGCGACGGTCATGTCGTCGGCCGTCGGCCCGAGGCCACCGCTGGTGACGATCAGGTCGACGCCTTGTGCGGCAAGGAATTTGAGTTGGGCCTCGATGTCCTCGGGTCGGTCACCACAGATGGTGATGTGCGCGAGTTCGACGCCGAGTTCGAGCAGCCGATCGGCCAGCCACGGCCCGTTGAGGTCCTGGACCCGGCCGGTGAGAACTTCGGTTCCGGTCACCACGATGCCCGCACGCACGCCCATGGCGATCACATTACGGCGCTGCCGGCGGGCACCGCGGACTGAGTCAGCCCGCCAGCCAGGCGCGCACGGTGTCGAGTTCGCGGGTGTAGTTCTCCATGATGTCTTCGTGGAAGCGCGTGCCGCCGCTGATCGCGTCGTCACCGCGCCAGATGACCCGCACCCGGGACGCGCCACGCAGGTAGACGTCGACGCGGTCGTCCGTGTGGCGCTGCCACCCGCTGGCGGCGGTGCGCTCGGCCAGTGCGGAACGTTCGTCAGCCATCTGTCTCTCCTTCGTGTGTGCGTTCATCATGTCCTATGCGCCCGGCCTCGGGCCCCGCGGTACCGCGTCGGGCGCCGCAGGCCGGGGAGCGGGCTCCGCCAGGCCCGGGTCGGCGATCGCGGCGCGGGAGGCCGCCTCCGCCGAGTCCGACGGCCGGTTGCTGCCCGTCACCGGGACCGTCACCGGCGGCGTGTTGTAGCCGCCGACGCGGACCCAGCCCGCGTTGATGCCCGGTTTGGGCACCAGGCCCCGCACGTGCGCGGTCTCCCCCGGATACACCGTGACGTAGTTGTCGCTGTACTCGATGGGCAGGATTTCGTCGGAGTCCGGAGCAGTGGTCAGCTCGGCCCGCTCGAAGAACGCGACCTGCTTGGTCGGGTTGCGCAACGTGATGTCGACGACCTGCTGGCCGTCACCGTTCACCGAACCGGTCGCGCTGACGTCCAAGCGGGCCTTCGTCATGTAGTTCAGCGGCGTCATGTCCGCCCAGGCGGTCTGGTGCAGTTCGAAGGCGACGTCCTTGCGGGGGTCTCCAATGTCGTCCTGCTGCGACTGCCAGTAGTCGTTGTCAGCGATGACCTCGCCGACGGGGTTCAGCAGCTCGCACCGCACGAAGAACACGCGGGAGTCCGGCACTTCGCGCGGCAGCGTCATCGCCACGGCGGCAGCACCAGAGACGACGTCGTACGGGTCGCTGGTGCGGTCGTCACGCACGTTCCCGTTGATGTCGTAGATGCGGGTGCGCACCCGGAGGCCGACGGCGTTCTCCGGGCTCTGGTTGGTGATGCTGACCTTGGCGGTGCTGTGGTCGCCGGTCGCGTACGAATCGAACGTCACCGACAGCGGCTGCAGGCCCTTCTTCGCGCCGTAGTACGCACCGCCGGGCCGCAGGTAGTAGTCGAAGATGTTGCCGAAGAACGACGGCCAGTGGTTGTTGAGCATCCAGTAGATCGTCATCTTGCGGTCCGCCCAGCCCAGGGCGGCGAACGACTCGAACTGGGCCCGCGTCGCCTCGTAGTGGGCCAACTGCGCCTTGCGCGTGAATTCCTCGGCGCCGCTGGAGGATCCGTAGCGCTGCACGACGGCGTTGCGGATGCTCGCGAGGGCCTCGTTGCCGGGATTGGAACCGGCGTGGAAGTACCACATGTCGTTGATGGGCCAGAGCTTGTCCGGCGGGATGAACTTGCGCAGGCTCGCGAACGGCGGGATGTGCTCGTTGTCGCCCTGTTCGGCCGACGCGCCGCGGGCGGCGGCGTACGCACCGTCGAACCAGTACGCGGGCGGCCGCCACGTGTACGGGCCGGCCATCTGGATGCCGTCCCACAGTCGGTTGCCCGACGAGTCGGTCGTGTAGGACGACACCGTGTCGACAACGGCGTTCTGCCAGTGCAGCTTTCGCAGAATCTCGTGGTACTGCTCGAGGATGTCGGCGGGCGGGTGCCCGTCGCTGGCATTGGCCCAGACGAATGCCGACGCATGCGACCGCAGCATCGTGATCTGCGAGCTCAGGCTGTCCTGCGCGACCCGGTGGTCCTCCTGGCCCCACTGCGGCCACTTCTCCCACTGGTTACAGCACATCCAGCCCACCATGAGCGGGATGCCGAGTTCGTCGGCCCGCTCGATGAATCGGGCGCCGGGAATCTTCGATTCCATCCGGATCATGTTCAGACCCAGATCCTTGACGTAGCGCAGGATCGCGTTGTCACGGTCGGGATCGTCGCGGTACAGCAGATCGGGGGTGTAGGTCGCGCCGCGCGCCAGGAAGTCGCGGCCGTTGACCTTGAGGTAGAAGTTGCCGCCGGAGCCCAGTTGCGGGAACTCCTCGCTGCCGTCGCGGCCCTGCTCGATGGACCGGATGCCGAAGCGCTGCTTCAGCTCGTCGGTGGCCTGCCCGTACTGCAGGAACTGGATCCGCAGGTCGTACAGATCGGGCCTGCCCATGGTGTACGGCCACCACAGGTCCGGATGGGAGACGCGCAACGCCTCATAGTCGCCGGGGCTGAACGTGACGTCGCGGCTCTCCCCCGGCCCGAGCGACACCGGCCGCTCGATGTCGATGTCCGCCTTGCCGGCGCGCGTGATGGTCGCCCGGACGACGCCGTTGACGCGCTGGTCGGAGTAGTTGGTCAGGCCCGAGCGGACGCTCAGCTGGGCGCTGTCGGTGCGCGGCAACGGCAGCTGGCTGTTCACGGTCGCGTCGGTGATCGCCACGTCGCCGGACATCTTCAGGGTGACGGGCTTGAGGATGCCGGCGTTGCGGTCCGCCACGAACGAGTTGCCGTTGGCCGGGTTCTTGCCGGGCCCCTGATAACCGAGGTAGTTCCAGTTGATCCAGTCGAACCAGCTGTCGGCCAGTTCCACGCCGTCGACGTCCTGCAGCGCGCGCTCCGGGGTCACCTTGACGGCGAGCGTGTTGGTGCGGCCGCGGTCGATCCACCTCGACACGTCGAGGGTGTGGTCGACGTACATGCCCGCGATCTGCCGGCTGTCGGCGATCTGATGCCCGTTCAGCCAGATCTCGGCCCGGTAGTTGATGCCGGGAAAGTTGAGCCGGTACGTCGAGTGCCCCGCCGGTGCGACGAATGTGGTGCGGTACCACCAGTCCTGCTTGTACAGGTCCTGCGGCACCTTGGTCAGCAGGTTGTCGCCGTAGTAGAGGTCCGGGTAGGTGCCGTCGTCCTGCAGTGCCTCGAGCACCGTCGCCGGCATGTGCCGCACCTGGTGCCAGCCGGGCCCGGCGGCCGGGAATCCGTCGAGGCTGAGCTGTGCGCCGGTGGCCACCATGCCCTGCGCGGAGGACAGCTGCCAGCCTTGCGCGAGCTCCACTTCGGCGGCTGCGCTCATGGGCCTCAGCAGGCGCGGCAGATCGCCGGTGCACGCGAACAGCAGCACCAGAGACATGACGGCACCCAGCACTGCACCGCGGCGCAACTCGGTTGAGATAGCCCTGCTCCCTCCGAAACGACAGCATCTGAACGCGCTTCTACAACCGAATGCGCGATGTGGGGGCACCTCATTGTGCCCCGTCAGACCGGCAGTTCCGGAATCGCTGAGGTCAGAACTTGTGTGGCACGTCGGTCGTCAGGCCGCCGTCGACGACGAACTCGCTGCCGGTGGCAAACGACGATTCGTCGCTGGCCAGGAACACCACAAAAGTCGCTACCTCGTCGGACTGCCCGGGCCGGCCCAGCGGCGCGATCATCATGTCATCGGGAAAATATTTGGTCATCGGCGTGCGGATGAAGCCCGGCAGGATCGTGTTGACCCGGATCTTGTCCTTACCGAGGTCGATCGCTGCCGATTTCGTCAGGCCGCGCACCGCCCACTTGGACGCGACATACGCATGCAGCAGCGTCGCACCGCGCATGCCCTCGATGGACGAGATGTTGATGATCGAGCCGGCGCCGGCCTCGCGCATCGGCGCGACGACTGCCTGCATCCCGAGGAAGGTGCCGGTGAGGTTGACGTCGATGCACTTCTGCCACTTGGCCATGTCGAACTCGCCGATCTTGCCGAGGGCACTGATGCCGGCGTTGTTGACCAGGACATTGAGCAGGCCGAACTGTTCGGTGGCCGTGGCGACTGCCGCTGCCCACTGCTCGGCGTCGGTGACGTCGAGGTGGACGTAGCGGGCGGCGTCCCCGAGTTCGGCGGCCAGGGCCTCACCGGGCTCGTCGAGGATGTCGCCGATGACGACCTTGGCGCCCTCGCCGACCAGCATCCGGGCGTGCGCCGCACCCATCCCCCGTGCGCCGCCAGTGATCAGTGCAACTTTTCCGTCCACGCGTCCCATGACGGGTCACGCTACCGCCCGGCCGGCCCGGCATACTGGTCAGCATGTCTGCGCCGAACGCCGGACCGATCACGGGGCCGATCACTGCGGTCGACCCCGATGACACCGGCGCGAAGAGCACGAATGTCGGCGCGTTCTTCGACGTCGACGGCACGCTGGTGTCCGGCTTCATCGCGACCGTGCACGCCGCCCACCGGTTCCGGCAGCGGCAGGCGGCTTTCGGCGAGCTCACCGGAATTCTCGAGGCGACGGTGCGATACAAGTTGCGCCGCATGGAGTTCGAGCGCTTGCTGGTGCGCGCCGCCGGCTACCTGCGCGGCGAGTCCCTCGCGGAGCAGGAGGCACTCGGCGAGCAACTGTTCCACAGCCACGTGCAGGCCAGGATCTTCCCGACGATGCGCGAGGTCGTGCGCGCCCACCAGCGGTCCGGCCACACGGTGGTGCTGAGTTCGTCGGCCCTGACGATGCATGTCATGCCGCTGGCCCGCTACCTCGGCGTCGAGCACGTCATCTGCAATCACTTCACCGTCGACGCCGACGGCACCCTTACCGGTGACATCGTGCGGCCCATCGTCTGGGGCCACCGCAAGGCCGCCGCGGTCGAGGCGTTCAGCCAGGCGAATCAGGTTGACCTGCAACAGAGTTACTTCTACGCCGATGGCGATGAAGACCTGCCGCTGATGCGCGTCGTGGGGCACCCCATTCCGGTCAATCCGCGTCCCGGGCTGGCAGCCGAAGCGGAGCGACTCGGGTGGACGGTGGTCCGCGCGGCGGCCGCGCCCAGCGCTCGACCGGCTTGGCTACGACGACTCACGCGTCGCTGAGCTTCTGGAACGGCCGTCGCCCGAAATCTGGGCCCGAATCCGCGCGTAGCCTTGCGCGCCGGACCGTCACGCGGTACTAAATTAGAACACGTTTCAGTTTTGCCGCTTTCCGCCTCGGCCCCAGCACAAGGAACCCCAATGCGTACCGCTATCTGCGACCAACTCGGCATCGAATACCCGATCTTCGCCTTCACCCACTGCCGCGACGTGGTCGTGGCAGTCAGCAAAGCCGGCGGCTTCGGTGTCCTTGGCGCGGTCGGCTTCTCCCCCGAACAGCTCGAGATCGAGCTGAAGTGGATCGACGAGAACATCGGCGACCACCCCTACGGCGTCGACATCGTCATCCCCAACAAGTACGAGGGCATGGACCAGGTCGACCTGGACCCCGACGTGCTCAAGAAGCAGCTCAACGCGCTGGTGCCCCAGGAGCACCTGGACTTCGCGAAGAAACTCCTCGCCGACCACGGCGTGCCGGTCGACCACAGCGACGACGACGCCCTGCAGCTGCTCGGCTGGACCGAGGCCACCGCGACCCCGCAGGTCGAGGTCGCGCTGCAGCACCCGAAGTGCACGCTGATCGCCAACGCGCTGGGCACCCCGCCGAAGGACATGATCGACCACATCCACGCCGAGGGCCGCAAGGTCGCCGCGCTGTGCGGCTCGCCGTCGCAGGCCCGCAAGCACGCCGACGCGGGCGTCGACATCATCATCGCCCAGGGCGGCGAGGCCGGCGGGCACAGCGGTGAGATCGGCTCGATCGTGCTGTGGCCCCAGGTGGTCAAGGAGGTCGCGCCCGTCCCCGTGCTGGCCGCCGGTGGCATCGGCAGCGGCCAGCAGATCGCCGCGGCGCTGGCGCTCGGCGCGCAGGGCGCGTGGACCGGTTCGCAGTGGGTGATGGTCGAGGAGAGCGAACACTCCGAGCAGCAGCACGCGGCCTACGCCAAGGCCAGCAGCAAGGACACCGTGCGCAGCCGGTCGTTCACCGGCAAGCCGGCGCGGATGCTGCGCAACGACTGGACCGAGGCCTGGGAGCAGGAGGGCAACCCGAAGCCGCTCGGAATGCCCTTGCAGTACATGGTTTCCGGCATGGCGGTGGCAGCCACGCACAAGTACCCCAACGAGAGCGTCGACGTCGCGTTCAACCCCGTCGGCCAGGTGGTCGGACAGTTCACGAAGGTCGAGAAGACCGCCACGGTGATCGAGCGCTGGGTGCGGGAGTACCTGGAGGCCACCGGCCGGCTCGAGGAACTGAACGAAGCCGCGTCCGTGTGATCGAGGCCGCCGGCAGCGGGTTCCTGATCGCCGTCTTGTGGATGGACCTGATCTTCGATGTTCAGGTGCTCCCCCACCGCAAGGCGGCGGAACTGCCGGAACCCGTGCTGGCGTCCATCGCCGCGTACTACCACCGGGCCACCACCACGTCGCGCCCGATGAGCCTGTTGATCGCCGCCGTGATGTTGATCCTGTTGGCGGCGTTGGCTTTTGACGCTTTCCAGGGCGTCCTTCCGGCGTGGCTGGTCTGGGTCGCAGCCGTCCTGGCCGGCGGCCCCGTGCTGCTCGCGTTGCTGCGCACCGTCCCGCACGCCGTCGCACTGGGGCACCGGAGCGGGACCACTGCTGAACAATCCGGGCTGGCGCGATCGGTGTGCCGCGACCATCTGCTGTGTTTCGGCGGGATGTCGGCGTTCCTGGCGCTTGTCCTGACCGTAGGGATTTGACCCCGCGTTGACGACGAGGGCTACTCGACCTTTCACACCCTCAGTGCAGGCTCAACGCAGAGTTGCCGCAAATAACCGTTGATCCTGCAGTGACGGCGAGGGCCACTCGACCTTTTGCGCCCTACGCTCAGGATCAACGCAGCCGCAGCCCGCAAACCCGCACAAATTCGTGCCTAGACCGCCGCCAACCGATTATGTAGGGTTGCATACATAATCTGACGGAAGGGCGCGAATGGCCGGTCCACGTGAACGCATGATCGTGTCCGCGGCACTGCTCATCCGCGAGCGCGGCGCACAATCGACGGCCATCTCGGACGTGCTCGCCCACAGCGGGGCACCCCGCGGCTCGGCATATCATCACTTCCCGGGTGGTCGCACCGAACTGCTCTGCGAGGCAATCGATTTCGCCAGCGAGCACATCGCCCGCCGGATTACGAAGGCCGGCACCGCACTCGAGGCACTCGACGTGCTGGTCGACGGCTTCCGCACACAACTCACCGAAACCGGCTTCCGGGCCGGCTGCCCGGTGGTCGCGGTCGCCGTCGAGGCCGACAACCCGCCCGTCATCGAACGGGCCGCCGCTGCCTTCACCCGCTGGCTCGCCCAGCTCGAAGCGCAGCTGCGCGCCGACGGCGCTTCGGCCGAACAAGCCGCCGAACTGGCCATGCTCGCCACCACCGCCATCGAAGGCGCCGTGCTGGTGGCCCGCACCACCGGCACCACCACCCCATTGGACCTCGTGCATCGGCAGCTGCGCGCCCTCGTGACTGCCGCAACCGACCCCGAACGGAAGGCGTTGTCATGACCGAAACCGAGGAGTGGCAGTCCACCGCCTGCATCCTGTGCGAGTGCAACTGCGGCATCGTCGTCCAGCTGGAGGGCCGGACGTTGTCGAAAATCCGAGGGGACAAGGCACATCCGGCCTCGCAGGGCTATACCTGCAACAAGGCACTGAGGCTGGACCACTATCAGAACAATCGCGACCGCCTCACCTCGCCGATGCGTCGGCGGCCCGACGGCACCTATGAGGAAATCGACTGGGACACCGCCATATCCGAGATCGCCGGCGGCTTCGCGCGGATCCGCGACGAGCACGGTGGCGACAAGATTTTCTACTACGGTGGCGGCGGCCAGGGTAACCACCTGGGCGGCGCCTACAGCGGCGCGTTCCTCAAGGCACTCGGCAGCCGGTACCGGTCGAATGCGTTGGCGCAGGAGAAGACCGGCGAGTTCTGGGTCGACGCACAGCTCTACGGCGGACACACCCGCGGCGAGTTCGAGCACGCCGAGGTATCGGTGTTCATCGGGAAGAACCCATGGATGTCGCAGAGCTTCCCGCGCGCCCGTACCGTGCTGCAGGACATCGCGAAAGACCCGCAGCGGTCGATGATCGTCATCGATCCCGTGCTCACCGACACCGCCAAGATGGCCGACTTCCACCTGCGGGTGCGGCCCGGGACGGACGCGTGGTGCCTGTCGGCCCTGGCCGCGGTCCTGGTCCAGGAAAACCTCTGCGACGAGGCGTTTCTCGCCGAACACGTCACGGGCGTCGAACCGGTGCGGGGTGCTCTGCGCGCCGTGGACGTCGACGAGTTCGCCCGGCGCTGCGGCGTCGACGCCGAGCTGCTGCGCGCCGCGGCGCGCCGGATTGCCGCTGCGGCAAGCGTTTCGGTGTTCGAGGACCTCGGCGTGCAGCAGGCGCCCAACAGCACCCTGTGCTCCTACCTGAACAAGATGCTGTGGATCCTGACCGGCAACTTCGCCAAACGCGGTGCGCAGCATCTGCATTCGTCGTTCGCGCCGCTGTTCGCGGCGGGCGGTGTGGGCCGTTCGCCGGTGACCGGCGCGCCCATCATCGCCGGGCTGCTGCCGTCCAACGTCGTGCCGCAGGAGATCCTGACCGATCATCCGGACCGATTCCGCGCCATGATCGTCGAGAGCAGCAACCCCGCGCATTCCATCGCGGACTCGAACGCCGTGCGCGACGCACTCGGCGCGCTGGAGCTGCTGGTCGTCATCGACGTCGCGATGACCGAGACCGCCCGGTTGGCCCACTATGTGCTGCCGGCGGCGAGCCAGTTCGAGAAACCCGAGGCCACGTTCTTCAACCTCGAGTTCCCGCACAACACCTTCCACCTGCGCCATCCACTCATGACGCCGCTGGCCGGCACCCTGCCCGAACCCGAGATCTGGGCGCGGCTGGTCCGCGCGCTGGGCGTCGTCGACGACGGTGAACTGGACCCCCTGCGCCGGGCCGCGCGCGAGGGCCTCGACGCGTACCTCGGGGCGTTCTTCGGCGCGGTCGGCGCCAATCCGTCGCTCGGTCGCGTGCTGCCGTACGTGCTGTACGAAACCCTGGGCCCGACGCTGCCGGACGGATTGGCCGGTGCGGCCGCGTTGTGGGGGCTGGCGCAGAAGACCGCGATGACGTATCCCGATGCGGTCCGCAAGGCAGGGCATGCCGACGGCAACGCACTGTTCACCGCGATCCTCGAAGGCCGGTCCGGGGTGACGTTCACGGAGCACGAATACGAGGACGACTGGAGTCTGGTCACCCATGCCGACCGCCGGTTCGCGCTCGAGATACCCGAGATGCTCACCGAACTCGGTGCGCTCGCCACCGACCGGCCGCCGCTGATCTCCGACGAGTACCCGATCGTGCTCTCGGCCGGTGAGCGACGCGCGTTCACCGCCAACGACATCATCCGGGACCCGGGCTGGCGCAAGCGCGACGCCGACGGCGCGCTCCGGGTCAGCGTGGAAGACGCCGCGGCGCTGGGACTGGTCGACGGCGGCCGGGCCCGGATCACGACGGCCGCCGGTACTGCGGAAGCCTCGGTGGAAGTCACCGACGTCATGCTGCCCGGCCATGCCTCGCTGCCCAACGGGTTCGGCGTGGACTTCACCGAGGCCGACGGCGAGAAGCGGGTGCCCGGGGTGGCACCCAACGACCTCACCTCGGCGGACTGGCGCGACGCGTTCGCGGGGACCCCGTGGCACAAGCACGTGCCGGCCCGGATCGAGGCGCTGACGGCCTGACTAGGTGGCGACCGGGTCGTTCGGCAGGAGCAGCCGGTCGATCGCGCTGACGCTGTCGGGCGACAGCCCCTCGCGCATGACGGCTTCGAGAAACTGTGTCGCGACGGCCTTGACCTTGACGTGGGTGAGTTGCGAGCGCCACGTCAGGATGTCGAAGGCGCGGTCGGCGTCGATGCCGTATGCCGCCATCAGGACGCCCTTGGCCTGCTCGATGGTGGCGCGGGACTTCACGACCTCTTTGATCTCCGAGGTGAGGTCGGCCTGCATGGTTTCGGTGACGTCGACGTAGTAGCCGTGCGTGCCGATCACCTGACCCGACTGGTCGGTCACGTGGTCACCGACCACCACCATCCAGTGGGTCTTGCCATCGACGTCGATGATCCGGTGCCGACTGCTGAACAGGCCTCCCGACCGCACGCGGTCCAGAATTTCGGCCACCCGGGCCCGGTCGTCGGGGTGTTTGTGGCTCAGCAGCAATTCGGTCGTGGGCTCCACCTGTCCCGGCGCGTAGCCGTGCATGCGGGCCACCTCGTCGGACCACACCCACCGCTGATCGGCGACGAGGAACTTGAATCCGCCGGCTTTCGGCGAATCGCCGCCGGCCAGTACAGCGGCGACTTCCCAGTGCTCGGAGGCGTTGTCGGCATCGGCGTCACCGGCCAGTGCATCAGGCATACGGAACCAATCGTTGATCTCTATGAGGGCTATGCCCGGCCGTGCTGACGGTCGGCCCGCAAATACTAGCTGCTATGTCAGCTCTCTGACATAGCAAACCACTGAAGGTGACCTGTTCGTATCGGAACTGCACACCTGTCGAGTAGCTTGCTTGAGTGGGCATGGGAGTTCAGTGAGCGATCTGCACCGCAACGCGGTGCTCGCCACCTTCGACAGCGACCGCCTGGATCGGCTGCTGCCGCACATCCAGGTCGACTTCAGCCCCATCGGCCACGTCGCGCAACGGGCCGGGAACCCGTTGCGCCACATACATTTTCCTCTCGACTCGGTGTATTCCGTCTTGGCCGAATCCGAGCACGGCGCCGGGGTCGAAGTGGGTACCGTGGGATCCGAGGGCCTGGTCGGCATCGCCGGGCATCTGGGTGCGCACAACAGCCGCCAGACCGTCGTCTGCTGGTGTGCCGGCGACACCGCCTACGTTCCGGTCGCGGAATTTCTCCGGGCGACCACAGAAGGGGGTCCGTGGCACGACGCCATCGACCGGTTCACCGACTATCTGCTCATCCAGACGGCTCAGAACGTGCTGTGCATCAGCCAGCACTCGGTGCGGGCGCGGTTGGCGCGCTGGCTCCTGGCCGCCCATGATCGATACGACTGCCAGCAGTTCTCGAGCACCCAGGAAAGCCTCTCGCAGATGCTGGGCGTGCAGCGCCCGACCATCTCCGACACGGCGGCGCGGATGCAACGCGAGGGCCTGATCACCTACCGGCGCGGCAACATCGAGATCGTCGACCGCGCCGGACTCCGGCAGATCGCGTGCGAGTGCTACCGAGTTGTCGACCAGGCGCTCACGGCAGTGCGCGACGCCGGCCGGCCGAACTAGCCGACCGGGTCCTCCGGCGCGGGGGCCGGAGCTGCGACCGGTGCCTGCGGACCGGCGGGCATCCCCGCGGGCGGTGCCGCGTCGGCGTCCATCGGGCGCTGCGCCAGCAGCACGAGGGCCTGCTTCGGGCTGATCTCGCGCTCCTGGACGGCATGCCACACATCGCGCAGATACGACAGCTGGTCGGTGTCCTGCGAGCCTTCCGCAGTGGTCGTGGTGTACGGCGGCAGATTCTCGGGACTGGACAGGTGCGGCACCGGTGCGGCGTTCGCCACCGGGACCGGCTTCCCGACCGGAGCCGGCTTGGGATCCGCGGGCGGCGGCGGCGGATCGATCGGCGCGGCCGAGAGGTCGACCGGCGCGGTGTCGTCGGCCCACGCGGCGGCCGGCGTGACCGGCAGCAGCAACGCTGCGCAGGCCAGACCTACGGCGCGGAATTTGACGCTGTCCAGGATTCTCATGTGTTGCCCTCCCGTCCGTCTCCGGTAACCAATGGTGCTACAGGTGACTGCGGTATGGCTGGGAATTTGCCGGATCAATGTGGTGCGGCCGTACGAATCCCTTCTGGTGTCCGACGCCGCGACGGACCCGCAACAGGGCGATCGGCTACGACGAATAGTCCCCGTCCGTTCGGCGGGCATCAGCGTTGGCCCAGAATCCGAGCCGAATTATCGGCATAACCTTGCGGCTCCGACCGGCACGCGGTACTAAATTGGAACACGTTGCAGAGTGAGGAGCGTCACATGGCGGCACCCAACATCCCAGCCGGATTCGACTTCACCGACCCCGATATCTACGCGCAGCGGCTGCCGGTCACTGAGCTGGCCGAACTGCGCCACGTCGCGCCGATCTGGTGGAACGAACAGCCCATGGGCAAGGGTGGCTTCGACGATGGTGGCTACTGGGTGGTGACGCGGCACAAGGACGTCAAGGAGGTGTCCCGCCGCAGCGACGTGTTCTCCAGCCAGGTGAAGACGGCCATCCCGCGGTACCAGGACGGCACTGTCACCGAGCAGATCGAGCGCGGGAAATTCGTGCTGCTCAACATGGATGCGCCGCACCACACCCACTTGCGCAAGATCATCTCGCGCATGTTCACGCCGCGGGCGATCGAACTACTGCGTGACGAACTGAGCCGGCGCGCACAACAGATCGTGCTGGAGGCCGCCACCGCGGGCTACGGCGATTTCGTCGAGCAGGTGTCATGTGAGCTGCCGCTGCAGGCGATCGCCGGACTGATGGGCGTGCCCCAGGAAGACCGGAAGAAGCTGTTCCACTGGTCCAATCAGATGGTCGGCGACATGGACCCCGAATTCGCCGGCAACGACGCCATCACCGCGTCGGTCGAACTGATCATGTACGGCATGGCCATGGCCGCCGACCGGGGCGCCAACCCGCGCGACGATCTGGTGACCCGGCTGGTGCAGGCCGACGTCGAGGGACACAAGCTCTCGGACGACGAGTTCGGATTCTTCGTAATCCTGCTGGCGGTGGCGGGCAATGAGACGACCCGCAACACCATCACGCAGGGCATGATGGCCTTCGCCGAGCACCCGGACCAGTGGGAACTGTTCAAGCGCGAGCGCCCGGCGACGGCAGCCGACGAGATCGTCCGCTGGGCGACGCCGGTCACCTCATTCCAGCGCACCGCGACTCAGGACACCGAACTCAGCGGAGTGCCGATCAAGAAGGGCCAGCGGGTGGTGATGTTCTACCGGTCGGCCAACTTCGACGAAGAGGTGTTCGACGACCCGTACACGTTCAACATCATGCGTGACCCCAACCCGCATGTCGGCTTCGGCGGGACCGGCGCCCACTACTGCATCGGGGCAAACCTGGCCCGCATGACGATCGACCTGATGTTCAACGCGATCGCCGACCACCTGCCGGACCTGCGTCCGCTCAGCGAGCCGGAGCGGCTGCGGTCCGGCTGGCTGAACGGAATCAAGCACTGGCAGGTCGACTACACCGGCGCTAACGCGAAATCAGCTGTCGCGCAGTGATCTTGGGGCTGTCCGGATAGTCGAACAGGGACTGCCAGTAGTCGTCGGACAGCTCCTTGCCTGAGCGCAACACCATGGCGAGGCCCGTCGCCATCGCGACACCGAGCAGGCCGAGCCACAAGCCGGCGAGGGCGATGACCACCCACAGCACCGTCGTCAACACGGGCCAGGGCGACACCAGCATCAACACCGGCGCGAAGAAGAATCCGGTACCGACGTACCACGCCGATCCGGTTCGGTCGGCGGCCATGACGGCCCGCAGCCAGACCGGCGGGGACTGGGTCGGCGGTTGGGTTGCGTGGTTCGTGCGCATGATTCGAGACTGTCCGCATCAGGTAATCGCCGCAATTACCTGGCAGGTAGTCGCCACCGGGACGGCCAACCGCGAGACTGGGATCGTGACCGCCGCCAGCGCTGCCCCGACACGATCGCCGCAACCTTTCGGAACGCTGATGCGGCAGTGGCGCCAACGGCGGCGCATCAGCCAGCTCGACCTGGCGATCGAGGCCGACGTCTCGGCACGCCATCTCAGCTTCATCGAGACCGGCCGATCGACGCCGAGCCGCGCCATGGTGCTCAAGCTCGGCAGCGTGCTCGATGTCCCTGCGCGAGAACAGAACCGGCTACTCCTGGCGGCCGGTCATGCACCCGTGTTCGCCGAGCGGTCACTCGACGACCCGGAGATGAGCGCGGTACGCACCGGGATCGATCGGGTCCTCGCCGCATACGAGCCGTTCCCCTGCCTGGCCGTCGACCACCTGTGGAACATCGTCGCCGCCAACGCCGGTATCGCGGTGCTGCTCCAGGACGTCGTTCCCCGGTTGCTCGAATCGCCCAACGCGCTTCGCATCTCACTTCATCCGGACGGGCTGGCGCCCCGGATCCGCAATCTCGGGCAGTGGCGGCACCACGTGCTCGGACGGCTGCGCCGCGAGGTTTCGGCCAGTGCGTCGCAGGAGCTTCACGACCTACTGACCGAGATCGAGGCCTACCCCGGTGGAGACGTCGACTCGTCCGATCTCGGCGGTGTCGCGGTGCCGCTGGAGGTCGACGGCCCGGACGGCCAGGTGCTGACCTTCATCAGCACCGTCACCACTTTCGGCACCGCGCTGGACCTGACCGCGGTGGAGTTGAGCATCGAAGCGTTCCTGCCCGCCGACGAGGTGACGGCGCAGGCCCTCAGGAGTTGATGATGATCGGGTCGCCGATGTTGACCTGGTTGTAGTACCACTGCGCGTTGTCGGTGCTCAGGTTGATGCAGCCGTGACTCACGTTCGAACTGCCTTGCTGCGCAACGGACCACGGCGCCGCGTGCACGTAGACGCCGCCCGAGGTCACCCGCACGGCGTAGTAGACCGTCAGCTTGTAGCCCTCTGGGTCGTTGAGCGGGATGCCGATGGTCCGCGAATCCATGACGACGGGATTCTCCTTCGACATCGCGGTGAACGACCCCACCGGTGTCGGATGCTTGGGCTTGCCCATGGACGCCGGCATGGTCTTCACGACCTGCCCGTCGATGCTCACCGTGAAGGTGTGCCCGCTGATACTCGCGACACCGAGGGTCGCCGTGGCGGTCTCGAACGACTGCTTGACGCCGCCGATCGACACCATGATGGACGAGTGCGCGGGCCAGTACGTGCTCGGCGTGAACTGCATCTTGTTGTCCGCGGGCCACGAGAACGTCCCGGCGGGGGCCTTCGTCATCTTCGGCGACGAGAACTCGATGGTCCGCTCGGCGCGTCCCCGGTCTGCGACCGGCCGGCTGAACGTCACCGTGACGGGCATCCCGACACCGACGGCGGGGCCGCCACTCGGCGTGATCATGGCGACCGGAAGGGACTCGGGCAACGCCGCAACAGCAGCACCCACGGAGCCGCTCAGCATCATCACCGCAGATGCGGCGACGGCCAGCGCATAACGCACAGTTTTGGGCAAGGGGTCCATCCTCCGGTCCGAGATACGTTCACTACATATTGTAGTTCGGCTCTGGACGTTACTTCGGTCAGCCGCACGCGCCTGGCCCGGCGAATGTGGCACGACCTGAGGATTTACTGCGGCGGAGCGGCGGGCTCGGCCGGCGGCGCGGCATCGGCAGGCGCCGGAACGGCCGGTGCCGGGGCCTCCGCCGGTACGGCCACCGCGACCGCGTTGGACGGCATCTCCACCGGCGGGATGTCCGTGGCGGCAGGTGGCACATCGGCAGGCGCCACGACGTCCGGGTGCGCTGCCGGTTCGGGTTCGACGACGGGAGCCGCCTGCGGCTCGACCATCGGCGCATCGGACAGTGGGGCCTCGACGGGCGCCGACTGCTCGGCCGACGGCTCGGCAGCGGGCGCCACGTGCACCGTCGGAGGCACGACCGGCGCGACCGCCTGCTCGGCGGCCGCGGGCCGCGGGCTCTTGGTGACGGACGTCGAGGCGGCGCCGCGCGAGGGCAGGAACTGCAGCGTGACCGCCATCGACACCGATGCCACGAATGCCGTCGACCCGACGGCCAGCATGGTCAGGGGCAGTGCGGACGAGCTCGGCACCTTCTCCCACCGCGACGAACCGCTCGAACGATGCCGGCCGGCCGGCGCGAACGCGGGTCGCTCGAACTGATCCTCGAACGCGTCGAAGGTCGGATCCCAGCCGAAATCCTGGCCGGCCCATTCGTCGGGGCGCGGGACGTCGCCGAAGTAGTACGGCTCCGACAGATCGGAATCGCCTGACCGCACCGACACCAGCGCCGCGCCGCGGGCGAGGGCCAGATCGGCTTCTTCCGGCGTGAACACCGGCACCGCCAGCGCGTCCTGCAGCCCGGGCAGGATCGCCTCGAAGTTACCGGCGGAGCCGATCACCACCAGGGCCTCCGGCTGCCAGTCCGCGCGGGCGAACACCGCGCTGAGCCAGCTGGTCAGCCCTGCTCGCGAGCCGATGGAGTGATTCACGGCGGTGTGGACGGCACCGCTGGCCGCATGCACGATCATGGTGATCGCGAATTCCGGCTCGATGGTGCACACGGCGGTGGTGCCACAGCCCAGCGCGTCGGCGATACCGCGGGCCACCGCCTCGTTCGCCTCCGGGAAGCGCACCGGCACCACATTGTCGAAACCGGACTCCGACAGCGACTGCATGAGCATCGAGGCCTCGGCGTCGGCGTCGTCGCTCCAGGTCAGTCCGATCGACTTGAGACGCAGCCCCCGCGTTGCCGCGAGCGCCTCGCTGCGCAGCACGGCCGCGGTGGCGTCGTCGGAGTTCATGATCTCCACGGCGTCGTGGTCCATGGTGAAACCGTCTACGTCATTGCCCTCGACCAGCACCAGGCCGATGGACGACGGAGTCATGGCCAACCCGAGCACCGCGTCCACGCAAACAACCCCTTCAAAAAACGCATAACGGCGGCGCACGACCGGCGATGACGCGCGCTGCGGCGTGCGGGAACTATCCGGAATCGCGGTGAGACAAGCCACCCTTTGACCGGTGACTTTACCCGTTACCTGCGCCACAATGCACCCGTCCGTAGGCCACCGACCTGCGGTGATTTGCCAGTTGGCCACGGCGCTGTGTTCAAACCGTTATCAGTATTTGCCATCTTCGCCGAGGCTGCACGGCGTGGCCGGGTTGTGCGCAGCACGTTTGAAGGCCGGCCGGTGGAGGTATGCAGTGGCCTAGTTGTGACCTGTCGCTACTGCTTCCCGTAATGGGGCGGCGGGAGAATCGTTGACAAGGCCAGCCAGGAGGTCAGCATCATGACGGCACCGCCACTCACCACACCGACTGCGGTGTCCCACGGCGAGGTGGGCGTTCATGTCCGCGGCCTCGGCTGCTCCTACGCCACCTGCACCTGCGGCTGGACCGCACGGCCCCGGCACCTGCGGGCCGCGGCCGAACAGGACGCCTGGGCGCACGCCATCGAATCCGGCTGCGCGCCGGCCTTCCCGCTCGTCAACCGGTAGCGCTCAGCTGTCGCGAACGCGCGCCACGTTGCGTCGTCGCTTTCGGACGCCCAGGATGACGGCGACGACGGCCGCGGTAACCGCCGCGGCGGCCAGAGGCCACGGCAGCCGGTACGCCCAGCCCGCGAGTTGCTGCTGGATCCGGCCGGCCACCGCGATCACCGGATCGGGCCCGACACTCCCCCGCAATCGCAACTCGTAGCTGCCGTAGTAAGCGACGTAGAGGCCTGAAATCACCAGCAGCACACCGCCGATCATCGGCGCCCAGCGCGTCCAGCGCCGCAACCGGTCCGCAACCGCCGCCCCGGATACCGCAGCAGTCACCGCCAGCACCCCGACGAGGGCCGCGAAGCCGCCGACGTAGGCGCCCAGGTAGCCCGCCGACGCACCGATGTGCTTGTCCCGCAAGCCGATCCCGGTCACGGCCAGAAACGGGGCGATGGTGCAGGACACCGACACCAGTGCGTACGCGATGCCGTAACCGAACATCGACCCGAGTCGCCCGTCGGGTGCGCCGCCCGCCGCCGTCCCGGCCAACCGCAACGACACCAGGGGCCGGCCCAGCACCTGACCCACCCCGACGATCACCAGGACCAGGCCGATCACCAGCGTCGCCCACGGCAGGTAGCGCTGCACGAGATCGGCGGCCGACACGGCCAACAGCCCGAACGCGGCGAAAATCGTCGCGAACCCCAGCGCCATCACGACAGTCGCGGTGACGGCACGGATCAGCGCCGCCGCCGGTCCGGTGCGGCCGCTTCGCGCGACCAGCGCCAGATAGCCGGGCAGCATCGCGAAACCGCACGGGTTCAGCGCGGCGACGACGCCGGCCACGAAGGCCAGCGACAGCCCGTTCACCTGGTCAATGCCGAAACCCGGTCGGCCAGTTCAGATTCCGGCATCGCCGACGTCGGGTTGTTGACGAACGTCGAGGATCCGTCGGCCCGGTAGAAGACATAGGCCGGTTGCCAGGGGACCTGATAGCGCGCCCAGATGGAGCCGTCGGCGTCGTTGATGATCGGGAAGTTCAGTCCGTACTTCCCCGCGAAGGCGCTCATCGCGCCCGGGTCGGCGTGCGCCGCGATCCCGACGAACGCGACGTTCGGATTGGCCGCCGCCACCGCATGCACGCCGGGTGCCTCGGCGTTGCAGAACGGACACCACGGCGTCCAGAACCACAGCACCGCCGGCCGTCCGGCCAGGCTGGCGCCGTTGAACGTACCGCCGCTGAGCAGGGTGCCGGTGAATTGCAGCCGGTCGTCGGCGCGGGCTTTCGGGACGCTCACGCCGGTCAGGACCAGCAGCATGAGCGCCGCGACGATCGTGACGGCCAGGCGCCAGACCGCGGTGTGCGGCAGTCGGGATGTCGACGGCGATGCGATGGTGACCATGGTCATTACCTCCAGTTGAGCCGACCGGTATCAGGTACACGTACCCCGTACCGGACGAGTTCACCGCACGATGTTGCGCACCGGGCCAGGTCGTAACACAGTGGGTTATGACCGAACAGTGGATAACAGGATGCGCAGTGCAGCGGATCTCCTTCCGCGACGGACTGGTGCTGGACATGGAGGACTACAACGAGCTCGTCATCTCGGCACCGCTGGCCCTGACCCTGCCTGCCACCGAGACCGACCCGCAGGAGGTCGTCGCGATCAACCCGGCCGACGTGCGCAAGCAGGAACGGCCGTTGTTCGATTTCGCCGGCCAGAAGTGCACGCACGCCGAGTGGGATGACAACGGCAGCCTGCATCTGGCGTTCGCCGACGGACACCGCATCGACGTGCCCACCGACCAGGAGCACACCTCGTGGGAGCTCTACGGCAAGCACCACGGCTACGCCGCTTGCCTGCCCCACGGGCGGGTGCGGGTCGTCCGGCACGATCTGCCGGACGACGAAGCCGTCAACACCTGACTGCGCCGGCCGCTCACCCGAAGGCGTAGTCCTCCGGGTCGGCGTTGCGCGTCCACGTCCAGTAGTCGACCAGCCGCCACGGGCTGAGGGTGTAGACATCGCCGTCGGCGTTCTTGTAGAACGAGTGCTTGATGGACGGCTGCGACCACACCATGGTGCGCATCTCGGCCTGGCTGCGCTGCACCCAGTCGTCGAGCTTCTCGGGCCGCGGTTCCATCCACCGCCCGTGGCCCGTCAGCAGCAGGTCCAGACACTCTGAGATGTAACGCATCTGGCATTCCGAATGGAAGATCAGGCTGCCGCCGCTGGCGAGGTTGGTGCCGGGCCCGTACATGCAGAAGAAGTTCGGGAACCCGGGCACGGTGATGCCGAGATAGGCGGTGGGCCGTTCCCCCCACTGCTCGGCCAGGACCCGGCCGTCGCGCCCGATGATGGTCATGGGCCAAAGCACCTTTCCGGCGTGAAATCCGGTGGCGTACAAGATCACATCGGCGGGATGTCGCTGCCCGTCGGCCGTCACGACGGCGTCGTGCTCGATGCGCGCGATGGGCGTGCGGATGAGTTCGACGTGGTCCTGCGTCAGCGTCTGGAGCCAGCTGCCGTTGTCCTGCAATGTGCGTTTGCCGGTTGCCGGGTAGTCCGGGATGACCTTGGCAAGCAGGTCCGGATCGTCACCGATCTGGCCTTTGATCCACTCGGTGAACATGATTCGGGTGACGTCGTTGATCTCACTGACCGCGCGCCCCTGGTCCGGGTAGTCCGGGTCGACGCGGGCCGCGGCCAGGCCTTTGTCGCAGCCGGGCCAGAACAGCAGGAAGCGGTACCAGCGTCCGTAGAACGGCAGGTGCTTCAGTGCCCACTTGACGCCGTCGCCGACCATGGCGTGGTAGTTGGGGTTGGGGAACATCCATTGCGCGGTTCGCTGAAAGATATTGAGCGAAGCCACTTTCCCGGCGATCGACGGCGCGATCTGAAAGCCGCTGGCACCGGCGCCGACCATCGCGACATGCTTGCCGGTGAGGTCGACGTCGTGATCCCACTGCGCCGAATGGAACGACGGGCCCGCGAAGTCGTCGCGTCCGGCGAGGGGCGGCAGGTAAGGACGGTTGAGTTGCCCGACGGCGCTGATCACGGCGCGCGCCGACACCGTCTCTGCCGTCCCGTCCGCGTTGCGGATAGTCACGTGCCACGTCGCGGCGGTGTCGTCCCACGTCGCGCCGGTGACCTCGGTCTCGAACCGGACGTGCGGGCGGATGCCGTACTTGTCCAGGATGCCTTCGAAATAGGCTTGCAATTCGGGCTGTTCGGCGAAGAACTGCGTCCAGTGGTCGCTGGGTTCAAAGCTGTAGCAGTAGAAGTGGTTTCCGACATCGACACGGGCGCCGGGATAGCTGTTGTGCCACCAGGTGCCGCCGACACCGGGGGCGCGTTCGATGATGGTGAACGGAATCCCCGACTCTTTCAGGCGGATACCGGCCAGCAGTCCCGATTCGCCGCAGCCGATGACGAGCACGGGAAAGTCGGCCGCCGATTCGGCGTCACGACCCGTCGCGCCGGCGCGGACATCGGTTCCGTCGAGCTCCATCTCCTCCAGCACCATCGGCACGTACTCGTCGGGCACCGGCTCGCAGACGAGCCACTCCATCATTTCTTTGAGCAGCTCCGCGCCGATCGGTTCGGGCTCGGGGCAGCCGCGGTCGCGGTAGTCCGCGATCACCTTCAGCGCCAGCGTGCGCACTGCGGCCTTGTCGTCCTCGGACATGTAGCCCTGGACCTCGTTGAGGAACAGCCCGGCAGGGCGCAGGGCACCGCGGATCAGCTCCGGATCACCGGACATGTGCACCAGCGACAGCATCAGCGTGGGGATGCTGACGTCCATCAGCGCACTGGCGATGTCCTCGTCGGAGGTCGTAAACGGTTGTCCTGCATGTGGGTTGCGCACCACAAGGTGCTATCACGTTCGGCGGATTCTTCGCAGCCGATTCTGCCGCGGTACTGCCCGACCGGGCCTTACGCTCCGAAGATGGCCATCGCGTTACTCGACAACGGCGCACCGCCGGCGGACCCCGCACTGTCGGACATCGATCTCGGTTCGGTCCGGTTCTGGGGCCGGAACGACTGGTTCCGGGACGGTGCGTTCGCCACGCTGCGGCGCGAAGCACCCATCTCCTTCCACGGCGAACTGGCCCAGGAGGGGTTCGAGGCGGGCCCCGGTCACTGGGCGTTGACGCGCTACGACGACGTGTTCTTCGCCAGTCGCCACCCGCACATCTTCAGCTCCGCCGACGGCATCACGATCCCGGAGCAGACGCCGGAACTGGCCGAGTATTTCGGCTCGATGATCGTCATGGACGACCCGCGCCACACGCGGCTGCGCAACATCGTGCGCAGCGCGTTCACCCCGAAAGTGGTGGCGCGGACGGAAGCGTCGGTGCGCAACCGGGCCCGCAGCCTGGTGGAGTCCATGATTCAGCGTCATCCCGACGGTCACGGCGACATCGTCGCCGACCTCGCAGGTCCACTGCCGTTGCAGATCATCTGCGACATGATGGGCATCCCGGAACAGGATCACGAGCGGATCTTCCACTGGACCAACATCATTCTCGGATTCGGCGATCCCGATCTGACGACCGACTACGAGGAGTTCTTCCGGTGCGCCATGGACATCGGCGCCTACGCCACGGCACTGGCCGACGACCGGCGCGTGAACCCGCACGACGACCTGACCACCGCCCTGGTGCAGGCCGAGGTCGACGGCGAACGCCTCACGTCGAGCGAGGTGGCGTCGTTCTTCATCCTGCTGGTGGTCGCGGGGAACGAGACCACGCGGAACGCGATCAGCCACGGGGTGCTTACCCTCAGCCGGTTCCCCGAACAGCGCGAACAGTGGTGGGCCGACTACGACGCGGTGGCACCCACCGCCGTCGAGGAGATCATCCGCTGGGCCTCCCCCGTCGTCTACATGCGCCGGACCCTGACGCAGGACTTCGAGCTGAGCGGCGTGAAAATGCAAGCCGGGCAGAAGGTCACGTTGTGGTACGGCTCGGCCAACCGGGACGAGGCGAAATTCGACCGGCCCTGGCTTTTCGACGTGCACCGGAACCCCAATCCGCACTTGGGGTTCGGCGGCGGTGGCGCCCACTTCTGCCTGGGCGCGAATCTGGCCCGCCGCGAGATCGCCGTGGCGTTCGAGGAGATTCACCGCCGCGTCCCCGACCTGACGGCCACCGACGAACCGGACCGGCTGTGGTCGCAATTCATCCACGGCATCAAGCGCCTGCCGGTCAGCTGGACACCGCCGCGCTGAGGCGCTACTGCACGATCAGGACGCCGACCATCCCCGGGTGGTACACGCAGTAGTACGGATACCGGCCCGGCGTCGTGGGCGCGTTGAAGGTCGTCTGCGCATTGCCGCCGACCTTGACGTCGAACTGCCCCTTGACCTTCGACGTCACGGTATGCGCGACGTCGTCACTGTTGACGACGGTGACCTGCGCGCCGGGCGCCACGGTGAGCGGGTCGCCGAAGTTGAGCGCGGTGATCGTGATCGCCGGCCCCTGCACCGGCCCGGTCACCGGCACCGCGCTGGTCGTCGGGGTGCTGTTCGGCGCCGGCGCCGGGGTTGCACACCCGGAAACCGCCACCAGCACGGCCGCCACCAGCACCGCCGGCAGGCGTGTCGTCGTCATGCCAGGTACCTCTGCATCCAGGACTGCGTCTGCGCCCAGGCGTCGGCGGCCGCGGTGGGGTTGTACCGCTGGCCCGAGTCGTTGAAGAACGCATGATCGGCGTCGGGCTCCACGACGATCTGGTGCACCATGCCGGCCTGCTCGAGTGCAGCCGCGGCCGCGTCCTTGCTCGCCGTGACCCGCGCATCCTTGGCGCCGTAAAAGGCCAGCACCGCAGCCTGTTTCGAGCCGGTGAAGTCGTGCGGGTCCGGCAGCGGCCCGTAGAACGGCAACGCCGCCGAGAGCCTCGGCTCGCCGGCGGCCAGGAGCTGCCATGTGAGCCCGCCGCCGAAGCAGAAGCCGAGTACCGCGAGTTTGCTGCCCGGCGCCCGCCGCTGCAGCTCATCGAGGCCCGAACGCAGGTCCGCGACGAACTGGTCCGGTGGGATCTTCCCCAGTGCCGCAGTGGCTTCCGCGGGATCTTTGAACGCCGCGGTGCCGCCCTGCGCCGACAACAGGTCGATGCCCAGCGCCGAGTATCCGATACCGCCGAAGCGGCCGACCACTGACCGCACCAAGTCGTTCAGGCCCTTGTTCTCGTGGATCACCAAGACCGCACCGCGGGGCTGGGCGGCCGGGGCCCACGCCCCCTGCAGCGTGCCGTCGGCCCAGGTGATCGACTCGGGCTGCACGGCGTTCTCCATCCCCGGTGGCGGCCCGGGCGCGATGGAGGCCTTGCTCGAGGTTGATGTGGAGGCCGCCGTCGGGCCGCGGCTCTCACCGCAGGCCGCGATCAGTGTGCTCGCGGCGGCCGTGCCCAGGCCCAGCAGCGCGAGCCTGCGCAGCGCTTCGCGCCGGGACAGTAATCCGTCGACATGGTCGGTGGCGATTTCCTCGGCGATGTACCGCTGCAAGGGGGTCACCCGAGCCAGTATCCGCCCTGATCCTGAGCGCCGTCACAAGGTTTCCGCAGGACGAGTAGACATTTTTTTGAAAGTGTTCACTTTTTCATTGACATGGGCCTGGGCGGCACGCTTCTATCGTCAGGTGACCTCTGCAACGACGTTCGACACGATCATCCGTAACGGCCGGTGGTTCGACGGAACCGGCGCGCCATCCGCGGTCCGGGACATCGGAATCCGCGACGGACACGTCGTGGCGATCGGCGTGGACCTCGACGAAACCGGATGCCAGCACGTCGTCGACGCCACCGGCAAATGGGTGACACCCGGCCTGTTGGACATCCACACGCACTACGACGTCGAGGTGCTGGCCGGCCCCGGCCTGGCCGAGTCGCTGCGGCACGGCGTGACCACCGTGATGCTCGGCTCCTGTTCGCTGTCCACGGTCCACGTCGGCGGCGAAGATGCCGGCGACCTGTTCGGCCGGGTCGAGGCCATCCCGCGCGATCACGTCATCACCGCCGTCGATGAGAACAAGACCTGGGACACCGCAGCGGGTTACGTCACCGCGCTCGAGGACCGGCCGCTGGGGCCCAACGTGGCCGCGTTCATCGGTCACTCCGACATGCGCACCGCCGTCATGGGCCTGGACCGCGCTACCCGCAAGGACGTCCGGCCCACGCGCGGCGAACAGGCCGAGATGGAGCAGATGCTGGCGGCCGCGCTGCAGGCCGGATTCGTCGGAATGTCGTCGCAGCAGCTGCTTTTCGACAAGATCGACGGCGACACCTGCCGGTCCCGCACCCTGCCGTCCACCTATGCCAGGGCCCGCGAGCTCCGCCGGCTCAAGACGCAGCTGCGCCGCTCGGGCCGCATCCTGCAGTCGGGCCCGGACCTGCAGAACCCGCTGAACCTGGTGTCGCAGTTGGTGCAGTCGCTCGGCCTGTTCCGCGAGAACCTCAAGACGAGCCTGCTGTCGGCCGCCGACATCAAGGCCAACCCCTACGCCATCACCATCATGGGGCCGGTGGCCCGGCTGGTGAACAAGCTCGGCGGCGACTTCCGGTGGCAGCACCTGCCGGTGCCGTTCGAGGTGTACGCCGACGGCATCGACCTCGTCGTGTTCGAGGAATTCGGTTCGGGCGCAGCGGCTCTGCACCTGCGTGACGAGGTCGAGCGCAATGACCTGATGCGCGACGACGAGTACCGCCGCCAGTTCCGCAAGGACTACGAGAACAAGTTCGGCGTACGGGTGTGGCACCGCGACTTCTTCGACGCCGAGATCGTCGGCTGCCCCGACGGAGCTCTCATCGGTAAGACGTTCGGCCAGGTCGGCGTGGACCGCGGGCTGCACCCGGTGGATGCCTTCCTGGATCTGGTGCTCGAATACGGACGCGATATCCGCTGGCGCACAACGATTTCCAACCACCGCCCCGACGTGCTCAAGAAACTGGCCCGCGACCCCGGCATCCAGCTCGGTTTCTCCGACGCCGGCGCACACCTGCGCAACATGGCGTTCTACAACATGGGCCTGCGCCTGCTGCGGCACGTGCGCGACGCCGAGCGCGCCGGTACCCCCTTCCTGACCGTCGAGCAGGCCGTGCACCGGCTGACCGGTGAACTCGCCGACTGGTACCGACTGGACGCCGGTCACCTGCGCGTCGGAGACCGCGCCGACCTCGTCGTCATCGATCCCGAACGGCTGGACGATTCGCTCGACGCCTACGCCGAGGACCCCGTCGAGCAGTACGGCGGACTGTCGCGCATGGTCAACCGCAACGACGCCACCGTCGCGGCGGTGTTCGTCAGCGGACGTCAGGTCGTGCGCGACGGGACGCCGACCGACCTGGTGGGCACCACCCGCACCGGCCGCTTCCTGCGATTCGCCCGTCAGACCCCAGCCCTGCCCGTCGCCAAAGAAGGTGAGTTCGCCAGTGTCGGTTGAGGATACGATCCACGGATTATGGAAGGCGCTGTCGGCGCGGGACTGGGACCGGCTGAAGGAGTTCGTGTCCGACGACTGCATCTACCTGGACATGCCGGTGGGCCCGGCCGCCGCGGCCCGCGGGCCTGAGGACATCGTCAAGCGCCTCAAGATCGGCCTGGAGCCGCTGGCGTCATACGAGAACTTCGACGGTCTGCTGCTGACCAACGGCGGCGACGCCATGTACGAGCATCACGAGGAATGGCATTGGGAGACCGGCGAATCCGCCGTGCTCAAGTTCGTCACCGTGCACCGTGTCGAGAACGGCAAGGTGACACTGTGGAAGGACTACTGGGACATGAGTGGGCTGACGAACTTCGCCCCGCCATCCTGGCTGGAGAATTTCGCGACGGCTGACATGTCGTGGATCTTCGACGCGACCGGTCTGGTCTAGTTCTCCCGCTCAGAGGGTGATCTTGCAGGCCTGACCGATGTCGAGGGTCCGCAGCATGCGGCCCATCCCGAGCCACATGGCGCACGAGAGGGCGAGGTCGGTCATCAGCTCGTCGCTGAAATGCTCTGCGGCACGGGCCCAGAAGTCCTCATCGTCACGCAGCCCGGTGTGGTCGGAGGCGAAGCGGTAGGCGAACTCGGCGGCGATGCGCTCCTGGTCGGAGTAGCCGGGCCAGGTCTGCCACACGCCGGCGTGGTTGTAGAGGTCTTCGTCGACGCCCTCGGCCTCGGCCGCCGAATCGCGGGTGTTCTGACACACCACACACTCGTTGTCGAGGGCGATCACCACGCGGGCCAGTTCGCGCACACGCAGCGGCAGGCGGCCCTTGGTGTAGACGGCGTTGGTGAAACCCGCCATGGCTGTGCCGATGTCGGGTGACTTGACCACCCAGGCGGTTACGTCTTCGTCGGTGAAATCTCCGATTCGGCTCACTTTTCGCACGCTACGCCAAAACTGGAACAAGTTCTAGTTTTTCCCGGGATCAATCCCGCACGAACGACGACGGCCCCGCCCCGGAGGGGCGAGGCCGCGGCCGACAGGGACCACCTAGGACGGCGGGCGCGACACGCACTGCGCCGCGTAGAGCTGCTCGCCGAGCTTGTCCATCAGCTCCAGCTGCGTTTCCAGATAGTCGATGTGGCCTTCCTCGTCGGCGAGAATGGCCTCGAAGATGTTCGCGCTCGTCGCGTCGCCCTTCTCGCGGCACATGATGATGCCGGGCTTCAGGCGGGTGACCACCTCGTACTCGATGGCCAGATCGGCCTCGAACTGCTCGCGCAGGGTCTGGCCGACGCGCAGCGAGAACAACCGCTGGTAATTGGGCAGGCCATCCAGCAACAGAATGCGATCGGTGAGAGTTTCCGCGTGGCGCATTTCCTCGAACGACTCTTCACGGGTGTGCTTCGCCAATTCCGTGAAGCCCCAGTTGTCTTGCATTTTCGAATGCAGGAAATATTGGTTGATCGCGGTGAGTTCACTCGTCAATTGCTCATTGAGCAGTTTGAGGATCTCGGGGTCGCCTTGCATTTCGGCTCCTTTAAACACCATCGGGCTGGGTCAAGTGTCACTGGCGCGGAACAACAACGTGCCTGTTCCAAACCTAGTCGAGCAACCCCGGGTAGGCGACCGGATCGGTCGGTGTTTCCCGCCCGATTCGGCTTCGAATGCCAGGTTCGGAGATAGACGACTCCGCCGCTGGCCAGCAGCTATGGACTGGCTGCCCTAAGTAAGGATAGACTGCACTAACTCCGCGGCGCCCGTCCGCGGCCCCGAGCGACCCGGAATGGCAGGACACGATGAGCGAGCAACCGCTGCACTCGCTCATTCTTGCCGCGGATTATCGGGTCGACGATGTGGAAGCGATGTGGGAGCGACTGAAATCGCACCGATCAATTCTCACAGAACTATCCGCGCATCACGTCGTCGTCTATTCATCGCTGTGGGAACCGGGCCGCGTATTGGCCACGGTCGGAATCCACAATGCGAATTCCGTCCGGGAAGTTCTGCGTTCGCCGGCGATATTCGAATTCTTCGACGCCTCAGGCGTAGACGACATCCCGGCGATCTTCGCCGGTGAAGTGGTCGAGAAGATCGATCTCGCCGAACCACCACCGGGGCAGCATGCCGTCGCGTCGGTCGTCGTCGGCGTCGTGACCGCGGTCCAGGACGTCCCCGCCCTGATGGACAAGGTGCACGACGCCGCGGCCCGGTTCCGGGAGGCCGGGGTATGCAAGGTCTGGGTGTACCGCGCCTTCGACGACGGCCACGAGGTGCTGATCCTGCAGCAGATCGAGAACGAGGCCGCCGCGCGTCGCTGGATCGATCACCCCGACGCCGCCGCCGAATGGATGTCGGCCGCCGGATTCGGCGTCTATCCCACGGTTTTCGTCGGGACCCTGGCCCACATCACGTCGATCGAGGCGGCCGACTGATGTTCGTCTGCCTTTGCACCGGAGTGACGAGCCAGGTCGTCACCGAACTCGTCGAGGGTGGTGCGACCACGTCGAAGCAGATCGCCGAGAAATGCGGTGCCGGCTTGGACTGCGGCCGCTGCCGCCGCACCGTGCGAGCCATCATCGAAGCGGCCCGCACCGACTGCCCGGTGCACAAGGCGGGTTAGCGCTACCCCTTGCGCCCCACGAACGCGCTCAGCGCGTCGGCGTTGGCAGCCCCGCCGAGCAACTCGGCGAACTGACCGGACTCGCGCTGCGTCGCCGCGACGATCGCCTCTCGCGTCGGCTCGACCATCGCGTGCTTGACGGCCATCAGACTCGAAAGCGGCCGCGCGGCAATGATTTCCGCATGGCGACGGGCTTCCGGCAGCAGGTCGTCGGGCTCACACACCCGCCACACCAGTCCCATGCGCAGCGCTTCCTCGGCGCTCACCCATTCCGAGGACAGCAGCAGCCAGGCGGCGTTCTGCCGGCCCATCAACCGCGGCAACAGGTAGGACGACGCCGCCTCCGACGCCACGCCCAGACTGGTGAACGGGCATTTGAGCCGCGCCGTCGTCGACATGAACGCCAGATCGGCATAGCCGAGGATGGTGGTGCCGATGCCCAGGCCGACGCCGTTCACCGCACAGATCAGCGGCTTCGGGAATGCCGTGAGCGCTTCGATCAGTCCGGGAAAGCCGTACTCCCCCATCTGATATTCGGGGTTGGTGACCATCTCCTGCATCTCGACCAGGTCGTTGCCGGCACTGAACGCCCGGCCGGCGCCGGTGAGCAACACGACCGACACCTCCGGGTCGGCCGCGGCTTCTTTGAGTGCAATGGTCGTGGCGTCGTACAGCGCTTCGCTGAACGCGTTGAGCGCGTCGGGCCGGTTCAGGGTCAGGGTGCGGACCCGGTTCGTGTCGTCGATCTGGACGAGCGCGGCGTCGGTCACAGGTTGTCTCCAAACGGGTTTCGCATGATGTAGCGGCTGGTGGGCACGGTGTCGACGTTCACGTTGGCGCCGAAGGCCGACGTGCTGGCGGTCATCTTGCCGGCCCGGTCGGCAAGATCGGCATCGTCGGCGGCGCCGAAGAAGGCGTGCAGGCTCGTCGTCGCCTCGATGGGAAACAACTCCTCGACGATGGCGCCGAGTTGCGGGGCGTCGGGCGTCAGCGAACGCACCACAGCGTTCTGCGTATAGCCGAATGTGGATTGGGTGTCGATCGCGACCTGCGTGTGGTCGATGTGCCAACGGCGGAACCACTCTCGCTCGTCCATGCCATCGGGACGCCGCAGCAGCGCCACGTTCGCCAAGCCGGTAGTGCGCTCACCGACGACGATCGCCGGACCGGCCATCGGCACCGATTCGGTGACCAGATATGCGGCCAGTTCGGCACATTCGGCGCGCAGCCGATCCAGCGCCGCGGTCATCTGCGCGCCGTAGTACTGCTGCGTCCAGACGCTCACCACCGCGACGACCGGCGGGTCGAGTGTCGTCAGGAGCATCAGGGAGTCCCGGACCGCGCCGTCTTTGACGTTGACCGCGAGCCCGGGCACCCCCAGCACCAGCAACTCGCCGGCGACCTCGGTGCGCAGACGCTCACACCAGGCGTCGTCGGCGGTGTCACGCCGCAACGTGACCATGACCTTCTCCATCGAATCTCCCTGTCAGTCCCGCGCCCAGCGCGGCGTGATGAATACGCCCTCGGCCTCCACCGTGATGCCATCGGCATCGGCGATGTGCCCGACGGCATAGGTCTTGATGCCCTCGGTCCGGACGATGCGGGCCTCGGTGTGCAGGTCGCCGAGCCGCGTCATGCGGCGATAGCGCATGGTGAGCGTGCCGGTGAGCCGCGGTTGCCCCGGCAGGCTCGCGCCCTCGCCGAGCACATGGTCGAGGATCATCGCCGACACCCCGCCATGGACGTGGCCGGGCGGCCCCTCATATGCGGCGCCGAGGTGAAAGTCGGCGGACACGCTGCCGTCGTCGGCCCGGATCAGGACCACCGGCGGGGCAATCGGATTGCGGAGCCCGATGACCGCGTTGCCCCACGGCATTTCGCTGCCGTGCGCGCCGAACCTGATACCGAACGAGCCCTCGAGCTGTTGGGCCCGGAGCTGGGCGGTGGCGGCGTCGATTTCGGCCTGCACCGCGGCGATGGCCTCGGCGGCGACCTCCGTCCGGATCGTGGCGTCGATGAGTTCGCGTACGGACTGCGTGAGCGGTTCGTAGACGGCTCGCATGCGTGCCACCTCGTCGCCGCTCAGCTTCTGCAATGTGTCCTCGAGCACCCTTGAACTAGAACACGTTCTAATCAGGCTGTCGAGAGTGGGGCCCCTTTGCCTGCGCGCCAATGGATTTCAGCCCGGCCACTGCGGTCCCCCGCAGCCAATCGGCGCCCCGGATCGCAATCTCCTCAGCAACTACGTGACACAATTCCAGCAAATGCAATGCGAGAATGCTTGGAAGCAGATTTACCGAGACCGACGGTCCGCGACATCTCGCCCGGAAGGTGGACACACCCCGCCGGGCGGCAATCCGCAGTAGCCGCCCGGAAATCGACCGGAAACTCCCCTACCTCGTACATAGCGTCACGCACTACCACATCACCACTTCGCCGCGCCGCGCATTTGCCAAACACCCGTACCTCTCGCCGGAATGCTGTACATCAACACACCCGCGGATTAAAGTCTGGACACAGATGCCGCCGACGTAAGTGCAGCAAACTTCGACGGACAACATGGCAATGCGATCCGATTGTTAAGGAGTTCAGGCCGATGCGGATCGATCCGTTCGCTGGGTGTCGGGTCTCGCGCGTGGCCGTCGTCGACTCGTACGAAGTCGTTCATGCCGGCATCGCGACCTGGCTCCGCGACGATCACGCACTCGGTTCGAGCACCACGGCCTACTACGTCGACACCGGAGAATTCCTGCGCCGTCACCCTCTTCCCCAGGACGACGCCAACGTGGTCGTACTGGGCCTCGCCGCGGACGACGCGAACAGCCTGGCCGCGGTGCGCGACCTCACCAACCGCGGCTACCACGTCGTGGTGTACACGCATCTCACCGACCGCGACGTGATCCGCACCGCGATCGACTCGGGCGCCCGGACGTATCTGTTCCAGACCGAGGGCCGCGAGCACCTGCTCAAGGCGATCCGGGCCGCCGTCACCCCGTTCCCCTACGTGGGCCCGAACGTCGCCGCCGCTCTCGACGACCGCAATCCCTGTCTGCGGCCGGTGCTGGCGCCGCGAGAGCAGGAGGTGCTACTGGCGTGGTTCCAGACCGACAGCAAGGAACTCGTCGCCCAGCAGTTGTTCCTGGCGCCCAGCACCGTGCGTACGCATCTCCAGCGCATCCGGGCCAAGTACATCGCCGCCGGGCGCCCCGCCGGCACCAAAGCCGCGCTGGTGGCGCGCGCCATCCAGGATCGGATCATCAGCATCGACGATCTGTGACTCCGTAGACTCCACGCCATGACCGTCACCGCCGATGATCTGCGCCACCTGAACCGCTGTGTCGAGCTGGCCCGGGAGGCACTGGCGGACGGCGACCAGCCTTTCGGCTCGATCCTGGTGGACGCCGACGGCGTGGTGGTCTTCGAGGACCGCAACCGGGTCTCCGGCGGAGATCAGACCCAGCACCCCGAATTCGCCATCGCCCGTTGGGCGGCAACCAATCTCGATGCCGCGCAGCGGGCCGCCGCGGTGACGTACACCTCTGGCGAACACTGCCCGATGTGCTCGGCCGCGCACGCCTGGGTCGGCCTGGGACGCATCGTGTACGCGACGTCGTCGGCACAGTTGGTCAGCTGGCTCGGCGAGTGGGGCGTCGCGCCCTCCCCCGTTGCGGCACTGCCCATTTCGGCCGTGGCACCGGGGGTACCCGTCGACGGCCCCGTCGACGACCTGGCCGACACCATGAAGGGCTTGTACGCAGCCTGCTTCCGGCCCTGAGCACTGTTCCGAGTCGCAACCGTTAGCCAATTGCGATGTCTCTCTTCGGCATCGGTCCATAGAACCGTGCCGTCGCGGTGTGACACTGGTAACCACGGGAGCCTGCCGTTACCCCCGAGACGGCGGGCTCCCGCCTTGCGTTTGGCGTGCTGCCACGCTGGTAGGTGCGTGAAAAGCGTTGCCATGCTTACGAATTGGTCTCGGTGAGATTACCGCTAGGCGTCGCAACACCGCCGTTGACGGTCCGGTCATGTTGACCGCACAACATGGCGCGACATGCGGAAACGTGGGGCGACCAGGCGCGACTGTTGACCCACGTCAACACGTCAACACCCACAACAGCCACCCGCCCAGTACAAGGCGGACCCCGGCCCCGGCGACTGACACCGGGGCCGGACCGTCCGGGCCACGCGGATAAGAAGACGGCGGCAACCGAATGAACCCGCCCCCACGCAGCCCTGCATATTTTCGTCAAGCCAGCACGGCGCTTAGCCGTACCGACCACCAACCGCCGAAACGGCTGGACTACCAGAGCAGATGCCCCGGTATGCCTAAAGAGCGCGAACCCTATCCCCGTAGCGCTCGCGCGAACGCAACCCAACACGCACCTTGAAGGTGGCCGACACCATGCGTGTGTCGATCTGCTGGGCTGGCGTCAACACCTGCGGACCGGCCACTTCCTCGGCGCTGTGAATCTGCGCAGTGAAGCCGTCCGCCATCGTGAACTTGAAACCCTGCATAGGCAGCAGCACAGCCCGCACAAGCGACATGACTTGCCACGAGTCATCCCGCGACCCCGTGACCGCGACCACCTGCATTAGTCCCTCGTCGTAGTTCTGCTGATAGTCGACCCGGCCACCAGGCACCCGAAAGAACCACAGTTGCGGGTCTGGCGTCTGCTGGTCCAGCCAGTCATCGGGCGTCCAACAACCCGATTCGACACCCGGCAGAACCTTGCCGAACATGTCGATCATCAGGTTTTCGAGATTTACAAAGTTGGCCTGATACCAGTCAGGCAGTACCAGGCTCACAGGCCGTGCACCCGGTACCGGTCCAACACGGCCAGCTCGGCAAGGTTGAAGCCCTGGAACCCGCCGCGCACGTCGAACGTGAACGGCCCCATTGTCTCGGACGTGCTCAGTTGGCCGGGATTGCGCGCCAGGCGGCACGCTGCCGTGAGAATTGCCGCCGCGATCTCGTCGTTAGGCGCTCCGTCCGCGTCGAACCCCTCCCCACGCGTGTGAGCGCGGGCCATGAGCTTTACGGCCTGGACGGCATTCGTTAGAACGGCCTCAGTGGGCGCGCTGTCACCTAGCAGCGCGCCCACGTCCTCAGCCGTAACCTCAGCCAATTACTTAGGCCGCGTCGTAAAGGCGCACGTTGGCCTGAGGATGCAGGAATGCAAAACCCACGCGGGCAATACCGCGAATGTCCTGTCCGTCCTGACGCGGAATCTCAAACCGCTTAACCTCGGTGCCCTTACGGAGAACCGTCTTAGTACGCGTAGAATCAATACCCCAAGCGACCGTAGCAGCGTCCACGTTCGGATCAATCAGCACCGGAATACCGGCAACCTGAATACCGTCCGCGACAAGCTGCAAAAGCGTCTCATTGCTGCCGGTCTGCTTCTTAATCTTGCTCAGCGACTCCGCAATAGTCGGATTCATAACCCAACGGTCAATATTCGCACCGACGCTCTTAGCTTTAAAAATGGCCGCAATAAACGGGTCCAAATTCGTCACGCTCGCGCCAGTGTCAACGGTCTGGTAAGTCGTGCTCAGCAGGCCGTCAGGAATCTTGGCGTTGCCGGAGCCGTCACCCAAAAACGCAACGTCAACGCTGGTAGCGATCTGGTTAGCGATGCCGCTAGCGATCTGATCAGCAATAGCCGGGTCCGTATCCTGTGCCGCCTCATTCGAGACAGTCGAAATGCCGCCCACCTTAGAAGGCACGCAAATCACGTCACCGTTAGCGCCGTCAGTAGGAACGATTTCCTCAAGCTCGGCCAGCCAGCTAACAGCCGGATCGCTATTCCACAGCGGGAACTGAACCTTAACCTTATCGGTATTATGTAGCGTGGTCGCCTTAAAGGCCGTGCTCTTGGCCTGAACCGCTTTATTCAAAAGCTCACCGAAGTCAGCCGGGGTCCAGGTATCAGCGATATTAGAATGCTGTGTAGCCATATTTAGTTGTCCTCTATTCAGTTAATTAAATTGTTTTACATTTACTGCATAGGCGCGGTTGACGCCTTTCCACCGTTGGACGGCCTCCGCTAAATCGCGGTAAGCACGCCGGTCAGGGTTGCTTTTAGCGCCGAACTCGTGCAATGCCGCGTATTCGAGTTCGTCACCAACGGTCACCTTGCCGATAAGCCGGTCGTGCTTGTGCCCGCCAATAGTCACGTGTGCACTAGCCGACGCGGCCAGTCGTCCCGTGCGCTTGGCGACCCCGGCCCGGTACAGCGCCACCAGCTCGTCACCGTGGCTCTGTAGCAGTGCCGCCAAGCCCGGGCTAAACAGGATCGCTTGCGGCACACGGCGCGTCTTAATGTCGCTTAGCAGGTACTCGCCGCTCACATGCTCACCAATTGGTAAGCCACCCAACCGAAATCACGCCCACCAGTCGGGTGCGCCCGGTCCCACTGGACGCCACCGACAACCCGGTAGGTGTCGCCGCTAGCCCGCTTAACCCGGTCGCGTGCCCTTAGGTCTGTGCCCTTAGGTACGTACAGTTCGGCCCCGGTGCTGGCGCCCTCGCCGCGCCCGCCGGTTGGGGTAGTCGGCTGCGTCGTTCCCCACGCAAAGACGCCCTGCACCGTGCCGTGGTCCTGCTTATTCGGGTTGCCGTACTTGTCCGCGTCTCCCCGGTAGAGGGTCAGAGTCTCCGTGACCATTACCGGAATAGGTCAGCGAACGTCGGCCCGCTGTCGGTGGTTTTGGTCTGACCGGCCCCAAGGTCGCCCCACGCGGGTTTACGGCTCGCAAGGTGCGGCTTAGCAGCCAGCAGCGCCGCAATGGCCTCCGTTAAGGCGTCGGCGCTGTCCAGCAGCTCGGCGTTAAACGGTAGGTCTGTCGGGTCGGCCAACCGGCCCGTGGCCGTCACGCGGGCCGTGAACAGTTCCCGTGCATACCGGTCGGCGCGCTCGTTTGCGGCGTCCAGCTCGGCCTTATGGTCGACCTCGGACGGCTGCGCGTCGTCCTGGCGCTCGTCGTCGTTGGTTTCGGTGGTCTCAGCAGCGACAGGCTGCGTCGTCTCACTCATCGTTAGTAACCCCCCTTAACCGACGGGTGTAACCCGTGGATTGAATCTCTTGTCTTAGAACAACTTTCGGCTGGCAGTTACAGCCCTTATGACGTGGCATTGGGTGCGCCTTAGGCCACACCCGGCCCTCGCGCCACCACCAGACGCACAACTGGCACGGGTCCGCGTCCATATGCCGTATCCAGCCCTCGACTAGCGGCTGTTGCTGCATGGCGTCGTGACTGGCCTGCTGTGCGGCCTCTAGCGGCTCGCACCGTGCTAGGCGTGCAACCTGAGTCTCTTGCGGATCGGGTTGCGTCGGTTCGGTACTGGCTGGCCCTGTCGGCGGGCCGGTATCCGTTGCTGCGTCAACCGCCTTAACGTCGCTTACCGTCACTTTGTCGGCCCCGGCAATGTGATCCTGACCAGCGCCCTTACCGGAAACGCCTGCCTGCTTTTGGCCGGCGTTTTCGCCCTCTCCGCTAAGGATCGTGTTAACGGCCTTAACCAGCCGCTCGGACCCGTCGACCGGCAGCACGCCAACAGTCGACACCGGCTCACCCGTCAGGTACTCGATCTGAATTGCCAACCACACGTCTGCCAGCGACGTAGCCGTAGCGTTCGCCCGGTTAATCAGCGCGGCCAACAACAGGGCGGTGTCGGCCTGGTCGTACTGACCGGCCCGGTACTGCCCGTACAGGACAAGCGCGGCCTGTTCCGTCTGGCTGGCTAGCTGCTCGGTCGCGGCCTGGTACTGCTCGACCGCGATCACGCCGCCGTCGCAGTCTCCGGGCTCGCCGGGTTCGGATCAGCAGGCTTAGGCGTCAGCAGCGTCACGCCCTGAGCGTCCAGTGCCTCGGCCCGCCGTGCAGCACGGTCGGCGGCAATCTCGTCATCAGACATACCTAGACGCCGCTGCGTCGTCGTCCGGGACAAGATGCCCGCCTGAAACAGCTTCGTGGCGGCGTCCGCCTCCTGGGCTACCGACCGGCTCGCCGCGTCAGCCCAAGTGACCCGCGCCGTCACGCTCGCCGGGTCAATCCCGTCACGGACGGCAACCACCAGCGCGGCCACCTGTTCCAATGCGGGACCGAACGCCAGTTCTTTCGCCTCGACCTTGGCGGTAAGACTCGACTCCTGGGCGCGGACCGCATCCGCCGATGTCGGCTGAGAGTTCGTCATATTCAGATAGGCAGGCGGCAGCGATGAAATAGCGCCGATCTGCGCCATAGTCACCCGCATAGCGGACTCGTAGCCCGCCATGCTCGCGGCCTCCCACTGCCCAAACTTGGCTTCCGGCTTCTCCGCAACAGCCATCTTGTACGTGTCTTCACTGACCGGACTGACCAGCTCCTTAACCGGCAAACCGTTACCGTCCAGCACCGGATTACCGGCAGCATCCCTAACGATGCGCTCGGTAGGGGTCAGGCCAGTAGCCCAACGCCGGGGCAACCCCGTCATCTCCGACGTAACAGCCATGTCCGTCAGCAGCTTGTTAGCCAAGTCGCACAACGGAATTAGGTCCCAAATCTCCGAAACGCCATCAACGTCTAGCAGCCGGTCGCTGTTGACCACAGGCACGACAGGCACCACACTCAGCGGGTTACGCCACTCGTCAACCTGGCGAAACGCGCTAGCCGTAGCACCCTTGCTGTTAGCCGTAAACCGCACGATGCGGTCAGGCAGAAACAGCGTCGCCTCTGTCGTGGTCCGCGTCTCCCAACGCTTAAGTGCGCTGGTAACCGTCCTGGTGGCCGGGTCACGCTCAACGGTGACCTGCTTAGCCGACTCGACCGTTATCCGTGGACTGCCGTCCGGGTTAGTCGACACCAGCACGTAAGCCGCGCCAAGCAACAGCGCCTCTTTGAACAGAGTGCCGCAATGCTGCGGCATGTCGTTAGCCTCCCACTCCTGGGAGATGTCAACGCCGTCGAAAGACTGCACCTTAAGCCGGTCGGCGATGCTAAGCACCGTTAGACGGGGGATGTTAGCTACTAGCCGTCCCATCCTGTCGCCCAACAGCTTTCGCTGCTCTGGCGCGATGAACGCTAGCGGCTGTCGCCCATACCAATAGGCGTCAAGCATCTTGTACCGGCCTACCGGTGCGTCTAGCGCCTTAACCAGGCGCGTGAAAGTCTCATCAATCAAAAGAACCAAACTCCTTGCTGTTTATGGTTATTCGCTGCGGCTGCGGCGCTATCGAAAGCGGCAATCGCGGCCACGGCGGCGTCGATCTTGCGCGGACTACCGCGCTTGTCCTTACTCACCAGGTCACCCATAGGGGTCGGCTTAGCCACGCAATGCGCCATATGACGCGCTAACCGCTCGTCTCCGTCGTGGCTCACGGCATTAGTCATCACGGCCTGATACAGCCGGTCAGTAGCCGGTGCCATACGCGCAGCGTGCGCGGTGTTCCACTCGATTACCCGGCCCTCACCGTGTTTCGCGGCCCATGCCTCGATCTCAGTGCGCCAACCCCACGGATCAGCGGCCAGCGTCACAACGTCGTACTTGGCGAAAGCCATATCCACGGCGCTAGTTACCTCGGCCCGTGGCACCCGCCAACGCGGATCGCCGGGGTTCTCCCATATGCCCTCAATCCACAGGTGGCCGTCCAGCGTGCAGCCGACCAGCGCCGTACTGTCACCGGACGCGGACCCATCGAACGCCAAGACGACACGCTCACCCGGCTTAACCTTGCGGTCAACCTGGCAGGCGTCCCACGCCCCGAACGGCAACCAAGCGTCAACGCCGGTCACCCATTGACCTAGCCGTAGCTGCCTAAACACCGGCTCGCGCAGTGACTTACAGCGCGCCATCAACCCGGCCTCTTGCAGGAACGGCTGCGGACACGACAACGCCGGGTTAGCGATACGCCACGCGTCCCGGTCGTCCAGGGCGCACCCGTCAGGCGCGGACCACTCCCGGAAATAGAAAGCCTGATCAGTACCGGCCCGCCCATGCTCGACAAGCCGCCACATCACCGAATCGGGCGAACTAGCAGGCGTCGAAATAGCCAACGTCAACTGCTCAAGCCGCTTACCGTCCACCGACGTAGCGGCCTCCCACACGTCCTCAGTGACAACGTGCAGCTCGTCCACAATCAGCAGCGACGGGTTGTAGCCGTGCAGCGCCCCCGGCTCCGCTGGCAGCGGCAACAGGGTTGCGTCGTTCTCCGGCAGATACAGCCGGTCCGCATAGACATGGATGCGCTCGGCCAGCTCCGGAGAAAGCGCGATCATCTGCCGCGCGTACTTGAGCACGTGCCCGGCCTGCTCGGCGTTCGACGCCACACACAGAACCTCGGCGGAATACGGGCCGACGAACATCTCAGCCAGCGCCAGCGCCGCCGCAAGCATCGTCTTACCGTTACCGCGTGGAATGCTGATTAGCGCCGTAAGAATGCCAGGAGCGAAAGCGCCCCGAATAATCTCCGATTGGAACGGTTGAAGCTTGAATTTCCGCTTTTCATTGGCCCCATGAGGCACTTTTAGATAGGTCTGGATGAACTTAATTCGTCGCCTAGCGCGGTCACGCGGCCAGCCCTTGAAGCCCAATGGTGGGGCTGTGACCTGTGCTTTTGGTCCTGCCTTGGCAATAACAGCCACGGGTCACCCCCTCTATATTTAGTTGTTATTCAGTTGTTTGAAGCCGCCGAGAGTAACTCGGAAAGCGCCTTGCCGTTCGGGTACCGGTGAAATTCGAGCGGGCCTACTGCCCACCCGATAGGTCGAATTGCTGCCTATTTGGCCCGTAGGCCGGCGATTGGGTTAACCGAGCGGTCAACCTATTTGGGTTCGCGTTTTGCGTCAGTCAGCGTGGCTTACAGCGGTAGCGTCGGTTCATGGTTGAACGCAGACGCAGGGTCAAGTGCGACAAGTGCGGTGCACTGGTCGATCAGGTGGTTGACGATTACTACACGGACGATCTGACGCCCGGAGTGGATGAACCGTATGACCGGCTTGTTGTCCGGCAGTCTCCGTGCCCGACGCCTGGCTGTCCTGGCCCGGACAAGGAATAGCGTCCGTACCATCGACGCTATGGACCCCCAAACCCCTGACCGCGTGCATACGGGCGGCACGTGTGGCTACAACAAACCCGTCTACCGGATACTCCGCAAGCCCAACGGTGAGCCTTATCCCGAGGACGAGTACGTCACCGAGTGCTGTTCGCAGTGCGAAGCGTTGGGTTTGTAATTAGCGCTCGGATGTCCGGCCTCCGTGCGATGCTTTCAGCATGGCTTTCAGTGTCTTCCACACGCGTGGTGAGCGACTCAGCAATGACAACTACGACGATTCATATCAAGTAGCAGTCAAGGAATTTGGCGTGCTGGAAGTGACCAAGGACGGCGAGCAAGTCAAGCTCTACAGCCCGAACTACTGGGCTTACGTCATACCCCGCGAATCCGAGAAGGGCGGTGGAGCGTGGGTGCTGCCCTAATTAGTGGGCGGCCCCTCTAGCTCGGTTGCAGCCGCCGCACACCACGTCGATGTCCTGTAGGCGGATTGGTAAGCCTTGTGCGTGCCGCGCCCATGCCACAGGTGAATGGTCAGCCTGCAAGTCTCGCGCGCTGCCGCAATCACTACAGAACGGTTGCTTAGCACGTGCTTGCTTGCTTAGCCGTGTCCATGCCGTGTCGTAACCGCGCTGCCTAGCGTTCCTGGTGTCCTTAGCCCTGTGTTGTGGACAGTAAGCGCGGTCAGACAGTTCGATGCAGCCGTCACGTAGGCATCGCTTAAGCAACATGGTTTTCGTACAGGTCCACCAACGCATTGCACAGCGGCAGCAGGTCGGCCATTGGCAGCGTGAACGTGTGCACGGTGGCACTCTTGGCGGCCTGCCGGTCTACGCGGATTACGTTCTGGTCTGGCCTTAGCTGGTACGGCTTGCCCTTAGCGCTCTTAACTGTCACGGGCGCAACAGGTTTCACTGTCACGCGGGTGCCCATCGTGCTTGTGCCGGTGACGCCACTGTGTAGGCGCGCGGCTTAAGCGACTCGGTTAGAGCTCTGTGTAGGTCGGCGGCCTGGTCCTCGGTGAGCGTGAACTCGAGTGGGTTCCTGTGGCCGTGGTAGTCCCAGACGGTGACGTGGTGGCCGTGTTGGTTGTGCAGTACCTCTATCGCGTCTTGCTGCATGTTTCCCCCTTGGATATGGCGATGCCCGGACTCGCACAGGATGGGAAGCGGGTCCGGGCACGCCGGTCTATGTAGTTGTTCGTTGGCCGGGTTATCCGGTTGGCCGTTCGGCCTGGTGACCTCTGTGCGTGGCCGGGTTTCTTAGTCGGCCTGCGGCCTCCGGCTTAGGACAGTTGGGTGTCGCCGCAGTTACAGCGTGACGGGCGGCAATCCGCCCCGCACTCGTGCATCGTTGGCGAACGTCCACAGTGAACGGGCCATTATCAGCGCATCCTCTGCGCACAGCGGGATCGTGAACCGGGCGCGGCTGTCGACGGCCTGAATGCCGATCATTGGCACGGTCGGGTCATCGGATACGCGGCCAGGGCACACCCGGAGCGCGGTCGGCTGGATCGTGTACTCGTTGGGTTCGTCGCGGTTCTTACGTGCCATATCGCTTGTTCCTCTCAATGGGTTCTGTATTTAGTTGTTGGTTTGGGCCAGGTCGGCACCCTTGGGCGTCCAGTCGCACATGTAGTGCGATGCGACCCATAGGGGTTCGTCCTGCCGGGACGGTGACCACTTGAACAGGCCGGGGCCAGGACGGCGGGGCCGGTTGGCTATGTGGTTCGGCAGCAAGATGCGTGCGTCTTCAATCTCGGCGCACTCCGGGTCGATCACCCACACCAGATTTTCGGCAGCGCAGTTGCTTGGGTTGCCGTCTAGGTGACGCGGGTACGCGCCCGCGATGACACCGTTTTTTAAGGCGTAGCCGTCTGGGTTGGGGTACATCCACATCGCCGACGTGCGCGGCAATCCCAGATATTCGACTGCGACAACTTCGTCTACGAACACTGTGCCGTGTTGGTTGCCGTAGGCCGGTAGCAGCGGCCCCGCGTAATCCTTGCCAAGTGCAATTACCGGCTGTTTGTTTGCCGGGTCTTTGCGGTGGTTTTTATAGAAGATGCTGCCGTCTGCGTTTACTTGCCAGCCGGGTGCGCCCCTTACGTCCTTGCGCTTTTTTCGTTCTTTGGTTGTGCGCGTGGTGACGTTCTCTGCGAAAGTTCCCTCTGTATTCAACTTATATCTTGACCCCGCCGATTTGGCGCTTAGTTCAGTCGGACGTGATGCACGTCACAACGATTGATTTAGAATTCGAGCTGAAAATGGTGGTGACCTGCGAAATTACCCACAAGCCACCACCACAGAAATTCAGCGCTCGCGGAACTCGGTCATCGGATCAAAACCGAAACGATCCAGCACCCAACGAACAGACCCGGACTGGTGCACTTCGTGGGCGGGCATGAAGTACCGCACAATGTCCAGCTCCTGCCCGCTGAACGTCACGACCTCACCGTTGCGGAGCGCCCGCGCAGCCTTACCAAGAGCGATGTAAACCACTTCGTCCACTTCCAAGGTACCGCGCATGTCCGCAACGAATTCTGCCGTGTCCCACTGCGATTCCTCGTGATAGACGCGGTTAATCTCGTCTGCCCAGCGGTCGGCGTAAGTAGTGTTAGTCATCCTGTTAGTACCTTTCAATTCGGAATGGGCAGCTTTAAGAAACCCCGCTGCCCGGGAGGGCTAGCGAAGGGGGTTAAGCAGCGAAATGCCGTCGACCAAGCGGCGTAAACACGGGCATCGCCTTAGGCTCACGCTTAGCAGCTTGCTCGAATTGAGCATCAACCCACGCCAACACGTCAGAACGGCGGTAACGAACCTTGCCGCATATAACAGCGGACGGCGGCCCACCCGCTTTATTCTTAGCGCGGTAATCCTTTAGCGTATTAACGGCAATACCCGTTAGCGCTGACACTTCCTCGTAGCCCATCAGAATGGGGTCAGACATTGGATGTTTCTTACTAGCGATTGTCAGTTGATGGAACACCCTTTGCGTTCCGTTGCTCGCCAGGCTCGCCGTCCTTAATGGCGAATCGCCTCTGTACCTGGTCCGTCAAACGTTACATTTCGATCCATTGAATTCGGAAGCGATTCCCAGAGAATTCTTAATTATCCGGCCAGCATCGCGGCCATCGCGTCCGCCGCCGCCTGGTGAGAAGTCCGGTCCAGATGCCCATAGCGGTCCACGGTGGTCTGGATGGACTCGTGCCCCAGGTGAGCCTGAATCACCGGCAACGGCACCCCGGCCTGGATCATCCAGCTCGCGCAACTGTCGCGCGTGTCGTGCGGAGTAGGCCGCTTCTCCAACACTGGCCTACCCGGGTCGTTAGCGTCCTCAGCCATCGCCTTAGCAAGGCAACGGTTCCAAACGCTGGTGCGCCAGCTTGAGAGCTTTATGGCCTCGCCCTTGGTGGTCGTGAATAGCCATTCGTGGCTGTAGTCGAGCTGGTCCAGCACCGATTTGGGCAGGTTGATAGTTCGGTTCGACTTTTTCGTCTTGGGTGGCCCCATGACGTACTTAGAGCCGTTCTGTTGCCAGGCACGCGAGATACGCACGGTGCACGCCTTGCGGTCCACGTCGGACGGCTTAAGCGCCGCCGCCTCGTTGAACCGGCATCCGCTGGCCACCAGGAAGTCAAGCAACGGCTTGTAGTGGTCGCTGAACTGTGCCCTGAGTAGCTGGTACTCGTCTTTGGTGAGGAACACGGCCTCGCGGTTCTCGGTGCGGGGCAAACGCACGCCCTCGCACGGGTTGACGGCCAGGTGCCCATCCTTGACGGCTTGCTTCATCACGCCGGACAGAAACCCCCGCTTGCCCTTCATGGTGCCTGTCTTGGCCCCGGCCTTGTGCATGGCGTTGACCCACGCGGCCACGTGGGCGCGAGTCAGCTTGGACAGCGGCAGGGCACCGAATGCCGGGTCAATGTCTTTCTGTAGCCATCGCTGCACCGTCTCGATGCGCTTGGGCGTGACGCCGGACATGCCGTCTATGTGGCGCTGCACGTACTGCGTGACGGTCATGCCAGATAGGTCGACAGCCGGGGTGATGCCCGCCTCTGTGAGCGCCCGGTCAGGCCCCAGGGCGTCAACCAGTTTGCAGAAGTTCGCGGCCTGTACGGGGTCGGGGAATGACTTGCTGGTCTGTTTCAAGTTGTGCCGATACAGCACCGCCCAGTAGAGGGTGCCGTCCTTGCGCTTGCGCTCACGTACAGATGCCATGCAGGCAATTTACAGGATGAGCGTTGACGTGGCGTTGACGTAGACGATTTTTATGCGCTTTGACCTGGTGTTGTGTTCGTTACCCCCGAGACGGCAGGCTCCCGCTTTGGCTGCCACTCAGGATCGCCGCATAGTGTCGTCGCCGTGAGCGAGGCGCAGTCCATGAGACCCATCATTCGCGGCATCCTCCTGGACATCGCCCCGCCACTGGCCGCGTACTACGGGCTGCGGGCCGCGGGATTGTCGGAATATGTGGCTCTGCTCACCGCCACCGTGCTGGCCGGCAGCAAGGTCGCCTATGACGCGATCCGGACCCGGCGCCTCGATCCGTTCGCCGGCTATCTGATGCTCAACTTCGGGCTCAGCCTGGCGGTGGGACTGAGCACCTCGGACGCTCGGCTGCTCCTCGCCGGCACCACGCTGGTCGGCGGGATCGGCGGGTTGGTCTTCCTCGGCAGCTGCGTGATCGGCACACCGCTCACGCAGGTGGTGGGAGAACGGCTTCAGGGCGGACCGCAGGACACCAGCGTGGCTGCCGTCACATATCGGCGCCGGGTGCACATTCTGCTGTCAGCGATGTGGGGCGCCGGCTTGATCGTCGGCACCGGCGTGCAGCTGGCGATCATCTTCGCCACGTCGGTGGACGTCGCAAATGCCCTGGCCTCGGCATTCTCGCTCGCGACCACCGGCGTCCTGATGACCGCGACGTTCATCATCGGCAAGCGTGCCCGCGCCAGGTGGGACGAGCGGGACGAACCCGTCCTGGAGACCGCGGAACAAATCACCGACCACAAAGGTTGAGCGCAGGAGATTCAACTTTGGAGGTACGGATGTCTGACGCCACAACAGCGCCCATCGCTGTTCCCGTCCTGTTTGTCACCGAGCCGATCGTCCTGCCGGGCATGGTCGTGCCCATCGAACTCGATGAGGCCGCACGTGCCGCGGTCGACGCGGCCCAGGCCGCCGCAGCCGCCGGCGAAGCCGGGAAGCTGCTGATCGCTCCCCGCCTCGACGACCGCTACCCCACGCACGGCGTCCTGGCGTCGATCGTCCAGGTCGGCCGGGTGCCCAGCGGCGGGACCGCGGCCGTCGTCCGTGGTGAGCGGCGTGCCCACATCGGGTCCGGCACGTCCGGCCCGGGTAGTGCGCTGTGGGTCCTGGTCGACGAGATCGCCGAGACCGACGCGACCGACGAAACCCGCACCCTGGCAGCCGAATACAAGAAGCTGCTGTTGGCGATCCTGCAACGCCGCGAGGCCTGGCAGATCGTCGACGCGGTCAACCAGATCAGCGAGCCGTCGGCACTGGCCGACACCGCGGGTTACGCGTCCTACCTGACCGACGTGCAGAAGCGCGAGCTGCTGGAGACCGTCGACGTTGCCGAACGGCTGCGCCGGCTGGTCGAGTGGACGGGCGAGCACCTGGCCGAGGTCGAGGTCAACGACAAGATCGCCGAGGACGTCCGCGCCGGAATGGACAAGCGGCAGAAGGAATTCCTGCTGCGCCAGCAGCTCGACGCCATCCGCAAGGAGTTGGGCGAGCTGGACGGTAGCGCCGGGGCCGAGGAGCCCGCCGACTACCGGACCCGCATCGAGGCCGCCGATCTGCCCGAGAAGGTCCGCGAGGCGGCGCTGCGCGAGGTCGGCAAGCTGGAACGGTCCAGCGAGCAGACCCCTGAGGGCGGCTGGATCCGGACCTGGCTCGACACCGTGCTGGAACTGCCGTGGAACGAGCGCACCGAGGATTCGACGGATCTGACGGCCGCCCGGGAGATTCTGGACGCCGATCACCACGGGCTGGACGACGTGAAGGACCGCATCGTCGAGTACCTGGCGGTGCGGGCCCGCCGCGCCCAGCGCGGCATGGCCGTCGTCGGTGGTCGTGGCTCGGGCGCCGTCATGGTGCTGGCCGGTCCTCCCGGTGTCGGCAAGACATCGCTGGGCGAGTCGGTGGCACGTGCGCTGGGCCGTAAGTTCGTCCGCGTCGCCCTGGGCGGCGTGCGCGACGAGGCCGAGATCCGCGGGCACCGGCGGACCTACGTCGGTGCGCTGCCGGGCCGTGTCGTGCGGGCCATCAGCGAAGCGGGTTCCATGAATCCCGTTGTGCTGCTGGACGAAATCGACAAGGTGGGCTCGGACTACCGCGGCGATCCGGCGGCGGCGCTGCTGGAGGTCCTGGACCCGGCGCAGAACCACACGTTCCGCGATCACTACCTGGACCTGGATCTGGACCTGTCCGACGTGGTGTTCCTGGCGACGGCCAACGTCATCGAGAACATCCCCAGCGCCCTGCTGGACCGCATGGAGCTGGTGCAGATCGACGGCTACACCGAGGACGACAAGGTCGCCATCGCCCGCGACTACCTGCTGCCCCGGCAGGCCGAACGGGCGGCGTTGACCACCGACGAGGTGACGGTGACGGACGCTGCGCTGCGCAAGATCGCCGCGGACTACACCCGCGAACCGGGCGTGCGGCAGTTCGAGCGACTGCTGGCGAAGGCGCTGCGGAAGGTCACCACCAAGCTGGCTACCGGAGTCGACTCGGTCACGGTGGATGAACCGGATCTGGTTGATTACCTGGGCCGTCCGCGGTTCATGCCGGAGTCGGCGGAGCGCACCGCGGTGCCCGGCGTGGCGACCGGCCTGGCCGTCACCGGCATGGGTGGCGACGTCCTCTACATCGAGGCCGGATCGAACGATGGCGAAACGGGTCTGCAGTTGACCGGTCAGCTGGGCGACGTGATGAAGGAGTCGGCGCACATCGCGCTGTCCTACGTGCGGTCGCACGCGGCGGCACTGGGTGTCGATCCGAAGGCTCTGGATCGCCGCATCCACGTCCACGTGCCGGCGGGCGCGGTGCCCAAGGACGGTCCGTCGGCCGGCGTGACCATGGTGACCGCACTGGTCTCCATGGCGACCGGGCGGCAGGTGCGGTCCGATGTCGGGATGACGGGCGAGGTCACGCTGAACGGGCGGGTGCTGCCCATCGGCGGGGTCAAGCAGAAGCTGATGGCAGCCCAACGTGCCGGGCTGACAACGGTTTTCATCCCGTCGCGCAACGAACCGGACCTGGACGACGTGCCGGCCGAGGTCTTGGACGCACTCGATGTGCGGCCGATGACCGACGTGGCCGACATCATCGCCCAGGCGCTGGAGCCGGCGGCGCAGAACGCCACGGTGGCTGCCTGACAACCGGATGACGCGAGCGGGCCCAAATGCTCCTGTTCACCTCATGGTGGTGGGACATTTGGGCCCGTTCGCGTTAGATGAGCACATGCCCAACCTCAACGAATTCAAACGGCGCGTGGTGCACACCGTTCAGCGTTGCCTCGTCAACCCGGTGGGCCGGCAGCTGCCGGTGACCATGCTGGAAACCATCGGCCGCAAGTCCGGCGAGCCACGCCACACCGCGATCGGCGGCCGGGTGATCGACGGCGCGTTCTGGCTGGTGTCCGAGCACGGCGACCACGCTGATTTCGTCCGCAACATCAAGGTGAATCCCGCTGTGCGCGTGCGTATCAACGGTGAATGGCGCAGCGGCACCGCACATCTGGTCCCCGACGACGACCCTGCCGCACGGCTGCGGCAGCTCCCCCAGCTGAACAGCGCCGTGGTGCGGGTGATGGGCACCGACCTGCTGTCGGTCCGCGTCGATCTGGACTGAGACTCAGGCGATGTCGGCCGACGGCGGTTCCTCGGCCAGATGGATCGCGCGGTGCTCGATGAGTTCGTGGATGCGGTCGGGTCCCAGCCGGGCCCGGAAATCCTTGACGGTGTAGCCGACGACGACACCGTCGGTGAGGGCGCGCACCGTCGCGGTGCGCGGAATCCCGAACAGCGGCCCGATCTCGCCGAAGTATTCGCCGGGGCCGGCGGTGAACAACAGCATCGTCTCGCCGTCGGGCATCTCGCGCGTGATCTCGAACCGGCCCGCCCTGACGACATAGATCAGGTCGCCGATCGTCGTCTGCTCGAACACGAGGTCTCCCGCGTCGAGCTCGAAGACCTCGGGCTCGCGCTCGGTGCTGGCGACCGTCGGGACGAGTTCGATCACCCGGTCCGCCAGCGGCAGCATGCGGCTGTCATGGGTGGCGACCACCACGACGCGATCGTCGGCGAGTTCCCGGATGAGCCGCAGCACCTCTTCGACCTGGATGAAGTCCAGGTGCGCCGTCGGCTCGTCGGCCAGGATCAGCGGCGGATCCAGCGCGATGGCGCGGGCCACCGCGACGCGCTGCTGCTGTCCGCCCGACATGTCACCGGGTCGGTGCGTCATGCGGTGCGACAGGCCGACCCGGTCCAGCAGTTCTGCGGCGCGCTGCCGGGCCGCGCCACGACTCATCCCCGCGGCCCGCATCGGCACCATGACGTTTTCGGCGGCGGTGAGGCTGGGCACCAGATTGAACGCCTGGAACACGATGCCGACGGTGTTGCGGCGGTAGTCGGTCAGCGCCTTGGGTCCGAGTCTGGTGACGTCGATACCGTCGAACAGGATCTCGCCCGACGTGGGTTTGAGGATGCCACCCATGCAGGACAGCAACGTCGTCTTCCCACAACCGCTGGGCCCCAGCAGGATCGCGAGCGATCCGGCCGACAGCTCCAGTTCGAAATTGTCGATGGGCCTGACCTTGTCGGCGCCCTTGCCGTATTCCACCACCAGGTCACGAATCTGTAAGCCGCTCATGGTCTATGGCCCCCCGAATGCCATCGCCGGATCTATCGTCACCGCTCTGCGCATGCCCGCCAGGCTGGCGATCAGCCCGATCGTGATGGCCACGACCGGCAGCAACAGGTACGCGCCCGCCGGGACGTCGACTCGCATCGGGAACATCGGCCCGAGCACCATCGCCAGCAGCACGCCGATCGCCGCGGAGAACACGGCGATGAACACGGCCTGCATCGCCAGCCCGGCCATCATCGACTTCGTCTTCACCCCAACGGCTTTGAACACCGCGAAGTCGCGGGTGCGTTCCATCGCGGACATGTAGATGAACATGCCGATGATCGTCGCGGCCACCACCCACAGCAGGACGGCCATGATGCTGATGGCGTCCACTGCGACTTTCAACGGCCGCATCATGTCGTCGATGGCGCCACGGCGGTCCACCAGCCGGTAGCCGTCGAGCGCCTTGGCCGGGTTGCCCCGGATCCCCACCGATGCGATGACGGGCTGCCCGCCGTACACCAGGCGCTGCGCCCCCACCGTGGTCAGGAACAGATTGGGTTGCTGTGCCAGGACCGTGGAGTTGTTCACGATCCCCACGACCTGCAAGTTGTGGGAGGCGATGTGCATCTGGTCGCCGATCTTGCGGCCCAGCGTCGACGACACGGCGATCTCGTCGGGGGTCGCGGGCGGGCGGCCCTGCGACATCGCCGGCATGCCGGGCCCGCCCGTCGGTGCGCCGAACAGGTTCATGGTGCGCGGCGTCCCGTTGTCGAGGGCCGTGGTGCCCGCATACACGACCGCCGCGGCCGCCTGCACGCCCGGAAGCCGCTGTGCGCGTTCGACTTCGGTCTGCGCGAACGGCGACGAGCCCAGGAACGGCCCGGCCGCCCCGTTCTGGATCATGAAGTAGTCGATGCCCAGCGAGTTGACGGTATTGCCGGCCTCCACCCGGAATCCGTTGGCCAGTCCGGTGAGCACCAGCGTCATCGCGAACACGAAGGAAGTGCCGACGACCGCGATGAGAAATCGGCGGCGCCGCCACTGCAGGTCCCGTAACGCCGCGATCAGCACGTGTGGAATCTAACGTGTTCGCTGACCGTGCAGCGGCAAGATAGCCAAAGCCGACGGCTTGTTTGGTGCAGACTGTCGACATGGCCTATGACGAGGATCTGGCCAACCGGATCCGTGAACTACTCGGCACGGTCCGCGGCATCGAGGAGAAGCGGATGTTCGGCGGGCTGGCGTTCCTGCTGAATGGCCACATGTCCGTGGCCGCGAGTCACGACAGCGGCCTGCTGGTGCGGGTTGCGCCCGATGACACCGAGAAGTTGCTGGGGCGCGCGCACGTCGGGCTGATGGTGATGGGCGGCCGCGAGATGCGGGGTTGGCTGCGCGTCGCGCCCGACGGCCTGAGAACCAAACGCCAGCTGCAGACCTGGGTCGACCGGGGCGTCGATTACGCGGGCACCCTGCCACCGAAGTAGCGTTTGCGCTCCGCGCCGTTGGGTATGCGACGGTTATGGCACGGGATCGGCAGCTCGTCGCGCGGCTGCTCGACGCGGCCGGTACGACGTATGCCGAAGAAGCCGGGATCACGCTCCGCGACAAGCCGATGCCACTGTTCAAGCTGCTGTCGCTGTGCATGCTCGCGAGCAAGCCCATCGCCGCGGAAACCGCGGTCGCCGCGGCGCGAGAACTGTTCCACGCCGGGCTGCGCACACCGGCCGCGGTGCTCGAGGCCGACCGCGGCCAGATGATCAGGGCGTTCGGACGCGCCGGTTACGCCAGATACGACGAGAGCTCGGCGACCCGGCTGACCCGCATCGCCACCCGGGTCAGCGACGAGTACGGCGGCGACCTACGCAACCTGCGGATCAGGGCCCACCACGACGTGAAAGCCGCGGCCAAGGCCCTGCAGGGGTTCGACGGCATCGGGCGGACAGGCGCCGACATCTTCCTGCGCGAGATCCAGGACGTCTGGACCTGGGCACAACCGTATTTCGACGATCGCGCGCTCGCCGCCGCCAAGGACCTGGGCCTCCCGACGGACGCCCCAAAGCTCAGCAGCCTCGCCCCGAACCGGAATGCCCGGCTCGCGGCCGCACTCGTACGGGCGTCGCTCGATGACAGCGTGCGCGAACGTATCGAAACCTAGCTCCGCAAGCACAAATTCAGATCGATGAAGGGAATCTCGAATGGCCGGCTCACCCACTTTTGTGATCATCGGCGGCGGGCTGGCAGGCGCCAAAGCCGCGGAAGCCCTGCGCAGCAAGGATTTTGACGGCCAGGTGGTGTTGTTCGGCGCCGAAGAACGGCTACCCTACGAGCGGCCCCCGCTGTCCAAGGAATTCATGGCCGGTAAAAAGACCGTCGAAGAATTCACGGTGCAACCGCAGAGCTGGTACGGCGAGCACGACGTCGACCTGAAACTCGGCACCGAGGTCACCACACTCGATCGCACTGCGCACATGGTGGCCTTCAACTCCGGCGATCACGAGCACTACGACAAGTTGCTGCTGGCCACCGGATCCCGCGCCCGCAAGCCCCCGATCCCGGGGTCCGACGCCGACGGCGTGTACTACCTGCGCACCGTCGACGACGCCACCGAGCTGCTGGCTCAATTCACCGAAGGCCGGCGGCTGGCGATAATCGGAGCCGGCTGGATCGGGCTGGAAGTCGCGGCCAGTGCCCGTGGGCTCGGCGCCGACGTCACGGTGGTGGAAAGCGCTGCGCTGCCGCTGCAGGCCTCCCTCGGCAAGGAAGCCGGCGAGGTGTTCGTGGGACTGCACCGGGACCACGGCGTCGACCTGCGCTTGGACACGACGGTCGACGAGATCACCACCGCTGACCACAAAGCGACGGGCCTGCGCCTCGGCGACGGATCCACCGTCGAGGCGGACGCGGTACTGGTCGCCGTCGGTGCCCAGCCGAACGTCGAGTTCGCGGAACGCTCCGGGCTGGTGATCGCCGACGGCGGCGTCGCCGTCGATGAATCCCTCAAGACCAGCGATGACGACATCTTCGCCGTCGGCGACATCGCGGCGGCCGAGCATCCGCTGTTCGGTGTCCCCATCCGGACCGAGCACTGGGCCAATGCCCTCAAGCAGCCGGCGGTCGCCGTGGACGGAATGCTCGGCACGCCAAGCACTTACGACGAATTGCCGTACTTCTTCACCGACCAGTTCGACCTCGGCATGGAATACGTCGGATACGCGCCGCAGTACCAGATGGCCATCACGCGCGGCGACCTCGGGACGCGCGAATTCACGATGTTCTGGCTCGATGGCGGCCACCGCGTGCTCGCCGGCATGAACGTCAACATCTGGGAAGGCCTCGATGACATCAAGCAGCTCATCCGGTCTCGGCGGCCGGTCGATGTCGGCGCACTCGCCGATCCGTCGGTTTCGTTGTCGTCCTTGAGTGGGTGAAGCCGCCTCCGCCGTGTAGCTTCCGCCGGGTAGCTTCCGCCGCCACCTAGCATCGGTGAATCGGTGAGGATCGTCACCTCACAAATACCGACGACGGAGCGTCTACAGGGTGTGAAAGCCAAACCGCCATTCGAGACCGTGGTGCGCGACCACGGCCCGACGGTCTTCCGGGTCTGTTGCGCCGTCGTCGGGGCACACGACGCCGACGACGCCTGGTCGGAGACATTCCTGGCAGCCCTCAAGGCCTATCCCGATCTGCCGGTGGATGCCAATCTCGAGGCCTGGCTGGTGACGATCGCGCACCACAAGGCCATCGACATCACCAGAAGCCGGACGCGCCGGCCGATTCCCACCGACGTCGTACCCGAGCCCGCGCCTCCCGGTGATGTCCGCGAGTTCGACGATCTCGCGGCCGCCGTCGACGGGCTGCCACCCAAACAGAAGCACGCCGTGGCCTACCACTACCTGGCGGGCCTGCCCTACAACGAGATCGCCGAGATTCTCGGCGGCACCGCCGCGGCCGCACGCCGCGCCGCCAGCGACGGCATCGCCACGCTTCGACGTACCTACCTCGGTGACCTTATCGAGGTCACCGCCCCACTGACGAACACAGGAGGGAGCCCGCAATGATCAACGGCGAAACCATCACCATCAACCCGGACCGGATGGCCGACCTGCACAATCGGCTGGCCGCGGCCGCGCAGCGCGACGGGGTCCTCGACATCGCCTACCGCACCGTCGACAGCCCCGTCGGGCCACTGCTGCTGGCAGCCACCGACCACGGCCTTATCCGTGTCGCCTACGCCGTCGAAGACCATGACGCCGTGCTGCAGCAGCTCGCCGACAAGGTGAGCCCGCGCGTTCTGCAGGCGCCGGCCCGGCTCGACGCCGTGGCCCGCGAACTCGACGAGTACTTCACCCGGGACCGTCGAACCTTCGATGTCCCGCTGGACTGGCGGCTGGCCGCCGGATTCCGCGCCGCAGTGCTGCACCACCTGCCGGAGATCGGCTATGGGCAGACAGCCAGCTATGCCGCCGTCGCCGCGCTGGCCGGTAGCCCAAGAGCGGTCCGCGCCGTCGGCACGGCATGTGCGAAAAACCCTCTGCCCGTGGTGGTTCCATGTCATCGGGTGGTCCGCAGCGATGGCGGGATGGGCGGCTACCTCGGTGGCCCGGCAGCCAAGCGCCTACTGCTCGATCTCGAGGCTGCGGCGTGAGCGTCTGGCAGCAGCGCGTCGCCGCCACCGACTGGGAAGCCGTCCGCACCGAGCTCGAGGCTGTCGGCGGCGCGCTGACCGGACCTCTCGTCGCCCCGGCCGAGGCCGCCGAGCTGGCCGCGATCTACCCCGATGCGACCCGATTCCGGTCGACCATCGACATGGCCCGCTACCGGTTCGGCGAAGGCCAGTACCGCTACTTCCACCGGCCCTACCCCGAGATCGTCACCGAGCTGAAGTACGCGCTGTACCCCCGGCTACTGCCGATCGCCCGGGACTGGTGGACGAGGTTGCGCCGCGACCCGCCGTGGCCCGACAGCTTCGACGACTGGCTTCAGACCTGCCACCGGGCGGGGCAGACGCGGACCACCGCACTGCTGCTCAAGTACGGCGCCGGCGGCTGGTGCGCCCTGCACCAGGACCTGTACGGGGACTTGGTCTTTCCGCTCCAGGTCGTCATCAACCTGACCCGGCCGCAGGTCGACTACACCGGGGGCGAGTTCCTCCTCTACGAGCAACGGCCCCGGGCTCAGTCACGCGGCTCGGCCATCTCCATCCCGTTCGGCCACGGGCTGGTCGTCACCACGCGCGAACGACCGGTGGCCTCGAAACGCGGCTGGGCCGTCGGCCCGGTGCGCCATGGCGTTTCGACCCTGCGCTCGGGGTCCCGCATGACGCTGGGCCTGATCTTCCACGACGCCGCGTGAGCAGATACACGCTCGTCGACGCCGACGGCCGCCCCTACGCCAGTGCGACACCGGGGCGCCTGGGCGGCCACCGGCGCAACAAGCTCTACGGCCGCCTCGATTGCCCATCGGCACTACGAGCCATCGCCGCCGGCGGCTACCGCACCAACCGGGTGTTCTTCGCCGACGAAGACGTCGCCGTCGCCGCCGGATACCGACCCTGCGCGGTATGCCTACCCGAGGAGTACCGGCGGTGGAAGCGCCGTCACTGATCCTTGCGCGATTTGAGGTGACCTGGCCCATTGCCCCGTCTCGGTACACTCGCCAGAGATGATCGACGCCTCGGCAGCCGCCGCTGCCCCCTGCCTACCGCACGGCTCGCCAGCCGTGCGGCACCCGCGCGTCTACATCGATGTGGCCGTGGTGGTGGCCGTCCTGGTCGCGACCAACCTGCTGGCCCACTTCACGACCCCCTGGGCGAACATCGTCGTCGTGCCGCTCGCGGCGCTCGGCCTGGTGGCCCTGGTCCGTAAACGGGGTCTCGGTTGGACCGAGCTCGGTCTCGGCCGTGCGCACTGGCGGACCGGTATGCGCTACGCGCTCGGTGCCATCCTGCTCGTCGGGTCGGTGATCGCCGCCGGCGTGCTGCTGCCGTGGACCCGGCCGATGTTCCTCAACAACCACTACGCGACGATCTCCGGCGCCCTCCTGGCCTCGATGATCATCATTCCGCTGCAGACCGTCATCCCCGAGGAACTGGCCTTCCGCGGCGTACTGCACGGCACGCTCGACCGAGCCTGGGGGTTCCGTGGTGTGGCCGCCGCCGGCTCGCTGCTGTTCGGGCTCTGGCACATCGCCACCTCACTGGGCCTGACCAGCAGTAACGTCGGATTCACGCGGGTTCTCGGTGGCGGGATGCTCGGCATGATCGCCGGCGTGGCCATGGCCGTCGTCGCCACCGCTGCCGCGGGATTCGTCTTCACCTGGCTGCGGCGCCGCTCCGGCAGCCTGCTCGCGCCGATCGCGTTGCACTGGTCGCTGAACGGCATGGGCGCACTCGCCGCGGCCGCGGTCTGGCATTTCAGCTAGGAATCCGGCCCGGGACTGGCCCCCTAACCGTCACCAGATCGCTGCATTTCAGACCTCGTTGTCCCGTGTCGAACCGGGCTAGCCTCGAGATGTATCAGTCAATCGAAAGGTCATGACAATGATGCATATCGTCTGGTTGATTCTTCTCGGCCTCGTCGTCGGAGCCATCGCCCGGTTCGTCGTACCCGGGAAGGACGAGATGGGGTGGATTCTCACGTGCGTGCTGGGCATCGCCGGTGGCTATGTCGGCGGCACGTTGAGCAGTGTTGTCTACGCGCCACACAAGCTCGATTTCCGCCCGCCGATCGAGCACTCCTTCTGGGGCGCGCTGGTCGGCGCGGTGATCCTGGTGCTGATCTACCGCTTCGTGAAGTCGAAGAGCACGACATAGAAACCGAACCGAAAAGAATTGAGGACCGCGCCCGGTTGGGCACGGTCCTCAATTCTTTGGGCGACTATCCGGCGGGGGCCATCTCCGGCGGCGCGTTCGTCACCGGCACCGGCACGCCGACCATCGGGTGGGCCGGATCGGCGGGCTTGGGCGGCGCGTTCGGGTCGACCGGGGGCGGGGGCGGCGGGTTCCACGGGCGGATCGACTGCGCCAGCGTCACGGCGGCGGCCTTGTCGACCGGGTGGTTACCCGAACCCAGCCACACGACGAACCACCGCTGCGGGTTGCGCTGGCTGCGGATGGTGGCGTCCGGCGGCGGGTTGCCGACGACGCCCGCCCAGATCTGGCCGTTGGGCTTGCCGGTGTCGGTGAACTTGACCTCGTAGAACGATGCCGCGCCGGGCAGTGTGCCTGCGGTCAGCGCGGTCGTCTCCTGGCCGACACGGGTGCCGGGGAAGGGCATGAAGAACTCGCCCATGTCCGAGGCCAAGCGGTTGGCGGCCTTGCCGTTGTCCGACTCGGCACCGGCGAACAGCTTCAGGTCCAGGCGGCCCAGCAGCACGCTGGTGTCACTCGGGGCCTGCTCCGAACCCGCGGCCGGGGCCTTGGTCAGGAGCGCCTGACCGTAGGACAGCTGCGTGGCATCGGCAATCTTCCAGCCTTGCGGCACAACGTAACTGAAGCCACCGGCGTCGTTGTTGACCCGGCCGGGCTCAGCTGGCGGCGCCGGGGCGGCAGCGGGCGCCGCGCCCGCAGCGGTACCCGGGGCCGGCGGCGCGGCCGGTGCGCCGGGCGCGGCGGGAGCAGGCGGAGGTGGCGGTGCGTTGGGGTCGGCCGGCGGCGCGGCCGGGTCCGCGGCGGGCGGCGGCGGCACGTCGACCCCCGGGGCCGGAGCAGGCGCCGGTTCCCCGGCCGGAGCGGGTGCCGGCGCCGGAGCCGGAGCGGGCGCTGGAGCTGGCGGCACCGGGTCGGCATACGAGATCGCGCTCGGCAGCGCGATGGCCGCGGCCGCCGCACCTGCCACAGCAGCAGTCAGTGATTTCGGAAGGCGTTTGCGGGCACTTGTCCGCACATCCGGGTGTCGCATGGGGACGAAAATACAGTGTTACCGGCGTGACGCAAGTGCGAGTTGCGGCTAATTCCTTCGCGAGTCGGTTAGCTCGCTTCCGGCATCCGGACAGACCACGGCGATATCGCGCGGTTGCTGAGGCGTTGCGGTGCCCCGCCGAGGCCCGGGACGATCCGGGCGTGCCGTCAGGAGGGCCGAATGGCCACGTCCCGCGGATCGACGCCGAAGTACACCTGCTCGCCCGGAATCAGCCGTAGACCAGCCGCCACCTCTGCGCTGATGTCGGCCGCCAGACCCCCGCCGCCGTCGTCCGTCGTCTCGGCGCGGACGCGGATGACCGGGCCGCGGTGATCCAGCTCCGCGACCCCGACCGCGACGACATTGAGGTCATCCGACGGCCGCTCCCGGCACACCGTCACCGCCGCCGGAGCGAACACCGCGATCGCCGGACCGCCCGGCGTCACGTCGGGCCCCCACACTCCGCGCCAGGTCTGTCCGGCGGCCAGCACCGAACTTCCGTCGTCACCGGCGCGCCCGCTGACCAGATTGACGCCCGCGAACCGCGCCCCGAACGCGGTCCGCGGCGCGGTCAGCACGTCGGCGACGGCGCCCGATTCGACGATGCGGCCGCCCTCGATGACCAGCATCCGATCCGCCAACGTGACGACATCGAGAAGATCGTGGCTCACCAGTACCGAACTGCGCCCGTTCCGCCCCAGGACACCACGCAGCAGTCGGCGCATCGCGGCGGCGGCCGTGACGTCCAGACCGGACAGCGGTTCGTCGAGCAGCAGCACGTCGGGTTCGGCGGCCAGTGCCCGGGCCAGTGCGACCCGCTGCGCCTGACCACCCGACAACTGGCCGGGCCGGCGATCGGCCAGTTCGGTGGCTCCGACCTCACCGAGCCAGTGTGCGGCCGTCCGCCGCGCCTCGGTGCGCATGCCCCGACGACGGTGCCGGCGGGCGCGTGGTCCGAACGCCACGTTGCCGGCGGCCGTCAGGTGCGGAAACAGCGCCGGGTCCTGCAGCAGCAGGCCGACCCGCCGGTTGTGCACTGCGACGTGCACGCCCGATGCCGCATCGGTCAGCCGGCGCTCACCTACCGTCACGGTGCCCGCGTCAGGCCGCAGGAGACCGGCAATCACGTGCAGCACACTGGACTTCCCCGCGCCGTTGGGCCCGACGACGGCCAGCACCTCGCCGGCGGCGACCTCGAACTCCACATCGATGCCGCGAGCCTCGATGATCGCGCGTACCGCGAGACCGCCCGTCACTGCCGGCTCTCCGCCTCGAACGGCCCGTGACTGAACCGGGCGCCGCCCATCGCCAACACCACGACGGCCGCGACCACGACCAGCACCAGCGACAACGCCACTGCCGCATCGGCGTCGGCCTCGCGCTGCAGATAGATCTCCAGCGGCAGCGTGCGCGTCACCCCCTGGCGGGAGCCTGCGAACGTCAGCGTGGCGCCGAACTCCCCCAGCGACCGCGCAAAAGCCAGCACCGCACCCGACACGAGACCCGGCGCCAGCATCGGCAACGTGACCCGGCGCCACACCGTGGTCGGGCGGGCGCCCAGCGTCGCCGCGACCGCTTCGTACTGTGACCCGGCGGTCCGGGCCGCGCCTTCCAGGGCGATCACCAGAAACGGCAGTGAGACGAACGTCTGCGCCAGCACGACCGCCGTCGTCGAGAAGGCGATGTGCACCCCCGCGGCGTCCAGGTACCTGCCGATCAGCCCGAGCCGGCCGAAGGCGTACAGCAGCGCGATGCCGCCGACGACCGGCGGCAACACCAGCGGCAGCAGGATCAGCGGACGGGTCCAGCGCACCACGCGGGAGCCGCTGCGCGCCAGGACCAGCGCCATCGGCACGCCCAGCAGCACGCACAGCACGGTGCTGGCGGTTGCGGTCTTGAGGCTCAGCACCAGCGCGGTCACCGACGACTCACTGCTGATCAGCTCCAGGAATCGGGACCAGTCGACCTTCGCCGCGACCGCGATGAGCGGCAGGACGACGAACAACGCACCCAGTGCCGCAGGGATGTAGATCCAGCGCGGCAGCCCGGGGTTCAAGGCTTCGCGAACCCGAACTGCGCCAGGGTCTGGCGGCCCGTGTCACTCGTGACCAGGTCGAGGAACCGCTGGGCGGCCGCCGCGTCGGCCGTCGACTTCAGCACCGCGATCGGATAGATGTTCACCGCCGACGCCGCCTGCGGGAAGTCGACCTTCGCGACTTTGTCCCCGGCCGACTGCGCGTCGGTCTGGTAGACGACGCCGGCGTCGGCCTGGCCGCTGGTGACCTTGTTCAGCACGTCGGTCACGGAGGTCTCCTCGCTGACGGGCTTGAGCTCCACACCCGCGATCTTCTCGACCTTGCGCGTGGCCGTGCCGCACGGCACCTGCGCGGCACACACCACGACGTTCAGTCCCGGCTTGGCCAGATCACCGAAGTTGTTGAGCTGCTTCGGATTACCCGGCCGCGTCACGATGACCAGGGTGTTGGAGGCGAAGTTCACCGGAGTCGCGGCGAGCAATCCGGCCTTGGCCGCCTTGGTCATATTGTTGGCGTCGGCCGAGGCGAACACGTCGGCCTTGGCACCCTGCGTCAGCTGTTCGACCAACGACGACGAGCCCGCGAAGTTGAACTGCACGTCCGCACCGGGGTTGTCCTTCTTGTACTGGTCCGCGATGGCGGTGAACGCCCCCTTCAGGGACGCGGCAGCGTAGACGTTGACCACAGGGCCCGACCGTTTCGAGCCTGAATCACACGCGGAGACTGCGCTCACACTGCCGACCAGCGCAAAGACCGCCGCCGCACGCATCAACTTGCGCATGTGCCACATTCGCCAAACCCTAGGGCTCATTGCTCCGCGTGGCGAGTTTCGCCAGCTAGCTACTGTCCAGTAACATGGCCGCAACCGCGTTCAGCGTTGCACACGAGGAGGCCCTGCTCATGGACGTTCTGGTCACCGGAGGCGACACCGACCTCGGCCGCGTCATCGCCGAAGGATTCCGCGACGCCGGGCACAACGTCGTCATCGCCGGCGCCCGCCGCGATGAGCTCGAGGTTGCCGCCAAGGAACTCGAAGTCGAGTCGATCGTGCTGGACAACACCGACGGCGCCGCGCTCGAGGCGATGCGCGACAAGCTGCCGCAGCACCTCGACACCATCGTCAACGTCCCGGCTCCGGTGTGGTCCGCGGGCGACCCCCGCACCTACACCCTGGCCGAGCGCGCCGCCGTGTGGCGCAACACGCTCGACTCCTCGCTGCTGTCTGCGGTGCTGACCGTCCAGATCCTCGGTGACCAGATGCGTTCGGGCGGTGCGATCGTGACCGTCGTGCCGGAGTGTCCCAAGGATGGCACCGCCGACGCCGCGATCAAGGCCGCCGTGTCGAACTGGACCGCCGGGCAGGCCGAGCACTTCGGCATCCGCGGCATCACCATCAACGTGGTCGCCGCCGGCCGCGGCACCGAAGCGGGCTACGACGGTGTCGAGTCCAGCGGCGCGACCGTCGGTTCCGAGCTGACCAAGCTCGCGCTGTTCCTCACCACGCCCGCCGCCCGCCACATCACCGGCGAGACGCTGCACGTGAGCGCCGGCGCGCTCGCGACCTTCGCCTGACCCGACCCGTTTTATTCCCGTTTTGCCCGGGCTTCGCGCCCGGCGAAAACGGTGACGCCACAACACCGTTGGTGGCTAGGGTCGAATCGTGACGATTCGACTCGGACTTCAGATACCCAATTTCTCCTACGGCACCGGCGTCGGTGAGCTGTTCCCGACCGTCATCGCCCAGGCCCAGGAAGCCGAGGCCGCCGGCTTCGACTCGGTTTTCGTGATGGACCACTTCTATCAACTACCCGGGCTGGGTACTCCCGACCAGCCCATGCTGGAGGCCTACACCGCGCTCGGCGGGCTCGCCGTGGCCACCGAGAAGGTGCAGCTCGGCACGCTGGTCACGGGCAACACCTACCGCAACCCGACGTTGCTCGCCAAGGCGATCACCACGCTCGACGTGATCAGTCAGGGCCGCGCCATCCTCGGCATCGGGACCGGCTGGTTCGAACTCGAGCACGATTCGCTGGGCTATGAGTTCGGGACGTTCACCGATCGGTTCAACAAGCTGGACGAGGCGCTCGAGATCATCCTGCCCATGCTCGCCGGGGAACGGCCCACCTTCGAGGGCAAGTACTACCGGACCCGCGAGGCGATGGCCGAACCGCGCTTCCGCGACCACATCCCGCTGATGATCGGCGGCAGCGGCGAGAAGAAGACCATACCGTTGGCCGCCAAGCATTTCGACCACCTCAACGTCATCGCGGGCTTCGACGAGCTACCCCGCAAGGTGCAGGTGGTCAAGGAGGCGTGCGAGAAGATCGACCGCGACCCGGCCACGTTGGAGACCAGCCACCTTGCCATTGCGATCATCGACGAGAACGTCACCGCAGACGTCATCCCCGATGACTTCAAGCAGCAGGCCGTCTACGGCAGCCCGGAGCAGGTGGCCGACCAGATCAAGACCAAGGTGCTCGACGCTGGCATCGACGGCGTCATCATCAGCCCGGTTACGAGCCTCAACGGGTACCAACCCGGCGGCATCACCGCCGTCGCAGAATTACTCAAGCCGCTGCTGACGAAGTGAACCTGCAGGTCAGATGAAAAGTGGAGTCGGTGGGGCATCTCACTGCATTGATCGATTCAGCTACGACTAGCCTGGTGGATGTAAACAGTCTTGTAGTAGTACGTCGAGGAGCCCCTCAACATGGTTCACCCCGGAGCTACGGCAACGGATCGCCACAAGGTCGTCATCATCGGTTCGGGCTTCGGTGGCCTGACCAGTGCCAAAGCCCTCAAGCACGCTGATGTCGACATCAAACTGATCGCCCGTACCACCCACCACCTGTTCCAGCCGCTGCTGTACCAGGTGGCGACGGGCATCATCTCCGAAGGTGAGATCGCCCCACCGACCCGGCTGATCCTGCGCAAGCAGAAGAACGCCCAGGTGCTGCTCGGCGACGTCACGCACATCGACCTGGAGAACCAGACCGTCGACTCGATCCTGCTGGGCCACACCTACAGCACGCCGTACGACAGCCTGATCATCGCCGCCGGCGCCGGCCAGTCGTACTTCGGCAACGACCACTTCGCCGAGTGGGCGCCGGGCATGAAGACCATCGACGACGCGCTGGAGCTGCGCGGCCGCATCCTGGGTGCGTTCGAGCAGGCCGAGCGGTCCAGCGATCCCGAGCGCCGCAAGAAGCTGCTGACGTTCGTGGTCGTCGGCGCCGGCCCCACCGGCGTCGAGATGGCCGGCCAGATCCAGGAGCTGTCCGACCAGACCCTCAAGGGCAGCTTCCGGCACATCGACCCGACCGAGGCCAAGGTCATCCTGCTCGACGCCGCGCCCGCGGTGCTGCCGCCCATGGGCGAGAAGCTGGGCCTCAAGGCGAAGAACCGGCTCGAGAAGATGGGCGTCGAGATTCAGCTCAACGCCATGGTCACCGACGTCGACCGCAACGGCATCACCGTCAAGGACAAGGACGGCACCATCCGGCGCATCGAGTCGGCATGCAAGGTGTGGTCCGCCGGTGTGCAGGCCAGCCCGCTGGGCCGCGACCTGGCCAACCAGTCGGACGTCGAGATCGACCGGGCCGGCCGCGTGAAGGTGAACCCTGACCTCTCGGTCCCGGGCCACCCGAACGTGTTCGTCGTCGGCGACATGGCCTTTGTCGATGGTGTGCCAGGTATGGCGCAGGGCGCGATCCAGGGCGGCAAGCACGTCGCCGCCATCCTGAAGAACGAGGCCAAGGCCCGTGCGCACGGCACCAAACCCAAGCCGCGCGAACCGTTCTCGTACTTCGACAAGGGCTCGATGGCCACCGTCTCCAAGTGGAACGCCGTCGCCCAGATCCCGCTCGGCGAGAAGGCCAAGCTCGAATTCGGCGGCTTCATCGCGTGGCTGGCCTGGCTCGGACTGCACCTGATCTACCTGGTGGGCTTCAAGACCAAGATCGCCACCCTGCTGTCGTGGACGGTGACGTTCATGAGCCGTCAGCGCGGTCAGCTGACCATCACCGAGCAGCAGGCCTACGCCCGCACCCGGATCGGTGAACTCGAAGAGATCGCATCGTCCGTTCAAGCCACGCCCGACCCGGTGGCTTCCTGACTAGAGGCGCGGGCCCTGCCACGCCGACAGGCAACCGCCGTCGGCCAGGGCCATGACCACCTGATCTCGGCGTGATTCGTATCGCTCAGCGGTGCGGATCACGCCGAAATCGCTTTCTGGGTAACAAAATTCGCTGACATAAGCCCGGGAGGCGGCGATCTCGTCGTCGCCGACCGCACCGGCGCCGAGTTCGACGCGGTGCCGCACCACCGGCAGCGCATCGTGGTCGACGTGCAGGGTGCCCTCCCAGAAGCCCTGCTGTTCGCCGGCCCGCCCGACCTGCACCCGTTCGCGCAGCCGCACCCGCCCCGCCTCGGCGATCTGCAGCCGAGTCGTGGCCTGATGACGGCTGCCGCCTGCGACGACGGTCGGCTCCGGGTCCAGATCGAGCTCTCCGGCCACCTCGAGCTCCCACTCCGAGCGGGACTGCGTCGTCGTCGCGCCGGGCAGCACCACCATCGCGGCGACACTGCGCACCCGCAGCCGGGCACCGGCCTCCACGACGACGCGCACGTCGATGGTGTCACCGCCCAACGGCGTTGCGGCCGTGGACACCAGGTGGACGGCGTCAGGCGCGGTGCGGCGCGCGGCCACCCCGCCGACGCACTCGATGCGCGGGCCCCGGCCCGGGGTCGCGACGATCAGAACCTGGGTGTGCATGACTCAGGCGTTCGTCACCCCGGCGCCGGCGAGTTGCTCGCGTACCCAGGTCTGCACCAACGACGCCGCCGGGTCCTCGGTGAGCGAGATCAGCACCGTCGGGCGGTCACCGCGCACCTGGCCCGCGTCGCGCCGCATGACGTCCAGGTCGGCGCCCACCATCGGCGCGAGGTCGGTCTTGTTGACCACCAGCAGATCCGAGTACGTGACGCCGGGCCCGCCCTTGCGCGGCACCTTGTCGCCGCCCGCCACGTCGACGACGAAGATCTGCACATCCACCAGGCCCGAGGAGAACGTCGCGGTCAGGTTGTCTCCCCCGGACTCGACCAGGATGAGGTCGAGCTTGTCGTTGCCCTCGATGAGATCGTCGATCGCATCGAGGTTCGCGGTGATGTCGTCGCGAATCGCGGTGTGCGGGCAGCCGCCGGTCTGCACCGCGGCGATCCGCTCGTCGGGCAGCACGGCGTGCCGGCGCAGGAAATCGGCGTCCTCGGTGGTGTAGATGTCGTTGGTCAGCACTGCCAGCGACAGCTCGTCGCGCAGTTGCCGGCACAACGCCGCCACCAGCGCCGTCTTGCCGGATCCGACGGGCCCGCCGACACCGATGCGCAGCGGCTCACCGGGCTGCCGCTCGCGCTTGGGCCGGTCATGGTGATGGTGCGGCTGACCGTCGATGAAATGTGGTGGCATGGTGGACCTTTCGGCTCAGGAGGCGAACAGGGGGCGGTCGCGGCCGGCGTGGCGTTGCGCCAGCACGTCGAGCAGTGGATCGGACAGGTCGGCGATGCCTTTCGCGGCTTCGGCGGCGGTGGCGTCGCACAGCCCCGACAGCTCGAAGGTGAGCGCGGCGACGTCGGCGGGGTCGAGCGCGAGCAGGCGTTGCGCTGCCGTCGCCGAGCCCGTCATGGTTGTGTAAACGACTGTGGCGCACGTCCGTTCGGGGTCCAGGCCACTGACGCGACCCACCACGCCGGAGGCCACCGCGAGATGCGGGCGGGTGCCCAAGGTTTGCCAGTGGTCATCGGGCCAGACGCGGCGCGCCAGCCGCAGCAGTCCGCGCCCCTGCGCCCGGGAGGCCTGCCGCGCGGCGGGAGCCGGTGTGCGCGCGTCGGTTTCGCGGTCGGCGGCCACCACGTCGAGCCCACTGTGGACCGCCGCCGCGATCGAGGCGGTGACGAGCCCCTGGGTCCGGATCCGCCGGCGCAGGTACGCCCGCAGGGTCACCACGCCGGTCACCAGTCCGCTGGTGACCGCCTCCTCGACGCCACCGGAGTGCACGTGCCCACCGGTCGGCAACCGCGAATCCGCCAGTGCCAGCAGGGTGGCCAGGCCGCTATCCATCAGAACAGGAAGTATCTCTGCGCCATGGGCAACTCGGCGGCGGGCTGTTCCTGCCAGACCTCACCGTCGATGCGGACGGTGAACGTGTCGGGATCGACGCGGATGTCGGGCATGGCGTCGTTGAGCGGTAGGTCCGCCTTGCCCCGGCCACGGACGTTCTTGACCGGAACGAGCCTGCGCCGCAAGCCGAGTCGGGCCGCGAGGTCATCTTCGATGGCGGTGGGCGAGACGAAGTGCACCGCCAGACCCGCCGCCACCGTCGGGTGCGCGCCGAACATCGGCCGCGGCAGGACGGGCTGCGGCGTCGGGATCGAGGCGTTGGCGTCGCCCATCGCGGCCCAGGCGATCGCGCCGCCCTTGAGCACCAGGTGTGGACGGACACCGAAGAACGCGGGCTCCCAGAGCACCAGGTCGGCCAGCTTGCCGACCTCCACCGAACCCAGCTCGTGATCGATACCGTGGGTCACCGCCGGGCAGATGGTGTACTTCGCGACGTAGCGGCGGACCCGGTTGTTGTCGGCTGCGCCGTCGCCGGGCAGCGGGCCGCGGCCCTTCTTCATGACGTGCGCCGTCTGCCACGTCCGCATCACCACCTCGCCGATGCGCCCCATGGCCTGGCTGTCACTGCCGATCATCGAGATGGCACCGATGTCGTGCAGCAGGTCCTCGGCGGCGATGGTCGACGGCCGAATCCGGCTCTCCGCGAACGCCAAATCCTCCGGCACGGCGGCGTTGAGGTGATGACACACCATCAGCATGTCGAGGTGTTCGTCGAGGGTGTTGACGGTGTGGGGCCGCGTCGGGTTGGTCGAACTGGGCATCACGTTCGGATGGCTGGCCACCGTGATGATGTCGGGCGCGTGGCCGCCGCCCGCGCCCTCGGTGTGGTACGCGTGAATGGCTCGGCCGGCGATGGCCGCCAGGGTGTCCTCGACGAAACCCATCTCGTTCAGGGTGTCGGAGTGCAGGGCCACCTGCACATCGGCCTCCTCGGCCACCCGCAGGCAGGCGTCGATGGTGGCCGGCGTGGTGCCCCAGTCCTCGTGCAACTTGAAACCGGCTGCGCCACCGCGCAATTGCTCCCACATGGAATCGGGATTGATGGTGTTGCCCTTGCCGAGCAACAGGATGTTCATCGGCCAGCCGTCGAGCGCCTGCAGCATGCGCCCGAGGTGCCACGCGCCGGGCGTGACGGTGGTGGCCTTGCTGCCCTCGGCCGGCCCGGTCCCGCCACCGATCATCGTGGTGATGCCGCCGCCGATCGCCTCCTCCAGCAGCTGCGGACAGATGAAGTGCACGTGACAGTCGATGCCGCCCGCGGTGAGGATGCGGCCGTTGCCGGCGATGATCTCGGTGGACGGCCCCACCACGAGGTCAGGGTGCACCCCGGACATGATGTCCGGGTTCCCGGCCTTGCCGATGGCGACGATGCGGCCGTCCCGAATCCCGATGTCGGCCTTGATGATTCCCCAGTAGTCGATGATGATCGCGCCGGTGATCACGGTGTCCGGCGCACCGTCGGCCCGCGTCGTACGCGCCTGGCCCATCGACTCCCGCAGCACCTTGCCGCCGCCGAAGACGGCCTCGTCGCCCGACAGGCCGGGGCCGCCACTGAGGTCCTCGGTGATCTCGATCAGCAGATCGGTGTCCGCCAGGCGAATCCGGTCGCCCGTCGTCGGCCCGAACAGCGCCGCGTAGCGGGCGCGGGAGAGAGAACTCATGAGGGATCCAGCTTTCCGGGCGGATTCAGCGACAGCCCATACACTTCCCGCGTCCCGCCCAGCGGGACCAGCGCAACCCGCTGGGCCACACCGGGTTCGAATCTGATCGCGGTGCCCGCCGGCACGTCGAGCCGGTACCCGTGCGCCGCGGCGCGGTCGAAGTCCAACGCGGAATTGGCCTGCGGGAAATGCACGTGACTGCCGACCTGCACCGGCCGGTCACCGATGTTCACCACGTCGAGGTTCAGCCGCTGCGCACCCTCGTTGATGGCGATATCGCCATCGCCATAGAGGATTTCGCCGGGGACCAGCCCCGTGCCCTCGGCAGTCGCGCGCTCGGTCATCGTCGGGCCTCAGGCGATCGGGTAGTGAACGGTGACGAGTTTGGTGCCATCCGGGAAGGTGGCCTCGACCTGGACGTCTGGCAGCATCTCCGGGACCCCCTCCATGACGTCGTCGCGGGTGAGCACCTCACGGCCGCTGACCATCAGCTCCGCGACGGTCCGCCCGTCGCGGGCGCCCTCCAGCAGGTGATCGGTGATCACCGCGACGGCCTCGGGGTGATTGAGGCGCAACCCTCGGGCCTGCCGTCGGCGCGCCAGTTCGGCGGCGTACGAAATCAGCAGGCGTTCTTGCTCATGCGGCGTCAAACGCATAAGGGGCGATATTGCCACGGCACGCCGGGAATGGCATGTCGGGCGGCTGTTTTCAGCCCTCCAGGTTCTGCAGCCGCACCTGACCCCGCGCAACCGGCCGATCGTCCTCGTCGGTGATGGTGACCAGCCACAGCTGCTGACGCCGGCCCCGGTGGATCGGCGTCGAGGTGGCGGTGACGGTTCCGGCCTTGAGCGCGCGGAGGAAGTCGGTGTTGTTGTTGACGCCGACGACGGTGCCGCCGCCGTGCTCGGCGAGCCAGACGTGACCGGACACACTGGCCAGTCCCTCGACGATGGCGCAGTAGACACCCCCGTGCACGATCCCCCACGGCTGCAGGATTTTCTCGGTGATGGTCAGCTGGGCGCGGCCGCCGTCCGGGGTGACCTCGAGGTAGGTCAGTCCGATTTCGTTGTCGAAGCCCTTGCCCAGGCTCTCAGGCACAGATGTCGTCACGATTAGCTTGTCTACACGAGAGCGAGCAGGCCCCGCACCGATGGTGCGGGGCCTGCTCTTCGAATGGACCGGGAATCACTGCAGCCCTCAGGATTCCGGCGCGGTCCGTTGGTCTTTCGACTCTTGAATGGTAGGCAAGGCTTGCCTAATTAGCAAGCCCTTGCCAGTTGCAGCCGATCGAGCCCGCGCACCGGTGCGCCGAAACGCACGAAGCTGTCCAGCACGGCCTGGGCGCGACGCATGCCGTCGGCCTCCCCCACGCCGGCCAGCAGCGGCACCTGGGTTGCTGTGGTGACCACGGAAGCGCCGACGATGTGCCACATCGCCGACACCGCCAGCAGGCCGCCGCTGACGTCGAACAGCTTCGCGAACAGTGGATTCAGCGCGCGGTGGCACCGGTGGGCCAGCCACGTGGCGAGCGCTTCCTCGCCCGGGAACGCGACGACACCCTCCCCGATCCGGCGCGTGGCCGGGTCCCCGGGCAACACCCGCAGCGTCGGGTCCGCGACGCCGACCCAGTCGATGCCACCTTCCGAGTCGACGTGGACCCACAGGTTCTCCAGGCCGGGATCCCAGGCTCGCCCCTCCAGCACCAGCAGCGGCACCACCCGGCCGACGACGACGTGCGCCAGCATCGCGGCCACCTGCTGGGCGGCCACCGCCTCGCTGCCGGTGTCGCCCATCGCGGTGTCGTACATGGCCCGCAGGCGGTCACCCGTCACTGCTTCGGCGAGCGGCCACCACCGCCGTCGCGAGATGTCGTCCATGACCGCAACGCCGTAGACCCGAGGATCGCTGGGACACAACTCACGCAGGCGCCGGCTCGACTCGTGCAGAGGAAGCATCCGGCGGATGTCCATCGTGGCGATCAGCGGGTCAATCACAGCGGAGGGCATGAACACATCCTTAAGTTAGGTTAGCCTTACTATAGTGATGACCCGCGAGATGTAAACCGCTGTGACGGGACTCACAAGTGACCGAAAAATGGCCCTGACCGGGAACCCCAACGCTCCGCCGGGGCGTTGGGGAGAACATCCGAAATGGATACGACGCACGGTAGTAAATGCGTAGTACCCTGGAAACACTGCCGAAAGAGTGAAATAGGACATGGCGAAATTGACGCGACTGGGCGAGCTTGAGCGCGAGGTGATGGACCACCTGTGGTCCTCGCGCGAGCCACAGACCGTGCGTCAGGTGCATGAAGCCCTCGCGGAGCGCCGGGACCTGGCCTACACCACGATCATGACGGTGCTGCAGCGCCTGGCGAAGAAGAACCTGGTCGTCCAGCATCGTGACGACCGCGCCCACCGCTACGCACCGACCCACGGCCGCGACGAGCTGGTCGCCGGACTGATGGTCGACGCGCTCGACCAGGCCGCGGACTCCGGCAGCCGCGTCGCGGCGCTGGTGCATTTCGTCGAACGCGTCGGCGTCGACGAGGCCGATGCGCTCCGGCGCGCCCTCGATGAGCTGGAAGCCAAGCACCGAATCCCACCGGCGACTGGCAATTCCGGCACCGCCTGAGAGACACTAAGCGCGTGTCCGCCCTGGCCTTCTCCTTCGTAGCGCTACTGCTGGTCGGGCCGGTCCCCGACTTGCTGGCACGCGCTTCGTGGCCGCAGCGGGCTCCCCGGGCGGCGATCGTGTTGTGGCAGTCCATCGCCATCGCCGCCGTGTTGTCCGCGTTCAGCGCCGGCATCGCCGTCGCCAGCAGGCTCTTCGCGCCCGGCCCTGACGGCAAGCCGACAACCACCGCGACCAGTGAGATCAGCGTCATGGGCTGGCCGCTGTGGATCACGCACGTCGCGGTCTTCGCCCTGACCCTCGTCGTCGGCGCGCGCCTGGCCATCGCCTTCGTCCAGGTCGCCATCGCGACCCGGCGGCGGCGGGCCCACCACCGGATGATCGTCGACCTCCTCGACTGTTCGCGGGACACCGCGCCCGCACCCCAGGCCCGTCACCTGATCGGCCACGGTCTGCGCATCCTCGACGTCCAACAGCCCCTCGCCTACTGCCTACCCGGCGTCCGCAGCCGGGTCGTGCTCAGCGAAGGCGCGCTCAAGCACCTCGATGACAGCGAGATCGCCGCCATCCTCAGCCACGAACACGCACACCTGCGCGCCCGGCACGACCTGGTGCTCGAGATGTTCATCGCCGTGCACGCCGCCTTCCCGCGCTTCGTCCGGAGCGCCAGCGCCCTCGACGCGGTCCGGTTCCTGATCGAACTGCTCGCGGACGACGCCGCCGTCCGGGCCACCGGCCCGACACCGCTGGCCCGCGCCCTCGTGGCGTGCGCGTCCGGGCGGGCGCCCAAGGGCGCCCTCGCCGCCGGCGGGCCGACGACCGTCCTTCGGGTGCAGCGCCTGGCCGGCGAACCCAACAGCTCGTGGGTGGCCGCAGCCGCCTACCTGGCGGCGGCTTCCGTCCTGGTCGTGCCGACCGTCGCGGTGGCAGTGCCCTGGCTCACTGAATTGCACCGGTTGTTCTTCTCGTAGACTTTGCGACTGGCAGCATCAGCTTCGGTGGCGGATGACGCCGCACCGGCCCTGGCCGGTCCGAAATGCTGTGCGCCACAACCAAACAACGAAAGGGCCAGCCGTGAGCTCGTCGGGAAACCCGGAATCAACCACCGCTACCGCCCAGATCGGGGTCACCGGCCTGGCCGTCATGGGCTCCAACCTCGCCCGCAACTTCGCGCGCCACGGCTACACCGTCGCGCTGCACAACCGCTCCGTCGCCAAGACCGACGCGCTGCTGGCCGAGCACGGCGCGGAGGGCAAATTCGTGCGCAGCGAGACCATCGCCGAGTTCCTCGATGCGCTGGAAAAGCCGCGCCGCGTGATCATCATGGTCAAGGCCGGTGACCCGACCGACGCCGTCATCAACGAGCTCGCCGACGCCATGGAGCCCGGCGACATCATCATCGACGGCGGCAACGCGCTGTACACCGACACCATCCGCCGCGAGAAGGCCATCCGCGAACGCGGCCTGCACTTCGTGGGCGCCGGCATCTCCGGCGGCGAGGAGGGCGCGCTCAACGGCCCGTCGATCATGCCGGGCGGGCCCGCCGAGTCGTACGTCTCGCTCGGCCCGCTGCTCGAAGAGATCTCCGCCCACGTCGACGGCGTGCCGTGCTGCACGCACATCGGGCCCGACGGCGCCGGCCACTTCGTCAAGATGGTGCACAACGGCATCGAGTACTCCGACATGCAGCTCATCGGCGAGGCCTACCAGCTGTTGCGCGACGGCCTCGGCATGGCAGCCGGGCAGATCGCCGACGTGTTCGCCGAGTGGAACAAGGGCGACCTGGACAGCTACCTGATCGAGATCACCGCCGAGGTGCTCAAGCAGGTCGACGCCAAGACCGGCAAGCCGCTGGTCGACGTCATCGTCGACGAGGCCGAGCAGAAGGGCACCGGCCGCTGGACCGTCAAGTCCGCGCTGGACCTCGGCATCCCCATCACAGGCATCGCCGAGGCCGTGTTCGCCCGCGCCCTGTCGGGTTCGGTGCCGCAGCGCCGCGCGACCGTCGGTCTGGCCTCGGGCCACCTCGGCGAGAAGCCCAGCGACGCCACGAAGTTCATCGAGGACGTGCGCCAGGCACTGTATGCCTCCAAGATCGTCGCGTACGCGCAGGGCTTCAACCAGATCGAGGCCGGCAGCGCCGAGTACGGCTGGAACGTCAAGCCCGGCGACCTGGCCACCATCTGGCGGGGCGGCTGCATCATCCGCGCCAAGTTCCTGAACCGCATCAAGGACGCGTTCGACGCCGAACCGGAGCTGGCCACCCTGCTGGCCGCGCCGTACTTCCGCGCCGCGGTCGAGTCGGGCATCGACAGCTGGCGCCGCGTCGTGGTGACGGCCACCGAGCTGGGCATCCCGATCCCGGGCTTCGCGTCGTCGCTGTCGTACTACGACGCACTGCGCACCGAGCGGCTGCCCGCCGCGCTCACCCAGGGCCTGCGCGACTTCTTCGGCGCCCACACCTACGGCCGCACCGACGCGCCGGAGGGTAAGAAGTTCCACACCCTGTGGAGCGGCGACCGCACCGAGGTCGAAGCCTGAGAGTCCCGGGGCCACTAGGCTGACGGTGTGCAGTTTCTCGACGGTCACCAGCCTCCGTACGACCTGACCTACAACGACGTCTTCGTGGTCCCCGGGCGTTCGGAGCTGACGTCCCGGTTCGACGTCGATCTGGCGACCACCGACGGTACGGGCACCACCATCCCGATCGTCGTGGCCAACATGACCGCGGTCGCCGGCCGCCGGATGGCCGAGACCGTGGCTCGCCGCGGCGGCATCGTCGTGCTGCCGCAGGACCTGCCCATCGATGCGGTCCGGGGCACCGTCGACTTCGTCAAGAGCCGCGACCTGGTGGTCGACACCCCGGTCGTGCTCGCCCCCGACGACGCGGTCTCGGATGCTCTGGCCCTGATCCACAAGCGGGCCCACGGCGCCGCGGTGGTTCTCGACGACGGTCGTCCGCTCGGCCTGGTCACCGAGGGCGGCTGTGCCGGAGTGGACCGGTTCGCGCGGGTCCGCGACGTGGCCAGCACCGATTTCGTGTCCGCGCCGGCGGGCACCGAGCCGCGCAAGGTGTTCGACCTGCTGGAGCACTCGCAGACCGGTGTCGCGGTGCTCACCAACGCCGACGGTTCGCTGGCCGGCGTGCTGACCCGCACCGGCGCCATCCGCACCGGTATCTACACCCCGGCCGTCGACGCACAGGGCCGGCTCCGGATCGCGGCGGCCGTCGGCATCAACGGTGACGTCGCCGCCAAGGCGCGGGCGCTGGCCGAAGCCGGCGTGGACGTCCTTGTCGTCGACACCGCACACGGGCACCAGGCCAAGATGCTCGACGCCCTGTCGGCGGTGGCCGCCCTGGATCTCGGCCTGCCGCTGGCGGCCGGCAACGTGGTGTCGGGTGCCGGCACCCGTGACCTGATCAACGCGGGCGCGTCCATCGTCAAGGTGGGCGTCGGTCCGGGTGCCATGTGCACCACCCGCATGATGACCGGTGTGGGCCGTCCGCAGTTCTCCGCCGTCGTCGAATGTGCCGCGGCGGCAAAGGAACTCGGTGGCCACGTGTGGGCCGACGGCGGCGTCCGGCATCCGCGCGACGTGGCACTGGCGCTGGCCGCGGGTGCCGCGAACGTCATGATCGGCTCGTGGTTCGCCGGCACGTACGAGTCGCCCGGCGACCTGCTGATGGACCGCGAGGGCCGCGTCTACAAGGAGAGCTTCGGCATGGCCTCCAAGCGCGCGGTGGCGGCCCGCACCGCAGGCGACGGCGCATTCGACCGCGCCCGCAAGGCCCTGTTCGAAGAGGGCATCTCGTCGTCGAAGATGGCGCTGGATCCGGTGCGCGGCGGGGTGGAGGACCTGCTCGACCACATCACCTCCGGCGTCCGCAGCACCTGTACCTACGTCGGCGCGGCAAACCTGGCCGAACTGCACGAGAAGGTGGTGCTCGGGGTGCAGTCGGCCGCCGGATTCGCCGAAGGGCACCCGCTGCCGACGGGTTGGTGAGCAGGTCCGAGAGGGCCGACCAGCTACCATTGCCGTACGGCCGCCGAACGCAGCAGGCGTCGGTCGGCCGTCGATATCGATTCAGCGAAAGGGAGCACGTGCCTCAGGCACCCGTTGGGGCGCCCTCCGCCCCGAGCCAGGCGGGAGCGTGCCAGGCCGATCAGGCACTCCCCGAGCCGGGCCCCGAGTCCATCGACGCCGAACCTCCCAGTAGCCGGCCGGGCCGTCAGCCCGGCGCCCCGAGCGGTGGTGCACGGTGACCACCGCGCTGACCATCGCGAGCATCGCCGCGTTCATCCTGCTGACCCTCGGGACGGCGATCTTCGTCGCCGCCGAGTTCTCCCTGACCGCGCTGGAGCGCAGCACCGTCGAGGCCAACGCCCGCGACGGCGGTCGCCGCGACGGCATCGTCCGCACCGCGCACCGCAACCTGTCCTTCCAATTGTCGGGTGCCCAGATCGGCATCTCGATCACGACACTGATCACCGGTTATCTCGCCGAGCCCGTGGTGGCGCGGCTGCTGCACGGTCCGCTGCGCGCCGTCGGACTGCCGGAGCAGTTCACCGACGCGGTGGCCCTCACGCTGGCGTTGCTGATCGCCACGTCGGTGTCGATGGTGTTCGGCGAGCTGGTGCCCAAGAACCTCGCCGTGGCCCGGCCGGTACCGACCGCACGCGCCACCGTGCCGCTGCAGTGGTTCTTCTCCCTCGTCTTCTCCCCCGTGATCAAGCTGACCAACGGCACCGCGAACTGGGTGCTGCGCCGGCTCGGGGTCGAGCCGGCCGAGGAACTCCGCTCGGCGCGCTCCGCGCAGGAGCTGCTGGCGCTGGTGCGCAACTCCGCCGAGAGCGGTTCACTGGACCCGCAGACGGCCGAATTGATCGACCGTTCCCTGCAATTCGGTGGCCGCACCGCGGAAGAGCTGATGACGCCGCGGTCCATGATCGAGTCGCTGGAGGTCACCGACACCGTCGCCGACCTCATCGAGACGGCCATCCGCACCGGGTTCTCGCGCTTCCCGATCGTCGCCGGCGACCTCGACGAGACCGTCGGCATCGTGCACGTCAAACAGGCCTTCGCGATACCCGTCGAGCTGCGGGCCGGCACCCGGCTGGCGCAGCTGGCCCGGCCCGTCCCGACGGTGCCGTCGACCCTCGACGGTGATGCGGTGATGACCCAGATCCGGGCCAACGGCGTCCAGACCGCACTGGTGGTCGACGAATACGGCGGCACCGCCGGCATGGTCACCGTCGAGGACCTCATCGAGGAGATCGTCGGCGACGTCCGCGACGAACACGACGACGCCACCCCCGACGTCGTCGAGGTGCGCGACGGCTGGCTGGTGTCCGGTCTGATGCGGATCGACGAAGTGGACACCGAGACCCCGTTCCGCGCGCCAGAAGGCGACTACGAGACCATCGGCGGCCTGGTGCTCAAGGAGCTCGGCCACATCCCGGACGTCGGTGACACCGTCGTCCTGACCGAATTCGACCCGGACAACCCCGAACTGGACCCGGTGCACTGGAAGGCCACCGTGATCCGGATGGACGGCCGGCGCATCGACCAGCTCGAACTCACCGAACTGGGCAGCGAACCGGGAACGGCCGAGTCGGGAGCCGACCATGAATGACGTCCTCGGCATCCTGCTGACCATGGTGCTGCTGGGCGCCAACGCATTCTTCGTCGGCGCCGAGTTCGCGCTCGTCTCGGCCCGGCGCGACCGGTTGCAGGCGCTGGCCGAACAGGGCAAGCGCAGCGCGGTCACCGTGCTGCGGGCCGGTGAGCGACTGTCGATGATGCTGGCCGGCGCTCAGCTCGGCATCACCATCTGCTCGATCCTGCTGGGCCGCGTCGGTGAACCGGCCGTCGCGCACCTGCTCGAGGAACCTTTCGACGCGGTCGGTGTGCCCGACACGGTGCTGCACACGGTGTCGTTCGGCGTCTCTCTGGCGATCGTGGTCACGGTCCACGTGCTGCTGGGTGAGATGGTGCCCAAGAACATCGCCATTGCCGGGCCCGAGAAGGCCGCGATGCTGCTGATCCCGCCGTATCTGGTCTACATGAGCATCGCCCGGCCGTTCGTCATCTTCTACAACTGGTGCGCCAACAGCACGCTGCGGCTGCTCGGGGTGGAGCCCAAGGACGAACTGGACGTCACGGTCTCGTCGGTCGAACTGTCCGAGATGCTCACCGAGTCGCTGTCGGAGGGGCTGCTCGACGCCGAGGAGCACGTCCGGCTCAAGCGCGCGCTGGACATCCGGACCCGCACGGTCAAGGACGTCGCGATACCGCTGCAGGACATCCGCGCGGTGCCGATCGCCGCGCCCGGTACCGGACCGACGGTGAATGCGGTGGCCCAGGCGCTGCGCGAGACCGGGTACTCCCGGTTCCCGGTCACCGACGGGCACAGCGCCTACCTCGGCTACCTGCACATCAAAGACGTGCTGCCGTGCATGGACGACAATGACGCGGTGCTCGACCGGTCCATGGTGCGCCCGCTGCCCATGGTGGCCTCGACGCTGCCGGTGGCCGACGCGCTGTCGTGGCTGCGCCGCAACAACAGTCACCTGTCGCTGGTGACCACCGACGGCTACGTCACCGCGATGGTGGCGCTGGAAGACCTGGTCGAGGACCTCGTCGGCGTGGTGCGTGACGGTACCCACCGTGTCTGAGACGGTGTGCGCGCCGCTGCGGGTCCTGGGCGAGGACGACTGGGCACCGCGGGAGCAGCGCTACCTCGACCGCGTGGACGCCTTCCTGGCACCACACGAGCGACGGATGCGGGCCGGCGAGCCGCACCCGGTGTGGGACTTCCTGTTCACGTACTACAGCCTCAAGCCCCGGCAGCTGCGGCGCTGGCATCCGGGGTTCGGCCAAGGACTGACGGGCCCCGGCGCGCTGCGGTTCGCCGACCGGGCCGGGTACGGCCGCCACCACGGCGCCGTCACCGTGACGGACGGCTACCTCGCCGGGCGCCGGGAGACCGTCGTCTTCGTCGCCGACCTGTTGGCTGCGACGGCCGCGCGCCCGGCGCGGCTCAACTGTTTCGGCCTGCACGAATGGGCCATGGTGTACCGCGCTCCCGAGGTACGGCACGCCCAGGTGCCGCTGCGTCTGAGCGCGGCGGACACCGATGCCGTGGTCGAGTCGATGCCGTTGCGGTGCACGCATTTCGACGCCTTCCGGTTCTTCACCGACGCCGCTGTGCCACGGAACGCAGATGCCCTGACCCGACACGCCCAGACGGCCACCGAGCAGCCGGGCTGCGTGCACGCGAACATGGATCTGTACAAATGGAGCTACAAGCTCGGACCTTTGCTGGAGTCGAATCTGTTGATGGATTGCCTTGACCTCGCGGCGGACGCACGCGTCCTCGACATGCAGGCCAGCCCGTACGACCTGAGCGACTACGGCATCGAGCCCATCGCCATCGAGGACCCGACGGGCCGCGCCGAGTACGTGCGCCGCCAGCAGGACATCGCCAATCTCGCTGTGCCGCTGCGGAACTCACTGCTGGCCGCGTGCCGGACACTGCTCGAATACGATACCGACGGCGGCATGCTGTGACGGCCCGGACGGTGCTGCGCATCGCGGCCGTGGCCCTGGCCGCCGCGCTGACCGTCGCCGGCTGCTCCGACGACCAGCCCGGCCGCGGCGCGCAGCGCAGCGGTCAGGTGTTGCCGGGCGACTACAGCGGCGCCGGCCCCGGCACGCTCGTCGCCGCGCAGCCGCTGACGACCGTCGACCCCGAACTGGCCGGGCTGACCGCCATCTCTGCGCGGATCACCTATGTCTCCACGTCGGGCATCAACGACAGCCACCCGAAGGTGACGGGCTCGGTGTTCCTGCCGAAGGGCAAACCGCCCGAGGGCGGCTGGCGCATCATCGCCCTGGCCAACCCGGGCAGCGGCATCAAGTCCGACTGCGCGCCGTCGTCGTCGCCGAGCCTGCTGGGGCTGCTGCCGACCGTGCGGCTCATGGTCGGCGCCGGCTATCTCGTGGCGATCACCGACTATCAGGGCATCGGCCTCGACGAGACCTACCACCCGTATCTGGACTCCACGACCGAGGGCTTCAACCTGATCGACCTGGCGCGGGCCACGCGCAAACTGGTCTCCGCAGCGTCCACCAGCTGGGTCGCCGTCGGCACGGGGCAGGGCGGTCAGGCGGCCTGGGCGGCCGCGGAGCTGGCCACCGACTACGGCGGCGGCCTCCGCCCGCAGGGTGCCGTCGCGCTGGCCCCGACCGCGGCGCTCGAATGGCTGGCCGACGCGTCGGCCGCCGGGAACCTGAACCGCGACCAGCAGCTGATGCTGCAGCAGTACCTCGCGATCATGCCGCAGGCCTACCCCGGCTTTCCCATCGAGGACTACCGCCGCGGCGCCGCCCGCGACCACTGGGACACGCTGTCGGCCTGTCGCGGCCCGGCGGTCGCCGACCGCACCGGCGTACTGGATTCGCTGGGGCCGAACGACCTCGGCCCGACGACACCGGCCGCTGCCGATGCGTTGCGCGGTTACCTGCGCAAGGCGACGCTGCCGCAAGCGCCGGCCGCCGCGCCGATGCTGATCACCCCGGGACCACCCGACGGGCTGGTGCCGCCGGAACAGACCGCGGCGGCCGTCGAACGAGCCTGCGCCATGGGCGACGTCATCGACTACGTCCAGCCCGACGAAGCCGACGCGCTGGGCTGGATCACCGACCGGTTCAACGGCGTGCCCGCGCCGAACACCTGCCCCGGCGCGGCCCCGACCTCGACCACACCGACGTCGACGGCCAGTTCGCGCTCCGACGACACCGACACCGACCAGTCGGGCTCGGACACCGAAGAGGCGACCGCGACCGCCGAACAGCCCGCGTCCGAGACCGAGACGCCGCATCACCAACAGCCCGCACCCCCGCCGCCGGCGGTCTCCGGAGACGCCGAATGAACATCGGCCTGCTCGACGGCTGGCTGCCGACCCTGATCCAGGTGGTGACGGTGCTGGCGCTCGTCGTCGCCGTCGGGCGGCGGTCTCCGCGCTGGCTGCGGCTGTGGCTCCCGGTGGCCGTCGGCACCGGTGTCGTCCTGGCGCTGGCGTGCAGCTGGTTCATCTCCGACCAGGGCCTCGCGGGCGGGCCGGCCCCGACGTCCCTGTGGGTGTGGATCGTGCTGACCGGGGTGGCACTCGTCGTCGCGGTCGCGGGGTGGCCGGGCCTGCACTGGTGGCGCCGGGCGGTGGCCGTCGCCGTGGTGCCGTTGTGCGCGGTGTGCGCGGGCCTGGCGGTGAACACCTGGACCGGCTACCTGCCGACTGTCGAGGCCCTGTGGCAGCGCGCCACCGGCGCCGAGTTGCGCGGCGAGATCGACCTGGAGACCGCACTGAACATGCGCCGCTCCGGCGAACATCCGGACCGCGGTGTCCTCGTGTCGGTGCAGATCCCCACCGCCGCGTCGGGTTTCCGCAGCCGTCCGGAGCTGGTCTACCTGCCGCCCGCCTGGTTCGCCAAGGACGCCCCGCAGCTGCCGGCGGTGGTCATGGTGGGCGGCGAGTTCGGCTGGCCCGCCGACTGGCCGACGGCAGGCGGCGCCCAGCGCACCGCGGACGATTTCGCGGCCGCCCACGGCGGCAACGCGCCGATCCTGGTGTTCGTCGACACCAGCGGCCAGTTCTCCAACGACACCGAATGCGTCAACGGGCCCCGCGGTATGGCCGCCGACCATCTCACCAAAGATGTTGTGCCGTTTGTCACTTCGACGTTCTCGGCGAGCCCGGACCCGTCGCGGTGGGGCATCGTCGGCTGGTCCGCCGGTGGCACGTGCGCGGTGATGACCACGGTCATGCACCCCGAGCTGTTCCAGACCTTCGTCGACATGGACGGCCAGGTCGGGCCCAACGCCGGTTCCGAACCCCAGACCATCGCGCGACTGTTCGGTGGCGACGCGGCGGCATTCGCCCATTTCGATCCGGCGACCGTGGTGCGGAGACACGGACCGTACACCGGCGTCGCGGGCTGGTTCGCGGTGTCGGAGAGCGGACCGGTGGTGTACCAACCCGCACAGGCCGGCGCGCCGACGAACGTGCAACCGCCGGACAATCCGGAAAGCCATACCGCCGTCGCCACCTACATGTGTGCGTTGGTGAGCGCCGCCGGTATCGAGTGCTCGGTGGTCCCGCACGGCGGTGACCACACGTTCCCCAGTGCCGCAGAGGTATTCGCGGCGGCCCTGCCGTGGCTGGCTGGACGCCTGCACACGCCCGGTGTCCCGGCCATCGGTTTGCCCGGCTCGGCACCGCAATGACGGTGTGACCGGATTCTCATTGGCCGACACACCGGTGAGCTGCGGTTACCCACGGGTAAAGTGGATGGTCGCCGCGTGGGCTGCTTAGGAGGAAGAAGAAAATGACTGATCGTGTGACGGTGGGAAATCTGCGGGTGGCCCGCGTACTGCACGACTTCATCACCAACGAGGCTCTGCCCGGCACCGGGGTCGATCCTGACAGCTTCTGGGCGGGTGTCGACAAGGTCGTCACCGACCTGACCCCGAAGAACCAGGATCTGCTGGCCCGCCGTGACGACCTCCAGGCGCAGATCGACAAGTGGCACCGTGCCCGCGTCATCGATCCCGTCGAAACCGACGAGTTCAAGACCTCGTACCAGGAGTTCCTGTCCGAGATCGGCTACCTGCAGCCGGAACCGGCCGACTTCAGCATCACGACCTCGGGCGTCGACCCGGAGATCACCAGCACCGCGGGCCCGCAGCTGGTCGTGCCGATCCTGAACGCCCGGTTCGCGCTCAACGCCGCCAACGCCCGCTGGGGCTCGCTGTACGACGCGCTGTACGGCACCGACGTCATCTCCGACGAGGGCGGCGCCGAGGCCGGCAAGGGTGGCTACAACAAGGTGCGCGGCGACAAGGTGATCGCCTACGCCCGCGGCTTCCTGGACCAGGCCGTCCCGCTGGCGGCCGGCTCGTGGGCCGACGTCACCGGCCTTAAGATCGATGACGAGCACCAATTGATCGCCGAACTCGGCGATGGCCTGGCTGATGCTGATGACTCCTCGCGCGAGCGCTCGTCGGTCGGCCTCGCGAACCCCGAAGAATTCGTCGGCTACACCGGCCAGCTCGGGGACGCCTCGTGGTCGGTGCTGCTCGAGCACCACGGCCTGCACATCGAGATCCTCGTCGACCCCACCTCGCCGGTCGGCTCGACCGACAAGGCCGGCATCAAGGACGTCGTGCTGGAGTCCGCGATCACCACGATCATGGACTTCGAGGACTCGGTTGCGGCCGTCGATGCCGACGACAAGGTGCTGGGCTACCGCAACTGGCTGGGCCTGAACAAGGGCGACCTGGCCGAAGAGGTCAGCAAGGGTGGCAAGACCTTCACGCGCACCCTGAACCCGGACCGCGTGTTCACCACGCCCGACGGCGAGGGTGAACTGACCCTGCCGGGCCGCAGCCTGCTGTTCGTGCGCAACGTCGGTCACCTGATGACCAACGACGCCATTGTCATGGTCGGCGACGGCGGCGAAGTCACAGAAATCCCCGAGGGCATCCAGGACGCGCTGTTCACCGGCCTGATCGCCATGCACGGCCTGAAGTCCACCGAGGAGAACGGCGAGCTGACCAACAGCCGCACCGGCTCGGTGTACATCGTGAAGCCCAAGATGCACGGTCCCGACGAGGTCGCCTTCACCTGCGAGCTGTTCAGCCGCGTCGAGGACGTCCTCGGCCTGCCCGAGGCCACCCTCAAGGTCGGCATCATGGACGAGGAGCGCCGCACCACGGTCAACCTCAAGGCGTGTATCAAGGCCGCCGCCGACCGCGTGGTGTTCATCAACACCGGCTTCCTGGACCGCACCGGCGACGAGATCCACACCTCGATGGAGGCCGGCCCCATGGTGCGCAAGGGCGCCATGAAGTCCCAGACCTGGATCAAGGCCTACGAGGACGCCAACGTCGACGCCGGCCTGGCGTGCGGCCTGGCCGGACGCGCCCAGATCGGTAAGGGCATGTGGGCCATGACGGACCTGATGGCCGACATGGTCGAGCAGAAGATCGGCCAGCCCAAGGCCGGCGCCACCACCGCGTGGGTGCCGTCGCCCACCGGCGCGACGCTGCACGCGATGCACTACCACCAGGTCGACGTGCCCGAGGTCCAGAAGGAACTGGCCGGCAAGAAGCGCACCACGCTCACCGAGCTGCTGACCATCCCGCTGGCCAAGGAACTGGCCTGGGCGCCCGAGGAAATCCACGAGGAGATCGACAACAACTGCCAGTCGATCCTCGGCTACGTCGTGCGCTGGATCGACCAGGGTGTCGGCTGCTCCAAGGTGCCGGACATCCACAACATCGCCCTCATGGAGGACCGCGCGACGCTGCGCATCTCCAGCCAGCTGCTGGCGAACTGGCTGCGGCACGGCGTCATCACCGAGGACGACGTGAAGGCGAGCCTGCGCCGGATGGCCGCCGTGGTCGACGAGCAGAACGCCGGCGACTCCGCGTACCTGCCGATGGCCCCGGACCCCGAGGGCAGCATCGCCTTCCAGGCCGCGCAGGAGCTGATCCTCGAGGGTTGCGCACAGCCCAACGGTTACACCGAGCCGATCCTGCATCGGCGCCGGCGGGAGTTCAAGGCCGCACACGCCGGTTCGTGAACGGTCAACTCTCCCATCATCGTTGATTAAAATTCGGCGGGCCCGCGTCACGCGACACGGGTCCGCCGATTGCACGCCGACACCAGGAGCAGACACCAATGGGTAGGCACAGAGCTCCCGACGACGACGAATCGAACGCCGACGAATCACGCGACGCCGAGATCTCCGACACCGACGCGTTGTCGCCCGACATCCCGGAAGCCGACGAAACCGCCACCGGCGCACTCGGTTTCCGGGTCCCGGACGACTGGGCCGAGATGCACGGGATGCCGCCTGCCGCCACCCCGCCACCTGCTGCTCCGCCCGCCGACCCCGGCGATCGGTACGAGACCGATGAGCCCGACTACTCGGACCAGCCCGACCTCACCGGCGCCGACAGCGTCACCCAGGCGTTCCCGTCGGTCCCGCGCCGGGCTTCGGTGCGCTCGCACGGCGGTGACTGGGAGGGTGGCGAATGGACCGGCAGCCACCGGGCCATTCAGACCAAGCGCCGCGGCGTCAGCGTCGGCGTCATCGCCGCGCTCGTGACCGTCGTGGTCATCGTCGCGGCGGTGATCCTGTGGCGCTTCTTCGGCAGCGTGTTGTCCGACCGCAGCCGCGAGGCCTCGGCGCGCTGCGTGTCCGGCTCGGTCAGTGTCCCCGTACTGGCCGACCCGTCGATCTCCGATGCGCTCAACTCACTGGCCGGCAAGTACAGCCAGTCTGCCGCCCCCATCGGCGACAAGTGCGTCAAGGTCGAGGTCAAGGCGAGCGATCCGACCACCGTCGTCGACGGCGTGGTGAACAAATGGCCGTCGAACCTCGGGCCCCGGCCCGCGTTGTGGATTCCGGCCAGCTCGGTATCGGCAGCCCGCCTGGTGGCCGGCGCCGGCGAGCAGGCGGTCAGCGGTGACGCCAAGTCGCTGGCGACCTCGCCGGTGCTGTTGGCGGTCCGGCCGCAGCTCAAAGATGCACTGTCGCAGCAGAATTGGGGCACGCTGCCCGCACTGCAGACGACGCCGACGGCGCTGGACGGCCTGAGCCTGCCGGGCTGGGGTTCGCTGCGGCTCGCCGTGCCGACCGTCGACAACAGTGACGCGGCGTATCTGGCCGCCGAGGCCGTCGCCGCCGCGGCGGCCAATGGTGGGCCGGTCAACGCCGGTGCCGGTGCCGTCCACCGGTTGACGGCCGCGCAGCCGAAGCTCGCGGACCCCAAGGCCTCCACCGCGCTCGACGCGCTGATCTCCGCGAGCGACCCGGCCACGGCGCCGGTGCACGCGGTCGTCACCACCGAACAGCAGCTCTACCAGCGGTCGCAACACACCGACAACGCCAAGGGCAAGCTCGCGGCCTGGCTGCCGCCCGGCGCGCCCGCGGTTGCCGACTACCCGGCCGTGCTGCTCGCCGGTGAGGGCCTGTCGCACGAAGAGGTCACCGCGGCCAGCGAGTTCGAACGCTTCCTGCGCAAGCCCGAACAGCTCGCCGAGCTGTCCAAGGCCGGCTTCCGCGTCGACGGTGGCGCTCCCCCGAAGAACGACGTGGTGAACCTCGGCTCCCTGCCCGACGCGCTGTCGGTCGGCGATGCGGGCACGCGCGCCACGCTGGCCAATGCCGTCGGCGGCACGTCCAAGGCTGCCGCCGTGACGATCCTGCTGGACCAGTCGATGCCGACCAGCGACGGCGCCAAGACCCGCCTCGGCAATGTGACCACAACGCTGATGGACCGGCTCAAAGCGATGTCGCCGAACAGCTCGGTGGGACTGTGGACGTTCGACGGGGTGTCGGGCCGCAACGAGATTCCGGCGGCTCCGCTGAGCGACCAAGCGCATGCGTCGCAGCTGATCTCGAACCTGAACAGCCAGAGCTCGTCGGGCGGCGGTCACGTCTCGTTCACGACGCTGCGCATGCTGTACGGCGACGCCATGTCGAAATATGTCGACGGCCAGCCGAATTCGATCCTGCTGATCACCTCCGGCCCGCATACCGACCAGTCACTGGACGGCCAGGGCCTGCAGGACTACATCAAATCGGCGTTCGATCCGGCCCGCCCGCTCGCGGTCAACGTCATCGACATCGGTGGCGACTCCGACGGCTCGACGTGGCAGGCCGTCGCGCAGCTCACCGGCGGCACGTTCACCGCCATGCCGACCTCGGCGGCGCCCGAACTGGCCAACGCCGTCGCCACTGCCCTGCCCTAGCTAGTTTTCATCACCGCGAGCGGCCGTGTCTGTACGGCCGACACGGAGTGTCGGGGTACAGACGCGGCCGCTCGCGGGAATCAGGCGAAGGCCTCGATCGGGGGGCAGGAGCAGACCAGGTTGCGGTCACCGAACGCGCCGTCGATGCGGCGCACGGGCGGCCACACCTTCGGTCGGAAGCCCTTGCCCAGCGGGTAGGCGGCATGCTCGCGGGTGTACGGGTGCTTCCACTCGTCGACCAGCAGGCACTCGGCGGTGTGCGGCGCATTGTGCAGCGGGTTGTCGTCGGCCGGCCACTCACCGGAGCCGACCTGGTCGATCTCGGCCTTGATCGCGATCATCGCGGCGATGAAGGCGTCGACCTCGGTGAGGCTCTCGCTCTCGGTGGGCTCGACCATCAGCGTGCCGGCCACCGGGAAGCTCATGGTCGGCGCGTGGAAACCGTAGTCCGCCAAGCGCTTTGCCACGTCGTCGACGGTGACGCCGGTGGCCTTGGTGATTGCCCGCAGGTCCAGGATGCACTCGTGGGCGACCATGCCGTTCTCGCCGGTGTAGAGCACCGGGTAGTGCTCGTCGAGGCGGCGGGCGATGTAGTTGGCCGACGCGATCGCCGTCAGCGTCGCCGCGCGCAGACCGGCCGCACCCATCATCCGGATGTACGCCCACGTGATCGGCAGGATCGACGCCGAGCCGTACGGCGCCGCCGACACGGTGTGATCATCGGCCAGCTCAGCGGCCAGCGGGTGGCCGGGCAGGTACGGCGCGAGGTGCGAGCGCACCGCGACCGGGCCGACGCCCGGACCGCCACCGCCGTGCGGGATGCAGAACGTCTTGTGCAGGTTCAGGTGGCTGACGTCGCCGCCGAACTTGCCGGGGCGGGCCAGGCCGACGATCGCGTTGAGGTTGGCGCCGTCGACGTACACCTGACCGCCGGCGTCGTGCACCGCGGCGCAGATGTCGGCGACGTCGTGCTCGTACACGCCGTGCGTGGACGGGTAGGTGATCATCAGCGCGGCCAGATCACTGGCGTGCTCGGCAACCTTGGCCCGCAGGTCGTCGAGGTCGACGTCGCCGTTCTCGCGGCACGCCACGACGACGACCTTCATGCCGACCATCGCGGCCGACGCGGCGTTGGTGCCGTGCGCGCTCGACGGGATGAGGCAGATGTTGCGACCGGCCTCGCCGCGGGCCTCGTGGTACGCGCGGATGGCCAGCAGGCCCGCGTACTCCCCCTGCGAGCCGGCGTTGGGCTGCAGTGACACCGAGTCGTAGCCGGTGATGCTGACCAGCCAGGACTCGACGTCAGCGATCAGCTTGCGCAGGCCCGGGGTGTCCGAGGCCGGGGCGAACGGATGCTGCTGCGCGAACTCGGTCCAGGTGATGGGTTCCATCTCGGCGGCCGCGTTGAGCTTCATGGTGCACGAGCCCAGCGGGATCATGCTGCGGTCGAGGGCGATGTCCTTGTCGGCGAGCGAGCGCAGGTAGCGCATCATCTCGGTCTCGGTGCGGTACCGCGAGAACGCCGGGTGGGAGAGGAATTCAGAAGTGCGGGTGTGGATTTCGGGGCCGTCCCAGTGGTGGCCGCCGCGCGTGGCGCCGAACGCCGCGAGCACGGCGTCGACGTGGTCGGCGGTCGTCGCCTCGTCGCACGACACCGAGACGTGGTCGGCGTCGACCAGCCAGACGTTGATGCCGCGCTCCTTGGCGGCCGCCTGCACCTGCTCGGCCTTGCCGGGCACGCGAGCCAGGACGGTGTCGAAGAATCCGGAGTGCACGACCTCGACCCCGGCCTCCTTCAGACCCATGGCCACCGCGAGGGCGTGGCCGTGGACCCGGTGCGCGATGGCGGTCAGCCCGCGCGGCCCGTGGTAGCTGGCGTACATGGCGGCGATCACCGCGAGCAGCACCTGGGCGGTACAGATGTTGCTGGTGGCCCGGTCGCGGCGGATGTGCTGCTCGCGGGTCTGCAGGCTCAGCCGGTAGGCCTTGGCACCGTCCGCATCGACCGAGACGCCGACCAGACGGCCGGGCAGCTGCCGCGCGTGCTTGCCGTGCACGGCCAGGTATCCGGCGTGCGGGCCGCCGAAGCCCATCGGCACGCCGAACCGCTGCGTGGTTCCGAAGGCGACGTCGGCGCCGATCTCGCCGGGCGGGGTGACGAGGGTCAGTGCCAGCAGGTCCGCGCCGATGGCGACCAGCGCGCCACGCTCGTGAGCTTCGGAGACCAGACCCGACCAATCAACGACCACGCCACTGGCCCCCGGCACCTGGGCGATGACGCCGAAGAACTCGCCCTCGGGCAGCCCGTCGCGCAGGTCGGCGGTGACGATCTCGATGTTCAGCGGTTCGGCGCGGGTGGCCAGTACGGCGGCGGTCTGCGGGTAGATGTCGCTGTCGACGGCCAGGCGGCGGCAGTCGCCCTTGACGGCGCGGTGCATCAGCGTCATGGCCTCGGCCGCGGCGGTGGCCTCGTCGAGCATGGAGGCGTTGGCGATCTCCATGCCGGTCAGGTCGGTGACCATGGTCTGGAAGTTGAGCAGGGCCTCCAGGCGGCCCTGGCTGATCTCCGGCTGGTACGGCGTGTAGGCCGTGTACCAAGCCGGGTTCTCGAGAATGTTGCGGCGCAACACGGCCGGCGTCAGGGTGTCGAAGTAGCCCTGACCGATCATCGACACCGCGACGGTGTTGGTGTCGGCGAGTGCGCGCAGCTCGGCCAGCGACTGCTCTTCGGACGCCGGGGCCGGCAGCTCGTCGAGACCGGGAGCCAGGCCGGCGCTGGACAGCGCGTCGAGAATGCCCGCGGGCAGTGCCTTGGCGGCGAGCTCTTCCAGTGAGTCGACGCCGATGACCCCGAGCATGGTGGCGACCGCGTCGGCATCCGGGCCGATGTGCCGGTCGACGAAGCGAAGCTGGTGGTGCTCGGCAGAGGAACGGGACGTGCTGTCGGTCATGACGGCCTCTCCAGACGTTAGGGGCTGCCCTCCCCCTCTGTCGTCGGTGCCTGAGAGATTCGGCCCGACGATGTGGTCGGCCTTTCCCCATGGGCGGGCGAGTCACAGCTCGCCGCTTTCCAGAGGCATCGGGCTCCGGCGCGGTCCGGGGGCCTGAGAGGTTGATGGAGAGGTATTGCTCCTTCGGCGTCCATGGCTGGCGGCCACAGAACTCTCCCGCGTCGGGACGATGCGTGCGCCAGTCTACCGGTCAGTCACAAAAGGCCGCGAATAGACAGCAACGGCCCCTCTCCGCGCGGAAAGGGGCCGTTGCTCGTGCGTTGCTGGGGTCAGCCGATCTTGCGGTCGCGCTGCTTGCGCCGTGATGCGAGCTCGTCCTCGGGTGCCGCGATGGACTCGCCGCCGTCGGCACGTTCGCCCGGGAAGTCGGCGATGGCGCCGGTCAGCTCGCGCATGGCACCCGAGACCGCGATGCCGAACACGCCCTGACCGCCCTGCAGCAGGTCGACGACCTCTTCGGCGGACGTGCACTCGTACACCGTGGTGCCGTCCGAGAACAGCGTGATGTTGGCCAGGTCGTGGACGCCGCGCTGGCGCAGGTGGTCGACCGCGACGCGGATGTTGTGCAGCGAGATGCCGGTGTCCAGCAGCCGCTTGACGATCTTGAGGACCAGGATGTCCTTGAACGAGTACAGGCGCTGGCTGCCGGAGCCTGCGGCACCGCGGATCGACGGGACCACCAGCGAGGTGCGGGCCCAGTAGTCGAGCTGGCGGTAGGTGATGCCGGCGATCTGGCAGGCGCTCGGCCCGCGGTAGCCGACCAGTTCGTCGGGAACAGACTCGTCAGGGAACAGGCCTGCCTGCACCGGCACGGGAGCCGGCGTCGGGGCGGCCTGCTCAGGCGCGCCGTTGGTCGTCAGGTCCAACTGCTCTTGACGTGGCGTCTCGTCGCCCACTGCCTGATCCTCTCGCCGATCGAACTAACCTGCCTGGCGGCCACTGCTGCTCGGCGGGCATGTCCGCTGCTCGAATGTGTCGAGCATACGCTTCCCGCCGGGCCACTTCAGCCCATCGGCGGGGACCCGCCGGTCGGACTGTTGCCAGAACGAGGAAAGTATGTGGCGCGGATTCGCCGAATCCGCAAACGGCGCACCGAGTGTCGACACGCGCTGACCTAACTGAGATACATCCGTGACAACGCCCGGACAGACCCCTCTAGGTGGCCTTGAAATCGTCCGGCGAAATGCTGTCCAGGAACTCTTTGAACTTCTCGACCTCGTCCTCGCGCACCGGCCCCGACGACTCTTCGTCGGCCTCGTCCGGGATGAGCAGACCGGCTTCGGCCAGCACTGCCTCCTCGACGTAGATCGGCACGCCCATCCGCAGGGCGATGGCCACCGAGTCCGACGGGCGCGCCGACACCGTGATGTCGCGGTCGAACACCAGGTCGGCGTAGAACGTGCCTTCCTGCAAGTCCACGATGCGCACCTCGCGCAGTGAATGCCCAAGCGCGGCAATCAAATCCTTGATCAGATCATGCGTGAGGGGCCGAGCCGGCGAAACACCCTGCTGCTCGAGCGCGATGGCCGCGGCCTCGGACTGGCCGATCCAGATCGGCAGGTACCGGTCGCCGTCGGATTCGCGCAGCAACAGCACGGGTTGGTTCTGCGGCTGTTCCACCCGAATGCCGACCACACGAACCTCGCCCATCTGCGTCTGCCCTCCGCAATCCGTGTGCCATCAACGAATTCGAGTCTAGTCCTCAGCGATCGAGAACGTCGCGCACCGCGGACTTGATCAGCGAGGTGTGCAGCGTGATGGCGAGCGCCGCGACCTCGCGGGCCAGTTCGTCGGCCCGGTCACGGGCCCCGGCGTTACCGGCTTTGCCGATGGGGCCGGCGATCTGCGCGATCAGATCCGACTGCCGGTCGGCAGCGGACCGGAAGGCCCGCAGATGCCGCGGCTCGACGCCGTATTCGCCCAGCGCATGGGCGCATTGTGCGATGACCACGGCATGTTCGTCGAAGAAGCCCGCCGGGCCGGGGATGATCACGCCGCTCTTGACCAGCGCGGCCAACAGCTCCGGCTTGATGCCGGAGCGCTGCAGCAGATCCTCGCGGCTGAGCCGGACCTGCGCGGGCGCGACGTCAGCCGGAACTCCGGCCTGATCGCTGTCAGGATCCGGAACCAATTTCGGTACGCCGTAAGCGGATCCGTTCGACGGCAGCGCGCCGTCGGGCTGGGCGTCCAGCTGAGCCTTGATGACCTTGAGCGGCAGGTACTGATCGCGTTGCGCGGACAGGATGAACCGCAGCCGCGCGCAGTCATAGGCCGTGAAACGACGGTAGCCCGACCCAGTGCGTTCGGGCGTGACCAGACCCTGTTCCTCCAGGAAGCGGATCTTGGAGATGGTCACATCCGGGAAGTCTGGCCGGAGCAGATCGAACACTGCTCCGATCGACATCCCGGCCACTGCACTGCGGTCGGGCTGCGTCATGGACTGACCGCCGGTCTAACCAGCCGAGCTGTCGTCGGTCTTGGGGCCGGTCAGGAACACCAGGCGGAACTTGCCGATCTGGACCTCGTCCCCGTTGGCCAGCACCGCCGAGTCGACGGGCTCACGGTTGACGTAGGTGCCGTTCAGGCTGCCGACGTCGACCACCTGGAACTCACCGGACTCGAGCCGGAACTCGGCGTGGCGACGGCTCACCGTCACGTCGTCGAGGAAGATGTCGCTGTCGGGATGACGGCCCGCCGAGGTGCTCGGCTGATCCAGCAGGAATCGCGAGCCGGCATTCGGCCCGCGCTTGACCACCAGCAGGGCCGAGCCCACCGGCAGTCCTTCAACTCCGGAGACGGCACTGGTGCCGCTCGTCGAAGCCGGGGCGTCGAGCTCATTGAGGAAGTCCGCACGGAAGACCGACGTGGTCTCCACCGTTGCCTCCTCGGAGCCGAAATCGGTCCCCGAACCGCTGTCGTTATCCGTCACGCGCTGCTCCTCTACTGGCTGCTGTGGCGCTCTTTTGCACGACCAGCCGACAGGTGCTGCCAGCGGTCATCGATGTCGCATACGTCCCACTATTGACCGTACCGCGCGGCGCGGGCCAGTGTGCCCGCCACCGCCGGATCCGCCGAGCCGACTTTGGTGTCGCCGCGGCCGAACCGGACCGCAGCACCCTAACAAAAGGGTCAGTCGTCAAGGGTCGCCCGGTAGCCGTCCGCGTCCAGCAGACCGGCGAGCTGGCCGTCGAGTTCGGCGGCGTCGGCCTGCAGTTCGATGAGCCAGCCGGCGTCGTACGGATCGGAGTTGACCAGGTCGGGCGAGCCTTCCAGATCACCGTTGACCGCAACGATTTTCGCGGCGATGGGGGCGTACAGCTCCGAGGTCGTCTTGGGCGACTCGACCTCGCCGAACACGTCGCCGGCGGCCACGGTGGTGCCGACCTCGGGCAGATCGACGTAGACCACGTCACCCAGCGCGCCCTGCGCGAAATCGGTGATTCCGACCCGCACGGTGCCCTCGCCGGTACGGCGCACCCATTCGTGCTCGGTGGTGTACAGCAGATCGGCTGGCGTTTCGCTCACGACGCTCCTTGCAGTTTCAGGTCAGTGTGTTGATGGGGTACATACGATACGGCCCGACGATCAGACCCGGCGTCTACTTGACGGGCTGAGCGTATTGGCGCGGTTTCGGTTGCCGCAAGGCACTCACGTCGATCGTGTCGGCCTGTTGCACGGTCATTGTGCCGCCAACCCGTTTCACACTGTCCATCGCCCCGCCCGGGATGTTCATCGCGGCCGCCAGCGTCGGCGGATCACCAATGGCGAGAATGGAATACGGCGGGTTCATGGTCACGTTGTCGACCACCAGAGCGCCCGCGGTGCCGGTCACCCAGGTGTCGACCCCGACTCGCACCGCGGTCTGCTGGTCACCACCGCCGGAGCGGATTTCGATGGCCTCGGCACCGGCGGCGCGCAACTCGTTGATGACGTCGAGCAAGGTCTCCGGCGACACGCCGGGCGCGATGTCCTGGATGGTGATGGTGACGCCCGGGCCGGTGGCCGCGACCGTGCCGATCAGGATCGACAGGGCGCGCAGCCGCGCCTGCGCATTCTCGATGGCGGCCTGGTCGCTGTTGCCCGACGCCTGCAGCGACGACAGCGTCTTCTGCAGGTCGGCCACCTCGGTGTTGAGGGACGCCTCGCGCTGCTGCAGCGAGTCCAGCAGCACCAGCAGGTCGGCGGGCCGCGCGGTATCGAGGGCGTCCCCCGATTCGGTCTGGCGCACCTGCGTCGCGATGGCCACCCCGAGCAGGGCGCACAACAGCACGGCCAGCGCGCCGAACATCAACTGCGAGCGCGTGCGCGGCAGCCGCGCCGGAACGCCGTCGGGCAGCTCGTGCCGACCGTGGTGTTCCTCGTCCGCGTGCTGTTCGTCGTCAGCCATGCTGTCGCTTTTCCCGTCGCTCCGCTCGCCCCAGCACCGTCACGCCCCGAACAACCTGCGGCGCAGTGCCGCCGCGTTGCCGAAGATCCGGATACCGAGCACCACGATGATCGCGGTGGACAGCTGCGTGCCCACGCCCAGCTGGTCGCCCACGTAGACGATCACCGCGGCGACCAGGACATTGAAGACGAACGAGATCACGAAGACCTTCGCATCGAAGATGCGCTCCAGATAGGCCCGCAATCCCCCGAACACCGCATCCAGCGCCGCCACCACGGCGATCGGCAGGTACGGCTGGACGGCTTCGGGCACGCTGGGGTGGAAGATCAATCCCACCACGATGCCGACCACCAGTGCCGCGATCCCGATCATGTGCCCCTGCTCACTTTGGTCCGATCTCCTTGGCGAAGTTGACATCTCGTACTGACGCGGCCGACACCGTGAGCTTGTCCCGGGTCTGGACGCTGATGCCCACGCCGTACGACTGGGCGAGCAGCATCAGCCGCTGCATGGCGGGCGTCTGCTCGAACACCTCCTGCATGGCGTGCGGCGGCCCGATGGCGACGACCACATAAGGGCTGGCGACCGGCTGGTTGTCGACGAGGATGCCACCGCCGGCCTGCCGCATCGTCACGTTCGGCCCGATCCGCACACCCCCGACGGACACGACCTCGGCGCCGGCCGCCCACAAGGAGTTGACGGCCAGCTGCAGGTCCCGGTCCAGGATGATCTGCGGGCTGCCGGCAACCCGCTGCTTGGACACGTCGGACAGGTTCGGGCTCGGCGGCGGCTCGGTGACGGTGACGGTGAGGCCGGGCCCGGTCACCGCGGTCACGCCGGCACCGAACTCGGCCTGTTCGAGGGCGGCCAGCAGTTCACGGCCTTTCGCGTCGCCGGCCAGCCGGCTCCGGCGTGCGGCCTCGACCTGGCCGGCGAGGGCGTCGCGGGTGGCGGTGCTGTCGCGCGTCCGCTCTTCAGCGGTGCGCGCGTTGGCCGACAGCACGTGTTGAGTCTGGTCGTTGGCCGGAGCCATCGACACCGCGTGCTGCGCCGCTGTCACGAACACCACCGACACCGCGGCGACGCCGGCCAGCAGCCAGGCGCCGTCGGCGAACCGGGGCCGGCTGCGCCGGGCACCGTCGCCGGCCGCGGCACGGCGCTCGGCCGCGGCGGCATAACCGGGGTCCAGATGATCGGTGAGCAGCGAACGCAGCAGCGACGGCACCGGAATCCGGACCGGCTCGTCGGCGACGTGACTGTTGCGGCCGGCCTCCGGCCAGTAGCCGCCCAGCGCCCGGTCCCGGGGAGTCTCGGCTTCAGTCACGCCGCGGACCTCGTCATCGGCGGCAGTTCCCGCAGCACCATGGATACCTGGATCAGGTACAGCACCGCCGACCACAGATACATGGCCATGCCCCACACCAGGAACGCCCACCCGCAGGCCAGAACCACCCGGCTCCAGGCGTCGGGCCACTGCCCCAGCAGCACCAGCGGGAAGCCGGACATCAGCGCGAACGTCGCGGCCTTGCCGATATAGGTGACGGGCAGCGCCGTCAGGCCGCGGCCGCGCAACAGCGGCAGCGTGGCCGCCAGCACGGCGTCACGGCCGATCAGGGTCAATACGAACCACCACGGCACGACGTGCGCGATCGCCAGCGCGACCGGCACGACGAGCATGTAGATCCGGTCGACCAGCGGGTCCAGCAGCTCGCCCAGACGCGACGACTGGTTCGGCACCAGGCGCGCGATCTTGCCGTCGGCCCAGTCCGAGAAGCCGCTGAACATCAGGATCGCGACGGCCCAGCCGTTCGCGTGCGCCGACAACAGCAGGTACAGGAATACCGGGACCAGCAGCAACCGCAACGCGCTGAGCGCGTTGGGAATGGTCAGCACCCGGTCGCCTGAATCGGCTTCCGCGCTACCGGTACTCATCGGCTAAACCTAACGGAACACCCCGGGCAGGCTCAGCGCTGCCATCGTGTCGTCGGCCAGCGGGTTGTCGTGAATCATGTAGGTCCACGTCGACGTCGGGCGGGCCAGCTTGGACAGATCCAGGCCGGGCTCGTCCTCGAGCACGTTGGCGGTCTCGAAGGTCTGCTGCGCCGCCTCGATGGCGTCGGCCGCCAGCGACGCGAACGCGTCGACCGCCATGCGGTGGAACTCGTCGAGCGGGTCCTGGCGTCCCAGCGCCCGCAGGTGGATGCTCTCGCGGATGTCGGACAGGTAGGCGAGGTGGTCGGCCCAGCCGCGGTCCAGGTGGTACAGCATGATCAGCCGGCAGATGCGCTCGAGCGCGTCCTCACCAACCTCGTCCGCCAGTTCCTGGTACCGGTCCGGCGCCAGCTCCTTGAGTTCGTCACGCGCGGTTGTGGTGCGCAGCAACGTCTCCCGGCGCTCCACGATGATGGCGCGCTGTTGTGCGGTGAGCTGGTTGTAGCGCCAGGTGTTGGCGTGGACGTCCAGCAGCCGGCCCTCGGCGACGCGCTGCGCGTGCTCGAGCATCTGGCCGGCGCGGTCGCTGACGATCCGGCCGTCCTCGTCGGTCTGCATCGGCAGCTTTTCGGGCTCCAGGTGCGAGACGACGACGTCGTCCTCCCAGCTGGAGAAGAACACCGACGATCCCGGGTCGCCCTGGCGGCCGGCGCGGCCGCGCAGCTGATTGTCGAGGCGCTCGGTGTGGTGCCGGCCGGTGCCGATGACGTGCAGGCCGCCCAGCTCGGCGACGGCGTCATGGTCGGCTTCGTCGGACCCGCCGAGGCGGATGTCGGTGCCGCGGCCGGCCATCTGTGTGGAGACGGTGACGGTGGCGAGCTTGCCGGCCTCGGCGATGACGGCGGCTTCTTCCTCGTCGTTCTTGGCGTTCAGCACGACGGCGGGCACCCCGGCCTTGACCAGCTTCGCGTGCAGCTCTTCGGATTCGGCGACGTCGCGGGTACCGACCAGCACCGGCTGACCGGTCGCGTGGATCTCCTGGATGTGCTCGATGACGGCCTGGTTCTTGGCGGCCGCGGTGATGTAGACGCGGTCGGTCTCGTCCTCGCGGATGTTCGGTGTGTTCGGCGGGATCGGCGACACCCCGAGCCGGTAGAACTGGCGCAGCTGCTCACCGGCGGCCAGCGCGGTACCGGTCATGCCGCACACCGTCGGGTACCGGTTGATGAGGGCCTGGACGGTGATGGTGTCGAGCACCTCGCCGGTCTCGGTGGTCTCGATGCCTTCCTTTGCCTCGACGGCGGCCTGCAGGCCGTCGGGCCAGCGCTGCAGCGACGCGATGCGGCCGCGCGAGGCGTTGATGAGGTGAACGGCGTTGTCCCGCACGATGTAGTGCACGTCGCGCTGCAGCAGCACGTGGGCATGCAGGGCGACGTTGACCTCGGTCAGGGTGGTGCCGATGTGCTCCTCGGAGTACAGGTCGATGCCGCCGAGCGCCTTCTCGAGCTTGCGCGCGCCGGCGTCGGTGAGGTGCACGTTGCGGCGGTCGGCGTCGGTGTCGTAGTACTGCAGCGAGTCGTCGACACGGTTCTCGGAGGTCATCTCCCCGACCAGCCGGATGATCTCCATGCGCGGGGTCTCGCGGTGGGTGGTGCCGGCGAGCACCAGCGGCACCAGCGCCTCGTCGACGAGCACGGAGTCGGCCTCGTCGATGAGTGCGACGTCGGGCCGCGGCGACACCAGGTCGTCGACGTGGGTGACGAGCTGGTCGCGCAGCACGTCGAAGCCGATCTCGTTGACCGAGGCATAGGTGACGTCGCATTCGTAGGCGGCGCGCCGTTCGGCGGCCGTCGACTCGGCGGTGATCCAGCCGACCGTCAGGCCCATGGCGGCCAGCAGCGGTCCCATCCACTCGGCGTCACGGCGGGCCAGGTAGTCGTTGACCGAGATGACGTGTACGTGTCGTCCCCCCAGCGCGTAACCGGCAGCCGCGATGGCGCCGGCCAGGGTCTTGCCCTCACCGGTGGCCATCTCGACGACGTCGCCGGCCATCATGCGCAGCGCGCCGAGGAGCTGAACGTCGAACGGGCGCAGGCCCGTCGTGCGCTCTGCGGCCTCGCGGGCGATCGCCAGGAACTGCGGGATGTCGGCGGCATCGGCGAGCTCGGACAGCTCGAGCAGCTTGGCGGCCTTGGTGATCTGCTCGTCGTCCAGCCCCGCGGCCTTGTCGTCGAATTCGGCCGACGCCCGAACCTGATTCATCGATCGGTTCTGGTTCTTGTCGGTGGAGGCACCGAGCAGCTTCCAGAACTTGCTGCTCAGCCGGCCGGATTTCGCGGTGCTCGTTTTCGCCACAGGTCAAAGGTACCGGTCCGGTCCGGCGGCACTTCTGCAACCATCCACCTGCTGGCGACCCGCAGAAGGTGACCGGCGTCTCACGTCCATGCCTGTCGAAGCGCGCACGTCAATAGAGCACGGGTACCTTGCGGGGATGGATTTGTTCACCCCGACCCTCGAATGGGGCAGTGAGCTCACGACCTCGCTGTGGTGGATCGCGAAAGCCTGGCTGATCGCAGCGGTATCGACGCTGGTGGTAGTGACCGCCATCGGCCGGTTCACGGTCTGGGGACGGCAGTTCTGGCGCATCACCGGCGCGTACTTCATCGGCCGCGACAGCATCAAGGTCTGGCTGTGGCTGGCGGCGCTGCTGTTGTCGGTGATCACGGGTGTTCGGCTCACCGTGCTCTTCAGCTATCAGAGCAACGATCTGATGACGAGCTTCCAGGTGGTGGCCTCGGGCCTGGCCGGTCACGACCAGGCGGTCAAGGACTCGGGCGCCCATGGCTTCTGGATGTCGATCGGCATCTTCTCGCTGCTGGCCGTGCTGCACGTCTGCCGCATCATGCTCGACCTGTTCATGACGCAGCGCTTCATCCTGCGGTGGCGGGCGTGGCTGACCGACCGGCTCACGGGCGACTGGCTGGACGGCAAGGCGTACTACCGGTCGCGGTTCATCGACGACACCATCGACAACCCGGACCAGCGCATCCAGAGCGATATCGACATCTTCACCGCCGGGGTGGGTCCACTGCCCAACACGCCCAACAACATGACCACCTCGACGTTGTTGTTCGGCGCCATCAACGCCATCGCTTCGATGCTTTCGTTCACCGCGATTCTGTGGAACCTGTCGGGGACCCTGACCATCGCCGGGCTCACCATCCCCAAGGCGATGTTCTGGATCGGGCTCGGTTATGTGCTGATCGCGTCGGTCGTCGCGTTCTGGATCGGCCGCCCGATCATCTGGCTGTCGTTCGACAACGAACGTTTCAACGCGGCGTTCCGATACGCGCTCGTGCGCATGCGCGACGCGGCCGAGGCCGTCGCGTTCTACCACGGTGAGCTCGCCGAACGGACGGGTCTGCGCCGGCTGTTCGCACCGGTCGTCGACAACTACAAGCGTTACGTGAACCGGATGATCGGCCTCAACGGCTGGAACCTGTCGATGAGCCAGATCATCGTGCCGCTGCCGTACGTCCTGCAGTTCCCGCGTTTCCTCGCCGGCGAGATCAAGCTCGGCGACATGAACCAGACGGCGTCGGCGTTCGGCAGCATCCAGGACGGCTTGTCCTTCTTCCGCAACGTGTACGACCAGTTCGCCGGCTACCGCGCCGCCATCATCCGTCTGCACGGGCTGGTGACGGCCAACGACGCGGCACGGCACCTGCCCGCGCTCGCCACCGAGGACTGCCCCGACGACACCATCACGCTCGAGAAGGTCACCGTGAGCACCCCGGATGGCCGCGAACTCATCGCGCCGCTGGATCTGTGCCTGTACCCCGGCGAAGCACTCGTGGTCACCGGCCCGTCCGGCAGCGGCAAGACGACCCTGCTGCGCAGCCTGGCCAAGCTGTGGCCGTTCTGTCACGGCGCCATGCACTTCCCGATGGACGAGAACGAGACGCTGTTCCTGTCCCAGCTGCCCTATGTGCCCCTCGGCGATCTGCGTGCGGTGGTGTCCTACCCCAGCAAGGTCGGGACACACACCGACGAGGACCTCCAGGAGGTCCTGCGCAAGGTCGCGCTGCCGCACCTGGCGAACCGCCTCGACGAGGTGGACGACTGGGCCAAGGTGCTGTCCCCCGGCGAGCAACAGCGCGTCGCATTCGCCCGCGTGCTGCTGACCCGGCCGAAGGCCGTGTTCTTCGACGAGTCCACGTCAGCACTCGACGAGGGCCTGGAAATGATGCTGTACCAACTGGTTCGGACCGAGCTGCCGGATACCACCGTGGTCAGCGTCAGCCACCGCAGCACCGTCGAACAGCACCACCAGCAGGAACTGGAGCTGCTGGGCGACGGCACCTGGCGGCTCACCCGGATCGAGGACGAGGACGGCGCGCCCGCCCACGTCTGATCAGCGCGTGGCGGCGTGGGTTCCGGCCCGGCGGCCGAAGAACGATCCTTCGCCCAGCTGGGTGCCACTGGCGTAGCCCTTGCCGTCCTGCGCGATGTTCGACGCGCAGGCGCCCGCGGCATATAGGCCCGGCACCGCGCTGCCGTCGGCGCGCAGCACTTCGCCGTCGATGCTGACCGACAGTCCGCCCATGGTGAATCCGGAGTACAGGGCCCGGCCGAGCGACAGGTCGAACGCCGCCCACGGCCCATTGTCCTGGGCCGCAACGTAATCCGGCTGCTTGTGGAAGTCGGGATCCGCGCCGGCCGCGGCATTGGCGTTGTAGCGCTCCAGCGTCGCGGCCAGGTTGCCGACCGGAATGCCCAGTGCCGCTTCCATTTCCGCGATCGTCTCCCAGCCGTCGATGAACCGGATCAACGGCATGGCCGGCATCTCGGTGTGCGCTTCGTCGACGATCAGGTAGGCCACCTGGTCAGGCTGCTCGAGCACGAAAGCCGATGTGCGCGAATGGTAGGAGTCCTCGTTGACGAAACGCTTGCCGTCCTGGTTGACGATGACGCCGGTGAGCAGGATCTCCGGCGGGTAGGCGGCGGCGGTGATGAACAGCTGGTCCAGGTTCTTGGCGACGCCGCCGACGGACACGCCGAGCTTGATGCCCAGCCCGTCGTCGTTCGGGTTGCCCAGGATGTAGGGCTCAACTTCGCCGTGGTGCTTGGTCTTTCGTTTCTGGCCCAGTGCCGGCGTGTGCTCGGCGACCATCTCCGGGTTCATCGCGAAACCGCCCGCGGCGATGACCACCGCGCCGGCCTTGACGGCGCCGGTCACGCCGAAGTTCTTCCAGCGGACGCCGACCACGGCACCGGCGTCGTCCACCACGAGGTTGGTCGCGCCGGTCTCGTAGCGCATCTCGACGCCGAGCTCGTCCGCGCGTTTCAGCAGCAGCTTGATGACCATGTCGGCGCCGCCCAATTCGCCCGGCACCGGGACCGAGTGCCCGCGTGGTGCGGCCTTGGCCTGCTCGCAGAACGGCCACACCTTCTCGTTGCCCGTGTAGGACAGCCCCTCGGTGCCCGGCGGCACCACCACCTTGCCGGGGTAGTAGCTGCGCTCGAACTGAAAGCCCAAGTCCTCCAACCAGTTGAAGTGCTCGACGCTGCCGTCGCAGTAGGCGCGGATCTTGTCGTGCTCGGGGTCGTGGGCGACGGCGACCAGGTACTTGTACATCTCGTCGGCGGTATCGTCATGGCCGGTGGCCTGCTGCACCGCCGTGCCGCCACCCAGATAGAAGTGGCCGCCGGCCATGGATGTGGTGCCGCCGGCGCCTGCCGCCTTCTCCAACACGAGGACCTTGGCGCCCGCGGCCGCAGCGCTGACCGCGGCACAGCCACCGGCGATACCGAAGCCGATCACCACGACGTCGGCCTCGTCGGACCATTCGGTGACGTCGGCGGCGTTGACGGTCTCGGGCACTGTTTGCATCGTCTCTCCTGGGCCGGTCTCGGGTGGTGTCCGGCGCGGTCGAATCCGGCAACCTGGACACGTGTCTGATCAGTGATCGACTAGACAATAACGTCGAGACGAGACCATGGCTAGAACGTGTTCTAGTTTCTACTCGCTTTCGGCACCGATGTAGGCCGCGATGCACCGGGCCGACGCAGCGCGCGCCTGCCCCGGATCGGTACCACCGGCGATGTCGGCCGCACACCAGGCCGCGCCGGATTCGCGCGTGAACCGGCGGCCCTCGTCGCTCACGGTCCACTGCGGGCCGAACGACGGATCGATGGCCTCACCCGTCGACGTGTGGATGGCCAGCCCGAGGAGCGCCCCGTCCCAGCCCATGCCGACGGCGCTGGGGCCGTACTGCGCCCAGAACTCGTCGTCGCCCGTTGGGGCGATGTGGTCGAGCTCCAGACGCGCCGAACCGTTGCCCGCGTCGAGGATTCGCAGCTCGATCCAGCTGACCTGGCCGTTGCACTCCCAGGTAGCGGTGAAGGTGCGTGGCGGATCGCATGTCAGCACGGTGCCGCCGGCGTTGCCCTCCAGCTGAAACGCGCCGCCGACCGCGAGGTCGCCGGTGATCGGCAGGAACCACCGCGGAATCCGGTCCCGATTGGTACAGGCGTCCCACAGGTCGGCGACGTCGGTCGGATACGTCTGGCTGATCGTGACGACGCGGGCCTCGCCCGCCTGCCACGTCCGCGTGCCGACCGTGCGTTCCACGGCGTTGATCTGTGCGGTGACGTCGATCATGACTCCCCCTTGCGGTTGCGTTTTCCGCGCGCCACCTCGGTGGCCAGCGCGTCCAGATGCGGTCGCCAGAACTGACGAAACCCGGCCAGCCAGTTGTCGATGTCCTGCATGCCCCGACCGTCCACGGCATACAACCGCCGCTGACCGTCCGGGCGCACACTGGCAAAACCGTTGTCGCGCAATACCTTCAGATGCTGCGATACCGCCGGTTGACTGATCGAGAACTCGGCCTGAATCGTCGTCCCGATGTCGCCCGCGGTCAGTTCACCGTCCGCCAGCAGTTCCAGGATCCTGCGGCGGACCGGGTCCCCGAGGACATCGAAGGCGTGCACCACGCCAAGTTATAGCCGCGACTTATATAAGTCAAGGGTTACACATCAACGCGGGCGGCGTCAGCCGTCGGAGGCCTGCTGCACGACGGCGTCATTGGTCTGCTGATCTGTCGCGCTCCAGGAGACGGCCGCAGGGAAATGGCCCCACGTGCTGTTGAAGACGCCGACGAGGACGGCCCGGTTGTCGGGGGTGACGGTGTAGACCGGTCCGCCGGAGTCGCCCTTCTGACTGACGATGCCATTGGACATGGTGAACCAGCCGTTGTTCACGGCGTCGACGGTGCCGCACGTCTCACCGGTGACGACGCCGAAGTGGCAGACGGGTGCGCCGCGCTGCGGATTCACCGCGGGATCGGTGACGAGCATCCGCCCGCCCGGCAGGATGTTGTTCACCATGACGTCGCCGGCGATGTTGATGGACTCCCAGTCCGAGATCTGATGATCGGTCGCGATGGTGGCACCGTCCGGCGTGTTGTCGCGGAACGTGATCATCGTGCCGATGAAGCGGCCGTCCTTGTCGGTCACCGGGCCGTTGCCACGGCAGTGACCTGCGGTGTAGCCGGTCCGCGCGACCGGGTCCACATAACCCAGCGTGCAGCGCGTGGTGCCCTGATGAATCTCCATGCCCGGGTACACGAGCACTCCGGGATCAGCCGACGCGACCGGCGCCGGGCCACCCACGGCGAACATCGGCACAGCGACCGCGGCTACTGCCGCGGCCCGCAAGCCCCCCACAAACATGACCTTGCTCCCATCACCTCGGGACGGACGTCGCGCCAGCCTACCCCGCAAACCCGAACCCGGTACGGGAAAGGTCCTGCCCCGGGCGGCCGGCATCCGCCGCGCACCAGCAAACAAACTGCCCCCGGAAGCGGACGTTGAAACACGCTGGCGGCCCGGATCTTTCGATCCGGGCCGCCAGGGTCCGTCCAGGTCAGGGAATGGTCAGGAGCTGACCGGGCTGAATCAGGTCCGGGTTGTCGATTCCGCTGGCGCCGGCAATCTCCGGGTAGCGGTTGCCGTCGCCGTAGAACTGCTCGGCGATGGCCCACAGGGTGTCACCCGACTGCACGGTGTAGGTGCGCGGCGCCGGGGCCTCGGGCGCGGGCGCCGGGGCGGGCTCGGGCTCGGGCTCGGGGGCGACCTCAGCGACGGCCGGCTCGGCAGCCACCTCGGGCTCGGGGGCGGGCGCCGGCGCGGCCTCGACCGGCGGCGCGGGCACCTCGTCGGTGTGGGTCTCGGACGACCACTTGGCGTCGTCGCCGCTGTAGAGCACGAGGTTGCGGTCGTCCTGCAGCACGAGCCGGACATTGTCGGCGCCGGCGGTCTGGCTGGCCCATACCGGCTTGTCCGCGGTGTACAGCACGAAGTTGCCGTCCTCCTGCACCTCGGCGCGCTGGACGTCCTGGCCGTCGGTGGCGGTGGCCCACACGGACTGCTCCCCTGCGTACAGCACCAGGTTGCCGTCGTCCTGCAGCACCAGTCGGTACGCGCCGTTGTTCGACGTCAGCGACTGGCCGACCTCGAGCTTCTCGCCCTTCTGAAGTGTGTCACCCATGAATGTCCCGCCCTTCGGTAATAGATTGACCCCTGTCGCCCACTGACAGTACCGACGGTTCCGGGGAACGCCAGCGTTTGCGCTCGCCGAAATCAAAACAGTTGGCAAACAATGAGTTATCGCCGAGAAATCACAGCGTTCTGACAGCGTTGACGCCCCTGTCAGCGAACCGGCGCGGGCCCGGGCCCCGCCGGCTGCCATCCCGGCGGGCCGAAAACGTAACCTATCCGATCTCCGAACCCGTTGGCCTGGCGCACATCTCGTACCATCGAGACATATTCATGCGTCTGGAGTTTCCAGATATCGTACGTGCCAACAGGTTTGGTCAATCCGTAGTTCGGCCGGGCGGTCTCCGGCGTGAAGCTGCCGAACATCCGGTCCCAGATGATCAGGATGCCGCCGTAGTTCTTGTCCAGGTACTGTTGATCCCGTCCGTGGTGCACGCGGTGGTGCGACGGCGTGTTGAAGATGTATTCGATTGGCCGCCAAAGTTTTCCGATGCGCTCAGTGTGAATCCAATACTGGTACACCAGGTTCAGCGAGAAACTGGCGAACACGATCCAGGGCGGCACGCCCAGCGCCGGTAGCACCGCCTTCATCGCCAGGTCGCCGGAGGGGTTCCACTTCTGCCGCAGCGCGGTGGACAGGTTGAAGTACTCGCTCGAATGGTGCGCCTGATGGGTGGCCCAGAACAGCCGCACCCGGTGGGCCATGCGGTGGTAGGTGTAATAGATCAGGTCGACGCCGAGGATCGCGAGCACCCACGTGTACCAGGCGTCGCCCGGCAGGTGCCACGGCGCGACATACACGTACAGCGCCGCGTAGCCGACCAGCGCGAGGAAATTCAGCACACCGCTGGTGAACAGCGACACCGCGCCCATCCAGATGCTCGCCCAGGCGTCGGCGCGCAGGTACGCGCCCGACGGCGGCCGCTGCTGCTCGTCGTGCACGAGCTTGCGGGCCGCGCCCCACTCCAGCAGCAGCGCCACCACGAAGAACGGGATGGCGTACGAGACCGGGTCGTGCAGCATGGTGGGTAGCACGTCGGACAGCAGATCGGAACTCACGTCGACACCTCCGCGCGCAGCGTATCCGGACGCGTACCGCCCGCCGGCCGTGTTCGCGACAGTCCGCGCTCAGCTCCCATGGTGCGCCGAATCCCGGCAAGATGGCGCGCATGACTGAACGCACCGCGTCGCTCGTCGAGCTTGCCCGACGCCACGGTGTGGCCACCGAGTACATCGACTGGAGCGGCGCGCAACACGCCGTCGCCGCGACCACGCTCGTCGCCGTCCTCGCGGCGCTGGGTGTGCCGGCCGACTCCGAGGACGACTGCGCGGCAGCCCTGGCCGACCACGAACGCGCGTACTGGCAGCGCACTCTGTCCCCCACCATCGTCGCCCGGGCGGGTCAGCCGTCGAGTTTCTGGGTCCATGTCACCCACGGCGCCCCCGTCGGCGTGTGGATCCGGCTGGAGGACGGTTCGGTGCGCGCCGGCCTGCGCCAGCTGGAGAACAACCGGCCGCCGTTCGATCTCGATGGCCGGCTGGTGGGCGAGGCCACCTTCGAGCTGCCGGCCGATCTCCCGCTGGGCTACCACCGGCTGCATGTCCAGGCCGGCAGCGCCGCGGACGCCGAGGCCGTCCTGATCGTCACCCCCGATGCGCTGACGCTGCCGAGCCGTCTGGGCAGCGGCCGGGCCTGGGGTCTGGCGACGCAGCTCTACAGCGTGCGTTCGCAGAACTCGTGGGGCACGGGCGATCTCACGGACCTCGCCGACCTCGCCGTGTGGTCGGCCGCCCGGCATCACGCCGACTTCATCCTGGTGAACCCGTTACACGCCGCCGGCCCGGTGGCGCCCATGGAGCCGTCGCCCTATCTACCGACCTCGCGCCAGTTCGCCAACCCGCTCTATCTCCGGGTGCAGGCCATCCCCGAGTACACCGCCGTCCGCACACCGGCCACGCTGCGCAAGGCCCGGGCCGACGCCCAGTCCCGCGCCGACAAGAACGAGTTCATCGACCGCGATGCGGCCTGGAAGTCCAAACGCAATGCGCTCAAGGAGGTGTACCGGGCGCACCGCTCGGCGGGCCGGGCCATCGCCTACGACGCCTACCGGCAACGGACCGGCCGCACACTCGACGACTTCGCGACGTGGTGCGTGCTGGCCGAGAAACACGGCGACGACTGGCGCGACTGGCCGGCGGAGTTTCAGCACCCGGACCATCCCGCGGTGCGGGCGTTCGCCGAAAAGCACAGCAGCCGTATCGATTTCCACCGGTGGCTGCAGTGGCAGCTCGATGACCAGCTGACCGCCGCGCAGGCCACCGCGGTGCAGTCGGGGATGTCGCTGGGCATCGTCCACGATCTGGCGGTCGGCGTGCATCCGGGCGGCGCCGATGCCTGGGCGCTGCAGGACGTGCTGGCCACCGGGGTGTCGGGCGGGGCGCCGCCCGACGAGTTCAATCAGCTCGGGCAGGACTGGTCGCAGCCGCCGTGGCGGCCGGACGAACTCATGGAGCGCGCCTACGAGCCCTTCCGCGCCGTGGTCAGGGCGGTGCTGCGGCACGCCGGCGGCGTTCGCATCGACCACATCATCGGCCTCTTCCGGCTCTGGTGGATTCCCAACGGCGCGACGCCGGTCGACGGCACCTACGTCCACTACGACCACGAGGCGATGATCGGCATCGTGGCGCTCGAGGCACACCGGGCCGGTGCGGTGGTGGTCGGCGAGGACCTGGGGACCGTCGAACCGTGGGTTCGCGACTATCTGCGCGACCGCGGCCTGCTCGGCACTTCGATCCTGTGGTTCGAGGCCGATCAGGATGGCGGACCGCTGCCCGCGCCGCGATGGCGCGAATACTGCCTGTCGGCGGTGACGACGCATGACCTCCCGCCGACGGCGGGCTACCTGGCCGGTGCACATCTGCGCCTGCGCCGCGACCTGGGGCTGCTGACCCGCCCCTATAAAGAAGAGGTCGCGGCCGATCGCGCAGACCAGCAGCGCTGGCTGGAAGTGCTGCGGGCGGCAGGGTTGCTGCCGCCGAACGCACCCGAGGCGATCGATGCCGACCAGATCGTCCTGGCCTTGTACCGCTACCTCACCCGCACCCCGTCGCGGCTGCTGGCGCTGGCGCTGCCCGACGCCGTCGGCGACGTGCGGACCCAGAATCAGCCGGGCACCACCGACGAATATCCGAACTGGCGGGTGCCGCTGGCCGGTCCCGACGGCCGGAGAATCCTCCTCGAAGACCTGTTTTCCGATCCGCGCGCGGCCGCGTTGGCGCAGGTGATGGCCGACGCGGTGACACCGGGATTGAGTTGATTCGAGTTTCTCCACCCCGCCATCTGCGCTATCTTCGCTGTACTCGAGGAGGTCAGGTGAAGAAGCTGAAGATGCTGACGGCAGGTGCCGTGGCAGCAGGTGCGGTGGCGGTGGGTGCCACCGCGATGTTCGGCTCGTCGGTGGCCGCGTCCGATCCCGGCGGTTCGAACTCCATGAATGTGGTCGGCGAGTCCTACGCACGCGCCGTCTCGATCCTCAAGAGCCAGGGCGTCAGGGCCACGTTCGGCGGCTCGGTCGGCAGCGATGTGCCGCAGGCGCAGTGCATCGTCGATCAGGAGAAGATGGGCAGCCACGGCCGCGTCATCCTCATGCTGAACTGCACCACCAAGGCCGTCGAGAACGCGTCCGCTGGTGCGCCTGCCGCCGGTGGCGGCGCCCCCGCAGGGGCGCCCGGGGCTCCGCAGGGTCCGCACGTCGGCTCCAACGGGGTGACGACGGTGCAGGCGACGCCTGTCGGTCCGCAGCCGGGCATGTCCGTCCCCGGTATGTAACTCTTTGCCGAAACGGCATTTCAGCAGGTCAAGACACAGTTTTTGCCTGCTGGGATGCCGTTTCGTCGTCTCCCGGCAAAACCCAGTACCGCCGTTCCCACATAAAACGCTTACACTGAGTCCACCAGCAACGACGCTTGAGGATCCGGAGGTAGCTGTTCCATGCTGCGACCACAACGATTCACCCACGAGGTAGACCCGGGTCCGGTACAGATCCAGGCCCGCAACGTGGCTTTCGAGACCGCGGACAAGCCGAAGTATTGGATTCCCGGCCATCCGGTGTCGTCGCACCTCGTGAACCTGCTGAACGTCATGCTGCCCGCCGGCGAGCGCTGGTTCGTCGAGGTCTTCAACGAGGCACTGCCCCTCATCAAGGATCCCAAGCTGGCGGAGGACGTCCGCGGGTTCATCGGCCAGGAGGCCATGCACGCCGAGGCCCACGACACCGTGATGCACGACTACATGATCGCCTCCGGCGTCGACGTGGCGCCGCTGCTCGATCAGATCGAATTCGTCTTCCAGAGAATCCTGGCCCCGTCGAAGACGACCAATCCGCGGCGGAAGATGAACCACCTCATCGAGCGGCTGTGGCTGATCGCAGCCATCGAACACTTCACCGCGGTGCTCGGCGATTTCGTGCTGAACTGCAACTGGGACGACTACGACGCCGACCCGACGCTGACCGACCTGTATCGCTGGCACGGTGCCGAGGAGGTCGAGCACCGTTCGGTCGCCCATGACGTCGCCACCTACTTCCGCGACAGCTACCTGACCCGTGTCCGCGCCATGGCCGTGGCCGGGAGCGGCCTGTACGTCCTTTTCCAGCGCGGCATGCGGTTCCTGGTCAAGAGCGACCCACAGCTGCAGCTGAGCTGGTGGCAGATGCAGCGGATGCGGATGAACGATTCCAAGCTCGGTCTGCTGCCCGAATACTGGAACCTGCTGTTCGTGCAGACCCTGGCCTACTTCAAACCGAGCTACAGCCCCGAACACATGGGATCGACGGCTCAGGCCGTCGCGTATCTCGCCAACTCCCCCGCCGCTCGCGCGGCGCACCACTGATGCGCACTCGTCCCCGGGTGCGGCTCGCGCCGCCCAGCGTGTTCGGGCTGACGCGCCACGACATGCTGGTGACCGTTGCCGACGCCGTCATCAGCGGCGGGCTCGCGGTGACGACGGCAATCCGGCGCACCCGGCCGCTGGCCACCGTCGACCGGCAGATTCAGCTCCGATTGCTCGACCGGCAGGTGGTTGCCCACGACCAGGACGTGGTGGCGCTGACGTTCGGCTCGGCCGACGGCACCGTCCTGCCCGCCTGGCACCCCGGTTCTCACATCGACGTCCATCTGCCCAGTGGGCTGATTCGGCAGTACTCCCTGTGTGGCAACCCCGACGAGCAGGGCACTTACCGAATTGCCGTGCGCCGCATACCCAATGGGGGTGGCGGCTCGATCGAGGCGCATACGCTCGCGGTCGGTGACGTGATCACCACCAGCGGACCGCGCAACGCGTTCCCGATGACCGTCCCGGGATTCGGGTCACCCACCCAACGGCTGCGGTTCATCGCCGGCGGTATCGGCATCACACCGATCCTGTCCATGCTTCACCGCGCCGAGCAGCTGGGTATCGACTGGTCGATGATCTACACCGGTCGGGGTACGGACACCCTGCCGTTCCTTGACGAACTCGCCCGATTCGGTTCTCGCGTGACGATTCGCACCGACGACGTCCGCGGCCTGCCCAGTGCCGACGATCTGCTCGGCGACTGCCCGGCCGGTACCGCGGTCTACACGTGTGGCCCGGCCCCGATGCTCAATGCGATCCGCGCCCGGCTGGTCGGCGCGGACGACATCGAGCTGCATTTCGAGCGCTTCGCCGCGCCGCCGGTGATCGACGGCCACGAGTTCAGCGTCGAGGTCGCCTCGACGGGCCAGACCGTCGCCGTTCCGGCCGACGAGACGATGCTGGCGGCGCTGATCAAAGCCGGTGTGCACGCACCGTATTCGTGCCAGCAGGGCTTCTGCGGCACATGCCGGGTGAAGGTGCTGGCCGGCGCGGTCGACCACCGCGACGGCCTGCTGACCGACACCGAACGCGAGGCCGGTCAGGCGCTGATCTGCGTGTCGCGTGCGCAAGGCGACGGCCCGCTGACACTCGACCTTTAGCAGAGGCCCGCCGGCACCGGTTTACGATGCCCCAATGCCAATGGCCGAGGGGACCGACTTCGCCGGATACACCATCGTCCGATGCCTGGGTTCCGGTGGCATGGGCGAGGTTTACGTCGCCCAGCACCCGCGACTGCCCCGGCAGGACGCGCTCAAGGTCTTGCGACCCGAGATGTCGACCAATCAGGAGTTCCGCGAGCGGTTCCTGCGCGAAGCGGATCTGACCGCCGCGTTGTCGCATCCGAACATCGTCGGGGTGTATGACCGCGGCGAGTTCGACGGCCAGTTGTGGATCTCGATGGAGTACGTGGACGGCACCGACGTCAGCCGGATGCTCCGGAGCGCCGGCGGCGTATCCGACGATCAGGCGGTCGCGATCATCAGTGCTGTCGCCGACGCGCTCGACTACGCGCACCAGCACGACCTACTGCACCGTGACGTCAAGCCGGCCAACATCCTGATCAGTGACACCGATCCGGCAAGCCGGCGAATCAAGTTGGCGGACTTCGGCATTGCGCGGTGCGCCAACGACTCCGTGGGGCTGACGGCGACGAACATGACCGTCGGCACCGTTTTCTACGCCGCTCCGGAGCAGCTGACGGGCAGTGTCATCGACGGTCGCGCCGACCAATATGCGCTGGCCGCCACCGCGTTTCAGCTCTTCACCGGCGCGCCGCCGTTCGAGAACTCCAATGCCGCGGTGATCATCGGCAAGCACCTGAGCGCGGCACCGCCTTTGCTTTCCGAGCGGCGGCCCGACCTGGCCGCCCTGAACCCGGTGCTGGCCAAGGCACTTGCCAAGGATCCCAAGGACCGGTTCGACAAGTGCGCCGATTTCGCCCGTGCCCTTCAGCACGGGCTGGGCGGCACCGGCGCGGATGCCACCATCTTGGCGCCCGCCACGTCCGACGTGACGCAGGTCCTGCAAGGCGACAGGTCCACCCGGTCGCGCCGCTCGCTGATCCTGCCCGTGGTACTCACGGTGCTGTTGATCGCCGCACTCGTTTTCGCGGCCATCGAGTTCACCCGCGCCAAGGATGAACAGCCGGCAGCACCCCACCCCGCAGCGACGACCACCACGGCTCCCCCGGCGACCACCACGACGGCCTTGCCTTCGCCCACCGAGGCGCCCCCCGAGTCTCCGGCCGCACCCACCGAGGAGACGGTCACCAGCACCGTCACGGTGGAGACCACCACCGCCCCGCCGACGGCGACCAGCCCGAGCACCCCGACCACCACCGAAGCGCCTGCGCCAGAACAGGAGACACCGATCGGCGAATGCATGGACCGGACCGGGATGACGCGGCTGCAGTGCTGGGAAGAGATTCGCCGCAGCGAGCGGAGACGCTGATGCCACCGAAGTTCGCCGTGGTGGCCCCGGTCGCGGCCGGCGTCACCGCCGATCCGGTCTGGATGACGCAGTTCGCCCGCCACCTGGAGAGATGCGGCTTCGAATCCATTGTGGCCGTGGAACATACGGTGCTACTGACCGAGTACTCGAGTGTGTATCCCTACGACGCCTCGGGTCGGGTGGACATTCCCGCCGACTGCGCGGTCCCGGATCCACTGGAGCTGCTGACGTTCCTGGCCGGGCAGACGAGCACGCTGGGCCTGGCGACCGGCGTGCTGGTGCTGCCCAACCACCACCCGGTGGTGCTGGCCAAGCGGGTTGCCACGTTGAATGCGTTGTCCGGCGGGCGGATTCGCCTGGCCGTCGGCATGGGCTGGCTGCGCGAGGAGATCGAGGCGTGCGGGGCCCCGTTCGACGACCGCGGCCGCCGGGCCGACGAGCAGATCGACGTGCTGCGGCTGCTGTGGTCGGACCAGCCGGACGGCGCCACCCACTCCGGCGAGTTCTTCCAGTTCGCCGATGCCGCCTGCTATCCCAAGCCGGTTTCCCCGATACCGATCCACATCGGCGGGCACAGCCGGGCCGCGGCCCGCCGGGCCGGCCGGCGCGGCGACGGCTTGCAGCCCCTCGGCGTCGCCGGTGCGGAACTGTCGGGGTTGATCGCGCTGATGCGGGAATCGGCCGAGCGGGCCGGCCGCGACCCCGACGCCCTCGAACTCTCCCTCGGACACCTGGTGCCGAAGGTCGACGCCGACCGCGCGGGCCGGCTCGCGGAGCTCGGCGCCGACCGCATCGTGCTGGCCATGCCCCCGGTCACCGACATCGACGAAGCCAGGGACCTGCTGTCGGCCTGCGCCGAACGACTCGAGCTCACACCATGCCCCTGACGGTGGCCGACCGGCTGGCACTGACGGACCTGGTGCACCGCTACGCCGCGGCCGTCGACGACCGCCGGTTCGACGACGTCGTCGAACTCTTCACCAGCACAGCAGAATTGGTCCTCCCCGACCCGCCCCGATCCCTGGACCCGGCACGGACCGAGCACGGGCCCGACGGGGTGCGGGCCGCGATGGCCGCCCTGTCCGGCGTCGCCCGCACCCAGCACGAGATCGTCGGCGAGGTCTACACCGACGCCGCGGACCACGCCCGGGGCCGCATCACGTGCGTCGCCCACCACTGGACCCGGGGCGCCGACTCCGGCGGAACCGATCTGGTGTGGCACCTGCGGTACGACGACGAGTACGCGCGGAGCGGCGACGGCTGGCGCATCGAGCGCCGCGTCCTGACTCTCAACGCCATCGAGACCCGGCCCATCCGCCGCCTGCGGGACTAGCCGCGCGCTACGTCGGCTCCGCGACGATCAGCAGCGTGTCGCCGCCGACCTGAACCCCGCCGTCACCGATCACCTCGGCCAGCCCGGCCCGCAGCTCCGCGGCCCGGTCGGCGGGCAGTACCAGGTGGTTGGAGTAGGTGAACACCAGGTCCAGCCACTGCTCGCGGCTGTACTGCTCACCACGGGCGTACGTCAGTTGCCGCACCGCGAATCCGGCGGCCTCCAGGTCGGCCACCACGTCGGCACTGTCCATGCCGGAACCGGTGCCGCCGGTGGGCGTCGCGGTCACCAAAGGTGAAGCGGCATCGAGGAAGTCGCGGTAGACCTCGGCGAAGTCGGCACGGGACGGCTCGACCGGGAACAGCCGGTTCCACGCCAGCGCCAGCCGGCCGCCCGGAGCCAGCAACCGGCGAATCTTCGGCAGCGCCGCGGCCGGATCGACCCAGTGGAACGACTGGGCGAACAGCACCACATCGAAGGTCCGGCCGGCATCGTCCCAGTCCTCGAAGCTGGCTACCTCGACCGTCACACCGTGCTCGGCGGCGATCTCGGCCATCCTCGGATCCGGTTCCAGCGCAACCAGTTCCGCCCCGTGGGCGATCAACTGACGCGACGCGATCCCGGTCCCGGCGCCGACGTCGAGCACTCGGACCGAACCCGTCCCGACCAGCTCGTCGAGCATGGCCTCCGGGTAGCGGGGCCGGTGTCGGTCATATGACCTGGCCGCCCCACCGAAGGAATCAGCTCGGTCACGCTGCCGGTACAGCTCATCAGACTCAGCCACGGCTCGACGCTACCGGGAGCCCGTTCCCTGGGCACCGAGTGGTGCACGGGCGGCAGATCCAGGCATGCTGGAGCCCATGACGCGTCCGCCGCGCCGGTGGGACCCGCTCCGACCGCTCGACCTGTTCACCTCGGTGGTGTCGACCGCCGCGGTGCTGCCGGTGAGCACCGGGGCGGCCGCGGCGTATCGGACGGCGTTGCTGACTGTGCGGCCGCTGGTGATCGGACGCCGGATCACCGTCCGCCTGGCCACCAGTGACCTGGCCCTCACCGTGGCCGAGTTCGATTCCCGGTGGGATGCCGGCATCTTCGCCGTCGGCCACATCGGCACCGTCAACGTCACCGCGCACAAGGTGAAATGGGCTGGCACCGTGCTCAATTCGATCTCGGCGAAGCTGAACAACCTGCATATCCGGCCCTCGGTCCCACCGATGCTGGCCGCCGCACCCGTCGAGTTGACGGTGGAGGTCCCGTCCGACTCGCTCGACGAGCTGATCCGGGCCGCCGAACCGCGCGTCAGCACCGAGATCGGCGAGGACGGTGTCGCCCGAATCCGGTTGTCACGCTTCCGCTCCGGGGTCGTCGAGGTTGATCCCCACCTGCACGGCAACACGCTGTGGCTCAAGCCACGTGGCCTGACGCTGGGCTCTGCCCGGGTGCCGGTGCCGGGGCTCGCCCCGGCGTACCCGGTACGGCTGCCCGACCTGCCGTACGGCATGACCCTGACGTCGGTAGAGGTCGGTCCGGGTGTGGTGCGGGTCGGGGCGACGCTGCCGGAATGGCGATTCGACCTGCCGCGCGCCGTCCTGGACGAGGTGATCAACCAACTCAGCGTGGTCGGCCGTCCGCTCGACGTGATCTGGCCGGGCTGATCCGCCGCGCTGAATATTCGCCGATCCTTCATTACAGTCACGGTCGTGACCATCGGCTACTCCCGATACGTCGCGCTCGGCGACAGCCAGACCGAGGGCCTGTTGGACGGCGATGACAACACCGGGATTCACGGTTTCGCCGACCGCCTGGCGTGGCGACTCAACGCATTACAGCCCGGGCTCCACTACGCGAACCTCGCGGTGCGAGGCCGCCGCATCAGCGACGTGCTGGACCGGCAGCTGCCGCTGGCCCGGGACATGAATCCCGACCTGATCACCAGCTGCATCGGGATGAACGACGTCACGCGGCCGGTGCGGAGCTTCGACAAGGCGTTGGAGGACATGCGGCGCGTGCACACCGAGCTCGCCGCCACCGGCGCGACCGTCGTCACGACGACGTTCCCCGATATCGCCCGCATCCTGCCGGTCGGCCGGGTGCTGAGCGGCCGGTTGCGCCGGATCAACGAGGTGATCCGGACCGACTCGGCCCGCTTCGGTTTCCGGCTGGTCGACCTGTCTGCGGCCACGTCGATGTTGGACCCCGCGACCTGGGCCGTCGACCGGGTGCACGGCTCGCCGCACGGTCATCAGCTGTTCGCCGACGCCGCCGCCGAGGCGCTGGGTCTGCCGGGCAGCGATCATCGCTGGGCAGAGGTCGAGGGCGAACTCGTGCTGCCGCGATTGCGCGAGCGGATGTACTCGCAGCTGATGTGGGCTCAGAACATGTTGATGCCCTGGGTGTGGCGGCACACGTTGGGCAGTTCTCGGGGCAAGGGGCTCGAGCCGAAACGTCCGGTCATGGCGCCGCTCGACGCCAGCCCTGCGCTATCCGAGGCCGAGTAGCCCGAGCGGCAGCGGCGATTCGCCGCGTCCGAGCGCGCCCATGACCCCGGGACAGAAGGCCGAGATCGCGAAGCCCGTGAACATCGTGGCCGGGCCGAGGGACATGCCCGATCCGTCGGCGACCTTGGCCGCGGCGTCGGCCAGCGTCTGGCCGGGCTGCGCGAGCATCGGGCACACCGACTCACCCAGCGCGACCGGGTCGGAGCCGTTCGGCATCATCATGTCGGCGTTGCTGAGTGCGTTATTGAAAGCATCGACACCCGCATCGGCGCTGGCCGGACCGGCCGTGACGAGGCTGCCCACGATGCCGGCGGTGGTAGCTGCGATTGCGATGGCGGTACCGAATGTGCTCTTCATGATGCCCTCATCATAGGGGAAGCACGTTGCCGCTACCGCCTCGTGGCCGTCTCAGACGCCCGTCCAGGCGCTCGCGATCCGAGTTCCGATGTCGATGACCTTGGCATCTGCGCTGTTGATCTCGCCTGCCACATGGTGGGCGATGAAGCGCCGAATCTCGCCATCGACGTTACCGACGATGCGCAGCAACTCCGCGCGGATCGACGACGACGTGACGTGGATGGCGATGTCCGACGACCGCGGCGTCTTGACGTCGATGACCAGCAGCAGCGGGTGGGCGGCCCGCGCGGTCGCGGTCAGGTTGATCTCACCGAACACCATGAACCGGGGCCGGTCGATGCGCAGGTCGAGCGTCATGTCGATTTCCAGCGGGATGCGGATCGCAAAGGTGATCTCCTCACCGAGCGTCCGGGCCACCACCGGGTGCTTGATCTGCACGCGCGCGGTGACCTTCGCGAGCCCGCCGGGGCCCTGGGCGATGGGACCCATGTCGAAGGCCTCACCGGCGATGCCGCCGATCGCGTCCGCGACACGTTCCTCACTGACGGCGACCTCGAAGAATCGTCGGCCGAATTCCTCGTAGGACATGTATTCGTGTTGTGGTTGCACTGGCATGGTGTGACTACGTTCTCATGTCGGGGACGGAAGCAGCGGCAACTGACGGCCTCATTCGGCAAAGAGTCGCAGGCCGATGAGGCCGCGACCCCCGAGAGCCAGCTCTCCGATGACGACACCGCGGTAACCGTCCCGTCGGACGCCGGCCAGGACGTACCGCCCCGCAGCGATCACCTTCTGCACCCGGCATCCGGTGAGCTCCTCGACCAGTTCGGAGACGCTGAGCCGGGCGTCGGAGCCGCGGGTGATCTGCACGGGCTCGCTGAGCCGCCGCTTGACCGCCAGCTCGTCGCCCGTCGCGGCGTCGGCCAGCAGCCCCGTGAGCGCACGCTTCGCTCGTGTCCCTCCAGTGCGCAGCCCGCCGAGAAAACCCATCGCGCCGCCGGGTCCCTGATTGCGCAACAGCGCCGCCGAGAGCCCCAAACCGGCAGGCAGCGCCGCGGCACCGCAGCGCACGAACTGGGTCACCATCCCGGGCAACTCCCAAAACGCTTGCAGCCGAGAGATTTTCAGTGACGGGTCGGAGCCCTCGGTCACCACGTCGTACTGCAGATAGACCGGGATGCGCAGCTGCACCTTGGCGCCCATGTGCACTTCGAGCTCCAGGTCGCGCACTACGGTGTTGCCCAGCACGATGTCGGCATCCCGGTGGAACACGATGGTGCGCGGCCCGATGAAGGTGTCGTAGAACTGCCCGATGGCGCGGTGCCCGACGTGCGGCCGCGAGCCGACCGGGTCCTCGACCCGGCCATCGGCGCTGAACAGAGCCACCCATGCGGCTTTGTCGTGCGCGGCCGTGGCGGCAGGCGAGCGCTCGACGGTGGCCAGGAGGTCGTCGCGGGTCGGCGATTGCGGTACGGACATGCCTCCATCGTCCACCACCGCCGAGTTCGGCTGCGAGGGGATGGCCGCCCGGATCGTCGTGGCAGATGTCGTCGAAGTCGCGCACACTGGTCGGTATGAGCAACAACGGCCCGTTCGGCATCGATCCGGAAGAGTTCGACCGCGTCCTGCGCGAGACCGGCGAGGGCATCCGCGGCGTGTTCGACCGCCTCGGCCGTGGTGCCGCCTGGGCCAACGTGGTGAACGACCTCACCCGGACGCCGCGGCACGCCACGCAGCCCGAGACCACCGGCGACACGGGCGACGGCGTGTGGGTGGTGTACACCGTGGCCGCGGACGGCGGCGCGCACGTCGAGGAGGTCTACCCCTCCGAACTAGAGGCCCTGCGGGCCAACAAGAACAACACCGATCCTTGTCGCAAGGTCAGGTTCCTGCCGTACGGCATCGGGGTGAGCGTGTTGGACGCACCGGAGCAGGCCGGGCCGCCGCCACATGACGACGATCAGACGGCGCGGCACGAACCGTACTGATATTGACCTGCCGACAATATCCCCGGCGACGAGGCTGACACGCTACGCTTTGCCACATTGTCGTGTGGCAGTAGTGCGAGGGGAGATGACCAGGATGTTTCGGGTACTGACGGTGGCCGCAGCGATCGCCGGAACCGCCATCGGGCTGGCTCCGTTCGCGAGCGCCGATCCGGCACTGGGCGGCAGCGACGATCCCGGCCGCTACCCCACCGACGTCCCCGGCATGAACTACCAGGCCGTCAACGGCGCACCGTGCGCCAACCACGACATCTTCATCTTCGGCCGCGGTCCCGGCGGCGCGTCGATGGCCTGCCATTGGATTCCCAACCAGTGGCCGCCGGTCGACACCGGATTCTGGGGCTACTCCTATGCCATCCAGGGCGTGAAGGACATCGGGTCTCCGTGCCCCGGCCCGCAGACCGCGGCCCAGGCCCCGGACGGCCGGCCACTGCTGTGCCTCGGCCCGCAGGGCTGGCAGCCCGGTTTCAAGACCGGCGACGGCTTCTTCCCGAGCTGACCGACTCCCGGCCTGAACACGCCACATCCTGGCCGTCTCCCGGCCTGACCGTCTCCCGGTCTCAGCGGGCTCGGCGCCTGACCGACTCCTGACTACGCCACGACGCTCTGACGACTGCGGCCGGGGTGTCGCCGTCCACCCTTGGTGGTAGTTCGCAGCCAATTCGTCTGCAGCGCAACATATTCGCCTCTCCTGGTTGTCGCCAATCGGTAGTAATCAGCGGGGCCACGCAGCGGGTTTGCCGCAGCTGCACGGCTCGCGCGGCGGTACCGTCCGCCCCTTAGCAAGGCGGCCGCCAGTTTGGCGCAACCAGCTCAGCGCGCCGTATCACCTTGCGGGACTGTCGCTTTCACCATCGGCATCCTCACCCTCGACTGGGTACAGCGTCGGGTGGTGGTAGTGGTTGGTTCGCGGTTGGCCGACATCGAGCAGTGGTGGTGGGGTCCAGTGGGTGCGGCCGTCGGGGCCCATGGTGGTGGTCCAGCCGCCGGTGTCGGCGAGGCGGTTGTCGCAGCCGCACGCGAGGGTGAGGTTGGTGATGTCGGTGGCGCCGCCGTGTTTCCACGGGATGAGGTGGTGGGCCTGGGTACGGGAAGCCGGGGCGGTGCAGTTGGGTCGGGTGCAGCCCAGATGGGCGGCGAACAGCGCCAGGCGCTGGCCAGGCGTGGCGGTGCGGCGGGCCCGGGCCAGATACAGCGGGGTGCTGGAGTGCTGGTCGAACACCGTCAGGTAGTGGCGGGCACCTTGGCCGGCCATGCGGATCAGATCCCGGATCGGCAGTTTGGTGCCGGTGTGGGTGACCGCGAGGCCGGCGCCGCGTTCGAGGTCGGCCACCGTGGCGGTCGCCGCCACCGTGACCGGCAGCCCGTTGTGTTCGCCGAGCATGCCGGAGGTCAGGGCCATGCGGGCCACCCACATCTGCGCATCGTGCTGGCGTTGGGCCAGGGTGCGGGTGTCGCCCGCGATCTGCTCGGCGGTCGGTGTCCCCGAGTAGCAGGGTGTCTCATCGGCGGGGTTGCACATGCCGGGGGCGGCGTATTTGTCGTAGATGGCATCCCAATAGGACCGGGCTTCGGGGGTCAGGGTGCCGGACACCTCCGAGGTCCCATCGGAGCGTTGCTTGCCGTGGCTGATGCCGCGTTTACGGTCACGTTCGGTGTCATCGGGTTCGGGCCCGTCCTGATCGAGCCGGTACAACAAGTCTTTTGCCGCGGCCTGTAGTTCTTCGGGGGTCTGGTGCCGGGCTCCGGCGACCAGCGTGTGCTGGGACTGCAGGGCGGTGGTCACGTCCACCCAGTTCGGCAGGTTCGCGATGAAATGGCCGATCACTTCGACGTGCTCGGCGTTGATCTCACCATCGGCTTGAGCGCGCGCCGCCTCCTCCCACAGCGGCGGCAACACCTCGCCAGTCAGGCCAGTACGCGGGCCCAGATTCTCCATATCCCGAACCCGGCGGCGGGCTTCCTTGGCACTGATGTGCAGACGGATACGCAGGGCGTCGGGCCAGTTTTTCGCGCCGATGTCTTTCGGGCCGGTCTGGGCTTGCAGCCCGGCCAGCAGGGCATGGTCGGCGACCGGGAACCGACGCATCAGCTTCTCGCGGCGCGAGAGTAATTCGAGTTGGTCGGCGACCGACAGGGCGCTGTAGTCGAAGGCGTTGAGTTCGGTGACCACATCCTCGGCGGCCGCGTAGGCGGCGAAGATGGTGGCCCGGTCATTTCCCATGCATCGAACACTAGTTCGAACCACAGACAAGTCGCTGTGACGAATGTGACCCCAGTTACCTACCGTGACCAGCGAAAACAAAGTGACCAAAGTTTTTCAGAGGAACGCCAGCGGGGACAGGCAGCCACCACGTCCACCCAAGACACCCAGGTCCGATCAGCCCGAGCTTTCCTCGAAATGGCGCCGAACGGCCGCCAGCATCGCCGCGTGCGCTTTCTCCGCCTGCGCGGTAGTAAAGCCCACGAGCACCCGGGGCGCTTCTATATCTACTACTTCGGTGACGGTTGTACCGACGCCGGCAGACGCGAAGGTCACCGTGCCACTGAGCCGCACGGCAGGAAATTGCCGGGCCTCGGTGTGCACGACGCCGTCGGGCGCGATCAGCACTGTGGCGCGATAGGTGACGCCCATCCGGAACGGGCCGAGTGGGATGCGGTCGCGCACCCGGTACTCCCGACAGCGGCCCCGCGCGTCCTGCCGATCGGCCAGACAGTCCACCGCCACGACGAGCGGATGCACCAGCTTCATGTTCGCCAGATCTGTATAGAAGGTGCGGACGTCGTCCGGTGCCCCCGGCACCTCTTCCGTCAGCTCGAACCGGGACCGCGACAGCCACATCGACCCACCGTAACTTGACCGTTTCAGATGGTCAGACGGTGTCCGTCGAATCGGCGGCATGATCTGCCGGAGCGCAGGCCGAAAACGGCGCCAAAACCGCGCAAACGCCTCGCAGGGGCGTTTCGGAATTAGCTGGTCACGACGTCGCAACGACCGTCGCGACCTTGCATTTGCGCAAAAGCTGTGTATGGCAGTATGTTTTGCGCATTCACCTGCGAATACGCGAAATCGCCTCTGCCCCAACACGATGCGAATAAACCGGGATGTAACGCACACCACACGATTCACGAAACGTGATGGCAGACACAGAATTTTGACGCTCTCGATTTTCCGTTGCTAGCGTTCGTCGTCATGTTTGCTATTGCGACCGCATCGCTGCTGGCTTTGGTCAACCAGGTTTCGGGTACGCCGTACATCTCCGGTGGAGACTCGGCACGCGGCACCGACTGCTCCGGACTGGCCTCCTGGGTGGCCAACGCGGCCACCGGCCGTCCCGTCTACGGCAACCGGTTCAACACCGGCAACGAAGAGGCCGCCCTGCGGGCCCGTGGCTTCCTGCCCGGCACCGCCCCCGGCGCCCTGAACATCGGCTGGAACGGCGGCCACACGGCCGTGACGCTGCCGGACGGCACCCCGGTGTCCAGTGGTGAGGGCGGCGGCGTCCGCGTCGGTGGCGGCGGCGCCTTCCAGCGCCAGTTCACCCACCACATGCACTTGCCCATGGCTCCTGGTGAGGACATCCCCGCCGATCTGCCGCTCGACGGCCCGCTGGACGCGCCGCTGGCGCCTCCGGCAGGTCCGGCCGACCTTCCGGCCCCGGAGATCATCGAGGCGGCCAACTTCGCGCCCGCTCCCGAGGCACCTGCGCCGGCCCCCGAGGCTCCCGCGCCGGCTCCCGAGGGCCCGGAGATGCCCGTCTAACCGTTCAACGACCCCTCTGTTTCACAGTCAGGGCTGCGACCGCTCAGTGGTCGCAGCCCTGACTGCTATTTGACGTACTCGGCAAGATGCGATCCGGTCAGCGTCTTGCCGGCCGCGACCAGATCTGCCGGCGGACCCTCGAAGATCACCCGGCCGCCGTCGTGACCTGCGCCGGGACCCAGGTCGATGATCCAGTCGGCGTGCGCCATGACCGCCTGGTGATGTTCGATGACGATGACAGACTTGCCGCCGTCGACCATCCGGTCCAACAGCGCCAGCAGCTGTTCGACATCTGCCAGGTGCAGGCCGGTGGTCGGCTCGTCCAGGATGTAGACGTCACCCTTCTCCCCCATCTGCGCGGCGAGCTTGAGTCGTTGCCGCTCGCCGCCGGACAACGTGGTCAGTGGCTGTCCGAGGGTGAGGTAGCCGAGCCCGACGTCGACCATCCGGGCAAGGATTTTCTGGGCGGCCGGCACTTTTGCGTCACCGCCCGAGAAGAACTGCTCCGCATCAGCGACGGGCATGGCCAGCACTTCGGCGATGTTCTGCCCACCGAAGGTGTATTCGAGCACCGAGGCGCCGAACCGCCGGCCTTCGCACTCTTCGCAGCGCGACTCGACGGTCGCCATGACCCCGAGGTCGGTGTAGATGACCCCGGCGCCGTTGCACGCCGGGCAGGCGCCTTCCGAATTCGAGCTGAACAGTGCGGGTTTGACGTCATTGGCCTTGGCGAATGCCTTGCGGATGTGGTCGAGCAGTCCGGTGTAGGTGGCCGGGTTGCTCCGTCGCGACCCCCGGATCGGCGCCTGATCGATGGTGACGACACCCTCGCGCCCGGCCACCGAACCGTCGATCAGGGAGCTTTTGCCCGAGCCCGCCACGCCCGTGATCACAGCGAGCACGCCGAGCGGGATGTCCACGTCGACGTTCTGCAGATTGTTGGTATTGGCGCCGCGAATCTCCAACGCACCGTTGGCTTCTCGTACCGAATCCTTCAGCGCCGCCCGATCATCGAGATGCCGGCCGGTGCTGCTGCCGCTACTACGCAGCCCCTTCACCGCGCCTTCGTAGACCACCTGGCCGCCGCCCGAGCCCGCCTCGGGGCCGAGGTCGACAACATGGTCGGCGATCGCGATCACTTCCGGCTTGTGTTCGACGACCAATACGGTATTTCCCTTGTCCCGCAACTGGATCAGCAGTTCGTTCATCCGGGTGATGTCGTGCGGATGCAGACCGATGGTCGGCTCGTCGAACACGTAGGTGACGTCGGTCAGCGCCGAGCCGAGATGACGAATCATCTTGACCCGCTGCGCCTCTCCGCCGGACAACGTCCCGGCGGGTCGCGCAAGCGACAGATAGCCCAGCCCGATCCCGACGAACGAATCGAGTGTGTGCCGCAACGTCGCCAACAACGGCGCCACGCCGGCGCCGACGCGCTTGTCGTCGGCCAGCGCGCCGACCCACTCGGCCAGGTCGGTGATCTGCATGGCGCAGGCCTCAGCGATGTTGACGCCCTTGATCTTCGACGAGCGCGCTAGTTCCGACAGCCGGGTGCCATCACACTCGGGGCACGTCGTGAACGTCACCGCCCGGTCGACGAACGCCCGGATGTGCGGCTGCATCGCCTCGACGTCCTTGCTCAGGAACGACTTCTTGATCTGCGGGATCAGACCCAGGTAGGTGAGGTTGACGCCGTCGACCTTGATCTTGGTCGCTTCCTTGTGCAGCAGGGCGTCGAGTTCCTTCTTGGTGAACTTCCTGATCGGCTTGTCGGGGTCGAAGAAGCCGCAACCGTTGAAGATTCGGCCATACCAGCCGTCCATGCTGAAGCCGGGAATGGTGATGGCGCCGTCGTTGATCGACTTGCTGTCGTCGTACAGCGCGGTGAGGTCGATGTCGTTGACCGCGCCGCGGCCCTCGCACCGCAGACACATGCCGCCGACGATGTTGAAGTCACGCCGCTCCTTGACGGTGCGGCCGCCGCGCTCCATGGTCACCGCGCCGGCCCCACTGATCGAGGCGACATTGAACGAAAATGCTTGTGGTGAACCGATGTTCGGCTCCCCTATGCGGCTGAACAGGATGCGCAGCAGTGCCCCGGTATCAGTGGCGGTGCCGACCGTGGAGCGCGGGTCGGAGCCGATCCGTTCCTGGTCGACGATGATCGCGGTGGTCAGCCCCTCGAGCACGTCGACGTCGGGGCGGGCCTGCGATGGCATGAAGCCCTGGACGAACGCGCTGTAGGTCTCGTTGATCAGCCGTTGCGATTCCGCGGCAATGGTGTCGAACACCAGCGAACTCTTGCCGGAGCCGGACACGCCGGTGAACACCGTCAGGCGCCGCTTGGGGATCTCGACGCTGATGTCCTTGAGGTTGTTCTCCCGGGCACCGACGACGCGGATGAGGTCATGGCTGTCAGCGGCATGCGTTCTGCTGGGCATATGCACACGCTAACCGGGCACCGAGCGGCGTCGCTTCTCGATTCCTGATCGCTCCCCAGATTACAAACAACTGTGCCTCGGATTGCAGTCAATATGTGGCTGCAATCCGAGGCACAACCGGCCGCGTCGGCTTACCGACTGTGCGGCGCTACTTGCCGAAGCCCGCCTTGCGCAGCGCGTCGGCCATCGAACCCGAGGGCGCCGACTCGCGGCGACCACCGCCGTTGCCGCGCTGCGGATTACGGCCACGGTCCTGATTCTGACCGCGGTTCTGGCCGCCGCCGTTGCCACCGCGGTTGCCACCGTCGCGTCCGCGCGGCTGACCGCCGTCGCGGCGGGGCGCGGTGCCCTGCTCGGGCCGCTTGCCGTCGCGGGCGCGCTGCGGATCGTCGTTCAGCCGCAGGCTGAGCCCGATGCGCTGCCGCTCGACATCGACCTCGAGCACCTTGACCTTGACGACCTGACCGGACTTGACCACCTCGTGCGGGTCGGAGACGAAGCGGTCGGCCATCGCCGACACGTGCACCAGACCGTCCTGGTGCACGCCGACGTCCACGAACGCGCCGAAGGCGGCCACATTGGTCACCACGCCTTCCAGCACCATGCCGACCTTGAGGTCGGACACCTTCTCGACGCCGGCCGCGAAGGTCGCGGTGGAGAACGCGGGGCGCGGGTCGCGGCCCGGCTTCTCCAGTTCGCCCAGGATGTCGGTGACGGTGGGGATGCCGAATCGGTCGTCGGCGAAGTCGCCCGGCTTGAGTGCCCGCAGCTTGCGTTCGTCACCGATCAGTTCGGCGAGGGTGACGCCGGCGCGGTCCAGGATGCGCCGCACCACCGGGTAGGCCTCGGGATGCACGCCCGAGGCGTCCAGCGGGTCGTCGCCTTCGCGGATGCGCAGGAAGCCGGCGCACTGCTCAAAGGCCTTGGGGCCCAAGCGCGGAACGTCGAGCAGGCCGGCACGGCTGCGGAACGGTCCGGTCTTGTCACGGTGCGACACGATCGATTCGGCGAGCGATTCGGTCACTCCGGAGACCTTGGCCAGCAGTGGCACCGAGGCGGTGTTGAGGTCGACGCCGACGGCGTTCACGGCGTCCTCGACCACCGCGTCGAGGCTGCGGGCCAGCGTGCCGGGCGTCACGTCGTGCTGGTACTGCCCGACACCGATGGACTTCGGCTCGATCTTGACGAGTTCGGCGAGCGGGTCCTGCAGGCGACGGGCGATCGAGACCGCGCCGCGCAGCGTGACGTCCAGCTCGGGCAGCTCGTGGGCGGCGTAGGCCGACGCCGAGTACACCGAGGCTCCCGCCTCGCTGACCATGGCCTTGGTCGGCAGGCGCTTGGGGCCGGACGCGCCCGCGGCCTTGAGGTCAGCGATGAGTTCGGTTGCCAGCGCGTCGGTTTCGCGGGATGCGGTGCCGTTGCCGATGGCGATCAGTTCGACGTTGTGCCGCGCGACGAGGGCGGCCAGCGTCGCCTTGGCGTCGTTCCACTTGTTCTGGGGCTGATGCGGGTAGATGGCGCAGGTGTCGACGACCTTGCCGGTGCCGTCCACCACCGCGACCTTCACGCCGGTGCGGAACCCGGGGTCGAGCCCGAGGGTGGCGCGCGTCCCCGCGGGCGCGGCCAGCAGCAGGTCCTTGAGGTTCTTGGCGAACACCGCGACGGCGTCCTCCTCGGCGCGCTGCCGCAGCCGGATCCGTGCGTCAACGGCGGCCGAGAACATCAGCTTGGTGCGCCAGGCCCAGCCGACCGTGGCGGTCAGCCACGGTGTGGCGGCACCGCCGGCGCCCATGTCGACACCGAGCGACTGCGCGATCATGGCCTGGTACAGCGTCTCGTCGCCGCCGTCGAAGTTCAGCGACAGCGCTTCTTCCTTCTCGCCGCGCAGCACCGCCAGCACGCGGTGGGACGGCATGTCCTCCAGCGGTTCGGAGTACTCGAAGTAGTCGCGGAACTTCTGGGCAGCAGGGCTTTTCGCCGCTTCCTCCGACCACGGCTTGGTGGTCAGGGTGCCGTCGGACCAGAACTTCTCGCGCACCGCGCCGACCAGTTCGGCGTCCTCCGAGACCCGCTCCACCAGGATGTGGCGCGCCCCGTCGAGTGCGGCGGCGACGTCGGCCACCTCCTCACCCAGGAACTCGGCAGCCACGTCATCAGGGTTGAGCGTCGGGTCGGCGAGCAGCCGGTCCGCCAGGGGCTCCAGGCCGGCCTCGCGGGCGATCTGGGCCTTGGTGCGGCGCTTGGGCTTGTACGGCAGGTAGATGTCTTCGACCCGCGACTTCGTCTCGGCGGCCAGCAGCGCCGCCTTGAGGTCGTCGGTCAGCTTGCCCTGTTCTTCGATCGAGGCCAGCACGGCGTCGCGGCGCTGATCCAGTTCACGCAGGTAGCGCAGCCGCTCCTCCAGGGTGCGGAGCTGACCGTCGTCCAGGCTGCCGGTGACTTCCTTGCGGTACCGCGCGATGAACGGCACGGTCGCGCCCTCGTCCAGCAGCCGTACCGCGGCGTCGACCTGACCTTCGGCGACGGCCAACTCTTCGGCCAGGCGGGCGTTCACGGACTTGACGACAGACTTGACGCTCAAATTCACGGGCTGGACCCTACCCAATGCTGCCGACAGGCGTCGGCAGCGGCGAGTAAGTTTGCGCTATGCCTCAGCCGATCCCGACGCCGCACGCCGCCTGGCACACCCGATAGCGCGACATGAATCCCGACGTGCGCACCCTGTGGATGGTCGTGTCCATGACCGCCCTGCTGTTCGGGTTGCTGCATGTCTGGGTGGGGGCCGGTAAGCGGCGGCACCCGGCGGTACAGCTCTGGGGCGCGGGCAACTTCGCAGGTGCGGTCGGCGCCGGGCTGCTGAGTGCGCGCGGGCTGGTGCCCGAGGTGTTATCGGTGACGGTGTCGAACGTCCTGATCATCACCTGCTGGTCGTTGATCTGGGGTGGCCTGTGCGCCTTCAACGGCCAGCCGGTCCGCGGCCGCGTGATGGCCGCGGGACCGCTGGCGGTTCTGGCGGCGTTCCAGTTGATACCGCCGTTCACCATCAGCATCCCGGCCCGGGTGTCGCTGACCGCCCTGGTGCTGGCGGGGTATTTCACCCTGAGCGTCGTCGACGGCATCAAAGCCCAGCGCGTCGAGCGCCTGGCGTCGCGCCGCATCCTCATCGGCCTGTACGTCGTTGCGGCCGCGGCGACCGTCGCGCGCTCGGTCAGCCTCCACCTCGACGCCGGCGCCGTCCAGTTCGCCACGACCGCCCCGGCTGTGTCGTTCCCGATGCTCTTCTTCGCTTTTGCCGTCATGGCCATCAACCTGTGTCTGTCGCTGATGGGGTGGGAGCGGCTCGAGGATCAACTGGCCGACGCGGCCATGCTCGACTCCCTCACCAGCACGCTGAACCGCGCCGGCTTCATGATCCAGGCGCAACGCCTGGCCGAGGAATGCGTCGCCCGGCAGCTGCGGTGCTCGGTCATCGTGATGGATCTGGATGAATTCAAGGCCGTCAACGACGTCTTCGGGCACGAGGCCGGCGACCGGCTGCTGACCGAATTCGCGTGCGTGGCACGGTCGAACCTGCGCAGCGGCGACCTGTTGGCCCGGATCGGCGGTGAGGAATTCTGCGCGATGCTGCCGGGCGTGGACGAGAGCCAGGCGGCGGTCATCGCCGACCGGCTCCGGGTGGCGTTCGCCGCCGCGACGTTCAGCCACAACGACGCCGTCCTCGCGGGAACAGTGAGCATCGGGGTCTCACAGCTCGGGCACAAGGCCGGGTTGCGGTCGGCCATCCACCGCGCTGACGTGGCGATGTACGAGGCGAAGAACCGCGGCCGCGACCGCGTCATCCGCGCCTCCGCAGCGCGCGGCGACTGAGCCGTCGGCTCAGTACGTCCCGCAATTCGGCGACGTCGGCTCACCGTTGAACCGGGCCGCGATCCACTGCATCGCCGGCTCGCCGTCCACCAGCATCGGCAAAGCGTGGTTGATCACCAGCTTGTTCAGGAACGGCGGCTCCTCGTTGGTGCGGAACTCGACGTCGGCGCCCTTGTCGCACCAGTCCCGGCCGAGCTGGTTGGCCGCCGTCCACGGCACCAGCGGGTCATATCGGTTGCTGTTGATCAGCACTGGAGCGTTGGGCTTGTACTTGCCGAGCTTCTGCATCTCGAACAGTGATTTGAAGGGTTCTTCTTCGACCAGCTGATGGATGTCCTCGGTGAAATACGGCTGCAGATGACGGAACATGAAGTCGACGATGGTCTGCCCGACGCACTGCCGCGAGACACTCTCGAGCATGTCCTTGCCGCGCTGCGTGAGCTTGGAGCGGATCAGGTCGGCGAACTCGGGGTAGGCATAGATTTCGCCGTTGAGCGCGTAGCCGACCACGCCGACCAACGCGCTGCCGTCGGTGTACGGGAAGAGTTCCTTGAGGTCGGCCACGGGAGCCCCGGCGTAGGTGCCGACGACGTGCAGTTCAGGCGCATAGGACGACGCCAGTTCGGCCGCCGACGCCGCGGCACCGCCGCCCTGCGAGTAGCCCCAGAAGGCAACCGGCCCATCGGGATCCAGTGAGGTGCCCGGCAGCTTCTTGGCGGCGCGGGCGGCGTCGAGCACCGCGGCGGCCTCCGCGACGCGGTTGACGTACGTGTGCATCCCCGGGGTGCCGAGGCCCTCGTAGTCGGTCATCACGATCGCGAAGCCGCGGGCGACCATCGTGGCGATGAACGCCTCTTCGTAGTTGACCATGATGTCCCAGCCACCCGAATAGTGGATGCCCTGGTTGAACTGCCGCGACGGCGCACACTGATTGCCCTGGCCCTGGGTGCCCACCGCATAGCTGATGAGCGGTCGTGGTCCCCTGCCGGGCCAGTCGTTGTACGGCTCGAAGTAGGTGCCGGTGACTGCGACGGGATTTCCGCGGGCATCGGTGCTGCGGTACATGATTCGTGTCCCGGTCGCCATGATCGCGCCGAGCTGGCCGGACGGTTCGAGCACCAGGCGCGACGGCTCGGTCCGGATCAGATCTCCGGGCTTGCCCGGCGGCAGTGGGTCCGGCGGCAGATAGAACTCGGCGTACTGCGGCTCGTCGCCGTCAGCGTGGGCTGCGGGCAGTCCCGTGAGCAGTGAACCAATGAGAAGACATGCGGCCAGAACGCCCCCGATGCGATGCATAACGGGACAATAACAACGAGACTCTCGCAGAAGAAATTATGAATATCTTTAATAGAGAATTCTGTTCTTGACAGACGTCGAGTGACGAGCCGCACAGACGTTACCTGCAAGCGATCTTCGAAGCCGCCGAGACCCATGTGTCCGCCACGGCATATCGGCACCGATCCCGCGTGACATCACACCTGCGAGAACGCCGCTATCGGAGTTTCTGCCCCGACGCGCTGATTTACTGGCCATCGTTACTTCGACCCCGGAGATGAGCAGCAATGGACGACGAGACGACGGCCGCCCCCGACACAGCGGACGGCCCGCCGGTGATCACCGCGGAGGGCCTCGCTGTCGTCGGCGAACACGGCCCGCTGTTCTCCGATGTCGATCTGCAGTTGCGGCCGGGTTTTCACGCCATTCAGATGCCGGGCGGTCCGGCTCAGCACACGTTGTTGCTGTCCCTTGCCGGCCGGCTCAAGCCGACCCGCGGCACCGTCACCGTCAACGGCGCGACGGGTCCGCGCGGCATCCGGAAGCACTGCGCGATTGCGGCCTTCGAGGACATCGACGATCTGGAGGACATGGTCACGGTCCAGACCGTGCTCACCGAGCAGCGCCGGTGGGTGTCGCCGTTCCCGGCCTGGGTCCCGGTCCAGTCAGACACGCCGGAGATGACGGCGGTGTTCGGCGACGACCTCCCGCTGCTGTCGCCGAAGACCTTCATCATCCAGCTGTCCGATCTCGAACTCTTCCTGCTGCGCATCACCCTTGCCCTGATGTCCGACCGGCCGGTGCTCGTGGTCGGAGATCTCGAGCAGGTCCGCGACAACGAACGCCGTGCCCTCGCCGTACAGCGGCTCGGCGCCCTGGCCGAACACCGCACCGTCGTCGTCGGGGTGACCAATCCGCTGGGCGACGACGCCCCCGACCACGTCCTGCATGACCGCCGCATGCACACCGGAAAGGCCTGACCATGCTTGCTGGACTCGCATTCGGCTCGGAGATCAAACGATTCGGCCGCAGCCGCATGACGCGTGCCGCCATCGTGGTGCTGATGCTGCTGCCGCTGGTTTACGGCGCACTGTATCTGTGGGCGTTCTGGGATCCGTTCGGCCAGGTCAACAAGATGCCGGTGGCGCTGGTGAACGCCGACCGCGGCGCCGTCGTCGAGGGCGTCCATGTCAACGCCGGCGACGAGATCGCCAAGAGCCTGACGGCCGACCACAGCCTGGACTGGCATGTGGTGAGCGACAAGGAGGCGCGCGACGGCGTCGAGCACGGCAAGTTCTACTTCATGCTGGAGCTCCCCGAGAACTTCAGCGAGGCCATCGCCTCACCCGTCAGCGGCGATCCCCAGAAGGCCCAGCTGATCGCCGTGTACAACGACGCCAACAACTACATCTCTTCGACCATCGGCCGCACGGCCACCAGCCAGGTGCTCAACGCGGTGTCGACCCGCATCTCCGGCCAGGCGGTCAATCAGATTCTGTCCGTGGTGGTTTCGTCCGGCACCGGCATCAAACAGGCTGCGGACGGGGCGCAGAAACTGGCCGACGGTGCCGCGCAGGTCGACACCGGCGCGGGCAAATTGGTCGGCGGCCTCGACGACGCCCGCAACGGCTCGGCCAAGCTGTCCGCGGGAGCCAAACAACTCTCTTCGGGCATCACTCAGGCCACCGACCCCCTGTTGAAGGTGACCAAGGCCCTGTCACAGGTCGGCGGGAGCACCGAACAGTTGCAGCAGAGCGCGACGGCGCTCGAGCAGGCCGCCGATCAGGCCGGCGCCCTGGCCACCGCACAGGACACCGCGGCGGCGGCGATCGGTTCGGTGATCCAACAACTTTCGGTGAACCAGGACCCCGTCTCGGTCGGCGCGGTCAATACGCTGCGTGGCGTCCAGGACCAGCTGAACGGCCATCAATTCACGCCACAGATCCGACAGCAGATCACCGACGGGCGCAATGCCGCGATCTCGATGACCGAGACACTGCGCTCCCCCGGCAGCCCACTGCGAACAGCGTTGGACCAGGTGGGCAGCAGCGGTCAGCAGCTCACCGACAAGCTGAACCAACTGCGCAACGGCGCTCAGCAGCTGGCCAGTGGAAACGCGCAGTTGGCAAGTGGCCTCGTGCAACTCGATGACGGGGCGCGCCAGTTGAAGTCCGGCACCGTGCAGCTCAAGGACGGCAACCACGAACTGGCCACCAAGCTCGCCGACGGCGCCAAGCAGGTGCCGACGTGGACCGAGCAGCAGAAGCAGGCCATCGCCGACACCATCGGCGGTCCGGTGAATCTGGAGTCCTCACACGAGAACGGTGCCCCGAACTTCGCCACCGGCATGGCCCCGTTCTTCCTGACGCTGGCCCTGTTCTTCGGCGCACTCGTGTTGTGGATGGTGTTGCGGCCCTTGCAGAACCGTCCGATCGCCGCCGAGGTGCTGGCCATCCGCGTGGTGCTGGCGAGCTATCTGCCCGCGGCGGTGCTCGCCCTGGGACAGTCGGTCATCCTGTACTGCGTGGTGCGGTTCGCCCTCGGCATGGAGGTGGCGCATCCGGTGGCGATGCTGGCGTTCATGATGCTGGTGTCCGTGGCGTTCGTCGCCGCGACGCAGGCCATCAACGCGCTCGTCGGACCGGCGGTCGGTCGCGTGCTGATCATGGCGCTGCTGATGCTGCAGATGGTCAGCGCCGGCGGCATGTATCCGGTCGAGACGACGTCGAGACCGTTCCAGGTCATGCACAAGTTCGATCCGATGACGTTCGGCGTCAACGGACTTCGCCAGCTGATCCTCGGCGGCATCGACGGCCGACTCTGGCAGGCCATCATCGTGCTGGTGTGCATCTGGCTGGGTGCACTGGGCATCTCGAGCCTGTGCGCGCGCCGCAACCGGACCTGGAACCTGATCCGGCTGTTGCCTGCCATCAAGATGTAGGGGTCAACCCAGACTGACGGTGCCGTCGGCGTCGATGCGCCAGTTCGGATTATGTGCGATCTCCCAGATCACGCCGTTCGGATCCTGCACATGCGCGTGGAACACGCCACCGAACTGCCCGGGCTGGGGCGGCTTGAGCGTGGTGCCGCCCGCGGCGATCATCGCGGCCGCGAGTTCGACGACCTCGTCCTGGCTGTCGACATTGTGCGCCAACGTGATTCCGCTGACCTGCGAGTGGTCGGCAGCCTGCGCGAGGTCGGCGTTGAACTTCTCCGCGAGGAAGAACCCGAGCAGCTGGCCCGGGGCCGTCTGATAGAAGATGATCTCCCCCGGCACATCGAGCGCCGGCACCCAGCCCAGCGCCCCGTAGAACCGCCGGGTGGCATCGAGATCGACCGTGGCCAGGGTGAAGAAGTGCACTTGCTGCTTCATGCGCCCAGGCTACGTATACCCACCGACATCATCGTCAGAGCAAACAGATACCCGCGGCCGCGAGCGCGACGACCTTGATCAACTCCAGCACCACGTAGACGTGGTGCATGCGGGAGCGCGGGCCATCCCGGCCGGCCAGCACCTCATCGGAGCGGCGGTTCAGGCGTGGCCGCACCGCAACCAGCTGAACCGCCAATGCCGCCACGGCCACGACGGACGCGACCATGACGGGGAGCGACGGCCCACTCACCAAGACCACCAGCAGAATTACCGCGGCGAACACCAGCTCGACGGTGTTCAGTGCCCGGAACACCAGGCGCCCGATGCCGAGGCCCACCTGCAGCGTGACATTCGGCGCGCGGAATTTGAGCGGCGCTTCCAGGAAGGAGATGGCGAGCACCATCCCCAACCAGACGAAGGTGATGGCGATCTGGATCGCAGTCGGCGTACTCATCACCGACGACGCTAGACGGCCAGCGGGCTGAACGCTTCGAACCAGATGCGGTCACGCGGCACGCCGGCTTCGCCGAGTTGCCGCACCGCCGCTTCCATGAAGGGCGTGGGACCACAGATGTAGACGTTGGCCTTAGACGGAAACTCGATGGCGCTCAGGTCGATTCGGCCGCGGCGATCCGGTTCGGTCAACGGATAGCCGTCAGGCAGGCCGTCGTACCACGTGTGCAGTGCGGCACCGGGAATCTGTGCGACCAGATCGGCGAGTTCGGCACGGTGGGCGTGACTGGCACGGGTGCGTTCGCAGTGCACGACGGTCACGGGGCGCCCCGGCTGCTCGGCCGCGATGAAGTACAGCATGCCCAGCACGGGCGTGATGCCGATGCCCGCCGAGATCAGCAAGAGCGGCGTCTCCGCCGGACTGTCCAGGGTGATGTCGCCGAAGGGGTGCGAGACCTGCAGCACGTCACCTTCGAACACGTACTCGTGCAGATACGACGACACCGCGCCCTCGCGGCGCACCGAGATGCGCCACCGGTCGTCGGCGCCGGCGTGCGACAGGCTGTACTGACGAATCTGCCGGGCCCCGTCGGGCAGCTGTACCGCCACCGAAATGTACTGTCCCGGAGCGAAATCGGGAAGCTTGCCGCCATCGACGGCGGCAAGCCCGAAGGCCACGGTCACCGGCGACTGCTGCACCCGGTCCACAACCTTGACGGGCATCCAGACATGCTCCGGATCCGTGCCGGCCGCCTCGTACAGCTCACGTTCGCGGCCGATCAGCAGGTCGGCCATCGACCAGTACACCGCGGTCCACGCCTCGGCCACGTCCGCGGTGACGACGTCGGCGCCGAGCACCTCGACGATCGCCGCGAACAGGTGCTCATAGACCACCGGGTACTGCTCCGGCGCCACACCCAGGGACGCATGCTTGTGCGCGATCCGCTCGATGACGTCCGCACCGGGCGCATCGGGGTCGACGAGCAGCGTGGCGTACATCGCGACCGACCCCGCCAGCGCCTTCTGCTGTGAGCCGTTCGCCTGGTTGCCGCGGTTGAACAGATCCCGCTCCAATTCGGGGTGTGCCGCGAACAGGCGGCGGTAGAAGATCGGCGTGATCTCGCCGATCGCACCCCCGACCACCGGCAGGGTGGCTTTGACGACCTCGGCATGGGCCGGCGACAACGTGGACGTGGACAACATGGCAGAACCTCTCACTTCGTCGTGAATGCGTCGGCGCGACCTGGATCGATGGTTTCTCGATGCCCGTCCTCTACCTGTCAGCCAGGCTATTTAAATAAGCATCATCAATGCAAGTTTAAGCCGACGTGACCTACGACACAACGTAGTAGCCTCCCGCCCACACTCGCGGATGACCGATCCCGCGAATTTGACGGCCCTGATGTTTGACCGCGCCGCAAGACGGCAATGAACCAGACATGTTCACCGACAAAATGATTCCCCTGCTGGCGGCCGGCGCGTTCGCAACGGCTGGCGTGGCCGCCTCATTCGTGTCAGCCGATATCGTGCCCAGCACTGTGGGCGCCCATCCGGTACTGACCAGCTACCCGTTGCAGCCCGCCGATGACCCCGGCCCCGGCCCGGGTGGCGGCGGTTGCGTCAACGGCCAGTGCGGTTCCGGTGGCGTGAACGGTGGTCCCGGAGGCGGCCCGGGAGGTGCCGGCTGCGTGCCCACTCAATGGGGTACAGCCTGTGGCTCCGGTGGCGTGAACGCCGGTCCGGGCGGCATTCCCGGCGGTAGCGGCTGTATTCCTGGCGTCGGTTGCGGCGGTGGCCACGGCTGATCGTCGGCGAGACCCGTCTCAGCGACCGACAGACGATCGACGGCGCTGATGCGCTCGGGCGAAAGCCCTTGGCGCGTCAGCGCGTCGAGCAGCTGTCAGCTCTGCGCAACCTGTTCACGAATCTCCCGCAGCGTACGCTCCAGGATCCGCGAGACATGCATCTGCGAGACGCCGATCGTGTCCGCGATCTGGCGCTGCGTCTTGGCTGCGAAGAACCGCAGGTAAAGGATCTGTTGTTCGCGCACCGGCAGCGATTGCAGCACCGGCTTGACCGATTCGCGGTCGGTGATCCGCTCGAATCCCTCGTCGACATCACCGAGCAGGTCGGAGAGCAACTGCGGATTGTCGTCATTGTCGACGACCGGCATGTCGAGCGATTGCGGCTGATAGGCATTGGCCGCCAGCAGGCCTTCGACGATCTGTTCCGGCGCGACGGACAACGCGTTGGCCAGCTCACTGGTGTTCGGCGCCCGTCCCAACCGCTGCGTCAATTCCGTTGTCGCGCCCTTGATCTGCTGACGGATGTCGCGAATGCTCCTCGGCACGTGGACTTTCCAGCCGTAGTCGCGGAAATGGCGGCGCAACTCCCCCATGATCGTCGGGACTGCGAACGCCACAAATCCCGCACCGTTGTCCGGATCGAAACGGTTGATCGCCTGGATCAGGCCGACGCGGGCAACCGGAACCAGATCATCGAGGTTCTCTCCTCTGCCATCGAAATGACGCGCCAACCGGTCCGCCAACGGGCAGCACCGCAACACGATCTGTTCGCGCTGCCGAGCGAATTCGTCGGATTCCGCCGGCAGCGCGCGTAGCTCCGCCACCAGCTCCGGGACATCCGCATACTCGTCGGCGTGCCGGGCTCCATCAGGTAAACGCTTCTCCAGCAACGAAGTTGACATGACGTGCCTTCCCGGGCCCACAACACGCATCGGGAGATTCGGCTCGCCGAGTATCGACTCGGCACCGGGCATGCGTGTTGTTTCCACCTGTCAGGTGGACCGGCAATCTGCCGTCGCCGATCGCCACCTGCGGCATCCATACGGCCGCGCCCTGATCTGGACCGCGGCCGCTTACCGCACCGGTAGCTCTCGGCTGCTGTCGCTTCGGTCTAAGCAACTGCGCCATCTGGACGCTGTAACCGACCATACCGCCGGAGCCATCGAGGTACCACCGCGACGCCGCGCCGGCCAGCCATAACACCTGGTCAGAGCGGAAAAAACTTTTCTGCCAGAACACGTTTGACCGAGAGCCGCCCAGGGTATGCCCGGGTTCGGCAATGAGCAGCGCTCGAAACCTTTGACAGGAACGGCTCTTTTGATGTCGGTGTGCATTACCTGCGGAACAGATTGCGACCAGTCGTTCACCGTCAATTGGAACGGGCGCACCGCCAGCTTCGACTGCATCGAATGCATGGCCACCATGGTGGCACCGACATGCCACCACTGCGGATGCCGAATCTTGGGCCACGCGTTGCGGATCGACGGCCGCCAGTACTGCTGCGACCATTGCGCGCAGTCGGCAGACCATGGCGCCGGGCCGGCGGCGAACACCGACCGTTGGCAGTTCGGCGAACGGCTTCTCCGGCCCGCGCCGGGCGAGTGATATCACCGTTGGTTTAGATGTTCGGGTCGTGGGGTAACTACGCCGTATTCGTCGACCGCAATGGAGCGATCCGACCGGTGAGCCGAGGATCGGTGGATTCCGTCATGAAGACCATCACGTGCTGCATCGCCGCCGCGATGCCCCTGACCGCCCTGATGCTGGCGGTGCCCGCCGACAGCGCCCCCGCAGCTGCGCAACCCTGCCCCGATGTTCAAGTGGTGTTCGCGCGCGGCACGATGGAACCGCCGGGCGTGGGCACGCCCGGCCAGGCCTTCGTCGACGCGCTCACGGCGCGCGCGGCAGGCCGCACTGTCGACGTGGCTCCGGTCAACTATCCGGCCTCACTCGATTTCGCCACCGCCGCCGACGGTGTCGTCGACGCGACCAACAGGGTCCAGAGCACCGCGTCCGTCTGTCCGACCACCAAGATCGTGCTGGGCGGGTATTCCCAGGGCGCGGCGGTGGCGGCGTACATCACCGAGGACGCCGTCCCCGCCGGCGTCACCCTGCCGATGGGCATCACCGGGCCGATGCCGGCATTCGTCGCCGACCACGTCGCGGCGGTCGTGCTGTTCGGCAAGCCGTCATCGGGCTTCCTGCAGATGGTGTACACGGGCGCGCCCCCGATCACCGTCGGCTCACGCTATGTGTCGAAGACGCTCGATCTGTGCATCGCCGATGACCCGGTGTGCTCGACGGGCGGCGGTGACAACGCCGCCCATATGGCGTACTCCGACAACGGAATGGCCGACCAGGCAGCACAATTCGTCATGAGCAAGCTCGGCCGCTCCCCAGCGCAGCCGCGCGTCGAGCAGGCCGCGCCGCGCTGATCACCGGCGGGTCAGCAGCGGGAATTCCTCGGCTTCGACACGCTGGGTGTGGTCTTCGGTGGCCTGCTGCAGGTCGGTCAGGGCGGTCTCGAATTCTGCCGACGCCGGATCGAGCCGCGCCATGTGGTCGAGCAGTTCCTTGGTGTCGTCGGTCTCGCCGCGCAGCGACTCGACCACCCGCCCACGTCGCACCCTCGGGTGGACCAGCAGTTCCTCGCTCACTTCCTGCGCGGTCAGCGCCGCGCGCAGCGCTGCGAAGTGCCGCCGGCGCGTGGTGACGTCGGCTGCACGCAGAGTCTTGCTGAACAGCTCGCGCGTCGTGAGGTGCTGGGCCTTGACGTAGTCGATGACGTCATCGGTGGCTGTCGTCGACGTCGGTGTCATGAAAATCCCCCTCCAATGTTGTCCGGCCGGTGTTCCAGCTTCTGCTACCCAATTCAGAGCGGAGTAAACCCGCCACTTGCGCCCGAATCAGTGCGGGGTGACGTCGGCGCTGCCCTCCTCGGGCGGCCAGTGGTGCCCCTGCGACGCCGCGCCCGGATCGGCGAAGTCGCCGCGCGACAGCGGCACCCACTGCTCGCTCGCCGCGGCCTGCTCGGCGGGGAAATCCTCCAGATCGCCGAACGGCTGGGCATCCCACATCGCGAACGTCAGCGGCGTCCGGAGCCAGCTGTACAGCAGCAGATACGTCGCCTCGAGCGAATCGAGATGGGTGCGTTCCCAGCCGTGACTGCCGTCGAGCCCGAATCCCACGAGGGCTGCCCGGGTGGCCGCGCCGGCTTCGATGGCCGCCGCCACATCCGACCGGTAGTAGCGAAAGATGTCGCGCGCGTGGGTGATCCCCTTCTCCTGCGCCAGCTTGCACAACTTCCGGGTCAGGTAATAGTCGAACGGCCCGTGCATGTCGGCCATCGGAATGGTGACACCGTGTTCGAGGGACTGCTGGCCGGGTGCGCACACCGCGTTGTCCACCGACACCAGCTCCGCGACGTCGGGCGGCAGGCCGTGACTGGCGCCGTGGCCGACTTCCTCGGTGATCGTGACCATGAGCGTGGTCCGGTGCGGCAGCACGATGTTGCGCCCGGCGACGACCTTTGCCAGCGTCAGTGCGATGGCGACGCCGGCCTTGCCGTCCAGGTGCCGGGAGACGACGAAGCCGTCTTCGGTCAGCTCCGGACTGGCGACCAGCGCGACGAAATCGCCGACGTTCAGCCCCAGCTGCTCGAGGTCCGCGCGCGACGACACGCTGCGGTCGACGCGTACCTCGACGTCGTCCCAACCGGTCGGCTGCGTATCGATCTCGTCACCGAACGCATGGCCGCTCGCCTTGAGGGGCATCACGGTTCCGGTGAAGAACTGGTCGTTGTCGTCGGGCAGGATGCGGACCCGGGCACCGGTCGCGAATCGCGCCGAGAAGGTGCCGACGGGCACCAGTGCGAGCCGGCCGTTGTCCTTGAGTTCGCGCACCATGCACCCGATGGTGTCGGCGTGCACCACGATGGCGCGGTCGGTGGTCTGCGACCGCCCCGGCAGTTCGGCGATGAGTGCACCGCGCCGCGTCAGGGTGAAGGGGACACCGAGTTTGGTCAGCGTCTGACCGATCAGTTGCATCACGGCGTCGGTGCGTCCCGATGGGCTCGGCGTCTGTAGCAACGCCAACAGTGTGTCGACCATCCAGATGCGGTCGTCCGGCGACATCGTCACGTTTTCGGCATCGTCGGGCTCAGTCATCATTTCTCCAGTTCACATCACGTTGTCCAACGACCACAGTAGTTCTGCGAGTCAGCACTCAGTGCTGCTCGATCGGGTCGGGATGCCAGGCCCACGGGGTGGCCGCGGTACGCGGGAACAGCAGATCGATGAACGCCTGCGCGGTCGGCCGCGGCTCGTGATTGGCCAGGCCCGGCCGCTCGTTGGCTTCGATGAACACGTATTCCTCGCCGCACACCGTCGGCACGATCAGATCGATTCCGGTCACCGGAATCTCGATCGCGGCCGCCGCGTCGACCGCCACTTTCGCCAGCATGGGGTTGAGTTCGTCGGTGACGTCGTGAATCGTCCCGCCGGTGTGCAGGTTCGCTGTGTGGCGCACGATCAGACGCTCGTTGGCGGGCAGCACGTCGTCCAGCTGCCAGCCCGCCTTGTGCACGGTGTCTTCGGTGACGCTGTCCAGCGGGATCACCGATTCCCCGTGCGTGGCCACCGACCGGCGCCGGCTCTGCGCTTCGATGAGCTGGCGGATGGTGTGGGTGCCGGTGCCGATCACCTCGGGTGGCCGGCGGATGGCCGCGGCGATCACCTTGCCGTCGATGACGACGATGCGCAAATCTTCACCCTCGCAACGCTCTTCGATGAGGACGTCGGGGCAGTGCTGTATGGCCAGGCCGATGGCGCGGTTCAGGTCGTCGGGGCTGGTGACCCCGACGGTGATGCCCGCGCCCTGCTCGCCGCGGGCCGGCTTGACGACGGCTGTCCCCACCTTCTCCAGGAAACGGCAGTCTTCGTCGGTGAAAGTCGCGGTGCAGCCCTCCGGTACCCGGATACCCGCGTCCGCGACGACCGCCCGGGCGACCCGCTTGTCGTCACACCGGCTCATCGCCACCGCACTGGTCAGCTCGGACAACGATTCGCGGGTGACGATGCTGGTACCACCATGGGTGAGCCGGAGGTAGCCGCCCTGAGCGTCGAGCACGTCCACCGCGATGCCCCGCAGAATCGCCTCGTCGGCGATGATCCGCGCATACGGATTCAGCTGTCCCAGTTGCTCTTCCGGCCTCACCGGGGCGAACAGCGGTTCGTTGATGGCGTTCTTGCGTTTGATCCCGAGTGCGGCGGGCACCCGCGTGAAGCCGATGCGCTCGTACAGCGCGATCGCGCCGTCGTTGTTGTGCAGCACCGACAGATCCATCTGCGACCGACCCCGCCGGATGAACTCCTCGATCAGGGAGCGCACCAGCAGGCCGCCGGTGCCGGGCCGGGTTGCGGTCGGCTCGACCGCCAGGCACCACAGGCTGGAGCCGTTCTCCCGGTCCCCGAAAAGTTGGCAGTGGTCGATGCCGGTCACCGTACCGACCACTTGGCCGGTCTCGTCGTCCACGGCGACCAGATACACCACGTGCGGCGCGTTCTGACTGTTGCTCCACATCAGGTCGCTGTCGGCCGGCACCATGTGGCACCGCACGTAGATGTGGTTGATCGCGATGCAGTCCTCGATCGAATTCACCGGCCGGACCGTCAATCCCGGGACATCGGCCGGCCGGTACTGCATGGGCTTGGTCAGGTCGAGCCGGTAGGTGAAACTCGGATCGATGAAGAACTCGTGGGCGTGCAGCGCCACGAAGACGTGCGGCGCATCGAGGTACATCCCGATGTCACGGCGGCCGCTGCCCTCCTCGCGCAGCGCCGTGCCGAACTCGTCGGGATCGCGGAACGTCTGGCCGAAAACCAGCCGCCCCCAACCCATGTCCTGTATGACACCCTCGGCCATATCGCTGGTCTGCGTTGTCATCATCGGGCTACTCCGTCGACGTGGGTGGCGAGCCAGAGTTCCAGCAATCCGATCTGCCACAACGGGTTTCCCCGCAGTGGCGTGAGATTGCCGTTGGGATCGTCGAACATCCCGGCGACCGCGTCGGGGGCGAACAGACCACGATCGCGCGCGGCCTGGCTGTGCAGCGCGTCGCGGACCAACTCGAGATACGGGCCGGCGAGGTGCTTGAGCGCGGGCACCGGGAAGTAGCCCTTGGGCCGATCGATGACGTCGGCCGGAATCACCTTGCGCGCGGCGTCTTTCAGTACACCCTTACCGTCTTGCGCGGTCTTGAGTTCCGGCGGGCACGTCGCCGCGAGCTCGACCAGCTCGTGGTCGAGGAACGGCACGCGCCCCTCCAGACCCCAGGCCATGGTCATGTTGTCGACGCGTTTGACCGGGTCGTCGACAAGCATGACAGTGGTGTCGAGCCGCAGCGCCCGGTCGGTCGCAGTGGCCGCCCCGGGGTGGCTGAAGTTCTGGAGCGCGAACGCGCCGGCGGAATCGTGCTCGAGCCGCCACTGCGGCTGCAGCAGCCGGTTCACCCCGTCGTGGCTGCGGTCGAAGAACGCTGCGCGGTACCGCTGCAGCGCGTCGGCCGGATCGTTGTCGGCCGCACCTGCCATCGGCGGGTACCAGTGATAGCCGGCGAAGATCTCGTCGGCCCCCTGGCCGGACTGCACGACCTTCACATGCCGGCTGACCTCCTGCGACAACAGGTAGAACGCCACGCAGTCGTGGCTCATCATGGGCTCGCTCATGGCCTCGATGGCGCCCGAGAGCGCAGGCAGCATGCGTGCCGAGTCGATACGGATCTGGTGATGGTCCGTATCGAACTGACGGGCGATGATGTCCGAGTACTTGAACTCGTCGCCTTCTTCACCACCCGCGGATTCGAATCCGATGGAAAAGGTGGCCAGGCCGTGCTGGCCGGCTTCGGCGAGCAGACCGACGATCAAGCTGGAGTCCAGGCCACCGGACAGCAGGCAGCCCACCGGCACGTCGGCGACCAGCCGGCGTTCGACCGCGGTGCGCAGCGCCGCCAGCACGGCGTCCCGCCAGTCGTTCTCGGTCCAGTCGGCCCGCTCGAGCGACCGCTCGAAAACGGGTTCCCAGTAGGTCGTTTCCGTGCGCCTGCCATCGCGTTCGATGCGCATGACCGTGCCCGGCGGCAGCTTCTGCACGCCGCGCAGGATCGTGCGCGGCGCCGGCACGACCGAGTGGAAGCTCAGATAGTGTTGCAGCGCAACCGGATCGAGATCGGTGTCGACACCGCCTGCAGCCACCAGCGCCGGCAACGACGACGCGAAGCGCAGCGCTCCACCGGCCGCCTCACACCAGTACAGGGGCTTGACCCCGAGGCGGTCGCGCGCCAGCAGCACCCGACCGGACTCGATCTCCGCGACCGCGAAGGCGAACATCCCGTACAGGTGCTCGACGACGCGCTCACCCCACTCCTGGTATCCCTTCAGCACCACCTCGGTGTCGCTGTGCGAGAAGAAGCGGTAGCCCTTGCTCGAAAGTTCTTGGCGCAGTTGGGGATAGTTGTAGATACACCCATTGAAGACGACGGTGAGGCCGAGCTCCGGATCGTGCATGGGTTGGTGTCCGTGGCTCGACAGATCGATGATGGCCAGACGTCGGTGACCCAACGCCACCCCGTCCCGCACCCACAGTCCGCTACTGTCCGGGCCCCGCGGTGCCATGCGGTCGGTCATGGCAGCAACCGCCGCCAGATCAGCACCACGGCCCCAGGCGATTTCGCCGGCAATGCCGCACATGGTGGAAGTCAGCTCCCTTGGTGGACGTCTCCGGCTCCACCGTACCCGATGTACACCGTCGACGTGCGGATGATTCAAATTTGTTCTGTGGCAACATGTTTGCTCGCGGAGTTGTCAGCGATCCGATTGACGGACACGAAAGCACCCGCCCCGCAGACCCCGCTCCGGCAGCGTCATCTGGAGTTTCCTGTTGATTTCCAATCGATTTCGTGATGCAGGGTCCGGTTAGCCGGCTACCGCCTTCCGCGGTAGCCGACTAACCTCGTCAAAATGTCTGTGCCACTACCCCGTTGGACAGTGGGATACGCGCGCGGACCAGCAATCACGTCCACTGCCGTCGGCGCCTGAAGTACCGATCGCCGCCACGCGTCGAATCGACCGTATTGAGTTGTCGCTCGCGTCCGTCAAGGACTGCTCCCCTCCATGGCTCCGCTCGATCAGCTCAGGGCAGGCGCTGCCCTGGGGTCACATACCCGGGCCCGGACCGGGTGAAACCTCGAACCCGAAACTCGCCCAGATCGCAGGCACACTGGTCAGGTGATCGATTTCCGCGGGTACCTGCTGGTCGCCGCCCTGCTCGCTACGACCGCCTTGACCCTGGTCCTCGGGATCACCGATCCCGCGGCGCCTCTGTCCTACCCGACGCGGTTTCTGGTGTGGAACATGTTCCTGGCCTGGATTCCGATGCTCTTCGCTGCCGCCTTCACCGCGGTGGACCGGCGCCGCTGGCTGCTTCCGCTGGGGCTGGGCTGGCTCGCGTTCCTGCCGAACGCTCCCTACCTGGTCACCGACCTGGTCCATCTGGGCGAGCAGGACGAGCTGTGGCGCCACGTCCTGCAATACGGGTTCGCGGCGTGGACCGGCATCCTGCTGGGCACCGTGTCGCTGTTACTGGTGCACAAGCGCATCGATCGCGAGTTCGGCCCCGTCTGGGGCTGGCTCACCGTGGTCACGTCCGTGGGGCTCTGCGCGATCGGCGTGGTGATCGGCCGGTTTCAGCGCTGGAACTCCTGGGACCTGGTCACCAGGCCCCACGCCGTCGTAGCGGCCACGTTCGAGTGGGTGCGGGCGCCGCTGTCGTACGTGCAGTCCACCGGGGTCGGACTGGCGGTCGCCGCGTTCTTCGGGCTGGCCTACGTGACCATCTGGGCGCTGGGCGGCCTGTCCGCCCCGCGGGTCAGCGCGAATCCAGGAAGGTGATGACGGCCAGCACGCGGCGGTGATCTTCACCGGTGTCGGGCAGGTTGAGCTTGCTGAGAATGCTGCGCACGTGCTTCTCGACGGTGCCTTCGGTCACCCAGAGCTGATGCGCGATGCCGGCGTTCGACCGGCCCTCCGCCATCAGGGCCAGCACCTCGTGTTCGCGCTCGGTCAACACCGCCAGCGGATCTTCCCGGCGCTGGGCCGCGAACAGTTCCTGCACGAGGGCAGGGTCCACCACCGATGCGCCACCCGTGATGCGGTGCAGCGTCTCGAGGAAGTCGGTCACGTCGATGACGCGGCTCTTGAGCAGGTAGCCGATGCGCTGACCGCCGCTGAGCAGTTCCATCGCGTGCTCGACGTCGACATGCGCCGACAGCACCAGGATCGCGACGTCGGGTAACTCACCGCGAATCACCTTGGCGGCGTCCAGGCCCTCGGTCGTGTGCGTGGGCGGCATCCGGATATCGGTCACCACCAGGTCGGGGACCGTGTCCCGGACCAGCGCGAGCAGCTCGCCGCTGTCACCGGCCTGCCCGACGACGGTGAAACCCGCGCCGGTGAGCAGGCTCGCCACACCTTCCCGGAGCAACACGTCGTCGTCGGCGACGACGACACGCGTCCCCTCCCGTGCACCCACTGCGTCCACGTATGTCCTGTTCGTCTCGACCCCTGGCCGCCGTGCCGTCAGACGCCGGACGTGCCGCTCATTGCGTTCATCTTGCCTGGCCGCCGTCCAGCGCCGCCCGCGGTCCGATGAATCGGCCCCGGACCCACTGGCAGGGGGCGCGTATTGCAGCTAGCCCTACCCCCGAATTGGGCGCTGGCATCGACGACGCCGACAACGTTCCGGAGCAGTCTTGAAAACAGCCGGACACGGCCAACCGCAGCCATCAGAACAACGAAAGCTGGTAGAGGACAATGCACATCACCCGCACCCGGATCATCCCGCTGGCCGCGACCGCGGCGGCGGCCCTGGCCATCGTCGCCGCCCCGACCGCGGCAGCCGCCGCCCTGCCCACCGGATCGTCCGTCACCCAGAGCAACGGCAACGCTCAGATCGTCGCGACCCCGGGCCCGGCGGCGCAGGAAGCCGGCCAGTTGCAGCAGCCGTTCGGCGGCGACTACGGCTTCCTGCTGTTCCGCAACCACTGACCTACCCCCGCACTGCCCACCTGAGCCGAAAGCGAGCCCCGATCATGAAGAACACCATCAAGCGCGCCACTGTGTGGCTGGCCATCGCCGCGGTCGGCGGGGCACTCGTGGTGGCGCCCGTCGCCTCCGCGGACACCAACCCGACTGTCCCCTACGGCACCGATACCTACAGCCAGTACCACAACGGCGAGCATCGCTCGGACGCGCCGGCGGGCCACGTCGACGAGTCGTTCTGACGCTTCGCCGCACTCGCCGCCGACACCGTCCTGACCACGGTTAGGGTCCTTGACTGAACCACGTGACCAGGCGGGAGGCGGCGGATGAATCCGAGACGATGGAATCCGGCTGTGTCCACCCCGCCGTGGTACGTCGGGCTGCTGGTCGCCGCCGGCCTGATCGCCGGCGAGGTCGGGGTGGTTCGGCTACTGCGTGACCCGCCGCCGCACAGCACCTACGCCATCGTCTTCATGTTCGGCGTGCTGATCATGAGCGCGGGCTGGGACCTCGGTCTGTCGCTGCTCACCACTGTCGCCAGTGCCGTCGCCTACCTGCAGGTGCATCTGGACGGGGGCCCGCTCCTCCCCCTCAAGCCCATCGACGTTCTCACGCTCTCGGTGTTCCTGCCCATCGCCGGGCTCGCGAATGTCCTTGGCTGGCAACTCCGTACCCGCGCCCGCGACGCGCACCAGAGCTGGCAGGTCGCCACCGCGGCCACCGAGCGCGTGCGCGAACTCGCCGACCAGCAGGGCGCGCTGCGCAGGGTCGCGACGCAGATCGCCGAAGGCAGGTCACCGTCCGACGTCCTGTCCGGTGTGGCCGACGAAGTCGCCGCGGTGCTGCATGTCCGCAACGCCGGGCTCGTCCGGTACGAGTCGGGTGGCACCGCGACTCTTGTTGCCGCACACGACGAACCGGGACTCACCACGATCGCCGTCGGGACTACATTCCCGCTCGACGGCGACGACGTCATCGCAATGATCCGTTCGACCGGCCGCCCGGCGCGCATGGACACCCACGACGACGCCGGCGGTTCGACGGCGGCGCTCGTCCGTGATCTCGGGCTGCGGGCGTGCGTCGGCGTACCCATCACGGTCGACGGACAGCTCTGGGGCGCGATGATCGTCGGCACATCCGGTCCGGACGCGCTCCCCGACGACACCGAAGACTGTCTGAAGGACTTCGCCGAACTCATCGGCACCGCCATCGCGAACGCGCATGCGCGCGCCGAGCTCGTCGCGTCCCGGGCCCGTATCGTCACCGCTTCCGACAACGCGCGGCGCGGCATCGAGCGCGATCTGCACGACGGCGCCCAACAGCGTCTCGTCACGCTGGCCCTGCAGGTTCGCACCCTCCAGATGGCGATCCCGGATGATCCGGCCGAGCTGCGGTCCCGCATCGAGGGCATCGGCGACGGCCTGCGCACCGCCAGCGACGAGCTGCGCGAGCTCGCGCACGGGGTGCATCCCGCGATCCTGTCGCGCGGCGGACTGCGGCCGGCACTGCGCGACCTCGGCCGGCGCGCGCCGCTGCCCGTCGAAGTCGACGTCGATGTCCCGGCGCGGCTGCCCCAGGCCGTCGAGATCGCCGCCTACTACACCGTCGCCGAAGCTCTCACCAACGCCGCCAAGCACGCGCAGGCGTCGGTGGTCACCGTGCACGTCGACACCGACGCGACATCATTGCGCATCGCGGTCACCGACGACGGGGTCGGCGGTGCGGCTCTCGACGCCGGCAGCGGCCTGCTCGGGCTCGAGGACCGGGTGGCCGCCCTCGGCGGCAAGCTGCGTTTGTCCAGCACCGCCGGTGTCGGGACGACGCTCGTCGCGGAGATGCCGCTGAAAGAGACCGCCGCAGCCGGCACAGATGGCAGCTAGCAGGAATGCCCGGACGGCAGCACCCGGGAGACAATGCAATCATGACGAACCGCCAATCTTTGCGATGCGTCATCGTCGATGACAACGCCGACTACCTGGCCGCGGCGACGGCACTTCTGCGGCAAGGTGGCATCGACGTCGTCGGCACCGCGCAATCCATCTCGGACGGGCTGCACACCGTCGAACGGCTCCGGCCGGACATCGCGCTCGTAGACGTGAATCTCGGTGACGAGAGCGGCTTCGACCTTGTCGCGCAACTGAACTCGCGCACCGGCACCGCCACCGTCATGGCCATCCTGACCTCGACCTTCACCGACCTGCCCGTCGCCGACCTGAGCGACTCACCACCGCGGTTTCTGCCGAAACTCGATCTGTCGGGCGACGCGATCCGCGCTCTCATCGCCTGACGGCGCCGAGCCGCACCAAGCCGCACCGGGCCGCGCCACACAGCCGAAACGGCCCGGCTCCCCACCAGTGTCACCCCTCGATACCGCCTTCTCATCGAAAACCCTTGGAAGGCAGAAACACTGGTCTGGTGGAGCCGGGCCGGTCGCCGGGCGCGCGATCAGAGAGGCTGATCCAGCGCGCCGGCAGCTTGGTTGGCCTCGTCGGGGTCCGCGCCGGCGACGGGTGCCAGAGTGAGGGCTCCGACGGCGGCGACCGCAGCCAGCCAGGGGACGAAGTGCTCGGCGGTGATCTTCATGGTCGGTGCTCGCTTTCACGTCGGCGCCGGGTGCGCCGTGGTCCTTCCATCATCGGGTCTGACCTGCGCCTTTGTCGCTCCTGCAGGCACCCGTCGTGCCGTTGCAGCTACCTGGAAGACGCTCACCCCGTTCGGTAAGCCGGCTCGCCCGATCGCCGCATGGCACAGGGTCTGGCGCTGACTTATCATCAGCATCTGCGGCAACCTACCGAGGCGGCGACAAGGTGGAACAGAAGCAGCACTACGTGGCCATCGGCCGCGGAGAAGGTCTGGTCGCCCGATTCGGCGACGTGCTGACATACCTCCCCGACGGCGCCCGTGCCCGCCCGCTCCTGCAGCTGCTCACCACCGTCGCGCCGCAGGCATTGCCTCAGGCGCTCGCCGGACTCGCCCATGGTCCGGAATCCGACACCGTGCCGGCGTTCGGCGCGCTGGTACCGGCCGGCGACTGTCTGCACCTGATCGTGCGCGGCGAGGTGATCGCCGACGTCGAGGCGGGCGGCGGTCAGCGGCGTCTCGGCAGCGGTGGCCGGCCGCTCGTCGACGAACCTGTGCCGCCCTGGTTCGACCGGATCACGATCTGCGGCGCCGCAACGACATTCGTGCCCTGCGCGGACACCGATCTGGTCGCCGGCGTGGTGCCCGGCGGCGGCTTCGTATTGCAGTCGAGACTGGCACGGTCCGCCGCGCAGCAAGCACCGCAGCCGGCCCCCGCGACCACCCGAGCCCGTCCGGTCACCGGAATCCTGACCGCCGACGACGGGGCCGGGTACCCGTTGGACCGCCCGTACATCATCGGCCGCAATCCGATGATCGACCCCGCGGTGGTGAGCGGTGCGGCATCGCCGATCAGCCTGCCCGACGACCCACAGGTGTCCCGCGTCCACGCGTACGTGACCGTCAACGGCGGCATGGTCCTGGTCCGCGACGCGCAAACCGTCGGCGGCACCCACATCGCGGCGCCCGGAGACCAGGCGTGGACGCAGATCGGCGACCAGCCCGTCGAGCTGCTACCTGGCTGCTACCTGCGGATCGGCCAGAAGATTCTCACTTACCAGGTGCCGGCCCAGACTCAGTAGGCGAGTCTGTCGGCATCCGACAGGATGTCCCAGTTGCCCGTCCGCAGCACCCCCATTGCCACCGGGCCGACGCGGCGCTGCTCGCGGACCGCTTTCTGGGCGGCCGCGAGGTCGGCCGGGTGGTGCCCGAGCACCGTCGCCCCGACCGCACGGCCCCGCGACACCACCAGCCTGCGGTAGGACGGCACCGCCGGCCGGTCGATGACCACCACCTCATCGCCCGCGCCGGGGTCCACCGGCCCGATCGAAAAGAGTTCCAGTTCAACACCTTTGAGTATGGTCGGCGGCGTCTCGACCGGTACGGTCCGGTCGCCGCCCAGCGCATTGACCGCCGCCGCCTCGGCCTGTTCGGTCGCCACCGGCCACAGGCCCAGCACGCGGCCGCCGTGCTCGGCGACATCACCGGCGGCGTAGACACCGGGCACCCGGGTCTGCATGCGGTCGTCGACCAGCACGCCTTTGCCGACGGGCAGGCCTGCGTCCCTTGCCAATTCGATGTTGGGCCGGATACCGGTGGCGGCCAGGAACAGCTCGCACGACAGGATCCGGCCATCCTTGAACCGCACGCCGGTGACGGCGGGGTCGCCGCGCACTTCCGCGGTTTCCGCCTTGTGGGCGATGGTTATGCCGGCGCGGGCGAAATGCTCGGCCACGAGCTGCGAGCAGCGCGCGTCGATCTGCTTGCTCAGCAGCCGCGTGCCGCGTTCCAGCACGGTCACCTGCAGGCCGAGTTGGTGCAGGCAGTACGCCGCCTCGAGCCCCAGCAGGCCACCGCCGGCCACCACCGCGTGCCGGGCCCGCCGTTCCTGCACGTACGCACGGATCCGCATGGCGTCGGCAGCCGAACGCAGCACGACGCTTCCGGGCCGGTTCAGGCCCGGGATGTCGGGTACCGCGGCGCTGGACCCCATCGCCAGGATCAGCCTGTCGTACGGCAGTGTCTCGCCGGTGCCCAGCCGCACCACCCGCGAACGCAGATGGATGCCGGATGCCCACGTGTTCAGCCAGGCGGTGACACCGTGGTCGTCGTACCACTGCTCGGGCAGCAGATACAGGCCCTGCATCGCCGACCGGCCGTACACCAGCCGCGAGATGCCCATGCGGTTGTACAAGCCGTGCGGTTCGGCTCCCACCAGATGGATTTCGCAGTCGGGGTGGCCCCGGCACAGGAAGTCTGCGGCCGTCACGCCCGCGATGCCGTTGCCGATCACCACGATGCTGACGATCGAGCGGTCATAGCTGACCGGCCTGCTCGCCGCGGTGTCGGCGCGTTCGGGCGTCAGCGATACCGTGACACCGCCGTCATGGCCGCCCTGGATCCGGGCACAGCAGGCCATCCTGCTGGACTTGCCCAGGCCCAGCCGGTTCAGCGTCTTGAGTTCGTCGGCTTCCGCCGGCGACAGGCAGCTCATGCCCGCGACGATCGACACGGGGTCGGCACCACATACGCCCATCCGGCAGCCCGCCTCGATCGGCTGTCCACTGCTTTCCGCGACGTCGAGGAGACTCATCCCGACGTCGGCCCCGACGGGCTCGGCGTCTGACTCGAAACGCACTCGCACGGCCCCGGTTTCGCCGGTGGTGCCGCCGGCGCGCGCCGGCATCTTCGGCTGGTTCAGCAGCACCGGTTCGCGCCGCGCGCCGGTGACATACGCGAATTGCAGCTCGCTGACCCTGGTCCGGGCCAGCCACCACAGCGTCAGCAGCGCGATCGCCACCATGATGGGCCACCGCAGCCAGGGCGTGTCGACACCGGTGATCTGCCGCACCGAGTCGGCGATGATGGGACCGGAGAACCAGTAGTACGCGTTGATCGCCACGGCGGCGAAGACCGCCGTCACCATCGCCTGACTCAGCGGCGTGACGGCCTGGAGCACATAGCACAGCCCGACACTGACCAACACGAAAAGCGCCAGCACACCGTACTTTTCGGTCGCCGTGCCACCCTGCTGGGCGTGCACGGTGAAGAACCCGATGATGAATCCCGGTAGCGCGGCGGCGAACAACACGCGCGGCGCACTCCAGCGCGGTTCGGGGTCCGCCATGTCGGCCTGCCAGGCCGCCCGGGGTTTGAAGTCGTAGCAGTTCTTCGCACAACCCAGGCAGGACTCACAGTGACTGTTCGGCGACGTGACGTACGGCGTCTGCCCGTACGTGCGCTGCAGCGGCAGCAGCGGGCAGATGCTCGAGCACCAGCCGCTCTTGCCTTTGAGCAGGAACCCGCCGGCGAACGCCGAGGCGATGATCACGGCCAGCACCACGCCCATGGCCGGCCCGCTGCGGTCCAGCCCGATCAGCCGTGCGCCCGCGATGCCGAAGAACAGGGCTGCGGCAATCAGGAAACTGTTGCGCGTCCACCAGCCGTGGGCGGTGGCGGCCCGGCTGAACCCGGCGACCCGCGGCAGTTGATTCGATGCCGAGAGCGGGCAGATGTTGCGCCACACACCGGGTGCGATGAAGAACAACGCCGGCCACAGCGGCACGATCACCCGGAAGAAGACGAACAGTCCCGCGGCCGGCCGGACGAACAGCGCCACCACCACCGCGAGATACACCAGCACGCTGCCGACCCGGATCGCGAGCCAGAGCTGACGCGAAACCTTGTGCGGCAGTTCGGTGTACGACGGGAAGAGGTCCCGCGTGCCGGTCGGGTCGATGCCCAGCGCCCGCTCGGCCAGCCGCAGTCCCGCCGGCCGGACCTCCGCCGCCGCGGCCGCCGGGACCGGGACGTCGACGAGCTTGATCACCTGTATGGTCCGGGTGGGGTCGTGCGCGGCCGGCGCCTGCTCCGCGTTCGACGGTTTCGGGGCGTGCACGACGATGATCTCGGTGCGGCCCAACCGGATCACGTCGCCGGTCGACAGTGTCCCGCGCCCGGTCAGACACACGCCGTTGACGGTGCTGCCATTGCTGCTGCCGAGGTCGACGACCGACAACGCCGTCGGCGTCGGAACCAGCCGCAGGTGGCGGCGGGAGACCTCACTGTCGGCGAGGTTGACGCCGTCGCACTCGCGGCCGAACTGCACCGGCCTGCTGAGCGTCATCCGCCGGGCCGGCCGGCCCCATTCGCGGATCTCGATCACCGGCGGCTCAGCCATGGTCAGCTCCCCGAGAAGTCGAAATCGCTGGCAGTCAGCTTAAATCGGCAGGCCCGAGTCCGCCGCCCGATCCGCACTTCCCGGACAGCAAATCGCCGTCAATCCCCGGTGCGGACGAACTTGTCGGTGAAATCGCCGCCCTTGCATTCACCGCCGGTCGACGTATTGGTACCGCGGCCCTCCAGCGTGGGGATCGGGTCCTGGAGATCCGTCGGCAGCGGATACTCCGCGGTGATCTTGACGTGCGTGGTCCCGCCGAGCGCGCAGGGGACGGTGCCCTCCTCGGTACGCGTCCACTTGCCCGCGGCGAAGATCAGCGTGACCACCCCGTCCATCGCGTGGAATGCGCTGATGCACCGGTCTCCCGTGCGCAGGCACTGTGTCCGGACCTGCAGATCGGGCGCACCCGGGCCGAAGCCGCCGACCGCGTACACGATGTTCTCGTGGTAGCGGCCGTGCAGTGTCGAGGCCGGTGAGGTGGTGCGCGGCGGCAGGCCGGCCGGATCGGACACGCTGCTCAGCTCGCCGTCGCCGGTGCGAGTGAAGGTAACCGTCCGCTTCACGCTGCTGCAGCCATTGACGGCGCTGCGTGTCGTCTCACCGGCCAAGGTGCCGTCGGGCTTGGGGGTCAGCGTGAAGACCACCCACACCTCGGTCGGCGCCTCGTTCGACGCGTCGGTACATTTCACGGCCCCGGTCCCGACCGCGACCCAGTCACCGGAAATCTGGTCGAACGTCATGTTCGACACCACGGGCACGGCGCTCTTTCCGGTGTACGACGCGTTGGCGATGCAGCCGTTGGCGCCACACGACGACCGCACGTCCCATTGGCCGGTGATCGCCGGGCCGCCGGGGATCGCCGTGCCCTGGAGATCGGTGGCCGGACCGTAATCGGCGCGGTACCTGCCGCTGAAGCCGGTACCCGCGGCTGTCGGCGACATGGTGTGCGTCGGCGGCGTCCCGATCGGGTGGTCGTCACCCCCGAACAGTTGCACCCCGGCGAACACGCCACCGGCAACGACCAGCACGGCGACCACTGCCAGGACCGCGATGAGCGCGCCGGAACGCGACGACCGCGGCGGCGACGCGAACTGCTGCGGCGGCGGGCTCAGCGGCGGCGGTGCGTGCCGCGTCGGTGGTGGGGGTACCGGCGCGGCCATGGTCTGCTGGTTGCGGAAATCGTTGGTGGCCATCGGCATTGGCTGACGGGACTGCTGCTGCAGGGCCTGCGCGAACTCACCGCAGCTGGCGAAGCGCGCCGCCGGCGTCTTCGACATGGCCCGCGCCAGGACCGGATCCAGGCCGCGGAGTTCGGGCCGGTGCTCCCCCAGCGACGGCGCCGGTGCGGTGACGTGTTTGGTGATGACCACTGCCGGATTGCTGTCGGCGTACGGCGGGTTCCCGGTGAGGAGCTGGAATGCGGTGCACGCCAGGGCGTATTGGTCGGTGCGGCCGTCCATCCCCTCGCCCCGGAGCTGTTCCGGGGCCGCGTACGCGACCGTCCCCACCGCCATGTTGGTCGCGGTGAGCCCCGCCGAGTCGTTCATCGGTCGGGCGATCCCGAAGTCGGCGAGGTAGATGCGGGAGGTCTCGGCGTCCAGCAAGATGTTGGCCGGCTTCACATCTCGGTGCAGCAGCCCCCGCCGGTGTGCATGGTCCAGCGCCGACGCCACAGCATGGATGATGGGGAGCGCCACCTCGGGCGGCATGCCGGCGGGATAGTGCTCGCGCAGCAGCTGCGCGGCATCGGTCCCGGCCACGTAGTCCATCGAAATCCAGAGCTGGCCGTCACATTCGCCCCGGTCGTGGACGCCGAGGATGTTCGGATGCGACAGGGTGGACACCAGGTCCGCTTCGCGCAGGAACCGCGGTCCGTACTCCGGATCCGACGTCAGCTCGGCCGACAGCACCTTCACGGCGTCCAGCCGCGGCAGCCGGGGATGCGAAGCGAGGTACACACTGCCCATCCCGCCCGCGCCGAGTTTCCGCCGGATGGTGTAACCGGCGAAAACCTGACCCTCGGTGAGCAACACGGGCAAATCGTAGGCCCGCCGTGGTGCCGGTGCAGGCAACGTCGACAAATCCGCCCAGCGGACCGGTTCGGTCCCTCGTCGCCGTGATCTCGATACAGTCCGACGATGCACGCCGCCGCACTGAACCGTCTGGCCGATGCCCTGCCCGACGGCGCGCTGATCACCGATTCCGACATCATCGAGCGCTACCGCCGGGATTCGGCAGCCGACCCGAACGCCGGCACCCCGGTCGCGGTGGTGCGTCCCGGCGGTACCGCTGACGTTCAGCAGGTGTTGCGGTGGGCCACCGAACACCATGTCGCCGTGGTGCCGCGCGGCGCCGGGTCGGGCCTGTCCGGCGGGGCCGACGCCGTCGACGGATCCGTCGTGCTCAGCACCGAACGGATGCGGGACATCCGGATCGATCCGGCCACCAGGACCGCGGTGGTGCAGCCGGGCCTGACCAACACCGAGGTCAAGCGCGCAGCCGCCGAACACGGCCTGTGGTATCCGCCGGACCCGTCGTCCATCGACATCTCGTCGATCGGCGGCAACGCCGCGACCAACGCGGGCGGTCTGTGTTGTGTGAAGTACGGCGTCACCGGTGATTACGTGCTCGGCATGGAGGTGGTGCTGGCCGACGGCACGGCGCTGCGGCTGGGTGGTCCGCTACTGAAAGACGTTGCGGGACTGTCTCTGACGAAGCTCTTCATCGGATCGGAGGGCATTCTGGGTGTCATCACCGAGCTCACGCTGCGGTTGATCCCGGCCCAGCCGCCCGCGTCGACGGTGGTCGCGCTGTTCAACTCCGTCGCCGACGCCGCCAACGCCGTGGTGGCCATCACCGGCGAAATCCGTCCGGCGATGCTGGAATTCATGGACCACGCGAGCATCAACGCCGCCGAGGACCACATGCGGATGGGGCTGGACCGGTCCGCCCGCGCGATGCTGTTGATGCAGTCCGATGCCCCGGGTGCCGCGGCCGAGGAAGTCGCGACCATCGTCAGCAGCTGCGAGAAGTGTGGTGCCACCGAGGTTTTCGCCACCGATGATCCGGCCGAGGGAGCCGCGTTCACCGCGGCCCGCCGTGGCATGTTCGGTGCGGTGGAGAAGCTCGGCAGCTTGCTGCTCGAGGACGTGGGCGTACCGATTCCGCAACTGCCCGCGTTGGTCACCGGTGTCGAGGACATCGCCGATACCTGCGATGTGCAGATCTACATGGTGGCGCACGCCGGCGACGGCAACACCCATCCGATCATCGTGTACGACCCCAGCGATCCCGACGCCACCGACCGCGCCGAGCGCGCGTTCGCCCGCATCATGGAGCTGGCCATCGGTCTAGGTGGCACCATCACCGGCGAGCACGGCGTCGGGCGCCTCAAACGGGACTGGCTGCCCAGTCAGCTGGGCGACGACGTGATGGCCCTGACCCGGCGCATCAAAGACGCGCTGGACCCGCAGGGCATCCTCAATCCTGGTGCGGTGCTGCGCTAGTTGTTCTTCACGGGCAGGTTGTGAACGCGTAGGCGTTCGATAGGTGTCTTGCCTTTGATTCCGGTGTGGGGCCGGTGGTGATTGTAGTGATGCAGCCAGCTCGGATAGGTCGCTGCGCGGGCTTCATC